>ERZ1643251.48-NODE-48-length-219644-cov-8.684984_pt1 | contig 219644 bp, 181 predicted proteins | sample MGYA00579261_ERZ1643251 | MGnify/ENA primary metagenome ERZ1643251 (study PRJEB29033, sample SAMEA4952267) | chicken gut metagenome | biome: Broiler Chicken; feature: Gastrointestinal Tract; material: Caecum | place: Ireland | collected 2018 | study: Broiler... | reverse complement strand
CACTATCCGCTGAAATAAATCTGCCAAGTAAAGGATCATAGTATCTACTTTGTAAATTATAATGTTTTTATCGTTTAATTAGTTAAATATCATTCTTTTTTCTCATAATTTTAGCTGAAAACAACTCTTCAAATTCTTCTATTGTACCTTTTATAATCAAATCTTTCTGACATACAAATAAATTTGATTTATGTGGAAAGTAGAAATATATTTTATAGAAATCCCCCATATCAACCACTTTCTTTATATCATCTAAATTTTTAGTTTCAGATCGTTGTATTCCTTCCGCTGAAATCAAATTTTGATCAATAATAATATTCCATTGTAACTCTCCTTCAAAAATCTTTCCATTTTTCCCAAAAAACATTTCATAAGATTTTGTTGATGGTTTCAACGAACCAAAAAACATACATAATGCTATAGGAATAAATATCAACGAATATATCCAATCAAATTTAAAAGTCAATACAATAGTTAATACAATAAATGGAATACATATTATAAGTATTGTAAAAAATGTTATTCGCCAGGAGTCATCGATTAAATATTCTTTACATTTAGAAGATAATTTTCCTTTAAATTCTATCATCTGCTGTACCTCCTTACGTTTTTATGACCTTTATTATAAGGATGAGGAGGAGTTGGGATATTAGCTGGTGGTTGATAAGGCGATTGAGGCGTTTCATATTCTATTCCTTGCATTTCAATTCCAAATAATGGTGCGACCACAAATGCAGTAAAATCAAATGCTAACGCCCCAATTGCAAATAATTGCGAAGCTTTCACACCTAAAATCATGTATGAAGCACCTGCAACCGCTCAAACCGCAACACCTGTAACAGCGAGAACAGCTTCTCCTACTGCCAACCCCATTGAAGCGCCAAGGATTACATCTTTAGCAAAGTCCCAACCCTTTTTCCCTTCGTCAGAGGCTTTCTTTGCTCCAATTACACCTCCGACAATAGTTGTGGCAGCTAAAATTAGAAAGATAGCTAATAATGAATGTCCATTTGGATCATAATACATTATAGGATTATCATAGCAATAAGCATATAAATTAAGTCCTATAATATCATTTGGTTCTAAATATTCTACACTACCAGAAGCATTGTTGTTTGCAAAGAACATTTTTGCCTGTTTAGTATAATTTACTATATTTTTTGCAACAGATTTTTGTCCTTCATTTAGCAAACAAAGAATTTGCTGTTTTTAATATTATAACAAACAATATGTGCTTTGTCAATATCCATATTATCCGAAATAAGAGACATATAATAGGACATATCCTTAATTTTAATAAGTTTTAAACCAACAAAAAACACCCAATTTGAGATCGTAGCGTTAAGCCAATTAAATGTTAAAATATACTTCAACACCGAAACCTACACCACCCGACGATGAAGAAGAAAATAACCCCGATGGTAACAAACACCGTCGGGGTTTTACTATTATGCAGATTACTACTCAATATGAAGTTTACACCACAATAGGATTAAAAAAAGGCTTTGAGCCAAGACTCAAAGACACCTACGAAATTACTGTTATTATTGAAATATGATGATTTTTAAGAAAAAACTAACTATTTACTACTATAAAAGGTGTACTGTTGGGGTTAAACAAACGCGTAATCTGCGATTAATTCAATTCCTTCGGGCAGAGCAATTGTTTTTAGCGATACGCAATAACGAAAAGTGCCGTAGACTATTGATTTTACCCCGGCGGGCAGAACCACCTCTTTAAGCGAACTACAACCGCTAAAGGTGCCGGATTCAATTGTCTCTATCCCGGCGGGTAAGCTGATTCCCTCTAGCGAAGAACAGTATTGAAAAGCGCCTGCACCGATGTGCGTAACGCCGCTTGGGATATCGATGTGCGTCAAATTTTTAGCTGAAATAAATGTATAGGCAGGAATTTCGGTCAAATCAGAGGGAGCCTGATAGTTTTCAAAGAAGTACAGCCATAAAAATTCCGCTCTCCTAAAAACTTTACTCCGTCAGGAATAAAGACTTCGGCAAGATTTTTCTGTCCGCCAAAAGCGCTATCCGCGATATATTTGATGCCGTACGGAATCACAATTTCCGTTCCTTCCGGTATATTTCCTTTATAGCCGTAAATAAAATTGCCGATCGTCAAAACTCCGTCCTGATGGGAGTCAAACCATGCCGCGTCTTTAAAGACGCCGCTACCTATCTCGACATCATCCAATCTTTTTGGGAGCGTAATGAATTTCAATTTGACGCAGCCGGAAAACGCTTGCAAGCCAATGTTTTTAATTGAATCGGGCAATACTATCTGCGTAAAATATTGCTCTGTTCTCGTCAAGGGGGTGTTTGCCTGGTAATCAGTACAAAACGCAAAGGCACCGATACTCTCCAAACCATCGGGCAGCTTAATTTCCTGAAGTGCACCGAAAGCATTAAATGCGTTTTCACCGATACCCTCCGTCATTTAGATTAACAACAATTTGCCGATATAGTTTTACTCCTTTTTTGTTCATTTTGCCAATTTTATCGCATTAAAAACACATTATCAAGTGTTTTATCGCATTCTTTTAAAAAAAAGCAAGCGCCGATTATCCGTAGCGGCAAACAGATAGCCAAAATCTCTTAAAGGGCTGCCGTCCGATTTTTTATGGCGTATAATTATTTTTTGCGGCGGTGACATTTTTGTCGATATCCGGCATAAATATTAACGTAGCGCGTAAAATTTTTCCATAACACATACCGCACTTGTTTGTCAATAGATTTTTCGAAAATTTTTTTGATAAATTTTTTAAAAACCTATTGTATTTCGTAAACAAATAGTTTATAATATAGTTGTAAATCAAGTTCTTCCTGCGGTGCACGTGAGACGCTTACATTTGGAACCGCATTCATATAAAAGGGATTGCTTGTACGCGTGAATATGTCATGCCATAATCTTGCTTAGCAACATAGGTGGAAGGCAAAAAACACGGTCGGCTTGCCCACCTGCTGCGGCGGGTTACGAAATCGGCGTTTCCACGGCTCTCGCGGGTTACTTAAAAACAAAGCGGTTTTGCCGCACAAAAAAAGGTCATCGAACAATTACGATGGCCTTTATTTTTTTGTTTACTCAAAGGCGAATTTGCCGCCGTTTAGCATTTTTCCGCCAATATTTTAAGGTCGGAAATACGTATCTTGCTATTGTCGCCGCAATACTTTTTGCTTACGAAAACCTCTATTTTTACCGCCTCTACGATATTTTTTAGAACAGCTATCGCCGCTCCGCCCTGCCGCATAAACTTTTGCTCCTCGTTTACGTTGTCGGGATTGCACAAAATATCGTCCAGCACAAACTGTTCGCCCGTTTTGTCGGTGATGATTATTTTATCCACGCTCTTAAAGGCAAAACCGTACGAATAAGCATTGTAAACCATTATCGCTTTTAGCTTTATCGGCTTAGCAAACTGCGCCGTGATCTCCGCCTTCCCGTCAAACTCCGCCTCCATAAACGCCGTAAAAGGCTGCGCGGTAAAAATATCGTCGGTAAGGTATTCTTCGCCGCAAACGGCATTGGAAAGTATGTTGGCTTTGCCGGCAACGTTTACGAATTTTGCGTTAACCGTGGCGAGCGGCTGCGGCGAAGCCGTCGGTCCGTTGCCCTGCATGAGGTCAAATCCGTAACGCGGCGAATATACATACTTGATCTTATCCACAGACAGTACTCTGCCCAAAAACCTGCCCTGTTCATCATGATTGTTGACAGGGTCTTTGTGCGAATGATAAAAAGCTATTACTTCATCTCCGGCATAAGCGAAATTGTGGTGTCCGTTGCCCGCCATAAAATCGTTGGTTAAATTGAGCCCCAGCGCCGGATTGCCTTCGCCGTGCGGAATTTTAACAAACTGTCCCAAAGGACTATCCGATATTGCCATGGAAATATCGTACGCCCGTGCGCCGTATCCAAAACGCGAATAAGTAAGATAATATTTGCCGCCGTGGTAGGTCATAAAAGGACCTTCGTTTACGCCGCCCTCATCCATGTCACGGCAAAGCGGCTGCGCCGTCGTATAATCGCCGGGCTGATATACCGTGCGGTAACCGTTTTTGGTCAGCTGCGTCAGCGTCGAATAATCGGGCGTGATCATGTCCTTCATTTTCATGCCGTAAACGCATATCCCTTGATGGTGTTTGTCAACGTGCTTGGCAAAGTAAAGATAAAAGCTGCCGTCGGGCGCAAAAAACGGACTGACGTCGATAGCCGTCCAATAATGCGGCATGTTGAGCTTGCGCTCGAAGTTTATCGGCGGATTAAACCGGCTTATTACGTCGCCGTTCAGATTTTTGCCGTCCTGATATCCTTCGCTCGTGACAAACTCGAACGGTCCCATGGGGCTGTCGGACACGCCTATTCCGAGATACAGACACGCCCAGCGGTCTTCCGTCTCGGAAGTGTACTCGGTGTTGTCGTTTCCGGGTTTTGCACCGGCGCTGAAATAAATGTAATACTTTTTGCTCTTTTTGTCGAAAGCCACTTCGGGCGCCCAAAAATATTTTTCCGCCCATGCGTCGTCACGGACGACAAGACAATGCCCTTTACCGGCTTTACCCACCAGCGCGAAGCTTTCCAGGTCGCGCGAACGGTAACATCTGTATGCCGCGCGGTGATATTCCCCTTCTTCCAGCTTTACGTCTCCGGTAAAATAAGTGTAAAACCAGCCGCCGTTTACGGGATCGTCTTCTTCCGAAACGTAAATCGCCCCGGGATCGGCACAGTCCAAGTCGCGCTTATTGCGATAAAACAAGCCTTGTTCGTAATCTTTCAAGCAGTTGTCGTAATCTAATTTTTTCATTTTCCTCTCCTTTTTAATATAGTCTCCTTCGAATCAGCGTTCGAAAATTTGTTCGAGCATCTTTTGCATTTTTGCAAAAATTTCTTCGTTTTCATGTTTCGATTTGGTGGCGGTAAGATACATTTTTATTATCGGCTCGGTGCCGGAGGGACGAATGATGAGCTTTGTGCCGTCGTCGGCAGTAAAGGACAGCACATTGCTTTTGGGCAGATCCGCCTCGGTCTGAGTGAGATAGTCGATGACTTTTACGACTTTTCTGCCGGCAAGTTCACGGGGCAGATCAGCGCGCAGCTGCGCCAGCAATCTCGAAAGTTTCGCCTGTCCGTCGGCGCCGGGAAAATCAAACGAAATAAGTTTGTGTTCATAGTAACCGAACCGGTCGTAAATTTCGTTTAGGCGGTCGACAAGCGTCATGTTTTTCTTTTTATAATACGCCGTCATCTCCGCCACCAGCATAGACGCGTTTACGGCGTCCTTGTCGCGGACGTATGTGCCGGATAAATAGCCGTAACTTTCTTCGAATCCCAAGACGTAACGATTTTCTTCGCCCTTGCGTTCGAGCTTGCCTATCACGTCGCCGATATATTTAAATCCCGTCAAAACATCGAAAATTTCGACGTCGTATTCGGCGGCAACCTTTCTTACAAGATCCGTCGTGACGATTGTCTTTACGATTACCGGGCGGGGCGGCAGCGTGTTATTGGCTTTTTTCATGGACAAAAGATAGTCCGTAAGCAAAACGCCCACTTCGTTGCCGGTAAGCAGAACATATTCGCCGCCGTGCAAGACCGCCGTTCCCACTCTGTCCGCGTCGGGGTCGGTGGCTATCAGTATATCCGACCGGTTTTTCTTTGCGGTTTCGATGCCGAGCGCGAGCGCCTCGGGCTTTTCGGGATTGGGGTACGAACACGTCGGAAAATTGCCGTCGGGATGGCATTGCTCGTCTACAAGCGACAGCGTTTTGACGTTCATTCTTCTCAGCATTTCGGGCACAAGCTTGTATCCCGTGCCGTTTAAGGCGGAATACGTAACGTCGAGTCCGTCCGCCATATTTATATGTTGACCGAAAACCGTTTCAAGATATTTTTCAATTACCGCGTCGTCCACATAATTGACAAGTCCCGCGGCGATATATTCGTCCAGGCTGCCGGTAGACACTTCAAACGGATCGACGTTTTCTATATAACCGATAAGCTCGTTGGCGGCGTTGTCGGTAAGCTGACAGCCGTCGCTGCCGTACACCTTATAGCCGTTGTATTTTGCCGGATTGTGAGACGCGGTGATCATGACGCCTATATCCGCCTGGTAATTGCGCGTTATGTACGACAAAAAGGGCGTGGGCATAAGCTCTTTCGTGATATAAGTTTTTATGCCGTTTTTGGCAAAAACTTCGGCAACCGTCTCCTTGAACAGCTCGCTGTAATTGCGGCTGTCGCAGCTTACGCATGCAACCTTCTGACCGTAATGCTTCATGCTGTCGGCTATTCCCTGCGTGACGCGTCTTATCGTATATATGTTAAGGCAATTGGATCCCGCTCCCAGCTCTCCGCGCAAACCGCCCGTACCAAACTCGAGATCTTTATAAAAGCAGTTTTCGATACGTTCCGGGTTGTCGGCCATGGCGGCAAGCCCGCGTTTAACATCTTCGTCGGTGACTTTTTTAAGCCACTCCTCATATTTTTCGTTGGCAGTCATAATATCTCCTTTAATTTATATCTACGCCCACCGTGTATCCGAACGTTTTTTCCGCGTGCGGAGCCAGTCGGTTGACATATTGCTTGTTTTGTAATTGACGCAAAGGCGCGTCGGCATAATCGCATACTCCCCACCAGCTTTCGGCGCAAACATAGCTGTCGCGGCAAGCGTCCGCCCAGAGCGCCAACAGCGGCGAACGACCGGTAAAATTCAAAGAATACTCCTTGCGGCATATTTTATATTCCGAGCAAGGTCTTTCCATGATGAAAGTATTGTATTTTTCAAACAACGCTTTATTGAGCGGCAGCCTTAAAATGTCCAGCGTTTCTTTTTCACGGCTTAAAAATTTGCCTTTTAACGGTAAAACAACGGTGGAAAATTTTTGGGGAAAAACAAACTCCGTTTCTTCGTCTATAAGAAAAGCCGGATGCGATCCTATCATGAAAAACATTTCGCCGTCGCCCTTATTGGTTACTTTATACTGCACCGACAGCACGCTGTCGTGTAGCGAATATACCGCGCCGAGTTCGAACAAAAAGGGAAACTGCGCAAGCGTACCCGCGTCGCTAATAAGACACAGCTCGGCTTTATCTTCAAGATGCTGCCTCACCGAAAAAACGCTATCCTTGGCAAATCCGTGGATGTCGACTTTGTAGCGTCTGCCGGAAAACTCGTATTCCCCGTCCGCCATTCTGCCGCAGAACGGAAACAAAATATGATCGGAGTAATTCCAGTATCGGGGATTGCCGCAAAACATCAGCGGTTTATTGAGGCGTTTGTCGTAAATATCCGCCAGGCAGCCGCCTTGAGGGTTTATTGAAACGCGGAGACATGAATTTTCGATAACGATCACAAAGTTCTCCCTGCATATTTTATCACTAACGTCACGGAAAGTAAACCGTTAAAGCGGTAAAATCGCGTTTTTTGTTAAGGATTTATTTTTCCATGTTGTCCAGCATACGCAACCATGCCGACACGGACGCATCGCTGGGCATGCGCCAATCGCCGCGCGGCGACAATGCCACCGACCCCACCTTCACGCCGTCCGGCATACATGAACGCTTGAACTGCTGGGCGAAAAACCGCTTTATAAATATTTTTAGCCATTTATAAATGATGTCTTTGCCATAGTCGGGAAAGGCCAGCTGTGCCGCTCGATAGAGTTTTCGCGGAGAATAGTAACAGCGCAGCATATAATAAAGGAAAAAGTCGTGCAATTCGTACGGCCCCACGATATCCTCGGTCTTTTGCGAAATATCGCCGCCACTGGGCGGCAGCAGCTCGGGACTGACGGGTGTAACCAGAATATCGCTTAGCACGGCTTTTATTGCGCCGCCCTTCTCGTTGCCGTAATGCGATATAAGATATCTTATAAGCGTCTTGGGAACAGATGCGTTTACGGCGTACATGGACATATGGTCGCCGTTGTACGTCGCCCATCCCAAAGCAAATTCGGACAAATCGCCCGTTCCCACCACCAGTCCGCCCGTCATGTTGGCAATGTCCATGAGCACCTGAGTGCGTTCGCGCGCTTGGGCGTTTTCGTAAGTGACGTCCGTGGTTTTATCGTCGTGGCCTATGTCCTTAAAATGCGTCAAAACCGCTTTCTTGATGTTGACTTCCTTTACATCGACGCCCAGCGCCTTGGCAAGCTTTAAAGAATTATCGTGCGTGCGGCGCGTCGTTCCGAAACACGGCATCGTAACGGCAATGACGCGAGGTTTGTTTTTTGCGGCGTCGGCGGCAGTTTTCGCCACTATAAGCGCCAGCGAGGAATCCAGTCCGCCGGAAACGCCTACGACAAGAGTCTTTGCGTTTGTGTGCTCGATGCGTTTTTGAAGAGCGCGGCTCTGCATTGTAAGAATAAGCTGCGAACGACTGAACAGTTCGTCGCCGTCAGACGGTACGAACGGATAACGCATAAACGTGCGCGTAAGAGCGGTATTGGTGCGTTCGACAAAAAATTTCACTGTCCGCTCAGGCTGTTTTCGGTCGCCGGACGTAAATATCTTGGCGCGTTCCGACGACAGATAGCTTACGTCGATCTCCGATACAGTCACAGCGCTGTCAAAGAGTTTGCTTTCGGCAAGAATTTTACCGTTCTCGGCAATCATGCAGTGCCCCGAAAACACCAGATCTGTGGTAGATTCGCCTTCGCCCGCCGAACAATATACATATCCCGCCAGCAGCCGTGCGCTTTGAGAAGACACCAGCAGCCTTCTGTATTCGCTTTTGCCCACGCTTTCGTTGGACGCCGACAGGTTTACTATTATCGTCGCACCCGACAAAGCCAGACGAGTAGACGGCGGCATCGGCACCCAAAGGTCCTCGCACAATTCGGCGCCTACCGTAAACTCGGGCATTCCGTCGCATTCGAAGACAATTCCCTGCCCGAAAGGAACGCAGTCGCCGCACAGCACGATATCTTCCGTCCGGGGCGGCGCTTCAGTAAACTGTCTCTTTTCGTAAAACTCATTATATTCCGGCAGGTATGACTTGGGCACGACGCCTATTATTTTGCCGCGGTTAATTGCTACCGCGCAGTTGTATAGCGCGCCTTTCACCTTTACGGGGCAGCCCACAAAAATAATTGCGTCCACCGTTTTGGTGTATTCTTTTATGCGCGAAAGCGCCTGCCGGGCCTCATCTATCAATACGTCGTGATAAAACAAATCTCCGCACGTATAGCCCGTCAGACACAGTTCGGGAAATACCATGATTTTTGCGCCCAGCGAAGCCGCCTTTAATATTCCGCCGCACACTTCTTCGCAATTGCTCTCAGGGTCGGCCACAGTGACACGCGTGCTTATCGCCGCCGCTTTTACAAAACCGTCATTCATAAACCAATTCCTTTATAATTATTTCAAGAAAATTATCTGCCTGATTTTGAACGTACAACCGCCAATGCCGCCGCTGCAATCAACGTAATTAGACTCGGCAGCGCATAAACCGACGCGGCGCCGGACGAGCATCCGCCGCACGACGCACCGGTCTCCGAATTGTCGCCCGCGTCGTCGGGATTGTCCGAAGACCCCGAATAATATTCGTCCAGCAGCCTGTCCACTTCGCTTTTTTCTCCGTACACTACTTCGATATGAATGGTTTTATCGTCATCGTCAACGTACTTTTCTTCCCAATCGTCGAAGGTGTACTTAATGACGTCTTTCTGTCCGTACACTTCGTGTCCGTTTATGATAAGCTTATACACGGCTCCGGACGAATTGGGATAGGTCATAAACGTATACTTACAGCCCGAATAGGCGTTTTCGATGACCTTTTCCGACGGGGCGGAACCGTACGTCTTATCGGGCGTGGACGACGTAACCCTGTAAGAACGGTTGTTGCCGAATTCCAGCTGTACGGCGCATTGGTCGCCAAAGCCGCTTATTTCGTACACATACACGGGGGCGAGAGAATCGTCTTCGAATATTTTGTCCGCCAGCTTATAATCCGCTCCTTCCGCGGTAATACCCGTCAACGTGTAGCGGGTCTGCGTTTTTATTCGCAAAGTCAGCTTTTCGGTGCCGGCGGCGTAATTGGGGCCGAAGGGACCGTCAAACTGTGCCGAACAGCTGCTAACCGCTATGTTGCTGCCCGTTATGGTAAGCGCGGCATAACCGGTGGTTTTATCGTAAGTCTCATCATACAGCCGCACGAAATCTTTGCCTATGTTCATTATATCGCCGTAATTCCAGTGCGAACTGTCGCTGCCCACCACCACATTCATATTGTTTTGCATCTCGTTGATAAGGTAATCTTTAAGCGGCGCCACATAAACGTTGCGCATATGAGACGCCAACTTGTGCTGAGCCTCTATAAGTGCGAGATTTTGATTTACGCTGTCCTGAGCGGCTGAAGAAAAGGTCTTACTTATTTCTCCGACATAAATGGGCATATCGGAATAGTCCTGACCTGTTTTTTCCGAGATATCGGCGCGGAAGTCTTCAAACAGAACTTTGCACACGTCCAAATAATCATCGGGACGGCCGCGATCGGTTTCGCCCTGCATCCAGAACAGTCCCTTAATGTTTATTTCGGTATAACCTTCTTTACGAAGATCTCTTAAAAATTCGTCGAATACGGTCATAAACGTGCGGTACTGGAAACCTATAATATTGAAATAGTCGTCTGTGTAATAGTCGTACTCCCACAAACTCTTGGGATACCAGTTGCCGAAACTGCCGTAATTGCCGTCGGGAAAGACCGAAGTTCCGCCGGCGGCGGATTTGAATATAACGGCTTTTCTATCGGCGCCCGTATACTCCGGCCTTTCGTTAAGCAAATGCGCCATGCCTATCTCGAACCCCACGTGCTGGTCGGTATATCCGCAGCCGTGCTGAACGGGTCGGAAATCGGTGAAATACCTGCCCGATCCTCCGCTTACAGTCTTGTGCGTTCCGCCGTAATATAATACGTTTTCCGTAGGCGCGTATGGCTGTGCGATGCCCGTGGCCGTGGACGTAATAAGCGTACTTCCGGCGGCGTTGCTCTGCCCTGCTATCATAAAGACGTCCGCCGTCTTCCCGTCTGCGGCGTCCGCCCGGACAGGCGCGGTAAACAGCGCAAAAGCCGCTGCTGCCGCTCCGAAGGCGATGACTGTCGCCAGCAATATCGTCAACATTGTGTTTTTGGTCAATATTTTCATTATTTTCTCCCCGGTTGGTTTTATTGCGCGGCGGTCTGCCATGCCGACGGCATAGTTCTCTTTGCCTTAAACCATTCCGTATCTTTAAGCTTAAGCGAATTGTTGCTGAAATACATGCTCAGTTCCTCTCCGTCATTGTCGAGCGCTATTATGGTGCCGTTGAACGAACCGAATTGATTGGTTTTATCGTCGCCTTCCAAAAAGTCCACGTCCCCCAGGCTCGTGACGTAAACCGCGTCGGTGTACGCGGAGACTCTGTCTATAAAGTCCTGGGTGGGGAACTGATTTTGCGTCTTGGTAGTGTATTCGTCGTTGCCCGCGCAACAGCAGACGCATATTATTTTGGGCTTAATGACTTCTAAAAGCGCCGACGACGAAGATGTTTTTGAGCCGTGATGACCGGCTTTATACAGTTCGCATTCCGGCAAATCGTTGTACTTTACGAGATTTTCTTCTCCTTTAAGCGAACCTTCGTTTTCAAGATCCCCGGTAAAAAGATAATTTTTGCCGTTGTGCGTAAATAAAGTACAAACCGAATAATCGTTTTCGCTGGAAGCACGGTGCTCATAAAAGTAGTTGTACAAAAACGTCATGGTCGTATTTTCGCCCAGCTGATACACGCGCTGCGCTCCGTTTTCGTTGTTGTAACATTCCAGCGCCGTGAAGTGCTCCGCGCCTTCTTCCACTTCCTGATCTCTTTCGTCTACATACCGTTCATATATGCGCGACGAAGAATCGGTAAGGGGAAAATCGATGATTACTTCACATTCGTAATAACGGAAAAGCCCGGGATTGCTGTCACTGCCGGCAAATCCCGCTATATGGTCTTCGTGCGCATGCGTAGCTATAACATATTCCAGCGTTCCGTCAGTCACATAGGTGTCGAGATATGTTTTTATCACGGGAATACTGTTTGTCTTGCTGCCGGCGTCGATGAGAATATCGTTGTCCCCGGCGCGGATATAAATGCAATCGCCGGTGTTTTTGTTGCCCAGTTCAAGAAAATGCACCGAGAAATCTCCGTCGCTTACCGTCCGAACCGTGCTTTCGTCAAACACGTTGGACGTGTGCGATCCTCCGTAATCTCCGCCGGAAGATCCTCCGCCTTTTAACATTGCCGCAAAATAATTAAACGTTTCGGCGGGCGTTTTGCCCAAGGCGAACCATCCGTACAGCAGCATCGAAGCCACAATGAGTACGATTATTAAAACTACGACGGCCAGAGTGCGCGAACCGAGCTTTCTTTTTCGCTTTGCCATATCCCGTCACCTCCTGTAAAAGTCCTTTTGTGCGAGATTGCTATATGGTATTATAGCAGAAAACGGGCTTTTAGTAAACTGTTTTACCGCGGTTATTGATTTTTAATATAATGCAAAAGCTTATCTAACGCCTCGATATAACCGGCCGCTCCTTTGCCTTTGACAACGGCGAAAGCATACTGCGATATGTACGAAAAGCCGCGAAAGGGTTCGCGCACGCTTATATCGGTGATGTGCACTTCGACACAAGGCAGGCCCGTGCATTTAAGCGCGTCGAGTATGGCTACGGACGTATGCGTATATGCCGCGGCGTTTATAACTATGCCGTCATAACCTTTAATTGCCTTTTGGATGCGCGTCACGATTTTACCTTCTTCGTTGGACTGAAAAAATGCCGGCTTTATGCCGCGCGCTCGGCACTCCCTGCGTATATAGCCGAGCAGTCCCCGATAACTCATATTGCCGTAAAGCGCGGGTTCGCGAACGCCCAGCATATTCATGTTGGGACCGTTAATTATCAAAATTTTCACTTGCGATATCCTCCAGAATCTTATCCACGCACGAAAAGAAGTCTCCGTCGTTTTCGACTGTGACGTCGGCAAACGCCTTATATAGAGGCTCCCGCTGTTCAAGCAGTTTTTTAAGAGCTTCCGTGCCCGTGGACAGGGGACGGCCGCGCGTCGCCAAATCGGTTATTTCCCGCTCGAGATAGTATATTCTCCCGTTGGCCTTAAGGGAATAATAGTTTTCTCTGTCCAAAACCGCTCCGCCGCCGGTGGATATCACCATTCCGTTTTGCGAACCCAATAAAAACAGCGTCTGTTTTTCCTTTTTGCGAAAATATTCTTCTCCCTTTTCGGCGAATATTTCGGTTATGGCGCGGCCTTCGGAGGCGACTATTTCGGCGTCGGAATCGACATATCTGCGTCTTTCCCGGCGGGCTACCGCTTTGCCTATGCTGGTCTTGCCCGAACCGGGCATGCCGACAAGCACTATGTTGATTATGCGTGATAAAAGATATTTATAAACCTGCTCGATAATCTCGTCCGGATGCCTGTTTTTTACAAAGATGTCCATCGAATATTTTGCCTGCGCGACAAGCATATACAGTCCGCCGGCGTATTTAAGATTAAGCTCGCGTGCCTGGAGCATAAGACGTGTGCGCATGGGGTTGTATATTACGTCAGCCACCGCTTCGAGATTGCGGAACTTAGACAAATCGGCAAGACTGATGTCCGAATACGGATACATTCCGACGGGCGTAGTGTTTATTATGATCTGCGTTTGCTGCAATTCGTAAAAATTTTTATAATTAACGCTGCCGCTACGCGAAACGACGGTTATGGACGCGGCTCCGTTTTTTTTAGCCAGCATTTCAGCGGTCTTGCCGGTGCCGCCCGAACCGAAAATCATGACGTGCTTGCCGCCAAGCGCAATGCCGGCGCGCTTAAGCATATACGCCATGCCCAGAATATCGGTGTTGTAGCCGTATGTTTTTCCGCCCAGACGGCAAACGGTATTTATGGCGCCTATCTGCATAGCCAGGGTTTCCACTTTGTCAATATACGGTATTATCGCGCTCTTGTAAGGGATGGTGACGTTAAATGCGTCATAACCGCCGTGTTCGACAAATTCTTTAAGATTGTCCGGCGGCAGCTCCACCAAATCGTAGGAATACATGCCGAATTTTTTATGTATAAGGCGGGAATAGCTGTGCGAAAGTTTTTCACCTATAAGCGCGCATCTCATTGCATTTTCTCTCCCGTATCGCTCTTACCGAGCAGATTCGTCTGGAACCGCTTGCTTATGGCCATAACGCAAGAAAAAAACTGCTGCGCGTACGCCGCGAATTGTTCGCCCGCCCGGCTTGCTGCGCGCGCCAGCACTTCGCGTTCTCTCGACAAATTTTCGACAGGCGCACCGCTTAGGCGCTTTTCCTCGGCTATTTCGGCGCAAACGTTGAGCCGGCGCACCAATAAGCTCGTCATCTCGTCGTCAATCAGATCTATTTGTTCTCTTAAACTGTTTATTGTATTATTCATCAGTCCTCCGTAAGCGCGTCCAACAGCGCAATATCGACGGCGCTTTCCACTGCGGCGACTGCGCGCGGCGCTATGCACGCGTCGTGTCTTCCCTCTATTTTCGCCGTTACTTCGCGGTGATTTATTACGTCTATCGAACAAAACGGCAACAAAACGGACGGGGTGGGCTTTATCGTGACGCGGCAGCAAACAGGCATTCCGTTGGAAATTCCGCCGTTTATACCGCCGTTGTAATTGCTTTTCGTTTTCGGCACATCGCCGTCATAATACCATTCGTCGCGCACTTCGCTGCCGTAAGCGCCGCCAAATGCGCAGCCCAGTCCGAATTCGACCGCTTTAACGGCGGGAATTCCGAACATGAGAGAAGATATACGGCTTTCGAGACTGCCGAACTGCGCGTCGCCCACTCCGGCCGGTAAACCGGTTACGACGCATTCGACAATTCCGCCGACGCTGTCGCCCGCCTTAGCCGCGTCATTCATTACTTTTTCCGCCGCCTGCCTGGAACGGGCGTTCGCCGCCGAAAACGCGCCGCTTTCTTCGGGAACGACAAAGTCTCCGTCGCCGTACGACGCTATTTTGACGCCGCCCACCTTGGATAAATATGCCGTGACCTTTACGCCGTGAAGCTTAATTATTCCCGCCGCCGCGCCGCCCGCCGCGCACAATGCCGCCGTCAGACGTCCCGAAAAAATACCGCCTCCTCTAAGATCCGCCGTCAATCCGTACTTTGCCATGGCGGCATAATCGGCATGGCCGGGTCTTACAATACCTTTAAGAGCGTCGTAATCGCGCGAGCGGACGTTGGCGTTTTTGATGCGTATTTCGATGGGGTCGCCGTTTGCTCTTCCCCCTTCTACGCCGCGGACAATTTCATACTCGTCGTCTTCGATGCGAGACGTCGAATATTTTTCTCCGTGCGGCCTACGAAGAGCCAGGAGACGGTCTATCTCTTCGCATTTTATTACGCTGCCCGGCTTTATGCCGCCGATAACCGCCGATATAAAATCGTCGTGCGACGCGCCGTTAATACGCAGACTAATTTTTTCGCCTTTCCAATCGGTCAATGTACCCCTCCGCCAAATATTTTTAATAGACCCGGCCGCCCAGCGCGCGGTAATCACGCCAGAATTCCGGATAAGATTTCGATACGCAATCGCCGTCGTCGATAATTACTTTATACGGACAGGCCGTTGCCGCGACGGCTGCCGACATTGCTATGCGGTGATCGCCGTATGTACGCACAAATCCGCCCTTAAGTCCTCCGCCGTACACGATTATCGAACCGTTTTTATATTCGGCGCGGCCGCCCAGCGAGCAAATCATTTCCATTACGGCTTTTTTGCGGTCGCTCTCCTTTGTCGTAAGACGGTCGGCGTGCAGAATTTCGGCGCCGTTTTCGCTGAACGCTCCCGCTACGGCGGCAACGGGAGCCAAATCCGGCGTCAAGTCGCAGTCCACGGCAATGCGCGACAAAGTTTTGCGGCACACGGCGATTGTTCCGCCGTCATGCACTACTTCGGCGCCGGCGGATGCGAGTATTGCGAATATTTCGCTATCAGGCTGCGGAAACGACAAATCCAGCCCCGTAATTTTTACTCTGCCGGCAATAGCAGCCGCCACGGCGAAAAACGCCGCCGCAGAACTGTCGGCGACAATAGACACGTTGCCCGCCGAATGATATCTGCCTTCCGCCGCTACAAAAAAGCCGTCATTAAAAACAACTTTTTTGCCGAAATCGCTCATTACCCTAAGCGTCATATCGACATATCCCGGCGAAATACAGTTTTTTGTCCCGATGCGTGTTTCAGAGGGCAAAAGCGGCGACGCAAGCAGCATCCCGGAAATAAACTGCGACGTTATTAGCCCGTCGATATTAATTATTCCCTTTGCAGGGCGCAACGGACCGTTAACGACAATCTCTCCGCCGGCGGGGCCGTCAACAGTTGCGCCGCAGCAGCTTAGCGTTTTAATAAGCGCGTCCATAGGCCTTGACAGTAGCCTTTTGCTGCCCGTCAAGACGTACCGCCCGTCAAGGCAAGCCGCCAAACAAGTAAAAAATCTCAGAGCGGCCGCGCTGTCACGGCAGTCAATGCGCGCGGACGAGGCAAACCGCTCGGGCGGATATATTACACCGTCGCGCCAAACGGCTCCGAGTTTTTCGGACGCATCGCACGCCGCTTTAATGTCGTCGCAATGGGAAAGATTGGCAATTTTAGTGGGCGAATGCGCCAAAAGCGCCGCAATAATGGCGCGCAACGAATGTGATTTGGATGGCGGTGGCGTAAGGCTGCCGTCGATATATGCTTGTCCGCACTCTATCTGCATAAAAATTCCTCCGCTTCTTTAAGTTTGAAACTACGCAAAAACGGCTTCCCCGCCGCCCTTAACAATACCATGGTAATGTTGTCGCCGCTACGTTTTTTATCCGAGACAAGATACTTTTTTATTGCGACGTCTATGTCGATATTGCCAGTCGAAACGGGATAATACGAAATGATTTTTTTACATCTCATATACTCTTTTTCCGGCATTATGCCGTTTTTAAAACACACTTCTACAATACGCTTTATGCCGTAAAAAACCGCTATACCGTGCGGAACGGCATATCTCTGATCGCTTTCTATTGCATGCGCAACCGTATGCCCGAGATTGAGAATGCGTCTAAGTCCTTTATCATAAGGGTCTTTTTTGACAATTTTTGCCTTATAATTGATACATTTAAGTACTATGTCTGATATAGTATCCGCTTTATTTATGTTTTTTACGTCAAATTCTTTCCCCGTCAAAAGGCTGTACTTGCACAATTCGCCCAGACCTTCGTCATACTCATTTTTTGTAAGCGAAGAAAAACAATCGACGTCGCACAGCACGACCTCGGGTTGCTTAAAAGCTCCCACCAGATTTTTCCCCTGCGGCAAATTTACGGCTGCCTTTCCTCCCACAGACGAATCAATGGCGGCCAGCAGCGTCGTCGGTACGGAAACAAGTCTTATTCCTCGTTGATAAGTCGCGGCAACAAATCCTCCCAAATCTCCGCACACTCCGCCGCCCAGCGTCATGACGGTATCGGAACCGGTAAATTCGTTTTTTGCCAAAAAAGTCATTATACTGCAATACTCATCCAGATTCTTGCTGCGTTCGCCCGCCGCAACGGCATAACAATAAACGGCAAAACCCGCCGACGACAGGCTTTTTTGCACAATTCCACCGTATAAAGCAAACACGTTTTCATCTGTAATTACCGCTATTTTGCCCGTATTAAAAGCACCGCGCAAAATGTTTCCGCAGTCACACAATGCGCCTTGTTGAACAATGGCGTATCCGCCGGGCAGCCGCACTTTTTTATACATAAATAAAACTCCACACCTGTATGGATTTATATATTTATTTTATCACATAAACAGTATTTCGTCAAGTGTATAATATAATTCGCGCACATTGACGTTTGCTCTTCCGCCACATAAGTCCTTTTTTCTTTTTGAAGACTGACAAAAAACAAGTACTATGTCAAACACAGTACTTGCTTTTGGTAAAAATCAGCTGTTTTACAGCGTTTTTATATATTATATTCTGTTCTCGCAATGATATGATTTTGGAAAGCCAAGTCCAGCTCGTTGAAATATCCGCTCCACCCCCACACGCGCACGATAAGATCGGGATATTTTTCGGGATGAGCCTGAGCGTCCAGCAGTTTTTCCCGGCTGACGGAATTAAGCTGGAGCTGATGCCCACCGAGAAAGACAAACGCGCGTACAAGATCGGCGACCTTCTCCACTCCCATCCGATTGCGGAAAACGTTCGCATGAAGTTCTATCGTCAGCGGACCGCCGTTTATTATTCTGGTCATATCGAATCGCGTAAAAGATTTTATTACCGACAGCGGACCGTCGGTTTTGACTCCTATTGAAGGCGAAAAACTTGACGGATACGGCTGCCCGGCCAATCTGCCGTCCGCCGTAGCGCCGACGTTTTCGGACATATAGATATAGTCCATCGAGCCGCCGGTGCCCGCCCGGAACACTCCTCCGGCGGAGTTGGGTACGTTGTCGACTATGCCTGCGTAAAAATCCAGCATTTCATCGCAAATCTCATCCACATATTTATCGTTATTGCCCATTTTGGGACAATTAAGCAGTCGTGACCGCAGCTCGTCACAGCCTTCAAAATTACATTCCAGCGCCTGCACCAACTGTGTCTTGTCTACCGATTTTTCGTCAAAAACCGTCTTTTTGATCGCCGCCAGCGCGTCTGCCGCGGGCGCTATACCCAAACCGTGCACTCCGTCGTTGTTGTACTTCGCTCCCAGTTCGGTAATATCCAGGTTCTTTTGCCTGCAACCGCGGATAAACAGCGACGCAAACGGATTGGGGCTTTTCATATACTCGACGCGCTTTGCCGCCGCCTCGTCTTTAAGCGTTTCAAAAAAGTCGAATATCGACTGCTTGACGCTTACCATAAACTGTTCGAAATTATCACTCGCGGGCAAAGAGCAAATAGTCGCTCGTCTTACCGCAAGCGGAAAATTCATGGTAACTATATTGGATATTTCATAGCTTTCGGCGGGGATGATAAATTCCCAGCAGGCGGCAACGGCATATTCGCAGGCGTCTTCATAGCTGTATCCCAGTTTTACAAGGCCGGGAATGACAACGTCGTCGTTGCAATATTGCGGAAAGCCCAATCCCTTTTGCGTCAGGCATGTGCATTTTACAAACCTTTCACGCGGGGTGTTTTTATTGACGCGCAGATTTATTTTGGGATCGATAAGACACAGCTCGAGACTGCTGTCCATAATTATGTCGCTAAGCCGGTTGTACACGTCCTCCCTGTCCGCTGTGCATCCGCCCAAAACCATGCTTTGACCGTTGTCGCCCTGCTGAACGCCGTTATATAAATCGGTATCGAGATTTATGGAAATAAAAAACAGTTCGGTAAGCTCGGTAAGCTGCTCTTTCGTCATACCGTTTTTCTGCGACTGAAGAAAATACGGATACATATACTGATCAAAACGCCCCAGCGTCACATGGTTTAAGTGGGAGGCGCGAAAAGTATATATCATGATTTTCATAAATACCAACGCCTGGTAATAATCGGTCGCCGCCAGACGGGGCACCGTGGCAAGCGCATTATATAACTCGACGTTTCCCTCTTCCAAGGCGTAAGCCCTGTATTTGTCGACCATTTCGTACACGGCGTCAATGTGCTCTATCGCAGCGGCGAAAAATTCTCTTCTCTCGTCGCCGGACGAATTCATTCTATTCGACAATTCGGCGCGAACGGCGTCAAAACCCGTCGACAAAGCCCAGCCGTAATCGGGCGTGAAATTAGTCAAATCACAATATATATTATAGTCGCATACGTTTTTTACGGAACGGTTGAAACCGAAAATATCGTCCTCGTATAAAATAGGCCGCTCGGCTTTTACCACAGCCGAAAAATTGACCGCGTTTTGCCTGAATTTTCCCGCATTTATTTCGGGATAATTGATTTCGCGTCTGTCGGCACGGTATTCTCTTTTCCTATGAAAATCCAAAAATCTCATTACTCTGTCTGTCATAGTACTATACTCCTATAATTTTACGGCTTTTATGCCGTGTTTTTTGAATTTTTCCCAGCCGAAATTGATTTCACGATTTTCATCGAAACTCGGCCGATATTCCCTTCCGCACAGTTTGTACTTACTGCCCGCGTACTTGTTATACGGCAAAAGCTCCACATACTTTACTGCGTTACTGTCAAGAAAAGCGCACAAGGCTTCAAGGTTGTCATCGGTGTCGCTTACTCCCGGAATAAGAGGAACACGCGTGATAAATTTAATGCCGCTGCCGGCAAGTCTTTTATAATTGGACAGTATAAGCTCGTTGCCAACGCCCGTATATTTTTTGTGGAGCGCGCTGTCCATAAGTTTTAAGTCGTACAACATTAAGTCGGTTTCGCCCAATATTTTTTCGAACGTATCGCCGTCCGTAAAGCCGGTAGTCTGCACGGCACGGTTTAGTTTACCTTTAAGCGCTTTAAGCATCTCGAACAAAAATTCGTGCTGCATCAATGGTTCGCCGCCGGAAAAAGTAACGCCCCCTCCTCCCACATTGAGTATGTCGGCGTTTTTTAACAGTTTTTCCGTCAGGCGCTTGGGCGTATAGTCCTCGCCCGACACTCTCACCAGGTTGCGCGGGCACACTTCGACGCTCTTTTCGCACAAAACGCGCCGACCCGTCCACTTCTCGCCCGCGTCCAAACATTTGCCGCAGCAGAGACAGCCGTTGGGCGAACGAAGATATTCTATTTTGCGGCTCTGTCCCTCGGGGCTGTGGCACCACTCGCATCTGAGAGGACAGCCTTTTAAAAATACGGTGGTTCGTATGCCGTCCCCGTCGAAAATAGAAAATTCTTCTATCGAAAACACTCGTCCCGTCATGATTTATCACCTTTTGTAATAATTATAGCGCCAAAATGTTGCAATTTATAGACTTTTATTGTACAATTATAGACAAAAATACGCATAAGGAGAAAATCATGTTTCATCAGCCGCACAATACTTTCGGAACAAAAATATATAATGCGTTTTTTTACGACGACGCCGTTTATTCCATGCACTTCCACAAGAGCTTTGAGGTGTGGTACTGCGCATCCGGACATGCCGACGCCTGCGTGGACGAAAAATCTTTTGTATTCTCCGCCGGACAGTATATGATGGTGTTCCCGTTTGTAAAACATTCGTTTTCCGTCAAGCCGCCCTCTAAAATGTGGGTCGCGGTTTTTTCGGGCGATTTTATACCCGAGCTGGAAAACATCTCCCAAAGCCAAAAGCCGGAAATAGCCACTTTTCGTGTGGACGACGCGGTGCAGCGTTATGTGGAGCACGCGCTTATAAACAGCGGTTTTTTATCGGACGAGAAGCAAAAGCCTTCTTTCCCGCTTAATACGCAGAACATATTTTCGATAAAATCGGGGCTGTACGCGATATCCGGCGCCTTTTTACAAAACGTTTCCTTCCTGCCTGTCACCAAATCATACGACGTCGTGACCGAAATAATACGATATATAGAAAATAATTTTACCGCCGATATTACGCTAAAATCGACGGCGGACGCCCTTGGGTACAATTATCAGCACATATCGCGCGTCTTTCAGCGGGCGCTGGGAATAAATTTCCGCAGCCTTATAAATCAATACAGATTCGACTACGCCTGCAAGCTGCTCGAACAGGGCAACGTTTCGGTGACGCAGGCGGCTTTGGACGCGGGCTTTCAGTCGGTGCGCAACTTTAATCGCATTTACCGCGAAAAAACGGGCCACGCTCCGAAAATTCACGATTAAAAGGAGAATTTTATGCACAAAACAAACGCTTTACGCATTTTGGACAGCAAAAATATCCAATACGATGTACGCGAATACGACGCCGCGGTCACCGACGGATGTTCGGTGGCGCAAATGCTGAATCAGCCCGTAAATCTGGTTTTTAAAACGCTGGTAACGCAGACCGATACGCTGGAATATCTGGTTTTCATGGTTCCCGTGGACAAAAATCTCAACCTTAAAAAGGCGGCAAAAGAAAGCGGCGTCAAGAGCGTTGCCATGATCAAGCAAAAGCAATTGCTGCCGCTTACCGGTTATATCCACGGCGGTTGCTGTCCCGTGGGCATGAAAAAACAGTTTAGAACTTTTATAGATATCTCGGCAAAAACGCTTGACCGCTTCTTTATAAGCGCCGGCAAAGTGGGCATGCAGATGTGCGTTTCGCCCGCCGATATAGCCGCAGTCACGGGCGCAGCATTTGTTCCGCTTGCCGACTGAATAGTTAGAGCGCGCGCCTTTGCGCCCTATTGACATCAAGAGAACCCGAAAAATAATTTCTGTTGCCGTTTAGTGGTTTTCGGACGCGTTTACGGCTCCGCTCTTTAGGCGCACGCGAGGTTTTTTTGCCTTTGGCTTCTTTTCTTCCGTCCTGCTTTCTTTTTTGCGTCTTAGAGCGTTGAGACACAGTTTATACAGGTCGCCCAACGGCAGCATAGCAAAAGACAACAGCGCCACCGTTCCCCACTGGACAGCGTTTAATCTCACCAGACCGAACGCCGCCGCGGCCGCGGGAATATAACACAGCGCAATACTCAGTCCTATGGCGGCAAACACCGTGACAAACAACGTAAAATTGCCTTTGAAATGGTTTTTTAGCGCCGATTTGTCACTGCGTACATTGAGCGAATGTATCAGTTCGGCAAAAGACATTGTAAGAAAAGCCATCGTAACGGCGGTCTCGTTTCCGCTCGTCGCCAAACCTATCGCAAACGCGCCGAGAGTCAATATCGTCTGCACCAAGCCGAACACTATTATATCCGCGGCGGTGCGCGCGTTCCACAGACTTTTTACGGCGCTTACGGGCGGCCTTAGCATTACGTCGTCATCGGCTTTTTCCATTCCGAACGCCAGCACGGGAAAACTGTCGGTGACGAGATTTATCCACAAAAGCTGCGTCGGACGCAGAAAATCATATCCTATAAGAGCTATGCTCGCCAATAGAACCGTGAGCACTTCGGCGGCGTTGGTTGCAAGAAAAAAGGTAATTGTCTTGCGAATGTTGGCAAATATCCGCCGCCCTTCCTTTACGGCCCCTACGATAGTACAGAAATCGTCGTCGGCTATCACCATGTCGGCGGCGTTTTTCGTAACGTCTGCGCCGCTTTGCCCCATTGCAACGCCAATATCGGCCTTTTTGAGACCGGGAGCGTCGTTTATTCCGTCGCCCGTCATGGCAACCACCTGACCATTGTTTTGCAGCGCATCCACTATTTCGCGCTTTTGCGAAGGCGATACCCTTGCAAAGACGCCGCATCTCGATATGAGCTGCCCGCGCTGCTTGGGCGGCGTATCTTCCAGCTGTTCTCCCGTGACGGCGTCTCCGGTTATGCCGATGCGTTTGGCCGCGGCAGCCGCCGTCGCCAGATGATCGCCCGTAATCATTACGACGCGTATGCCGGCGCGTTTACATTCTTCGACCGCCTGTTTTGCACCCTTTTTAGGCGGATCGAAAAATCCAGCCACAGCAATAAATATCATGTCTCTTTCGACAATCTTACCCGGCGCGCTGCTGTACGCAAAGGCGATGACTCTAAGGGCGCCGGACGCCATTTTTTCGCACTCGCGCATTATTTCCGCCCGCTTTTCCGCCGTCATGGCATACTCTCGTCCGTTTAACAAATATCTGCTGCATCGCGATAAAATTACGTCAAAGCCTCCTTTGTGATATGCCGTCTCTCCCTTTTTTACGCTCATCATGCGCCGCTCGGAACTGAAGGGCAGCGTTTCGGACACATCGCGCGAATAATTGACGCCGCGTCCGTGCAAATACTCGATTATCGCCTTTTCGGTGGCGTCGCCCACTATGTCGGGATATTCGCCCGCTACGCTGTGACACAGCGACGCGCATTCGTAAAATCTGTTGACGTCGCAAGGCGCCGCAATATTGTCCGCTCCGCCCGCCAACCATACTTTTTCGACGTGCATTTTGTTTTCGGTGAGCGTGCCCGTCTTATCCGAGCAAATACAGCTGCAGCTGCCCAGCGTTTCCACCGACCTCAGTTTGCGTATTACGACGCGCGCTTTGCTCATCTTCTGAACGCCCATGGCCATGATAATGGTGACCACCGCCGGCAGTCCCTCGGGTATGGCCGCCACCGCCACCGCTACCGCCGACATGAAAGACGCTATTATTCCCGTGGGACGCTGTATAAGACTGCATATAAACACCACCACCGCTACGGCTATTACCGAAAGCGTTATTATTTTGCCCAATATGTCCAGGCTCTTTTCCAAGGGCGACGCGGGCGGTTTTTCGTGCGATATGGAACGCGCTATTATTCCTATTTCCGTCTCCGCTCCCACGCCCGTGACTACGCAAAGCGCTCTTCCCGATACGGCAAATGTGGACGAAAACGCCATGTTTCGGCGGGCGTGTATTCCCTTCTTTCCCGACAGTTTCGCATTAGTCTTCGCACAAGCCTGATTTTCGCCGGTAAGCGAGGACTCGTCGCACGCAAAATTGTCCTGCTCGAGTATGCGGCAGTCCGCCGGCACTATGTCGCCGCTTTTTAGTTCAATTATGTCTCCCACGGTAATTTCGGAAGAGGGCAGCCTTATGAGCTGTCCGTCGCGATATACTTTTGCCTCCACTTCCGACAGCTTTTTAAGCTTATCTATAGCTTTATCCGCCCGGTATTGCTGGGCAAACCCGACTACAGCGTTCAAAAATATTATAAACACTATTATAAACGTATCCACAAGGTCGCTGCCGTCTTTTGTAATCGCCGCCACCACTCCCGATACCGCGGCGGACCCTATCAGCAGCAGCGTCATAAGATCCGTAAACTGTGACAAAAACAGCGCAAACAGCGACGGCTTTTTTTCTTCGCCAAGGACGTTTTTCCCGTATTTGGCTCTTCTCGACGCGGCTTCTTCGGACGAAAGCCCCTTTTTGCCGCTGCCGAGCTTTTCCAGCGTTTCCGCCTCGCTAAGATTATACCAGTTTTGTTCCATAATCACCTCTCTCGGCTATTTTTATTCATAAAAAAGTACATTTATACGTTTTTGCGCGCAAGAATTTTGTCTTTTATTGCGCAAACCGTATTTTTTGCGTAACGTCATGTATAATCGTATTTAGTTATTACGGCTTTATATTAGCCGGGAGGTATTATATGGACGAAAAACGCTACTCCTTTCAATCAAAACTGCTGATATGTCTCACCGTCGCGGTTGTCGCCACCTTTTTCGGCGTCGCGGTAAAGACGGTAACGCCCGTCGTAACGGGATGGGCCGATAAAAGCCAGCAAAGCCAATCCGACGTTCCCGACGAACCCGAGGTCGACGGACCGCAAATTTCTCTCGACCCTAACCTGTCGGCGGAAAACACTCTGTCCGAGGGTGAAGCGGTTTTTGCCGGTACGACGCCGGGCGGTATTTCGTACATAGTGTACAACGAGAATGACGCCGGGTATATCGCAACAATCACTAAAAACTCCGTCGCCGCCTCCACCGCTCCGATAGGCGCCAAAGCCGCTATTGCCTGTCTTACCGACAGCGGAATCGCGATAGCGGCGGATACGGACGAGGGCTATGTCGTATATTTTGTCGACGAACAGGGTTCCGTCAGTAAGTCGCTAAGAACATATCCGGGAGAAATTCCCGTATATATGGGCTGTTACGACGGGCAGACGGCGGTGATTTTCCGCTCCGAAGGCGCTGCCGGAAAGCGTATTGTTTTTCGGCTTTACGACGACGGCAGCGAAATATGCGAACGCTATTCGGGCACGACTTATGAACCGCAACCCATACAGATTTACCGTATCGGCAATAATTTTACCGTTTTTTTCCGCTATCGGTCGCAGTTTACAAAGGGCGGCGGGTACGCGGTCTTTTCGACGGACACCGTTTCTGTCATTGTCGCCGAGATAGAACGCAGCTCCGGCTACGACTTTTTGTCCGTAATTCCCTCGCAGTCCAGTTATGCCATGCTTTGCTCGGACGCGGAAGGAGCTTTTATCATGCAGCTGGACCAGAACATGCAGAGAAGTAAAAAATATCAGCTGACAAATTATTCGGTAAACGACGGAAAACTGTCCTTCGACGGAAAAAATTATTACGCGTTTGTCGGCGGCGCCACTGAAGGCCGTATGTTCAGGCTGGAACAACTCGGCGACACCCCTTACCGGATAAGCGCCTACGACGACGGCACGGCGATAGCGGGCGAATACAATACCGGCGGCGCTCTGCTGCACCTGATGAAAAGCAAAACGGGTTTTTTCCTTACCGATACAAACGGCCTGTTTACAAAAAAGGTCACAAAGCCGGATGCAAAGCCGATAGCGCTCCTAAAAACCGGCGGCTCGGCGGCGGCGGTGTGCAATATCATGGGCGGGGATAATCAAAACGGCGAAAACGTCGCCGAAAGCGTTTATATCGCTCTTTTCAACTGACAACATCAAAAATAAACAGCTTATTTTTGCCTTTTTATTGACAAAAACAACTTTTGGCTGTATAATATTAGATGGTTTTCGCGATTTACTGGGAAACCGGAAATTTATGTACCCAAAGGAGAAAAACATTATGTCGGTTACAGCGTTAGTGGGCGCTCAATGGGGCGACGAAGGAAAGGGCAAAACAATTGATATTCTGGCGTCCGAGGCGGACATGGTTGTGCGCGCTCAGGGCGGAAGCAACGCCGGTCACACGGTGGTTGCCGACGGAATTACGCACAAACTGCGGCTTATTCCCAGCGGAATTCTCTATCCCGATACGGTCTGCGTGGTGGGCAACGGCACCGTCATCGCTCCCCCCGTCATTTTGAAAGAAATGGAACAGCTGTCACAGTGCGGCGTCAGTCTTAAAAATCTTAAAATAGACGCCAAGGCGCACATAATTCTTCCCTACCACATCGCAATAGACGCGCTGAGTGAAAAACTGCGCGGCGGCAGCGATATAGGCACTACCAAAAACGGCATAGGCCCGTGCTATATGGACAAGGCGGAAAGAAGCGGAATACGCATGATAGATTTTATCACTCCCGAGATTTTCCGCGAAAAACTGTTCAAAAACATCGAAATCAAAAACAAAATGCTGCAATACGTCTACGGCGGCGAAACATTGGACGCCGAAGCCGTGTTTGAGGAATATTCCGTATATGCCGAAAAGCTTAAACCCTATGTGTGCGACACCTCGGTATTGGTGTACGACGCTATAAAACAAGGCAAAAACGTACTGTTTGAAGGCGCACAGGGCACTTTGCTCGACATCGATGTGGGCACATATCCTTACGTTACGAGTTCGCACCCCACAGCAGGCGGCTTTTGCATCGGCGCCGGTGTGGGTCCCACTCTCATTCAAAACTGCATAGGAGTGGCGAAGTCATATATCACCCGCGTCGGAAAAGGCCCCTTCCCCACTGAGCTTAACGACGAGATAGGCGACAAAATAAGGACCAAAGGCGGCGAATTCGGCACCGTTACGGGAAGACCGCGCCGTACCGGCTGGTTTGACGCCGTTATTTTGAGATATTCAGTTCGCGTCAACGGTCTTACCGCGCTTGCCATAAATAAGCTCGACACACTTACCGGCATAAAGACGCTTAAAGTCGCCGTTGCGTACAAAAAGAACGGTCAGACGATAAAAGACTTCCCCGTGGACATTAGCCTTTTGGAAGGCTGCGAGCCCGTCTACGAAGAACTGCCCGGCTGGGATGAAGATATCTCCGCTTGCAAACGTTTTGAAGACTTGCCGGCAAACGCCCAAAAATATATCGAATTCATCGAAAAACACTGTGACTGCCCCGTAAAAATGGTGGGCGTGGGTCCAGACAGAACGCAAAATATTAACCGCTGAAAATAAATAACTGCGCCGCCGCAATTTATGCGGCGGTTTTTTTACTTTTCGCGTCTTTATACGCCGCTTACTTTCGTACTTGCCGCTTTGGCTTTCTTTTATCCGCCGCCTACTTCCGCCCTATCTGCTTTTTCCATCGCAACGCGCAAAAACGCGACGAGCGCCGAGTCTTTATGCGCAAAGCCCGCACGGCGCAATTAAAATTCGGCTTTTAAGGGATAATTCCGCCGCAAAAGGCATAGCTATTTACGAAAGAGGTGATACGTTGAAAAAGAATATAATTTCGTCCTTCATGATAATAACCGTCTTTAACGCTTTGGACCGCGCGCTGGGATTTTTCTTCCGCATATATCTTTCGCGGGAAATGGGCGCCGAAAGCATGGGCGTGTATCAGGTGGCGTCCTCGGTGTTTATGGCGCTGTTGACCTTTATCACCAGCGGCATTCCTTTGGTGGTGAGCAAGAGCACGGCAAAAGCCGAAAGAAACGGACAAACGCATCGCCTAAGCTCCATAAGCACAGCCGCCCTATGCATAGGACTTACGACCGGCGCAGCAGCGGTTGCCGCGACGTTTGCGCTAAGACCGTTACTCTCTTCTCTCATGGGAGAACGGGCGGTGGCGTCTCTTTTGATGCTGGTCCCTTCGCTGTTGTTTTCGGCGATATACAGCGCGTTCAGGGGCAATCTGTGGGGAAGAAGTAAATTCTTTGTGGTGGCGCTTGTGGAAGTAATAGAACAAGCGGCCCGCATTAGTTGCTGCTTTATATTGTTTTCGCAAGGCGCCGACAAACTTTTGTCCTCCTCTTTTTCTCTTACGGCGGGCTGCGCGATAAGCGCCGCGGCATGCGCCGTCTTCTATTTTCGCAGCGGCGGAAAACTGCGCAGTCCAAAAAACGAATGGAAAGCTCTGTTAAAATCGGAACTGCCCATTACGCTGTCGCGGGCGGCGGCGACGCTGGCGTCTTCGGTTTTGTCCGTCGCCGCTCCCATGCTGTTTGTTTTGAGCGGATATTCGTCCGAACGGGCATACGAGCTGTTCGGCGCGGCATCGGGCATGGCGCTGCCGCTGCTGTACGTTCCGCTGACTGTGATAGGATCGCTGGCCTTTGTGCTCATTCCGTCGATAGGCGCCTGCGCCGACGAAGGCAGGTACGAGAGCGTAAACCGAAGTATAAGTTCGGCGGTAAATTTTTCGGCGATTGTGGCGTGCCTGTTTATTCCGCTTTTCAGTGTGTGCGGCGAGGCTATCGGCGGCATAGTGTATGGCAACGCCGACAGCGGACGCTTTTTAAGCGCGGCGGCGTGGATATTGCTGCCGCTTTCGATAGAGTCCATCACATCTTCTCTTATGAATTCGCTCGATTTGGAAATGCGCAGCTTTATAAACAGTATGATAGGTTATGCCTGTCAGGCGCTTACATACGTTATTTTCGCGCGGGGATTTACGCCGGAAATATTTGCGCTGGGAATAGGCGTGTCGCTGACGGTGTCAACGGGACTGCACATCTACTGTATATACAAAAAGACGGGGCTGCGCCTTAAAACCATGCAAAACGCCGCAATGGCAGCGCTGATGATTTTTCCCGCCGCGACGCTCAACCGCTCTCTTTTCGGAATTTTTTCGTTTGCACCTCCGCTTGCGGCAGTTGTAATGTCGGGTCTGATAACGATGGCGGCATATATTTTGCTGTGTTTTGCGTTCGGATGGGTGGAAATGTATCCGATATTAAAACGCGGAAAAAAAGCGCGTGCCAAAGCGGGATAAAACCGCGCCTATTGGAGTCGCTCCGATATATTTTCCACGACATATTCCATAAGAAAATATTATCTCTTTTCCGGTGATTTTCGATTGCTTTTTATCCTCAAAAAGTTTATAATAAGGGCAATTAAATACACGGAGGAGCCCGACATTGAAAATCAAAAGTCAACAGGAAATTGCTACTCCATACAATTGCAGAAAGACCCCTACCCGCATAGTGGTTTATATTGCAACTATGGTGGCAATCTCAATCGTACTCAAACTTTTATCCAACACGTTATCGCAAACGCTGCCATCGTTTTTGAAGATAAGCCTGGCGTATTTGGGGTGGTATATCGCCGCCGCGATACTGGGGCCGTGGGCAGGCGGCGCGGTAGCCGTTATTTCCGACCTCATCGGTCAATGGCTTATTCCCACGGGAGGCGCGCCCAACCTTCTTTTGATGGCGGGCAACGGCCTAAACGCGATAATATTCGGCCTGACATTCAAGTATGTCAAATTCAATAAACTGCCGCCCTATGCCGATATGTTAATTCGCGCGGTACTGGGCGCGATTTTTTCGGCGATAATATGCACTCTCGGCGTAAACACTTTCGGCCTGTGGTATTTTTACTATCCGAACACGAATTACTGGGCGTTTACCGTCAGCAGACTTACGCAGCTGACTTCCGTCGCCGCGAATATTATACTTTTTGCCGCAACGATACCGGTGCTAAGCAATATGGGGCTTTTGCCGCCGCTTAAAAGAAAATCCGCCGGCGAAGAAAATGACGTCGAAAAAGACATCCGCACGGAAAATGACGCAAACAATCATTCCGATAAAGACGCCCAAGGCAAATAACCGATTTTAATACACAAAACCGCGTAATACATACGCCCATAAAAAAAACAGAGCCGCCGCTTTTTGACCGCTCTGTTTTTTTATCGTCTGTTTTATGCCGGACTGCCTTCGGGCGCTTCGCCGCCGTACTGAATGGTGTACAGCTGGAAATATCTGCCGTGGTTTTTAATAAGCTGGGCGTGAGTGCCCTCCTCTATTATCTTTCCGCGGGACAGCACTATGATTTTGTCGGCCTTTTTAACGGTGGACAGTCTGTGCGCGACCACCAGCATGGTGCCGATATTCATCATTTTTTCCAACGAATTTTGAATGAGCTGTTCGGTTTCGGTATCGATATTCGCCGTCGCCTCGTCCAAGATAAGCACTTCGGGCTGATGGTAAACCGTGCGAGCAAAGCTTAGCAGCTGTCTTTCGCCGGCGGAGAAATTGTTGCCGCGTTCACGCACCGGTTCGTCAATACCTTTGGGCAGTTTGGCAATAAATCTGTCGGCATTGACATAACGGCACGCCTCTTCCGCCGTATAATTGCGCGGCGGCGACATCATTTCGATATTGCTTCGAATGGTGCCGGAAAACAAAAATACGTCCTGCATCATCTGTCCGAAATGGCTGCGCAGATTTGCCAGCTTTATATTTTTGACGTTTATGCCGTCCAGCAGCACTTCGCCTTTCTGGACGTCGTAATTGCGGCAGATAAGCGCGAGAATAGTTGTCTTTCCGCTGCCGGTTGCGCCGACAAACGCCGCGGTCTCGCCGGCTTTTATCTTAAAGGAAACGCCTTTAAGCACCCACTCGCCCGGTTTGTATGCAAACCACACGTCTTTAAATTCGATATCGCCGCGTACCTTATCCAGCTCTATCGCGTCCGGGGAATCGACTATCACGGGTTTGGTGTCCAACACCGCAAATACTTTTTCCGCCGACGCAAACGCCGACTGCAGCCAGTTGAACTGTTCGGCAAGCGACTGAATGGGATTGAAGAACGTCGAAGTGTACATATAAAAGGTGACGAGCGTCTGTCCCGTTATGCGCTGTCCGAGAAAATGTATATCGCCTATCGCGCCCGTACCGCACAGGTACAGTAGACACAGCACCGACGAGATATACAGCATATACACAAGCGGACGGAATATCGCAAACACTATAATTTCGCGTAATTTGGCATTGTCAAGCTTATCGTTAAGTTCGGTAAACTGGTGCATTTTGCGTTCTTCGCGGTTAAATATCTGTATTATCTGCATACCGGAAAGATTTTCGGACAAAAAAGTATTGATGTCGGTTGTTCCGTCCTTTACGCTACGGTGCGCTCGCCGTGAAAATTTGCGGAAAACAAGCGTGAACAACACTATAAACGGAGCAAAACACAATATCATAAGCGTCAGCGTGTAGTTGCACAACATCATGGCAATTATTACGCCCGCTATGATTATGCTGTTTTTCGCAAGCATGATTATTATGTCGGTAAACAGACGGGAGATGGCTTCGGTATCGTTGCTGACGCGCGTAACCAGTTTTCCCACGGGTATTTCGTTCAGCTGAGCGTGCGACAGATGTTCGATATGATCGAATAAGTCGCAACGTAAACGGGTGATTATACGCTGCCCCGTCTTTTGCAGTATTATCGCCTGAAAATACGCGCTTATAAGCGAAACTATAAGCATTGCGCCGTAAAGTATTATATACCGCCACAATTCGCTTAACTGAAATTTACCTGATATAACCGATTCGATACGCCCCACTATCAGCGGAGAAAGTATATCGTACATAACCGAAAAAATCATGAAAATCCCGGCGACTATAAAATGCCATTTGTTGCCGGCGGCATAACTCCACAGCCTTTTGAGAAGCGCCCCGTCTTTAACAGAACGCACAAACTTGTCTTTGTTGTCTTTTACAACAACCGCCGCCACGATAAACACTGCCGATATTATTCCCAAAATCGCGCCTACAATAAGTATAGGAGTAGCTTCGTAAACGGAAACCGCGAGTAAATTGTTATTCATTATCCGCCTCCCTGTCCTCTTCAAGCTGCTGTAAAGCGACCAGACGGGCATATTCACGCGAAGATTCCATAAGCTGGCTATGCGTTCCCGCCGCCTTTATCGACCCGTTTTCCAAAAATATTATCTTATCCATTCTCTCTACCGCCGAAACTCGGTGCGCAATTAGCAGGGTTGTTTTGTCTTTACGAACCTGAGCGAGATTATCGAGTATTGATTTTTCGGTATCGGTATCCACCGCCGACAGAGAATCGTCCAGAATAAGTATCGGCGCGTCTTTCATGAGCGCTCTCGCAATGGAAATACGCTGTTTCTGACCGCCCGAAACGGTGACGCCGCGTTCGCCGAGCTTGGTTTCGTAGCGGTCGGAAAATTCTTCGACATCGCTTGCAACCAAAGCGCATGCCGCCGCACGTCGCACTTTTTCCAGCGATACTTCGTTTTCTTCTTCTACCGAAAAAGCTATATTGTTTTTTACGGTATCGCTGAACAGAAAATTATCCTGCGGCACATAAGCTATGCCGTTACGCAGCGTTTTGAGAGGAATACGGCATATGTCGTTTCCGTCTATAAACAGCGTTCCCCGCGGCGCGTTGAAAGCGCGCATTATAAGATTGACAAGCGTCGTCTTTCCCGCTCCCGTCCTGCCGATTATGCCCACATGTTCGCCTTTTGCTATATGCAAGGATATGTCTTTCAGCTCGTCGCTTTCTCCGTCGGGATAGCGGAACGAGAGATTTTTAAATTCGATTTCCCCCTCTATTTTGTCAATGGGCAAAACGTCGGGAGAGTCGGTAATTTCCGGCTGAGTATCCAGAAGATTGCTTATGCGCTTTAGCGACGCCTTGCCGCGGGCGCGCATATCTATGAGCTGTGAAACAGCCATAATGGGCCAGATAACCGCGTCGAAATAGCCGATAAATTCGATGAGCTGTCCCGAGTTAAAGCCGCCGTGCCACACCACGTATCCGCCGTAACCTAATATTATGCACATTACCGATTGCACAAATAACGTAATGAAAATTTCCAAAACGGAGCGGATTCGGGTGTATTCGACATTGACCTGTTCGTTCTCCTTGCATATTTTTCCGAAAGTCAGCAGCTGTTTCAGCTCCCTTACGAAAGCTTTGATTACCGCAAGCCCGGAAAAACTTTCCTGCGCGCTGTCCGTCAGCTTGGAAAACTCCATCTGGCGCTTGTCCCACTTTTTCATTTCAAAATGTCCCACAATGGCGCTGACCACCAATAAAAATATCATGGGCAACATACAGTAAAGCGTAAGAATATGATTCATGCGCCACATCTTGACGATTGCAAGACTGCCCAAAAATACCGCGTCGAAAAACATCATGACGCCCCATCCGAAACTTTCCTGAATGGTTTCGAGATCGTTGGTAAACAGCGCCATGAGCGTTCCCACTTTGTTTTCGCGGTAAAAATGCGGCGACAGAAAACGCGCTCTGTCAAACATTTCGCTGCGCATTTCCGATTCCACTTTGACCGCCGAACCCAGGAAACACATTCTCCATGCAAATCTGCCGATGACTATTATCGCGACGACAATCAGCAGCGGAAAACAAACGTGCGTAAGCAGCGTCTCCATCGTAAACGGCGTAGTCTGCCCGTCTATTATTACTTCGCCCGTATTTATTCCGTTTAGCACCGTACGGAGATATTCGGGAATAAGGAGCTGAAAATAGTCGACCGCCACCAGTGCGACCAGGCCTATAAGCAGCATCCACAGATATTTTAGATAATATTTATTGATATGCTTTCCGAATATCATAAGAAGTTTGACCTCCGCGCTATATTTTAGCATTGAGGTTTGTTTGTGTCAAGCGTTTATCGCGTACTTTCGGCTTATAGTAAAAACGGGCGGCGGACAAAAGTCAAAGGAATTTTCGACCGCTCTTATGCGTAAAACTTTATATTTTTTATACGGCTTTTATGCGGGCGGCGGACAAACGCATCTTTGCCGTTGTCTATAAAACGGCCTATGCCGTCATTGTTTTCCCGCGCGGCAGAAAGGGCTCTTGCTCTTTACCGGCGCTCGGCCTTGCCGTAGCGGTACGGCGTCACGCCAAACCGACGCTTGAACAGCGCAATAAAATGCGAATAATTGCCGAACCCGCATGAAAAACACACGTTTTGCACCGATTCGCCCTTTTCCAAAAGACGTTTGGCCTCGCTTAGGCGCCGTGTTTCGACATAGCGCGACGGCGTAACGCCCAGGTTTTTGCGGAATATGCGGCAAAGCGTGCTGCGGCTGACAAAAAATCTTTCGCAGAGTGCGCGTTCGCTGCAATCACCGCCGTAAAACTCGTTTATGTACTGCGTAATGACGCTTAAAAGCGGCGGCAGTTTTGAGGGCGCAGCAATATTGCCGCCAGCGGCTTCCAATGTGGCGAGAATGTCGAAAAACGCGCTGACGGCGGCGTTCGACAATATTGCGCTGTCGCGTTCGCGGGCAAGGGCGTAAAAGTCATCGATAAGCCGCAGCCTTTTATCGGAAGGCAGCACCACCGCTCCGCCGCGCATAAAATTACTGCCGACGGGAAAGCGTCCCGCGTCGAGCCACAGAAAAAAACGCTCGTGCACGCCGCTGCTCTTTAAAACGCAGTGATGAAAGGTGTCGGCGGGGGAAATTACCGCGTCGCCATGCCCCACGGAATAGACGTTGTCGCCCACGATAAATTCGGTTTCGCCGCTTATGTTGACATATATCTCGGTAAAATCGTGTATGTGCGAGGCTTCGTCGCCGTACATATTGGGACTTTCGTATCCGGCAAAGTGCGAAAGTGAAAACCTATATTTTCGCGCCCTTCAAATATTCGGCGGGGCAGAGCTACGTCTTCTTTCATGGTACTCTCCTTATTGACACAAATCTCATGTTTTTTGACTTAATTTATATTGCTTAACGGATTTTTTTGCGCTATAATTATATTATAAAAACATAATTATGTGAAGGAGATTCATGGATATTTTTAAAAAGCGCAACTATAACGCCCGTAAAAAGCACATCCGGACGCATAAAACGCCGAAAATGCACAGGGCAACTACCGCCGATATGGACGCAATGACGTTATGAACAGCTTTCCCATTCCTGTTTTATTGATAGTCACATTGCTCGCCAACACGATAGCGACGGTTTTGAGGGGCATCTACGGCAAAAAATATTCGGCTACCGTTTCGGGGTACCATATTCTCAATATTTTCGTCAGTATTATAAGCGCCGCCGTTCCCGCCGTAATAAGCGGATTTTCGCTGAACTGTTCGCTTTTCACGTTTCTGCTCGCAGCGGTTTTCGGGCTGGTCACGTCGGTGCAATGCATAACTTACATGAAAGCCATTGCCGTCGGTCCCATTTCGCTCACTACCGTGCTGGTGTCGATGTCAACGGTAATAACCGCGTTTTCGGGCGTCTTTTTCGGCGAATTGCCCACCGCCTTTCAATACGTCGGCATCGCGCTGATGGTCGCATGTTTCGTACTGACGGTCAAAGCGGACAAATCGCACCGGAAAGCCACTTTTGGCTGGCTGATGCTGTCGATTGTTTCGTTCGCGCTGTCGGGAGCGATAGGCGTCATTCAGAAAATACATCAGACCTCCACGCACGCGGACGAGCTGTACGCCTTTCTTACCGTCGCGTTTTCGGTTTCGGTGCTGTATTCTCTCGTCTCGCTGCCGTTTACGTTAAAAAAAGACGGCGACGGGGCGTTTTTGACGACGGGGGAACAAAATGCGGTTTTGGACGGCGCGCGTAAGTATTCCGCTCTTTCGTACTCCTTTATGTTGGGCGGAATGATAGCGGCAATAGGCGTTTGCATTGCCTTTAACAACGTCATCAACCTGTTTTTAGTGGGCGTAATGCCCTCGGCCGTTTTCTTCCCCGTGGTAAACGTAGGCGGACTTTTGCTTAGTATTTTGGCGTCTTTGGCTCTGTTCCGCGAAAAGCTGTCGAAAAAACAGTGGCTGGGGCTCGCGGCGGGCGTTTTGGCTATTGTGGCGCTGGCATTATAGCGCAGTATTGTTTGTTTGATAAGCCTCTTTTCCCTTAGAAAAGCCCCGATTTTTTGCCCGCATTATATCTTTATATAAAAAGGCGGATATTTTAAGCCGTGTAAAGCCCCGGTTTCCGGCACTGCCGCGCGGAAAAAATTCGGTTCGGCGGGCAAATGCGCACACTCCCGGCGCAATATCGTCAAGAAAAAAACAGTCTCTTGGGGGACTGCTTTTCTTTTTTTATTACAACTCGCATGATTTTGTGTAAACGGCGCTTTATTAAGCCGCAAAAAGGTGTTGCGCGGAAGGCGCCTTTAAAACATTAAGCTGCCGTGTCGCTAATTTAAAATATACTGCGCGGTTATTCTCCGTGCGTTGCCGCGATTTCGGACAGCGGGTCTATTTTTGTAAGCTTGCTTATTGACAACTCGTAAGCGGTGCGCTCTTCCACGCTGCCGTCCTCCAAGCGTTTGCCGTACACACGGCTTTGCACCCGCCCGAATATCTGCAGATTGCAGCCTATCGGCGCATTTCTTACATAAAGCGCGTTACGCCCCCACGCTATGCACGGAATATAGTCCGATTTATTATAACCGCGGTTGACCGCCAGCAATATGTCGCAAATCTTGCGGTCGAACGGCGTCGTGCGATATACGGGCGGCTTGCACACATAGCCGTTTATTTCGATATAATTGCTTTTTTCGCTGCCGTCGTCGTAGTCGACGAATTCTCGGGCAAAAACCGTAAGCATAAGACGGCTTTTTTCGCCCGACATTTTGTTGTAGCTGCGGAATTGCCCCAAAACGCCTATATGGCTGCCCGGCGTCAAGTCATCTTGTGCCATTAGCCGTTCCGAAAAGGTGACGGGGATAAGATCAACCTGACCGCTGAGACGCGGGACCTCCAACGTAAAATCATAGAATTCTTCGCCGTACAGTTCGTGACTAAAAACCGGCTCGGCGACTATTTTCCCCATAAGACACACTTTGTTGTTTTGCTTTTGCACTGCGTTCATGTTTTTACTCCTTTGCTTTTTTCGGTATTTGTTTGCCCGTGTGGTCGATTTCATAGTTATCCTCGTAAATCAACCGACTTATTTTAACGGGCTTTAAGCCTTTGTTTAGCAGCCCCTCCAAAATGACGGGCAACGCTTTTGCAGTATTAAGACCGTCGTTGTGCAGCAAAATGATACTGCCGCTTTTGACGTTATTGAGCACTCTTGCGGCTATTTCGCCGGAGGATAGATTTTTCCAATCCAGGGAATCGACGTCCCATTGTATGACCTTTATGCCCGCATTTTCGGCCACGGTCATCAACGTATCGCTGTAAGACCCGTACGGCGCGCGAAAAAGCGAAGGCTTTATGCCGGTTACCCGTTCGATGGCGGCTCTGTTGGACAAAATTTCCTCTTCGATCTCCTTTGCGGATAATTTTTTCATATCCGGATGCGTGGCGGAATGCATGCCTATTTCGATAATGCCGCTGTCGGACAGTTTTTTTAACAGGTCCGGATATTTGTTTACCCAAAGGCTTACCACAAAATAGTTGGCCTCCGCATTGTATTGTTTTAACGTCGACAGTATCTCTTCGGTGCTGTCACTGCCCCAGCTGGCGTCAAACGAAAGCGACACCAGTCCGTCTTCTCTTTCGACGCAATAAATGGGCAGTTTTCTCGGCGTTTTGCCCTGTGCCACCACATATGAGCCGCTGACCGCCGTGAGAGCGATAAGCAACGACAATACCGCCGCCGTAATCACGCCTAAAATGAGAGATTTCCGTTTTATTACTGCAAACATTCTACGCTCCGATTATACAATTGCCGCGGTGTCGAAAATTAGCTTTTTTTATCGTTTACGGTCGATTTTAGTCAGAATGCTTTTTCCCGCGGCAAACTTATTTTTGTACATAATTATTATCGGGGTGCAGAATTTATGCACGAATTTTTAAGTTAAAAAGCAAAAAAATAAGACTACTATGTCTGACATAGTAGTCTTATTAGCGCATTTTATCGGTTTTTTAATATATTTTATGCTATTTTAGCACCGTCGTCGCTCCTGCCGACGCAATATATTCTTTTCCTTCGCAATTTAAAAATACGTCCGTACTGGTCGGATTGTAAACCATATTTCCCGCCGCTCCGAATTCGAGAGCGTCATAAGCCTTGACATATTCGTATACTTCTCCGTTTGTAGCTTGCCATATGTCGTCGCGCTTTCCCATGGTTTTTGCAAAATTTTCTATAATATCCCAATTTGCGTTGTCGGCAAATTCATAGCTGTGTCCCCACAGATAAAAAAGACGCGGCGCGGCCGAGGGCATTTTGCGGCTCTTATCATCCAAAAACTCCTTTATAAGACCCTGCAAATCGGGCGATATGTGATGGCATGTCGATGGCATTCTCAACCAGTCGGTAGGAATAAGGAAATTATTGGTCGATTCCACCGTCCGCGCGTACTTTATTCCGCTACAACGCACCGCCTCCAGCGTATCGTCATCATATGTGCCGTAAGCGTACGCCATGCCGTTTACCACTTTGCCGAACATTTTTTCAAGGTTTTTTCTGTCCTCGATAATTTCCGTCAATGCAGCTTGCTTGGGATAATAATTCAGATGCAGGTGCTTGCATCCGTGCACTGCAATCTCATGCGGTCCGTCGGCAAACAGCTTATAGGCCTCCTCCGCGGTGAGACGGCGGCGCGTGTCGGCCGCTTCTGCCGCAAACAATTCCGAATTGAGATTAAACGTGCATTTGATGCCATAGGTATTGAGAATTTCCACAAGCAGTTTGTCATACACCATTCCGTCGTCATAGCTGAGCGTAACGGCTCTTTTTTTAAATCCCGGAAAACGTAAAAAAGTATAATCCATGCTCTCCTCCCTTGCGCATATGTGCGCTTTTGGTTATATTATAAAACTACTCGCCAAAATTTACAAGCGTTTTATAAAAATAAATACCATTTCAAAAATTTTTTGCCTTTTAACGTTTCTCCACGCTCAACTCTTACTACCGCAAAAGCTTTTTTACTACCTTAAATATGGCTTTTATTCTTGCTTACGAATTAAAGCTCATAGACGAAAACCCCATGCACGGCGTTAAGATTGCCGCCCACGTTGAGAAAAAAGGTCAAAACTTATCCCACAAAGAGCAACGCGCTTTTTTATCTTCAATTATAGGTCACCCCTCCGAAAATTACTTTAAGCTGCTGCTCGCCCGCCGCCGCAGCGAAATTCTCTCTCTCAATATTAAGGACATAGACTACAAAAACAAGACCTTGCATATTAACGGCACAAAGACCAATTCTTCCAACAGAACTATCCCTTTATTTGACGAAGCAGCCGCCCTCTTGTCTGTTTTGCCGCACAATTCCGACGGTTTTTTCTTTAACTTCCGTCCCGATTACGTAACGCACGCTTTAAAAAAAATATGCCCCGAACACAAGCTTCACGACTTACGCCACACCTTTGCTACAAACTGTCTGGAAGCCGAAATTCCCTTAAAAGTGGTGCAAAAATGGCTCGGACACTCGAATATTGACACAACTTCGGATATTTACACCCATGTAACGCAAGACATAAGCTGTGCCGAAGCGCACAAACTTACGGCATTATATAACCAAAAAAACAGCCGTTAAACGACTGCTTTTTTCGTTTTGGTCGGAGTAGCGAGATTTGAACTCACGACCTCTTGCCCCCCAGACAAGCGCGCTACCAACTGCGCCATACCCCGATTTTTTGGTGCGAGTGACAGGACTTGAACCTGCACATGCGTTAAACATATAAGTACCTGAAACTTACGCGTCTGCCAATTCCGCCACACTCGCATGGTGCCAATGGTCCTTGCCCACTCATGCACAACGGATATTATAGCGCTTTTTGTTTATTATGTCAAGCGCTTTTTTAAAATTTGCAAGATTTTATTCGGAAAATTTTATGCCTTTTACAAAGACCTTAATTTTCGATTATGTAGTCGGCGGAAACGCTGCTTTCGGCTACGGCATGCATGTGTTTTTTTACAACGCTGCAATGATAGGGATCGGCCTGATATTCGTTAAGCGCGTCCGCGTCGGACACGACTACGGACAACACGACGTCGCACGAACGGGGCGAATGTAAAAAGTCAACGCCCACTTCCATTTCGAGGATGGAGGGCACCTTCCCCTTCATCGAACGCAGAATATCCGCCGCCTTCTGAGCGCTTTCGCCTTCTTTCAACTTAAAACACACTATATGTCTTATCATAATAATCTCCTTTTTTATTAAGTATGTACGCCTTATACCGCCGAGATGGTCGGCGGCGTCCAGAAATCATTTTAGAACGGATTAAAAATTTTCCAGCAGATACTTTTCGGCCTCGGTGCACCAAAGTCCGTTGTTCTTTTGGCAAATTTTTGCAAGACGGGCAAACCTTGCGTCGCTTTCACCCAGCTTTGCAAAGTCGTCTATAGTCGTCATGGGCATATTTATATGGGTGTAAACCAGCTTTTTGCCGCCGGGAATATTCGGCAGATTTATAGTTGTTTCGGCGGCGCTGTCCAGCCCTCCGACGTGGGTAATCATTACTTCCGGGTGCAGTTTTCCGGCGTTCATGAGGGCGATGCAGTCCTCCATATCCTCGGCGTTTCCGCCGGTGTTGCCCGCTACGTGCGTGTATTTGTAATGCACGTCGTAAAAATTGAACCGGGCGGACAGTTTGTTATCGGTGGGGCCGGCGAAGAAGTTGAGACAACCGTCTTTTGCCAAAACCGCGTCCGCCTGCTCGATAAGAGCGCTTACCGGCGCATAGACATATACATCGTCATACCCCTTACCGCCGCTTATATCCATCATACGCTGAACCGTATCGCCGGCGGAAGTGTCGAGATATACGAGTCTTACACCCTCTTTTGCGGCGTATTCGGGCGAAAATATACGCTCTGCGCGCGCCAAACGGGCGGCGTTGATATCGGCAACCACCAGCAGTCCCGGCTTTTTTGGGCCGTGCAAAGCATAGTCGATGGCGCCCAAACCCATCGGGCCCACTCCCGCCATAATTGCGCAGTTTCCGCCCTCCACTATGCCCATCTTGTGCTCGTGCGTGGCAAAATTATTGTGATAATTTACTTTGTAACCGCCTATTATGCAGCTCATGGGTTCGGCAAGAGAGCCCGCAAAGTAATCGTCGCGGTCATAATGCAGCACGCAGCCCTGGTCGATATACAGCTTGGGAATGATGACAAACGTGGCGTCTCCGCCGCAATAGCGGTACGAATAACCTATCGTATGCAGCGCCGCGTCGGGAAGAGCCGGCTGGATAACGAATTTTTCGCCGGGGGTATACCGCTGCGTAAGATTTTTGCCCACCTTGACTATTTTGCCGCACATTTCGTGCCCCACAATAACGGGGTTTTTTGCCACGTCTTTAGGCACGCGCGCGTGCTCCGTGCCCAAAAACTGAGCCTTATACGTGCTCATGCACACCGAATCCGTCATTACTTCGGCGAGAAGCTCATCGTCGGTAATTTCGGGCAGCTCGAATTCCTCCGTTCTCAAGTCGTTTTTTCCGTACAAGCGTACCGCTTTGGTTTTCATTTTATCGCCTCCCTTTGTTTAGAGATATTATAACTCTTTTGTATGGCAATTGTCAACTTTTACATGCGCCTGTAATATGTAGATTATGCCAAAAAAGTTCATCTTTCGCCAAAATTCAACATATAATGTATAACTACGCTTTGGAGGCGACTGAATGATTATAGAAACGCTGCTTTCGTTTTTTTCGGGCATATTCTGTTTTACCGCATACGTCAACAACAACGGCTGTTTTCCGGACCCGCTGCCGCCCGAAGAAGAAAAAACCTGCCTGGAAGCATGCAAAAAAGGCGACCTTGCCGCCCGCGAAAAACTGGTCCGGCACAATCTGCGTCTTGTGGCTCACATAGTAAAAAAGTACTCTTCGGCGGGCGAGGCGGACGATCTTATTTCGATAGGCGCAGTCGGACTCATTAAGGGCATCGAAACGTACGAATACGGTAAGGGCTCGATGCTGGCCACTTACGCCGCCAAGTGCATCGAAAACGAAATACTCATGTACATACGCGCAAACAAAAAGCGCCGCTCGGACGTCAGTCTTTCCGATTCGGTGGGCACCGACAAAGACGGCAACGAGATTACGCTTATGGACGTCATTCCCTCCTGCGACGACAACCTGTTTAGTGGCGTCGAAAACCGACTGATAATGACGGACATCAAAAAATACGTTTCCACCCGCCTTAAACCGCGCGAAAAAAAGGTTATGGAACTGAGATACGGCCTTAACGGCGAAAGACCGCACACGCAATTGGAGGTGGCGGACATATTGAATATTTCGCGTTCGTACGTTTCGCGCATTGAAAAAAAAGCCATCAAAAAAATATCCGATTACATACTCTAACGCTTGATTTTTACGCGCTTTTGTGCTATAAATAATGTGCAAGACAGTCAGGCGATTACGTGGTTTTTCCCACGAGGAAAGTCCGAACATCACAGGACAGGATGCCGGCTAACTACCGGTGAAGGCGACTTTAAGGAAAGTGCAACAGAAATAAACTACCCGACTTTTTCGGGAAAAGGTGGAACGGCGGGGTAAAAGCCCACCGCCTCGACGGCAACGCCGAGGGCTATGTAAACCCCATCCGATGCAAGATGCGGGAGCTATGAGTGGTCCGCTCGCTCCCCTATATCGCTTGAACCTTTCGGCAACGACTGGTCTAGACAGATAATCGCCCAAGACAGAATTCGGCTTACAGATTGTCTTGCCACCGCGCAAGTTTTACGGGTTCGCCCAAAGAAAAACGGGACTCTTTTCAGGGTCCCGTTTTTTGTTTGGTACAAAGCAGGCGCTTTTAGCGTTAAACGTCACTCATAACGTTGTTTAAGCGACAAAAACCACTCCTCTCTAAGCTGCGACAGCGTTTTGCCGTAAAAGTCCGTTTCGTAGGTAAAGGATTGCGTGCACAGTTTCATAAAATTATCCTTGCCGTAATTTTCGATGAGATAATTGCAAAACGACGGCGCTATTCTGTCCGGCAGCCGCCATGTGCCGTGATGAAGATCCTGCCCGGGGTACTCGCACTCGTACGCATAGCCGAATATATCCCAGAGCGCTGTTTTGTCGGGGGCTTTTCCGTCGGCGATAAGGGCATACACTCTGTCCGCCATGATGTCGCCGCTGCCGATATACCGCTGAAGAGCATACAGTAAAAATTCGGTGGGATAATCGCTCATCATGTTGCCCAAGTAGGACGCTATTCCCTCCACCGTCCAGGTATTAAAAATATCCGAACGCCCTTTTTCACGCATTGCCATATGAGTGTATTCGTGCGCGGTGTCCAAGTAACTGCGCATTATGCTGAAATGCCCGAAGGCCTGCGCCATCTCGTAATCGTTGGAAAAATAAAAGTCGGAAGGCAGAAATTGCTCGTTGCCTATAAATTCGTTGATTTTTTCAAAAGAATCGACGCTGGCGGCAAAATAAGCGGCTAAATCGGCATAATCTTTCATGTAGGTATTCATCTCGTCGTTAAGCCGACGATAATCCGGCTCGATAAAAAACCGCACGCCCGTTTCAAGCGACCGGGCGACAAGATATTTCTGGGTGCGGAAAAACAGCCAGTCGGTTGAGCTAAGACCCAATCGGGTGGTTATTCCGCTGTCATAACACACCTGCCGCGTCAACAGGTCGAAATTATACGCCGCCTCACGGACGTCGCCGGCGGACATAATCTCTCCCAGCTTTTCCGCTCCGAATGTATCGGCAGTTTTTATCGCAAGCCATTTGGCGGCGGCTTTTTGCTCTTCGGTGGTAAACGCCGACAAAAAGACGAACACGTTGAGGTCGGATAGGCCTTGGTTTTGTTCGATGACTGCGCGCGACTGCTCGTCGGCGGGAGATTGCGGCACTGCAAAACCGTTTTCTTTGCAAATTAAATAACTGTATGCATACAAAAGTCCGTACGGCATTTCTTTGCCGAAACGTTTGGCGTTTAATTGTATCATGATGTTGTGGTGCGACAAATCTTCTATATTAAAATAAACCGCGTCCACCTCTTTTTGCACGGTGTTTATCGCGTTGTTTACGTCGGGGACATAAGCCGTGCCTACCGACGTGCCGGCAATAAACCTGACCCCGTTCATGTCAAGGGCGCGCAGCACCTGCTCCGCCGTATCGACAAACTCATCTTTAAGGCGGTCGCTTACGCTTGTCTGAAAGCAATAATCCGCCCGCTCCGAATGCGTCTCGTATCCGTCCATCCAGCGCGACTGCTCGTCGGCGGAAGCCATTATTTCTATTCTGCCTGGAACGGAGACATAAGAATATTTCGCCTTGTATTCTTCGCCGCCGCCACAGCCGGAAAGCACGGACGACGCCAGCATCATAATGGCGCATAACGCGATTAAAATTGTACTGTTTTTTGCTTTCATGTTAGTATTATACAATATAACGGGCTTTTTTGCAAGAAATAGCAGGCTTTTTTGCAATAAAAGCGCCAAAAACGCATAAAAATACCCGGAAGGTAGTCCAACCGGATATTTTTAACTGTTTTATTTTGTACGGGCAGCCTTGTTTTTTAGCGTCAAATTTTGCCGCGCCCTATGATTTTGCGCCTTTAGCCGCGAGCGCCGCCGGCATATTTTCGGTCTTGTAGCGCAGCGGTATTCCGTAAAAGTTTTCGTATATTTCCTTCCAAACGCGCGCGTTGGTCTCCATCATACGGGCGGTGTTTTTGGCAACGGACAAGTTCTTGTCCGGATAGATGGGCTTGCCGATGTGAATGTGGTACTCCTGAACGAAAAATCCGTCGTCGCCCTTTACTCCCGAATCGCGCATCGTGATAAAGCACGGCACCACCGGCACATTGTTGATGGCGGCAAGCGAAAACGCGCCTTTTTTAAGCGGTTTGGGCTTGCGGTAATTCCACCACATACTCTGCTCGGCGTACACCAGCACAAAACCGTTGTCTTTTAGAATCCGGGACACTGCCTGGGTAAACATCTTCATGTGCTTTATGTCCGAACCCAGGGGCAGCGTGTAGCAGTTGCGCATGAGATACCCGTAAAAGCCGCCGAAACTCGTATAATTGCCCTCGCGTATAACGCGGTAAAAGCGGTGTTTTTTCGTATCGGTCTTTTCATATACCATCTGCATGGCAAAGCTGTCCAGCGCGTTGAAGTGATTGCAGGTGATTATCGCTCCGCCCTCTACGGAAGTAAGATTTTCCACTCCCTCCATAGCGCCTATAATAAACTGTTTTTTCTCGATGGCGCCGTTTAGAAATTTGCGAGCCAGATGGAAAGCGTGTTTCGCCTTTAATTTGCCGATGAGATTTTTACGCAGATAATCCACCTTGTCGGGCAGCGGCTTTGTGGGCGGGTCGTCTTCTACGTCGATATCGAATTTGCCGGTGCGTTCGAGCTGATCGATTTTTTGCAGCACTTTGACGCGCTCCGCGTCCTGGTTTTTGCGCTGCGTCTTAAGATAGTTGTCTTCGCGCTGCGTCTCCTTTACGGCAAGCGCCGCGAGATTTTGGCCGCACAGCTCGTCGCGCAGGCGTTCTTCATCGGTATACGCGTTGCAAATTGCGACAACCTGGTCGTAAAAACACGTCATTGCGGCATATTTCCAGAAGTATGCGCCGTATGCACAATCGCGGTAATGCCACGGTTTGGACGTCATGATATAGTGGAAAATCGCCACTTCCTCTTCCTCAACGGGTATTCCGCGGAAAATTTCGGCGTTCCATTTGCCGTTTAACAGCAGAACTCTGTCTTTGCACAGCAGATTGAGATAGTCCTCGTCCTGCGTTACCACAAAGTCATAGTCGGAAAGCAAACCGCCGAACCGACTTAAAATGCCGTTATCGCGAAAAGCCGCGCAGTTGATGAGCAGCACGCCCGCGTTGAAATAGGCATACCTGTCGATGCCGACGCACTGTTCGACATATGTGCCGAAAACGTCTTCTTCCGCCATGACACGTTCGGCAACGGCGCCGACGTAATTGTCTTTCAGGTCGATATCGTAAAGAGCGGAAATATCTTTTTTTACTATCGTGTCGCTGTCGATGTATATCACCTTTTCCAGCTGCGGGAACATATCGGCAATAAACAGTCTGTAATAGGTGGTCTTGGAATAATAATCGCGTATGGGAAGATCTTTGGTAAGCTTTTTAAGATATTCGGTGACGTCATCGAAAATTATCTCGCAGTTGGACTGCTTAACCGACAGCACCGCCTTGCGGTTTTGCGGAGACAGGTCGGTAATGAGAATATGAAAGCTGTAAAATCTGTTCTTGTCGGAATTTTCCAGTATGGACTTAATGGATATTGCCGCAAACTTGATAAAATTATCGTCGCAAGCATAAAAAATCGGTATGGTTTTTCCGGTTTTCGTGTTCATTTTTTAACCTCCTGCTTTAATGAATTTAAGGCGATAAAATATTGTTCGTATATGTCGTCGAAGCAATGATAGCCGTATACTTTATGCACGCGTTCCACCTGCCACTGCTTTATGTTGTCGGTGTGCGGGTATGGCAAGTAAAACAGCCTTTTGCTGAAATGAAGAACCACCGTGTCCTTACGCAGCTTTTTTTGATTGTTAAAGCGCTGGGGCAGTACTTTCTTTTTTTCGGTGCTGCGGATAATTGCGCTTTGGTCGGCGAAGGGCAGCTTTTTTGTCTTTATCAGACGGCGGGCCTTTTTTAGTAAGCCCGTTAGCCGCACTTTTTGCATATTAAACAGCATGACTCCGCCGTTTATGTAATTGGGGCTGACAAGCATCTTGCCGTAACGGTCGCGCGCTGCGGCGTATTCGACGCCGGAGACGTCGGTGTCGTACAATAGGCGCAAATCCCGGTTAAACATGAGGTCGGCGTCCAGATACAGCAGTTTTTCCGCCGGAATATCCACAACATCGGCAAAAAGCCGCAAAAGCGTGTAAGGCGAACAATAGGCGTTTTCGTTGGGACAATAGGCAAATTCGCGTTCGTAAAGCTCGGTGACGTCGATTTTGACGACGCGGTTTTTTGGGTTGAACTTTGCGACGACGTCGCTGAGAACTTGCATCCGTCGGTCGTCAATGGGCGTATACTCCGCTTTGATGCGGGAGACGTCCATCGTCAGAATATAGGCGGTGACGGGCCTGTCGAGCTCAGAACGCATAAATATCGATAGAAGGCAAGTGAGAATTCCGTCAAATACTTTCCCGTTGCCCGCAAACAGCAGATTTATCATGCGTATTCTCCTTTACATAAACTATGCCGTCGTAATCGGACAGACGGCTGCGCCGCTGCATTGCCTCGTACACACGATCGCGCAGTTCGCGGCGGGCCTGTACGGGCGGCAGCGTCATGTCGGGATAAAACGGCCCGTCGACATAAGTGGTAATACGGGGCGTCTTAAAAAATCTGCGCTTGGTGTAGACGTTTGTAAAACAATATGCGGGCGTATGGTACTTTACCGGAAAACGGAAGGACGCGTCGGAAAAATCACGCACCCACGTGCAGTACGGCCATATATGCGCCTCGGGATATATGCACACGGCTTTATCCTGGGATATGCGCTTGTCGACGGCGTCGTTGAAATTGCGCGTCGCCGCCAAATCGTCGCCTAAAGGCAACGCTCCGAGATAGGGCGTTAGTTTGCCCAGCACGGGCATCGACACGTTGGCGGGATGCACCACCACGTAAACGCGCTTGGGAAACGCGGTAAACGTCGGAATAAACGGATCGGCCGCCGCGCTGGTGTGGTTGGCATAAAGAAAATACGCCGACTTCTGTTTTTTCAGGACTGCGCGGTTTTTGATCTTATGGGCGAACTTGATTTTGAGAAACAAACGGGCAAGCGGCATAGCCACTATGCGGTACAGGAAAAACGACGCCGCTTTTTCGAAAAATCCGTCGCGAATATAGCGATAGTTTTTGTCTATTTTTTTCGCTTTTATGACGGCTTTGGAAAATTCATCGTTATGCTCGTCCTTGTAATATATGACTTTTTGTTTGACTGCCATTGTTCTCTCCCCGGCTTTTTGCGTCGCCGCTTTAATAGCGGCGGACGGCGCGATTTCGGTTTTGATGTCGTCGGCTGCGGCAACTAAATTTATTTGGACTGGCGCGGCCGCCTGACATCGATTTAATTCTATTCGGCGCGATAGGCTCTGTCAATTGTTTTTTGTATTCGGGACGCCAAAGCGACTTAACAAATTGCGCGCGGTCCTCTACGGTGAGATTACGCCGCTCTATTCTTGAAAAGAAGCGCTCTACTGCCAGTAGAATTGCGTCTGTTTTTGACGTTTTTTGGGAATTTTACCATGTTTTTACTATATCCGCGGCAAAAGCAACTTGCCGCAAGTACTGCTTTTTGTGCGTGTGATATTTGCAAAAAAATTTTATTTACAAAGATGCTCCGCTTTTTTATCGGGCGGAAATACTTGCAAAAGATTGGTTTTGTCTTACGGGGGAAATTGTTATCCGTCTTTTACGGGGCGGAATGCTCGATAAAAAACGGTCTTATCTTACGGGGGAAAGAATGTTCTCTTTTATAGGGAAGATATTTATAAGGAATGATTTTGCATGGCGGGCGTTGCCTTTTTAACGCCATAAAGCCGTCTCCGGGCGCAATAAAAAATAAGCGCGCTGTACTTATTATAAAGGCACAAGCGCACTTACTTTTTGTCTAATTATTTTGACTTGAACCTCAGGTTTTCGGTTAAGTTTTAAGCGTCAAACCGCCGGGTTATCGGCAAGCCGTACCTTGCCGCGCCGCCCGTGCGTAGCGGAGATTGTTTGCCGCGACGCGCTTTGCGGGCAGGCAGCGTTTGCCGCCAAAATAAACTAATCCTTGTCGTTTAGGCAGGCGATGCCGGGCAGCACTTTGCCTTCCAGATATTCCAGCGAAGCTCCGCCGCCGGTGGAGATATGCGTAACCTTATCGGCATAACCCAACTGTTCGATGGCCGCAGCCGAATCTCCGCCTCCTATTATCGTCGTAGCCTCGGGATTGTCGGCAAGAGCCTGAGCCACCGCCTTTGTGCCTACGGCGAATTTGGGGAATTCGAATACGCCCATGGGTCCGTTCCAAATGACCGTCTTGGCGCTCTTGATTACGTCGGCGAAAATTTCGGCAGTCTTGGGCCCGATATCGAGACCTTCCCATTCGTCGGGGATTTCCATTGTCGGACAGACTTTGCTTTCCGCGTCGGCCTTGAATTCCTTTGCTATGACGGTGTCGACGGGCAGATAGAGTTCGACCCCTTTGGCCGCGGCTTTTTCAAGCAGTTCTTTTGCCAGGTCAACTTTGTCGGTTTCCAGCATAGATTTGCCTACTTTGCCGCCCTTGGCCACGATGAACGTATAAGCCATTGCGCCGCCGATGAGCAGCTTGTCCACTTTTTCGAGCAGATTGTTGATTACGCCTATCTTGTCCGAAACCTTCGCGCCGCCCAGAATAGCGACAAACGGACGCTTGGGATTGTTGAGCGCGCCGCCCATTATTTCCAGTTCCTTTTCGATAAGGAAACCGGCAACGCTGGTCTTGACAAAATGGGAAATGCCTTCCGTGGATGCGTGTGCGCGGTGCGCCGTTCCGAATGCGTCGTTGACGTAAATATCGGCAAACGCCGCCAGTTTTTTGGCAAACTCGGGATCGTTTTTCTCTTCTTCCTTGTGGAAACGAACGTTTTCGAGCAGTACGGCTTCGCCGTTTTTGAGCGCGGCGACTTTTGCCTGAGCGTCTTCTCCTATGACGTCGTTGGCCATGGTGACTTTACCGCCCAGCAGTTCGTTGAGACGCTTGGCGACGGGCTTTAGACTATATTTTTCTTCCGGTCCGTTTTTGGGACGGCCGAGATGCGACGCCAGCACTACCTTCGCGCCGTGGTCCAACAGATATTTTATAGTGGGCAAAGCGGCCCTTATTCTGTTGTCATCCGTTATGTTGCCCTCCGCGTCCAACGGTACGTTGAAGTCGCAGCGGACAAAAACTCTTTTTCCCTCTACGTTGACATCTTTTATTGTCTTTTTGTTCATGATGTAATAACGCTCCTATTGTTATTTTCTTTATATATTGTATAATTTTTCGGCGATATAGTCAAGTGTTTTTTGCGTTTTGCGCCGTCAACTTGAAAATTACGGGCGGAACGGCGGGCGCGTTAAATAATTATGGCTTTTTTACGGATACTATGTATCGTAAAATAGTAATTACATACAAAAATAGGTGGACATTTTTATAAATTTATTATATAATTGTTCTATAAACTTTCGGAGGTCTACGCATTGACTTATTTTGACAAATCTTCGGCGCAAACGCTGGAAGAGCTTAAAACACATCCGCAAAACGGTCTTAACGACGCGGAAGTGCAACAACGCCTGCAACAATACGGCCGCAACGTCTTGAAGGAAAAAAAGAAAAAATCGACGTTTGCAAGGTTTATCGACCAGTTTAAGGACGTCATGATAATTATTCTCATCATCGCCGCCATTATTTCTTTCGTGATTGCCTGCACAGGACACGATCCGACGGAATTTTTCGAACCGGCGCTTATTCTGCTGATTGTCATTCTCAACGCAGTAATGGGCGTCGTACAGGAAAACAAGGCCGAAAAGGCGCTGGACGCGCTCAAAAACATGTCCGCTCCGCACGCACGCGTAATAAGAGACGGCACCGAAAAAATCATTGCCGCTTCCGACCTCGTGCCCGGCGACATAATAAAATTGGAGGCGGGCGACTTTGTGCCGGCGGACGCGCGCCTTATATCGTCCTCATCGCTTAAATCGGAAGAATCGGCGCTTACGGGCGAATCCGTTCCCTCCGAAAAAGACGCCGACGCCGTCGTTGCCGCAGACGCGGCGATAGGCGACCGCTCGAACATGGTGTTTTCGGGCTGCTCCATCACATACGGATCGGCACAGGCCGTCGTTACCGCCACCGGAATGCAGACGGAAATGGGCAAAATCGCCGACCTGCTGTCCGGTGAGGAAGAAACTCAGACTCCGCTGCAGAAAAAACTCGCAAAGCTGGGCACTTATCTCGGCATAATTGCGCTTGCAGTATGCGCGGTGATTTTCGTCATAGGGCTCATAGACAAGATGCCCATCATGGAAATATTTATGGTGTCCGTATCGCTGGCGGTTTCCGCCATTCCGGAAGGACTTCCTACCATCGTCACCATTGTACTGGCGATAGGCGTACAGCGCATGGCAAAGAAAAACGCCATAATACGCCGCCTGCCCGCCGTGGAGACTTTGGGCAGCGCGTCCATTATCTGCTCGGATAAAACCGGCACGCTGACACTTAACCGCATGACGCTGCTGTCCGCCTGGTGCGACGGCGGAAAAATTGAAGACATTTCTCAGCACAATTCGGAAAACGCGAAAAAAATGCTGGCCTACGCCACTCTTTGCAGCGACGGCTCGGTGACGTTCGACGAGAGCGGCGAACACCATATCGGCGACCCCACCGAAACTTCAATAATTGTCGCCGCGCACAAAAACGGCATGGAAAAGTCGGATTTACAGGCAAAATATCCGCGTCTTGGCGGCATTCCGTTTGACTCCGACCGCAAGCTGATGAGCGTCATTTGCGATATAGACGGCAAAAAAGTCGTAATAGTAAAAGGCGCGTTCGACGTGCTTGCCGGCAGGTGCATTTCCGGCGACTTTAAAACCGCCGAGAAAATCAACGAGGAAATGGCCGACAAGGCGCTGCGCGTTCTGGCCGTGGCGTATAAGGAGATTGACGCCGTTCCGCAAACTCTGACCAGCGAAAACCTGGAAAACAATCTTATTTTCATGGGCTTGGTGGGAATGATAGACCCGCCCCGTCCGGAAGCCAAAAAAGCCGTTGAAGTGTGCAAAAAAGCCGGTATCCGTGCCGTCATGATAACGGGAGACCACATCGCCACCGCCTCCGCCATCGCCCGCGAACTGGGTATTCTGCGCCCCGGCGACAAGGCCATTACCGGCGCCGAATTGGACAAGATGACCGACGAAGAGCTGGATAAACAGGTGCAGGCTATTTCCGTTTACGCCAGAGTTTCGCCCGAAAACAAAATTCGCATAGTAAGAGCCTGGCAGAGAAAAGGTCAGGTGGTGTCCATGACGGGCGACGGTGTAAACGACGCACCCGCGCTTAAAGCCGCCGACATAGGCTGCGCTATGGGCATTACCGGTACGGACGTAGCGAAAGGCGCCGCCGCGATGACACTGACCGACGACAACTTCGCCACAATTGTCGACGCGGTAAAAGAAGGCCGCGGAATTTACGCCAACATCAAAAAGGTCGTCGGGTATCTTTTGGGCACCAACATAGGCGAAATTCTCACCGTGCTGGTCGCAATGTTGCTGTGGGGAGTCTCGCCGCTTTTGTCGATGCAGCTGCTGTGGATAAATCTCGTAACCGACTCGCTGCCCGCGATTGCGCTCGGCATGGAACCCGTCGAAAAGGACATCATGTCCAAAAAGCCGAAGCCGAAAAACGAAGGCATTTTCGCAGACGGTCTGGGCGTAAAAATCGCGCTGTACGGCGTTTTGTTCGGCGGGCTTACCATTATCGCATACGCTCTCGGCAACGACGTAAGTCATCAGTACGCGCAGACAATGGCGTTTATCGTTCTTGCCATGTCGCAGGTGTTCCACTCGTTTAATATGCGCTCGCATCGCTCGCTGTTTGCGATATCTCCCTTCTCCAACAAAACGCTCAATCTTTCGGCGCTGCTGTCGATAGGCCTTACGCTTATCGTACTGCTCGTTCCCGGTATAAACACTGTTTTCGGCTTTGTTTATCTGGACGCCGTGCATTACGTCGAAGCCTTCGCGCTGGCATTCTCCCCCGTGGTAATAGTCGAACTCATTAAGTTTGTCGAATGGATTATCGAAAAGAAAAAATCTAACAAACAATAATGACGCAATAAAAAAACGGTCCGCAAATTGTCTTTGCGGGCCTTTTTTTGCCGTAATGAGCGGCTTTTTTTGCTTTTTCGGGCCATCAAAACCGGCAGCCTTACATTTGCCGTTTAGCCTCCTATTAAATAAATGGCCACTACCCCCTCAATCTGAACGGGGTTTAAGCGTATTTACAGCAAAAAAGCCACTTTGTCGGGGAAATGCTCGTAGCATTCCACTTCCACATAATCTACTCCGCCCAGCCTTATGGCGGAATCGTTGCCGCCGTCGCCGAAATCGTCGCCTACAAAAAGCGCGTCGGACAGCGCGATGGAATTTTCGTCGCAATAGCGTTTAAGGGCAAAAAACTTGTTGAACTGCTTTTTGCTTATGTCATAGGACGACGAACCGCCTATAAACACGTTGAAGTCGGGAAAAGCGTTTTTGACGGTGTTGTACATGGCTCTGCGCTTACTGCGGTCGGGATCGTAGGCAAGTTTTTCGCTAAGCGGCGCCGCCGTACCCAGTATGGGAAAGGTAACAAGCCCCGACGCATGAAATTCGACGCTGTCGCCGTAATAAAAATTAAGCGACAGTTTTTTCCGGAGAGAGGCTACGGTTGCGTTAAAATATTCGTGGTCGACGGTGTAGCTTTCGTCGCGGACAACGATAAAACGACCGTCTGTCACGACAGACTGCTGCATGCCGTAACTGCCCACAATATCTATCGGAAACTGCCTTAGCTGGTCGTATATGCGACGACAAGCGCCCGCTCCCAGCATAAGCAGCCTGTATTTTTTCGACAGCTCGGTAAGCACGCCGCGATTTACGTCGTTTATGGGCGTCTTGTGCTGGCTGAGCGTGCCGTCCAAATCAAATGCTATAAGTTTTTTCATTTGTCACCTGCCTTGACGTTTTTGCCGTTATATTATATCACTCTCGGCGCTTGTTTGTCAACCGACGCAAAGACGGGAAAAGACAAGTCAGTTCATCTCTTCGATGTGATAAATATAGTCGAGCGTCGCCAAAGCCTTTATTATTTCGCTGTGCGTCTTGTATTTTTTGAGCTCGGCGTTCCCCACGGTTATGGAAATGGAATAGACGCTGAGCCCCGACCCTGAATAGGCGGGATTGGACTCGATGTCGTCTATGCGCATACCCAAACGCCGTATCGTGGTGACGAAATCCTGCAAAAACTTGCTGCTTTTAAGCTCGAGATGCACCTCGAAATGGTTGGAACGGTTTTTGAGATACTTTTCTATCGACGGGAACAGCGACAGGCAGCATATAAGCGCCACGAACGCCACAGCCGTCACCGTGTATATCCCCGCGCCTATCGTAAGACCCAAAATTCCGCACGCCCACAGTCCCACCGACGTCGTAAGTCCTTTTATCTGACTGCGCGAGCTGAACAATATGGAATTGGCGCTTAAAATGGCTATCGCGATTATAGACGCCGCGGAAATAAGATAAAAACCCGTCTTATACGTTTCGACGAGATATACGTCCAAAATCATCGCAACGGTTGCCGACAGCGACACCAGTATAAAAGTGCGGAACCCCGCGGCGTGACGTTTGCTGGACCGTTCGTATCCTATTATGGCGGAAAGCGCCAGCGACAGCACCACGCGCAGCAGCACGCTCCAAACGTTTATTCCCTGCGACCACTCTCCCAGCAAATTGGCGAGAGGATCGGATGCGCAAAACAACATGATTAATTATACCTCCTATCTTCCAAACATTCTGCCGCCCGTACGGCGCGTCATCGGCCGCATGTCGTACTGCTCTTCCGCAGCGTCCAAAAACGCCTGTTCGTCTTCGGGCAGCATCTGATTTTGTTCTTTTATTTCTTCCTGAATTTTATTTATGCGCTCAACCAGCAGGTCGACGGCGGTTTTAGGTTTGCCTTCGGGGGTGGTTTCGCTTACGCTTACCAATTGTTCGAGCTTGTTACTGTACGAACCCGACAGATACAGCGCCAGTTTTGCAGCTGCGGGGCCGATAAGCTCATATAAGACGCTGGACGCCAGAATTATCGTGTTTAACGCGACACCCATTTCGCCCCCTATTGTCCGCGCGCCGAGAGCCGCCAGTCCTATGGCGACGCCCGCCTGCGGAATAAGCGCAAGCCCGAGATAATTGCGCACCTTAGCGTCCTTTTTGGTGACAAGACACCCCAGATACGCCCCCGCGTACTTGCCCACTATCCGCACTATAAAATACAGCACGCCCACCAATATGAGCGGCACGCTCCCCACCATAGACGAGTCAAACAGGGCATTCAGGTCGAACGTCAGTCCGCTGCGTACGAAAAACAGCAGTAATATCGGAGGGCTGAAATAGTTGAGCTGCTTAAAGAGCTTGTCGTCGCCGGTGATGTTGATGTAAACCGTTCCCATGGACATACAGCCGAGAAGCGGCGAAATTTCCAGCACTGAACATATTCCGCAAAAGGCGAACAGCAGCGCTATGCTTATTATAAGCCGATTGTCCGTCGAGCGCTTTTTGGGCATGAGCATCTTCATGATAAACCCGAAAACGCCGCCGAGAATCAGTACCAACACGTTCATGAGCAGCGGCTGCACTATGCCCCAAAGGCTGAACGCGCCGCCCGCCTGCGACACCGTCGCAACGGATATAGCCACGCTGAATGCCACCAGCCCCACAAGGTCGTCAAGCGCCACTACCTGAAGAAGCGTATTGACAAAGTCGCCCTTTGCTCCCGTCTGGCGTATGGTCATGAGCGTGGACGCCGGGGCAGTTGCCGCCGCTAGCGACGCCAGCACCACCGAAAACGCCAAATTCAGCTTTAAGATGGGATAACACAGCACAAACACCAGTGCCGACGCCACGAGCGACTCCATTACCGTGATGACCACCACCTTCATGCCGTTTTTTTTGAGATCGCCGAAACGGAAAAATTCGCCCGTGCTGAACGCTATAAACGCCAGCGCCATATCGGAAATGAATTCCATGCCGCTGACTACGCTGTCGGGTATCATTTTAAAACAGTACGGTCCCAGCAATATACCGGTGATTATGTATGCAGTGACGTTGGGAAGACGCAAAAGCTTGGTTATGCGCGTCATCAAAAAACCGCATATCAGCATAAGCGCCACCGACGTTATTATTACGGCGACGGGCGACTGTTCTTGCAATCTCAAAATAAAATCGGACAAATCTTATATACCTCCGTTTATTTGTAAACAACCGAAAAATCGTAGCGATTTGAGTTATGAATATATATTATCACTTTTAATTATAATGTCAAATAATTTTTTATTAGCGATACATAATCATAAATTATGAAAATGCGGGTACAGTTTTGTAAAAACAAAAAAGTGCGGTTTTGGACAAGAATTGCCGCATTTTACCGCGCTTTTTGGCGAATTTCGTCAATTTTGAATGTAATGTTCATAATATTTAATTATTGTTGTACAATAAAATATAATATAAAATAATTCCGCATCGGCGAAATTGCTACTCCCTTGCCGACGCGGAATATTTTATTTGCCGTTTGCGGCGGCGGTATTCGGCGGACGGAAAAATTCTGCCGCTACAAAAAAGTGCCGGCCGCCTTGCCAAAAAAACCTGCGCTTTAAGACAAAATTCCTTCCTTTACGGTGACGTTAAAGCCTTTTGCCAGCTCGCGAAGGTTGTCGTCGCTTATCGTGTTTTTGATTTTGCGATCGCCGATAAGCATATAGATCTGGGCGGCCTTTTCCACCGTCTCCACAAGCCCGAAGGTCTCATCAAGATCTTTGCCCGTGGCGTAGATACCGTGATGCGGCCATACTACGAGATGAAAGTCGTGCATTTTTTTGGAGGTGGCATCTCCTATTTCGTTGGTGCCGCACAACATCCACGGCAGTATGCCCACTCCGTCGGGAAAGACGATGAGACATTCGGTGCACATCTGCCAAAGCGTGTGGGTGAATTTTTTTTCGTCCAGGTCGTGCACAAACGTCATGGCTATAAGATTTGTGGGATGCGTGTGTATAACCACTCTGTGCCCGGGATCCACCGCCAGGCGTGCGGCGTGCGTCATGAGGTGCGAGGGCAGTTCGCTGGTGAAACGGCCGCCGTCGCTGAGTCCCCACAAAACGCGGGCGTGTTTGCCGTCGTCGGAAACGCGGAAAATACCGGTGTTTGCCTGCGGATCCTCTTCTATATTGCGGAAATATTTGCCCGTGCCGGTGCACATGAAGATTTTCCCCGCCAGTTCCGGCGCGCAAAATCCCAGCTCCAGCTCGCGGTCGCATTTGTCGATGTCGATATAGTCGGAAATGTCATCCTTGTCCAACAGCATGCTCATGTTGCCGCCGTTGCGTTCGTCCCAGCCTTTTTCGTAAAGATTGGTGGCGGTTTTGCAAAACTGCTTAATCACATCGGCGTTTTCGGCCATTTTGTCGCTTATTCCTTTAAAAATGTTTTTGATTGCCATAATTTACTCCCTCTCTATAAGAACTTCTCTTTCATATTTTTCGACATACTTCATCCAATCGGAAGGCGTGTCGGTGTGCACGAGATATTGCTGCCACACGATGCCGAACGGCAGATCTTTTATTTTTTCGCTCAGCGCGAGCATGTGGGTAAAGTCGCGGTTTTGCTGCATCTTTTTGAGTTGGTCATGCGGGGTAAGCAGCGCCGCAAGCAACGCCTTCTGAACGGCGCGGGCGCCAATGACCCACGCGGCTATGCGGTTGACGCTGGCGTCGAAAAAGTCCAGCCCTATAAGCGCTTTATTTAATGCTCCGCACGCTACCAGCTCTTTGCATATTTCGCGCACGTCGTCGTTAAACGTCACTATATGGTCGCTGTCCCACCGGACGGGACGGGTGATGTGCAGCGCTATTTTATCGGCGAAGAGCAGCGCCGACGAGATCTTATCGGCGACGTTTTCGGTGGGGTGGTAATGCCCGTTGTCGAAGAGATTGTAAACGCCGGTTTTGGCGGCGTAATAGTTGTAAAATTCGGCGCTTCCCACCGTATAGCTTTCAAGGCCTATGCCGAACACCTTGCTTTCGACGCTGTCTATTATGTGTTCGGGATTGTATTTTATGCTGTAAATGTCGTCCAGACTCTTTTTAAGACGCGCGCGCGGGCCTATTCTGTCGGCGGGCGATTCCTTCAGACCGTCGGGCGCCCATAGATTCATAAGACAGGGCGAATTCTGCTCTTTACCTATTCCCACGGCGATTTTGCGGCAGGCTTTTACGTGTCTTACCCAAAATTCGCGAATCTCATCGTTGGGGTGCGACAAGGTCATGCCGTCTTCCGCCTTTTCGTGGCCGAAAAGCGTCGCGTTAAAGTCCAGCTTTATGTTTCGCTGACGGGCATATTCTATCCACGAGGCAAAATTGTCCAGCGTAATGGCGTCGCGGTCGCAGCCGTTGTCGTCGCTTATATAGCTGGCGTGCAGGCTGAGTCGATGCGTTCCGGGTATCAGTTTGAGCGCCAGATCCAAATCTTTTGTAAGTTCGGCAAAATTGCGCGCTCTGCCGGGGTACGAACCGGTGGTCTGTATTCCGCCGCCCGTTCCGCCGGCATGGGATTCGAACCCTTTTACGTCGTCGCCCTGCCAGCATTGCAGCGATACGGGTACGGAACTGAGTTTTTTGATGGCCTTATCCGTATCTATGCCGTATTCGGCGTACTGCGCCCTGGCATAATCGTACATACTTTTGATCTCCATTATTTATCCTCCGTCAATTGTTGAAAAAGTGTAAATTTTTCGTTTAATGGGCTGTCGTCGTTGGCAACGTAAAGTTTGGTTTTTACGTTGGCTTTTACTATGGCGCGGGCGGCTGCGAGATCTGATATTTCGCCCAGCGCCATTAGCTGCACCAGCGCGTTGCCCGTCGCCGTCGCCTCCGTCGGTCCGGTCACCACCGTCCTTCCCGTTGTGTCCGCCGTGAGCTGAGACAAAAACTCGTCGCGGGAGCCGCCTCCCACTATGTGCAGGACGTCGTAGCTTTCGCCCGTCAGCTTTTCCAGCTTTTGCAGCGTGTTTTTGTATGCAAGAGCCAGACTTTCGTAAATAAGGCGCAGCCGCTGCGCGTCGTCTGACGGCAAAGGCTGTCCCGTGGCCGACATATATGCGTCCACCGCCGCGGCAATATCTCCGTGGCTCATGAACATCGCGTCGTCGGGATTTATTATTCCTTCGCACCGCGCGCCACGGGCAAGTGCCGCCATTTCGGGGAATTCGATTTTTTTGCCCTTGCCCGCCAGGTTGCGGCGAAATTCCTGCAAAATCCAAAGCCCCATGATGTTTTTCAAAAGGCGTATGGTTCCGCCGAAACCTATCTCGTTGGTAAAATTCATGGCCATCGCCTCAGGCGAGGTTTCGGGGCGGCTGCGTTCCGTGCCGAACAGCGACCACGTTCCGCTGGAAACGTATGCGAATTTATCTTTGTCCGCCGGCACCGACGCCACGGCCGACGCGGTATCGTGAGTGCACACGGCAATAAGCGGAATATCGGTCGAAACAATGCGGCCGTAAATTTCTCCCGGGTATATCAACGGCGCAAAGAACTCTTTTTTTAGCCGCAACGCGCCGAGTATTTCGTCGTCGAATTCGCGGGTATAGGGCGACAGCATGCCCGTAGTAGACGCGTTGGTAAGTTCGGTGCGCATTTTTCCCGTGAGATGCCACGCCACAAGATCCGCCATCAAAAGCGCGTGCCCGCCCGCAGTCCGCCAGCCCGGCGAAAGGTTGTCCAGCACGTCAAATCTGTAGACGGTGTTTATGTCCATCTTTTGTATTCCCGTCTTGGAATAAATCCATTCAAAAGGCATCTTATCAGACGCTTTTTCTGCGGCTCCGAAAATATGTCTGTCGCGGTAATACAGCGGCGGCACAACCACTTTGTCGCCGTCAACCAGCGCAAAATCGCAGCCCCACGTATCTATTCCGACGCTCTCGACGCCCTCGCTTACAGCTGTCGCCACGGCTTTGTCCACAAAGTCGAAAATGTGGTTGTAGTCCCACCAAAGTGCCCCGTTATACTCTGACTGCCGCGTCGCAAACCTACTTATTTCGTGCCAGTCGAGCTTTCCGTCATCATATTCGAATATAATGGCTCTGCCGCTTGACGCCCCGAAATCAAAGGACAACACTTTTCTTTTCACAGCGGTTCCTCCTATGCTGAAATTATACCATAACTATTGCAGGTTGTCAAAAAAATAGCGCTCTTTTCGCGCTTATTGATGTAAGTTTATCATAAAAATAAAATACTTTCAATGGCGTTTTGGCAATAAAAAGTAGGCTTTGGCGACTTTACTTTGACCGTCACAATGTGACTAAACCCCATGTATTATGTCACGCATAGTAATATAATTGTGCTATTTTTCCCGTTTATGTGCGTATATAGCCAAAACCCGTACCCTTTTCGCCGATATATTCGGCACGGGAAATAAGCAGCCTTTTTACGGCGTCGGGCGCAATGCCGGGATTTGCCCGTATTATGTCATAGCATATACCGGTTATTATAGGCGCGGAAATGCTGGTTCCGCTAAGAAGAACTTTGCCGCCATCCACTCCTACGCACGCCACCGCGCTGCCGTCGGTGCATATTTCGGGCTTGGACAGCTCTTCCGAGTACGAACTGAAGGGCGACCGCACGATTTTGCCTTCGTCGTTTTGTTCGGCGCTGCCGACGGTAATTATGCGGCCGCAGCACCCAGGACTGGTCACGCCGTCGCCGCCCGAATTGCCGGCGCTTGCCACCACGGTAACGCCCTTTTTCCACAACGCCGCCGACGCCTCGCACAGCGGATCTCTTCCTTCTTCCGCCTTGCCGCCAAGCGACATACAAAGCGCCTTTATTTTATATTCGGGCGCGTGGTCGTACACCCATTGCATCGCTTCGAGTATGCGGAATATACTGCCGCTGCCGCCTTGCTCGATGGCTTTTAGCGCCACTATGTCGGCACCTGCGGCGGTACCCTCGCGCGAGCCGGCGGTAAAACGTCCGTCGCAGGCAATGAGACAGCCTACTGCCGTGCCGTGTCCGTTATCGTCATACGACGTCTCTTCGCCGTTTACAAAATCGACGAACGCTCTTATGCGTTTGCGCGGAAGATAAAAGTCAAGGGGAGCCGAAAATCCCGTATCGATAAAAGCTACCGACGGGGAGTCATAACGCCGCATTTGTTTATTTTCGCGGTATAAACGCCGCATAAGGGGCATATTTACAGGATAATTTGTACTATATCTGTCATAGTACCCATGCAAAGGCAGCGAATTTACCGCCGTTTTTTTATCGGCAGCACCCTCGGGCGCAGTTACCTTGAAAAACCGCGGCAGCCGCTCTACCGTCACTTTGGAATTGGCGCACACCTCCCTTATACACGGCATCTTTTTGAGATCTTCAAGGCAGAATACGTTTATCAATACGCCGTATGCCGATATAAACGGGAATTTTTTTACTATTGTAGCGTTGTATTTTCCCAGTGCGCGACGCGCAAGGCAATAGTCTCCGGCAAAAACCACGCATTGAGTTTCTCCGTTGCCTTCGGACATGAGGCGGTTTTGCTCCAGCCCGTTTATCGTCTTCGGCGGCATCATATTTCCAAAATTTTATCTAGTTCGGCCAGTTTATCGGCGCTGAGATAGGGCCTTAAAAGGTCAATCTGCCGGCGCATATTGTCCGCCGAAAAAGTCCCCGCGAGTTTTTCCTTGCGTACCTGCTCGCGCAAAGCACCTAAAAGCTGCCGCGAATCCATTGCGCCGTACAACGCGTACGCGCGCTTTATTTGTTCTTCGGCATCGGCCCGGACGACATCATCGTCTGCCCCTGCCGCCTCTATGTTTTTTGCCGTATATCCCTTTAAGTTTTTCACGTCATCCTCCCGACACAAAGATAAGTACCCTTATTTATATGCCCGCATATAATAAAACGTACACTGCGAGAATATATTTTATTGTAGAGTTTTTTGGCGGCATATAGCTTTCTTTTTTTTCAGGCTGCTTTTGTTGTGCGCCGACTTTATCGCCTCTACCGGGAGACTAAATGGACATAAAAAATTTATTGCCGCTGTTTATGGCGGGCAACAAAAACGCCGATAAAATTCTTCCCATTATCAATATGATGGGCGGCGGCAAAAACAACCAAAGCGGCGAAAATTCCGCGCATCCGGATTCCGCAGCTTCCGACGGCGGCGAAAATTCTTCCTCCGCCGACAAAACGCAACCCAACAAGCCCCCGTCGCGCGAGGAAATGCTGCAAGCCTTGTTAAAGGGCAATATGTCATCGCGAGACGCATTGCAGGCGGCGTTTGCGGAGCGTGGTAAAAGCCGTGCTCCCGGCGGAATTTCACCGCTGCTGGGCGTTGTAAACGACGATATTCTGGGAAAAATGGTAAAATTCTTAAATAGGCGCGACTCCCACAAAAAGTCGCCCGGGTAACGTCTTTTTGGACAAGGAAGTTAAATACAGTTTTAGTACTATGACGCTTTTTTGAGATGTCAGTATAAATACGGCTTTAGTAATATAACGTTTTAATAAGGCAGTATAAGTCGTTTGTAGTAAATATTTATTAAATAAGGCGATATAAATTCGGCGTTAGCGCCGTTAGCAACGCAAACGCGCACCGGACAGCCTTTCGCCCTTAAATTTTCTTTAAAACCGCTTGGCGCAAGCCGGCACACGCGGGCGTAACGGCGGTTTTTTCTTAGGACTGCTTTCACTTAGGAAGGCAAATAAGGTCAAGGCGCCGACAAAAAAGAGCGATTGTATATAATTATTGCGAATTTCACATGAAAAAACTTGATAAAACCACCGCAAAATGCTATAATATATCCGGTATATAAAATTTGCCGACTTTAAAGCAAATATACCGGAGGTTATAATGAAATTATTGCTGCTTGTTTGCGCTGTAATTGCTTTAGTGTGCTGTCCGATAAATACCGCCCAGGCACAGAGTTCGCCCGAACCCGACGAATGTCAACACGTTCTGCAAAAAGTGGAAGCGACCGAGCCCAGCGAAGGCAATCCCGGAAACATCGAATATTATGTATGCACCATATGTCATAAATTATTCGCCGACGAAGACGCGCGTTTTGAAATATCCCAAGATCAGATTCTTCCGATAAAACCGGAAATTATCGACTACACCGCTCTTGAATGGACCGTTCAAAGCGATACGCCCATCACCTTTACCACAAACATATCCGTTGCCTATTTTTCGTCGGTAAGCATAGACGGAAACAAACTCCCGCTCGACGACTTCGAACTGGACGAAGAAAGCTCAAACATAAAAGTTACGGTCAAACCGCGCGCATTTGCTCAGCTTAACGAGGGCAACCACCGCCTTTTCATCGACACCACAAGAGGGACCGCTCAGATAGACTTCATGGTCGTTCCGGTAGCCGAACAGCCCGCCGAACCCAACCAAAGCGACGTTTTGGACTTCGGACAGATTATACTCATCATATCGGTATCCATGCTCGCCGTCATTTGCGTCGTGCTCGCCGTAATGTACTTTATGACCAAGAGAAAAGCCGACGAAAACAAGTGACAGCTTTTTCGTTTGGCGCCTTGCGGCAAATACGTCTTTATTTAAGCAGAATAACAGTAAAAATCCGCGACGAATGCCGCGGTTTTTTTATATAGTTATGTCAGACATAGTACTGTTTTTGGCCGAAATATACGCGGTCGAGCCGCTTTTTCGTCAATACATGCCAAACAACAGCAAGTGTACCAGACCCATGAGCGTTGACCACACGACTCCGTTTACCACCACCGGACCCACTATCGTAAACATTTTTACGCTTGTTCCGAAGATAAGCCCCTCGGTCTTGTATTCTATCGACGCGCTGGACATCGCATTGGCAAAACCGGTAATGGGCAAAAACGAACCGGCTCCGCCTCTGCGCGCTATTACGTCGTAAAATCCCAGCCCGGTAAGCAGAATTGCCAGCGCTATCAGCGTCATCGACGTGATGTTGGAAATAAAACCGACGCTTTTATCGGGCATAATAAGCGCATAGACGTCGCCTATAAGCTGTCCCGCCATGCATGTTAATCCGCCTATCCAGAAGGCGCTGAAAAGCGATTTGACCGCCGATGTGGACGGCAGCATCCTATCTACCAATTGCAAATAGCGCCGATTGCGTTTTTCCGCACCCGCGTCAACGTTCTTCATAGCTTTTTCCTCCCTTTATAAAGTCTTCGTTTTCCGGTTTCTGCCCGTAACCGGCAAGCTCTCTTTCATTGCGTTTACTGTTCTTTATCATAATGTAATTATGCCGCGTTTGCCGATTTTTATGCGCGCAAAGGGAGAACGGCGCAAAAAGCGGGTTTTTTAGTTGAATTTACTACGCATCTTGTCGATAATTTTCGTTTCGAGCCGCGACACCTGCACCTGCGAGACGCACAATTCGCGTGCAATTTCGCTTTGCGTTTTGTCGTGGTAATACCTTAAAATTATGAGTTTGCGCTCGCGTTCGCTAAGGCCGCGTATGGCGTCGCGTATGATTATTCTGTCCAATTTGTCGTCGCTGTCTTCGCCGGCGGAAAGTTTTTCCATGAGCGATTGGCCGCTGTCGTCCTCTCCCTTATCGTATATCGATAACGGAGCTTTCGCCGCGTCCATTGCAAAAGCCACTTCCTGCGGTTCTACGCCGAGAGCCGAGGCGATTTCGCTTATTTCGGGGCTCTTGTCGTGCGTACTCTTGTAGTCGTCGATAAAATACGCTATTTTGTACGCCAGCGCTTTAATAAGACGCGACACTTTAATAAGTCCGTCGTCCCGCAAATAGCGCTTTATTTCGCCCACGATCATGGGCACGGCATAGGTGGAAAATTTTACGCCGTATTGGGGCGAAAAGTGCTCGATGGCCTTTAACATTCCGATAGAACCCAACTGATACAAATCGTCGTACTCTACTCCCCTGCCGCGAAAACGCTTGACAACGCACTTTATCAGCGGAGAATTTTCCTGCAGCAACCGCGTTTTTGCCGCTCCGTCACCAGCCTGAGCCGCCTTTATTAAATTTTCGGTGGTTTCTCTGTCCAGCAAAACGGTCCCGCCTCACGCAAGTTTTTTGTCCATAAACACGCTCAGTCCGCCGGCTGCATTGTTTTCGACTCTCAATTCGTCCATAAACGCCTCCATTATCGTAAAACCTATACCCGCGCGTTCGCCCGCCGCATCGGTGGTAAAGTAAGCCTCGCGGGCCTTTTCGATGTCGGCAATTCCGCCGCCGTTGTCGGTTATTTCGATATGTACGGCGCCGCCCGAAAGCGTTGCCTTTATCACCGCCACGCCGCCTTTGTTTTTATAGGCGTGGACGATACAGTTGGATATGGCCTCCGACACCGCCGTTTTGATGTCGCCTATCATTTCGGCGGACGGATCCGCCTCGGCGCAAAAAGCGGCGACTGTATTGCGCACGAACGCTTCGTTTTCCGCAACGGCGTTTACTTTAAGTTCCATAAAATTATCCATGTTGCCCCTCCGTCATAATTTTGGCATCAGTTTGTAAATGCCCGACAGCGTCAGCACTTTGTCAACGCTTTTATCGGGTCTCATGATATACGCCGGAACGCGGCGCAATTCGAGTTTTTTGTACCTGCCCAGCAAAACGCCTATTCCGGTGCTGTCCATAAATTCCAGGCGCGAAAGGTCAAATACAAATTTATAAAACCGCGCGCGCTCGATAATTTCGTCCAGCTGCCTGCGCATTTCCGGCGCCGTCCGGTCGTCCAGCTCGCCGGCAAGTCTGACGTACATTGTGCCGTCTATTTCGTTTCCGATTATCATAATCTCTTCCTCCCGCCGACTTTATTTTAACTTGTGTTTTTTGGCAAAAAAAAAGACATTACCGCCTTTTTGGTCAAATAATGTCTTTTCTATCAAAATTAAACACTTAATATAAAAAAGCCGCGGCGCAATAGACCGCTCTAATTGCTTTTTTGAGCATGCGTCAAAACGGGCATATTTTTTTCCGCCGCTTAAAAGCGGCCGCCTTTAATATGCAGCCGGCGACAGCTAATCTTTATCGGCAGAATTTACGTCATCGGCATGTTCGGCGACGGTAAGTTTGCCGGCAGTGTGAGCTCCGACTGTTTTGGCGTCATTGACTTCCACGGCGGCACTTTGTCCGCTTTCGGGAGCGTCGGACGAGTCGCTTTTTTCGCCCGTATCGGCGCCGCTCTTTTCGCCGGAAACGACGGCAGATTTTTCACGAGCGGATATCTTTTTGTTGATAAACCATGACAAAAAGACGCAAAGCGCGAAAATAGCTATCCATACTGCGATGCCCCATCCCCTGAAGGGTATTATTTCGCCGCTGCCGAGAAAGCTGACGATGAAAATATACGCCGTACGGGCAATAGCCACGGATATGGCGAAAAAGCGGAAACCCATGTCGGTCATGCCCGCCGTTATGCATATTAGGTCATCGGGAAAAAAGGGCAAAAACATCATCATGACAAACGGCGCCTTGCCTTTTTTGCCCAACAAGGCGGCGTATTTGTCCACTTTTTTGCGGTCGAACAGCCAATACAGCAATTTTTTGCCCAGCTTGCGCCCGAGATAAAAGCATACGAGCGACCCCGCAAACGTCGCCGAAGCGCTTATAAAAAACGTCTTCCACGGACCGTAAACCAGCGCGCCCACCACTACCAGCAGCGACGCGGGCACAGGCAATATTATTACCGACGCCAAATTGATGAGAAAAAATACCACTATTCCGAAATTGCCCGTCGATAAGATTATTCTTCTAAGTTCGTCGGGATTTTTGAGATGTTCTATAAAACCGTATTTTTCAAACGGGATATAAACCGCCAAAAAAACCGCCGACACAATGTATACAATCAAAAATATGCGCCAAAGCAGCTTTTTCCTGTCGCGGTACAATATTATCACCAATGCGGACGACAGCGTAAGCCCGTTTGCCAGTATCAGAATTATTTCGTTACCGTAGGGCATGAGCGCCGTAAAAACAAACAGCAGCACTGTAACGACGCTGACTGCCGCAATAAAAAGGTATTCGTAAATTTTAGTTTTTTTCCGATTGTCCATCTTTATCTTATTTTATGAGCGAAAACCGCGTCATATACGTTTTCGCGTCAATTGCCGCTTTGGGCTTTTTTTATTTCTTCGCGCGCGATTTTATCGCAGCGGTTGTTGTACTCGTTGTCGGCGTGCCCCTTGACTTTGATAAATCTCACGTCGTGCTGTTCGAGCTTGATTTGCAGAATTTTCCAAAGGTCTATGTTTTTGACTTCGCCGCTGCCGGTTCTCCACATTTTTTTTTGCCAAGCGTCCAGCCAGCCCTGCGTTATTGCGTTTACGACATAAGCCGAATCGCTGTACAGATTGACTATGCACGGCTCTTTAAGCTGATTTAGGCCTTGTATTACGGCAAAAAGCTCCATGCGGTTGTTTGTGGTGTATTTGTTGTAGCCGCTTACCACTTTTTCGCGCTGTTTGTACATGAGTATCGCGCACCAGCCGCCCTCGCCCGGATTGCCGCTGCACGCGCCGTCGGTGTATATGGTAACTTCTTTCATAAAGCCGCTCCGTATTGTTCGAGCAATTGATTAAACAGCTTATCCGTCGCCTCTTTGTCAGCAAGACCGTCGCAGAATGCCGACGCACTGCCGGCTGCCACGCCGCGCAGAAAAGCCCTGTGCGCGTCGCCCGTCGCCGAATATTCCGACAAAAAGCCCGCCACCAGAGAATCGCCCGAACCCACTGTGTCGCGCACCTTTCCGGCCGGAGCGGCGCAAAAATATCGTTCGCCCTTCTCGGTGAGCATGAAAGCGCCGTCGCCGCCGAGACTGACAATGACGTTGCGCGCGCCTGACGAACGCATTTTGTCCGCATAAAACGCTATATCGTCACTGCCGTGCAGCCGCACCGAAAACAATTCTTCCAGCTCGGTCCTGTTGGGTTTTATCAACAGCGGCGAAAACCGCAGCGACTGTCTTAGCCGTTCCCCGGAAGTGTCTATTATGCACTGAGCGCCCTTTTCGTTTGCAATAAGCGGCAGACGGGCGTACATTTCCGGCGTAACGGACGCAGGAACGCTGCCGCCCAGCACGAGATAGTCGCCTTTTTTAATGGCGTCCAGCTTTTTTAACAGCAGCGCGAATTTTTCGGCGGTGATGCTCAGACCTGCGCCGTTGATTTCGGTTTCTTTGTCGGACTTTACTTTTACGTTTATGCGGCTTATTCCGTCGCAGGGAATCATATCGGCGTTTACCCCTTCCGCCGCCAGCATATTGTTTATTGCGTCTCCCGTAAAACCGGCCGCAAAACCGAGGGCGACGGACGGAACGCCGAGATGCATGAGCATAACCGAAACGTTTATTCCCTTGCCGCCGGGGGCAATGCGTCCGCTTTCGGCGCGGTTTAGTTCTCCCGCTCTGAAATGGTTCACTTTGACTGTATAATCCAACGACGGGTTGAACGTAACGGTATAAATCATTTTGTATGCCTCCGAAAGTCTTTATGCAACCATTATAGCACTTATTGGCGCATTAGGCAATTATTTTTCGGGCGCCGGCAATAATATGGCGTTTCGTTTGACTATTTTCGGCGCTTATGTTACAATCGTTACAGGAGAATTTTATGCAGCAGATAAACCATGAAAACAATCTAATGGGCGCAGCCGCATCGACGGCAAAGTCCAATTACAAAAAACTCAGTCGCTACCGCCTGTTTTTTGCCATGGCGGCGGCGTGTTTTGTCGCTCCGACGGCCTTTTTGATATACTTTATCGTCAATTTTTCCGCCGTGGGCATATGGGCGTTTGCAATAACTTCGCTGCTTGCCGCGGCCGCTGCCGCAGCCGTATTGATTATCACCGTCCCGAGATATAAAACCGCGTCGGAAAGCATAAAGCAGTTTTTGCTCGGCGGCGGAGAAAAGAAAAAATCTCCTCCGCTGGACGTGTTTTGCACGGCATTTGTAAAACTTGTCTTTACCGTCATGGCGGCGCTGCTCGTCTGTTTTGTTCCCACCGTTATAACGGTGTGCTACAACATGACTTTTTTGGACGCGATAATGTACATGGGGCAGTGCCTGGGCGCGTTTTGGGGCATGAATACGGGCGCTTCCGGCTTTTTAGCGTATATAATAGGCTTAGGACTTATGGCGGCAATGTTCGCGTTGCTGCTGCTGATAATAAAGGCGATAGGCAAGCTGGTTCAATGACGTTGCACACCGAATAGCCGCTTGGCCGCTTTATAAAAAATGTCAGCCGCTTTATTCTTAGGCGGCTTTTTTGTTTACGGCGCATTATGTAAAACAAAATTTCACTCCGCCTTTCTTTTTGGGGCTTTCGATGCCGCGGCGCACAAGAACGGCGCGCAGCTTTTCCGCAACGTATTCGGCGGGGTCGAAAATACGCACGTTTTTTCCGTAATAATCGCCTATAATACCGCTTATAAACGAGTAGTGCGTGCATCCTATTGCCACGCTCTGAACGTTTTCGTACCTTTCCAGCACCGAGTAGACATAAGGCCTTATGACGTTGAGACAGCCGAAATGCTCCTCTATTTTTTCGGCCAGCATCTTTTGCGGGGCCAGAATGATTTTGTCCGCGCCGTATTTTGCCGGGACTGCTCTACCTGAAAGTTTTGACGCGGTGGCCGCGGTGGTGAGAATAAGCGCCTTCCCGTCCGTCAGCGCTCGTACCGCCCTTCCCACCGGCGGATAGGTGCCCACTACGGGCAAATTAATACGGCTGCGCACAAATCCAAGCGCCGCCGCCGTCGCCGTATTGCAGGCTATGACGATGGCTTTGCAGCCCGCCGCGCACAGAGATTGACATGCGTTTAATGCGCACCTGCGAATATAATCGTCGCTTTTGTTGCCGTAAGGAGCGTGCGATTTATCGAATATATACAAAAACCGCTCGTGCGGCAGTTTTTTCATGCAGGCGGATAAAACGCTCAATCCGCCCACTCCGCTGTCAAAAATTCCTATCGTTCTAAAGTCCATACTTACTGTATATTACGGCGGCGGCAAGGTGGTTACCGATAAATAGCGTGAGTCGCGTATTAAAACGGCAATGCGCGCTGTACAATGCGCATAAACATAAGATTTCGCCGCGTTTCGGCATGCAAGTCCGCCCGCGCGTAAAAACCGCTTTCAGCGGTGTTTTTTGCCGAACATATTGATGGCCCCGGCAATTATTTCCGCGCAGTTTTCCACCATTATATCGACGTCCTTGGGCGTTACCACCATGTCTTCGCCGCCGCTAAAACCCGCTCCGCCTTCGGCCAGTATCGTCGAGGCATATACCACCATGGGCACGCCTATTGATATTACCTTGACGCCGAGAGTGTCGCGGCTTAGCGGTTTTCGGGCATTTTTGACTCCGCTGCCCGGCGTTATACCCGCGTCGCTCAGCTGAAAGGACGTGGCTATACGGCTGACCTTTGAGGCGCACAGACTGTCGACGGCTATGACGAGGTCGGGAGCTACCGCCTCCACCAAGCCCTTTATTACGTCGTAGCTTTCTATTCCCGTCACGCCCGCGACTCCCGGCGCAAAGACGCGCACGGCATATTTTTCCGTGACGTAAACCACGGTTTTTTCGATAGTCAGACAGCCCAGAGCGTCCGCCGTGAGCAGTTTGTTGCCCAGTCCCACCGTAAGCACGTTTTTGCCGTCCGGCGCCAGCTCGCGCAAAACGTCCGCAATAGCCTTTGACAGGCGTCTGAAACGGGCGGCGTTTCCCTCAGCGGCGATGCGGCTTTCGACGGTGACATAATTGCCCGCCGGCTTGCCTATTTTCTTTGACAGTGCTTTGTCTACATATACGTCGCATCTGTCTATATCCTGTTCGAGAGTGTGCGATTTCACCTCGGTGAGTTCGGCGGCAAGGTCAGATTTTAACATTTTTGTCTCCTAATGCGGTAATATTTTAATTTTTTCTCAAAAACCGCATTTTATTACTTGATTTTCAAAAAAAAATATGATAGTATATTAAAGTTAAGTAGAATAACACAAGTAAAAGGAGAACTAACGTGCCAAATATTAAATCTGCAAAAAAGCGTGTGCTTATCGAAAAAAGAAATAATGCCCGCAACAGATCCGAAATGACTGCCGTTAAAACCGCAATCAAGAAGATTAACAACGCCATCGATACCGACCGCATCGACGAAGCCGAAAAAATGCTGCCCGAAGTTATGTCGGTCATTGATTCCGCCGTCACTAAAGGTATCATCCACAAGAACAACGCCGCCAACAAAAAATCGGCCATCGCAAAGCGTATCGCCGACATCAAGAGCGGTAAACTCGTCGTCGAAATAAAGAAAGACAACAAGACTCTCGCAGCCGAAAAAGCAAAGGCCGCAAAAGAAGCGCGCGAGGCCGCCAAAGCCGCGTTCGCTCAAAAACAGGCCGAAGCCGCTGCTTTAGCCGCTCAGGCTAAGAAAGAAGCCGAAGAAAAGGAAAAGGCCGAAAAGAAAACACGCAAAAAGTCCAAAAAAGAAGAGGCTTAAAGCCTTATCTTTCGTATAACTTTTAAGGTGCAAGTTTATGCTTGTGCCTTTTTTGTGATATAACCGCGCCGTTTAGCGCTAAAAGATTTTTAGCCGACCGCTCTCCGCTTTTTATCCGTCTATCGGTATATCTCAGTACATCTTCGCTAACGCTCTATGAACGCGCCGTAAAGCACTCGTAACGCCTTTGTGACAAAAGTGCGTTTTATTTTTAACATCAGGCAGCCGCTGCCCAGAAAATACGCGCTTTCGGCATAAATTCCTTGCGCCGCAAGAGTGCCTAAAACACATTCCGCCGCTTTGCTTTCACAATCGCCGTCATAAGCAACCGCAATAAGTCCGTCCCGGCCGCTGACAGCCGCCGCGGTGAAATTTGAGTGTGAAATCGCGCCCGAAGACGACGTTTTTTTCCATTGGTATACGGCTTTATAGTCCGCGACAGGCATTTTGCGCGACATTTTGCACCTATCGCATATCTCCGCCCCACATGCGCATACATTGCGGCAGGAGACCACCGTTCCCCGTTCTTTGGAAAAGGCGCCCTTTACCACCATCTCCACATTGCCGCCGCATAATATTTTAGCCGCGTCGGGATGCACTACGTCCGCTCCCGCCAAGGCCAGCCCGTACATCTGGCACAGCGTAAGGCAGCCGACCGCCTGCGCTTTTTTTATTATATCGGGGTCAGCGCGCATCACTCCGGGGACATCGGTGCAATTAAGGTATTGTTCCGCTCCGACGGCCGCGGCGATTATGGCGCCGGTAATGTCCGAACCGCCGCGCGGCAAAACTCTGACGCTGCCGGTCTTATCAGCGCCGTAAAAACCCGGAACCACCGCCTTACGTCCGCTCAAAACGGCTTTTGCCGACAAAATCGAGCTTTTTAAGTCCGGTTGTCCGTCGTCGCCGAAGATTATCACTTCTTTTGCGTCGACGAGTTCATAGCCCAAAATTTTCGACATTACGACGGCGCTGAAATATTCTCCGCGGCTCAAAAGGCAGTCGCCGAATTGCATGAAAATATCGCTCAGTACCGCGTCGAACTCCGCGTCTGAATCGGGAAAAATTCCTACGCTTTCGTCTTTTTTTAACGCCGTCCATATACGGCGCATGCGTTTTGCGACAAGGCGTCGATAACGACGGGAAAAAATGCCGTGATTGTCGGCTTTTTTTAGTAAATCGGTGATTTTTTCGTCGGCTTTATATCTCTTGCCCGGCGCCGACACGACTACGGTTTCCGCGCCGCAGCTTTTTATGCTTTGCGCCGCCCTTTTAAAACAGCGATAATCGCTTAGCGAACTGCCGCCGAACTTCATGACCTTTGGCATACTTTTCTCCTCGTAAGTATGTATTACGAAAAGACGCCGTGTGTTCATGAATTTCGGTTATTACAAAAAAATCTCCCGCCGTAAATAAAGGCAGGAGCTTTTTATTGACCTATGTAAAAACCGCCGTACGACGTTTACAACTCTACAAACTGCGACGTTGACGGCGGAGGCATTTCGACGACGGCCTGTCGGTTGTCGCTTTTTCCGCCCAATCCCGCCACAAGCAGCGTGACGATGACGGCGAACAATACCGCGAATATCTTTAGATCGATGTTTTTTACGAACACGGCGCGCAAAAACGCTTTGAATTTGCCGCCCGTCTTGTTTTTCTTGTCCGCCATGATTATTTTTTCCTCCTCTTTCCGCTTGTGGACAGCGTCGCTCTGAGTCCGCAGTTTTGTTCGAGAACGTCGGTGAGCATTTCGCTGTCGTAATATCTCTCGATTTCGCCGCCGCGGGCAACGGAAATTATGCCCGTCTCTTCCGAAACTATTATTGCCAGATGGTCGTATTCTTCCGTGACGCCAATAGCCGCTCTGTGCCGCGTGCCGATATCCTTATCCACGTCTATTTTTTGCGTAAGGGGCAAAAAGCAGCCGGCGGCGATAATTTTGTCTCCGCGTATGTAAACCGCTCCGTCGTGCAGCGGCGCCTTGGTGTTGAAAATACTCTCCAGCAGCTGGCAGGAAACGTATGCGTCCAGACGCGTTCCGCTCTCGATGATGTGCATGGGCAAGTCGTCGGTGGCGATGACGATGAGCGCGCCTACGTTGCGCTTGGACATATTTTGCACCGCCTTTACGATTTCGGTAACGGACTGTTGAAGTTCCTCGTACGAACAGTCGTATTTTGCCGTATATATTCCGGCGCTTTCACGCGGGCTGGCTATTTTCCACAAGCCGCGTTTGAGTTCGTGCGGGAACATGGTAAAATATGCAAATATTACGATGAGCACAACAAAGGACATAATGTATCCCGTGACGGGCATCTTGTCGCGCAGCGAATAAAAACATACGCCGATGATTGTCGCCGCCGCAAATAACTTTATAAGCCGCGCGGCATTGTTTTTGCGCAGGAACGCGCACATCAGATACGTCACGACTGCCAAAATCACCATGTCCAAAATGATAAGACAGGTATCGAGCGGCGTCGCAAAATACTCTTTTAAGTTGTTAATAAAGCTTTGCATACATTCCTCTTGGTTCCTTTTTTAATTATTATACATTTTTTGCGGAAATTTAGCAATTCTTTGAAGCGTAATTTTTCGGCAAAGCGGCAATTTTTTTTGCAAAGCCGCTTATTGCAGCTGAAGTTCCTGTAATACCGCCGAAAAAACGGCGTCTTTATCGCCCATAACTCCGTTTTTGACGGCGCGTTCGTACTCCGCCGCTATGTCATAGGCGCGTTTAAGAGCCGAAGCCTTTTTGCCTGCCGCTGCCTTCTGCGCCATGTACACGGCCCCTTCCTTTACGCCGAGACGCGCCGCGAGATTTTCGTCGCCGCGGTTGAGCACCGAATACATCATGCGTCTGTACTGTCCTTCCAGCATGCCCAGCACCGCCGACGGGGCATAGCCGTCGGACAAAAGCGCACGCAATATCGTCATTGCCCTTTTTCCGTCCTTTTTGTTGATGGCGTCGGACAGTTCGAATATCTTATATTCGGACGAGGCGGAGACGTTTTCGCGCACGTCGTCTTCCCGTATGGCGTCGGTGATTAAGGTAAGTTTATCCACTTGGTTTTCTATTGCGGCAAGGTAGCCGAGCGTATAGTCGACGAGCAGTTCCGCGGCGGGGCGGGTGACTGTCGAACCGCCTTTGGCTGCGCGTTTCGCTATGTAAGCAACCAGCGTCTCGCGCGGCAGCCTTCCGCACTCCACCAAGTTGATGAATTTGAGATAGGGCGAAAGATTTTTTGTCACTTCCGTAGACATGAATATAAGTATCGTGCTCGCCTGGGGACGCTCGAAATAATTTTTCATTCTGTCCAGAGCGCCCGAATAGCCGCGCACTATCACCGCTCGGTACTGCGCCTGCAGCGGAAAGCTGCGACAACACGCTTCGACGGCGCTTATGTCGGCATTTTCGTCAAAGACGGTGACGTTGAGCTCCGGCAGAGCGTCCACTTTTTTTAGCAGCATATCGCGGGCGCGTTCCGCCACACGGTCGTCTTCGCCCACCAGCCAATAGACGGGAGACAGCGCGCCGCTTTGCAAATGCTTTTTAAGCTCGATGAATTTCATGGTTTAATTATACACGATTTATTTTGCCTTGGCAATTAAAATATGTTACCCAAAAGCGGATATTTTTCGCGTTTTACCTCTTTTATGATGCCAGCGATTGCCTTTGCCGTAGAATAGGCGTCCGAATAGGCGTCGGCGTCTATATACGCGCCGAGATATATGAATTTTTCGCCCAGCGAACGTATGACATTGTGGTTGGTAAAGACCAAAAACAAATCGTCGTACCTTTCCCACTCGTCGTACACGTCGCGGTAAAGCCGCTTTATGTCGTCCGAAAAGCCGGCGTCGCCGCTTATTTCTATTGCGCCGCTAAGCGCCGTCAGCTTGTTTTCGACTGCCGTATAACGCGTCGTATCAATATAAATTTCCCCTGCCGCCAGCGCCGTTATCAATAAGAAAAGCGCCGTTATCACTATGAGTTTTTTCACCATCCGCCTCCGCTTAGGCGCACGTCGCCGCAATAACATTCTCCTTTTGAAGGAAAGACGTACGCGCGTCCGTTTTGTCTCACGTCTGCGTAAACGGTGTTTTTAAGACTGCCGCCCTTTTGACTTATAAGGGTAAGGAGCGACTGTTTGTCAAGTCCCGTCATGGCGACGTTGCCCTCCTGCCATTTGCCGCTTAAAACCACCGACACCGGCAGAAGCGTCGGACCTCCGTCGGTTTTTTCCACCACGCATATTTTGCCGTTTGTCTCTATTATGGCGTAGGCTATTTTGCTAAGGTCGGGGTATCCCGCCGAACGCACGGCCTCTATAAGATCGCTGACATTCATGTTAAGGCGGCGCAGATTGTCGTAATTTATGCCGTGCATATCGATGACGGTAATGGCTCTGCCGCTAACGAACCGGCGCACCGACACAAACTTCTCCGACAGAAAGGAAAACACAATCTGTAAAAACGACAAAACTATTATCGGCACCACTCCGTAATAAATGGGAATATACGGGTCATTCATAGGTATGCACGCTACCTCTGCAATTATTAATGTAATCACCAATTCGAAGGGCTGCATTTCGCCTATCTGGCGCTTTCCCATGAGCCGCACCACGAAAAATATGAGAAAAAAGGTTATGATAGATTTTATGAGAGTGAGCAACATCTTAATGTTATTATCTTTCGGCTGAAAAATTATATTCACGGCGCATAAATAAAAAATACTATGCGTGGCATAGTATTTAATTTAATCGTTTTTGCAGGTGTTTTTACATTTTTTCCAACATTTTTGCAATTATGTGCGCACTTCTATGCGCTGCTCTGTCCAAAAAATCATAATAACTTTTCATACCGTCGTCATTGCCGTTGTCGGATATGACGCGTATGCAGACGCTTTTTACGCCCGCGGCGGCGCAGATTTTCATGATGGCGGCACATTCCATATCGAATGCGAGCGCCGAAAATCTGTTTTTGAGCTCCGCTATTTTTTGTTCGCCCGTGACAAAACAGTCGCCGCTGGCTATCGTGCCGGCAAAAAATTCGCACTTTTCCGACAAACACGCCTCCTGTGCTCTATATAAAAGCGTTTGGTCGGACGGAAAATAGCGCACCTGCTCGTCGGGAACAAAATAATCGTGTTCGACGGATCGGGAGGCGATAAAAACCGTTCCGGGCTTTAACGACGCATCTCCGCCCGCTACGCCCGAACTTATTATCGTTTCGGGCGAAAAGCGTTCGATAAGCACAGCGGTCGCCGCCGCCGCGAAGGCTTTTCCCACCCCCGACCGACAGACCGCCACTTCTTTTCCGGATATTGTACCCGTGTAAATTTCCACGCCGCTTCTCTTTTCCGCGCGTACGTTTTGGACATATCCGAGCAGCGCGTCCGATTCTCTTTCCATTGCACATATAATAGCTGTTTTCATAATTTTGTTCTCCGTTTAAGATGTTTTTTTCCCGGCGGCAGTCTTGTCGTCCTCTATCGCTATGCCCACCGCCTCGATGGCATTTTCGATTTTGCCGGACACAATGGAACGCGCTTCGAATTCCTTTTTCGCCTGCATCTTCTTTGCCTCGCGCAATGTGGCGAAAATCATCTCGCGCACATATCTGTCCGAAAGCAGATTCATCGTCATCGAAAGCAACGCCCGCCGCGTTTTGGCGTCGCACTTAAAAAAGTTGCCGAACAGTTTTCCGCGGTTGGTCATAAGCTGCGTAAGCGTAAACGAATCGGTGGAATACAGCAGCGAAAACAGGCCGTCCACGAAAATCTTGCGCTGCTCCTCGGACAAAGTGGCCATGGTTTCGTTTACCTTTGCCTGTACTTTATCGGAAAGCTCGTCCATTTTCGGCACCGTCACAAACGCGTCGCCCTCGGTTTCCCAAGAGAAAAGATCGTGCTGGTAAAGACCGGCAAAACAGCTTTTTACTATCATCGCCGACTCTTCATGGTTAAACAGTCTGCCGATTACCGAAAGCTGCGGAATAATAGTGAGAATTTTGTCCTTGACGGCGGCAAATTCTTCCGTGGTATAAAAACTTTTCGTAAAGCCCGGTCCGTCAAAATTATAAACGCCGCGCAACTTCTCCGCCAGCGCCGCGCCGCCCTTTACCGCGCCGTAGATGGCCAGATTGCCGCCCTTGGAATGTCCCGCAGCGTAAATTCTGCCTTTTTTTCCGACCTTTTCGGCCAATTCCGCAAGATATGCGGCGGCGCGGCGCTGAGATTCGGTGGGCTTGTCGTAAAGAAGATAAAAATTTTCCTTCCATCCGACTATCGTGTCGTCCGTGCCGTTGAAAACCGCTATATATTCGCCCGTCGGCAAAAGAAAAGTTATCGCGGTAAACTGAACCACCTTTTCGTCGTCGATAACGGAGCTCCTGTCGATGAGTTTTACCGCGCCGAAACGATCGGAATCGGCGCACAGCGCCAGCAAAGGATAAGTTTGCGGCACCACCACTCCCACGTCGACATATCCGTCGGGGTGCCTTTCGATATATTTGTCGCGGGCGGCCTTCATTGTCACCGGCGAAGAGGGCAGCTTGCCTATGTCCAACATAGTCAACTGCGTAAATATCGCAATATCGAGAATATTTAAGGGCTTTTTGTCAAACGTAACCGCCGAATTTTCGATAAGGTAATGGGAAACATTGCGTATTGCCTGCGTCTTTATCGGCTCGCGCAGCACCGTAAACCTGGCTTGTGTGCCCGCGGCGGATTTGAGCGACGACGTTACGTCGACGACCGTCTGTTTGAGCGCGTCTTCAAAATTTTTGCCCCTGTCCGACAGTGCGACAAATTCTGCAACGGCGCGGCAAAAAGCGTCGCGCGGCAGTTTGGCGGCGTCGGCGCGGTATATCCCGCCCATGTCTCCGGTGGCGTAAAGTTTGTTGCCGGCAAAGATTATCGCCGACTGCGCGCCGGTCTTTTGCAAAAGCGACATACATTGCAGAATGTCCTTTTCGCTTACTATTTTCTTGCCGAAATACGCGCCCGCCTCCGCCGTATCGGTAATAAGACAATAGGGCGAATATTTTAGAGCCGTTTTTATAGTCGCGGCGTCCGCAAATAACACCAGCCTGCCGCCGAGCGCGCATATTTCCGAAAAAATATGCGACATATCGCTCTCGCTCAGCGCGGCGCCGTACTTTTCGGGCAGCAAAGCCACGTCGTTTTGCCGCATTAATTTAAGCTGTTCGAACAAAGCGGCAAACGTCTCGTGCGGGACAGGCGACACGCTCTCCGAAAACGCGGTGGTTTTGACTGATTTTACGGAAAAGCTAAGCGCGTTTGCGTTGACGCGCGGCAGAAAGCGGCAGTTTTTATCTTTTAACAGCCGCTGTATTTCCTCGCCCGCCGCGCCGCCGGTAAAGAATATTCCGCAGTAATCCGCATTTAGTTCGTCGAGCGCACGGCACACTTTTGCCGCCGCGCCCGTAACCTCTTCGCCCGTTCTTTCGACGGCGTTTTCCGCGCCTATGACGTGCCTAACGGACCTGTATGTTATTTTAAGTATGGGCGAAAATGCCAATGTGTAAATCATAATTTCTCCTTAAATTGCGCTTTGCCAGCGGGCAATAATTTTTGCGCGGTCGCCAAATAGCGGACGGCAATAAAACGGCGGTTTTTTGCTTATGTCGTGCGGTGGTATGACGACGGCGCTTTGCTTAATTATACTGCCGATGACAATGTATTATGTCTCGCATAGTACTTGATTTTTGTAAAAATAAGCGTTTTTGCGTGTTTTGCACTGTTTTTCAAAAGTTCTTAAGTCCGGGCAGTGCCTATTTACAAGCAATGAAATACGAGCGATTATGACGCCGTATACAAGTCAGTCCGGTTTATCGGTTTTTTTTAACAACGGCTTTAAAAACGCTCCCGTGTAACTATCGGGGCAGGCCGCCACTTCCTCAGGCGTGCCGAGCGCCACCACCTGTCCCCCTCCGTCGCCGCCTTCCGGACCGAGGTCAATGATGTAGTCGGCGGTTTTTATCACGTCGAGATTGTGCTCTATTACTATTACCGTATTGCCGCCGGAAGCAAGCCGCTGTAAAATCTTTATCAGTTTGTCGACGTCGGCAATGTGCAGTCCGGTGGTGGGTTCGTCGAGAATATACACGGTTTTGCCTGTCGAACGCTTGCTGAGCTCTGTGGCAAGTTTGACGCGCTGCGCCTCTCCGCCCGACAGCGTCGTAGCCGGCTGGCCCAGCTTGATATACCCGAGCCCAACGTCCTGCAGCGTCTTTATTTTGTTGTAAACCGACGGTATCGCCTCGAAAAAGTCGCATGCCTCGTCCACCGTCATGTCCAGCACTTCGGCAATGTTTTTGCCTTTATACTTTACTTCCAGCGTTTCGCGGTTGAATCGTTTGCCTTTGCACACCTCGCACGGCACGTATACGTCGGGGAGAAAATTCATGGAAATGCATATTATGCCATCGCCCGAACAATGTTCGCACCTGCCGCCCTTGACGTTGAAGGAAAACCTGCCCGACTTGTACCCGCGCGATACGGCGTCCGGCGTTTTGGCAAACAAATCGCGTATAAACGAGAAAACGCCCGTATATGTCGCGGGATTGCTGCGCGGCGTTCTGCCTATCGGGCTTTGATCGATGTTTATCACCTTGTCTATATATTCTATCCCCGTGATCTCGTCGCACTCGCCCGTCACAAGACGCATTTTCATGACGGGTACCGCAAGCGCCGGATAGAGAATCTGGTTTACTAGGCTGGATTTGCCGCTTCCCGACACGCCGGTAACCGCGGTTATAACGCCTACGGGAAAGGCGACGTCGATGTTTTTTAGATTGTTTTCCCTCGCGCCGCGGACGGTGATAAACTTATCCCCCACGGGACGGCGAACGGCGGGCACTTCTATTTTGAGTTCGCCGCGCAGATATCTGCCCGTAAGCGACGCCGGATTGTCCATGACTTCCTTTACCGTGCCGGCCGCCACTATTTCGCCGCCGTGCGCGCCCGCTCCCGGTCCCACGTCCACAAGATAATCCGACCTTAACATGGTGTCGAGGTCGTGTTCGACGACTATCAGCGTATTGCCGAGGTCGCGCAGCCGTTCGAGTGTGGATATCAGCTTTTCATTGTCGCGCTGGTGCAGTCCTATCGACGGCTCGTCGAGAATGTACAATACTCCCGTCAGTCCCGATCCTATCTGAGTCGCAAGACGTATGCGCTGCGCTTCTCCGCCCGAAAGCGTTGCCGCTCCGCGCGACAGCGTTAGATATCCGAGTCCAACGTTTATGAGAAAATTAAGCCGCGCGTCTATCTCTTTAAGCAGGCGCGCCGCAATCATCTGCTGCGTCTTTGTGAGTTGCAGTCCGCGGAAAAACGCGCTTATGTCGTAAATCGACTTTTCGCACAGACGGGCGATGTTAATGCCGCCCACCGTTACGGCAAGCGCCTCTTTTTTAAGCCGGTCGCCGTTGCACGTCTTGCACGGCGTGGTGGTCATATACTTTTCGATTTCCGACTTGACATAGTCGCTGCCCGCCTCGCGGTAGCGGCGTTCGAGATTGTTGACGACGCCTTCATAACTGCGCGAAAACTTGCCGGTAAAGGTGCCGCTTTTGTACTCCATGTCTATCTTTTCGCCGCCGTTGCCGTACAAAAGAATGTGTTTTATGTTGTCGGGCAGGTCGCGGTAGGGGGTGTCCATCGAAAAGCCGTATCTTTTGGACAGCGCGCGGAAAAACATCTCGCTCATGTTGCCCGTATCCATGTTCCAGCCCGTAACCGTAAGCGCGCCTTCGTTTAGCGACTTGCTGCCGTCGCCGTATATAAGCGCCGGGTCCACATGCTGTTTGTACCCCAGTCCCAGGCATTCGGGACACGCTCCGAAGGGCGAATTGAAGGAAAATACGCGCGGTTCTATTTCGGGAATGGACGCGCCGCACACCGGACAGGCGTACTGCGTGCTGAAAAGCTGTTCTTCGCCGGAAAAATCGGCTATTACCAGGCCGCCGCCTATTTTAAGCGCCGTTTCGAGACTGTCGGTAAGGCGCGACGATATTCCGTCTTTTACCACCAGCCTGTCCACCACCACGCTTATGTTGTGTTTTATCTGCTTGTCGAGGCGTATGTCCTCGTCGAGAGAACGCACTTCGCCGTCGACTTTGATGCGCATATAGCCGGCCTTGCGGAAAGATTCGATTTCCTTTTTGTATTCGCCCTTTCTGCCGCGCGCAACAGGCGCTTCGATGAGAACGCGCGTACCTTCTCCGCGGGCGGTGATTTTGTCCACTATCTGATCGACCGTCTGTTTGTCTATGAGCGCGCCGCATTCGGGACAGTGCACCTCCCCTATACGCGCATACAGCAGTCGTAAATAATCGTAAATTTCCGTCACCGTTCCCACCGTCGAACGCGGATTGCGACCCGTCGTCTTCTGATCGATGGATATCGCCGGACTAAGCCCCTCTATGCTGTCCACGTCGGGCTTGCTCATCTGCCCCAAAAACTGACGCGCGTAAGAGGAAAGCGATTCCATGTACCGGCGCTGTCCTTCGGCAAAAATAGTGTCGAACGCCAGCGACGTCTTTCCGCTGCCCGATACGCCGGTGAATACTATCAGCTTGTCGCGCGGCAGCGTGAGATTTATGTTTTTTAAGTTGTTTTCGCGTGCACCTTTTATTTTGATGTAATCCATATCGTTTTATTTTTTCATCCTGTCGAGTTTTGTTTGAAGTTTTTTCAGATCCGATATGCGGTCGCGCATTTTTATGGCCGTTTCGAAGTCCAGCTGCGCGCTTGCCACCCGCATAAGTCCCGTGAGTTTTTCGATTTCGCCGGTGATGTCCTCGGCCTTTACGGCATCGTCGGCTTTGGTGGTAATTTCTATCGTGTTTTTGATGGGCTTTACTATCGTTCGCGGCGTTATGCCGTGCTGTTTGTTGTACCGGGTCTGAATGGCTCGGCGGCGGTCGGTTTCTTTTATCGCCCGCTCCATCGAACCGGTCATGACGTCGGCATACATGATGACGCGGCTTTCGGCGTTGCGCGCCGCCCGGCCTATCGTCTGGATAAGCGACGTCTCGCTGCGCAGAAAACCTTCCTTATCGGCGTCCAGTATCGCCACCAGCTTGACTTCGGGAATATCCAGCCCCTCGCGCAGCAGATTTATGCCCACGACAACGTCGAATTCGCCGCTCCTGAGCGCGTTGATTATGGCGATGCGCTCCATCGTATCTATGTCGGAATGAAGATAACGCACCTTGACGCCGTTTTCCGTCATGAACGCGGTGAGACTTTCCGCCATCTTTTTGGTAAGCGTCGTAACGAGCACTCTGCCCGACGCCGCCACAGTGGCGCGTATTTCGTACAAAAGGTCGTCGATCTGTCCCTTTACGGGGCGCACTTCCACCGGCGGATCGACCAGTCCCGTGGGACGTATGAGCTGCTCTGCCACCACTCCGCCCGCCAGCTTAAGCTCGTAAGGGGCGGGAGTTGCCGAAACGTATACCGTCTGACCTATTCTCGCGTTGAATTCGTCGAAATTAAGCGGACGGTTGTCGTACGCCGCGGGCAGACGGAAACCGTAGTCGACAAGCGACTTCTTGCGCGCGCGGTCGCCGTTGTACATGGCGCGTATCTGCGGCACGGTCATGTGGCTTTCGTCGATAAACAGAATAAAGTCGCGCGGAAAATAGTCCAAAAGAGTGTACGGCGGTTCGCCCGGCTTTCTGCCGTCGAAATAGCGCGAATAATTCTCTATGCCGCTGCAATAGCCTATCTCCTGCATCATCTCGGTGTCGTACGTAACGCGCTCGCGTATGCGCTGAGCCTCTATGAGCTTACCCCGCTCGGTAAAATATTCCACGCGGTCGTCCATGTCTTTTTTGATGGCTAAGACGGCGTTTTGCAGCGTCTTGTGTTCCACGGCGTAGTGCGACGCGGGGAAAATGGCGACGTGCTTTAATTTGTTGACCACCCTGCCGCTAACCGCTTCGAATTCGCTTATGGCGTCTATTTCGTCGCCGAAAAATTCCACGCGCACGGCAAATTCGCTGGACGACGCGGGAAAGATATCCACGACGTCGCCTTTTACGCGGAAACACGTGCGCTCGAATTCGGTGTCGTTGCGCTTGTAGTTTATGCCGACCAGTCGGCGCAGCAGTTCGTCGCGCTCCATCTGCATGCCGGGGCGCAGCGATACCGACAGCCTGTAATATTCCTCCGGCGCGCCCAAACCGTATATGCACGAAACCGACGCCACGACAATGGTGTCACGGCGTTCGGCCAGCGAACACGTGGCGCTGTGCCTGAGTTTGTCTATCTCGTCGTTGACGGACATATCCTTTTCGATATACGTGTCGGTGCTGGCGATATAGGCCTCGGGTTGATAATAGTCGTAATACGATACAAAAAATTCGACGCGGTTTTCGGGAAAAAATTCGCGCATTTCGTTGCACAGCTGCGCCGCCAGCGTCTTGTTGTGCGCCAGAATAAGCGCGGGGCGGTTTATCTCCGCGATGACGTTTGCCATGGTAAATGTCTTGCCGCTGCCCGTGACGCCCAGCAGAACCTGGCTTTTAAGACCCGCGTTAAAGCCGTCCACCAGCTTGGCTATAGCGGAAGGCTGGTCGCCGGTGGGCGCGAATTTACTTACTAATTTGAATTTTTGCTCCTGTTGCATTTTTCGTCCTCTAAAACCTTTCTTATTATATTACAAACGACTGTTTTTGTCAACAGATATATCCCCGGCGGCGACCGGACGACAGGCATTTTGCGAACGTTGTCCTCTCCGCTTGCGAAAAAAATTTTTTGTGTTATAATAAAATTATGGACAGATTGATTTTACACTGCGATTTGAATAATTTTTACGCGTCCGTGGAATGTGTTCTCAACCCGGCGCTTAAAGATATACCCCTTGCCGTATCGGGCAATCCCGAAAAACGGCACGGCGTCATTCTCGCCAAAAACGAGCTGGCGAAAAAAGCCGGCATAAAGACGGGCGACGTCATCTGGCAGGCAAAGCAGAAAGAACCCAATCTTAAATGCGTTCCGCCGCACTTTTCGCAATATATGCAATATTCTTCGCAGGTTTTTAATATCTATACCCGCTATACGAGCCGCGTCGAACCTTTCGGCCCCGACGAGTGCTGGCTGGACTGCACGGGCTCGCAAAAACTGTTCGGCGACGGCAAAACGATAGCCGACAACATTCGCATGACCGTAAAGCGCGAAACCGGGCTTACCGTCTCCGTGGGCGTGAGCTTTAACAAAGTGTTTGCAAAGCTGGGAAGCGATCTCAAAAAACCCGACGCAACCACAGTGATTACGCGCGGCAATTTCCGCCAAAAAATCTGGCCGCTGCCCGTTTCCGACCTCATTATGGTGGGGCGAAAAACCGCCGCCGCTTTACAAAAGCTCAATATCCTTACGATAGGCGATCTGGCCGCCGCCGACACGGCCACTCTTAAAGCGCACTTCGGCAAAAACGGCGAAAAATTGCAGTCCTACGCTCTCGGACAAGACGCTGAACCCGTCCGCGAGTACACGCAAAGCCGCGCTCCCGAAAGCATCGGCCACGGCATGACCGCGACGCGCGATCTCCAAAGCTATCAGGAAGCGGATATTCTCATTGCCTATCTGTCGGAAAAAATCGCGCACCGCATGCGCAAAGCCGGCGTAAGAGGTTCGGGCGTACATCTGGACCTTAGGAGCAGTTCGCTGTCGCACGTCTCCAAACAAACGCTGCTTAAATCGGCGGTTTGCTCAGGAAGGGATATAGAACGCGTCGCCTCTTCGCTCATGCGGCAGATTTGGCACGAGGAATACCCGCTCCGCACCATTTCCGTCAGCGTCTTCGACCTTGTCGACGAACAAAAGGGCACGCAGATATCCTTGTTCGACGATGACAAGCGCCGCAAAAACGAAAGTCTGGAAAGGGCGATAGACAAAATACGCGGCAAATACGGCGCGGACACCATTATGCGCGCCGGGCTCATTGCAAACGACTTTATTTACGACAAAAACGACGACGAAGACTTTCTGCCCTTCAAAAGATAACGCGCGCTTTTATCCGGCAAAGCTGCGCCGCCGCTTTATTGCAAAGTGCCTTTGCGTGCGGCTTAATATCGCCGTTAAAAGGGCGTAATACCATATTTGTTAACATTATGTGAAAAATAAAAATTTTATTTTTTTTGCCGTCATTACTTTGCTAAATAACTTGACAATCATGCCGCTATCATTTATAATTGTAATGTACTGTTACAAATTTAATTAGGAGATTGATATGAGTAGTACATTAAAAAAAGAAAGGATCGTCTACTTCACGGGCATCGCTTTATTTGTCATTTTGGCGATCTGTCTTTGTTTCCCGTATATTACTTGGGGCGTTTACACAAACAATCAGATAGTTACGGTGGCAGATTCCGTTACTTATCTCGGCTGGCAGCTGTTCGGGCTTACGGCATACTACAGGGGCGACACAATGATCACCGAATCGGGCGAAGTTTCTTCCGGCCTGCTTACCGCTCATCCCATAGCGCCTCTAGGAACGGAAGCCATGTTTGTAATATTCAACTACTGCCTGCTCTTTATAGCGCTTGCCATCGCCATCATCGACGGTTTCGCGCTGTTTAAGAGTTATGTACACGGCACTTCTTTCGGCCAAAAGTTCATAAACATTCTGCATATAGGTTTTGCCGTAATCGCCATGGCTTTGATAGTGGTATATATACCGTACGTCAACCATCTCAACACTTACGAATTTACTTCCACCAACAACGCGGATGTAGCGGCGCAAGCCAAGGCTTGGTCCAGTTTTGCCTTCAAATCGCTGACCGGCGTCGAAACGCAAATGGCTGCAACGCCTTTCATCATCGCTGCTCTTGGGCTGGCTGCGGCGCTTACCTGCATCATCGTGACCATGAAACTGCAGGACAATTCCATTCTTTATCCCTATAAAAAGCGTCATATCATCGCGGCGACGGTTTGCCTGGTTGTTTGCGCGGCTGTGTACTTCCTGCCCAACATTGATTTCTACTTCTCCACCTACTTCATCTACGAAAGAGGTAACGACAACCTGATGACCATGCTGTTCCAAAACAGACCCAATAACGTCGCATCGGCTATATTAAACGCCAACGCGCTGGAAAGAATAGCGCAGAATTTCTCCACCGGTGTCGGCTGGGATTGCATACTGAGCGGTTCGGGCGATATTGCGGGATTCTATAAAGTCATCTTCTCGTTTATGTTCGTAGTGGCAGGCGCGGGCATTCTGCTTTCTCTTGCCAATCTGCTGGCGGCTGTCGGCGTAATCAGATTCAACTTCGACAAAAAGTATCTCAGTATGGTCACTCTTATCATAATGATCATGAGCATACTGCTCTGGGCCGCCTCGTTTGTTTACAGCATCGGCGTGAACATTCGTCTCGACAGCAACTTCAACGTTAAGGACTATTATCAATATTATCTCAAAGCCTATCCCAACGGACATTTCCCGCAAACGATTTGCACCGTGGGCGCATGGCTGAGTATGCTGCCCGGAATCGCCGGTTTCGTCGGCACCAAGGTTCTGTGCGCTTACGACGACTGATAAAGCATTTAAAAGACCACCGCTTTAGGTGGTCTTTTTTTTTACGGTTTAGCGTCATTCACGAAAAGCCGACGGCTTAATGCCAATTTCCGAAAAAAACGACAATAAAATTTTCGGCAAAAGGTTATGTAAAAACGAGATTAGCCGAGTGTAAAGATATGGTTGAACAAATAATTTTTACTATAATAATCCTTATTACGGCCGCGGGTTTTGCGGTGGCGGCGCTTGTAAAAAAGAACCCGCTATACAAAGGTAAACGCGGCGAAAAACTCGTAAGCTCGATCATCGGCCACACAGTCCAAGACCGGCAGTACGTCATAAACAATCTCATCCTTGCTACCGACGGCAAGTCGTCGCAGATAGATCATGTGGCTATCAACAGCCACGGCGTTTTCGTTATTGAAACCAAAAACTATTCAGGAAGAATTTACGGCTCAAAAGAACAGTCGGAATGGACACAGGTTCTGGCGTACGGCAAAGTAAAAAACAAACTGTACAACCCCATTAAACAAAACGCGGCGCACATAGTTAAAATCAAAAAAATTGTCGGCAATGTGCCGATACATTCCGTCATCGTCTTCGTACAAAACAACACGCGTTTTATTAAGGCGGACAACGTCATTCCGCTTAAAATGCTTAAAAGCACGCTTGAACGCGGCGAAGATATTTTGTCAGCACAACAAATGAAAGATATTTTTGCCACCCTTATGACTCACAAAGAAGATATCTCGTCACGGCAACACGTCCAAAACATCATAAAAATGCAAAATGATCTCGACAGCGGCATTTGTCCCCGGTGCGGCGGAAAACTTGTATTGCGCCACGGAAAATACGGCGATTTTTTCGGCTGCGAACATTACCCCGAGTGCCGATTTATTAAAAAATATTAGATGCCTTTTTGCGGAACGGCAGTCACTTATCTCTTATTGGGTGATACCGCTCCTTTTTTATTTATTGCGGCGCGCGGGCTGAGCTTTTACGACAATATGCTTTGTCCGGTCAATACATCAGTTGCAGGCAATACGCTACCGCACTTGCCCCGCCATTTAAAAATACACGCCATGTTATCTTTCCTGCGGTAAATTCTTCTAAATTGCTCTTATAATCGCGCTTTATTTTCTTTTCTTCGGACTTTGAATATTCGTCTACTTCTTTCTCTGTCAGACCATCATAATAATACCAAAACCCTTTTTTAACTTCATTATAAAATTCTTCATAAGTCGGGGCGATCTCTTTCGTTGTTTACACCTTATTTATTTTGCCTTATAGTATTTATTCTCCGCTGCCGGACAAGGTATCGTCCTTTTCCATAGGCTCGTCTATGTCGTCGTCATCGTTATCTTCATAGCCCATTAGCTTATTCCTATAAACAGCAAACTCATGACCTTCTTCAAACGTTCCTTCTCTCGCTTCATCACCTTTTACAAGCATTATAGGAATATTTAATCCGAAAAGATAACTTACCCTTTTATACTTTGGCTCATATACATCATAGCCTTTCCATTCAACCGGCCCGATAAAATCATCTGCTAAAAAAAATTCTTTCATCCATGCTTTTATTTCTTGTGGTGTCCAACCTTTACTTACTTTTCTTTCCATTTTTGCCTCTCTCCTTTATCATGATTTTGTCGCACTTATTGTTTTGCGGATCATATAAATGCACTTGGCCGTCTTCCCCTAATGTTGCAGTTACTATATGCTCTTTTCCCTTTGCAGGTGCCAAATTGCACTGCACACATTTCTCCGGGTTGTATATTTTTTCCAAAAACGCTTTCCGCCGTCGTCGCGGGTGTGTGCAAAATATTCCATATTTTTCTCCTTTACGGTTTTATTATAACAAACAACCATGACAACTGTATGTCATAATATTAAGGCTTTTTATTTTAATTGCAAGCTTTTTGCTCGCATATATCTTTTACAGGAATTTTTCGTGGCGCGTAAAGCACAACGATGAGCTTTTGGCTTTTACATATTCCGCAGAAATAAAACCGTCGCTTAAAAAGGCTTAAAATAAGCTGTCAGTGCGTAAGTGCGCGGTCTGTTTTGTGGCGGCCGATAAGGGCGTGAGCGTTGTTTGGCGGCGTTCCGGCAAAAATACTCCTTGCCTCCTTTCGTGCGGCGAAAGCTCGGCGGAAAATCTTTGTATCGGTAAATTTATTTGGAGGTTTTATTGTTTTTTAATGAGATTCCGAGATTATTGCGAAAGGCAGGCAAAAGGTTTTCGATGACCGGCGACGGCGCCGGGGTGTTGATGGACGCGACGGGTGGCTCTTATGAACACTCACGAGAAGTACGGTTAGAACACGTTATGTGGAAATAAGCAGACGGGGCGCGGCGCGACAGGACACTTATGAACGCGGCAGAAAGGGTATAATATATGAACGTTATTCAATGGTGACGGGCGCGGCGCGGACGTAAAATTAACTGCCACGACGTGAATTTTTTATATAAAAAAGCCCGCCTTATACCGGCGGACTCTTTTGTGGTCGCAAGGGACGCAGTTGGGCGGAAAATAAAACCTTTACGCGTCTTCCCTCTTACTTTGTCGTCGTCTAAACCGCGCGCATAATGCGCTGTGCGGCGGAAAATCAGTCTTCTATCGCAGCTTTTGCGGCGGTACAGTCGTGAATTGCCTTTACTCCTTCGGGCGAGAATTTACATTTGCGCTCGTAGGTGTACAAGCCGTTTACCTCCTGCTCCACGTCGTAAAGCTGGGTGTAGCACAGCGCCCATGTTTCGGGATTTTTCATGATGGAGGACGTGATGGAACAATAGCGCTTTAAAAACTCCGCTTCGTCGGCGGCGGCGTTGCCGTATCCCCAGCTGCCCTTGTCTCTGTCGCCGAAGGGAATGTATTTAATTCCGCCGTACTCGCTTATCCAATAGGGCTGACCCTCGTATTTTTGAATCTTGTCGAACGTAATATACTGACCTTTTTCGTACTTTGCGGCAAATTTATCCAGGTCGCCTTCGTAATCATGCACGTCGAAGGTGTCGGTGACGACGTGGAAACCGCCGCTCGTATCGATTACGGGACGCGATTTATCGTACCATTTGGTGGCATAGTAAGCTATTTTTACCGCCTCGTCGCTTATTCTGCGGCGGCCGGCGTCCCACACTTCGTTTAAGACGCACCAGCCGATTATGGACGGGTGGTTGTAGTCGCGTTTTACGGCCTCCATCCATTCGTAGAGATACTTGTTGACGCAGTCGAAACTGGCCCTGTCCAAACCCCAGTTGGGATATTCTTCCCACACCATATAGCCCATTCTGTCGCAGTAATAAAGCGCCTGAGGTTCGAAAATCTTTTCGTGCAGACGCGCGCCGTTGAAGCCCATATCCATCGAAAGTCTGATGTCCTGCTCGAATCTGTCCGTGGTGGGGGCGGTGTATATGCCGTCGCTGTAAAAGCCCTGGTCCAAAATAAATCTGCCGAACACCGACTTGCCGTTTAAAAGGAACTTTTTGCCGTCGAACATCACCGAGCGCATTCCGAAATACGATTTTACGCTGTCGGTAACCTTGCCGTTGTAAATAAGGTTGAGCTGCAAGTCGTAAAGACGGCCTTTTCCCAGCTCCCACAAGTGCAATTCGTCAAGAGACATATGCACCGTCGTGCTGCCGTCCACTATCTTAAAGCGCACTTCGCCCTGCTTTTTGCCTTCGTAAGTCGCCACGGCCTGTACTTCCGCTCCGTATGCGTCTTTCGCCTCGACTTCCAGAATGATTTCGCAGGCGTCTACATTGGGGGTGACGCGGAAATTTTCGATGTAGCGTTCGCCCACCGCTTCCAGCCATACGCTCTGCCAAATGCCCGTCGTGCGGGTATAGTCGCAGCCGCGGCTTTCCAGAACGGGGCACTGTTTGCCGTGTCCGTAATTGTCGTCGTATACGGGGTCTTCGGCGCACACCGTGACGTCGAATTTTTCGCCGAAAGACGTCACTTCCGTCTTAAAGGGCACATATCCTCCCACGTGTTCCGTCACCTTTTCGCCGTTTATAAAAACGGTACTCTTCCAGTCCACCGCTCCGAAGTGCAAAAACACGCGTTTTCCGCGCATGCTTTCGGGCACGGTAACCGTCTTTTTGTACCAGACGACGCTCATAAAATCGGTGTTGCCCACGCCGCTGAGCTTGCTCTCGGGGCAGAACGGAACGTTTATTTCGCCGTCAAGCGAAGAACGCAGCCAATACTTTTTGCCCATGCCCACTCTTGCGTTGTCGATTTCGAATTCCCATTTTCCGTTGAGCGACAGCCAGTTTTCGCGCTCGAACTGCGGATTGGGGTACTCTGTACGATAAACTTTCATTGTCTTTCTCCTGTTTTGATTTAATATTTCCTTAATAACCCGGTGGACAACGTCGGGGTCGCAGTTGCCTTCGGTGACTTTCATGACCTGTCCCACCAGATAAAAAAAGACTTTTTCGCTGCCGTTGAGATATTCGCGCACGGCTTTTTCGTTTTTTGCTATGACCTTTTCGGCCGCCTCGTAAGTCTGATTTTCGTCGAGACGTCTTATATTTAATTTTTCCGCCAGCAGCGCCGCGGATTCGTCGGACGCCCAAAGCGCCGGCAGCAGTTTGCGTTTTGCCGCCACCGAGCTTATTTCGCCTTTTTTGACCATGTTCCAGACGTCGTACAGCGTTTTTCCGCCGATACGCACCGAATAATCTTCGCTGCCGGGCTGCTTTGCAAGCTGCAATATTTCGGTCATTATCACGTTGGACGCGCTTTTTGGCGGCATTCCGGCTGCCACGGCGGCCTCGAAGAGATCGCTTACCGCCTTGTCCTGACACAATATCTCCGCGTCGTAACCGGGAAGGGAATATTCGTCCGTATATCTCGCCACGCGCTGTTCTTTGGTCGGCGGCATAGCGGCTTTAAGGCGCTCTACAAGCCGCTTGCTTATTATTACCGGCGGAATGTCCGGCTCGCCTATATAGCGGTAGTCCGGTGCGCTCTCCTTGCGCCGCATGACGGACGCCGTTTGCCTTTCGTCGTCCCAACGCATAGTACAGCGCTCGACTTCCGCCCCGCTTTGCAAAAGACTTATCTGACGCCGGGCTTCGTACTCGCAGTATTTTTCCACCGCCTTTATCGACGCGAGATTTTTGGCCTCGGTGCGTTCGCCCCACTCGGCGCCGCTTTTTTTTACCGAAAGATTGACGTCGCAGCGCAAAGAGCCTTCCTGCATTTTGACGTCCGACACGCCGGCATACTTCATCGCCGTCTTTATTGCGCTAAGGGCGTCCGCCGCCTCTTTGGGAGAGGACAACGACGGCCGGGTGACTATTTCGATGAGAGGCACTCCGCACCGGTTGAAGTCTATCGTCGTCACGCCGCCGCGGTGCACCAGTTTGCCCGCGTCCTCTTCCAGCTGTATGCGCGCGATGCCGACGCTCTTTTTTTCGCCGCCGGAAGAAAAGAAAAACTCGCCTTCTCTTGCTATCGGCATAAAATACTGCGTCGTCTGCCACGCCTTGGGAAGATCGGGATAAAAATAATTTTTCCTGTCCCACGCGCACATTTCGGAAGGCTCGCAGTTTAGCGCCAATGCGGCGGTGACCGCCATAATAACGGCGCTTTTATTGAGCGACGGCAGGGCTCCCGGATAACCCGTGCAAACGGGACAGCAGTTGGCTCCCGGCTCGTCGCCGAAGGAATTGCGGCAAGAACACAGCAGTTTGGTGCGCGTTTTGAGCTCGCAATGCACTTCGAGCCCTATTCGCATTTCAAATGAAGACATTTCTCCCGCTCCTTTTCAAACGCGTATGCCGCGGAAAAAAGCGTGCTTTCGTCAAACATTCTGCCCGTAAACAGCAGTCCCGAAGGCAGCTTTCCCGCTCCGCACGGCACCGAAAGCGACGGATTGCCGGCGAGATTTGCTATTACCGTGTACATATCTCCGTAATATTTCTGTTTCAGCGTCGCTGCCGAAAAGTCTGCCCTTGGCGGCTTGACGGGCGACGTAGGCCCCGCGATAAAGTCGCAGTCCTTCAATATATCGTTAAGGGCGGCGGCAATTGCGGCGCGCACTTTAAGCGCTTTGACGTAATATTTTTCGTAATTTTCGCCGGAAAGAACATATGCGCCCGTCATGAGACGCAGTTTGACTTCCCTGCCGAACCCTTCCCCGCGTGACCGCGCGCATATTTCGGCATAGCTGTCTCCCGCGGCGCGGCGACCGTATCTTATTCCGTCGAAACGCGCGAGATTTGTAGTAGCCTCGGCGCAGCTTATGGCAAAATACGCGGCTATACCCGCGTCAAACGACGGCATATCGTAATATTCGATCTCCGCCCCCGCGTCGGACAGAATTTTAAGCGCTCCTTCAAAATCGTCCGCCACTTCGCGCGACAGCGTCGGGGCGCGCAGTTGCTCGCGTATTACGCCTATTTTGCGGCCTTTGAGCACGGGCGTCACCTGACTATCGTATTTTACGTCCGCGGCAGTGCTGTCTTTACCGTCTTTTCCGGCGATTATGCTGAAAATGAGCGCGTTGTCGCGCACGTTGCCGGTGACGGGGCCTATCTGATCGAGCGACGAGGCAAAAGCCGTCAGCCCGAATCTGCTGACCGACGAATAAGTGGGCTTTAATCCCACTACTCCGCAAAACGCGGACGGTTGTCTTACGCTGCCGCCGGTATCCGTGCCGAGCGCCGCCGCGCACATGTCCATAGATACCGCCGCCGCGCTGCCGCCGCTGCTGCCGCCGGATACGCGCGTTTTGTCCAGCGGATTTTTCACCGCTCCGAACGCCGAATTGAGATTGGCCGCCCCCATGGCAAACTCGTCCATGTTGGTCTTGCCTATTATTATCGCGCCGGCGCCGCGCAGTCTTTTTGCCACCGTCGCGTCATACGGCGAAACAAAGTCGCGTAAAAACGCCGACGCGCACGTCATGGGGCGGTCCTTTACGGCGATATTGTCCTTTATCGCTACCGGTATGCCGGCAAGCGGCCCCACGCTTTCTCCCGCGGCGATTTTTTTGTCGATATTGCGCGCCTCTTCCAGCGCGTCCTCGTCAAAAACGTTGATAAACGCGTTGACGTCCGCGTTTTTTCTTATATTTTCCAGCGCCCTGCCCGTGACATGCTCGGCGGTGAGTTGCCCGCTGAGAATTTTATTCCGCAGCGTATATATCGACATACTCATACGGCGTCCTCCTCGCCGACGACGCACGGCACTTCCGCAACGCCGCATATTTTACAGCCGGAGTCCCCGCACTTATCGTCCCTGAGCTTTGCGACGCTTACGCCGGGCAGACGCGCGGGTTCAAAACCGCGGGTGTCGCATTTGTCCAAATCCGAAAAAATTACGCTTACATCTTTAAGTCGCTCTTCTGCGTCCGCGAGCTCTTCGTCGCTTAAGGATATTTTTACGCTGTCCGCAAGCATTTTAATTTTCCGTTGGTCCAACTGCATCGCCGCCTCGCATTTTTACATAAGATTTTCTACCGGTATATTTTACATTATTTCCCGCCGCAAGTCAATCGTTTGCAAAGCACTATAAACCGCATAAAAATATTTTTGCCGCCGAACGCGCCGTTTTTTTATCCGCGGCGAACGTATTTTTTTGAATAAATAAATTGACAATTTGTTTTACCCATGTTATTATTATAGCATGCATAAGGTTTTATTTTCTTTATTCGATGGCAAAATTACCATCTATACTTATTCGGTTTGTATAGTTATCGGCCTTCTGGCCGGCGCAATAGTGTTCCGCTGGCTGTGCAAGCGCCTCAAAATGAGCGACAAGAGCTACGACTACTATTCGTTTCTGGCCATTTTTACCGTTGTGGTGGGCTTTATCGCCGCCTACGTCTTCCAGGACATATACAACGTTCTGGCGGGCAGGGGTTCGAATATCGTAAAAGATTTTCAGGACCTGTTTGCCGGCAAAGGCTTCAAAATGTCGGGCGGCATTACGTTTATGGGCGGTCTGCTGGGCGGCGCGGTGTTCTTCGTCGTCTGCGTACTGCTGCACAAGGATAAGTCGGTGCGCAAAGATTTCCCGCTTGTCGCAGATATTGCCGCTCCCGTAATACTCATCGCGCACGGTTTCGGCCGCATAGGATGTTTTTTCGGCGGATGCTGCTACGGCAAAGTCACAGATTCGATATTCGGCATCAATTACCCCGTAAACGGCGTATGGCAGCCGCGTTATCCCACTCAGTTGTATGAGGCGGCATTTTGCTTTATCGCCTTCGGAATAATGGTGTTTTTGATTCTTAAAACCGAAAAACGCGGACTGCTGATAGCGCTGTACGCCGCGTCCTACTCCGTCTTCCGCTTCCTGGTGGAATTTTTGCGCGACGACTATCGCGGCGGCGCGGACATAGGTCTGAGCCCTTCCCAGGTTCAGTCCATAGTGCTAATAATCTTGGCTGCGGTTTACGTGTGTCTGAAAATATTCTGGTGGGACAGACGAACCGAAAAGGCCGCGCTTGCAGAGGGCGCCTCCGCCGAGCCAAACGCCGGCGACAGAAACGCTACGGCAGAAGGCGGCACGAAAGGCTCCGCTGCGACGGCTAAACCCGTAAACGACGGCACGAAAGGCTCCGCTTCGACGGCTAAACCCGTAAACGACGGCAAACTTAACGACAAAAATAAAGACGATACGGCCGACAGCAACGCGCAGTCGTAAGGGGAAACGATATGAAAATCGCGGTTATCACGGGAGCAAGCAGCGGAATAGGCAAACAGTTTGCGCTGCAACTAAAAAATCATTTTGCAATTGACGAGGCGTGGCTTATCGCCCGTAACTCCGCACGTCTTGAAGAAACGGCGGAACAGTGCGGCGTTAAAACGCGCCTTTTTTCCATGGATCTCACGCAAGAAGAGGCATACGCGCCCTATATCGACGCACTGAAAAGCTGTTCGCCCGACGTCGCCGTACTGATAAACTGCAGCGGATTCGGAAAATTCACGGCCTTTACGGACACTGACCTTAAAGACAATCTGGGCATGATAGACCTCAACTGCAAGGCAGTGGTCGCCATGACGCAGCTTACTCTTCCCTTCATGCACAAGGGCGCGTTTGTAATAAACGTCGCGTCGGTGGCGGCATATCAGCCCGTTCCGTATATCGACATCTACGGCGCCACCAAGGGCTTTGTGCTAAGCTTTTCGCGCGCGCTCAACCGCGAACTCAAAAGCCGGGGCATAAGCGTTTGCGCCGTCTGCCCGTTTTGGACAAAGACGGCGTTCTTCGATAGAGCCGTGGCCGACGAAAACCGCCCGGTGGTTAAAAAATACGTCGTCATGTACGACGCCGACAAAGTGGTCGCGCGGGCCTTTAAGGACGCTCTAAAACACAAGGACGTGAGTATTTACGGAGCAAAAGCGCGGCTGCAATGCTTTTTGACCAAACTCCTGCCGCACAGCCTTGTCATGAACGTCTGGCTGTCGCAGCAGAAACTCAACAAAAAATAACGCGCTCATGAACACTATCGTATTTGAAATAATAGGCATCATCGCCTTTTCTCTTTCCGGCACCATGGTGGCCATGAAAAACAAAATGGACGTATTGGGCGCCGTCATTCTCGCAAATATCACTGCTTTCGGCGGCGGAGTGCTGCGCGATCTCATCATCGGCAACATTCCCCCCAAACTCTTCGTCGACAACCTCTATCTCATATATCTGATAATAGCCACCTGCTGCTCGGCGCTGCTGATGATAGCCGTGGCGGCCTTTAAGCCTTTTAAAGCCGAAGTGAAAACCGAGGGCTTTAACACCGCTCTCAACGTAATGGACGCCGTGGGACTGGCGCCGTTTGTGCTAGTGGGCATAAATCTCGCCATGGAAAAGGGCGGATTCGGCGTGCTGATGCTGGCCATTATCGGCTGTATTTCCGGGTGCTGCGGCGGCATTTTCAGGGACATTCTGGCGCACCGTATTCCCATTGTCTTTCGTAAGTATATATACATAATTCCCTGCTTTCTGGGCGCGCTCGTGTACGTTCTTCTCACCTTGTATACGCCCATAAACAACACCGTCGCGATGATAGTGGGTTTTGTCATAATCATCGGCGGCAGACTGGCTGGCATTTTCTTCCGCATAAACATGCCTTCCGTCTGCATTGACGACGCTCCCGCCGAAACAAAAAAACCTCAGGACGGGTCGGAAAAATAAAACCGCCGCATTAGCCGCACAACGGCCGCACCAATCCGCGCGCGGCTTTTTTTTGCGCAAAATATACTTTATTTAATGAAAAAAATCGCCAACAAGCCCTTATTTTATTGACTAATTTTTTTAAAATAATTATAATATTATTGTGCGCCCGAAGGAACGGTTATTTCGATAAAAACGCCTTATCGGACGCTGTGAGTTTATATATAAAATTTACGGAGGTTCTCTATGAAGAAAATGACAATCGACGGTAATACCGCCGCTTCGCATATAGCGTACGCTTTCAGCGAAGTAGCCGCTATTTACCCCATTACTCCCTCCTCGCCCATGGCCGAATATGCCGACGAATGGGCTACTCAGGGAAGAGTAAACATGTTCGGACAGCCGCTCCGCATCGCGGAAATGCAATCCGAAGCGGGCGCGGCGGGCGCTGTGCACGGCTCGCTTGTGGCAGGCGCGCTTACCACTACCTATACCGCCAGCCAGGGGCTGCTGCTGATGATTCCAAATATGTACAAAATCGCGGGCGAATTGCTGCCCTGCGTCTTTCACGTTAGCGCAAGATGCGTCGCCAGCCACGCTCTCAACATTTTCGGAGACCACTCTGACGTTATGGCGTGCCGCCAGACGGGATTCGCCATGCTGGCGTCCAACTCGGTTCAGGAGGCGATGGACTTGGCTCTTGTCGCCCATCTGTCGACGCTTAAAGCGAGAGTGCCTTTCCTGCACTTCTTCGACGGATTCCGCACCAGCCACGAAATTTCCAAAATCGACGGCATCGATTATGAAGATATTCTGCCTCTCGTCGACATGGACGACATCAAGGCATTTAAAGCGCGCGCGCTCAATCCCGAACATCCCGTTCAGATGGGCACGGCTCAAAACGGCGATATTTTCTTCCAGAACCGCGAAGCCTGCAACAAATATTACGACGCAGTGCCCGGCATAGTAAAAACCATGATGCAGAAAGTCGCCGACCTTACCGGCAGAAAGTACGAACTCTATCAGTACTACGGCGCTCCCGACGCCGAAAACATCATCATCATGATGGGCTCGGGCTGCGAGGCGGTGGAAGAAACCGTCGACTACTACGCCGCTAAGGGCGAAAAGGTAGGCCTTATCAAGGTAAGACTGTACCGTCCTTTCTCCGTCAAAGATTTCGTTGCGGCTATACCTGCGTCCGTAAAGAAAATCGCCGTGATGGACAGAACCAAAGAGGCCGGCTCGGTTGGCGAACCGCTTTATCTCGACGTATGCGCGGCGCTGCAGGAAGAAGGCCGCACGGATATCACCGTCGTCGGCGGAAGATACGGCTTGGGCTCCAAGGAATTCAACCCCTCCATGGTGGGCGCAATTTACAAAAATCTTGCCGCTAAGACGCCCAAAAACCACTTTACGGTGGGCATCAACGACGACGTTACCGGACATTCGCTGCCCATAGACGAATTTATCAACGCTTCGCCCGCGGGCACCAGCCGCTGCAAAGTCTACGGTCTGGGTTCGGACGGCACCGTCGGCGCAAACAAGAACAGCATCAAAATCATCGGCGATCACACAGATATGTACGCTCAGGGCTACTTTGCTTACGACTCCAAAAAGAGCGGCGGCCTTACCATTTCGCACCTGCGTTTCGGCAAGACGCCCATAAAGTCGGCATATCTTATCGACCAGGCCGATTTCGTCGCCTGCCACAACCAGTCGTACGTCACCCGCTACGACATGACCGGCGACATCAAAGAGGGCGGCACCTTCCTTTTGAACACCAATTGGACGCCTGAGCAGCTGGAAACCGAACTGCCCGCCAAAATGAAAAACGACATCGCCAAAAAACACATCAAATTCTATACTCTCGACGGCCTTAAAGTCATCAACGAAATAGGCGCGAGAAAGGGCGTAAATACCGTCATGCAGGCGGCGTTCTTCAAGCTTGCCGACATCATTCCCTACGAGGACGCCGAAAAGTATATGAAGAGCATGATTGTCAAGGCTTACTCCAAAAAAGGCGACGCCGTCGTTCAGATGAACTATGCATGCGTGGACAAAGCGGTCGAAAATCTGCATGAAGTAAAATATCCCGCTTCGTGGGCGACGACTACGGAAGGCGCTCCCATGGTGACAGGTCCCGACGACGCTTATTATCAGAACTTTATCAAACCCATTACGGCTCAGGCCGGCGATTCGCTGCCCGTCTCCTCCTTCTCGGCGGACGGACATGTTCCCACCGGTACCACCAAGTTCGAAAAGCGCGGTATTGCGGCCATGGTTCCCTCGTGGGACGTCACGAAGTGCATCCAGTGCAACCAGTGCTCTATGGTTTGCCCGCACGCCTGCATCCGTCCCGTTCTGGCAACGGAGGAAGAATTGCAGGGCGCGCCCGCTACGTTTACTACCAAACCCGCTCTCGGACTCAGCGGATATTCGTTTAGAATTCAGCTTTCTCCGTTGGACTGCACGGGCTGCGGCAGCTGCGCCAACGTTTGCGTAGCGAAAGACAAGGCGCTCAAAATGGTGCCCTTCGGCGATTTGGAAATTACCGAAAACGAAAATTACGAATTTGCTCAAAAGCATATCTCGCAGAAAAACGTTACCGACAAGTTTAAGCCCAACACCATCAAAGGCAGCCAGTTTATGCAACCGCTGTTCGAATTCTCCGGCGCGTGCGCAGGCTGCGGCGAAACGCCTTACGTCAAGCTGGTCACTCAGCTGTTCGGCGACAGAATGATAGTTGCCAACGCCACCGGCTGCTCCTCCATCTACGGCGGCTCGGCTCCCACCTGCCCCTACACCAAAAACGCGCAGGGTCACGGTCCCGCATGGGCAAACAGCCTGTTTGAAGACAACGCCGAATTCGGTTACGGCATGAATCTCGCGTACAAGGCGAGAAGAGCTAAACTCGAAGCCGACATGAACGCCGCCAAGAGCGTCGTATCCGCAGATACTGCCGCCGCCTTCGACGAATGGATAGCAAATAAAAACGACGCCGCCGCCTCCAAGGTTGCCGCCGAAAAGGTTAAGGCTGCCGTCGCAGGCGAAAACGCGGAACAGCTCGACTATATCAAAAACAATCTCGACTGCCTGGTAAAACCCTCTATCTGGATTTTCGGCGGAGACGGTTGGGCTTACGATATAGGTTACGGCGGACTGGACCACGTGCTTGCCAGCGGCGAGGACGTAAACGTTCTGGTCGTGGATACCGAAGTTTATTCCAACACCGGCGGACAGGCCAGCAAGGCTACTCCTACCGGCTCGGTAGCAAAATTCGCCGCGGGCGGAAAACGCGTCAAGAAAAAAGACCTCGGCATGATGGCAATGAGTTACGGCTATGTATATGTGGCTCAGGTCGCAATGGGCGCGGACAAGAACCAGTTGCTTAAAGCGCTGACCGAAGCCGAAGCTTATCACGGTCCTTCGCTCATCATCTGCTACGCTACCTGCATCAACCACGGTATCGATATGTCCAAAGGCCAGCTCGAAACCAAAAAAGCCGTCGACGCAGGTTATTGGCAGCTTTACAGATACAATCCCATGCTGGAAGAAGAAGGCAAGAATCCCTTTACTCTCGACAGCAAAGAACCGACGGGATCCTATCAGGACTTCCTCGCAAACGAGACCCGCTATACTTCGCTCAAAAAATCCAAGCCCGACATCGCGGATAAATTGTTTGCCCAGGCCGAAAAAGACGCCAAGGAAAGATTGGAATCTTACAAGGAAAAAGCCGGTCTTAAAGAATAATTGCCGTAATTAAGGCGATAAACGCATTATGGAAAGGCGACGCAGCTTATTGCGCCGCCTTTTTGTTCCGGCTTTATGCCGGGCGGGCGATTTGCTTTTTTCTCGGCGCTTTCCGGCTGCCCCCGTTTTTGTCGGAGCTTTTACGGCTGTCTCTTTTGCCGCCCGCTTTTTTTACCGCGTAACGGCGCTCTTTATCGTTGCGGAGCGGGCCTTTACTCTCTTTTGTCTTTTACGAGCGCAAACTTACGCTGCCTTATTTTTTGCAATAAACCTAAGCGTTAAGATTGACATAAGCGCCAAAAATGGGCTATAATATAAGCAAATACAATAAGGAGAAAACAAATGATAAATAAATTTTGCAAGACACCTCTTTACATGTGTTCAACAACGCTGGTAGACGTCGCCATGGGCCGTAAACCGGCGGATCTCGTGATAAAAAACGCGCGCCTTATCAACGTTTGCACGCGTGAAATTCTCGACGGCATGTCCGTCGCCGTTGCCTGCGGGCGCATTGCCATGGTGGGAGATTGTTCGCACTGCGTGGGCGAAAACACGCTTGTCATCGACGCCGCCGGCAAATATCTGGCTCCGGCGTTTATGGACGGACACATTCACGTCGAATCGTCCATGCTGACGGTGGGCGAGTTTTCAAAAGCCGCCATTCCGCACGGAACAAGCGGCATATTCATGGACCCGCATGAAGTTTGCAACGTGCTGGGACTTGACGGCGTAAAATTCATGCTGGAAGACGCCAAACGTTCGCCGCTTAAAACCATGCTAACCACTCCTTCATGCGTGCCGGCAGTGCCGGGCTTTGAAGATACGGGCTCGTCCATAGGCCCGGAGGACATTGCGGAAACCATGAAATGGGACGAGTGCGTCGGTTTGGGCGAAATGATGAATTTTCCGGGAATACTTTCTTCCGACAAGCGCACACATGCCATTGTGGGCGAAACGCTTAAAGCCGGAAAAACCGTTACGGGACATTATTCCCTGCCCGAAACGGGAAAGGGTCTCAACGCTTACATCGCCGCCGGCGTGAGGTGCTGCCATGAGTCTACCCGCGCCGAAGACGCTCTGCAGAAAATGCGTCTCGGAATGTACGCTATGCTAAGAGAAGGTTCGGCATGGCACGACCTTTCAAACGTCGCAAAGGCTATCACCGCGCACAAAGTGGACTCGCGCTTTGCCTGTCTTGTAGCCGACGACGCGCATCCGCACACGCTCATAAAGGACGGACATCTCGACTATATCGTAAAACGCGCCGTTCAGGAGGGCATCGACCCCGTAGAGGCTATACAGATGGTGACGATAAACGTGGCGCAGTGCTTTGGCTTAGACCACGAAATGGGGTCCGTCGCTCCGTCGAAATGTGCCGATATGGTGCTCATTGACGACTTGAATTCGTGCCATGTCACCGACGTATTCATCGACGGACAACACGTCGCAGCCGGCGGAAAAATGATAGTAGAACTCGCCCCGTACTCCTATCCCGAAAAGGCGTTGAATTCGGTGCATCTCGACAAACTTTCGCCCGCGGACTTTGCCGTTAAAGCGCGCGGAAAGGTCAATAAAATACGCGTCATAGAAGTCATCCCGGCAAAAGTGGGCACAATCGACAGCCGCGCTACGCTGGTTTCCGACGACGGTGTGCTGCACGCGGACGCGACTCAAGACATCTTGAAAGCGGTGGTATTTGAAAGGCATCACCGCACCGGCACCAAAGGCGTGGGCTTTGTAAAAGGGTTCGGCATCAAAAACGGCGCGCTCGCACAAACTGTCGCTCATGACGCGCACAATCTGCTCGTAGTGGGTTCAAACGACGAGGATATGGCCATCGCAGCCAACGCCCTGATACAATGCGGCGGCGGTATGGTGGCGGCGCAAAACGGCAAAATACTGGGCATAGTTGAGCTGCCGGTTGCAGGACTTATAAGCCAGCTGCCCGCCGAACAAGTCGCCGAAAAGGTTTCCGACTTGTCAAAGGCATGGCAGCAGATGGGCTGCGCTCTTCCCTCCCCCTTCATGACCATGGCGCTTATTCCGCTCGCCTGTCTGCCGGAAACGCGCCTTACGAACAGGGGACTGGTGGACTGCAGGACGTTTGAATTTGTAGATTTGTTTGTGGAATAAAACGCGACAGCAATACGCGGCGGCTCTTTATCGTGGCATCGGCTAAGATGGAGTCCGCCGCTTTTTTTTGACGGCGTAATGCCAAGCGTACGCTTTTAGGCGCAAATCATTATTATTTTAAATTTTCGGCATATTATATTTCCTTATCGTAAGGCGGCTCATAAACCGCATTTGACAATTTTTGCGTCGTATGCTATAATTTTTATATAATATACATATACGGAGGAATTATGTTAAAAAGATTTCTCGCATATTACAAGCCGCATAAGGTTTTGTTCTTCTTCGATATGCTGGCGGCTCTTTTGGTGGCGCTCATCGCCATAGTTTATCCCATAATCACGCGCACCATGCTCAACGATTATATTCCGCAGAACAACATACGCATGGTGGTGATTTGCGGCGCTTTGCTTTTGGGCGTATATATAGCGCGAATGCTTCTTAACTACTTTATACAGTACTACGGACACGTCATGGGCGTAAAAATGCAGGCGCAAATGCGCAGCGATATGTTTAATCATCTCGAAAAACTGCCCTACTCCTTTTTCGACAACAACGAGACGGGCAAAATTATGTCGCGCATGACAAACGATCTGATGGACATAAGCGAGCTTGCCCACCACGGCCCCGAAAATCTGATAATCTCCACCATATCCATTGTGGCGTCGTTTATATATCTTTGCACCATAAACTGGTGGATGACGCTCATCGTCTTTGCCTGCGTGCCCTTCCTGGTCGTAATAACCATGATTTTGCGCAAGCGTATGCGCTCGGCTTTTATGCGCAGCCGTCAGGCGGTGGCCGAAATCAACGCCTCCCTTGAAAGCAGCGTTTCGGGAATACGCGTCACAAAGGCGTTTAACAATGCCAAAAAGGAGTCGCAGAAATTCGAAGAAGGCAACAGTCGTTTCGTCAGCGCCCGTTCGGACGCATATAAGGCGATGGGGCAATTCCACTCCGCCACTTCCTTCGTCACCGATATTTTCAATGTCGTCGTGCTCATCGCGGGCGGATTTTTCATGGCGAAAAACTTTATTGGCGTGGGCGACTATACGGCGTTTACGATATCCGTAGGCCTGTTTATCTCTCCCGTCATGACGCTTATTAACTTCATGGAACAGTACCAAAACGGCGTAACTGGCTTTCAGCGCTTTTTGGAAATTATGGACGCGCAGCCCGAACAGGACGCGCCCGGCGCTGTGGACATAGGTCGAGCGGAAGGCCACATCGAATTTTTAAACGTCACTTATTCGTACGATAACGGCACCGAAGTGCTTAAAAATCTCTCGCTGGACGTCAAACAGGGCGAAAAATTTGCGCTTGTGGGTCCTTCCGGCGGCGGAAAAACCACCATTTGCCACCTTATTCCGCACTTTTACGACATACAGCAGGGCACCATTCTCATCGACGGCAGGGATATCTCCACCATAACGCGCGCCTCTCTTAGGCGCAATATAGGCATAGTACAGCAAGACATATATCTGTTTAACGCCAGCGTGCGCGACAATATTTTGTACGGGCGCCTGGACGCCACCGAGGAAGAAGTGATAGAGGCAGCCAAACGCGCCAATATTCACGACTACATCATGTCGATGGAAAACGGATACGACACCATAATAGGCGAACGCGGCGTGCGCCTGTCGGGCGGACAAAAACAGCGCCTCTCCATCGCGCGCGTATTTTTGAAAAATCCCGCCATACTCATACTCGACGAGGCCACCAGCTCTTTGGACAACACGACGGAAATTCTCATTCAGCAGGCGCTGGACGAATTGTGCAAGGGCCGCACCACTCTTGTCGTGGCGCACCGCCTTTCCACCATCAAAAACGCCGACGAGATAGCCGTAATATCGGGCGGAAAAATCGTCGAAAAGGGCACGCACGAACAACTGATGGAACAAAACGGAATTTATGCAAATCTGTACAAACTGCAGTTTAGGAGCAGCGACAGCACCGACACGGCCATAATAGGCTTCTAAAAAATGCGGAGACTGTTTTACGGGTATAAAAAGGCTCCACGCGGCAAAGCGCGGCATTTGTATGCCGTTTCAGGCCGCGCTATATGCTTGTTTTGTATTATATTCGTCATACGATAGCGAATCAGCATAGCTTTAACGCCATTAAAAAGCGGGGAACATTTATGAAGACACTTTATTTGATAGGCGGAACGATGGGCGTCGGCAAAACAACGGTATGCCAACAGTTGAAACGGCAATTAAAAAACAGCGTATTCCTTGACGGCGATTGGTGTTGGGACGCCAGTCCGTTTCAAGTGACCGATGAAACGAAAATAATGGTTGTGGACAATATCTGCTATTTGCTTAATAATTTTATACACTGTTCTGCTTATGATAATATCGTTTTTTGCTGGGTAATGCACGAGCAATATATTATTGACGGCATCATCGGTAAGCTCGATACAAATAATTGCAAGGTTAAAAAAATTTCGCTTACTGCCGACGAGACGACTCTTCGCAGCAGATTAAAGACAGATGTCGCGCGCGGCATTCGCACCGCCGATGTCATTGAAAGAAGCGTTGGGAGAATTGATATGTACCGCGCTCTCGATACGATAAAAATTGACACAAGCAATAAGACAATTAGTAAGATAGTAGAGGAAATAACGGAGCTTTGACGCCCGCTCCTTCCCGTTTTACAATAGATACTAAGGGCGGCTGCGCGCTAGCTGCGTATGTCGCTCTCTGCAAGTCCGCTCCCCACGCTCAGCGAATGTACGGGGGCGGTTTTTTAATGCGTAAAACAAAGGGCGGTCAATCTTATCGCCGCTTTTTCCCGCCCGAAAAAGACAAAAGACGCGGCCGCAAAGGTCGCGCCTTTTTATTTTTTTATTGTCTTACAAACACCGCGGAAAGCCGTAGGGAATTTTCTACGCGCCGCTACGGTATATCGAACGCCGTTTAGTTGCCGGCTTTTTTGATGTGGTAAACCGCCGTCATGAAATCGCCGCCGCCAAATTCGGGGATAAGTCCCACATTCATTAAAACCGCGCCCGACAAAACCATGCCGTTTTCTTCCACGCGGTATTTCATATCCGGGTCGAGACCCCTAAGGTAGACGCGTTTTACTGCGGAATTGACTTCCATCAGCCGACGATAGCAAGTGACGACGCACTCGGTCTTGTCTTTTTTTACCAGTTCTTCGCAAAAATAATTGCTCGTAAAGGGATTGTCAAGACGATATAAATCGCCGTGCAACACAAGGTCCTGCATTGCCTTGTAGTCGGTCACCTGGCGTCTTATCTGAGCCAGCTCCTCCGGCGTTATCTGGGTAGTATCCAGCTCGTAACCCGTAGCGCCGAGATGCGCTATGTCGCCGCGCGTCTTAAAGGGCGTCGTGCGCGCCGTGCCGTGGTTGGGGCAAATGGAAACGTGACAAGACATCATCGACAGCGGATAACACAGACTCGTGCCGTACTGAATACGCGTCCTTTCGTTGGCGTCGGTGTCGTCGCTCGTCCATATCTGCGGAAAATAATATGCCATCGCCGCGTCAAAACGGCCGCCGCCCGAAGCGCACCCTTCGAAAAATACGTCCGGATGTCCGTTTATTATGCGCTCGCAAATCTCGTACACGCCCAGAATATATCTGTGCATGATTTCCTTCTGCCCGTCGGCAGGCAGTCCGTCCGAATATATCTCAGTGATATTTCTGTTCATGTCCCACTTGACATAATCTATTTTGTACTGCGACAATATTGAATTGACGGCTTTTACGACATAATCGCGCACCTGCGGTTTTGTCAGGTCAAAAACCAGTTGGTCGCGGGAGGGCGCCGCATCGCGATAGGGTATTTTTATCGCCCAATCGGGATGCTCGCGATAAATATCGGAGTCTTCGCTCACCATTTCCGGCTCAAACCACAGCCCGAACTTCATGCCCGCGTTGTGGACATAGTCGATAAGAGCGGACAAGTCGCCCTTTAGCTTATCTTTGTTTACCGTCCAGTCGCCCAAAGAACTGCGGTCGCTGTCGCGTCTGCCAAACCAGCCGTCGTCCAAAACAAACATATCGATGCCGGAATCTTTAACGGTATCTATTATGGAACACAGCTTGGGTATATCGAAATTAAAGTACGTAGCCTCCCAGTTGTTGATGACAATGGGGCGCACGGCGTTTACAAAACGCTTGTTGATGATATAACCGCGGTACAGATCGTGGAACGTGCGCGACATTGTGCCCAGCCCTTTGCAGGAATACACCATTGCCGCCTCGGGCGTATAAAAACTTTCGCCGGGCAAAAGCTTCCACGAAAAATCAAAGTCGTTGATGCCGCCCAGCACGCGCACCATGTCATAGGGCGACTGTTCGGCAGTAAGACGAAAACTTCCGCTGTAAATGAGATTAAAGCCGTAAACGTCGCCGCTCTCTTCGTCGGCGTCCTTTGCAGAAAGCGCCATAAAACACGACGAATGAAGACTGGTCGCACCGCGTTTGCTGTCCACCGACATTATGCCGTGCATAAGCGGCGTGACTTCGGGCGTGCGTTCGCGCATGTGCGCGCCGTATTGGGTAATTACTTTATAACTGCCCGCCGGCAAGTCCAGCGAAAAACTGTACGCCCTGTCCAAAACCAGCGGCGTATCGGCGTTGTTTTTAATGACGGCTCTGCGCGCAATTGCGTCCAGCTCGTCGTACACCGAATAGTATAGATCCACCTGCACCTTGCTTATTTCGTCTTCCAACGTGACGACCAGCGTTTCGCCTCCGCCATACAGCGACGGCATACCGGGAATTGTCGGCTTTTCCTGCAGAATCTCAAAGCCCTTTACCTTGCCTTCAAACACGCGTGCGCCGTCCGCTCCGCGCGGAATAAACGCACATTCGCGAAAATCACCCTTGCCGTAAGAAGGGTATTCGCTTGTAATGACATTGGGCGAATATCTACGCGACGGCGCGCCGAAAACCACCGCTTCGCTGCCGCGATCATACAGCTTTTCGACATAAGAGACGTCCTCGCGCGGAATTCTTTTGCCGTAATACAGCTGCGTCAAAAAGCCGAACTGCGAAATTTGCATGACATAACTCACACAGCCGCTTTCAAGATAAAAAATCTTCTTTTCTTCGTCAAAATAAATTGCCATTTTCTCCTCCGTAACAACAGATAAGCGCGCTCTTGCCGCCAATAGGCAGGCGCCCCCGAAACATTATAACATAATATATTTTTGCACGCAAGAAAAATTTTTAAAATATGCGAATATATTTTTAAAATATGCCCATTATATAATTGCAAGGCGGAATTGCAAAAGCAAATCTTCCTTGTAACGAGGAAGATTCTGCTTTATCTTTGTTTGTCCGAACGGAAACCAAACGCCGCTTTTCGGAAACAGGCGGAAAATCGTAAAGTAAAGCGGTAATGCTTTATTACAAAAAGTACGCCAAAAAGGAAATATCGTCTTACTGATTTAACAGCTTAGCGATTTATCCCGAAAACAGAAAAAGCCGGTTCTTCCTCCCAAATAATTAAGCGCTCGGGTAAGATAGTTTATCCGGGCGCTGCTGTTTTTTTGCTTATTATGTCACGCATAGTACTTTATAACGGCTGTTTTTTACAGTTTTTGAGCATTATTACATATTTTTTACTATCCGCATCAATTCGACTATGCGGTCAAACAATTGTGCCTGGCGGTAGCGGCGAATGTCCAGCCCCGTCGCGTCGGCAATCTTGTCCAGCCTGGCGGAAAGCGTGTTGCGGTGCAGATACAGCGCTTTTGCCGCCGTAGACACATGTAAGTCACAGTCCAAAAACACTCTCGCCGTTTCTATCAGCTCATCGGATAGCTCCGTGATTTTTCTGCCGTCGGTGAGATAACTCAGATATTCCCTTACGTCGGCTGCGGGCAGTTTTTTCATCAGTTCCGCCAAGGCGCAGTCGCGGTAATGCCTTACATTGCCCGTCATGCGCAGCCATGCCGTCGTTGCGCGGGAGTAAGCCTGCACTATTGCGCCGACGCCGCTTGCCTTTCCGCCGGAGCAAACGATAAGGGCCATATTGCGGTCGGCGGTGATGTTGCGATAAAGTATTTCCGCCAGCTCTTCACTGCCGTCATAAGAGCCGTCGCAGCTTTTTAGATACAGGGCGGCGTCCATGCTCGTCTTTATTATCACGTCGTCATCCGTCGAGAGCGCAGATAAAAGCGAGACAAGCTCTCCCCATTGCTGCGGCTCCGTAATAAGCAAAGCGACAAAATACTGCCTTCCCGCCAGCATTTCGTCTATTGACCGGGCTCGCGCCGGCGTCTCGACGCCCTTTAGTATTCTGTACAGTCCCGCAGACAGCAATCCGCCTTCGTATTCGTCGGTATCGGCAAAATATGCCGCGACAAGCCCTACAAGCTGAGGCGAGCTGTCCCCGGGCAAAGATATGCGGCCGCTTACGTCTCCGCACGACACATTAAGATATATTCTGCTTTGTTTTTCCGCGTCACCGCTGCTTTCCGCGGCTATGTCCAGCCCCGTAATGTTGGCAACGTACGCCGCTTTTTGCTGTAAAGCGTTCATGCTTCCTCCGTCACAAAATATTCCGTCCGCAGCCGCTTTGCCGCGACTTTTCCGGCGCTGACGTCCCGAATATATTCGCCAAACGGCGTATTTTCCCCGCACGCAACCGTCGCCTTAACGTCGTTTGCATACTCCACCGCTATGACATCGCCGCGCTTTTTGACAGCGGGCGCTATCTTCTTGTATGTCGAATAGTCGGTTTGTATCAAATACACGTCCTTAGGGCACATAAAAACACAGCCGGAGCTTTTGACTACTCCCGCTGCGCTGTCGCTGTACGCCCTTGTAAGTCCGCCGGCGCCCAGCAATATTCCGCCGAAGTATCTGACAACGGCAATAAGACTGTTTTGCAGCCGATTCTTTTTAAGCACGTCCAGAATGGGTCTGCCGGCTGTTCCGGCGGGTTCGCCGTCGTCGGAAAAACGCACAGTGACGCCGTTATCGCCGCAGATATAGGCAAAACAGACGTGCCGCGCGTCATAGTGCCGCGACCGTATCCCGCTAAGCTTATCCGCCGCCTCCGCCTCCGTTTCGACTGCGTACGAATAGGCGATAAACTGCGAACGCTTTATTTCCAGGCTGAATACGCCTTCTTTTATACGCTTATAGCCCGTCATTGACAAAGCACTACTTTGATGTGTACTTTTTTGCCCTTGTGCAAAACCAGCTCGCTGCCGCTGCAATAGTCCTTTATCAGGGCGTGAACGTCTTCGACCTTATTGTCGTTTATTTTAACGCCGCCGCCTTCTATCAGACGACGGGCGTCGCTCTTGCTGCCGGCTGCTTTTGCCATAAACAAAAGGTCCGTCACCGTGGCGTCGGGACCGAGCTGCACCGTGACGCACGGCATGTCGTCGCTGTTTCCGCCAAATGCCGCCGCCGCCTGTTTTTGCGCCTGCAACGCCTTTTCTTCGCCGTGGACCAGCTTGGTCACTTCGTACGCGAGACGTTGCTTTGCGGCGTTGATGCGTTCGTCTTTATAGCGGCACAATTCTTCTATTTCTTCGAGCGGCATAAACGTCAGCAGTTTCATACACTCTTCCACCTTTGCGTCCTCGACGTTGCGGAAGTATTGATAGAAGTCGTACACCGGGCACTTGTTTTCGTCCAGCCATAACGCGCCCTTCTGCGTCTTGCCCATTTTTTTGCCGTCGGAAGTGAGCAGCAGCGTACACGTAAGACAAAACGCGTCCTTCTGCTTTTTGCGGCGTATGAGATCCACTCCCGCCAGCATATTGGACCATTGGTCGTCGCCGCCCAGCTCCAGCCGGCAGTCGTAAAGCTCGTTGAGTTTAAGGAAGTCGTAACCTTGCATCAACATATAGTTAAATTCGAGAAAGGTAAGACCTTTTTCGAGACGCTGTTTATAACATTCGGCGGTAAGCATCTTGTTTACCGAAAAATATGCTCCGATATCGCGCAGAAAATCGACGTAATTGAGACTTAACAGCCAATCGCCGTTGTCGGCGGCAATAGCGGCGTTTTCGCCCTCGAAACTTATAAACCGCGACATCTGCTTTTTGAAACATTCGACGTTGTGCGCGATGGTTTCACGCGTCATCATGGTGCGCATATCCGTTCTGCCCGACGGGTCGCCTATCATTCCGGTACCGCCGCCGAACAGCGCTATCGGCCGATGTCCGTACTTCTGCATCCACGCCATGGCCATTATCGGAATATAGTGGCCGATGTGCAGACTGTCGGCAGTGGGGTCGAATCCGACGTAAAACGCCACTTTCTCCTGCCCCAGCATTTTGTACAGGTCGTCGTCGTATATTGTCTGTTTGATAAATCCGCGCTCCTTTAGAACGTCGTACACGTTTTTCATGTTAATTCTCCCCGATTGCGGCGGCGCACTTAAATAGTCATGCTGCCCGGCACAGTCTTTTCTTAATAATATATACTCTTATAAAGTTTTCGGCCTTGCTTTTGCTGTTTGCAAGGCTGACTTACGTTACTACATATGTTTGCAAGCGCTACGGCTTTATTTAGCCGCATGCAAGCCTTACAGCCTTATTATTTCGAGAGCGCCCTGCCCGTCGGCAAGCTCGAACTCAATATCGCCCGCGACGTACAGTCTGCCCGTTGAGGTAAAAATAAGCGCCGCCGAATTGTCTGTGAGAATATCGCCGGTGTCCGCTCCGTCCACGCATGCCGAAAAGCACAGCGCGTTGCTCTTGTATCCGCTGTCGGACACGACTATCGCGGCATAGACGTAATCGTCTTTGGAGGAATACAAGCCCGGCATTATCTTTGTAAGCGTGGTGGGAATGCCGGTGCGCGGGTCTATAATGCCGCCTATAAACAGTCTGCTGCCCAGATTGCGCGAATTAAAATATACGTCCATCTCGGTGACGTATTTGCCGGCGGGAAGCTTTACGGTGGCAAGTCTGTCGCCCGTGGACATGTTTACTGCGACGTCATAAGTCCCTTCGCCGAGATATACGGACGTATTGTCCGCTTTAATATACGCCGAAGAGAGATTTTTGCCCGCCGCCATCCGCGCCGCGGCGTCGCACATAATACCGCCGAGCGCGTCGTCAAACGCAATATAGGTGTGTTCTTCGTTTAGTTCTCCGTCGTCGTCAAACGTGACGTATTTTTGCAGATAATATGTGCCGTCGATGATATATTCGTCTATAAGCAGCGGATTCTGAACGCCCGCTATGTCGCGCAGAATAAGACTTTCGGCGGGGAAAATCTGCGCCGAATACCACCTTTCTTTTAAGCGTTTGGTGGCAATGTTAAAGCGCCCTTCCGTCGTGCGGTAAAGATTTTTTGCCGTCATAACCGCCGAGTAAATATAATTGTCCGCCGCGACGCGCACATACTTGTCCTTGCCGCCCAGAATATTTGTTTCGCCTTCGATTACGGTCCCGTCGGCGGCATTGAATCTGGCAGCCGAGCCGTCGGGAGAAAACAGCGCATAATCATAGCGCGACATGGCGGTAAATATGTCTTCCGCCACCGAATTTTCGTCCCTGCCCTTCAAACTAAGGCGCACTTCCGCTCCGCTGTGGGTAAGCGTGCGATAAAAATTGCGCGGCTGCGTTGCGCACGCTCCCGTGGACAAAAGCATAATTACGCTTAGCATGAGCACGACTATTGTTTTTGCCCGGATTAATTTCATTTGCTCTCCTTTTCCCTGATGATTTTTTGTCACTCTATTTGTCACTCTATATATGAAGTCAAAAATTTAAGCACAGCCTCGTCCGTTCGCCAATTGCCCTCGTGCGCGTGATTGGTATACACCACGATGTCCTTTTTGCAGCTTAGCTTGTTGTAGCAGGCATACTGCGTCGAAGGCGGGCATACGTTGTCCATAAGCCCCGTAAACCACAATACGTCGGCTTTGATGCGCGGCGCAAAGTTTTGAATGTCTATATACCCGAGGGTCGTCCACATGGCGTCGCGTTCTTCCCCTTCCGTCGGGCAAAAACACCTTATATAGGCGCCGAGTTCGTCGTAGGCGTTTTTCATGAGGTCCATTTCGTAAAGGCGTTTGTAATCGCTCAAAAACGGATACACGGGCGCCGCCGCGACAATTTCGGGACACAGCGCCGCACACGCCACCGTGAGCCCTCCGCCCTGGCTGCCGCCGTGCGCAAACAGCTTGTCCTTATCGCAAAACGGCTGGGCTTTTATTATGTCGGTAAGGCGTACCACGTCGAGATATACGTCCTTGTAATACAGATGTTCGCGTCCCTCGGAAAGCCCGCGGACGATAAGCCCCGCCTGTCCCAAAAGTCCCCTGTCGGAGAGGTCGTTGGAGTCTCCCGACTGACTGCGGCAGTTCATGGCAACGACGGCAAAACCGGCGGCGGCAAAAGACAAATCATCGTTTACCGCTCCTATATTGCCGCCCTTTCCGTGGAAACGAAACAATACGGGATATTTTTTTTCGGCCGCGGGACGGGTGACGCGCGCGCTTATCCGACTGCCGTCGGGCGCATAAAAATACAGATTTTCTATTGTATAGTTTTTAAGCTGAACGTTTTCGTAGGGCGTAAATTCGTATTTGCCGTTGAATGCGTGAATATCTTTAAGCTGTTTGTCCCAAAACGCGTCAAAGTCGGCGGGCTTTGGCATACAGCCGAGATAATCGCGTAATTTTTCCTGGGACATATCAAGTATGGGCATGATATTCCTCCTTTTTGCGCGGATTTTCCGCTTGTATATTTGATTATAACATACAAACGGGGGTTTTGCAACTCTTTTGCGGCATAACAACGCGTACTATAAAAATAGCCGCAGCTTTTGTTCGTCATCGGCCGCGCCGGGCTGAAAAATAAAAAAGGGCGCGTCTCCGGGCGGAGACAATTTACCCGCTATTTGTTATATACCGCTAAGGATTTGTATATATAATATATTCCCTTTGCCGCCGGGGGGGGGATATTTTGTCGCCGGAAAAACAGTCGCATCCGCGTGCAAAAGCCGTCGCAAGCGGAAAAATCGTCAATAAAGCAAAGTCGCGCGGCGCGGCACGTTGAAGGCGCTGTCGTGGCAGCCTTTGATGTGAAAGCTGTCGTCGCTGTCGTCGGACACAAGATAAATGCGCTTGTCTTTCCACACGGTGGCGCATTCTTTGGCAAAAAAGCGGCTGGTTATCATGTGCGAGGCAAGGCGGTCGTTGACATATACCAAAGCGCCGCGATACATGTCGTCGGCGAATAAAGTCTTTAGCGACGCCATTATCTTGCGGCACTGATAGTCGTACGAGCGGGTAAAAGCGTGGCCTTCGCAGTACGGACATTTGTCCAGCAGTACGGTCGACAGCTCTCTTCCGCGTTTTTTGCGCGTGATTTCCACCAGCCCCAGCGACGTCATGTCCACTACTCTCGTCTTGACGCGGTCTTCAAACACCGCTTTTTTAAGCTCGTCCATCAGTTTTTCGCGATTGGCGTCGTCCGCCATATCGATAAAGTCGACGACTATTATGCCGCCTATGTTGCGCAGGCGTATCTGACGGGCGATTTCGCGCGCCGCCTCCATATTGGTGTTGAAGACGGTGATTTCGTGGTTTTCGCAGCCGCAGTATTTGGCGGTGTTGACGTCGATAACCGTAAACGCTTCGGTGTAGCCGAACACCAGCGAGCCGCCCGACGGCAGCTGCACTTTCGGCAAAAGAATCTCATCTATCTGATGCAGAACGTTAAAGTCGGCAAGCATATCGGGTTTTTTATCGTAATAGCGTATTCTCTCCGACAGTTTGGGTTGGGTGAGTTTGGCGCTCTCGGCTATCTTATCGCACATGGCGCGGTCGTTGCACACTATCGCCTCGATATTGTCGTTGAACATGTCGCGTATCGAACGATAGACAAGGTCGCCTTCGCTGTATATAAGCGAAACGCCTTCGCTTAGTTCGTAATCGGCTTTGATGCGATCCCACAGCTTTTCGAGACGTTTTACTTCGTCGACAATCTCGCTTTTTTTGGCCTCTTTGCACACCGTGCGCGCTATCAGTCCGCCGCCTTTCGGCTTAACTTTCGTGAGAATCTCCGTCAGCTTGGCGCGGGTGGTTTCGTCCGTAATCTTGATGGATATGCCCACGTAATCTATGGTGGGCGTCATGACGACAAATCGTCCGGCAAGCGAAATGTTTGTGGACAGCCGCGCGCCTTTTGCCGCAGTCGGCTCCTTTGTGGCCTGCACCATGACGTAATCGCCCGGCGACAGAGAAAGCTGCCCCGGCATAACGCCCGCTTCCGACACCATCGAACGGTGCGCAAGCATTTCATCCACCGACAAAAACCCGTTCTTGCCGCCGCCGAAATCGACAAACGCCGATTGCAGTCCCGACAGAATGTTTACCACTCTGCCTTTGTAGATGTTGCCCGATATGTCGGTGGCGTTGGCATATTCGACGTAATACTCGCACAACACGCCGTTTTCCAACAGCGCGACAGATATTATATAAGATTGCACGTCTACGAGAATGTAGCTGTTTTTCATTTCAGTACCGCCGACAAAAAAGCTTTTGCGCGTCTACGCGATCGGGCTTTGACGTATCTACGCATAACTAAGTTATTATAACACAAAAACAGCGCAAAATCAACTAAAAGACGGCATATTCGCGGCTTTTTTGCGTTTTAAATATATATCCGATCTGCCCAGCGGCAATTTGTCCTGCTTTTTTCCCGTAAAGTCGAAGTCACTCTCATACAGCAATGTGCCGGTGTCCGCGACGAGAAAAAAACTGTAATACTGCGGCGACATGAGTTTTTTTATTCGCCCGACGGGACATTCGACGGAGACGACGAACGTCTTTGAGGGCATCCCGCGGCAGAATTTTTCATACCGTATCGCTCGGTCGTACAGTCGCGCAAAAACGCCCGACACACCGCCCGGCTTTACGGCGCAGATAAACAACGACGCCGCCGCGACTATAAGCGTCGCGTTTCCGCCCGGGAACACGGCAAAATACGCCGCAACCAGCAGCGCCGATAATACCGCCGAAAAAATCTTTACCGCTTTTTCGCCGTTGAGACGGGTTTTTTGAAGAGCCGCCGCCACAATTACGGATCCGTCCAGAGGGTGGGCGGGCAGCGCGTTGAAAACCGCCAAAGAAAAATTCGCCGCGGCAAAATCGCGCGTAAAAAAATACAGTTCGGGAAAGGTCCACCACAGCCCCGTAAAAATAAGCGCCGTTACAAGACTGGCAACCGGCCCCGCCGCCGCTATACGCACGCGGTCGCCGACGGGCATGGCGGCGTCTCCCGTCATTTCCGCTCCGAAAATGCCGATTTTGACTTCTTTAAGCGCGTAACCGCATTTCTGCGCCTTAGAGGCGTGCGCCAACTCGTGCACCGTAAGCGCCGCCGCAAAGGATATAAACAGATAAATTCTGCCCGTGAAGGCCAAAATCGCTGCCGCAACAATGACAAACGGCGACACTTTTATTTTCATGCGATCAAAAAATGCTGCCCGCCAGCAGCGCCACCGCTCCGCCGTTTTCGCTTAAAACGCGCACCAGCATATATAAAGCCGCCGCAGCCGCCGGCGCCGCCGTAAAAAACCACGCTTTGGCTTTTTGCTGCCTTTTGCCGGCGGAGTGAATTCTGGTCTGCTTTACCGCCACTTTGTTCATTCCCGAATATTTGTCCATGGTTTATTTTATGACTCGGAAACGTATTTTATTACACGAATAACCGAACGGAAAAAACGCGCGGCAGATAAAATACCACGCTCGCGACGCTCTTTTCGTATGCGCTGAAAGCATATTGAGCCGTTAAATATATGTTTTACACATGCTTTCCCGGTTCGATAAAGCGTTCGGTCACCGCCCTGACGTTTAGGATATACTCGCCGTTTTCGACGACGTCGATATAAACCGACAGATTTTCCGCCGACAGATACATATAGTTGGTAAGCAGCCGGTATATCTCCGCTTTTACGTCCGACAACATATTTTTAAGCGCCGTCGTCCTGCCCGTGCCTACGTTTTTTAACCTTTCCTCGGCTTTGTAACGTGCCATAAGAGCCTCCTTTAAAGATGTTTTTTCAGCGCGCGCTTTATGCCGCCGAATATACCCTTGTACCCCGCCGTATAGTCGTACATATCCGAAGTGCCGTAAACTATGTTGTGGCACAGCAGCGAAAAGGCTTTGCTGCCGTTGCCGCCGCTCTTAGGTTTTTCGCCGTTGGCGGACAAGCCGTTTATCTCGTCGTTTTCGGGAATTATGCCGCACAGCGGTATGCCCAGCGCCTGTCTTATGTCGTCGGGGGAAGCCATTTCGCCGTCCAGCACCATATCGCCGCGCACGCGGTTTACGATAAGCCGCGCGTCGATTTTGTATGTGCCCAGTATTCCTATCACTTTTCCGGCGTCTTTTACCGCCGAAATATGGGGCGTAGTGACTACAAGCGCCTCGCTGGCGGCGGAAACCGCGCGGTGAAAGCCCAGCTCGATGCCGGCGGGACAGTCGATGAGCGTATAATCGAAGCCTTGAAGCGAATTGATTATCGCCCGCAGCATCTGCCCGGACACCTCGTTTTTGCGATAGCCGCGCACCGACGGCAGAATCATAAGATTTTCGCAGTCGGGGTCCTCCACAAGCGCTTGTCTCGGACGGCAGCGCGCGTCCGCAACGTCCGATATATCGAACACTATTTTATCCTCGACGTTCATCAGAACATCCAGATTATTAAGTCCCATATCCGTATCAATAAGCAGCGTCTTATAGCCCATTGCGCTAAGCCCCCTGCCTATGCCCAGCGTTACGGACGTCTTACCCACGCCGCCCTTGCCGGAAGTTATTACAATTACTCTCGACATATTAGCCTCCCGTTGTCTTCCACTTGATTATAACTTAAAAAGCGCATAAAAAAACAGCCTATTATGTCGCATAAGGCTGTTTTATGTCGCCAATCAAAAAGACGCGGGCCGATTTTGCGCACGGCGCGGCGCTCTTCCCGGCAAACCGGTAGCTTTAAGGCCGGGTTTTTTGTCTTAGATAAAACCGGCGTCAGTTTTTTAGAATTTTGCGCAGCATCTCTCGGTTGCCTATCAAAAATCCGCCGCCCACCGCCGCCGAATAGTCGGGGTGCGCCGAAATGTGCACGTTAAGGTCGAGCGCACGGCTCATAACGCGTTCCAACCCCAGAATTTTGGCGCTGCCGCCGGTGACGAAAATACCCTTTTCCGTAAGGTCGCCGGCAAAAGATTTGGGACAGGTCTTTATTACGTCGTGTACCGCCTCGGATATCTTGCTGTAATAAGGCATGAGCGCCTCGTAAACGTCGGTGGCATAAACCGTGCAGGAGGCAGGCACCATGGTCTTGGAGTTTACGCCCTTTATTTCCATTCCGGCATTGTCGTTTGAGTAAAGGCTGCCTATCTCTTCCTTGATTTTGCACGCCAGCGCACGGCTTATCCTAAGGCCGTACTTGCCCACGACATAGTCGCATATCGCGCTGTCCATCTTGTCTCCGCCGATGCTCACCGAACATCCCGTTATTATTCCGCACAGGCTGATAAGCGCTATTTCCGTCGAACCGCCGCCTATATTAACCACCAGATTGCCCGCCGCGGCGTCGATGGGCAGATCCATCGATATGGCGGACAGAATTATGTTGTCCACCATCTCCACATTGTCGATGCCTGCGTCGTAGCACACGTCGCCGTACTGCTTGCGCTCCTCCACCGACAAGCCGGTGGGTACGGCCATTATGGCGCTCAAACGGGTAAACAGCGATTTTTCGACGTCGATTTTATTGAGATATTCGCCCAGCATCATCGTCGCCGCTCCCACGTCGACTATGTACCCTTCCTGAACGGGGCGCACAACAGTGGTGTTTTCGGGAGCCTTTCCGACGATATCGGCAGCCTCGTCGCCCACGCACGAAGGTTTGCGCGCGTCGTCGCGTCCCGTGTAGGCGATAAGCGTGGGTTCGTGCAGCACCACGCCCTGATTTTCAACATAAACGGAGGTATAACTCGTACCGATATCCAACGCAAGATTTATTCTTCCCATCCGAAGTACTCCTTTAGTATTTTTTTTAGCGACGCCACCGGAAGCCCTATCACGTTGTCGCGATCGCCCTCCACGGCCTTTATGCGTCTCGTAAATTGTTCGTCCTGCAAGCCGTACGCGCCCGCTTTGTCCATGGGACTGCCCGATGCGACGTATTCGTCAATGAATTTTTCGTCCAGACTGCCCAGCAAAATCGCCGTCTCTTCAAAAAAACACACCATTTTGCGCTTTGACTTGACGCAGACGCCCGTAAAAACCCAATGTTTTTTGTCCGACAGCGACGCCAGCATTTCCTTTGCCTGACGCGGCGAGGCGGGCTTTCCCAGCAGTTTGCCGTCCGCCACAACGACGGTATCGGCGGCAACGACGGCGTCATAACGCGATAATATTTCGGGCGACGCCACTTCTTCCGCCTTATGCCGGGCGAGCGAACACACATACATGCTGGGATTGACAAATTCGGCGCGCTCTTCGCCTTTGGCGGCTATAATGTCGGCGCTTATGCCGGCTATGCGCCCGATGAGTTCACGGCGGCGCGGCGAGGCGGACGCCAATACTATTTTCATATGATTTCCAGATTTTTACGGTATGCCCGGGCAAATTCGGAAGCGGCTTCGCTGGCGTCTTTAAGTTCCAGCGAACAATCGCCTTCCGTTTCCGTCTTCATTATGACCGAATCGCCCAAAACGTCGCAGTTGATGTCCTTGATGCAGCTGTTCATCGTGCGGTCAAGACTTTCGGCAATGCGCAAAATCACCGAAAGGCGCATGACGGCGGGCAAATCTTCCTCTTCCACTATTTCCTTGTACTTGTTCCATTCCGACATATTGAAGTCGTCGCTGCGTATGCCCAGCGCCACGAAAGCCGCCAGCACTATCTCGCGGTGCGTCGCTCCGCACAGATTGGAATTGAGTATAAAATAATAGGCGTGCTTGTACCTGTTGTAAAATTTGATGCGCGAACCCGCGTCGTGCAAAAGCGCGGCAATACGCAGCACCTTCATGTAAAAACGCGGCAGCTTGTGCAGTACTCTCAGCTGTTTGAAGAGCTGTATGGCCAGCATGCATACCTGCTCGCTGTGGCGTATGTTCACGTCGGAAAAATACATAGTAGTGTACGCCGAATAGCCCAGAATGTCGCTTATCGGCTTTTCGACGGTGCTGGGCACGGCGTGATTGAACATAAAGCCTTCCCTTACGCCGTATCCCGACACCGTGAGCTGTTCGAACGAGCCCATCTCCAGCACGCTTTTTATGCACGCCAAAGCGGCGGGGAATATATCCGCGCGTCCCGCTCCCAAACCGCGTATGCGATTGCGTTTTTCGGGTTCGAGCGTCTTGAACATATCGTAAATGGCGTTAAAGCCGTCGCGCGCCACCACATAATTGTGCAGCATTTCCAGCGGGTATTTGCGGACGCGCCGCGAAATACGAGCGAGATTGCGGAACGCTCCGCCCACGCCTATAAGCTGATAGTCGGGTTCGATATTTTTCAACCACTCCACCTTTGAAAGCTGGGCGGACACATATTCGTAAATACTTTCGGTCTGTTCCTCCGTCGACAGCGCCGGATCCTTAAAAAGTTCTGTCAGCGTGATGGTGCCGAAGGGCAGATTTTCGCGGTAAAGAATGTTGCGGCGGTTGTAGCATATGAGCTGCATGCTGCTGCCGCTTAAATCGACAATTACGGCCTTTGATATATCCATCGAATTGATGACGCCGTAATAAATGTGCTGAGCCTCCTCTTCCTCGCTTAGCACCTTAAACTTAAAGCCGCAGACGGTATTTATCTCCTCTATAAAGCTCTTTTGATTTTTCGCGCGGCGCACGGCGTTGGTGGCGAAAGCGTAAACCTTGTCCACGCCGTAACTATCGCAGAGTTTCCTGAACATTTTGAGCGTTTTTATCGCCTGAGCCACTCTCGACGGCTTTATAAATCCGTCGCGCTCCATATCCTGGCCCAGCCTTACCGTTTCTTTAAGCTCGTCAAAGACGACAAAATGACCGTTGGGCAATATTTCCGCCAGCACAAGCCTTGCGGAATTGCTTCCCAAATCTATAACAGCTATTTTTTCCAATTATTACTACTCCTTGTATATACAATTCTTAGTATTATTTATTACAACATGACAATTATAACACACAAAAGCCGCCTTGTCCATACCCATTTTAAAAAATTTTAAAAGTTTTTCATTTTATCGCGATAATTTCATCTGCACCCGTTTTTTTTCACAAGCTCCGCCGTTTTCGGACGCAAAAATAAACGAGGACGTATAAAACTACGACGTAAAACGGCAAATATTGTGCAATTTAATGCTTATAAAGCGGCAATATTTATTTACAAGCAGGCAATTTTGTGGTAAAATAGGTCTATGAAACAGTTTGCTAAAATCTTAATCGCGACAGTTATTTGCGCCGTCGCCGCAGCTCTGTCGCCGCTGTACGCGTCGGCGGAAAAAACAGTGGTATCGGACAGATACACTTTTATCGGCAACCCGTCGTACATTTACTGTGCCGCGGGGGAAATTCTCATTCTCGGCAACGATAAGCTGCTGGTATATTCATACGATTACACCCTTCTAAACGAGTACGATTTGCCCGGCGCGGTAAAAATACGCAAAAACGATCGCTACACGGCTTATTCAACGGCAAGCGGCGTATATTTGCTGCAAGAGGACGGCGGCAGCCGCAGCATCTACACGGCCTGCTCGGACTTCGTGCTTGCCGGCGACCGGCTGTATGTGTCCAGCGGCAACCGCGTAATATGCCTTTCCATGGACGGAACGCAGCAATTTTCCCACACGTTTGACAAGAGCATTATATCTTTGGCCTATGCCGACGGCATCGTATATCTCGCGACGCAGGGCGACAAGTTCGGTTACAGCAACATATACGCCTGCCTGGACGGCGACTTCGTTCTCGAATACGATTACTGCAAAAATCTCGAATCTCTGCTCGACGGCGACGACCTGTATTATTACGGTGCCAGCCGCATAACGCGTCCCGAAACGGGAGAGACGGTCATTCTGCCGGGCGATGAAAGCGGCGTCTCGATGCGCGGCGACAGAATTTATTTCGTCACCGCCAGCGGCGAAATGTATCTTATTTCCGGCGGACAGACCACGCTTATCTTCGCCTGCACCAGCGCGGACAAGGGCTACTTCGCCTTCCCGCGCGCGGCGGCCAGCGACTACGGCAAGCTGTTTGTCCTGGACTACGCCAACGACCGCGTCGCCGTGATGGAAGACGACATAACGTATATAGACATCAAGCGTCCCACCGCCATGACCGCCGATTATTCGGGCAGCCTTTATGTGGCGGGCAAAGAGGGACTTTTCCGCGTCAACGTCAATCAGCCCGACAACGTCGTACCCGTTAATTACCCGGGCGGCGCCATCGACTCGATAACGTTTGCCGAAAACAGCCTGTACTATACGACGGACGGCAAAGCATACCGGCTGACGGACGGCGAAAGCGCGTACGTTTGCGACGCTCTGCGCGTGCGCTCGGAATACTTCGGCGGAAAAATTTACTTTTTGAAACAGGACGGCATTTACAAAGCCGACTATTCCTACCCCACCGTTTCGGTTTCGGGCGCGGCGGACTTCGACGTCACTTCCGACGGCAGCATTTTCGTTCTTAAAGACGACGCCGTCACAAAGTACTCCGACCAGGGCGAATTCATCGCCTCTTACAAGACGGAAGCGGACGCGTCGGCCATCTCTGTCTCGCTCGTCACGAACAATTATACCGATTACGGCAACATTGTGGTCACCTGTTCGTCCATGCACAAAGTGTACAATATGGACGTCGGCGAACAGTCTTCTTTGCCCAGCGCCAATCTGCAATACACCGATACCGACGGCATAATACGCACCACTCTCGAAGACGCGTACATATATCAGTATCCATGCAGCGTATCCAAGGTCGCGCTGGTTCCGGCGGGCTCCACCGTCATCGCGGGCAAATACAATCTGTACGAAACCGAACGCATGAGCTATGTGTTGTACGAGGACTTTTCGGGTCTTAAAACCGGATATATGTACAAGGGCATTCTGTCGCAGCCGGCAAAGGAAACAACTCCGACGGAAACTTCGGGCCGCACTCTTTACGACAATACGGCGCTTTACCGTTTCCCCACGTCGCGCGGAGACATACTGGTGGACAATATAGGCAAAAACGTCTCCGTGACGATACTGCCCTTCTCCAAATACGTTTACGACGGCGTCGAGTGGCTTAAAATACGCGTAGGCGACAGCATCGGCTTTGTCGCAAAAGACATGATTTCGACGGGAATTTACGTTCCCACGGACGAACGCCCCCAATACAACGCCAAGCTTACAAAGACCTCGCAGGTGTACGACAAAGTAAACGACGTCTACGTCCCCATCGGCTACACTCTGCCGTCGGGCAGCGACGTGGAAATCGTGGGCGTTTTCGACCAGGGCAGCGAATACACGCTTGTCAAGTACTTCGACTCGTCTTTGGGACTAAGGGAAGGCTATGTCGAGACGGATGCTCTCAATTCCTACTCCATCACCCCGCTGCAAATAATAGGCCTATTGTGCGTGGGACTCATCGCCATTCTCCTTATATCGGTCTGCATAATAAAATTCGCCGGCAAGCGTAAGCGCCAGCTGAGCAAAAAATAACGGCGGCGGTTTGCCGCGATAACGGCGAGCGATTGGGCCTGCCTTCCGCAAAATATCTGATTGCATGAAAAAGAAAAAATCGAGTTGTCTTACCCCGAAACCTATTTAAAACAAAAAACAGAGAGCTTTTTGCCGCTCCCTGTTTTTATTTTGCCTTCTCTTCTTGGTCCGGCAGGAGATTTTTTATTGCGTCATCCGTCCGAAAAGCGCCGCGCCGTAGAGTAAAGCCGCTTTCTTGCCGAGACCGTAAAGCCGCTCGCCGTCAATCGCGCGTCCACACTATCATGTCGCATTCCTCGCGGTTTGCAAACGTCCAATAGGGCTTAAAGTGCAGTTTTACGCGCTTACAAGAGGGCGCGTATTTGCGGTACAGTCCTTCAAACTCGTCGTCAACTATGCCTTCCGCCACAAAGTCGGGGAAGAGATAGTCCTTGTTGGCCACAGGGCGCACCGGTGCGTCGATGAGAACTTTTAGCGCGTTGAGCGCGTAAGGATTGTCAAGTTTTTCCATGCAATACACGATGGGGCCGTACATAAGCGCCACTCTGCCGCAGTCGCTGCGCACTTCGGGGCGCGCCTTGACAAAATACGGGCGCATTTCAAATGTGAGCGTAAAGCCGCCCACGCCGCCGTCGGTTTCGATATAGCCGCCGTTAAGCATATAATCTGCCCCTTCGAGCGTGAAGTTATCGCACCAGAAGGGCTTTCTCAGCATAATTTTCTTGTATGCGCATTTGCCTATCTCAAACTTTATTGTGCCGCTCACGGGATAATCGGTAATCATTTTTATGTCGGCCTTGTCGTTTGCAAGCGTAAGGCAGGCATACTGATTGACCACCAGCGCGTCCTGCGTCTCGGAGAAGAAAAAGTCTCCCACCCGCGCGAAAATTCTGTTGATGTTGGGCGGGCAGCAGGAACAATTAAACACTTCGAGCCTGTGTCGAATGGGCAGCTGCGTTCTGCGTTCGGGCAGGACGTGCCTTTCTTTGTCGACGTCCGCAAGATAAATTTCGAGGGGATTTTCGTAAAAAAACGCCTTGCCGTCCAAGGAAGTGCTGGACAGCATATTGTTGTACATGACGCGTTCTATCACATCCGCATAGCGGGCGTCCGGTCCCGTCTGCTGCATGGAAAGCGCAAACAGTTGCAGTCCCAGAGCCGCGCAGCTCTCCGAATACGCTTCGAGATTGGGCAGGTCGTACGCCACCGTAAACGCCTCGCCGTTTTTGGCGGAACCTATGCCGCCGGTTATGTACATTTTTCTAAGAGTGATGTCGTCAAACAGCCTGTTGCACGCCGCCAGCAGCTGTTCGTCGCCAGTGTGAACGTACGCCTCGCTCATTGCGGTATAAAGATATACTGCGCGCACCGCATGACCTTCCGCCCGCTCCAGACTGCGCACCGGTACGGCGCTCTGATCGTAATTAGTATTCCATTCGTTGCTCCAAGGCTCGTTGCGGGTGCCGCGTTCGTCGATAAAGAACATCGCCATATCGAGGTATTTCTTCACCCCCGTATAGTCGTACAGCTTTATGAGCGCCAGCTCTATCTCTTCGTGACCGCAGGTGTGGAACGCCGCCGTTTTTTGGGTGATAAACGCCCTTTCTATGCAATCGACGTATTTTTTCATCACGTCGAGAAATTTGTGTTTGCCCGTCGCCTTGTCATATGCCACCGCCGCCTCGATAAGGTGCCCGGCGCAGTACAGTTCGTGATCGCCGCGGTTTTTGAAAATGTTCTGCGGCTCTATCTGAATGAAATGCGAATTTAGATATCCGTTTTCCAGCTGATGCTCCGCCATATCGTCCACGAGAGCGTCGATTATCTTCTGCTGCTCTTCCATGCCGCCGTTTTTTATTATGAGATACCCCACCGCCTCTATCCATTTGGCGACGTCCGAATCGAAAAATATGTGCGGAAAAGGTTTTTTGCCCTTTTCGTAATTAAACCGCAGCGCGTCAAATCTGCCCGTCTCCTCAAAGCGCTTATAAACGCTCTCAAGGCTTACAAATCTGTTGAGGTCATATCTCGACTTCCAAAATCCGCCGTCAAACGTGACGTTTTCAAAGGAAATATTTTTTACTTTTTGCATAATTATTGCTTTTCCTCCCGTTTTATGATATTATTATAATACGTTTTATAATATTACACAATGGTAAAACCCGTCAATAGGTGGTAAAATCCGACATGATTACAATAGACGAAAACGCAAGCATGAACTTTTCGAATATGGGGCTGTTCGTCGGCGAAAAGGGCTGGACGCACCCGCATATCCGCACGGCTACGCACGAGATAATTTTTGTCGTCAAGGGCAGCGCGTACATCGAAGAAAACGGCGTTAAATACGCGTTAGAACAGGGCGATTTGCTGCTGCTCTCCCCCGAATATGCGCACGGCGGCTATGCCGAAAGCGACGAAATAAGCTTTTATTGGCTGCACTTTTACGGCGTAAACAGCGAACGTCTGTGCCAAAAAACTCTCCGCGTCTCCGATTTTTACAGCTGCGTGTCGTTTTTCGCAAAACTCAATCATCTGGCAAAGACCGGCGCGGACAAAGCTCAGATCGAGTGCATGCTGGCGGCGTTTCTGCTGGAAAAAAAGTATTCCGGGGCGGAAAAAAACAAGCTGTTTTACGATGTGCGCGAGTACATTCGCATCAACGTCGCCTCCGCGCCCAAAGTAAGCGATATTGCGCGCCACTTCGGTTACAACGCCGATTATCTTTCGCGCGTGTTTATCAAAAACTGCGGTCTGTCCTTAAAAAAATTCATCGACCGGCAGCGCATGGACTGCATCTCGGGGCTGCTGCAAACCACACTCATGTCGCTTAAAGAAATTGCCGCCGCCACAGGTTTTGACGACGAAAACGCGCTTATCAAGTTTTTCGGCGCGCGCAGCGGCTGCTCTCCCACGGCCTTCCGCAACCGCTGTTACGAATCGCACACCAACAGGATGTGACGCGTTTTTGACCAAAACACCTTATTCTTACGATAAACCCGCAGCTTAGCGTCGTTTTTATTGACACGAGCGCACAAAAAATGTTATACTTTATTATTATGGCACAGTCAAGATTAAATCTTTCCATCGAAAACAAAGAAAACCTTTTGCTTATTGCCAAGGCGCTGTCGTCCGAAATACGCATCAACATTCTAAGAATATTAAAAAACTACAGCATGAGCATTTACGAGCTGGCCGAGGCATTGTCGCAACCCGTTTCCTCCACCGCGCTAAACGTCAGAATTCTGGAAAACGCCGCGCTGATTTCCACGGAGATAATATACACGCAGAAGGGACGGACGCGCCTATGCCGCCGCACCTACGACAATCTGGAAATTTCCACCGTCGCGGACGACCTCGGCGGAGACGGACACCCGCATGAAATAGTCAAAAAAATCAAGGTTTCGTCCTTTTCGGCCTATGAGGATATCACCGCTCCCTGCGGCATGGTAAGCACTTCCAACTATATCGGCCCCGTGGACGACACCGACATATTTTTCAGTCCCGACCGTATAAGAGCGCAGCTTATATGGTTTACGAGCGGCGCGCTGGAATGGCGCATAACCAAACATTCCGTCACAATGCCGCTTAAAGAGATGCTCATCTCCTTCGAAGCGTGTTCGGAAGCGCCCTGCCACCGCAACGACCACAAATCCGACATCACCATGTGGATTAACGACGTCGAAGTGGGCACATGGACCAGCCCCGGGGACTTCGGCGAACGCCGCGGTCAGCTCAATCCTCCCTTCTGGCCGCTTAACAACACTCAGTACGGTATATGGACCAGCTGGCGTATAGACGACAAGGGCACATTCTTCAACGGCAGACAGATAAGCAGCGTAACCATGCAGCAGCTGAACATACCCTCCCACCCCTACATCTCGCTAAAAATCGGCGTAAAAAAGGACGCCAAAAACGTAGGCGGCATCAACCTTTTCGGCGAAAAGATGGGCGACTATCCGCAGGACATCATAGTAAAACTAAGGTCGTAAATCTACGATAAAAACCGTCCGTTGCCGCTTTTTTAGGGATATTTATGACAATTAAAAAGACTAACGCCTTTTTCGTTAGCCTTTTTTTGTTTATGTATATAAAATTATTTTATACTGTCTTTTGCGCCGCTGTCTTTTGCGCAAATGATATCTCGACGCGGCGGAATTTTGCTGCCATTATTTAAGCAGCTGCGCAGCGCCCTCGTCGGCTATAAGCGTAACATCGCCGTGCGTCCGCAATGCCGTTGCCGGGCAGGCGACGGAAATATCGGCGTTGAGCATATCGTAAACCGCCTTCGCCTTGTGCTCGCCCGCCGCCATGACGACTATTTTTTTTGCGTCGAGAATGTTTTTTATGCCCATGCTGTAGGCCTTTTTCGGCACGCGGTCAATGCTGTCGAACAGGCGCGAATTGTCCTTTATGGTGTTTTCGGTAAGATTTACGACGTGCGTCTCGCTGTCAAAGGGCGTGCCCGGCTCGTTGAAACCTATGTGACCGTTTGAGCCTATGCCAAGAATCTGTATGTCCCGGTCAAGCGTTTTTAACAGAGCGTTATAGCGGTCGCATTCCTTTTGCTCGTCGGGGGCGGTGCCGCAGGGCAGAAAGGTGTTTTTTTTGTCGATATCCACACGGCTGAACAGATTTTTGTCCATAAAATAAGCATAGCTGTTGACGTCGTCGGCGGCAAGACCGACATATTCGTCCAGATTGACCGAACGCACGCGGGCATAGCTTATTCCGCCTTTTTTGTAGTCCTCCGCCATCAGGTCGTACATTCCCATCGGCGTCGAACCGGTGGCAAGTCCCAAAACGGCGTCGGGGATTTCGGATACTATCAAACGCATTATTTCAAAAGCCTTGCGGCTCATCTCGCCATAATCTTTCGTAACGATAACTTTCATTTAGGTACCTCGGGTAAAGTTTTGTCAAACGGCTATATTATACACCCGATTGTCTTTCAGGTTTTGCACAAAATTCCTGTCTGTTTGCACAAAACAACTTTAATTGCCGTCCTACATCCGCGATATCCTTTTAATTGCCTCAAAAGCCTCTTCGGCAAATTGCTCGGGCGTTTTTTCGGGGTGGCGGGCGATAAACAGTTCCAGCATCAAAGAGCCCGCGTACTCGTATTCGTCCAGTTTGCGCATGACGCGCTTGTAGTCGATATTGCCGTAAAAGGGCATGAGATGCAGGTCGGGATTGCCGTAATAATCGTCTTTACTGCGCCCGAAATTGTCGTGTATGTGCGTATAGGCCATCTTCGACCCGAAAATATCGGGAAAGCATATCCTTTCCGTATAGCAGTGTTCGTGCCCGCAGTCATAGCAGAACACTACGTTTTCCGCCTTTTCGTAACGATCGACGAAATATGCGACGTTGCCGGTTTTTCTGAGGTTTTCAAAGGCTATCAAAACGCCCTTTTTTGCCGCGTAATCGACGAGTTCGTCATAGCGCGCCAATCCGGCGTCGCAAATTTCCGGCGGATACCAACCCTGGCTAATATGCACAATTACGGCCTCGATCGAGCACGCCGCGGCGCTGTCCACCGCCTCTTTAACGGCGTTGTAGTTGACCTTGTATGCGTCGCCGGGCAGCCACATCGAATTTATGTCGAAAAACGGCGAGTGCAGAAATTGCAGCTCCAGGCCGCGCGATTTGCATTTGTCGGCATACCGTTCTACCGTGGCGATGTCGCATTTATCGGTAAAAACGCAGTCAAAACCGGCGTTTGCAATTATGTCCACGGCCTTTTCTCCTTCCAGTCCCAAGCTTTCGATATTTATTCCGAGTTTCCTTGTCATAACTTCCTCCGTTTGCTGTTTATACGGTAAGTATATCACATAAAAATCTTAATGTCAACGGCGGACGCGGCGTATAACGCCTTTTATCCCGGCACTTCTTCGCCGCCGAAAACAAAAATTCTTCGCTTTGCCTGTTGCAAACCAAGTGAAAAAACTCCCGCCTTTCTGTTGCGGGAGTTTTTTAACGCGTCTTTTAACGTTTTATTGCGGCGCATATTTATAATATTTGCCGCTTTTTTACGCGCCTATTAGAGACGCCGGAATTTTATTTGCCGCTTTTTTCGTCGCCGTCGTATTCGAGTATCGCTTTGATGCGTCTTACTCCCGCCGAGGACGACTGTTCCTTTATTATCTTAAAGTGGCCCAGCTCGCCCGTGCGCGCCGCGTGCGGACCGCCGCAAATTTCCTTTGAATACTTGCCCATCGAATAGACCTTGACTTTTTCGCCGTATTTATTGGTAAACAGTCCCACGGCGTCCTGTTTTTTCGCCTCTTCGACGGTCATTTCCTCGCACACGACGGGAACGTCGGCGGCAATGGCCTCGTTGACCTGCCGCTCCACCGCGGCGATCTCCTCCTTTGTAAGGGGGCGCGGGAAGGTAAAGTCGAATCTAAGGCGCTCTTCGGTGATGTTGCTGCCCTTTTGATTGGCGTTTTCGTCGTTTAGAACGCGTTTAAGCGCGGCGTGCAGAAGATGCGTCGCCGTGTGGAGACGAGCGGTGGCGACGGTATTGTCCGCAAGACCGCCCTTAAACTTCTGCTCCGCTCCCGCGTGACTTTTTTCCTGGTGTTCGCGGAAGGCCTTTTCAAAGTCGTCCACATTTACTTTAAGACCCTTTTCCTTGGCAAGCTCGACGGTCATCTCGATGGGAAAGCCGTAAGTATCGTACAGCTTAAACGCCAGTTTGCCCGAAAGCGTGTCGCCCACCAGATATCCGCACACCTTTTCAAACTCCTTTATGCCGCTTTGCAGCGTCTTTTCGAAACGCGCCTCTTCGGTGTTTATTTCGCTGATGATGCGGTCGTGATTTACGCCCAGCTCGGGATAGACGTCCTTATATTCGTCCACCACCACTTCCGCAACGGCAGCCAGCAGCCCCGGATCGGTTTCGAGAATCTTGGCAAAGCGTATCGCACGGCGCAAAAGCCGCCTTAAAATATAGCCCTGATCGACGTTGGAAGGCGTGACGCCCTTTTCGTCGCCTATCATAAACACGGACGTGCGGATGTGGTCGGCGATGATGCGTATGGCCTTCGTCACATCTTCGCTTTCACCGTATTTTTTGCCGGAAATCTCCTCTATTTTTCCAATTATGGGCGCAAACAAATCGGTCTCGTACACCGACTTTTTGCCTTGTAAAATGCACAGCGTGCGTTCAAGTCCCATGCCCGTATCGACGTTTTTCTGCTTTAACGGTTCGTATTTTCCGTCGGCGGTCTTATTAAACTGCATGAAGACGTCGTTCCATATTTCCAGATATTTGCCGCAGTCGCAGGCGGGCGAACAGTTTTCGCCGCAGGGCGGCTGGCCGTTGTCGATAAACATCTCCGTATCCGGTCCGCACGGTCCCGTAACGCCGGCGGGTCCCCACCAGTTGTTTTCGCGCGGGAGATAAAAAATGTGCTGCGGATTTATGCCCGACTTTTCCCAAAGCTCTGCCGACTCGCTGTCGCGCGGGCAGTGTTCGTCTCCGGCAAAAACCGATACCGCCAGTCTGTCCGGCTCGATGCCCAGATATTCGGGCGAAGTAAGGAATTCATACGACCACGGAACCATCTCCGCCTTGAAGTAATCGCCCAGCGACCAGTTGCCCAGCATCTCGAAAAACGTGCAGTGGCTTGCGTCGCCCACTTCGTCTATATCTCCCGTGCGCACGCATTTCTGAACGTCCGCCAGCCTGTTGCCGGCGGGGTGCTTTTCTCCCAGAAGATACGGCACCAGCGGATGCATTCCGGCTGTCGTGAACAATACCGTAGGATCGTTTTCGGGTATAAGCGACGCCGACGAAATAACCGCGTGTCCTTTTTTTCTCCAAAAATCCAACCACATTTGTCTTAGTTGGTTTGCCGTAATGTTTTTCATAAATATCTCTATCCTCTTACTTGATTTTTTCCAAGAATTATATCGCCCAGTTCTTTTACGCTTTCCGCTATATATGTAGGAAGGCTTTTTTCCGCCTGAGCGCGCGACGTAAAGCCGAATCCGTACAAAGCGGCTATCGTATCAATGCCGTTGTCGCGTCCGCCATCGATGTCGTAAGGCGAATCGCCCGCCATAATGCAGCTTTTGCCCAGCATTGCGCGCGATACGATGGCTTTTTTATCGTTGTCGGGACGTCCTTCCTCCTGCGAGCCGAAAACGCCGTCAAACAGATCGCGCACCCCGAAATAATCTATCGTGGGGTCCAGAATATACTGCGGTTTTGCCGACGCCACCACCGTTTTTATGCCGTTGTCGCGCAGCGTTTTAAGCAGCTCGGGAATACCGTCGTAAAGTTTTGACATCTTGTATCCGCTGCTGTCATATTCGCGGCGGTAAATATAAATGGCCTTCATCGCCTCTTCGTCCGTCATGCCGCAGTACTTCTTAAAGCTCACCAGCAGCGACGGCCCGATGAATTTTTCCAGCGTCTCCTGCCTGAGCGGCGGCCGCCCCAGCTCGCTGAGCGTCCTTTTAAGATTGGCGACTATGCCTCTTCCGGTATCGCACAGCGTTCCGTCGAAGTCGAATATCGCGGTATCGTATTTTTTTATTGTATTCATAACTTTCCTTTTGCGATTACTTTTTTTGCGGCTTGTAGCTGTCTTTAAGACCCACCACGCGGTTAAAGGCGTACTTGCCGTCCTTGGTGTCCTTGCAGAAATATCCCTGTCTCATAAATTGGAAAGATTGCAGCGGCTTGGCGTTTGAGAGATACATTTCGCCCTTAGCCTTGTAGTCGACGCGCGAGGCGGTATTCATGCGCTGCGAAAAATCTTCGTGCACGCCGTCGTACGGCAGCAGCAGATAGTCGTAAACTCTTGCGTCTATGTCCACGCAGTTTTTCTTGTCCACCCAGTGAATGACACCCTTGGCCTTTATGCCCGAATTGTCTTCTCCCGAATGCGTGCCCTCCACGATCTCGGCAAAGACGCGGCGGACTTGTCCGTCCTCTTCCTCGTATCCGGTGCATTTGACGATGTACGCGCCTTTAAGACGAATGTACGCGCCCACGGTCATGCGCTTGTATTTGGGCGGCGGAACGACGGCAAAGTCGTCCTGCTCGATGTAAAGCGTATTGGAAAAGGAAATTTTTCTCATGCCCTTTTCCGGCTGGTTGGGATTTATTTCAAAGTCGACAAGCTCCGAATAGTCGTCGCCGCGGTTTGTGATTATCAGTTCGAGCGGCTGCATAACCACCATGACGCGTTCGGCGGTGACGTTGAGTTCGTCGCGTATGCAGCTTTCCAGCTGACCGGCCTCCACTTCGCTGTTGGCTTTCGCAACGCCTATTCTCTCGCAGAAATCCCTTAGCGACGACGGCGTATAGCCTCTTCTTCTCAGCCCCGCGATGGTGGGCATACGGGGATCGTCCCAGCCGTCCACAAAACCTTCGTCCACCAATTTTTTGAGGTAGCGCTTGCTCATTATCGTGCGCTCTATGTTAAGCCGCGCGAATTCGTACTGGTGGGGTGCGGGATCAAATTCGCACTCGCGTATCACCCAGTCGTAAAAGGGGCGGTGATCTTCAAATTCCAGCGTGCATATAGAATGCGTTATGTGTTCGACGGCGTCCTCTATCGGATGTGCGAAGTCATACAGCGGATAAATGCACCACTTATTGCCCTGGCGATGGTGTTCGGCGTGCAGAACGCGGTAAATTATGGGATCGCGCATATTGATGTTGGGCGAAGCCATGTCTATTTTTGCCCGCAGAACCAGCGCTCCGTCGCCCACCAGTCCGTTTTTCATGTCGTCAAACAGCTGCAGACTCTCCTCTATCGGGCGGTTGCGGTTTTTGCTTTCCACGCCCGGCTGCGTAAGAGTGCCGCGCATTTCCTTCATCTGTTCGGGCGTCACGTCGTCGACGTAAGCCTTGCCCTTTTCGATGAGCTTGACGGCGCACTTGTACATAGTGTCGAAATAATCGGACGCATAATACACGTCGCCCTTCCAGCCCAGCCATTCGACATCGGCGATAATGGACCGGACAAACTCGTCGTCTTCCTTTACGGGATTGGTGTCGTCAAAGCGCAGGTTGCACTTGCCGCCGTATTTAAGCGCCGTTCCGTAATAGTTAAGGCAGATGGACTTGGCGTGTCCTATGTGCAGATAGCCGTTGGGTTCGGGCGGAAAACGGGTAACGACGCCGCTTATTCTGCCCTCGGCCAAATCTTTTTCTATAATCTCTTCAATAAAATTGGACATAAACTCCCTCCGTAAAGCTTGTCCGCAAGACGTATAAACGCCGCGTCAAAAAATTACTGCGCCGAAAATGCCGCCTGTGCTTTTATACGCGCCGGCTCATTTGGCGCCGTGAGCCCCGCACTGCGACGGAAAGACGATAAGCTGCGATTTCTGCCTCATTCCGCCGTCCGTTTCCGCAAAACCCAGCGTCTTAAAATACGGATCGACATACGAAACCGCCACTTCGTCAAACTGCTGCGTCAGCAAAAACACCACGCTTCTAAGCATAAAATCGCGGCAGGACTGCGCCTTTTTAACGGGCGCCAGCTGTTCGCGGACAATGGTGTTGCCCTTTACGACAACTTCACCCAGAATCTGCTGCTCGTACGCCTGGTACACCGCGGTTCCGTCTTTTTCAAACACTTTTTTCACCGTGATCATAATAATACAATTTTAATATTTTCTCATAAAAAAGTCAATCGCTTTAAGCGGCAATGCCCGTTTATTCAGCAAAAAAACTCACAGTTCGGACAAATACAGCACGTCGACGTCGTTGTCGTCGAAAAGTTCCAGCCTGTCGAGCGCTATTATTTTCAATTTCTGGCTGTGCGCCAGCGCCACCACGTTTTCTATTTCGCTAAGCGTCGGGTCGCCGTTGGCAAACTTTATGTCGGCGCTTTTTTTAAGCTCCATATAGTTGTCGAAGGTCTTTTGCTGCGCTTCGGTGTTTTCGCCGTTAAGCTGAGCGTCGGTGAGCGCGTTGGTGATGATGGACAAAGTCACGTCCATCACGGCGATTTTTCCCAGCAGTTTGGGCACCAGCCGCACCACTCTGTCGCTGCTCAAAGCCGAAGAGGTGATGACGTATCCGCGGTGATAGTTGACGGGCGAAGACGCCTGCCCTATCACATGATTGAAAAGACACACCGAACCGTATGTCACGACCGCAAAAACCGCCAGCACAATGGTAATATATATCATGCCGGGAAGGTGTGGCGCCGTAACGTTGAGTATCGAGCCCGCCAAAACCGCTATCGCTATGCCCAGAATTATGCCGAACACTATGTTCATGTTTTTGTACGCCGGGCGCGTCGTCAGCGACGACTGCAGTTTTTCCATCATTTTTTTGAGAAGCCGGCATACGGGACGGCTTAGCGACAGCATTATAAGCGCCAGAACAGCCGACGTCACCACGCAGCTTACAACGTACTGCGCCGACGTCAGTTCGGGAAAGTACACGCTTAAAAACTGAACGATGTACAGTCCCAGCACCGCTCCCAAAACAGCCATAAGCACGGCCGTTATGATAAACAGTTTTTTCTCAATTTTTTCGGGTTGGTTCATTTGTCCTCCTCTCCGGCGCCCGACTCTTCGTTGTAGTCGGCGTCCCCGTCGTCTTTTCGACCGAACAGCATTCCTATCTCGTAATCGGCGTCGGTCATAAAGTATTTAAGCGCCGAATAGCGTTTTGCCACATAATCGTTTTTTACCATTTTTCTCACGTTGTATTCCTCGCCCACCAGCACCACGAACTTTTTGGCGCGGGTGATGGCGGTATAAAGCAAATTGCGCGTCAGAATCATGGGCGAGCCGGACACCAGCGGCATCACCACCGCGTCGAATTCGCTGCCCTGGCTCTTGTGCACCGTAATGGCGTACGCCAGCTGCAGCTCCGAAATCATCTCGCCGGTATAAACCGCCCTTCTGCCGTCCTCGAAATCCACCGTAAGCTCGTGACGCGCGGCGTTTATTTCGGAGACGTAGCCTATGTCGCCGTTGTAAACGCCTTTGCCTTCCGTTACGGTATAGCCGCTTACTATCTTCCACTCTATGTCATAGTCGTTGACGACGTGCATAACCTTGTCGCCCTGCATATAGCAGTAGTCGTCCGACTGTATTTTCTCGTCCGAGCCGCCCACTATGGCCTTTTGCAGCGCGTTGTTGAGATTGATGACGCCTGCGGGGCCGTTTTTCATGGGGCACAGCACCTGAATTTTGTCGGAACGAATATTAAGGTAGGACGGAAGCCGTTTTACCACCAGTTCCATGGTCTTGGCGGCGACGTTTTCCGCTCCCGCGGCCTTTACGAAAAAGAAATCTTTGTCCGTGCGGTGCAAGTCGGGCATTTCGCCGCGGTTGATAGCATGGGCGTTGGCGACTATCAGACTTTCCAGCGCCTGCCGGTAAATACATTTAAGCTCCACCGTCGGAACATAGCCGCTGTCCTTTATGTCGGACAAAACGTTGCCCGCCCCAACGCTAGGCAGCTGATCCTTGTCGCCCACGAGCACCAGTCTTGTGCCGGGACTTACATGGTCCAAAAGCGACTTCATCAAAAATATATCCACCATCGAAAACTCGTCCACTATGACGACGTCGGCGGAAAGAGGTTCCGCTTCCGCGGCATATTCTTCGCGTTTAAGTCCCAGCGCGCGGTGAATGGTGCTGGCCTGCGCGCCGGTGGCCTCGCTCATGCGCTTTGCCGCCCGTCCGGTGGGCGCCATGAGAGCCGCCGTCATGCCCAAATTTTTAAGAATGTGCAAAATACACTTTATTATTGTGGTTTTGCCGGTGCCCGGACCGCCCGTCACCAACACCACGCCGCTGTTGATGGCAAGCGAAATGGCTCTCTTCTGGTCTTCGTGAAAATTAATTCCGTAAAGTTTTTCGTACTCCGCTATCTCGCCGCCGCAATCATATTCCAGCTTGTCGGCATAGTCAATGAGCTTGATAAGCGCCGTCGCCACGCCTTTTTCCACACGGTACATGCTCGTCAGCATGACGGAAGGCTCCTCGAGGTCGAACCGCTTTATTTTGCGCTCGGCGGCAAGTTTTTCGACGGCGCCCTCAACGACGTTCTCGTCCACGTCCAGCAGTTTCGACGCGTCCGCAATAAGACGGCGTTCGGGCAGGAAGGTGTTGCCGGCAAGACGCGCGCTCTCTTTGAGCGTAAACACGGTGCCCGCGCGCGCCCTGAACCAGCCGTTTTTTTCCACACCCATGCTCCTTGCGATTTTGTCGGCGCTGTAAAAACCTATTCCGTCCACGTCTTCGATAAGCGCGTAAGGGTTGGCAGAAACGGTTTTGACGGTGTCCTTGCCGTAAACGGCGTAAATTTTCATGGCGGTATTGGTGGTAATGCCGTAACGCTGCAAAAACATCATTGCGTCCTGCATCACCTTTATTTTGCCGTAAGACTCGCTTATTTCCATCGCCTTGCGCTTGCTTATGCCGGAAACGCGCGCCAGCTTTTCGGGCGAGTATTCTATTACGTCAAAGGTCTTGTCCCCGAAGGTGTTGACGATACGCAGCGCCAGAACGGGTCCTATGCCCTTTATCACTCCGCTGCCGAGATAGCGCACTATCCCGTCCAGAGTGTCGGGACGCACTTCCCGCACCAGCTCCGCCTTGAATTGCCGTCCGAAGCGCGGATGCACTACATAATCTCCGTCGGCGACGACGTACTGCCCTTCGATGGCGGAAGGAAAAATGCCGGCGGTTACCACCGGTTCGCCGTCCACGTCCAAAACGGCCACCGTATATCCGTTTTCGTTGTTGCGAAAACGTATGTCGACAATTTCTCCGCGTATTCTCATTTAAGGCCCAAAAAACTTTTGATGTCTTCCGTCTTGTCGGTTATCTCCCACGGCAAATAGGACTTGCCGAAATGCCCGTAATTGGTGGTGCGGGAGTAAATGGGGCTTTTAAGTCCTAAATTTTTAATTATGCTGTAGGGACGGAAATCGAACAGCTGCTTTATCGCCTGCATGATGCGCTCGTCGCTGACTTTGCCGGTGCCGAACGTGTCGACGCACAAAGATACCGGCTGCGCTTTGCCGATGGCGTACGCTACTTGCAGCTGCAGTCTGTCGGCAACGCCCGCCGCCACGAGATTCTTGCACACATAGCGGGCGTAATAGCACGCCGAACGGTCTACTTTTGTGGGGTCCTTGCCCGAAAAAGCTCCGCCGCCGTGCGGACACATACCGCCGTAAGTGTCGACTATTATCTTTCGGCCGGTTACGCCGCTGTCGCCGTGCGGGCCGCCTATTACAAACTTTCCGGTGGGGTTTATATATATCTTAGTGTTTTCGTCCATCAATTCGGCGGGAACGGCGGCTTTGATGATTTTTTCCGTTATGTCGGATTTTAGCGCCGCATAGTCGACGTTCTCGTCGTGCTGAGTCGACAAAACCACCGTATCAACGCGCACGGGCGCACCACCGTCATATTCGACGGTTACCTGCGCCTTTCCGTCGGGGCGGAGATAGGGAATTTCCCCGCTCTTTCTCGCGTCCGCCAGCGTCTTGGTAAGCCTGTGTGCAAGCGTTATGGGAAGCGGCATCAGCTCCTCCGTCTCGCGGCAGGCATAGCCGAACATCATGCCCTGATCGCCCGCTCCCGTCGAGAACTCCGGCGACTGTTCGCCTCCGCGCGCCTCCATCGCCGCATTCACACCCATGGCTATGTCCGACGACTGCTCGTCTATGGCGGTAAGCACGGCGCAGGTGGCGCTGTCAAAGCCGTACGCCGCGTCGGTATAACCTATTTCTTTTATCACTTTACGCGCTATCGCCGGAATATCGATATAACCTTCCGTGGTAAATTCGCCCATGACCATGACCATGCCCGTCGTGCAGCACACTTCGCAGGCAATATGGCTGTCGGGATCGTTTTTAAGCGCTTCGTCCAAAATACTATCGGCAATGAGATCGCACACTTTGTCGGGATGCCCTTCCGTGACGCTCTCGCTGCTGAACAAAAATCTGTCTTTGTTCATATAAAAAACCTCTTACTGTGTTATCTGAAATATTGTACTATATCGACGCAAATAAGTCAAGTCGTTTGCGGCGGCGAGGACATTTAGGCGACGCACAAAACGTTTATTTTTCGCAAACACCCGGCGGCTAAAGGCTTTTTCGATTGACTTTGCGCGCGCATTTGAGTATAATATCATTACACTACAGTAAAAACGGAGTTTTTTATGGCAAAAGAAGGTCAGTTTGTAAAAGAAATAGCGGACATCGAAACAGATTTTCCGCAGTGGTATACCGACGTCGTATTAAAGACGCAGATGGCGGACTACGGCCCCGTAAAGGGCACCATGGTCATTCGTCCCTACGGCTATAACGTATGGGAAAACATACAGCACGAGCTGGACAAACGGTTTAAGGCAACGGGACACGTCAACGCGTACTTCCCCATGCTCATTCCGTACAGCTATCTCGTAAAGGAAGCCGACCATGTGGAGGGTTTTGCCCCCGAAGTGGCGCTTGTCACCCATGTCGGCGACGAAGAACTGCCCGAAAAATTGGTAGTGCGTCCCACCAGCGAGACCATTATTTGCGAAACGTATAAAAAATGGGTGCAATCCTACCGCGATCTGCCGGTACTCATCAATCAGTGGGCCAACGTCGTGCGCTGGGAAAAGACCACCCGCCCCTTCCTGCGCACCTCCGAATTTCTGTGGCAGGAAGGCCACACGCTGCACCGCACGCCCGAAGAAGCGCGTGAAGAAACACTGCGCATGCTGGAAGTTTACGACGAATTCAGCCGCAACGTGCTGGCTATTCCCATGCTCAAAGGCCGTAAATCCGACAAGGAAAAATTCGCCGGCGCGCTCGAAACCTATTCGATAGAGGCGATGATGCACGACGGAAAGAGTCTGCAATGCGGCACTTCGCACTACTTCGGCACCAATTTTTCCCGTGCGTTCGACATCATGTATCTCGACAGCGACGGCACGCGCAAATACCCCTACCATACGTCGTGGGGCGTGTCCACCCGCCTTATAGGAGCGCTCATCATGGTGCACGGCGACAATCGCGGCCTGTGCCTGCCTCCCTACGTCGCTCCCATCCAGGCGGTTATTATTCCCGTCGCCGCCCACAAACCCGGCGTTACGGAAAAATCGCGTGAAATATACGAAAGTCTCAAAAACGCCGGCATACGCGTAAAACTGGACGAAACCGACAACTCTCCCGGCTGGAAATTCAACGAATACGAGATGAAAGGCGTGCCCGTCCGCGTCGAAATAGGTCCGCGCGACATCGAAAAAGGCGAAGTCGTCTATTCCCGCCGCGACAAACCCGGCGAAAAATTTACTATGCCCATTGACGTCGTCGCCGCCCGCATGAGCGAAATTCTTGCCGACATAAATCTCAATATGTACGAAAAGGCGCTTAACCATCTCAAATCGCACACGATAAAGGTGTCGAACATGGAAGAAATCAAGGCCGCCGTCGACAGCGGCTGCTTTGCCGAAGGTATGTGGTGCGGCTGCCGCGAATGCGAGGACAAGTTAAAGCAGGAACTGCAAGTCACCACGCGCAATATGCCCTTCGACCAGACGCCCGTCGGCGACAAATGCGCCATTTGCGGCAAACCGGCTACAAAACGCATTATTTTCGGCCGCTCCTACTGATATAAATCAAAATCTAAAAGATTTTCGTATCACAACAAACAGGTTTATAAATAACCATAGGCCCGCAACGCTAAAATATGTTTTTCGGCGCTCCTTTTTTTGGGGGGGCGCTTTTTTCGATAAAAAGCCTTTACGAAATCTGCGGCCGATATCTTTCGCAAGCACATTTTTACAGCAGCCGAAAACAAACTATTTTATAATAAAAAAACCGGCCGCCGAAAGGTAGCCGGGTAATTTTTTCGGTATTTCAAAGCGCCTCCGCTTCCGCTTCCAGCCGCGCCGTCTGATCGGCAAGTCGCAGCGCCTCCAGCATTTCGTCCATATCGCCGTTTAAGAAGTTTTCGAGATTGTAAAGCGTCAGTCCTATGCGGTGGTCGGTGACTCTGCCCTGCGGGAAATTGTAGGTGCGAATACGTTCGCTGCGGTCGCCCGTACCCACCTGGCTGCGGCGGGTCTCGGAATATTGCGCGCGCGCCTCCTCCTGCATTTTGTCGTAAAGCTTTGTGCGCAGAACGCGCATGGCTTTTTCGCGGTTTTTTATCTGCGAACGCTCGTCCTGACACTGCACAATTATGCCCGTGGGGATGTGCGTTATGCGAATGGCCGATTCGGTCTTATTGACGTGCTGGCCGCCTGCGCCGCTGCTGCGGTAGGTGTCGATTTTAAGGTCCTTGTCGTTGATGTCCACCACCACGTCTTCCGCTTCGGGCAGTACCGCCACGGTAACGGTAGAAGTGTGTATGCGCCCCTGCGACTCCGTGTCGGGAACGCGCTGGACGCGATGTACTCCGCTCTCGTATTTAAGACGGGCGAACACGCCGTCGCCGCTTATATTTATCGACCCTTCTTTAAGTCCGCCCAGCTCGGTGGCGTTTATGTCGATGTCTTCGACGCGCCAGCCGTGCTTTTCGGCGTACATTTTGTACATACGCATGACTTCCATGGCAAACAGTGCCGCCTCTTCTCCGCCTGCGCCGCCGCGAATTTCTATTATGACGTTTTTGTCGTCGTCGGGATCTTTAGGAAGCAACAGAATTTTCAGCTCGCGTTCGGTTTCCTCCATTTTACGGCGGTTTTCTTCCATTTCCGAACGAGCCAGCTCGGCCAGTTCCGCGTCGTCGGAATTTAGCATATCGACGTCGTCCGCAAGGTTTTTTTCCGACTGAAGATATTCGGCGTATTTTTCCACGATGGGTTCGAGCGCCGAATGTTCACGGCACATTTTTGCCCACGTTTTGGTGTCGGCTATGACCGCCGGATCGGCAATTTCGCGCGTGAGTTCTTCAAATTTACTTTTGATATTGTCCAGTCTCGTCTTGTTCATATAGCTCCGTCAACGCCGCCGCGTGCCCACCGCGTTTTTAAGGCGTCATTTTTTTATTGCGACCACTATGCGGTCATGTCCTTCCAAATCGCTGTATTTATTGACGGACGAATACTTTCCCGTCGCGGCGAGCATCGCTACTACATCGTCCGCTTCGTCAAATGCGGTTTCCGCCATCAACGCGCCGCCGGGCAGCAAATATCCGTCCGTTTGGGACGCAAGAATACGGTAAAAGTCCAGCCCGTCCGCTCCGCCGTCCAGCGCTTCGGCGGGTTCACGGCGCACTTCGCTTTGCAACGCCGCCATGTCGCCGCTGCGGATATAGGGCGGATTGCACGCGATAAGGTCGAATTTTTCGCCCTCAAGCGCCTCAAACATATCCGACTCCACCACCTTTACGCCGCGGAAGGAAAGATTGCGTTTCGCCACCGCCAAGGCTTGCCGGCTTTTGTCCGCCGCCACCACTTCGGCGTCGGTGTTTTCCTTTATTGCCGCCGCGATACAGCCGCTGCCGCAGCAAAGATCCAGCGCGCGTTTGCGCCTTTTTTCCGCCGCGTTTTGCGTTTTCCCGCGTCCGCTGTCCGAGTTACCGCCATCGCCCTTCAAAAACATAATGGCGCGTTCTGCCAGCAGTTCGGTTTCGGGACGGGGGATAAGCACGTCGGGCGTAACTTCCAGTTCGATGCCGTAAAAATTGCTTTTTCCCAGCACATAGTCGAGCGGCATGCCGCTAAGGCGCTTGTCGGCACATTCGCATATCGAATCGTACGACTGCTTTTCGATGATCCGCAATTCCGACAGCTGACTGCGTTTAAGCGACGTACAGCTGCAAACTATCCAGTCCGCGTCGGCCTCGTCCACGCCCGCCGCCTTAAAGCGTTCGCGAAGACTGTCGCGCACTTCCTTTACTACATATTCGCCGAATTCTCTTTCGGGATAGGCGGGATTTTCGTCCATGTTCATCGCTGCGTTAAAGGCCGTAATCGCCACTTCCGCCATATCGTCTTCGGGCGGTTTGGTGGTAAGGCGCTGCAACGCCAGTCCCGGCGCGCGGAGAATATTTACAAACGCGTTGTCGGGCAGCATCGCAAGAAATCTCAGCAATTCATAACTGAGCCCCGCCACCAACGGCAGGCACAAAAGCCTTATGCACATCATTATCCACTTGTCGGGGACATACCCCACAATCAGCTGCACTATCCACGTCACCAGCGAAAACACCAGTATGCTCATTATCATGACGAAAAACAAAAAGGTCGTGCCGCAGCGGTTGTGTCTTGTCGAGCAGGACTGAACGTTTTTCACCGTCACTTCCATGCCGTGTTCATAACAGTTGATGGTGCGGTGTTCGGCGCCGTGATACATGAAAGTGCGTCTTATGTCCTTCATTTTGGCTACCAGCGCGAGATAGACGATAAAGAGCGCTATTCTTATTCCGCCCTCTATAAGCGAGCGCACGAGAATGTTTATGCTCACAAACTGCGCCAGAATGTCCGCTATCCAGCCGGGCAGCAGCATAAACAGCGCCACGGCTATCACCACGCCCAACACGCCCGACACCACCGTCGCCGCGGCGGAAGGCTGTTCTTCGTCGGGAAAGGCCTGCCGCGAACTCTTCATAATGCACTGAACTCCGGTGACAAGCGACATGACAAACGCGATGACGCCGCGTATTACGGGAATTTTCGCCCATACTCCCAGCGGCTTGCGACGTTTTACCTCCGTCACTATTTTCCCGTCGGGAGCGCGCACGGACATTGCGGTTGCCGTAACGCCCTGCATCATGACGCCCTCTATAAGCGCCTGGCCGCCTACGCGGCTGACTCTTGTCGCACTATTTTTTTTATTCTTCATAAAATTTCACCACAAAAAACAAGCCACACCTAAAAAAGGCATGGCTGGCAAACATTTTTTTACTTTACTATTTCGCGTAACGACGATTAAACTTATCGATGCGTCCGCCGGTTTCCGCCTGTTTCTGCTTGCCGGTATAAAACGGATGGCACTTGGAGCAAACGTCCACCTTGAGAATATCGCCCTTTTTGGTCGAACCGGTGACAAACGTAGCGCCGCATGCGCAAACGGCAGTAACCTCATGATAATCGGGATGTATATCTTTTTTCATAATCTTACCACTCCTGAATTTTAGCTTTCCGAATAATTATATAATTAAACGCGTATTTTGTCAAGCGTTTGGCGCGATTTTATTTAATTTTCATGTAAATTGCGCAAAAGCAAGCCCTTAGGCGGCAAAAACCGCCGTTTTTCCTATTCTCTTACCATGCGCTCTAAACTTACGCCCGCCTCTTTTAACAGCTGCACCGAAAATTCGTCGGGATAACCCTGCTCGTAGACGATGCGCTTTATGCCGCTGTTTATTATCATCTTGGCGCATATTACGCAGGGCTGATGCGTGCAATAAAGCGTGGCGCCCGCTATGCTTACGCCCATTCTCGCCGCCTGAATGATGGCGTTCTGCTCGGCGTGCGTGGCATAACACACCTCGTGCTGGGTGCCGCTGGGAATGTTGAGCTTCCGCCGCAAACATTCGCCCCTTTCCTTGCACGACTTTATGCCGGAGCTGGCGCCGTTATAACCGGTGGTAAGGATGCGCTTGTCCTTTGCTATGACCGCTCCCACCTGACGGTTGGGCTGAAAACAGCTGGACCACGTAGCGACCTGCTTTGCCATATCCATAAATCTAAAATCCCATTTTGTCCACTTCTCTTCCATAATACCGCACTTTCCTCTTTTTTTTGACATTATACCACTTTTTTCTCCGAACGTCAACCGAACATATAAAACTTTATTTGCACGACAGTCCTATCTTTACGCATATTTCCGCCATCTGTTCGGGCGACTGCAGCATACCCGAGCTCAGCCACTCCATCGTTATGTTCTGAATGGCGCCGCTCCACATATAACGTGCGTACCTTGTTTCCGCGTCCTGCTTGGGCGACACCATCAAGGCGTTTCCCTGCTGCATATAGTAAAGCGCCACGTCCGAATTCATTATTACGCGCAGCACGTCCGCATACTGTGCTATTATGTTAAAATAGCCCTCATACCACTGTTTTTGGCACGTCTTGCCGAAGGGATTGCCCAGCCGACGGAAAATTATGTCGCGGTTAAAGCTCATAACGCTGCCGCGGAACACGTCCCGCACGCTGCCGAAAGTCTTATAAAAGGTATTGCGCGACACGCCCGCCTTCTCGCAAAGCCGCGTGACGGTTATCTGTTCGAAGTCATACTCCTTCATGAGCGAAAAAAGCGCCTCGGTAAGGCACTCCCGCGTCAGCTGTTTCAGTTCGGAATTGCGCCGTTTAAGGACGTCCGGCAAAGTTTTTCCCGACATTACAAAATCTCCGTATTTGTCATCGCCTTAAAAATATTGCGGCCTCAGGTTGTCAACTGCGCATTTATATGCTATAATTGTAGCATTGACAATTGTCACCCCCACGCCTACATGATATACCTTTCCCGGCAAATTGTCAACCGATATACAAAATAAAGGAGAAATATTATGCAGGACACACTTATACTCACCGATTCCAATTCGGGCATATTGCAGCAGGAAGGCCGCGACCAAGGGATATACGTCATTCCCATGCCCTTCACCGTCAACGGCGAAGAGTACCTCGAAGAAATATCCATGTCGCAGGAGCAGTTTTTTGACGCCCTTCAAAACGACGCCGACGTCAAGACCTCCCAGCCCTCCGAATTCTATCTCGAAGACCTGTGGACCACGCTGCTCAAAGACTACAAGGACATAATTTACATACCCATGTCCGGCGGACTCAGCGCCACCTGCGCCAACGCCAAGACGTATGCCGAAAAATTCGACGGACGCGTGCACGTTGTGGACAACAAACGCATCTCGATTACGCAAAAACTGTCCGTGCTCGAAGCCAACGCCATGGCCAAAAGGGGCGTGCCCGTCCGGGAGATACTCGACTATCTCGACAAAACCAAGTCCAAAGCGTCCATTTACCTCACGGTAAGCGTGCTGAAATATCTCAAAAAGGGCGGCCGTCTGTCACCCGCGGCGGCAGCAATAGGCGATATACTCAAAATAAAGCCGATACTCTACACCCGCGGCGACAGTTTCGAAAAATTTGCGATGACCGTCTCGATGGGACAGGCGCGCAAAAAAATGCTCAAACAGCTGCGAGCCGAGCTGGAAGGCGAATTTGCGGAAGAATACAAGCAGGGCAAAATGGTGTTTTCGATAGCGCACACCGCCATTCCCGACGAAGCGGCGCGCACAAAGGCCGAAATCGAACGCGAATTCCCCGATATGAAAGTGCTGTTTGTCGACAATTTGTCGCTGAGCGTCGCCTGCCACACCGGACCCGGCGCTCTCGGCATCGGCTTAATGTACAACGGACAGGATATTTAAAGAGGCGGAATATTAAATTATTGTTTGCTTATTATCTCATTAAACCGAAAATCAGATAAATTTATATATATATTTTCGTTACTGATAATAATCCCGGCAAAAACTTTTACTTGTTTAAGCCGGGATTTTTTTAATTTATCCTAATAAAATTATCCGTAAAAAGCGTATGCCTTCCGCTTTACTTTTTTTCCGCGCTTTGCGTATCGGCGGCGTCGGCTACACCCGCGTTTTGCGTATCGGCGGCTTCGGCTACACCCGTGCTTTGCGTATCGGCGGCCTCCGGAACAAGCGTTTTGCCGCCGTATTTATTACTTTTTTTACCGCAAACAGCGCCCAATATTGCCTGCACCGTCGTCGTCACACACAACAGCACGCCCACAACAATGAGAAGTACAGACCGCATGATATTTCCAGACAGGTCACTATAAAGGGTTGCCGACCAACGGGAACACCAATCGATATACGAATTCGTAATATTAATCATTATGATACCTGCGGCAATCAACAGCAATCCCGAAATAAATGCGCTTATATACATAAATATCGACTTTTTCGAAACCGCGGATTTAACTTGTTTCGCAACTGCCATAATTATAAATACGAAGAACGCTATTATAATAATCGCAAGCACGAAAGTCAAGATTAAATTTTCATTGCACATCTTTATTAAACTGTTCCGAAAATCGTCGTCGGCGTTATTTTCACGCCTTTCGATTAATCTTGCCAAATCCGCAAAATACTGCAAAATTCCCAACTTCTCAACAGTAATTAATTCCTGCAGAGGCTCAACTGTTTCCACCAGTTCTCCCGAAATGGATGCGATCGCCACAAATGTCAGCAATATAAATATGATTCCGCACATCAAATACGGTATATGTTTTATCAGATTTTTTCCCTTTCCGCCCACTATCAGCGTATAAATAAACGCAGGTAAAATTGCAATTCCGCCGATAATTATTCCCGCGATAGTGACGTCATTCAGCTCCGTGAATTTGCCGACTAATGAAATAGGAAACCTGTTCTCCATGGAGACACGGCTCTGCGTTGTGCACAGCATAAACAATCCCACTCCGCAGATGTAGGCTAAATATGTGGCGGCAGAAATCGCAAAAATCTGAAGAATACTTTGCCTTTCTAATATCTTCACCAACGTGACAATAAACAGCACAGTTACCGCTATCAATACTATACCACACAATATTGTACATAATGCAGCGGCAATATTCATATAGCCGGTAGCCTTAGCGCCGTATAACAGATTATTAATATCTTCATAAACGCCATAAAAATAGTAAAAAATGTTACTCTCATCTGTCTCTAAGTTGATACCCTCCAGCGACGCCGAGAGTTTACAACCTATAAGAAAAACAAAAATAAAGCCGACGCACGCTGCGAGCAAAGACGATACAACGGCAATATTTTCAAATAATTTGTTTTTACCGTACATAATCATCGCATATTTGCTTTCGGCAGAATTTTTATCTTCCTCACAAGAGGTTTTTTGCGCGCCGTTACCGGCAGCCGCTCCCGTAACTTCCGCCGATGTCTCTTTATAAGAATTATCTTCCGTTGCGTCTCCGTCTAACGGATGCCCGCATTTATAACAAAACCCGGCCACCGAAAGATTTTCTTCCCCGCAATTTTTGCACTTCATTAATCATTCCTCCATTCACATGTTGACTATATTATATCACACAATTTTCACGTTGTAAAGATATTTTTCTGGCATTTTTCTTATATTTCCGCTCACGGGCAACGTCTCCGCCGCGCCGCACCTACTCGATTGGTCTTTATTCCGCTCACGGGCAATGTCTCCGGCACACAAAAAAACGGAGAGACAGGCTCTCCGTTTTATTTTTTGAATTTTCCGCTAACTTCGTCGGTTTACCGCCGGCTATTAGCCGGGGGCATCAATACATTCCGCCCATTCCGCCCATCGAGGGATCCGCCGCGGGGGCTGCCGGCTGTTTTTCGGGTATATCCGCAACGACGCTTTCCGTCGTAAGCAGGATAGCCGCCACCGAAGCCGCGTTCTGCAAAGCGCTTCTCGTCACCTTGGTAGGATCGATTATGCCGCGGGAAGCAACGTCGCAGTACTCGTTTTTGAGCGCGTCGTAACCGTAGCCGATGTCCTTGCCGGAATGGTTGATGATATTGTTGATGACCACACCGCCGTCGATGCCGGCATTTGCGGCGATCTGACGCATGGGTTCTTCCAAAGCGCGCATAACGATGACAGCGCCCGTCTTCTCGTCGCCTTCCAGCGTATCCACCAGTTTTTTGATGTCGGGGATAGCCGTCAAAAGAGCCACTCCGCCGCCGGGAACAATGCCTTCCTCAACTGCGGCACGGGTAGCCGCCAGAGCGTCTTCTATGCGCAGTTTCTTTTCCTTCATCTCCACTTCCGTAGCAGCGCCCACGTTGATTACGGCAACGCCGCCGGCAAGTTTTGCAAGGCGTTCGGCAAGTTTTTCCTTGTCGTATTCGGAAGTAGTCACTTCCATCTGAGCGCGGATGGATTTTATTCTGTCTTTGATCTCCTGAGGATCGCCGCAGCCCTCGACAATGGTAGTGTTGTCCTTGTCGACTTTTACCTGTTTTGCTTTGCCCAGCATATTGAGCGTAACGTCCTTAAACTCAATGCCCATTTCTTCGCTCACGACGGTACCGCCCGTAAGAACGGCGATATCTTTGAGCATTTCCTTTCTTCTGTCGCCGAATCCGGGAGCTTTTACCGCCACCACGCTGAACGTGCCGCGCAGTTTGTTGACGACCAGCGTCGCTAAAGCCTCGCTCTCGATGTCGTCGGCGATGATAAGCAGTTTGGCGCCGTTGTTTACAATCTGTTCGAGTATGGGCAGAATTTCCTGGATGTTGCTTATCTTTTTATCCGTAATGAGAATAAGCGGATTTTCAAGCACAGCCTCCATCTTTTCGGTGTTGGTCACCATATATGCCGAGGCGTATCCTCTGTCAAACTGCATACCTTCCACCACCGACAAATTGGTTTCCATGGTCTTGGATTCCTCGATGGTGATTACGCCGTCCTTGCCCACCTTTTCCATGGCTTCGGCAATGAGTTCGCCGACGGTCGTGTCGCCCGCCGAATTGCTCGCCACCTGCTGAATGGCCGTTTTTCCGTCGATTATCTTGCTGATTTTTTTGAGATGCTCAACGGCTACGTCCGCAGCGGCGGCTATTCCCTTCTTTACGATCATGGGGTTGGCGCCCGCGGCAATGTTTTTGAGTCCTTCGTGAATAATCGCCTGAGCCAGCACGCATGCGGTGGTGGTGCCGTCGCCGGCGATGTCGTTTGTCTTCGTGGACACTTCCTTTACAAGCTGAGCGCCCATATTTTCAAACGGATCGGCAAGCTCTATCTCCTTTGCGATGGTCACGCCGTCGTTGGTGATGAGCGGAGCGCCGTATTTTTTGTCAAGCACAACGTTGCGGCCCTTGGGTCCCAGCGTGATTTTAACGGTGTTTGCAAGCGTATTAACGCCGGTCTCGAGCGCCTTTCTCGCCTCTTCGCCGGTCTTGATTTGTTTTGCCATATTAAAGATCCTCCTTATTCTTCAACTACTGCCAAAATGTCGCTCTGACGCAGAATAGTAACTTCTTTGCCGTCCAGCTTAAACTCGCTGCCCGCATACTTTGAATAAAGCACTTTGTCGCCGGGTTTAACCTGCATCTTCACTTCTTTGCCGTCAATCATGCCGCCGGGGCCCACCGCGATGATTTTCGCCATCTGCGGCTTTTCCTGATCCTTTGCCAGCAGCACTATTCCGCTTTTCGTCTTTTCATCGGCGCTAATCGGCTCGATTACTACTCTGTCAAATAGTGGTGTAATTTTCATATTTGCTTTACCTCCGTTTTCGTAAACCATAATGATTTTAATACATTTTGCGCTGTATTGCAAGCGAATCGTCAAATATTTTCAAATTTTCCGCTTTTTCTCGGGCCAAAAACATTTGTTCCCGCGTTCCCGGCCGCGGCTTTCTTTGACTTTCTTTGACTTTCGCTATAATTATAGAACCTTTAATCGGGTTTGTCAAGCGTTTTTTACAAATTTTTCCTTAAAAATTTAAATTTTTTTCTTCGGACAAAATTCGTGCGTTCCGCCTAAAAAACCGCCGCCCGCTTTCTCTACCGAACTTGTTCTTTCTGCGCGCCGACCTAAAATATATTTCCCTCCTCTCCCGCCCGCCGGTGCGTAAAAATATTATTCGCCTGTATCGCCGTTTGCGCCGGACCCGCCGCCCGGCAGTCCTTCATCTTCCGCCGGACGGTCGTCTTTGCTTATTTCCGCGTCCGCGTCGGGCACCATTATACCCAGCACCACGAACACCGAACATATCGCTGACACCACTTCGTTTATATACGGCGCCGAGATTTTCAGCCCGAACAGCTGCAAAACTATTACCACGGCGCCCGTCAGGCTCAGCCAAAACTTAACGCTCTTTATTTTGCTCAGCCACTTTTCCTTCATATTCTCCTCCTTGTTGCGCCCGTTTAACGAAGCGGAACTTTTCCGCCCGCCTCATCCGGGACAGTTTTTTCAGTTTCGCTACAACGCTCCTCATCGTTTTCCTCCGCGTTCACGGCAGCCGAAAGCAGTCTTTCTATATTTTCCACCTCCGCCTTAACTTCGTTCAGGCAGGTCAGCGACTGCGCCAGTTGCTCTATGACCGTCTGATATTTGTTTTCGCGTTTTCCCGTCACCCTCAGCTCGTACACGAGCAGCAGGCAGAACAGCACGGCGAAAATGCCGTTGGAAACCGCCACTCTCATCACTTCTTCCCATACCATTCAATTCTCCTCCGAAAAATAAATTACCGGTGCCGAAAAATCAGCCTGTCCGGCGCTTATCTCGACGGCAAATTTTTCCGCACAGCGCAGATCTTTCAAAAACTGCGCCCGCGCCATACCTTTTACGAAATACTTTCTCGCCCGACCGTCGGCATAAACGGTTATTTCCGCGTCCGACTGCGTCTTGATTTTAATGGCCGCCAGCTGCTTACGTCCCTGTAGGCCGAAATTTACGTTTACTAAAAATCGTCCCGCCGCGTCGTTAAGCGAAGAAAGCGTCTCGCCTTCCTGTTCCCGTTCCGACAAAAACGCCACGCTGTCGTCCGAAAAGCACACCATAAGCCTACTGTCTTTAAAGGCGCAAAACGACACTATGCCGACGTCCGTATAAACGCCCCACTCGTCGGTTGCGGTATCGTACACCAGCAGCGCGTTGTTGTCCTCGCCGTCGCCGCCCATGTGCGTTGCCGCAAATATTTTGCCGTCGTAAAGCGCGATACGCGACGACCTTCCCGCCTTAAAAATATCCGCGCCCAATGCCGGTTTTACGCTGCCGCCGTCAAAGCGGTACAGCCCGCGCGAAGTAAAAAACCACATCTCGTCGCCCACAACTTTCACCGTCTCGCCGTAAATTTCTTCCCCGCACTGCCACATTTTGGCGACGGAATAATTGTCCGACTGCGCGCGCGAAATGCGCGATATTCCGTTTGTCTGAAAGACGTAAATATAGTTTTTAACCGTCGCGAGGCTTTGCGCCTTACCGCACTCGTTGTACACCAATAGAGCGGTAAATTTGCTGCTCCACGACCCCGGCGCGGAGGGCGTCATGTACTTAACGCCGGAAAAGTTGTCCGACGAACAGGCAAACAGCTTGCCGTCGTAAAGCGCCGCTCCCGTGACCATGGGATTTTCTTCCGACTTATCGAAGTCGCCGTCAAACACGAAAAACCCGCTTTCGGCGCCGTTTATAAGCAGATAGTCCTTGCCGTTATAATTGTAGTCGATAAAGACGGGCTCTCGGTCATACGTCACGTCCTCGCGCGTTACGCTGACGGAAGCGGGCTGTTCAAGGTCGAAATACACGAGCTTTTTGTCTTTGTTAAGCCCGAATACATAGCGCTTTAACACCGTTCCGTCGGGGTTGTGCTGCTCGAAATAGTGCGGATAACGTATCTCCATGTCGCTGTAAGGCTGGGGCGAAAACTTTTTCAGCGATTTGACGAACTTTCCGCCCTCCCGTTCGAGATTGCGCGTACTCGCCGTACAGTCCTCGGCGGAATATTCGGCGCCGGCGAAATCGGGGCACTGCCACACGTTTACCTTTTTGCCCGTCAGCATATCCACAAAACTTTTCACTTGCCCCTCCCTTTTAGTACCATTTTCTTTGCGGCATAACGCCGGCTTTTTGCGGCTTTTTGTCCTCGAGAAGCTCCCGCTCCTTCAAAAACAGCGTCTGCCACTTTACCGCCTCGTTGTTTCTTCCCGATATAATGCAGTATTCGCAGGCGACGCCGTAAACCACCGCCTTTACGCCCACCGCCGCCGGGAAGGGCAGGTCGTCCTCTTCCGTCAGCGTTCCGGGCAGATATTTATACGTCACGACATAAATGCCGTCCTCGGCCAGCAGCCTGTCGCTGTAAGGCGTAAAGCGCGCCTTTTTGCCTTGCAGGGTTGCAAGCGACACCACTTCCGTCAGATTTTTGTCTATCATCGCATACATGACAAATCCCTGCGTCACCGCCACGGTTTTGCTCTTTACAAGCGGCACGGCGTGCATGGCGAGGTCGCCCGCCACCAGATTTACGCAGCGCAAAAGATAATTTTTTTCCTCGTCCGGAATGGTTGCGCCGCCCTCCTGACCGCCGGAAGATCCGCCGCTTTGCGCCAATCCCAGGCAGTGCGCCGCAAGATCTATAACTTCGCTTACACTACTCATATTTACCTCCGAAAACGCGTTCGGCTTTACGCTCGATGTCCTTTACGGCAGCGCGGACATTGCGTTTTTGCAGCAGCCGGTTTTCGCGCTCGATGCTTTCCAGCAGTTTTTTACGGTTTTCCCGGCGCGTCTCAAGCACTTTTCTCACGCTGCGCTCGTCAAGGCGGTCAAAGGGCAGAACGACGGCGGCAACGGCGAGATCATCCGAGCAATACACCTCATAGCGCCGTTTTTCATACGAATAAAACACGAAATAACTCGGGTCGATTGCGCGTATGCGCCGCGCTATGCCCATCAGATCGTCCTCCACCACGTACCCTTTGCCTATCATATCACTCCCTCGTAATGCCCATAAGGCGCACAAGGCTGTTGGGCTTGTTGCATATGAGGTCGCAGTACTTTACCAGCGTGGCGCTGTACACCGGCTTATCCTGCGCCTGGTGCAGAATGTTTCCGTTTTCCGTTTCGAGAAATCTCCAATCGCAAAGCTGGTGCAGTTTCAGCGTAGAAGTATCCATCATATACATCTCGCCGCTGTCCACAAAGCGCTCGAACACCATGGGAACGCCGCCGAACGAAATGGCCTTAAAGCCCGTATCGGTGGTCATATAATCGACGTTGCGCTTGTAAGAAGCGAGAAAGTCGAGATAGGAATACTTCGCCTCGTTGGAAAGAGCGATAAAGTCGATTTTGCAGTTGGAAAAGTTTTCCACTCTGTCTATATGCTCCTGAATGGTCACGTCGGACAGCGCGCCGACATTGCTGTAAAAGCGCGGCACAAGCGACGGAATGCTGCTTCTCGGAATACCGTAAAGGTCGCCGCTCGAGGAGAATATGGCTTTAAGGCCGGTGAGTTCCTTGTTGCGGCTGCCCTGGTTGTACAGGTATCCCGTAGTAACGGTGGGATTGGTTTGCAGCGTCACTTTGTTGTTTACGCGGTCGATGGCGATTATCTTATCGGACAGCTTATCGACGCCCGCCGACGTGGTGTAAACGTCCACCATCATGCCTTCGATGAGATTGTTTGTGCCCGAAACGCCCAGCTTGCCGTCGGTAACGGAAGTAAAGTTGCACAAAAAGCCCGTTCCGTCGCCGTACAGCATGCGCGCCAGATGGAACTTGGACGCTTCCAGCAGTCCCGTGATTTCCGCGGTGAGCAGATCCGTAAAAGCGCCTGCGCCTTCTTTGCCCGCTCTTATCGCCTTGTCGGTGATGGAAATCTGGCCGTAAAGGTTTTTGAGCGTGCTCGTAAACTGCAGGTACTGGTTCGAGCCGGTAGTCGGCAGAACGCCGTCCTCATCGCCCGCTCCCACGCCGCCGTTGATGCCCATTCGGACGGCGGTGCGTATTTCGTTGCCGTAAACGTCCGTCTGAGTCTGTTCGATTTTTGCAAACAGCGGATTGGACGAAGTATTAAGCAAGTTGCTCATAGTGCCGAGATAAATGTTTTTTAAAGCGCTTTCCGCTTCCTGTAATGTTATCATAATTTTCTCCTTTATCTAAATATTTTTTTGCGCGGACTTTTTTTCGGGACGCAGCCGTCCCTATATTACGCCCTTTTCGGGACGCTTTCCGGCGCCGCCGTCCGCACTTTATTAAGCGCCGCCGAAAGCACGCCTTTTGCCGAAAACGCTTGATTCGGCAATAAATTTTCCCGCCCGGCGCCCAACGGTTTTTGTGCGCGGTTTTTTCCTTTTATATATTTTCCCTTTATTCCTTTTATAACATTTTTCCTTTCATATAATAAAGAAAACAACAAAGAAAAAACGCGTCCTATTTTTGTCTGTTAAAGAATTTTTCCGCCAAGGCGTTTGCCTCTTTCAGCGTTTTAGGCGCGTGACATTCGCTTACGGGACTTTCGCCCGTTCCGCCCATAAACGACGGAACGCGGATATCCGACACCTTTTTAAGGTAATTTTCTATCACCGCTTTTTCCACTTCCGGACAGTGCGCCGCCGCGGATATGACGTCGGGACGTTTCAAAACCTCCTCGGCGGGGAGAGTTTTTTCCGCCTCTTTAAGACGGGCGCTCAGGCGTCTGACTTCCGCCTCGCTGCGCACATACGCCGCCAAAAAATCTTTTACCATACTGTCGTCTGTTTTCTGTGCCGCAGCAAAGCCTCCTTCCGCCTTTTTTACGCCGATATCGTCCGCAAAAGCGGAGACGTCAAGACCGTCCGGCTTTTTTTCTTCGCGCGGGGCCGTCTCCTGTTGCTTTGCCGCCGACGCGCCTTTCTCCGCCTTAACTTCTTCCCACCCGCGGACAACCGTTCCGCCTTCCGATTTATCCATTACAATTCCTCCTTACCGATTTTTTCCTTATGCTTTTTAATGTGTTCTTCCGCAGCTTTCTGCGCCTTTTCGTCGGCCTTGCCGGAAAGTGCGAAGGCCGTATGAACGGCGATATGCACGGCGTCGTCGTCATACTCGCGCAACGCGGGCTGTACGCCCTGTTTCAAAAGTTCGTTTTCTCGTTTTGCGCTCATACGCTGGAGCTGCGCCGCTCCGTCCGCCTTTTCAAGACCGCCCAGTCCGAAGGTCTTCAAAATATTGCATCTCGTCTCCGCGTCCAGTTTGCCCTCTTCGCCTAAAATGCCCGCTGCAAACAGCTTTAATACGGTGTTGCGGCGCGAAGTGACGTTGTCGCCCAGCCGAGCGTCCGCCTCGATTACGGCGTCTTCTCCGCTTAAAGAACGCGAATTCCACGCAATGGCGCGCACCTGCCCGTCTTCTCCCGCCACCTTGCTTATGCGCGTGGGAGTGGCAAACTGCCTGTAAAGCCGCAAAATCATCTTGCCCACCTGCTTTACCGCGGCGCGAATTTCCTCCGCGCTTACCGTCAGACGGCTGTCGTCCTGTTCTATCAGCATTTCCAGCGCGCTGCCGCTGCTTACGGTTGACGGCACGGCGGACGCGGACATAAACTCGCTTACTCCGCTGACGGCGGCAAATTCGTTGAGAAGATTCTGTTCCTCCTTATCGAAGTCTTCCGGCACCGACCCCGCGTCCAAAAAGACGGGCGGCTTACTGCCCGCGGCATAGACGATTATTTTTCCCGGCGCCAGTCCTTCGTCCTCCAGGTCGCTTACGTCGACGCTGCCCTCTTCCACCGCCAGAACGCCCGTAGCCAAGCGGTTCATAAATTCGTGCTTGCGGTTTTTGACGGCGTTGTAGGCGCGCTGAACGGGGACGGCACGTTCTATCGGACAAACGCCGAAAAATCTGCCCGCTCTCGGAAAACTGCGCTGCCGCACGAACGGCAGTCCCGGCTCGCCGTTTTCGTCCACCGCCAGCGGCAAATCGCCCTCGTAGAGCAGTCTGCCGCCCGCCGCGACCTCGTATCTCCCGCGCGGAAACTCTCCGTCGGGCCGCGTATAACGTTCTATCACCAGCGCGTAGTCGTCTCTCGATGCCGCCGCCCCTTCCGCGCTCTCCGCTCCGGAGACGGCCCGCTCGTCCGGTTTGACGTCAACGTGCCACAGCCGTTTTATCTCTTCCGTCGGCAGACTTTTGGCGTGAATTATACTGCGGCAGTCGGCAATGCTGCGCCTGGCGGTAGAGTCGGGAAAAATTTCGTAAGGCGGGCACACGTCTATCCGCACGTCGCCCTCTTTTATTGCTTTTCCGTCTATTTTTCCCACCGTCATACCCGCTTCTTTGTCCCAGCTCAGCTTGTAAAACGCCGTGCCCGTCAGCTCCGACCACATAGTTGCCTCGTCGATAAGCCGGCTAAGCTCCGTCTTCTCGCATGCGCGCTGCAAAATACGGGCGCTTACGTCCGCCGCGGCGCTCTCCTGACCGTCGTCGGAAGCGGATTTTAAGCTAAGCGTGGGCTTTGAACGCGCCAGCCGCGCCAACCGGGTCTCCAAAATACCCGCCAGGTGATTAAACGCCGTGCGCTCCTCCCAGTAATAATTTTTCGCGCTGTCGGCAATCATGCCGCCGGGCAGCGCCGTAATAAACTGGTCGCCCGCCACCATTCTGGCGTTTATGCGCCACGCCGTTTCCTCCTCGCGTCGTTCGTCGGCGCGCCGCTCGTAATCGGCCAGAATCTGGTGCGCCCGCCGCTCCGAATATTCGCTTGTCATTTACGCCTCCTTCGCCGCGCGTGCGGACGCTTTGGCCGCCAAACGGACTTTGGGCGGTTTTTCTTCGCTAAAAGACCCGCGGCTTTCTTTTTCCGTACAGGCGGCATTATTGTCCTTTGTACCGCCCGTCCCGTTAGCATACGGAGCTTTTTCGGCGCCGACCGCCTCTCCGCGCAGCAGCACGTCGGACGCGGTTTGCTCGTCCGTGCAGCCGTCCGAAAGCAGTTCTTTAAGCTGCGAAAGGCACTGACCGCACAGATAAACGCTGGTGTGCACGCCGCATCTGTCCATATAAAGCACATAGTCGGCAAAATTGCGGCATCCGCCCGTTTCGCAACGAATTTTACATTTAGTTTTTAGAAGTTTCATAAGATTTCCCCCGATTCAGTTATCGTACTCTTTGAGTTCGCGGAGAAGGCGCTGTTTTTCGGCTTTAAGTTGCTGTTCGGTCATTTCCTCGACGCGGCTTTCCGCTTCCAGCTCGAACAGGCATTTAACCGCCGCTATGTCGGGCGGCACTTCCTTTGTGGACAGCCTGACTTTCGTGGTCTGCATTTCTCCGTCGACTATTTGTTGTTCTTCCACCTTTTCGGTGACTTTGTAGCCCTTCGCCTTTTTGCGAACGGCTGCTAATATTTTTTCATCCAACGGTAAACCCTCCTTTTATCCAAAGCAACCGGGCTGCTTTTCTCCCGCGGCAGATTGCGTTTTTTGGGCAGCGTCATGGCGTAATATCTCAGCTCGTCCATGGCGTGGTCGTCCCTTTTGACGGGACTTTCGCCGTCGCCCCAGCGATACCCCTTAAATTCCCTTATCATATTGACGCAGTCGGAAAAAATGTAGATATCCGGTTTTTTCCCGTCGCCCGCGAGCAGACTTTTTACGCGCGATATGCCGCTGAAAACGTCCTTGTTTACCTTGGAATTTACCGCTATGCCGTTTTCGCAGAACAGCTCGCTTACGCTTTTTTCGGCTGCCAGAGTGCGTTGTCCCGCCGCGCTGTCTATTAGCGCTTTAAGCCTTCCCGACTTATCCGTCGGCCATCCCAGCGACGCCGCCATCTCCCTTATTTTGCGGCAGTGGTATTCCACCGGCTGCCCGCTCTCGTAATGCTCTTTGATGACGAACACGCGCTCGCCGTCGGTGGCGTAAAAATGACAGGACGTGGGATTTTTAAGGCCCGGGTCTATCGAAATTTTATCGTACCACTCCCTGGGCACCGCGAAGGGCTCGATGACGTGCACGTTTTCGTCAAACTCGGGATATACTGCGCCTTTAAGGGAGGCAAACCTGCCATAGCGCCGGCAGGACAATTCCTCCTCGCTCATAGAACGGCTCAATCGCTGCGTCTCCGCCGGGTCGAGAAAGGGATTGTCCGCCCACTCCATAAATTCGCACCACACTTCGTCGTCGCGGCGGTCGTTGAGATAAATGCGGTCGTAAAGAAAGGTGCGCCCCAATACGGGCGTCATGGTGCCGAAAATATCCCCCTTTTTGTCCATGACGCGCATGACGCACTCGGTGTAAATATCCTCGGGCGGTTCCTCGTCAAACCACACGAAGTCCAGCGACGTTCCCTGAAATTTAGCGCGGCCCGTCTCGCAGCTCTTAAACCATATCCGACTTTTCCCGCCGAAGACGTTTTTTACGGTGATGCAGTCGATTACGCCGTTTTCGGGCGTGTCCTGCCGTCCGCTGAGCATGGTGATGTCGTCTATCCATTCGGGATTGAGATACTTTAATATTTTACGCTGAGCCACCTCTTTCTGAACGCCCTGCGACAGCGATACCACCCAGCCCTCCGAGCAGCGCCTGTTGGGTCTGTACGGATGAATACCGCGCGCCAGCCACACCGTTTCCACCGCGCCGCACTCCGTCTTGCCCGAACGATTGCCGCCGAACACCCACCTGTTGCGCTTTTGACAGCGATGAAATTCCAGCTGCTTATAATGGAGGGGCGGAGCCGCGTTATAGCGCGACAGCGCATCGTTTTCGCGTTTTTCCGCCAGCAGTTTCTCGATTTTAAGCACCCGCAGAACAATTTCTTTTTCCGTCATAAAATTCAGCCAAAATAAGACAAAATAAACTATTTTTGCCCCGGCTTTTCCCCCTTAAAAAAGTTAAAATAGTAGCATGAAAAGTTTTTTTACCGCAATTATCGCGGCGGCGATGATTTTTTCCGCCGGATTAATTCCTTCGGTCGCCCCGGCCGCCCGTTCTCATCTCCGCCCGCGGCAAACGCCGAGCGTTTTTAGACAGGCTTCCGGCGGCGCGCTTACGGCTTCTTCTCCCGTTTTAGAGCAAGACGGCGAAGAGCCCTTACTTCCCTTTTACGCCGAAATAACCGGCGGCTGCGTTTTGTATTCGGACGAAAGCCTTACAAACGCCGTCACATCTCTTCCCCCGACGTATTTCGTTATGGTGTACAAAGTGCTGCCGTCGGCGTACCAAGTGAGCTACAAGAATCTTGACGGCTACATAAACCGCGGCGATGTGAGCGCCGTGGACTTTACGCCCAAAACCAAATTCGCCTCGTCATTCCTTACGCTTTCCAACGACGGACTGCACATCAACGTCCGTTCCGCGCCCGACCACAACGCCGACAACATCGTAGCCCGCCTTACTCACGGGGCGACGCTCTATTATTACGGCACCGTCAGCGGCACGACGCAAAACCAGCTTATCGGCGACAAGTGGTACTGCGTGCAGCTTTCGGAAGGCGGATACGGCTATGTCTACTCCATGTATGCCGACGCCGCTCCCATACCCGACAACGTCATCGAACCCGAACCTCCCTCCGAGAACGTCACGGTGTCGCCCGACGTCTCCGCCGGCGGAAACAGCGAATATTTTTTTATCGCGGCGCTGTGCATTCCCGTCATAATTTTTTGCTATCTGCTGTTTAAGCCGCGTCCCGATTCCGGCGCCCGCAGCTGAGCCTTTTATATCGCGTCATACCCCAAAAGATACAAAATGTTGGCGGCAGTCTTTTCGGCGGCAACGGTCTTACGGCGCACCGAGCGAGCCGAATATCCCCTTCCCTCCTTAGCCTTTTCGGAAGAGACACCGTGCGCACGCAGCAGCAAAAGCGCCGTCTCCTCTTCGGTTAGTCCCGCCAGCAGTTTTTCGCGGTAATACAAAGCGTTTTCCAGCCGGCGTTTCTTTTCTGTTATTTTCAGAATGGCTTGCATTTGCATGCGCGTATCTCCGAAGGCATAGGACGCTATTCTTTGCATACGTTTTGACAGTCTGTCAAGCTTTTCGGCAGCGCCGTCGCCCAGTCGCAAGAGCGCATAAATTTTTTCTTCCATGATTTTTACACCTCTCGATTTTTGTTAATCGTCACCACGGGGCTAATGCAGCAACCTGATTACACGCATATAATACGCATTTTTTGATGACAACTGTGTGTCACATATAAAAAGCGCGGTCATTGAAATCAAATATAAAAAACAGCAGATATCAGTCGTTTTTTTTCGACAAATATCTGCTGTAACAAAAATATTAAAATTTTTAACTCAAAATATATAACAAAAAGCCGCTCGTAAAAACAAAGCGGCTTATATCGTTAATTTTTGGGGGAATAGTTGGGACTTTCCTTGGTGATGGAAATGTCGTGCGGGTGGCTTTCGATGAGCGAGGCGTTGGTAATTTTTACAAAACGCGCGTTGGTCCTGAGCTGTTGTATAGTGCGCTGGCCGACATAGCCCATGCCGGCGCGCAGTCCGCCCATCAGCTGATACACTATTTCGGAAAGCGGTCCGCGGTAAGGCACTCTGCCTTCCACCCCTTCGGGCACAAGCTTTTTGCTGCCGTCCTGGAAATAGCGGTCCTTGCTACCGAGAGGCATTGCGCCCAAAGAGCCCATACCCCTGTATGACTTGAAGTTTCTGCCCTGGTAAATTTCCAGCTCGCCGGGGCTTTCCTCCGTACCGGCAAACAGTGAGCCCAGCATGACGGCATGCGCTCCCGCCGCGATGGCCTTTGTGATGTCGCCGCTGTATTTGATGCCGCCGTCGCCGATTATGGTCTTGCCGTTTTTGTCCGCCACTTCCGCGCAGTCCATTATCGCGGTGAGCTGCGGCACGCCTATGCCCGCTACTATACGCGTTGTGCATATCGAGCCGGGTCCCATGCCCACTTTAACCACGTCCGCGCCCCTGTCGTAAAGCGCCTGAGCGGCCGCTGCGGTGGCGACGTTGCCGGCCACAAGCGTTATGTCCGGGAACTTGTTTTTTACCGCCGAAGCCGCTTCCATTACGCCCACGTTGTGTCCGTGCGCCGAATCCAGCACCAGACAGTCGACCTTAGCGTCCACTAAGGCGGCGGCTCTTTCCAGATAATTGCCCGTACTTCCTATCGCCGCGCCCACCAAAAGACGACCGTTTTTGTCCTTCGCCGAATTGGGATACTGAATGGCCTTTTCGATATCCTTTATTGTAATAAGTCCTTTTAGGTGGTATTTTTCGTCCACGATGGGCAGCTTTTCGATGCGGTGCTTGCCCAAAATCTTCTGCGCCTCCGCAAGCGACGTCCCTTCCGGCGCGGTGATGAGGCGGTCCTTTGTCATTATGCCGCCTATTTTCTGCGAATAATCGGTCTCGAAGCGCATATCGCGGTTGGTGAGAATGCCCACAAGTTTTCCGTCGCCGTCGACGATGGGAACGCCGCTTATGCGGTATTTACTCATCAGTTCCGCAGCGTCGCTCAGCGAACATTCGGGGTGAAGATAAAACGGATCGGTTATTACGCCGTGTTCGCTGCGCTTTACGCGGTCTATCTGTTCAGCCTGCGCTTCAATGGACATATTTTTGTGAATAATACCTATGCCGCCCTCGCGCGCAATGGCTATCGCCAGCCGCGCCTCCGTTACGGTGTCCATAGCCGCCGAAATAAGCGGAACGTTGAGCGTGATGTCCTTGCTGAGTTTTGTGGTAAGATCCGCCATGTTGGGCGTAAAATCCGACGCATCGGGAATAAGCAGTACGTCGTCGAATGTCAATGCCTCTTTGACAATTTTATTCATCGTAAACCTCCGTTTCGTTTGTGTTGCAGTAATTTTCAAAACAATATTCGTACAAGTCTTTTATGTCGGCGATGTCGTCGGGGAAATCGCCGTCCACCGCCCCCCATTCGCCGTCGCCGCCCATGACGTTGTAAAAGCGGTAAAACGCCTTTAACGCAAACAAGTCTTTAAGAGCCGGACTGTCGGCGTCAAGCGCACCAAGGACGTTTTTAAGCGCCGCCTTGTAAAATTCGGTAAACCGCGCCGTAAGCAGCGCGTCTTGCTGCTGCTCGCCCGCCTCCGCCGCGTAAACCGACAGCTGATTTATCAGATACACCGCGTCCGTCGATGCGGCGAAATTTACGCCGAGCAGTCCGTCCACGTCGCCGATAGCCACGTCTTTGCCGCCCACATACAGGCGCGTGTCGCCCTCCGCGAGCCGCGCGCGGTACAATGCAGTCGAATAATAGTCGACGGAATCGCACAGATTGACGTGCCACTCGCGCGGAGCCTGGGCCACGTTCATGCCGTCGTATTCGGCAAGCTGCTGCGCCGCCCCGTCGCTTTCCAGCAGTTTAAGGCAGTAACGCTGCGCCTTACCGGCGTAAGACGCATCCGTCTCCATAAGCGCTATCGCCTTATCGGCGGTTTTGCGCAGACGGAAAACATCCGCGTCGTCCGGCGTGGCCTTTTCGGCAAACTGGAACGAAAGCGCCGCGTTGCCCGCCTGGAAATAAAAGTCTTCCGCCGCCGCCGGGAACATTACGCACACCAAAACGAGGACAAGCGCGCCGAAAACCACCGAATACCACAGTGTTTTAAGCGCCAGTTGCCACACTAACGAAAAAGTGCCGCTGTTGTCGTCGCGTTTCACAATATCCTCCCGAATGCTTTTTATCTATTCTAACACAAAACGCGTTTTTTTTCAATCGTTTTTACGCCACTTTAAAAAAAATTCGCCGCGGCGGCTCTTCCCGTCGCGACAAACGATGCGCTAAAAATTTCCCAGTCACAAAAAAAACAGTACGATAAGCGCGCATGAAAAGGATATAAGATTGATTTTCGCCGTTCCTTTAAGATCGCCCGACGGACATCTTGCCAATTTTGTCACTATCGTTTTACACGCGCCGAGCAAGACGGAAAACGCAAGCAGTAAATATTCCATAAATCACTTTCCGCCCTTTTCTATAAACGCCGCGGGGCTTATCCCCTCCGCTCTTTTAAACATGCGCGAAAAATACAGCGGATCGGAAAAACCGCACATTTCGGCTATTTCCTTTATCGACATTTGGCGACCGTATGCCCTTCCCGGAAAATTTGGGACAGTCGGGTCGTAGTAACGCATATATTCGAAAAAGGGGCTTCGGACAGCGAACCGTGCGTGCATCCGGGCGGAATAATCAAAAGCATGCCCTTGCAAAAGGCCGCGTCGCCCGCGTCGGAACGCATTATTCCGTCGCCGGCAAGATAACACACTATTTCAAACACGTCGTGGCGGTGCAACGGGTATCGGGATAAGCCGGCCGCTGTGCGCGTAATAAGAAATCCCATATTTTTTAGTATATTACTTTTGCCGGCGATAGGCAAGAAAAACGCCTGCATTTTTCGAGAATAAATATAGACAAAACGGGAAAGCGTGCTGCTCTCCCGTCGCCTGCGCAAAAGAAAAACTTTTTACTTTCTCGTCGCCATCACTGCGCCCGTGGACGTGTCCAGCAGCGCCGCAACGGACGTATCGGGCTGAGCCGCCGGCACGAACGCCACATACCAATAGTATTTGCCGTCGGACTTTAACGGGTTTTCGATATAGCGGACGTAGATTTCGCCGCTGAATTTGTCCTTTGCGCTGTACGGCGCCAGACTGTCCGAGAGCGCTTTAAGCGCTATATCCAGCGCCGCTGCGCCGTCTATTTCTCCTTCGCCGCGCACGCTTGTAAGCTCGATATCCGCCTGCGAATCACCGTAAACCAGCCTGACGGTCTGCTTGTCGGGCACGCGCGACATTATTTCAAAATAAAAGCATTCCTTGTAGGGATGTTTTAACGCCTCGCCCTCCGCCTCCTGCTTGCCCTCTTCGTCCAGCAGTATCACCTTTATCGCCGAGTACGCCGTCGCGCTTTTGGGCGTAACGCTTATAAGCGAATATTCGCCTTTTTCGCCGCTTACGCCGTCTATCTCAAAGGGCGTTTCGCGATAGCCGCCGATGAGCGTCACCGTAAAACGCTGGTTTTCGCCCTTTAAAAACTGGTCGCGCATCTCGGATATGCTGTCGTCGTATTTGCCCTTGCCGCCGCAGCCGCCCAGCGTCATGACCGCAATAAGCGCGATACAGCAAAGAAGAATGGTTTTTAGCGTCTTTTTCATAATTCACCTCTACGCTATTGTATTGTTGCGCGGGCGGTTTTAGAACGATAAAAATGCCTTTTGGCGGGTTTTTTAAGATTAAAGTCGTTGATTGGAAAAAATTTTATGTAAAAAAGCGGCTAATTTCAAAATCGCCGCCGACAAAAAAACATATTCCGTTTGCCGCCGACAAAAAGACAGATCGCCGCTGTGGGATAAAGTTTTGGGTCGATAAAAAACGCGCCGCAGGGGATAAGTTTGGAGCGATAAAAAACGCGCCGCAGGGGATAAGTTTGGAGCGATAAAAAACGCCGATATGGAGTAAGTTTTCGGGAATAAGAAAAAACGCGCAAGAAAAAAAGGCCGATAAGGACCCTTTTTCTTATTTGTCATGGTTTTTTATACTAATTTTAAGCCGCGGCGACATTCCGGAAAGTGCCGGTCATATCGAAATACTTGCGCGTCTCGCCGTTGACTTCGAGATAATATCTGCCGTCCTCTTTTATTGCGGGGGAACTGAAGAGAATACTGCCCGCCTCCGCCGACAGCTCGCGCGAGAACAGCACCCGTCCGTCGTCGCTTTTAAGCGCTATATATCCGCCGTTTACCGGGCTGGAAAAGGACACCGTGACCGCGGCCTGGGACGACTGCCTTACCGGTGTTTGCACCAGACCCGTCGGCGCAGTGAGCATCACCTTGCCGCCGTTGATTTTTATGCCATCGGAAAAGGACACCACGGGAGAAACGCCGTCCTCTCCGCCGCTGGCAAACAGTTCGCCGTCGCTGATGAGCGCCTTTCCGTCGGCGATTACAGCCGAGGCATAGGCGTTTACGTCGGCATTGCCGCCGCCGATGATAAACGCGCTGTCGCATTTTACCGACGTGCCGAGCGGCTGAATTTTTATGCCCGTGTCGGCGGCTATTATTTTAAGCGCGCCGCCCTTTATGGTCAGCTGCCGGGCCGTTATGCCGTTTTCGGCCTTTTTTATCTCCGTGCGGCCGCCTTCTATCGCCACCAACGGGCTGGATATCGCCACTCTTTTTGCGCACAGCGACAAAGCGGCGGTGCCCGCCACCAGCGTCTCTTCCTCGGAACTTAGAGAAGTGTCCAGGCTGTCCACTCCCAGCGACCCGCCCGTAACGGCGATACTGCCCTTGGAATGTATGCCTTTACGCGAATATATTTCGTCGTACCACTGCGAATCCGAGCCGTTGCCGCTGCACAGGTTGAGCTTGGTGTCGACGCCCGTTACGCCTGCGAAACGACGGGCGAATATCGAGTCGTATGCGGATGTAACGCGCAGCGAGCCGTTTTCCGCCACAAAAAAACCGCTTAGTCCCGCTTCGGCGCCCAACGCCTCTATTCCGCTGCCGCCCTTGGTGTCGATGTTGATGTCGCCGCCGCGCACCACCACGTTTTCGCCGATTATTCCTTCGCCCAGCGACATTACCGACAGCGTGCCCGACATTATTTTGACGGTGCCGCTGCTGTCGACGCCGTTGCCCGAAAAGGACTTTATGTGCAGCGTGCCGTTGCCGTTTATCGTTACGTCGCCGAGAGAGTACACCGCTGTGGTGGCATAATCGGGGGCAAACGCTATCGCCGCGTCGCTCGCCATGGCATTTTTGATGTGGTTGACGCTGCCGCCCGCCATAGTAATTACTTTACAGCCGGTGCCCATAAACATAAGCGGCACGTCTCTTGAACACGATATTGTCGCGCCGTCTAAAATGACGCGGACGTTGCCGTCGGCGATGCTCATGATGGAGCCGTCGCTGAGGACGCCCGTAAAACGGTACAATCCCGGCGCACGCAATAAAATCACGTTGAGACTGTTGTCGACGCTTATGCTGCCGCCCGACAGGTCGCGCTTTACGAAAGAATTGCCGTCGGCGAGCACTACGTCGCTGCAATAATACGCTCCGTTTTCGTCGTAGTCCCAACCGAAAAGCTCAAAGTCGCTGTCGGGAAAATCTATACTTTGTATTAAATCATATGTGCGGACGGGCTCGTACACTGTCGGCTCGGCCGGCATTTCGGTAGTCATGCCCAGCGTGTCCTCCGCACCCGTAAACGAACCGGAAGTGCCGCTGCCGCACGACGACGCTATGCACAGTAAAAGCGCCGCCGACATGAGCGTACCTATATATCTTAAAATTTTCATGCCGCAAACTCCGAAAATTCTGCTTATTTTCGCGTTTATTATACGCTTTGTATATGTAAATAAAATGAAAATGCAATAAAAATCGCCAAATAGTTTGCGCGGGCTTTTGATAATAAAATATAGTACTACGTCACACATAGTACTATATTTTGCTTATTTTTGAAAGAAATCAGAGAGTTTTAAGTAAATCAGGCAACAGGCGTATATCGTCGATGTGCAAGTCGACATAGTCCGGAATTTTATCGGGGGCACACTTTTTTATCCAGCACGAGCGCATCCCGACGCTTGCGGCCCCGACAATATCCGCCGTAAGCGAGTCGCCTATCATCATTGCCCTCCGCGCGTCGTCCACCTGCGCCAAACGCATTATTTTCTTAAAGAATTCGGGCGACGGCTTGCTTGCGCCTATGTCCTCGGAGGCGTAAATCGCGTCGAAACAATCGGCAATTCCGGCAAGAGCGAGCCTGTTGTGCTGCTGGGCATAGAAAGAGTTGCTGGCGACAAAGAGTTTGTATCTGCCGTGCAGGGCGCGTATAACCTCCGCCGCTCCCTCCACTTCTATGCAGGATGAATGTAAGTTGGCGCGGAATTCCGTTTCGAACACCGGTCCGGGAAAGTCGACGCCTATCTCCTTAAACAATGCGTCAAAACGATGGCGCGCCAAATATGCACGGTCTATCTCGCCCTTTTCGATGCGCCGCCAGAAATCCGAGTTAATGCGCTTGAAAGCGCAAAAGACGCTGTCGTCGTATTTTAGACCGAATTTTTCAAACGCTTTGGCGATGGAGTCGGCTGCGCACTTGTCGAAATCGAAAATAGTGTCGTCCACATCGAAAAACAGGTGCGTTACCGATTGCATTTGCCGTCCTCCTCGGCTTTAAGGCGATCCAAAGCCAGACGATAGCCGTCGCTGTATTTAAGACAGCGGTTGACACGGCTGATGGTGGCCGAGCTTGCACCCGTCTTTTCGGAAATGTCGGTATAGCTGCGGCCTTCTTCCAACTGTTTCGCCACCTGAAAACGCTGCGCCATATCCAGCATTTCCTTTATCGTGCAAAGGTCGGAAAAAAAGGCGTAACATTCGCCGCCGTCTTTAAGCGACAGAATGACGCGGAATAATTCGTCCAGTTCGGGGGAATTGATAGATTTCATGTGTTTCGCCTCGCGATATTATTGAGATTTGTCCTTATTCGTACTCCTTAGCTGCGGCGGCATGGCCGCATAAATGGCGCGGATAGCCGCTTTATTGCGTTACGGGCGCTCGGCCGGGGTAAAAACTCTGTTAAGCGACGTTATTGCGCTTGGAGGTAAAACATCGCCGACGACCGGGGGTAAAAAGCGCCGCTCAGCCAAGATCGGGCTGAGACATAAAAGTCACCGTCGCATCATCGGGAAGGGCGTCGGACTCGAACAGCACCACCTGGTTTTTGCCGGGCTTTATGACGCTTGCCGGCACAAAAAGCCGCTTTTGCGGACCCGCTTTCCAATATCTGCCTATATTAAAGCCGTTGACGAGCACGAAGCCTTTCGTAAAGCCTTCCGTGGACAAAAACGTGTCCGCCGGCTCGTCGGCCGTGAATGTTCCGCGATAAAATGCCATGGCGCGCCCGGGCTTAGCGGGCTTAAAGCACAGCTTGTCCAGATTGTCCATGGGCAGCGGATAGACCGTCCAATTGAAGTGTATTTTGCTGTCTATAAGGCACCTGCCGGCTATTCCCTTTTTTCGCATCATCTTGGAGCCGAAGTTGGCGCGGCCCATATTTTCGACGAGAATAAACAGCTTGTCGCCCGCCGACGCCGAAAATTTTACTTCCGGCTTGTCGTCGTTGACGTACACTATGCCGCACAGCGCGTCGTTGACGTACACCTGAGCGCGGTCGCCCAGACTTTCAAACCACAACGTGCTGTCTTTGTAGTCGCGGTTTAGCGTCGTTTCGTAGGCGATATAGCCGTAACCCACGCCGTAACTTTCCATGCAGCCGGGCACGTTGGAAAAATGCGGCGAGGACAATGCGCCGAGGTTGTCGGTAAGCAGCGCGCTTTCGGTAAATTCCACCCTGCCGAAAGCCTTCTTTTTGCGGGCGGGCGGAATGTCGGGCAGCTCGGCGCCTGTGTGCCGCTGTATAACTTCCCTTACGGCCAGATATTTGGGCGTGATGTCGCCGCTCTCCGTCAGCAGCGCGTCGTAGTCGTAGCTGGTTACGTCGGGCGCGAATTTTTCGTAATGGTTGGCGCCGGAAGTGAAGCCGAAATTGGTGCCGCCGATAAACATATACATATTGACGCTGCCCTTACTAAGCATGTCGTCCAGCGCTTTTGCGTAATCTTCCGCCGACGTGGTGTGGTGCTTTTCGTCGCCCCATGCGTCAAACCAGCCGTTCCACATCTCCATGCACATTTTGGGACTGTCCGGGAAAAGCTTGTCGTGGGCGGCAAAATTTTCCTTTACGCGGCTGCCGAAATTGAGCGTCGCAAGACACCCCTCCACGGTGCCGTCCAGAAGATTGTCCTCTCCTGTGCCGTCCGAAGTGAAAAGCGGCACTTCGATGCCGGAAGAGACGTAATAATCTCTTAGCTCTTTGAGATAGTTTTTGTCGTCGCCGTAATAGCCGTATTCGTTTTCGCACTGCACCATGATGACGTTGCCGCCGCGCGTTATTTGCAAGGGGGCTATTATGTCCGCGATGTTTTTTATGTACCGCTTGAAGTACTTCATGTAGACGGGCGACGAACATCGTATCTCCATGTCGTCGTAAGTTTGTATCCACCAAGGCAGACCGCCGAACTCCCACTCGGCGCAGATATACGGACCGGGGCGCACTATGGCGAGCAGGCCCTCCTGTTGTGCGAGGGTGAGAAAGCGCGATATGTCCAGCATGCCCGAAAAATCGAATTCGCCGGGACGCTTTTCGTGCATGTTCCATGCGCAGTACGTCTCGACGCAGTTGCAGCCCAGCGCGCGCAGCTTTTTGAATATGTCGCGCCAGGTGTCGGGCATGTTGCGAAAATAGTGCACCGCTCCCGATATAATCTTGATTTTTTGGTCGTTTAGATAAAAGTCCGAACCTTTGATATAAAAATTCATAGATTTCTCCGTTTTTGGAAAGGTAGTGCTGTTTTTAAGGCGCCGCCAATTTTTAGCGCGGCGCGGCGGATACGTGTTTTTTCATAAATTTGCGCGCGGCGATCAGGTTTGCGCCCAAGGACTACGGAATACGCGTATTTTCGTCCGATACGCGCATTTTCGTCCGAGCGGACGGGGTTTTATTTGTTTTTTTATTAGAGCGGGCGGGTTTTTGTGAATAAACGGGCGGAAAAAGAGCCAAAACGAGTGGTTTTTTTGCGATTTTCCGCTTAATTATCAGTAGACGGTGAGTTTTTCCGCTTTTGCCGCCGAAGGGCCCTTATATCGGGGCAAAGTCTCGGTCGTACTGCTAAGAGTAAGCGTAGCCAGCACTTCCGACAGTTTGCCGCTTAAACTTATTCCCGTGACGGGGATGACCTTTTTGCCGTCGTACAGCACGGCAAGACGCACTTCTCCGCCGATATAATCGCCGTAAACGTCCACCTGTATGCCCGACATAGAGTACACTCTAAGCGCTTTGCCGCTTGTCATTTCGCTCTCGTCGACGCTGCCGGCTGCCACTTCCATACAGGGCGAATTGCCGGTGGCGGTCATTCCGAGATACTGCGCAAAACGGTTTGAGCCGTGATAAGCCATCACCTTGCCCTTTTGTATCACGGTGACGTCGCGGTAAATCACTCCGTCGTCGTCGAACAGTCTGCTGCCCGTGCAGCCGTCTATGCGGCCTTTGAGCGTCACTGTAAGCGGACAATCGCCGTCGGCAATGCTGTCGCCGAGAGAAAATCTGTTGGAGCCCGAATAAACCGTAGCAAAATCGCTGTCGGATACTATTGCCGCCAGCATTTCGTACAGCTCCTGCGCGCCGAAAATTACGGGGCAATCGAGCTTTTCCGTCGGCTTTTGCGCGGCGAGACGCCACGACGCCTGACGCATCCATTGTTTTACCGCGCTGGTCAGTCCCGACAAATGCGCGTCCGCAAGATAATACGTCTTGTACAATTCGACCGACTGCCGTTGGTCCGTACAGGTGGGAATGGCCTCCGTAAACACTTTGGTGTATGACTGCTCGCAGTCCACATTGCCGGAAGTGACAAGCCGTTCGTTGACTTTGCTGGCGAATATTTCCAGCGCGTTCATCGTGCAGCCCTCTCCGCCCACTCCCGCGCAGACGGCGTCATATATGTCGCAGGCAAACTGTTTAAGCGGATAGTCGGCAATATCGGGGCTAAGCGAGCCGCTTATCGTCACGTCCTTTACAAGCGAATAGGGTTTGTCCTTGATGAGGCGCGCGCACTGCATGGCCTGCTCGATTTTTCGGGCCGTTTCCTTCTCGTCGTAGGGCGCGAATACGCGGAAAGAGCTGCTGCCCGTCGTGTCCTCCCCGTCGGCGTAAACGGTGACGACGAGATTTGTGTCGTCGACTAAGCGCGTCGTTTCGATTTTGCCGCGCACGCAGTACAGCTGATACGAATGCGTGTCTACGCGGTTTATTTTCCACTTGCTTACGCCTAAATTATCCAGTTGTTTTACCACTATATCGATGGGCTTTTCGCCGTAAATTTTGTTTTTCATCCCAGTTTTATCCTCGCTTTGAGACAGGGGCCGCCGTCCGAGACGCGCACCCATTCCTTATAACCTTTGCCGCACATTCCGGAGCCTTCTATTTCCATGTCGCCCGACACCATGCTTATCGATTTCAGCAGGTCCGGCACATAGCCGCTCATCACCACCGGCGCAACGTAATTTTCGGTGAGAACGCCGTCGACTATCTCGATGCCGTACTCGGCGGTACATTGAATGGCCCAGTTTTTGGGGTCTTCCATGCCGTTGTTGGTTTCGAACAGCATATAGCCGTGCTTTATCGAGGCAATCATATCTTTAAGACTGCTGCCGCCCTTTTCGAAAAACGTGTTGGTCATGCGCGAATACGCCTTGTTTTTGTGACTTTCGCGACGACCGTTGCCGGTGGGCGCGACATTGAGTTGGGCGGCGCTGACGGCGTCGCATAAACCGCCGACAAGTATTCCGTCTTTTATTATCTGCGTATCGCCGGCAAGCACTCCGTCGTCGTCGAAGAAGTAACTGGCCACCGACAGGGCCGCCCCCGCGCCGTCACGCATATTGCATATCGGCGACGCAACCGCCTCGCCCATGTACTGCTTGGCAAGCGCGCGCTCCTTTACGAACTGATCCATTTCCACGCCGTGGCCGAACGCCTCGTGCGCAATAAGTCCCGTAATGGACGGGTCGGTGATGACGTCGTATTCGCCGGGCACGATGGGTTTTGCTTTCAAAAGGTGCTTGGCTTTGTCTATGAGCTTGTCCACTTTGCCGGGAAGTGCGGCGGCAACCGGTTTAAAACTCGGACCGTCGACACATTCGCGGGCGGAGACCAGCTTGCCGTCCTCCTTCATTATTGCCAGGAGATAGCCGTTGACATACGCATAGCTTTGCGTGAGCGTGCGGTTTTCGCTGACAAACACTTTGCTGACGCGCATTATCCGGAAAATGCAGGCGGCGTTTACTATGCGGTTATCACGCTCAAGAACGCGCTGCTTTAGGTCGACGGCGGTGCCGATAAGCTGCTGCGTCGTAACTTCGTCCACATCGCTGTCGCGCTCAAAATCGCGTTTAAGAGGTTCGTCGGCAAGCGCTACGGGCGGAATAACCTTTGCCGCGGCAGAGGCAGGCAGCTTTACTTTTTGCGCTATTTCTTCGGCAAGAGCGTCGGTGACCTCGGGAATGTCGGTAAGAGCGTATTCGTAAACGCAGTCGCCGCCGTACATTCTTATCACAAAGCCGCGGTCGGTTTCGGGCTGCTCGTTGAAAGTGGTGACGCGTTTGTCGGCGCGCACCGCCTGAGACTGCACGTCGCACCCCAAAACGGAGACGTAAGTGAAGTATTTTTTTAGTTTTTGCACCAAAAGGCGCATATTTTCGATGCGATTTTTTATAACAGATTGGGTCATTTTATGCTCCTTGACAGTTTGTGTCCACATGATAATTTTATCATAAATACCCGGCTGTGTCAATGATTTTTTTTGGCGGAAAGAGCGCTTTTATTGCCTTAAAATCTTGACATTATACCCGGGGGCGTAGTATAATTTATTTATTAAACGGACGCGGCGAACGGGGCTATGTTTATTGCAAAAGGCGCCGCCCGAACGCAATTGAAAAGGAGAAAAACGATGAAAAAATGGTCGAAAGAACAAGCCGAAGCTTGGCAAAACGCGCGGCCTTGGATAAGGGGATACAACGGTCTTCCCTCCAACTGCGTCAACAATACGGCGCTGTGGCAGCAATACAACCACGATGAAGTTTTTAAGCAGGTGAATTACGAATTCGAGCTTGCAAAAAACACGGGATTCAACTCGGTGCGCACCATCATATCCTTTGAACTTTGGCTGTACGAGCACGACAGCTTTATGCGCCATCTCGAAGAATATCTGGCGGCGGCGGAAAAGCACGGCTTGGACGTCATGCTGTGCATAGGCAACGACTGCAACGTGCCAAAAGAATTTTATTCTTTTTCCACCGGGCCGCAGCACGTCGACTGGGGCTATCACAGCGGCATCAAGCGCGGACAGCACTCCGGCACGCACACAGCTCCCGGATATCAGCTTAGCGACGAACCCGAAATGCGCCGGAAATTTTACGACATGGTGGACGAAATGGCCGCTCTGTACGCCCGGGATAAGCGCATTTGCGTGTGGGACGTGTGGAACGAAATAGGCAACAGCCGCCGCGGCACGATGTCGGTGGAAAAAATGCTTACAGCCGCCGAAATAATACGTTCGCACGACAATATTGCGCCCGTCACGGCAGACTGCTGGCGGTATAATTCGGACTGCATGCCCTACACCGAAGAAGAACTGACAGCGCTTGATATGTCCGACGTCATCACATTCCACTGCTACGGCAGCTTTTGCAATATGGTGCGAATTATCGAAAATCTGACGCGCGCCTACGACCGACCGCTCATCAACAACGAGTGGCTCAACCGCATCGAACACAACAATGTCGACGATATTTTTCCGCTGTTCTATCTGGAAAAAATAGGTTCGTACCATTGGGGGCTTATTCAGGGTTATTCGCAAACTTACGAGCCTTGGGGGTGCTATTTTAGCGAAATCGCCGACCCCGAATATAATGGGGACAAGGACTTTACGAAATTCCAGCACGACCTGTACCGCTTTAACGGTCTGCCGTATATAGCAAAAGAAGTGCAGATAATTAAAGAATTTTCGCGTCTCGCCGACCAAAGATTTAAGAATGAGCGCGGCGTAAAGTAGATTTTTAACGGGAGGCGCTTCGCTCTAAAACGGCGTTTTTTTGGGCGGATATAAGGATGCGCAGCCGCAGCATGGACTTTTCGGCGACGTTTTTGCCGTAAAAAATTTCTTGGTCTCTCCTCCTTTTTTCCGATAGGCCGAAAAGGCGTCTAATAAAATATTACAATAAAGACAGCAAAATTTTTTGGCAGGGTGCAAACGCGCCTTGCTTTTTTTGTACGGCGGACGGAAAAAAGTCAGACAATAAGAAAAACTAATAATACAGACAAGAAACCAGACAAATAAGGAAAACAAAGATAGACAAAAGTCAGACGAATAAGGAAAACAAAGATAGACAAAAAATCTAAAAAACAAAAAGACAAACAAAAAAGAGCGAAGAAAATTCTTCGCTCTTTTTGGAATTCCGAAAAACGGAACTACTTTCTCTTATTACTGCACCGTAACGGTTACAGGATTGCCGATTGGCGTATTGCCGTTCCTGTCACTGCAAACCGTGAGCGTCCAGGTGCCCTTGGGCGCCATAAACGTAATGGTACGGTCGGAAGTGTTGATAACGGCAACGCTGTCGCTAAGGTCGGACGCAAGCATGCTGACGGTCATGACGATTTCTCTCTCGCCGTCGCTGAGCTTGATGGACGCCGCGTTAATTTGCGTAATCTTAAGCGATTGCGTCGTCTCGTATGTGATGTAGGTGAACTCGACGGAGATTGTAGACTCGCCGGACACCGCTATCTGTCCTCTAAACACACCTTCGGTGTAGTTGCCGAGGTCCTGAGCCGTGCCGTTGACGTAGATGGCCGACACCTTCATTTCTTCGGGCGGGGTAGCTACAACGGTCACGTTGGACGCGCCGATGATTTGGAACTGATTTCCGGTTTGTCCTTCGACGGTGAGCGAACCTTCTTCGGGCTGCTGCAACGTCACATTGGAGATAATTTCGGGCGCGGTCTCGGCGTTGACTTCCGAAACTTTGATGTCAAAGAACGTAAGATTGAGATACTTTCCTGAGGTAACCGTCATCTTTATTGCGAAAGTTACGGCTCCGGACAACACCGACTGACCCGCGCTGTTGACTGCAGGGAAGGCAACGGTGAGCGTGTAGTTGTCGTCCTGAGCGTACTTGCTGAACAGATAGAACGTGCTGCCTGTCTTGATAATCTTAACCTGAGCGTAATTGGAATAGGGTATGCTGGTCGCCTGGAAGTCGACTCTTCCCATTCCGCGCTCTTCGAATCTGCCGTTCCAGCCGGCATCATTGAATATACGATATCCGGTGCCTATGTTGAGGAACTGGTAGCCGGTGGCATCCGCGCCGGTGACAACGATACCGAGACCCAAGTCGGCTTCGTCCTTGACATCGGTGACGCCGTTTTGGGCAGCCGACGAACGGACGTAATTAAACGTGAGGACAAAGTCTTCGAGGTTGTTGTTTTCGGCATTGATAGTAAGGTATGCGTCTCCCTGAGTGGAAGTTTCCCAATGCGCGTACACGCCGTGGTACATATCGTCGATACCGTACTCCATTCCGGTGTTTGTCTTAAATCCGCCGACAGGCGAACCTATATCGATTAATGCAAAGGCAATTTCGCCCACGTTCATCTGCGAACCGGTGGCGGTGAATTCGATCTTCTCCGCCGCATAGCCTTCGACGTTGGCGGTAACGATGTACTGCACTCCCTCTTCTACCATGCAGGTGAAGTATCCGTCTTCATCGGTGACGAACGTCGCAACCTGATTGCCGTTGACATCCGTGATGTATCCGGACCGTTCGCCCAGCGATACGCCGGCAGTGGGTATGTTGATGTTACCGGTGACTTCGGTAGCGTCTACAAGCTGCACGTTGACGTTTATCGGGTTGTCGATGGACGTAACGTTTAATACGGCCTCGGACGAGGTGCCGGTGAGATAGGACACTTCGCTGCCGAGATTGAGCTTGACAATCTTGCCTTCGGGCAACTGTTGTTTTGCCGTAAAGACTACTTCGGACGCAAGCATGATCTTGCCGGTGCCGGTTTCTTCGTCATAGTCGATGAGTCCGTCGCTGGCGATGTTGACAAGGTCCGTTTCCCCTTCGACCGAGAAGCCGGTGGAGATGATGTCGTTTGCAAACGAGCCCGCCTGTTCCTGACCTGCGAGTATCCAGTAATTTTCGAAGTCCACTCTCAGGTTGTACGAAACGGTGATCTGGAAGCCGATTGCGCCCACGCCGGTAGCTTCGGGGATATAACCCTGATAGAAAGGCTGCATCTTGTTGAAGTTGGTGCCGTCGGGCTGCACTCCCGCTCTGCCGTTGGCAGCATACAAAAATACGTTGCCGCCTCTTCTTATCATGAGATAGCTGGTTGTATAGGTTTCGCCGTTGTAGGGTACGCGGTTGACGGTGCCCTGTCCCATCGAAACACCCAGCACTTTACCGTTCTGATTACGGTCGATGGAGGCTATGCCGCCCGACCAGCTGACCAAATTGTTGATATCGGTAGGATTCCAGCCCACCATGCCCGCAGGCATAATACGTATACCGGTCTGTCTGAGGCCGCAGAACGTTCCGCCTCTGTTGGTATCGATACAGAATCCCACACCGGGGTCGTCCTCTATGGACTGGAACGCCATGTAGTCGGTCTGGTTGGTAAGCTCGACGTAAGCCACCTGATATTCGGCCGCCGTCTTGCCGGAATAGTAAATTATACTGCTGCCGGTGTTGGTGGAAGTGAACGTGACCTTATTGTTGGCCTCTTCGCTCAGATCCCAATAAACGCCGGGGGTAGACGCACGGGTAAAGCCCGCAACGGATTCGTATTCGCCGGTGTCGGGATTGTAACGCGCGTCGTCGGCCGAAACCGCCGTGCCGCCTACAATTGCCGAGTTCATGTTAAAGGTCTCAGCCTCGGTCATGCTTTCGTTGATGACCGCGCCGCCGTTTATTACATCGGCTACGTTACGATAACCCGTCTTGCTGGCCACGAATCTCCACGAATTGCCCTTGGGCACCTTTACCGTCAGAACGCCTGTTACGTTGTTCTGCAATACCTCGTATCTTTCCGCGGGGCCGGAGCCGTAAAGCTCGAAGTTTACAGCCGTTACCGGACCATTAATCTGGGGCGAATGCAGGCCTATCTTCAATTCGACAAGCTGGCTGGCGTCGATCTGCGTCTGCTCGCCGTCTATGTGCACTATTATGTTGCCGGGAACGTTTTCTATCGTAAAGGTTCCTTCGCTGCCGGCAAGGAATGCATCCATAAGGTCGACGTGCTGCAGCGCGGGATCATCGGTTCCCACCACTTCGTAATAGATTTCGGTAATTTCGGACTTGAGGTACTTGCCGTCCTGCAGATCGCGGCCTATGTTGACAACAAGGCTGACATCGATGTCGCCCGTGCCGTCATTGGAGGTGGCTATCTGCGACAGACGGCCTTCGACTGCCTGGGCATTGTGGTTTTGAATCTCGACGGTATAGACGTATTTGGATATTTCCTCGCCTATTTCGGCGTCGGTGTTGAAAGTTTTTGCCTCGTAATTGCTGAACGTCACGTCGGCGTTGTACGCATAGAAACCGGTATACACCGTGCCGATATACGTCGCGTCTTCCGAATAGACGAATTCACCGTTTACAAGGTAATAAAGCATACCGTTGTTGGCAAATACCGTCAGGTCAAACTGGTTGGCCTGTCTGCCGTCTTCCGTATCGGGAACAGCGTCCACAATGTTGGTGGTGACGGTGATATTCGCGGGGTAATTGGTGTACGCCCTGATAGGCAGGGTGGTGAGCGTGTTGTTTGTAAGCACGTCGTTGCCCAGCTCTATCGCAAAGGCGCGGTAGTTGATGTTGTCGGTGTACATCAGCAGTCCCGCTCTGCCCATTCCGTTGACCGAATTGACGGTAACGCGGGTGGTGAGCATAAATCTGTTGGTGTACAATTCGCGGAAGAACGTGGACTTGATAAATCCTCTGTTGATCGCTTCGTCGTTGGAGATGAGGATTTCGTCATCCGTGCCGGGATTTTCCACTTCCCAGCCGTTGGACTTGCTGAGTCCGCGTTCGTGCGAACCCACTTTTGCCGCGGGATCGTCGACGTCGACATATCCGTCGGTGTCAAACGTGTAGTACTGGTTGGAATTGGGCGTTCCGTTTACGAAGGGCAGTGCGAGCAGGTTGTTGGTCGTTCTGGGACGCATCGTCCAATAGTACTGGGGCAGCATGCTGATGGTCTCGGGCACTTCGTCAAAGCCCAGCTGCTCCCACGAGATATAAGCTTCCACGAAGAAGCCTTCGCCGCCGCCGAACTGGTTGAGCGTGCCTTCATAACGCGAACGCACGTTTACCGTCATGTTGGTGGGGGGCGTGTTGTTTACGTCTACGCGCAAGTTAAGATTGCTGCCCGCAATCAAGAACTGCATATACGTATTGTAGAAGAAATAGTTACGTCCGTTCCAGAAAAGGTAACTGTCGTCCGACTGCGCGGCGATGTACAGACCTCCCTGGCTCAAATGCGCCGTAACGCTGAATTTGAAGTTGGGGTTGGATACGTGGTAATTGGTGTACCACTTTTTGTTCTGCCAGATATCTTCGTCGAAGTAACCGTCGATAATGACTTCGTCGAGGTCGGGCGCTTCGCCGTAAGCCGTATTGTGGGGCTTGTCGTACTCGCCGTCGTAATCGACAAGATCGTCGACGATAACGTCTTCGTCGGGCACAAACGTTTCGCCCGGGGTTTTTCCCCCGCCCTGATTGCCGCCGCACGCGATGACGGTCAACAAGCAAATGACGGACAGTATGGATATAAGCATTACTTTAAGAATTTTTTTCATAATCTCCTACCTCCGCTCACTCGTTGACGGGATTTCCCATGATGTACAGTTCGGAGACTCTGACTCCGCAGAACTCGTTGTCAAACGTAACGTCATCAAGGTACGTGTATTTGTTGTCGTTGTCAAGGGTAACGGATATACATATGGTCATTTCCGTCACCGTCATGGGTTCGAATTCCGCCATTGCGGCCGCTCCCTTTCTTACCACTCTTTCGCTGGTGAAATAGTCGTCGGCAAAGGTGGGCAGATCCTTAATATAGCAGTACTGCGTTTCGGGACCGGTGTACCATGCCGGTTTTTCCGCCAGCTTGAACATTACGGAGCTTACGTTTTTGAAGGCGTAATTGATGCTGCCGCTGTTGTAGATGTGGAAAGATCTTATTTCGACGGGAGTATCCCACGTCAGTTTGATTTTGAGCAGACCCTCGTCGCTGCCGTATTCCCAATGACGGGTAAAGGGCTGCGAAGTAAACAGGCCGTCGGTAAGGTACGACACTTCGCCGAAGTCGCCGTTGCCTTCGATGGTGGCGTATTTTGCCACGTTGGTGTAACCGGTAAAAGTTTCGGGCTTGGGCTGCAGGTTGTATGTAGGACCGTTGCCGTACAGCATGTCATATCCGAGCTCCGGCGTGTACTTCCAATACAATCTGTCCGCGCCGATGCAACGTCCCATAAAGTTGTTGTCCGGGTCGTTGTTGTCTTCGGGGTTGTAGAAGCAGTGATAAAGTATCCACAGTTCATCGCCGGCAGTTATAAAGCAGTGATGTCCCGTGCCTGCCATGTAGTTGTTGTATTCGGTGCCGATACCGATGATGGGAGAATAGTCAAGTCCCAGTTTGGTGAACGGTCCGAGGGGGTTGTCGGAAACAGCCACGTAAGGCGCGTACTCTCTGCTGCTGTATCCGAAAGGCGAATAGGTGAAATACCATTTGCCGTTGTGTTCGAGCACCTCGGTACCTTCGTTGATGCTGCCTTCATCCCACGAAGTAGACGCGCCCAGCTGCCCCTCAAAACTGCCGTCGTCGATAATGGAAACGTGTTTCGGGGTGGAGATGTGCGTCATCGAATCCCAGTCGGGAGAAATCCAGTCGTTCATTTTTATCGCCCAAACGGAGTTGCTTTTGAAGAACGTGGAAATGTGCTGCGAGAAATACAGCATCATGGTGCCGTCCGAAGCGATGACGGGGTTGACGTCGATGGCGGGGAACACGCAGCAGTCGTAATCGAGGCCGATGCCCAGATTGCGGACGCTGTATTTGTCCACCATCTGCTGAATTTTGGTCTCGTTGGTGGCAAGTCTCATATAATAGTAACCTATGCTCAAAACAGGCGTTTCGTTGGTGACGATGTGCTTGTTGAGGTTGTAGTATGTGCCCGATATGTTGTAGGCGATGACGTTGCCGTCGTAGTCGTACACTTCGTACGCCTGAGCGTCGGGCTGTCCGTCCATGTCGAGATCCGCCATGTCGATGAGCGTGTCGCCCGTCTTGACGGAGCCGTCGGCGTTTTTCTGCGCCCTTATCGTGTAATAGTCCTCAGCCGTTGCCACTTTGTAGGGTCCTAAGGGGTTGACGGATATAGCGCACGAAATGGTAAGTCCGTCAAATTCGTAACCCGTGGTACTGCCGTTGGGTCCGTATGTAGTTTCGGCGTTGCCGTTTTTCGTGTTGCCGCTGAAGAATATAAAGTACAGACCGCTTACGGGGTCGCGGATAAACTCGGGCGCCCAGGTAGTGCCGATACACCAGTCGTCCTTAGTGATGTCGATGGCGAATCTTCCGCCCGCCTGGCCGCACAGCTTCCAGTCAAACAGATCCTTCGACCTCCACATCTCATAAGCTCCGCCGACGCCGCCGCCGGTAACTATCAGATAGTACCAGTCGCCGTACTCTTCCAGCCAGTAGTCAAGCGTGCCGTATTCTTCTTCAAAAGCCTCCTGACTCTTGCCGTCCTGCCACTGCCATTCGCCGTTTTCGTCGAGATACTGCCACGATTTTACGAGTTTTTCGTAAGAATCGGTGACGTTCTCGGGCGAGGCATACATTGCGCTGGGGTCGGCGCCGTTTATGCGCGTTTCGTTTAGATAAAACAAATCCGCGTCATAGTCGTAAAAGTCATCGGTCGCCTGACCTGCCGAATAAGGCAGCTTGAAGCCGGCTATTTCGTTGCCTTCGTAGATGACGCCGCTTTGCGTGTCACCGCCGGTGTCATCGGGATTTTGATTGTTGTTGTTCCCGTTACACCCGAAAGCAGCAAAACACAGACTCAAAGTCAGCAACACTGACAAAGCTGTTAAAACAAAATGCCTTGCAACTTTTCTCATAAATCTTCTCCTTGTTAGATTTTTGTAGTATATCACTATACTCTCACGACTATTCTAACAAAAACCAAAACTTTTGTCAACATATTTATTTAACTTTATTGTGAAAAATACAAAGAAGTCATAACTGCATATATATGATTATCTTATTAAATCTCTTGACAAACGAAAAATAACCGCGTCATTATCATTGACATGGTTATTTTCTTCGCTATTTTATATAATTTTGTGGAACGAATTTATTTATCGTTTTGCGAAGTAGAGGGGCGTTATTTCGTGCTGTCGGTGTCGAGATAGTCCAGCGGATCGACTATCTTTCCGCCCTTTGTCATCTCGATGTGGACGTGTTTGCCTACGTCCGACTCGGTGATCATTACGCCCGCCGTGCCTATTTCGTCGCCCGCCTTTACGCTGTCGCCGGCTTTGACGAGAGCGCTTTCAAGCGACTTGTAGTACGATATTATTCCGTCGCCGTGATCGACGGCAATCACCCAGCCTTCCAGCGACGACTGTTCGGCGCTCTTTACCACTCCGTCCGCCATGACTTTTACCTTTTCGTCGCCGGCCGCGGTGAAGTCCACGCCGTTGTGCGTCTTCCACATGTTTATCGACGGCATATACACCAGCTCGTCGATGGAAGCTTCGCGCACCACCGTGTAATCGTTGAAGGGCAGCACGTACTCCGTGGGACGGGTGGTGACCAGCCCCGTATTGTCTTTTCCCGACGACGGCGAGCCCGACAGCACCGCGAGAGCTACTATAAGCGCTATTACGACTACCGATCCGGCGGCAAGCAGCGCATACAGCAATCCGCGCTTCTGCACCTTGATTTTATTTCCGTTTTGATGATAAACTTTCATTTTTTCTCTGTTGACCTCCGATTTTACTTTGATTTTTGCCCGGCGAAAGGCGTTTTATACCTGCGGGCGCAAACTTTTTTGCAAATTTTATCGCATAACTAATGGTTTTTTTTGCAGCAGCGGCTGCGACGGCGGAATTTTTGCGTTGCTCTTTTATTTTTTTTGCCGCCGGTCGTTTATGCCAAAAGACAAGGCGCCTTTTTACGCTGCCCGGCCGCATATATCCTGTCGTAGCCGCATCAAGTCCTATCATTATTATAAATAAGCGTAACGCGGCTGAAGAGTTTTCCTCTTTGCCGGAAAAGTTTTACGGCGGCTGCCGCTGCGGCTAGTACGACCCTTTTAGCGTCGGCGTCATGGCGGTAACCGCGTCTCCGCGCACCGCCACCGCGAGATTTACCTTGCGCCCGTTTATTGTTATGCTGCGGGGAAAGGCGCGCGAAAAGCAGTAATATATGGTTTCGCCGTCGGGTCGTTCGACAAACAGCACTTCGGCGCCGAGACTTTTTATAAGATACCGCGCCTTACTGTCTCCGCCCGTTGTTTCGACGCGGCAATACGAATAGGCGTCGCCGTCAAGCGTTATTTCGTCGGCGCAATCGTAAAAAACCGGCGGGCCGTACTCTCCGCTCATCAGCGCGTGCGGATAAAACCGTGCCGCGATAAGGATAAGTCCCGCGGCGATAAACGCCAAAAACCGCTTTAATGTAAACATTTTTCTCTCCGCCGGCTGTCTTTTTTGCCGCGCTTTGCCGCTCGGCCGCTCCCGGCAAACACAATTCTTGCCCGCGCGAAGGAATTTTATACCTCGCAAAAAAGGCAAGTCCTATGCGGCGGCACATTGGAAAAGCGGCGGCGAAAATAAAGACAAAAGCCGCCTTATTTTTGATACGGTCGGTTAAAAGAAGACCGTGCAGCGTAAAATAAAGACAGAAAGCCGCGTCTTCGGCCTTCTGCCTTTATACAAAAACCTATAATTTTTTTGATTAAAAATATGTTCGGAGAGCGACATACACGCAATTATATTATGTCGTCGTCATCTGACACTTTTAATATCTCTTCTATCGTGCCGGAGCCTATGTTCATCTTTACGCGCAGGTCGTCCTGTTCGGTTGGCGGAACGTCGTCGTCGCCCATGATAAAGCGGCCGCCGTTTTCGGTCTGCGACAGAGCGGCGCGTTCGTCGGCGTCGGCGCTCGGATCGATGTCCTCGAAGGAAACGTGCGATCCGCGCCATCTTAGCGGCACCTTGCCCGTAGTGCCGTTGCGGTGCTTGGCAATGTGTATTTCCACGCGGCTCTTTTCTTCGTCGGAGACGTTGTCGGTCTCCTTGTGCGGGCGGTAGATAAACATGATTATGTCTGCGTCCTGTTCGATGGCGCCCGATTCGCGCAGGTCGGACATCTGCGGTTCCTTGGTGTTGCGCTTTTCCACTTCACGCGACATTTGCGAAAGCAGCAGTATGGGCACGTTAAGCTCCTTTGCCGCTATTTTCATGTTGCGGGTAATGTCCGCCACTTCCTGCTGGCGGTTGTCCGATCGCTTGCCCGACGACATAAGCTGCAGGTAGTCCACCATCACGAGATCCAGCCCGCCCAGCTCGCGCTTTAACCGGCGGCATTTGGAGAGAATTTCCACCGGCGTCGTAAGCGACGAATCGTCGATGAATATCTTTGCCGCAGACAGTTTTTTGCGCGCATGGGCGATTTTTTTCCACTCATCCGGCTGCAGATTACCTTTCAGCATTTTGGCCATGTCCACTTTCGCTACCGACGCAAGCATACGATTTGCCAGCTGCACCGCCGACATTTCCAGCGAGAACACCGCGCACTTATAGGGGTCGGGCGCTCCGGCAGCGGTAGTGCGGCGCGTGTCCAAAGCGGCGTCGGTGATAAAGTTCATGCCGATACTGGTCTTTCCCTGCCCGGGACGGGCGGCTATGAGCACGAGGTCGGTGCGGTGAAAGCCGTTGAGAATATAGTTGAGACCGCGGTACTTGATGGGAATGTTGACTTCTTCCTTGGGGTGGGCGAACTTGTATTCCATCTCTTCCACCGCCTGTCCCACCGCTTCTTTTATGTCCACAAGAGTGCTGCGGTCGCGCTTTTCGCTTAAAGCGTAAATTTCGCTCTCGGCAAGTTCCAGCGCGTTGTCGGCGGGGTCGCCCTCAAAGGCGTTGTCGGCGATTTTTCCGCTGACGGCAATGAGACGGCGCAGCAGCGAATTCTTTTTGACTATGGCCAGATAGTGCTTGTAATTGTCGGCGCTGGGCACAAAATTGCTCAAATCCGTAAGGTAGGTTATGCCGCCCACCTTTTCCATACAGCCCATCGTTTCCACTTCCTGCACGAGCGTGACGATGTCCACCGGCTTGTCTTCCTGCGCCAGCGACTGCATGGCTGTAAAAATGAGCTTGTGCGCACCCGAATAAAAATCGTCGGGCGTAAGTTCGCTGAGTATGGTCACGGGGGCATTTTCATCTATCATAACGCAGCCCAGAATTGCCTGCTCCGCCTCGTCGTTGTGCGGCAAAACGCGCGCTTTTAAGTTGGGATGACTGACGTTTTTGGCGTCCTTAGGCATGGTTACCTCCTTGTCTTGCGCGGCTGCACGGCACGGGACCGGTTGTCACGCGGCGCCCTGTCGCGGGTCGCAATAAAATTTGCCGTACTAAGCCTTTTTCTTCCTGGCTTCGGCTTTTAACCTTTGTTCGGTGTTTAGAATTATCTTTCTCAAACGTATGGACTTGGGCGTGATCTCGAGATATTCGTCGTCGCCGACATATTCGAGCGATTTTTCCAGCGACATGACGACGGGGGGAGTAAGCCTGAGTGCGTCGTCGCTGCCCGCCGCGCGCGTGTTGGAAAGATGTTTCGTCTTGCAGACATTGACGGCAATATCACCGCCCTTGGGATTGGAGCCCACTATCATGCCCTCGTACACCATGGTGCCGGGACCGATAAACAAATCGCCGCGTTCCTGCGCGTTGTACAGTCCGTACACCACCGCCTCGCCCGTCTCGAAGGCAATAAGCGACCCGCTTGTACGGCGCTTTATTTCGCCGCGGTACTTGTCGTACTTGTCGAAGGTGGCGCTCATTACGCCCTCTCCGCGCGTATCGGTGAGAAATTCCGACTTGTAGCCGAACAGTCCGCGCGACGGCACGCTGAATTCCAGCTTCATACGGGTGCCCGCCGGCGACATGTTGAGCAGTTCGCCCGCGCGCGTGCCCATCTTGTTGATGACCGCGCCCACGCAGTCCTCCGGCACGTCCGCCACCATTATATCGATGGGTTCGCACAACTCGCCGTCTATTTCCTTATAGAGAACGCGCGGCTGCGACACCTGAAATTCGTAGCCTTCGCGCCGCATATTTTCGATGAGTATGGACAGGTGCATCTCGCCGCGGCCGCACACTTTGAAAGATTCGCTGGTGTCCCCGTCCGAAACGCGTATGCTGACGTCTTTTATCGCCTCCTTGTAAAGACGGGCGCGCAAATGCCGGGAGGTGACGAACTTGCCTTCCTTGCCGGCAAAAGGACTGTCGTTGACAAGAAAAGTCATCTCGACGCTGGGTTCGCTTATCTTGGGAAACTCGATGGGCGTTACGTCATCGGGCGAACAGAGCGTGTCGCCGATTTTTACGTCTTCCAGGCCGCTGACGCACACTATGTCGCCGGCGGAGGCACTTTCCACCGCCACCCTGTTGAGCCCCTCGAACTGGTATATATTCGTCACTTTGGTGCGTATCTGGCGATCGGAATGGAAGTTTGTAAGCACCACCTGCTGGTTTTGCACAAGCATGCCTCGCTCTATCCTGCCTATTCCGATGGAACCGACGTAATCCGAATAGTCCAGCGCGCTTATCAGCATCTGTACAGGAGCGTTTTCGTCGCCCGTGGGAGCGGGAATGTTGCGGACTATCGCCTCGAATAAAGGTATTAGATTTTCCCCCTCCTCGTCGGGTCTTAAACTTGCGACGCCTTTGCGAGCGCTGCAATAAATTATGGGACTGTCAAGCTGTTCGTCGCTGGCGCCCAGCTCCATAAAAAGTTCGAGAACTTCGTCCACCACTTCTTTGGGCCGAGCGTCGGGGCGGTCGATTTTGTTTATTACCACCACCACCGGATGATTGAGTTCGAGCGCCTTTTTCAGCACAAAGCGCGTTTGCGGCATGGTGCCCTCAAAAGCGTCAACCAGCAGCACTACGCCGTTGACCATCTTTAATATGCGCTCCACTTCGCCGCCGAAATCCGCGTGCCCGGGCGTGTCGACAATGTTTATCTTATAGTTGCCGTATTTTACCGACGTGTTTTTCGCAAGAATGGTGATGCCCCTCTCGCGCTCCAAATCGTTGGAGTCCATTACTCTGTCCATGACCACCTGGTTGGAACGGAAAACGCCGCCCTGTTTTAACATCTCGTTGACAAGCGTGGTCTTGCCGTGGTCGACGTGGGCGATTATTGCGACATTGCGAATATATTCTTTCATATTGTTTGTCAACTTCCTCTTGTTGTAGTTTACCTTTTCGTCGCATCATTTTCCCGGCGCCTATCTATTCGCGGCGGTCGTCGCCGTCCTTGTTTTCACCGTTTTCGGGCGCGGCACTCGGCGATTCCGTATTTCCGTCGCCGCTTTCAGGCTCGTCGTCAAGTCCCGCGAATATATCCGCGGGCGCGTCTGCCGTTTGCGCAGCGGTATCATCGTCGAAGATATCTATCGGGCCGTCGTTTACGCCGTTTTCCGTTTTTCGGGAATATTCGTCCGAATTTGCCGCCTCGGGATTTTTGCGATAGGATATTTCGCCCTTTATTCTGTTGTCCGTTTCCAGCAGCTTGTAGGGCACTTTCGCGGTGTAACGGCTTTTTAGGACGGGATTGTTGCCGTCGAAGAATTCAACGCGCGACCGGCTCTTCCAGAATACGGCCAGCAAAATCGCCACGACCACCAGCACGACTATGAGAAGCGTCGCCGCCCAGCCCGTCGTATTGGGCACAAAATAAGAATAGGTTATTTCCTGCGCGTCCTTTTGCCATGAATAATATTCGGCGTTGTTGTAAACGACTATCGATCCGCTGGATTTTTCCGCTCCGCGCGGCAAAGCCATATTGAATGTAGACGCGCTCGATATGCCGTAATTTTTGAGCGCGGGGAATATGTCGTACGCCGACCTCAAAAGCGTCGTCCCGTTTACCGCCAGTCCGGCGGCAAATGCGTATTGCCATGTAAGGCGTTCGTCGCCCGCGGCAATGCCGGGATTTTCATAATAGCTGCGAATAAGGTCTGCCAGGGTGGTGAGCGGGTTGGTGTATTTAAGCTCGTAATGCACGTTAAACCAGCTGCTGTCCCGCTTTACGTCGTAAGTGCCGGCGCCGACGGCGTAAGACTGATAGAGCGTCGTAATATAAAGCGTGATGCGCAGTCCGTTTGCGTCGGACTCGTACGAACACAGTTCGGGCACGCAGAAAAGCGACGCGAACTCGTTGTAATAGTCGGACAAGGTATAGCTGTCGGAAGACGACTCGTTGATGAGCCTTACCTGTTCGTTTGTAAAATACAGTTCGATGTTTATCATGTCCAGGGCGCCGTACTTCTGCGTATAGTAGTTTATCGCGATGCCGTCCTGCGCGCCGTCGGCATCCCCGTCGGTAGCCGCGGCAGCCGTTCCGCCGGAAAGTACGGCTTCGTTACCGCCGTAAAAACCGCTGCCGAAAGTATCAGGCGCATTGCCAGCGAAAACCGCCAGCGCGGCGATGGTTATCATGATTAAAATAAGGCTTTTAAATTTTTTCATACACGTTTCCTTACGATGAATTTTGCCCGCACGGAGTTATTCGCGCGGCGGAAATGGCGTGCGCACAAGCGCGGCGGCAGAACTTTTACGCGTCCGCCAAAGCGACCGCGGCGGTTGCGCCGAACGACGTCTCAGCCCTCGCTTTTAAGCATGTCGAGAGTTTCTTTGAATTCGCGCATGGCGTTTTCGAACGGCTGCTTTTCGGCAAGGTCCACGCCGGCGATTTTGAGTATTTCGTAAGGCGAGTCGCTGCCGCCCGCCGACAGGAATTTTTTGTACTTTTCGATGTTGGCGGCGTCATTGAGTATGCCGTTTGCGATGTTGACGGCGCTCGTGATGCCGGTGGCGTACTTGTAGACGTAAAACGCGTTGTAAAAGTGCGGTATGCGCGCCCATTCGTACGAAATGGGTTTGTTGTGCGTGACGGCGGGACCGTAATACTTTTTGTTGAGTTTAAGATATTCGGCGGACAGCGCCTTGGGCGTGAGCGGCTTGCCCTTCTGCTCCATGTCGTGGCTTATCTTTTCGAATTCGGCAAACATGGTCTGGCGGAACAGCGTCGTGCGGAACATATCGAGATAGTACGACAGCAGATATTTGCGCATATCCTTGTCGGCCGTGGTTTTGAGAAGATATTTAAGCAGCAGCACTTCGTTGACGGTGGACGCCACTTCCGCGACGAAAATGGCGTATCCGCTCTTGCTGTAAGGCTGGGCGTGTCTGGAATAATAGCTGTGCATGGAATGTCCCAGCTCGTGCGCTATCGTAAACACGTCGTGAATGGTGGCGGAATAATTGAGCAGTACATACGGCTTGGTGGCGTAACTACCCCAGCTGTACGCTCCGCTGCGCTTGTTTTCGGTTTCGTAAACGTCCATCCAGCGCTCGTCTCTGGCCTTTTGCAAAAGCGCCACGTATTCGTCGCCCAAAACCGCCAGTCCTTTTTTGACCAGCTCGAACGCGTCTTCGAAGTCAAGCGACAGCTCGGCGCCCTTGACGATGGGGACGTACATGTCGTACATATTTAGTTTTTCCACTCCCAGCGCCTCTTTCCTGTATGCGACGTATTCGTGTACATACTTGCAGTTTTCGTTTACGCTGTCGATGAGATTGGTATAAACGCATTCGGGCACGTTCTCGTTGAACATGGCGGCGGAAAGGCAGTCCTTATATCCGCGGGCGCGCGCCATAAACACGTCCGACTTGACCGAGCCGGCGTAAACCGCGGCAATGGTGTTGAGAAGCTGTTCGTATCCCTTGTAATAGGTGTTGAACGCCGCTTTCCGGACGTTCTGGTCGGGATTTTGCAGCAGCTGCGAATACGTCCCGTGCGTAAGTTTTACGCGCTTGCCGTTTACGCGCACGCTGCCCAAAGAGACGTCGACGTTGTCTATCTTTCCGAAAGCCGTCTTAAACATTGACAACGGCGACTGCGCGGCGGACAGCAGACGCTCCTCGTTTTCGCCGAGAGTATAGCGTTTTTTTCTTAAAATGCCCTTTAACATATAGTCGTAATCGGCAAACGCGGCGTCCTGCAAAAGACTCTTTATATAGCTTTCGTCGGCGGCGCACAGTTCGGGATTTACGAAACTGCCGAAAGACGAATATTTGATAAGCAGCGCCTCTCCGCGGTCGGCAAGGGCGGCGTAATGATTGTCGGACGAATCCTGGTCAAGGCGCATCCTGGCGTAGGAATACAGCTTTTCCAGCTTTATCTCCAGTTCGTCGCTGGCTTTGAGAAATTCCAGCAGCTTTTTCTTGTCGGACAATTGTCCCTTGTATTTTAACGGGAAAGACACCTGCTTTTCCGCCTCTTTATAGTCCTTTTCCCACGCGTCGTCGTCGGCGTAAACGTCTTCGAGCGACCACAGATACTTTTTGTCGATTTCACTTCTTTTCATGTCTTTTTTTTACTCCTTGTTGTTTTGGGTGGATATTACGGCCGGGCCACCGCTGCCTTCCTCCTTTACCGGCGAAGGCGCGATAACTTCGTAACTGATTATTATGTTGGCGTGCGCCGTAAACTTAAAGCGCGTACCCGGTGTGAGTCGGGGCGCGGAATGATCCTTTTCGATGAGCAGCGTACGCACATTGCGCTGTCCGCGGCGAATGGGGGGACACTCGACCGTTATGCTGTGGAAAAGCACCGAATATTTTTCCGTAAGCGCGTCGTCCTTTTCCAGCACCACGCCCGTATCGCTGTCGCGCTGGCCCTGTCTCATGTCCCTGTACATGCGGCAGTACGCCTTTACCATGCGGTACTTGGTGCCGAAGAAAAACAAACTGCCGAAACTGAACGCTATCGCAATGACGACGGATATTACGGCGAACGGCGTCTGGTACGAGCGGTCGAGCAGCGTTTCCACCCGCACGAAATGCACGGTAAACAACGTGATTTCCACCGCCGCAACCAGCGCGAAAACCACCAGCCACACGGCCAGCATGATCTTTTTCGTCCTGAACGCGGCTTGTTTTTCGTTGTCGGAATACACTGATATCATACGCTTTATTATCTCCAATACGGGTAGCAATGTATATTATAGCACATTTGACGCTTTTTGCAAAACGATTTGCGGCAAAAATTGCGTATACGGGCATTTTTACGCATTTTAGGCGCCATGGCGCCCCGATAGCGGCGGTAATTATCGCCCTTTTCGAGCCGGCGGCGCAAAAAGTCAGCCTATTATGTCGCAGTGCGAGCCGTGCGTTTCGTCCGCCTCGGTTACGCGCAGCGTCATGGGCATGCGCGAAGTGAGTTCGGTGCGGTGCGTAACCACGCCCACGAGCGACGTGCGCGACAAATTCTGCAACACTTCCGTTACCACGTCGAAAGTGCCGTCGTCCAGCGTGCCGAATCCTTCGTCGATAAAGAAAAAGTCAAACGCGCCGAAACGCGCTATCTCGCGGGACAGCGCCGTCGCCATGGACAGCGATGCCAAAAACGTCTCGCCGCCCGAAAGCGTGGTGGACTTGCGCTTTTCGTTGCCGCGCAGAAAATCCGCCACATAAAAAGCTCCGCTTTCTTCGTCGTACGACATGGTATACTTCCCGCCCGTAAGATCGGAAAGCATGCGGGACGCCGACTCGGTAAAATCTTTGATATATTCGGTGGCGACAAAGGCGAGAAAATCTCCGCCGGCAAAAATTTTGCTCATCTTGCCTATTTTGCGGCAGCGTTCGGCCACCACCGCGCGCTCGGCTGCCAGCACGCGCTTTTTTTCGAGGCGTTCGCTAAGCATGGCGATGTCCTTTTGCGCCGCCGCTTTTTCGGACGCTAAGGCTATGCGGCGGTCCTCGGCCTGTTTTACGAGCAGACGGGCTTCTTCCTCCGACATTATACTCCCGTCGGGCGCGTTTTCGACGGCAGACTTTACCGACGCGCGCATTTCGTCTATTTTGGCCTGCGCGCTGTCTATCGCGGACTTTTCCCGCTGCACATAGTCTCTAAGCGCTTTGCCGGCAAGCTCTTCGTTGGATATCGTTTCGCGCCGCTGTCTGACCGACGCAAGCTGCGCGGCGATGCTCTCTTCCGACGCGTCTTTAAGCGCGCTGTTGACGTCGTCCAGCAGTTTTCGCATCTGCGTGCCCTTTTCCAAAAGCACACGCTGCAGACTCTCCGCCGCGTCGCAGTCCTTTTGAAGATTTTTGCGCTTGTCGACAAGTTTTTCCCATTCGCGGGCGCGGACAAGACGACGATTTGCCTCGTCAATGCTCTCCGCCGTTATTTCGGGCAGCTCCGACAGCAACTTTTCGGCGTCGGCAAGGGCGACTGTAAGGTTGGCGTTTTCGGCGGTGAGGGTGGCGGTAAGACCGTTGCAGCTCTCGACGTTTTTAAGAGCGCTCTCCAGCCGGCGTTCCGCCTTTTCCACTTCGTCTTCCCGGCAGACTTCGGCCGCGACGTGCTTTACGGGATTGCTTTTCAGCACTTCGCCGCAGACGGGACAAATATCTCCGGCTTTAAGGCTGTCGCGTATTGCGTCCGCCCCGCGCATGAGCAGGTTTTTTTCGGCTGCTTTGCGCGCCTTTGCCACAGCCTCTTTCGCCGCGTCCGCCTCCTGCCGCGCTTTTAGCAGACTGTCCATGGCGGAGCCGAGCTTTTGCCGCTTTTCGGCAAGGGCGGCTTTTTTTTCTTTGATAATGTCTTTGTATTTATTTGCGGCGTTAAAGTCGGCGGTCATGCGCTGAACGTCGAGCGCCGTCTGTTCGGCGGACGCTGGTTCCCCTTCCCCGCCTAGCAGCTTTTCGAGTGCGCGCTGCGTATCGGCGAGATTTTCTTTAAGCTTGTTCGTCTCGTCCTGCTGCGCTTTGAATTCGCCGCGCATTTTGACGAGCTCCTGCTTTTTGACCTTGTAGTCGTCCCACTGCCTTCGAAGAGATTCCAGCGACGTCTCGCTCTTTATAAGGTTTTCCTTTTCGGCGGCGAGAGCGCTTTCTTTTTTTTGAAAAACCTCATACTCGCGCGATTTTGCTTCCAACGCCTGTCTGCGCGCGTCCAAAGCCTTCTGCTCCTCGTCCGCGCGTTTTAACTTTTCCGTTGCCTCGGCATAGTCGCGGCGGCGCTTTTCTTCTTCCCGCGCCTTTTGCAGCGTAAGATGGGCGACGGCGTATTGCTTTTCCGCCTCTTTTATCGCCGCATCGACGGCCTCGCCGTTCTTTTTTGCGGCGTGCAGATTTTCCCTTGTGTCGCCTTCATATTCCGCCAGCAGCGAATCTTTGTTGCCGAGGACGTTTTCCCAGTAAGTCTGGGCGCTGTGCAGATTGGTGTAGATTTTTTCAAACCGCTCCAGCCGGAAAAGCTTTATTACCATGGCGTTGCGATCCTTTTTCGTGGCGCGCAGAAACTTCGAAAACGCCCCCTGCTGCAAGATGATGACCTGCGTAAACTGTTCGACGCCCAGACCTATTTTGTCGCGGACAAAGTTTGTGATGTCGTCGCTTTTATCGGCTATTACGGTCCCTTCGTCAAGGTCGGTAAGCCTTGCCAGCGCCGTCTTTTTGCGCGAATACGTGCGCTCTATGCAGTAGGTCTTTCCGTCCAGCGAAAACACGAGTTTTACAGCCCCCTTGTCGCAGGCGAGATTTATGTAATCGCTCTGGTCGCCGCGGGCGGAATATGCGGGCAGCTTGTTGTAAAGGGCGAGTATTATGCAGTCGAGTATCGTCGTCTTGCCGCTGCCCGTGTTGCCGCTGATGCAAAAAAGATTGTACTGCGACAACATTTCGAAGTCTATCGTCTGGCGCTCGCGGAAGCTGTTTATACCCTCTATTTCAAGTCTTATCAGTTTCATATAATTCCTCTCCGTTCACCGCTTTATAAAACATGAGTTTTTCTTCGTCGTCGGGCGCGCTGCCGTAACGGCTTTTGTAAAACGCGTCGAACAGCTGGTCGTCGTTCATGAGTTTTCGGCCGCGGCTTTTTTCCTCGGATCTTACGAAACAGGGCGTAAACTTGACGAACGCCGGCATTGCGCGCAGCGCCGCCATTGCCGAAGGCTCCACGGCGTCGGGACAATCGTACATGATCTCGGCATAATCGCCGCACTCACTCAGCTTGTCGTACGCCTCTTTGTAATTGGCGACGGGTATTTTTACCAGCTTTTTGACCTTTTTAAGCGCAATGTCGCGCACTTCGAGCAGTTCTCCGCCGTCGCCGAACGATACAAGCTTTACGCATCGCTCCTGCGTTTCGGTAAAATTGCACGGCACCAGCGAACCGGAATAATACGCGGGCGGGGCGGAACAGACGCGCATACATTTGTGCACATGCCCGAGAGCTACATACGACGCCGACGACGGCAGTATGTCCGAAGGCAGAATACGCGCTCCTCCCAAAGTCTTTTCTTCGCTGCCGTCCAGCATAAACAGGTGCGCCGCGAGAATGTTTACTTCCCCGGGCGCAAACGCCGACGCGCACTTTTCCATTTCGCTTTGCACGCGGCGGACGTATTCGTCCTCTCCGCCTGCCGTGACGGTTTCGGCGGGATAGGGCAGCAGCCCCAGGTTTAGCGTCCCCGACGAGGTGGATATTTTAAGCCAGCCGTCGCCGCCTTTTACCTTGTCGCCGTCAAAAAAGGAGTTGTCCGCGTCCCCCACCAGATAGACGTTGTGCTCTTTTGCAAGACTGCGCGCCGCGCACAGCCGGACTTCGTCGTCGTGATTGCCGGCAATGGCCACAACTGCGCGGTCGGGCGAAGAAAGCGCTACGCAGCAGGAATAAAACAGCTGCTCAGCCTCGGACGACGGCACGGCGGTATCGAAAACGTCTCCGGCGATGACGATTGCGTCCACGCCCTCGCGGCATGCTATGTCGTTTAATTCGGACAGGGCCGCCTTCTGATTTTCCAACATGGACTTTCCTTCGATTTTTTTGCCGAGATGCCAGTCGGCGGTGTGCAGAATTTTCACGGCTTGACTCCTTTTTGACGCGCCGCCGGATTGTGCCCCGGTAATATGCGCAATACTACATATTGCGATTTAAAAAAACCGCGCCAAAACATTTGTAAAATTTTTCGTTTAATGTTATTATATAATATCGGACAAATTAAATCAAGCGTTTTGCGCTTTTTTTGCGTCCGCGGAGGTAAAAGCATGCAAATCAAACTAAGCCGAGACAAAATGCTCGCCGAAAAACTTGCGGTGGACAACGAATTTATTCTCAATTATATGCCTTTTGCCCCCGAAATCTACGTAAAAGTATATCTTATGGGGCTGTGGGCGGCCTCTTTCGATGGCGGCGGCGACGACGCCGCCAAGTTTATCGCCGAAAAACTGTCCGTCGACCAGCCCGTAGTCGAGGAAGCTTTCCGCTACTGGGAGGCGCAGGGCGTGGTGACGCTGCTGCGCACTTCTTCGCCGCCGGAAGTGCAGTTTTTGCAGGTGGGGAAAAATCCCCCTTCCTACCAGAAATTCTCCAAGACCAAATACAAGGACTTCAACAGTCAGCTGCACGCCATGCTGCCCGGGCGCAACATTCTGCCCGCCGAATACAACGAATATTATTCGCTGATGGAAGACACGCACATGGAGCCGGGGGCGATGCTGGCGATAATAGCCTACTGCATCCGCCAAAAGGGCGACGGCATTACCTATCCCTACATTTTGGCGGTGGCGCGCAATATGGCGGCGCAGGGACTTTTAACCTTCGACCGGGTAAGCGAACAGCTGTCGGAATTCGACGCGTACGAAAAAGACCTGCGGCCCATCTTAACGGCGCTGGGCTCGCGGCGCAAACCCGACCACGAGGACAAGCGTCTGTTTATCAAATGGACAAAGGGCATGGAATACACCCCCGCCACCATCGTTAAAGTGGCGAAAACCGTCAAAAAAGGCGGCATGGAAAAACTCGACGCCCTCATGACGCGCTATTACGAAAACCACCTTATGACCTTTGAGGAGATAGAATCCTTCAACAAAAACCGCGACCAGCTGTACGCGCTGGCAAAAAACATCAACCGCATCATCGGCGTTTATTACGAACAGCTGGACTTTATCATCGAGACTTATATTTCCAACTGGATAGCCATGGGCTTTAACGACGAGACGCTGACACGCATAGCCACCTACTGTTTCAGGCGCGGCGTGCGCACGCTGGAAGGCATGAACGACGTGGTAGACAAATTCTATAAGCAGGGCGTCGTGACAAGCGAGGCGCTGGACGAATTTATCAACCGCTCCATCGAAAACGACAATCATATCAAAAAAGTATTCGCCGTCGCCGGCATAGACCGCAACGTCACAGCCCGCGACCGCGACAGCTTTAAGGTGTGGAAAACCGCCTGGAACATGAGCGACGAACTGATAGAAAAGGCCGCCGAAAAGGCCAAAGGTTCCCCCAGTCCCGTCTCCTACATGAACACGCTGCTGTCGTCGTGGTTCAAAGCCGGCGTAAAAACGCCCGAACAGGCAGACAATTACCGCTTTCCCGACCATTCGGAACCCGCCAAAATCACCAAAACATATACGAGCGGACAGCTTAACGCGCTGTTTGACAATCTCGATTACGAGGACCTTTAATGAATTACAATCAGGCGATAAACTTAATACGGCAGCGGCGGCAGGCGCAGCTCGTGCGCGCCGAAAACGCGTACATGAAGGCGCTGGACGAATATCCTGCTCTCAAAGACGCCGACAGACGTTACCGCGAGGCGGTTTTGCATCAGCTGCACGGCGATTCGCATGGCGACGTAAAAAAAGCCGAGCGGCAGCTTAGCGGTGTAATAGCGTCGCTGGGACTGAAAGAGGTTTTTGCTCCCCCTCCGCACTGCAAAAAATGCGGCGACAGCGGTTATGTCAACGGGAAGATATGCGACTGCGTCCTGTCGATGGCGACGGCTAAGGACATGATAGCCTTTAAGCTGCACGACTTTGACGACATAGATTACGGCCTGTTTACGCCCGACGCCGCCAGGCAGTTCCGCAAAACCGCCGAAAATTACCGCATTATCTTCTGCGACAAGTTCCCGGACACGAAAAAACGCATTTTCACGCTCATGGGAAAGAGCGGTACGGGCAAGACTTTTCTGGCGTCGTGCGCCGCTTCGGCAGTGCTGAAAAAGGGCTGTTCGGTGGTGTTCGTGACGGCCTTCAGGTTTGTCTCGGACGCATGCCGATACCACACCACATTCGACGACACGCGCGACGGCTTTCTGCGTCCGTACCTTGACTGCGACCTCATGATAATAGACGACCTGGGGACGGAAGCCGTTTACAAGAACATCACGCTCGAATATCTCTATCTCGTGATAAACGAACGCCAGCTTGAGGGCAAACATTCGATTTTTACCACCAACCTGCACGTCGACGCGCTGCGCGCCCGTTACGGCGAACGCATTTCCAGCCGCCTTATGGATAAAAAGACATGCTATGCCACCGAATTCGACGGCGGAGACATACGCTCGGTCATGTAGGCGCACATCCGGCCGAATAATAATTTTTCCGCAATTTATGCCACAAACTTTCGGGCCTTCGACCGTTGTCCCCGCCCGCGGACGTCGCGTCGAAGCGCCCTTTTTTATGCACGGCGCAATATGGTTGACATCGCGCGGCAAATATATTATAATAATATTTACAATTCAGTTACGTATGCATTATATATGCCATCCGGAGAGAATTTCGTGAACGATAAAAAAGATAACAACAAAAACGACAAGAAAAATAAAAACCCGAAGAAATACAAAGCCCCGTCGCACGTCATCATGTTCCTGCTGGCGCTGTTCGGCGACATCGCGCTGTGCCTTTTATCATACTGGCTGGCCGACGCTATCATGTTTTACCGTATTTCGCCGCCGGCGGCTTACGCGCACTACCGCTGGGTATTTTTCCTGCCGCTGTCGGTGGGCGTAAACATTCTCATGCTGCTCGTCTTCCGCTGCTACGGCACGGTGTGGAAATACGCCGGCAAAAACGACGTACTGCGCTTTGTCGCGGCATACGTGTGCACCTTTCTGATACTGCTGGCGGCAAAACTCATAAGCGAATTCTGGCTGATCATGTACTGGGCGCCCATTATTCTCATGTACGTTCTGTTTTCGCTGTGTCTGTGCGGAATATGGCGCTTCCGGCACGGACTGATAAAAAACATTTTGTTTTACAATAAATCGGGCAAGAAGAATATGCCCGAGCTTAAACGCACTATAATAATAGGGGCGGGATATACGGGCGCGCAGATAATTACGCGCTTTATGCAACATTTGTCGGACGGATACCTTCCCGTGGCGGTCCTGGACGACGACAAGAGCAAACAAGGCTCGAAAATATGCGGCATACGCATAGTCGGACCCATCGACCAGGTGAAAACCGTCGCAAAAAGGTACAGCGCGGGCGCCATCGTCATCGCCATAATAAGCCTCAACAAGTCTCAGCTGAGACACATCTACAACCTGTGCAAACCCCTGTCGCTGCCCATTAAATTCGTGCCCGGCTATCTCGACGCCGACGAATATTCCAGCGGCTCACTTACCCTGCAGGACATAAAAATCGAAAACCTGCTGGGACGCGACGAATTTAAGGTGAAACAGGAACTCATTGACTGCTCGGTAAAGGACAAGATCGTCATGGTTACCGGCGGCGCCGGCTCTATCGGCAGCGAATTGTGCCGGCAGGTGCTCAACTTCGGATGCAGGCATCTAATCATATTCGATATGCACGAAAACGGCATGTTCTTCCTTAATCAGGAATTCAGAGCAAAGTACGACCACAGCCGCTACACTCTCATCATCGGCACCGTGCGCGAACGCGGTAAACTGGAAGAGGTGTTTGAAAAATACCGTCCGCAGATAATTTTCCACGCCGCCGCCTATAAACACGTTCCCATGATGGAAATCGCGCCCACCGAAGCCGTAAAAAACAACGTCTTCGGTACGCTCAACGTCATCGAGTGCGCGCAGAAATACGGCACCGACAAAATGGTACTCATCTCCACCGACAAAGCCGTCAACCCCTCCAATGTCATGGGCGCCAGCAAACGCATCGCCGAAATGCTCGTGCAGACGCGCGGCCGGGAGGGCGACCTTAAAATAGCCGCCGTGCGCTTCGGCAATGTGCTGGGCAGCAACGGCTCGGTAGTGCCCATTTTTCTCGAACAAATCAAAAAAGGCGGTCCCATCACGCTTACCGACCGCAACATAAAGAGATACTTCATGTCCATTCCGGAAGCGGTGAGACTGGTGCTGCAAACGGGCGCTTTTGCGTCGCGCGGCGAAGTTTTCGTGCTGGATATGGGCGAACCCGTGTACATCTACGATCTTGCCTGCGACCTTATAAGGCTTAACGGACTGGTGCCGGAAGTGGATATTCCCATCAAAATCACCGGTCTGCGCCCCGGCGAAAAGCTGTTTGAAGAGCTGCGCTACGACAAAGAACAGGTGGACAAAACGCTGCACGAAGGCGTTTTCGTCAACAAATTGCAGGAAATCGACCGCAAAAAATTCGATAAACAGCTGGAAGTTTTGCGCCGACTGGCTTTTTCGGAAGACGAAAAGGGCACCGAGCAACAGATATTTAATATTGTTCCCAGCGAATACAGAAAAGAAGGCGCCGCCTGCAGTTGTGTCAGCGGCAGCGCGGCAACCGGCTTAGCTCAACCGGCCGCTGCAAACGGAGGAAACGCATGATGGAAAAACGCATGACGAACGGCTACGATAAATTTGTTTGCGGGCATTTTTATATCCCCGCGCTGGCGATTTTTGCTTTTGTCTTTTTCGTCACGGGGCTGGACCTTGCGGGCATAGTTATTTATGCCGCTCTCTTTGCTCTTGCGCTTAATCTGGCGCAGGACGAAAAATACGCGCTGGCGCCGCTGCTCATGCTTATTTTCCAGCTTTCGTTCCGGCACGAGGGCAAAGCCGTAGAATACTACTCCGCTCCGCTCGCAATATGCTTTTTCGCTGTCGCCGTCATAATAGCGGCAGCGGGCATTATACGCTATGCCGTTAAAGTGCGTCCGCTGCGCACCCGCCGAATGGGTCTTAAAAAGCGCCCAATGCTGCTTCCTTTCGTCGTTTTGGCGGCGGTTACTCTTACGGGCGGACTGTTTTATTCGCCCTACAATTTCGCGTCGCTACTGTATGCCGCCGGCATAGCCTTGATGTTCGTGGCCTTTTATATCGTCTTTTGTTTTTTGACGCACGGCGGAGAAGACGAACGCGTCTATCTTTCCAAGTGTATGGTCGCGGTAATGCTGCTTATATGCGCTCAGCTCGCCGCCTTTTATGCCTTTAATTTTGCCGATTACGGCGTTATGGACGGCAAATTCAAGGGCTCGATGGTGATAGGCTGGGGAATGAGCAACACGATAGGCGCGCTTTTGGTCATGCTTATTCCCGCCGCCTACTATCTCATCGGAAAAAACGTCATGCCGGTTTTTAATTATATATCGGTGTTCATCGCAATAAACGCCGTCTATTTTACCATGTCGCGCTCGGCTCTCCTTATCGGCGTGCCCATGTGCGTGGTGCTGTCGGCCATTACGTTTTTCAAGAAGAAACCGGTGCGCGCCAAAGTGGGCGTTATGTCCGCCGCATTCGTGGCGTTAGACCTTTTGCTGGTGCTTGTCATAATTCTTGCCGGCAAAGTGCAGGTGTTTGCCGGATTCTTCATCGAAAATTCCGTCTCGGACGCCACCGATATCGTCGAGGCGTCGCGCGGACGAATAGATCTGTGGATAGGCTATATAAAATTATTCCTTTCCGCCCCGCTGTTCGGCACCGGCTTTTACAACGCGTTTGAAAAATTCATGACGAGCACGATGACTATTTTCAGCGGCATGGCGCACAACACTCCCCTTCAATATCTGGGCAGCTGCGGCATTGTGGGCATAGCCGGCTACCTATACCACCGCGTGGAATCGGTAAGGCTGTTTGTTAAAAATTACTGCTACGAAAAACTCATGTTTGCTGCAGGCTGCGCCGCGCTGGTATTGATGTCGCTGTTCGACGTGTTTTTCATGTCGCCGTACTTTGCCATGTTTTACTGCCTGTACATAGTCCTGTCCGAAGACTGTCGGCCTCAGCCGGAATGCGAAAAGCCGGTGAGCGTTTACGACCATGAGACGGCAACGGCAGCACGCCATTCCAAAAAGAAGGACAGCCGCCATGTATAAGCCCAAAGTCGTATTTGCATTTGTCGAGGCCGGTATGGGTCACATTGTCCCCGAACGCAGCATTGCCGACGCGTTTGAAGAAAAGTACGGCGCCTATACCCGCATAGTCCGCTCCAATTTTTACAGCGAAAGCGGGAAAAAACCGTTGATCCGCTTTGAAAAGATGCTGTGCGACAACGTCAAAATGTATAACAAATGTCCGCTTTACGGCTACACCAGCCTTTCGGTGATGAATTTGCTGGGACCGCGTCTTACAAGCGAACTCATAATGAAATTTATTCCCCACGCCCACAAGTACGCCACCATGCACGTGGACGAACTGCAGGCGGATATGTTTTTGTCGACGCACTGGTCCACCGCCTACTACGTCGCAAACAGCAATTCAAAGCCGATTAACGTCAGTTATGTGCCGGACGTGGAAATTATTCCGCTGTGCTGCTACCCCAACGACATGACGCTGGTGTCGGCGCGATCGGGCTATGAACGCGCCCTTAAACACTATCCAAAGCGCTTTAACAGCGACAATTTAGCGCTCGTGCCCTTCGCCATACGCAAAGAAGCTTTCAGCGTGCCGCTGGACAAAAAAATCAACCGCCGCAACCTTGGTTTTGACGAAAACAAGTTTACCGTGGTGCTGTTTGACGGCGGCTACGGCATCGGAAAAATGGGCAGCGTGACCGAAATTCTCGCTCAAAGCGACCTGGACATCACCTTGGTGCCCGTATGCGGCAAAAACCGCAAGCTTTACGACCGCCTTAAAGATATAAAGCCGTCGCCCTCCGTCGACCTACGCGTATACGGATTTTCGGACAGGATACTGGAAATTCTGGGCGCGGCGGACATTTTTTTGGGCAAGAGCGGAGCAAGTTCCGTCGCCGAACCGTGCTTTTTCGGCGTTCCCGAAATAATAACCAGCTACGCCACCCAGATGGAACAGCACAACGCGCACTACTACATCGACTACGTCGGCAACGCCGTCGCCATATTCAATCCCAAAAAGGCCGCCGAAAAGGTCAAATTCTTCTATCACAACCGCGACGAGCTGGAAAAGCTGGCGCAAAAGGCGCGCGCATATCACGACAACTACGGCTCGGAAAAAACCGCGGACGTCATGTGGGGACTGCTGCAAAAAAAATTCCCCTTCTTAAAGGAAATCGAAATACAAAAAAACAACGAGGCATGACGCTTTGTTGTTTTTTTGCGCGTTTAAGCGCGGTTTTGTTGTCGTTATGCTGGGCCGGCGGCTGTTTTTTGGCATAAAATCAAGAGATTTTTCGCCTTTTTAAAGATTTTCAGCGGCGCGGGTCTTGTTCCGACGCGGCGCTCTTTACAGTACGCTTTTGCGGCGCTTTTCTTCGGGCGGCTTGATAGTGCCCGTCGTCTCCACCACGTCGGGCTCAAATGCGGCGGCAGCGGCAAAATCTTCGTCGCTTTCCAAAATCCACACTCCCAGCAGAAAATCGCGCTTTATTCGCTTAGCCCACTGCTCGTTTACCGGTATGTTTTTGTTCCACGACGTAAGCGCGTTGTCATAGCGCATCCACACATAAGTCTTGTGCCCGGCGGCAATTTCTTTAAGGCGGGAGAGGTTTTGCTCGGTTATTTCGCCGTCGTAATGCAGTATCGCGCGGGGAAAACGCTCCGCTGCCTGCCGAAGCATATCCAGACGGGAAAAGGTAAACCCCGTCAGCGCCTCATCGGCATGGCGGCGCACCGTCTCGAATACTATTTCGCGGTCGCTGTCGGAAAAGGTTTGTACGACGTTGTCAATTTTCGCCTCTAAACCGACGCTTTTCATATAATCGAGCGCCTGCGAAAGCGTGGGAATGTGCGTGCCGGCAAAGGCGGCGCTTTTCCACATGCCTACGTCCACGTCGCACAAATCGGCAAAACGCAGATTTTCGATTTTTTTCTCCTCTTTAAGCGTTTCGCCGGCAATTCTGCCCGTTCTGTTGAGCGTGCGGTCGTGCAGCACCACAGGAATATGGTCGGCGGTCATCTTGGGATCGAACTCTATAATGTCGTAGCCCTGTTCGTATGCCTTGATAAATGCCGGCATGGTGTTTTCGGGATATTCCGCCGCCACGCCGCGGTGCGCTTGTAATTTACAGTTGTACATATTTTTTCTCCTTATCGGTAAATGTCATTCCTTTTGCGGCAGCACCACAAAAAAAGCCGTCTTTCCTTCTCCGCTTTCCGCCGTAATGTCTCCGCCGTGCAGCTCGGCTATTTTTTTTGCCACGGACAAACCTATGCCGTTGCCCTCGCGCGAATGTTGCGGATCTTCCTGATAAAATTTATTGAATATTTTATCGATATTTTCCGGCGCTATTACCTTTCCTTCGTCCTCTATCCGCACCGACACGCTGCCGGGAGACCGCGTTACGCGCACCGACAGTTTTCCGCCGTCCCGCGCAAACTTTACGGCGTTGTCCAAAAGATTAAACCACAGCTGTTTCAGAAGATCCTCGTTGCCGCTGATATACACGTCCTCGTCCTCTATTTCGATGTCAAGCTTTTTGGCGCTCCAATTTTTTTCCAGCAGCAGCAGACAGTCTCTTATCTGCTCGGACAAGTTGAACTGCGTTATGTCCGACAAAATGCTTTGATTTTCCACTTTGGACAAATTGAGAACATTGGTGGCAAGCTTGGCAAGCCGTCCCGCCTCGTCGCCGATGACGTCTATGTATTCGCGCTGTTTTTCGGGAGAGACGTCTCCCTTTTGCAACATGCCCACAAGCCCTCTTATGGACATGATGGGCGTCTTAAACTCGTGCGAAAAGTTGTTGATAAAGTCCGAACGCAAAATTTCGGTGCTGTCCAACTCGGCGGCGAGATGGTTAAAGCTGTCTGACAGGTTTTTCATCGCCTCGTATCCGCCCAGCTTTATTCGTATCGAATAATCTCCTTCCGCCAGCCGCGAAATGCCGCTTATCACCACGTTTACCGGCCGCAGCACAAGAATGCTTACAAGATACGTCAGTCCCACGCTTAAAAGAACGCTGCCCAATATAAACGACAGCACCAAAAGCCATCCGTACGTCTGCAGATATTCGAGCGTGATGACTTCCGTCGACATTAAAAGATACCATATCGACAGCGCGATGGTTATTACCACCAGCACAACCATTACAAGACTAAAAACATATACCTGCTTTATTTGGTTTTTCGGTCTCTTAGCCGCGTCGGGAGCGGACTTTTTTATGCGCTTTTTCATACTTTTTTTACCGCCTTGTATCCTAAGCCCCTTATGGACTGAATTTCAAATTCGTTCCACCCTTCAAAACGCTTGCGCAGCCGACCTATGTGCACCGTAACGGTTTCCGGCACGGTATCGCAGTCCATTCCCCATATCTCGTCCATGAGCTGCAGCCTTGTGAAAATTTTATCGGGGTACGAAAGCAGTTTGTAAAGCAGCAGAAATTCCTTTTGCGGCAGTTCTATCTGTTCGCTGCCGCGCGTAACGGTAAAGCTGTCGTAATCTATCGTCACGTCACCCACCGTTATTTTGCGTTCGCGCTGAATCTTCGCTCGGCGCAGTAAGGCATTTACGTGCAGCAGCAGCTCCTCGTTGTCAAACGGCTTGGTCATAAAATCATCCGTTCCCGCCAAAAAGCCTTTTTTTCTGTCTTCGGGCAGTTGTTTCGCCGATACCATCAGCACCGGCAACTGGTTGTCCATCATTCTTAGTTCGCGCGTTAGTTCGTACCCGTCCACCTTGGGCATCATGATGTCCACTATGGCCAAATCGACGCGCCGGTTTTCTAAAACGGCAAGAGCCTCCTCTCCGTCGCTCGCTTCCGTAACGGTAAAATGCTCCGATTGCAGCAATTCATGCAGCAAAAACCGAGTGTTTTTATCGTCGTCCACCACAAGAATATGAAACATTTTTTCTTCCTCCGAGTACATATATTTTAGCATACGGCAAACTTTTAGTCAATAAAATACCGCGCTAAACCTTATCTCCGCGCCATGCCGGCGGCATGGCTGCAATTATCCGCATTTTTTTTGCGAAAATCGCCCGAATTTAGTTGCCAATTTGCTTAAAATGTAGTATTATATTAAAGCTGGATTTAATGTCCGGCACAAAAACGCAATGCGCCATCATAGTCTAAAGGTTAGGACGTTGGCCTCTCACGCCGAAAATAAGGGTTCGATTCCCTTTGGTGGTACCACAAATGGCACAATATATAGTAGTTTTTTGGCTCTATATATTGTGTTTTTTTTACCACAAAATTACCCCAAAATTCTTGTTTATGCTTTTTTGCGGATAACAAGTAAAATATCTTATATTTTTGCGGTATTTTGGCTGTCACGGCCGAGATACCGCTTTTTTACCGCCACACCTATACCGCGCGCCGCGTCACAACAGCGAAAACGCCTGCGGCAAAAGCTGCCCCAGTGTTACAGGCGCGCTTTTATCCGGGTCCTCGACTATAACCAAGGCGTCGCTTGTCAAAAATTCGCTGAGCGCCTGCAGGCATATTCCGCAGGGAACGCACTTTTCGTCCGCCTTGTCTCTGCCGCCTGCCACCGCTATCGCCGTAAAGTGCCTTTCGCCCTGTCTTACCGCGTTAAACAGCGCAACGCGTTCGGCGCAGCAAGTCGCTCCGTAGGAAGAATTTTCGATGTTGCAGCCGGTGTATATCCGCCCGTCGGCAGACATAATCGCCGCTCCCACTCTAAATCCCGAATAGGGCGCGTAGGCATTTTGGCGTGCGTTTAGCGCCGCCTCGTAAAGAGTTTTCCACGCTGGATTAAACTTTGCCATTATTTTAACACCTCGCTTAAAAAACTCGTGCCCGCCGTAGCGCGTTTGTCGACGCCGAAATAGTCGAGCACCGTAGCGGAGATGTCGGCAAACGTCGGGCGAGTACCGAGATTTACGCCGCCTTTTATGTGTTTTCCGTACAAAAGCAGCGGCGTATATTCCCGCGAATGGTCGGTAGAAGGCGTGGACGGGTCGCAGCCGTGGTCGGCGGTTATCATCACTATGTCATCGTCGTTAAGGCGCGCGGTTATTTCACTGAGACGTGCGTCGAACGCGCTGAGTGCCGCCGCATAGCCGTCCACGTCGTTACGATGGCCGTACATGGCGTCAAAATCGACGAGATTGGCAAAGCACAGTCCCGTAAAATCTTTGTCCAGCGCCTCGAGAATCTTGTTTACGCCGTCGTCGTTGGACAATGTGCGATGACTTTCCGTAAAGCCGCGTCCGGCAAAAATATCGTAAATTTTGCCCACGGATACGGTGGTGTATCCGGCGGCCTTAATAAGGTCGGGCATGGTTTCGGCGGGCGGCGGCAGCGAAAAATCGTGCCTGTTTGCCGTACGCACAAACGGATACTTTCCCGTAAACGGACGCGCTATCACTCTTCCCACCGCGTTGTCGCCCGTGAGAATATTGCGCGCCGTGCGACAGTAGTCGTAAAGCTCTTCCACGGGCACTACCTGTTCGTGGGCGGCTATCTGGAATACGCTGTCGGCCGACGTATAAACAATAAGCGCCCCCGTCTTTATGTGCTCCATGCCGTAATCTTTTATTACTTCGGTGCCCGAATAAGGCTTGTTGCACAGCACTTTTCTGCCCGTAAAGCGTTCGAACCGCTCAATAATCTCCGGCGGAAAGCCGTCCGGATAGGTGGGAAGAGGACGGGGCGATATTATTCCGGCGATTTCCCAGTGGCCTATCGTGGTATCCTTGCCCATGGAGCGTTCGCGGCACCGGCCGTATGCTCCCGAGGGAGCCGCTACTCCGCCCTGTACGCCGTCGATGTTAAATAGTCCCATCTCCGTCATGTTTGGGCAGTAAAATCCTGAGCTTGAACGCACCGCCGCCAACGTATTGCTGCCGCAGTCGCCGAAAAGCGCCGCGTCGGGCGCCTCTCCTATCCCGAAACTGTCGAGTACTATCAAAAACACGCGTTTCATAGCGCCGTCTCCAAAGCTATTTTTATCATCGCCGAAAAGCCTTCCTGGCGCTGCTTTGCGGACAGATTTTCCTCGGGGTAGACAAAAGAATCGCTGACCGTGCATATACAAAGCGCTTTTTTATTGAGCCGCGCGGCGTTCATGTACAGAGCGGCTGCCTCCATTTCCACGCCCAAAACGCCCATCTTGCTCCACTCCTGTCCGCTGCCCGCGTCGTCGTAAAACATGTCCGAAGACAGGACGTTGCCCACTTTGTACTTTACGCCGGCATCACGGCACTTGGCGGCCGCCTCTGTAAGAAGTCCGAAGTCCGCTATGGGGCAGAACGTCCCCGGCAGACGGTATTGGGCGGCATAATTGCCGTTGGTGCACGCTCCCATCGCCAGCACTATATCCATTACGTGCAAATCTTTATCAAAGCCGCCGCACGACCCCACGCGTATAATGTTTTCGACATCGTAAAAGGCAAACAGCTCGTACGAATAAATGCCTATCGACGGCTGACCCATTCCCGACGCCATTACCGAGACGCGCTTGTCGTTGTAAAAGCCGGTATAACCCAAAGCTCCCCTTACGCCGTTTACCTGCTTAGTCTGCGTCAAAAAATTTTCGGCGATGAATTTTGCGCGCAGCGGATCGCCCGGCATAAGCACCGTCCGTGCAAAATCTCCCTTCTTTGCCTCTATATGCGGCGTTGGTGTTCTGTTCATTTTGTCCCTCCGTTATCGTTATTGTCCTGCGGCTTGGTCTGATTGAGCCGCTGTTGCGCCAGCTTTACCAGCCTGCTCGCGCCTATTCTGTCTGCGCCGGCCTCTATAAGTTTTTCGGCGGCTTCGAGCGTCCTTATTCCGCCCGCCGCTTTGACCTTTACGCCTTTTCCCACCAGACTTTTCATGAGACGCACGTCTTTTTCCGTCGCCCCGCCGCTCGAAAAGCCCGTCGACGTCTTTATATAATCGGCGCCGGCATCCGTCACTATTTTGCACATAGCGGCAATTTCATCGTCCGTTAGCAGGCACGTTTCGATTATCACCTTCAAGAGGGCGTCGCGGCATGCTGCTCTTACTTCGCCTATTTCGCGCAGCAGATACTCTTTGTCGCCGGCTTTAAGCGCGCCGATGTTTATCACCATGTCTATTTCGGAGGCGCCGTCCTCAATTGCGTCGCGCGTTTCAAAAGCCTTGGTTTTTATCGTCGAATAGCCGTTGGGAAAGCCTACTACCGTACATACCGGCTTTTTGCCGTCGAGATACATATATGCCTTTTTTACATAACACGGCGCTATGCACACCGACGCCGTATCGTAAGCCACCGCCTCGTCGCACAGCTTTGCCACGTCTTCCCATTTCGCGTCCACAGTCAAAAGCGTATGGTCGCATCTTTTTAATATATCGCTTATCTGCATATCATACTCCTTTTTTATATTGTACCACAAAGAAAAAATTTTTTCAACAGTACGGGCAGATTTTTCTCCCGCGGTTTTTTACTCTGCTTACTGCGTTTGACGATAAAAAAGCGCCGCGCAAAAGCACGACGCCTGTAAAGCATTTTACAGCAGCTGCCATATCGTATAAAGCACGGAGGCGTTGTCGTCGCCGTCCAGCAGCTGATAATACACAGTTATGATACTGCCGTCCTCCCGAATAACCGACGAGGGATAACCGCAGTCGCCGCTAGAGGATGTCGCGGACAGCAAAAATTCTTCCGACCATTGTCTGCCGTCGCCGCTTATACGCGCGTATATGCCCTTGTTTATGTCGCGGCGGGCATAAGTAAGCAAAATACGTCCGTCGCGCAAAAGGCAGAAATGCGGCGGAGATCCTCTAAACCGCAACGATTCGGGATAGGAAAAAGTTTTGCCGCCGTCATGCGATAATGACGTGTATACGGTAAAGGCCGCGTCGCTTTTACCCTTTTCGTGCGCCCGTATGCCCACCAATATATCGCCGCCCGGCAGCTGAACGGCATGCGGTTCGCAGTAAAGGCCGACGTTTTCGTCGCTCTTGCCGCATATTTTTACCGGTTTGCTCCAATTGTATCCGTCGTCCGACTGCATGGCGTAAATGCCGTCGCTCTCGCCGTCCGGCGCATATTCTTCGTCAAATAGTCGGCCGACATACAGATATCTGCCGTCATCCAGCAGCACCGGCCCGTGGGGCGCAGTAACGGGACTCTTGTAGGGCGGAGCGAAAGTTTGGCCGCCGTCCTCGCTTACGGATATCAACGAACCGTAATTTTCGTCCTGCATCTGCGGCGTTATAGTATCCAGACGGTCGGAGATTATCTTTCTTATGTCGTCTTTAATGCCCGCTTCGCTGTTCCACAAGCGCTGATCTTGCACTTTGTTGTTAAACGTGGTGACAAGCCACTGCCTGCCTTTGACGACAATTCCGCCGTCGCGGTCGTCCAGCGGAGTGTCGATTACGGTTTGCGGCGCGCTCCAGGTGTCGCCGTCGTCGCGTGAACGGCTTAATAAGACTTTGCCGAAGGGGCACAAATGCTTTATTCTGCCGCCCGACCAAACCGCCGCCAGCTCGCCTTTACCCGTGCGGGCAACGGTGGGCCACGCGTTGTATCCGAACAAGCCTTGACGGCGTATTATTTCTCCCGTCTTTATAATTTTAACGTCCATTGTCTTTTTTTTCCTTTTATGGTTTGATTGGTAGATCAGCAGTCTTTTTTAAGAATGGCCACCTGATACTTGTCAATTGCGGCAACATCGCCCTTTTTGTATTTTTTGCCGCTTAAAATATCCGTTGCGTCAAACGGCGCCGTAAAGCTGCCGGGAAGATATTCCGTCTCGATAAACGCCACCGTTTCGCCGTAACTGCCGCTGCGTTCCACCGCCATGACGTTGTCGGAGGCGGCGACAAAGGGCGTTATGCCGGCGACCCCGCACACGTCGTTCAAAACGGCGATAAGCGCGTCGTTGTCGGGAAGGCAGCCCAAAACCACTATTTTTCCCTTTCCGAAGGGCGTTTCGGTAATGGCGGCATAGCCGTCAAGGTATTCCTCGTTGCGATACGCCGCCAGCGTTTTTGCCTTTTTGCCCGGTCTTATGGCGTCAAAACTCATCTGCCGGGCTTTAAGCGGCGACGAAGCGTATTGCATGGATATTTCACGGTAACCCACGGCGTTCGCGTCGTATGCGGGAAGAGTAAATTCGATGGTTATATCCGCGGCTTTTTCCAGTACGCCCGTAGCGCTGCCGATGAATTTGGCGTGGGCGCGGGTTCTTATATCGGTTAAAGGTCCCGCTATCCACACTCCGCCGTTTTCCACCCAATTTAAGATTTTTTTATCCAATCCGTCGGTTTGAATGTCGGGCAAAAACGGCGTAAACAGCACTTTGGCGTCGCTGAAATCGCCGTTTTCGGTCAAAAATTCCGGTCTTAAACGCGCTTTAAGCAGCGACAGCGCCAACGTATTGTTTAGCACCTCCCTGTAATCGAAGGGCTTGTTGTCTATATAATACATACTCTGCGTCATAAAATCTATATTGGCGTTGCATGACATAATCATTGCAAGTCCGCTGCATGTGGGGCGCGTGCCCTTTATAAAATCGCTGTGACGCCGTATGCTCTCGGCAAAGTCCATGACTTCGCCCTTTATGTGGCGGTCGCGTCCGTTGCTCTCTATCACCGAGCCGTGCATGAGTTCGTGCGCTCCGTAGTGCGCGCGCCACAGCCAGTAGTTTACGTTTTCCGCGCCCGAGACCAGCGCCGACCAGCCGTTCATCGCCACGAAGCCGTGCGGCCGCATATAATTCGACGTAGCCGAGCCGTTCCAGCAGCAGGAGGTTTCCGTTTGCCAGAAGGGCTGTTTTTTGCTGTTGTAAACGTAATTAAACCACGGGTATATCTCGGCGTACCTGTTAAACGCATATTCGTTAAACTGCATGACGTCGGTATTTTGGGCCACTTTGGCGTACGACATGGCGGTAAACGTGGGCATCATGTCGGTGCCTACGGGAGCGGATGAATATTTTTTTATTATCGTGCGCTGACGGGCGATGTACTGCGCCGTCTCCTCTTCTTTGCACTGCATCCACAGCGCCCGTATTCCCGGATGATACCACTGATCGTAAGGTCGGTCCAGCTGCGAAAAATCGTCTATCTTCATGGAAAATACGCCGGTGCACATTTCCCGGTTGAATTTGTCAACGTCGCCGCCGAATTTTTTGCTCACCCAATCGCGGAAAGCCTGCGTGCAGCGCGGGCATACGCACCCGTAGTCTTTTATACTGTCTATCTCATTGTCGATCTGCCAGCCGATAATGTTGTCGTCGCCGCCAAACTCACGCGCCATTTCCTCTGTGATGCGGTCGCTGTAAAAGATATAATTTTCGCTGTTGAAACAGGTGTTCCTGCGGGCGCCGTGATGCCATTCTTTGCCGTTGTAGTACCGGGCGTAGATGTCGGGACATTTTTGCGCCAGCCAGATGGGCGGACAAGCCGCCGGCGTGCCCATTATTACGTACATGCCGCGTTTTTTACATTCGTCCACCACCTTGCGGAACAGCGAGAAATCGAATTTTCCCTCCTCGGGTTCCATGGTCTTCCAGGCAAATTCGGCTATGCGGACGCATCCGATGCCGTAATCGCGCATTTTGTCCAAATCTGTCTCCACCTGCGATATATCCCACGCTTCGGGATAATAGGCAACCCCCAAAAAAATATTTGTATCCATTTTCCTCTCCTTTAACGGTATTTGTAAAAATTATACTCCCCGAACAACGCGGTTGTCAAACAATTTTATATGTCAAATATTGCTGATTTTATTTACTATTGTGCAAATTTGTCCTATTTTTTACACCCGGCATTAAAAAAACTTCCTTCCCGAGGGGAAAGAAGTTTTGGCTTTTTATTTGTTTTTGCGCGTTAAATGTTGTCGGTTACAAACTTTTCCCACGGGATATCCACGGGCGCACCGCGGTTTATTATTTCGTCGACGTGCATCAAAAGGGGAAAGTCTTCGGCGGCGAGCTGCCCCGCGGCGGCCGCTTCGCGCACGGCTTTCGCCACTCGCGTCGCCACCACTATGGACTCCAGCGTAACGCCTTTAAGCTGCCGCAAAGCCTGTTCGCAGGTGTAGCCGCGCCCCAAAAGAATGCCCACGAGCCTTGTCCTGCCGCCGTATACGGTGACGTACAGGTCACCCGCGCCTATCACTATGTTGTCCTCACCGCCGCCCAAAAAGGCTATCAGCTTTCGCATTTCCTTAACGCTCTGGGCAAACACCGCCGCCTGCGAGTTGTAATGCTGAACACTGTTCTCGCCGTGCAGGCGCTGGTTTATGCCTATCGTAAGCGCAATGCCCAAAGCGTAGCCGTTTTTTAACGCCACGGCGCTTTCCACGCCCATAACGTCGGTCGACAGCGAAATGTGGTAATAGTCGGTGCGCATGACTTGACGCATCATTTTAAGAATGTCCGCGTCGACGCCGCAATAGGTGACCGACGACTGATCGTGGAATACCAGCTCGTAACTGGTGCACGGTCCGCCGATAGCGTATACGTCGCGCTTAACGCCGCGCTTTGCCATCATGCGGCTCCAATATTCGGGATAGCATATAAGCTTGCCGCCGTCTTCTATAAGGCCTTTCGTGACGGACAGAACGGGAATATCGTCGGGAATAAGCGGCAAAATCTCTTCGCCGAACCAGTCCACGCCGAAGGAACTGACTCCGCATATCACGAAAGTCGAGCCCGCTATGGCCTCCTTCACGTCCTCTATCTGAAAAAATCTGATGCCGGCGGGAAAATCGTATTCGAATTTCGGATGCCGGTTGGCGGCAATGCAGGCGTCTATTATATCTCTGTCGAGATGCGTCCCGACAAGGCGCACTTCATGTCCGTTTTCTCTTGCGGGGAATGCCAGGGCCGAGCCCATCATTCCCGATCCTATAATTGTGACAATGCTCATATTTATCTCCTGTCAGTTCTTTTCGTAATAAGAATTTTCCAAAAATTTTTGAATAATGCCGGCAATCTTTTTGTATCCCGCGTCGTTGGGGTGCAGCCCGTCCGCCGTCCACGCGTTTTTACTTGCTTCGATGTCGGGATATATTCCGGCGTTCGCATACAGATCCAGCACCGGCAGCGAATACTTTTCCGCAGTAAGGCGTATCGCGTCCACATACTGTTTGAGCGTGCCCGAGGGCGCCTTGTATCCGTCGCCCGTGTTGCGGTTTTCGTTTAGGCGGTGCAGCGGCGTCATGACGAAAATAAACGCCTTGGGATAGGTTTCGATAAGGTATTTGTAAAGACAGTTAAGCGCGCCGTAAAAGGTATATACGCTGTCGTCGTCGATACCGCCTATCGGAGCGTCGCCGTGCCCGTAATCGTTTGTTCCGCCAAAAACGCCCACTATATCCGCGTCCTTATCCATGTCGTACATACGCATGTTAAAATCGAGATCGTGTTTTTCGTTTGCGCTGGGCGTGCGTTGGCGCGCTATCCGCGTGCCGCCCACCGCGTAACCGCGCGTTATCAGCCCCGTATTTGCGCCGAGCGCCGCCCAATAAACTTTATCCGGCGAACTTGCGCCGCTGCCGTATGTAATGCTGTCACCCAAAAATACAGCTTTTAACCCCTTTAATTGCATTTGTTTCTCCTTTTAGCGTTGTAAAAACTCTTTGATGTGCGCCGATTTGTAACAACCGTGCCGTCTTTTACACTTCGCTTGCCGTTTCGCCGTCGTCGGCATGCTTTTTGATTTGCGCCACCAGCCACTCCTCGTTGTTGAGCTTGGGATTGACGACGCATTCGCGCCAAAGACTTTCGAGCAGACCGCCTATTTTGACGGGCTGTATGCCTTCGAGAATCATACGGCTGCCGCTTACGACCAAGTCGGTGACTTTTAGCGGCGCGCCCTCTTCGATAAGCTGTCGTTTGACTTTTAACAGTCTGTGCTCGGGATTTTCGGCAATGAGCCCGGTAGCCAGCCTGTCGGCGTTTATCAGCTCCACCAGCTTGTCTATAAGCTCGAAATTTTTCGCCACGAATATACGCACTTTGGCCTCTTTCGTCTTGCCGTCGCGATCGTACATATGGTTGGCGCACAGCCACGCCACTTCGTCTATTACGCTGTTGGGAAAACGCAGACCGTATTCGCCGAAGGTGTACCTTACGATGTTCTCCGACACTTTTTCGTGCCCGTGCATATTGCCGAATTTGTTCATGCAGTACGGCTTGCCTATATCGTGCATCAATGCCGCCAAACGAATATCGGGCGGTGCAAAACGCACGGTCTGGAAGGTGTGCTCCAAAACGTCGTACTTGTGATAGAGCGGATTTTGCGCCATGCCCGCGCCGTCTTCCAGCTGGGGAATGAGATATTTTATCGCGCCTATCTGGTTGAGAAGGCGCAGCGCGCGGTATTGAGCGTTGGCAATGCCGTTTTTGGTGTCGGCAAGCAGAATTTTCATAAGTTCGTCGCGGCGGCGTTCGACGGAAATATCTTTTAGCAGTTCGACGTTGGCCTTTGCCGCCTTTGCCGTTTCGGCGTCTATCTTAAAGCCGGTTTCGCACGCAATGCGCACCATACGCAGCACGCGCAGACCGTCGGAAGCGAAAATATGCTGCGGATCGTAAGCGCGCAGAATTTTGTGTTCGATATCGGCAATGCCGCCCAAGGGATCTATTATTTTGTCGTTTGCAATATCGTAATATATGGCGTTACAGGTAAAGTCGCGCCTTTTGGCGTCCTTGGTAATGTCGGTGGTAAACATCACCGATACGGGCGAATGTCCGCCCCCTTCGGCATATTTTTCCACGCGAAAAGGAGTATACTCGAACTTGTCGTCGTTATACTTGATGATTACAGTGCCCAAACGATAATTGACTACTTCCGTTCTGTACCGCTTGCTAAGTCCCAACGTATCCGCGACCGCCGGTCCCGCTATATCGATGTCGGTTTCCCCAAGACCCGCAAGCTTATTTCTGACAAAGCCGCCCACAACATATATCGGACTCTTAGCCATACTGCTTAGTTTGATTAAACTATCAGGTATATTCATTTCCATATATTTTATTTTAGCATAATAATAAAAATAATGCAACAGTTTTATGCAAGGTTTTACTTTTTGCGGATATATCGGACGGTTTTTTAAAAATAAGCATTTTTTTGCTTTGTCGACGCCTTAAACAATTGATTTTTGCCGCATTTTACGCTATAATTATTATTATGATTAACATTATCGCCAACATAAGAAGCGGCAGAGGCTTGGGTCTTAGAAGTCTCAAAAAAGTCACGGCATATCTTGCCGATCATTCAATAGATTATACTCTTTACGTCACCAACTACAAAGGACACGCGACGCAAATCGCCCACGACGTTTCCAAAAACGGCGGCACTGTGATTGCCATGGGCGGCGACGGAACTTTCCACGACGTTCTAAACGGCATTGCGGACATGGAAAACACCACGGTCGGCTTTATTCCGGCGGGCAAAGGCAACGACTTTACCCGTTCGGCGGGATTTAGTCTCAACCCGATAAAAGCTCTTAAAGACATTCTCGACGGAAAGACGCGCAAAATAGATTACATAAAAATATCCGACAAGCGCTGTCTCAACATTGCCGGCACAGGCCTTGACGTAAAAGTGCTGGAGTTGGCTTACAGCAAATCGGGTCTTACTTATATAGGTTCGCTTATATACTGGATCAACCACATGGTGCCGTGCAACGCCACCGTAACCATCGACGACGGTCAGCCCGTAAAATACAGCTGCATCATGGTGGGCGTGTGCAACGGCAAAGCCTTTGGCGGAAACATTCGCATATGCCCGGTTGCGGAAATAAACGACGGCTATATTGACGTTATAATCATGCAGATGCCGCAAAAGGGCAACATCATGAAACTGCTTACGAAGTTTGTAAAGGGCAAACACATGGACATGCCCATCACCACCCACTTCCGCTGCAAAAAAGTGCATATAGAAAGCGACGCCGATATCGAGCTGGACGGCGAGATTTACAAAAACTTGTCGTTCGACTGCGAAATCGTGCCGAACGGTCTTACCATCTACACTCCGTGACGGCAACACGGTATTTTTATGCGGACAAACGGGCATCGGGCAAACGATTATTTTAATGCCCGCCGCGAATACAAATATAACGCTGCACGAAAGCGACGGCAAGTTTGCTGTTTAATCGTCTGACAGGCAGCGCTAAAAAAGCGTCCGCACAAGGCAAACGCTTTTTTTATTGCTGTTTTTGTTGCGCCGCCTTTATTTTAGAGGCGCGCTTTTTTTATAGGGAGTTTTGCTGACGGCTTTATTCTTTCTGGCCGGAATTTATGACGGGCTGAACGTCCCGGTTGCCGCACAAAACGACAAGCAGATTGGACACCAGCGTGGCTCTTTGCACGTCGTCCAGCGCAACGGTACCCTTTTCCTGCAAGCGGTCCAGCGCCATTTCCACCATACCCACGGCGCCGTCGACAATCATCTTGCGTGCGTCGACGATGGCTGTTGCCTGCTGGCGTTGCAGCATTGCCGCGGCTATTTCGGGGGCATACGCAAGGTAAGTAATTCTCGCCTCGACAATTTCGATGCCCGCCTCGTTTACGCGCTCCTGGATTTCGTCCTTTATTCTTGCCGACACCACTTCGCTCGAACCGCGCAAACTGCCTTCGTCCGGCACTCCGTCGCCCGTCGTATCGACGTTGGGCGCGACGTCATAGGGATAAATACGCACGACGTTTCTTAGCGCGGCGTCACATTGCAGCGATAAAAATTCCTTGTAATTGTCGACGTTAAATACAGCTTTTGCCGTATCCACTACTCTCCATGTCACGGCGATACCTATCTCGACGGGATTGCCGAGACAGTCGTTTATCTTTTGGCGGTTGTTGTTGAGCGTCATGATTTTGAGCGAAATTCTGCGGTTGCTGCCGCCGAAATTTAGCGCCGTGCCCAGCTGAACGCCTATATCCACTTCATCTGCCTTTTTGACGTCGCCGCTCTGGTTGAGCCGTGTGTTGGCGGCAGGGTTGACGGCGGCGCAAAAGGGATTGATAGCATAAAAGCCGTCGCCCTTTATCGTGCCGACGTATTTTCCGAACAGCGTAAGTACCAGCGCCTCATTGGGCCGAAGTATCCTAAGGCCCAACAGGGGGATCCAGCTGAGAATAAACACGACCAATCCCGCTGCAATCATCGCGACCGACTGCAATGTCACTCCCCAAATTGCGCACGCAAGCGACGCGATAATGACCAGCACGCAAATAACAAGTGTGCGCATACCGTGTTTTTTGTCTGTCAAAACTTTTTCTTCCATATTTTTCTCCTTATCGGTTTTTATGCTTTAAGTATATCATTTATTGCGACGCGTGTCAAACGCATAGTATTTTTTTTGTGTAAATTTTTTACTTATAGCGACAGTTTTTTATATAAATTCGGCGTTTTTTGACGCAATACAAACGATTTATGTCCAAATTTACTACTGCGCGGCGCATGAGCTTTTTAGGCTTTTACCGCTTAGCGGCACATGAGCTTTTTAGGCTTTTATAGCATAAAGGCGCCTTGAGTTTTGTGCGGTCGAATCTCCTACAGCCTTAAATAAAAGCTCCTTTCGCGTCCGACATTTACGGCGGTAAAACAAAAGGCCCCGGCTTCTCAAAAGGGAAGCGCGGAGCCTTTTTTAATCTTTTACCGACGCAAATTATTATGCTTTTTGGGTGATGTTAAACCATATATCGGAGAAGTTTGCAACGTTGACATTGTCGTTGGACGCGTCGCGGCGTGCCGATATACCGAACACACATTGTTCATCCAGCGAATACAGTTCGCCGAGATAGTTGATACGTCTGTTGCTGTCGTCGCCCATTGCCATTCCAAGGTGTGTATCCTGGTTGTAACGGTCGTAGACATTTAAGGTATTGGTGCCGTCGTCAAACTGGACTCCCTTCCACTCGGTATCGGTGCCCGTCTTAAACCAAACCGACATGTTATATCCGTCGATGCGAACTCTTACGCTAAGCCTGTAATCAGGCTTGCTGAAAGTGTAATATCCGGACGGCGCGCCGAAGGGCACCCAGCCCTGTACGCCGCCGAGACCCGTACCTACAATATCGGTAAGAGCCAAACGGCTTTGGTCATGGTTTTTGGTCAACAGACGCAGTTCGTCACCAGCCTCTGCCCATACAAATCTAAGAATACCGCCGTCTGCGCTCTGGACAAACATACCCATAAACGGATACAAGCTACCATTGTTGGTCATACCCGTCATCGTATATCCGAATTCGAGCACTTCGCTGTCGGGACGGAACGAGAATCCCGCGATAGCGCTTTCCTGCACGCCGCCTACGTTCTTGCGCACCGTAAGCGAACCGTCGGCAGCGTTGTAGCTAAGGCCGCTGTTGTTTACGACAATCGCATTGTTTGTAGCATAGTCGTTGAGCACGAGATTGAGCGTCGATGTCACGGCAGAGCCGGAGATGACGATGTTCTTGCCCATCAACTGTCCGTTGGAGGCATACGCCGTGTAGTTGCCGGCAGGAAGCGTCGCCGTATAGGTGTGATCGGCGGAATTATACGTTCCTTTGACAATTGCACCGCCTTCCGCAATAAATCTTATCATTACGTTGTCGAGGCTGTCTTTGCCTTCAAACGCGCCTTCTACGCTGATCGTACCGGTAAACGTAGTCTCGTCGGCATATACGCCTTCTTTAAGCGTGATAACCACGTTTTTGGGTCCGAGATTGTTGTTTTCGGTATTTACGCTAAACTTGACGACATCGTCGTTGAGTTCATAGGTCACCTGCTGTCCGCCCACCGTGATGGTGTCCACGATTCTGTTTTCGGGCAGCGTGAACTGTATGGTGCGCGTTTGCTGAACGGTAAGTACTTCTTCGCCCTGATAAGCGCTGCCGTCCACAGTGAGCGTGGACAGCTCTTCGCTGGAGGTGACGGAAAATACCGACCTGAGTTTTGCGTCATATTCGGCCAGCACGTCTTCGTCCATGGTGTACGCATAAGCCGAAGCTCTTACATACGCCTGTTCTCCCGAGGGATAGAAACATTCGAAGAATACGCCGGTAACATTGTTGAATACCGCGGGGATGACCGTAGACTTATAATATCCTGCAGTATTGTAGCTGGGGTAGTTGGGGCCGAGGCCTCTTACCACATACACTTCGCCGGTGCTGAGATTGATCATAGCCGGAACATATTCAACGTAAGTGGGTGCGGAAGAACCGATGGGCTTGTCTTCCAAATTAAATCCGCCGGCATCGCCGTTGGCAGAAATAATGACGTACAGCCAGCCGTTGGTCTTTACATAAGTAAGGGTGGCGTGTCTGAAGCAGTCGGGCCATTCGAGCTTGCCCATGAGAGAGCCAGCCGCCGCCAATGTCGAACGATGCTCGAACATCTGCGTTCCGTTTTCGAATACGCGGAATGCGCCGGCGTCAAAGAGCGGCAGTTCCACTTTCTGATCGCCCGAAAGGAACGTAAAGCCCAGCGAGGGATCTGCTATAGCATCGTTTTCGTGCGGTCTGTGTTCGGGTTCGTCCATTATCTGGTCGTAGGTAACCGTAACGGCAAAGTCTGCGCTGCCCGGAGCAAAACCGGTATAAGTCGCGTTGAAGCCTGCGCCGTCGTTTGTTCTTATAGCGCCGCTTTCTTCCTTGTAGGCGTTGCTCGTCTCAATGGTCATGGGCGTCGCGATAAGCAGCGAGTCGGACGCTGCGATATTGCCGTCTTCGTCCGCATAGAACGAATTTATCAATACATCGATAGCTTCGGAAATATACTTTCTGTCGGAATTGTCTTCGACAAATGCGCGAACGGTATATTCGCCGGCAGTGAGCGTAATGTTGATTATGTCACCCGTCCATGCGTTTTCGAACGTACGAGCGTTTTCGCCGTCATTTACTTCGATCATTACGTCGCTTACGTTTTCATAGGGTTTTGCCCAATCCGGTTCGTATTCAAATTCGACGACATTGATGGACAAATTGTATTCGCGGGCGGTAAGGCCTTCGACTTCTATCCTCGATTCCTTATCGACTACAAACGAATACATTCCGTCTTCCGCCGCCGTAAGCGTATCGGTCGTGGTGGAACCCGCGTCGTCCGTCTTCACAACTTTAACGACGGGCGTGCCGGCCGCTTCCTGCGTCGCCTCTACCTTGAACCATATCGTCGTGCCGTATTCCACAGGCGGGAATTCGGCGTCATTGCCTTCCGAATCGGTGAAATAGTACAGCTCGTTTTTAAGATCCGCGTCAACTTCATAATATCTCGTCTGCTGAGTGTAGCAGGCGTAGAGCGTCATGTTGGACGTTACCGTCGTA
>ERZ1643251.46-NODE-46-length-235462-cov-70.768121_pt1 | contig 235462 bp, 204 predicted proteins | sample MGYA00579261_ERZ1643251 | MGnify/ENA primary metagenome ERZ1643251 (study PRJEB29033, sample SAMEA4952267) | chicken gut metagenome | biome: Broiler Chicken; feature: Gastrointestinal Tract; material: Caecum | place: Ireland | collected 2018 | study: Broiler... | reverse complement strand
AAGGAGATGAAACTATATTCTTTTGTTTTAAAAACAAAGTTTTAGACATATTTTTGCCATTATGCAAGATAATAAACATATGAAAAAGAAAAATTTTTGGATTTCATATGTTTTTTTATGGATGACTTGCCTTATGCTCATCATTATGCCTATCATCAATATCTTCCAAATGGAAGGCGACTTTTTGACAAGCTATGAAGATATTAAATCGGCGAATTCCAATAAGCTTTTTGGCTCTTATATAACAGGACAACTCGTTGAGCATGACCAAAAGGTAGATACAGGAAATGCAAAAAGTGGAGAGATTGTTTTTAAACTTTTTGGTTTTATTCCTATTCGAAAATTAGAGGTTGTCATGGCTGATGATGACGACTATTATATAGGAGGCGCTCCTATCGGGCTTTCTATTTCCACCGATGGCGTTATTGTAATTAGTGATGAGGCTGGAAGCTGTTTAAAAGAGGGTGATATAATCACAGAAATTAACGGCGAAAAAATTGACGATGTAGATGACATTGAAAGAGCCTTATCTGTCGGCGATGAAGCAGAAGTGACATTTTTAAGAAAAAATAAAGAAACGCGGGCGCTTGTTAAAGTTTTAAAGGAGAAAGATTCTTTAAAGCTTGGACTTGTTGTCAAAGACAATATAACAGGTGTTGGCACGCTGACTTTTGTAAATAAAGATACCGGCGAATATGGAGCGCTCGGTCACGCGGTTGTTGATGAAGCGGGAGGAAATGTCGTTCCTGTTAAGGACGGCAAGGTTTATAGTTGCAATTTGATAGGTATAAACAAAGGACAGAAAAACAATCCCGGACAACTTCGTTGTCTATTCTTGCAAAATGGGAAAAACAAGGGCGATATAGTTAGTAATGGTAAATTTGGAATAAATGGAACGATGAAAAATGTCGACGGTTTGGTGGATGAAAATCTAACAGCAAAATTAGGCGGAAGATTGTCGGTTACGCCTGGCAAAGCTACAATAGTTTCTGATATTAGCGGAATTAAAGAAGAATACGAAATTGAAATTATAAAGGCTAACTATCAAAAGAAAGCTAACGATAAAAGCTTGGTGTTTAGAGTGAAAGATAAAAGGCTTCTAAGTTTGACAGGAGGTATTGTTCAAGGAATGAGCGGTTCGCCTATTATGCAAAACGGAAAGATTGTCGGCGCGGTTACTCATGTGTTTTTGTCTGACCCGACAAAGGGTTACGGGGTGTATGTGGATTGGATGAAAACTGGGACAGACACCAACTACGCTTAACGCCGACACAGGAAGAAATATCTTCCCTAACGGCTACTCCGTTGGTTTCTCATCCCAATCCTCTTCCATGTAAGTGATTTTCAATTTGTGCTTCGCCGAGCTAAGCTCTACACTTCGCAAAATTGAAAATTGATTTAAGAATGCGTAAGCAAAGAGGTGACGCTGTCGCTACTTAAAGTGGTTTTGATTAGAGAATAGTGGCAATGCCACAACTGCGCTTAATTTCGACTTTTGTCTTTCGCCAAAAGTCTTACCATTCGCTTGTTTTTCTATTTGGTCTTTGAAACATTTTACTTTTTTTTGTCATTTTGTTATAATTGAAATATGAAAACACTTTCATATTTTGAAAAACGCGATTTAAATAATATGGAAAAGATTGGCTCATATTTAAGCGACCTGCCTCTTTATTGCTATGATTTTTTCACAGGTATGGAACTTTCAACTTCATCACTCACTCGCTTAAACTATGCTATGGATTTGGCTATTTTTTATGACTATTTATCTCGTTATATTTTCAATAAGAAAAAAGAGGAGATAACACTTCTCGACTTAGATAAACTTGAAGCAAAAGATATTGAAAGTTATCTATCTTATTTAAGTTACTATGTTGTTGATGATAAGGTTTATCGTAACACTGAAAACGGCAAAGCAAGAAAACTTGCCAGCGTTCGTAGTTTTTTTAAATATTTATTTAATCATGATTTAATATCGAAAAATGTTGTCAGCAAAGTTCCAACGCCAAAACTTCACACAAAGGGTATTGTAAGGCTAGAAAATGATGAGGTGGAGAGATTGCTTGATGCTGTTCAAGCTCCAACAACATTTACCGAAAGGCAGAAAAACTACAATAAAAACACAAAAATTCGCGACAATGCCATGATGACGCTGTTTTTAGGCACAGGCATAAGAGTAAGCGAGCTTGTAGGGCTTAATGTTGAGGATTTTGATTTTTCACAAAATGCCTTCAAAGTGACAAGAAAAGGTGGCAATCAGACTATTCTTTACTATCCAAATGAGGTTAAATATGCGCTAGAAGAGTGGCTGACTATAAGAGAAACACTGCCTATTGATAAAGAGGAAAAAGCACTCTTTCTATCTCTCCAAAACAAGCGTATTTGCACACGGGCGGTAGAGAATATCGTTAAAAAATTTGCTTATGAAAGCTCCCCACTCAAAAAGATAACTCCACACAAGCTTCGCTCCACCTTTGGCACAAACCTGTATAGAGAAACTAACGATATTTATATTGTTGCTGATGTTTTAGGGCATAAAGATGTCAACACAACAAAGAAGCATTATGCGGCAATCAGTGACGATTTAAGACGAAATGTCGCAAAGAAAGTCAAGATAGGGTATGATGAATAAAAGTGAAGAACGAAAAGTGAAAAGTGAAGAACTGTGGATGAGTTTTATAAAAGATTATTCGCTTTATAATCAAAGCTTATACTGTCATTCTGAGCCGTGAGCGTCAGCGAATGTGTCGAAGAATCTCATAAAATCACACTGCGCTCTCTTAGATCCTTCGATGACGGAACGCAAGGCGTTCCTACTCAGGATGACAAATATCGGCTCAGGATGACACAGGCAATGCCTGTTTTTGGTATTGCAAGTATAAAGCCCATACTGTCATGCTATCGTAAGGGAGTGAAGCGCTTGCTGTCTTTTTTTTAAGTTGAAATAAAAAACTTGAAGTCGCAATAAGCAAGAAGCCCTACTTCAAGTTTAAGCTTATTCTATCAAAAATCTCAAAAAATGATAAGATTTTCTTAATTTTTTTGTCTTTTTCTTTATATATTTGTTTTTTTATTGTTTATTTGATAAAATAACATTATGGGATTTGAAATTAAGATAATTGAATTTTTACAGGCAGGAAGAACGCCATTCTTTGACGCTTCGTTTCAAGTGATTTCATTGATTGGAAGCTATGTGGGAGCAGTTGCACTTGTTTTATTCTTTTTGTTTTTTAAAAGAAAATACGCGTTTTTCTTTCTTTTAACTTATGGCTTTGCCTACCTTACGCAATCAATCATGAAAAACGCCATAATGAGAGAGCGACCTTTCAATGTCAGTGACACAATTGTGGACATCGGCGACACGGTTACAAGTTTCAGTATGCCTAGCGGACATGTTGTATGTGCTACGCTTATTGCAATTTTCTTAGGTGCATATCTCTTTTCAATCTATAAGAAAAAAGGTTCGCGTGCGCTTATCACTCTTACGCTTGTTGTCTATGTAGGGTTAGTTATGCTGTCGCGGATGTATCTTGGAAAACACTTTTTGACGGATGTTTTAGCGGGTGCAGGCGTAGCTGTCGTCTTTGGAGTGTTAGGACTTCTTCTTATGTTTTTCTACGACAAAAAGAAAAAGATTAAAAAGTCAGACACTCAATAGAAAATTGTTGCATTTATTTTGTTTTAGTTGTGATATAATAGGTTAGATTTAAGGGAAAATTATGAAAATTCAAATGGATGTTTTTAATGTTAGGCAACTTGATTATTTTGCGAGAGCTTTTAGCAAGCTTGTTAAGCCTCCAATGGTAATTCTTCTTGTTGGAGATTTGGGAAGTGGAAAGACTACTTTTGTTAAAAGTCTAGCAAAGTATTTAGGTAGCGATGCCGAAGTGACAAGTCCAACTTTCACACTGTTAAATGAATATGACGGAAAGTTTCCTATCTATCATTTTGATATGTATAGGCTTTCTTCTATGGAAGAAGCGGTGGCTGTCGGCTTTGAGGAATATTTTGATAAGTCTAAACTTGATGGCGTTTCTATTGTGGAATGGCCCGAAAATGTTGAAGGACTTATTAATGATGTCGATTTTGTGATAAAGATTGATAAACTTGATGATAATTCAAGAAAAATTACTTTGACGGAGGGGAAAGATGTTACTTGCAATTAATACGGCGTTTATGGATGCAAACATCGGCTTGGTTCTTGACAATGGCAAGATATTAGGTCGCACGATAGACGCTAAGAGTAAGCACTCAGAAAACGTTTTAAAAACTATTGATGAAATGTGTGAAGAAGGAAATGTTCTTTTTCGTGATATAGACAAAGTGGCGATTGTTGTCGGGCCAGGCTCGTTTACAGGCATAAGGATAGGTGTGGCTATTATAAAGGCGCTTGGCTCGGTCAATACGAATTTAAAAGTTTATCCTATAACTTCCTTAGAACTTATGGCATATATTTATTTACAAAATCATAAAGAAAAGATAACTTGTGTGCTTAATGCTCTTTCTAACCTCTATTTTGTGGCAAGTTTTGATGAAAATGGTAAAAAAATAAAGAAAGAAAATATGGTTGAAAAGCTAGACCATGATGACAAACTTGTTGTTTTAAAAGGCGATTTGGTGCTTGATGACGCCGATAGCGTGGAAATGGATACCTCTTCACTTGTAAATTTTGCAAAAGAAATTTTAAAAGAGAAAGATAGTATCTCGGCAGAAAAACTTGAACCACTCTATCTTAGACCATCGCAAGCAGAGGCAAACTTGAAAACTAATAAAAAATATGATTAATTTAGTTGACATTGTCAATTTTTATATGTAGAATAAGTAGCGATATTAGGAGGTAGTATGAAAAAACCTGTTTACATTAGATGTCCAAGATGTGAACTTAACTATATTGAGAAAAAGGAAAAACTTTGCAGTGTATGTAAGGCGGAGCTTTCTGCTAAGAAAGATGAATACACAAGCGACTTAGACCTTGAACTTTGTCCTATCTGCAAGACGAACTATATTTCGCCTGATGAAATTATGTGTTCGACTTGTCTAAAAGAACATCAGACTGAGGATGGCGAACTTAATTCTGATTGGGAAGACTATCTCAATCGTGATGAAGACGAAATTGTCGATGAGGATGAAGAAACGGGCGATATGGCTTCTGTTACAGAACTTGGCGATAACGACATGCTCGATGATGAAATCGACACTGATATCGGCTTTGATGAAACGCTGGATGACGATATTGATATTGATGAAGAATTCGACGATGAAGAGGAAGAGGAGGACGACGAAGATTTTGATGACGACCTCGACGACGATGATGACGATGACGAAGAAGATGATGATTTAGATGACGATGATGACGATTTTTAATGTTTGTTAAAAATAGAAGCTGTGCGAGCTAGCACAGCTTTTTATATTATGTAATATTTTAAATCATAATTATTCATCTTCGTTATACTTTGTAAGTTTTACACCTGCTTCTTCACAGATTTTTTGCGAAAATTCATCAGGGTAGCCTTCTTTATAGATTACTTCCTTTATTCCAGAATTTATAATCATTTTTGCGCATACGACACACGGCTGGTGTGTGCAGTATAACACGCAACCTTTAAGGCTGATGCCTTCTTTTGCAGCTTGAATTATGGCATTTTGTTCTGCGTGAGCAGCGTAGCAGAGTTCTGCGTGTGTGCCACTTGGAATGTTCATTTCATTTCGCATACATGAGCCACGCTCAATACACGTTTTAACGCCAGCGGGTGCTCCGTTATAGCCGGTTGTCAAGATACGCTTGTCTTTGACGATAACTGCACCAACTTGACGCCTTAAACAACTTGACCATGTGGCGATATGCTCAGTTAAAAGCATAAATCTCTTTTTCCATTTATCCATATTTTTCTCCTAATCGTTTTATATATATTTTAGAACCAAGAAGAATAAATGTCAAATCTATCTAGAAAAATAAAGAAGATTTGTAATGTTTGTAAAATTACATTAAGAGTTTAATAAATTTTATATAAAGAATTTTAGTATATTTATGATTAATATTTGCTTTTTTATTATTATTAGGTTATAATAAAATTAATTAAAATCGTTTTAAAGTTTATGATTGCTTTTTACATAATAAATCATATCTAATATAAATGCATATTAAGTGGAGGAGGACACATGAACATTATTGAAGTTGATAATTTAACGCAAGATTATGGACATGGTAGAGGCGTGTTTGATGTGTCTTTTGCTATTCGCGAAGGGGAAGTTTTCGGCTTTTTGGGGCCAAATGGCGCTGGTAAATCTACAACCATTCGACACATCATGGGCTTTTCTCGACCTCAAAAGGGCGAAACGCGTGTGTTTAATCTTGAAAGCTTCCATAATTATTATAAAATCTTGTCTAATGTGGGTTATTTGCCAGGCGAAATTGCACTGCCTGAGGGATTGACAGGCTGGGAGTTCATCAAGATGATGGGCGACCTAAGAAGGACAAAAGATAAGGAGAGATTGATATATCTACTTAAAAAATTTGACCTCAATCCTGCTGTCAGCACAAAGTCTATGAGCTTGGGCGAAAAGCGTAAGCTTGCCATTGTGACGGCGTTCATGGATGACCCTGAGGTGCTTGTTCTAGACGAGCCGACAAGCGGACTTGACCCTGTGATGCAACAAGTTTTTGTTGACTTTATTAAAGAGGAGAAAAAACGAGGAAAAACAATATTGCTTTCTTCTCACATGTTTAACGAAGTTGAAGCGACTTGTGACAGGATTGCGATTATTAAAGACGGGCGAATTGTCACAATTTTCAATGCTAACTTCATTAAGCATAACGAAAACAAGTTATATGATATTAAATTTAATAATATAAAAGATTTAGAAAATTTCACAAAAGCCTTTCCAAAAGCTAAATTTAAGGAAGATTTGGTGGTTAAATTTGGCGTAAAAGATGTCTTTAAAGAGAAACTTTCTGTCCATGTTGCTGTTAATGACAAGATGATAAATGAGTTTATTGACGAGATTGTGAAGTATAAGATTAAATCTTTCACCGAACTAAAATTGACCCTTGAAGAGTATTTTATGACTTTCTATAAAGAAGATAAAAATTATGGAGGTATGCTGAAATGGAAGAAGTGATAAAAGCAGAGCACCTCACAAAGGACTACGGCGGTGGCAGAGGAATTTTTGATTTAAGTTTCTTTATCACAAAAGGCGAGGTTTTTGGTTTTGTTGGCACAAATGGCAGTGGGAAAACGACAACCATTCGACATATTATGGGCTTTATCAAGCCAAAAAGCGGTAAGGTGACAGTTTTAGGGTTAGACGCATGGAAGGATTCTTGTAAAATTAAAGAAAATGTGGCTTACATTCCAGGCGAGATAGCTTTTCCAGATTTAACCACAGGCATAGAATTTCTGAAAGCGCAGGCAGAGCTTCTTGGCTTAAAAAGTATGGAAAGAGCTGACGAACTCATTAAAAGATTACAACTTGACCCGTCAGCAGGTTTAAAGCGAATGAGCAAAGGCATGAAGCAAAAAACGGCGATTGTTGCGGCACTTATGGCAGATAAAGATATTTTAATTTTAGATGAGCCTACGACAGGACTCGACCCTCTGATGCGTGAAACTTTCCTTGAATTAATCTTGGAAGAGAAGAAGAGAGGCAAAACGATTTTGATGAGTAGCCAGATGTTTGATGAACTTGAAATGACTTGCGATAGAGTGGCGCTCATACATGACGGAAAAATTATCGATATTACCGATGTGAATGCCTTAAAAAATTCGACAACAAAATCCTATAAGATTGAATTTTTAAACAAGGAAGACTATTTAAAATTCAAAAAACTTAAATATAAAATAATTCGCGACCAAGAAAAATATTTTCAAGTTACGGTTCAGATTGATGACAGCGATATAAATAAACTTTTTAAAACACTTTCTAATTACAAATTAAAGTTTATTGCAGAAGTAAAATATAACCTTGAAAAGCATTTTACAAATATTCTTGAAAAAGAAGTAAAAGGAGGAAAAAATGCATTTTAGTAAAGCACTCTTTAAACAATCGATGAAAGCAAACTGGGTTAAGTGGGTTTGCGTAACGGTTGCCACTTGCGTTATGCTTGCTATTGTCATTATTGTCTTGGGAAGTTTGGCAATCAACGATATTCGCGATTCTCTTAAAGATGTATTCACTGAGGCTGACCAAGAGAGATACTTGAAAGAGAATTCTGTTGACAGCTATGACGCATACAATCTTTCTGTGACGCTAGCTCATGAGTTAGATGGTGAGCAGTATAATGCGTTCTTGGAGCTTGGTTGGAACTTTTTAACTCCTATGTATAAAACAAATATAGCTTTGTTTACAGCGGAGAATGGACGCGCTCCAACAGAAGAGGAATTGCAAGATATTAAAGATAAGACAATAGACTCTGTTTTAGGAATGATTGGGGCTAACTTGCCAGAAAATATTTCAAGCGAAGAAATAGAGCAACTTTTGCAAATCGTTCTTTTTACTTACGATAACCACAGTGATTTTGCCTTTCCAAATGCTGACGATTTTGAAGGCGGAGCGGAAAGCGAAGAGTATAAAACAGAGTATGCTTCAAAAGTTAGCGAGTTTAAAGACTATTTAAAAGAGAGTTACATTGAGTATGCGGGAGTAGTGGCATACAATCTTTACATTTCACAAGGTGAAGAGGAAAGTGTGGCAGAGGGATATGGCGCACAGGCAAGAGCGCTTGCAAACACTGCAATTACTTCATACGAACAAAAATCTCAGGAAGAGGGTTTTGTCTTTGATGAAGACGATTTTAAAGCCGAAGCAAGTAGTTATGTTATCAACATGATTTATAACGAGGCAAAGGCAATGTATCTTCCAAACGGCGAGAGTTCGACAGAGGAAGAAAAAGAATTAGCTGAACAATATGCTGTGGCGGCAAAAGTGATTGCAAACACAGCAATTAGCACTTACGAGCTTTGGATTGACGAATATTCTGATGTGGAAAAATATCCTGACATGACACAGACCGAGATTAAGGAAAAGGCAAGAGGCGAAGCGGTGGAAAGCATAACCGACCAAATACCTGAAAAGGTGGCTGAGGCGCTTGAAGAACTTGGAAATATGGACATCTACGGACTTATCATCGGCTCCATCTTCTACCGAATTGCCGGGCTACTTCTTCCTATGGTGTTTGTTATTATGGTGGCAAATGGACTACTTGCTGGTCAAGTGGATTCTGGTTCAATGGCGTATGTGCTTTCCACACCGACAAAAAGAAGAACGGTGGCTTGCACACAAATGGCTTATCTTATGATTTCGCTACTTGCCATGTTCCTAATGGTGACAATCACAAGCGTCATATCTATTTGGGTTGTGGGCGGAAATAATTTTGCAATCAACTTTGCAGAGATTTGTTTCTTTAATCTAGGTGCATTTTTGACGATGTTTGCTTTTGCTGGCTATTGCTTCATGTGTTCAGCAATTTTCAATAGGTCAAAGTATTCAATGTCAATCGGCGGAGGACTTTCAATTTTCATGCTTGTATGCACAATTTTAGGACTGTTCGGCTCTAATGTTGTTCCTTCCGCAATGAGAATTGATGCCATGAATGTGTTTAACTTCCTCTCTATAATATCGCTGTTTGATACTGTTTCCATATTAAACGGCACGATTGCCTTTGCATGGAAGTTTGCTATTCTTGCGGGCATTGCCATTGTGACATTTATTATCGGCGTATTTAGATTTGAGAAGAAAGATTTGCCGTTATAAAAATCTAGGACAGACATCACGCGGACACAATCTTTTGGCTTCATTCGGGATGACGGTTATAGAGGCTTAGTGTGACAAATATAGACCATTCTTGTATGTTAAGCTGTGAGTGTGAAGTTGTTGTGATATTTAAAGATAATATAGCTGATAGACAAAATATAGTGTAGTATTCAATGCATACTACACTATATTTTTCATAATTTTTATATTTTATAATTTTTCCTACTTTCGCAATATCATAATTATTAATAATATTTTCTTAAAATTTACTTACTAAATTTCAGGAATAAAGTTCTCAAATATTATATTGTCGCAATATTTAATTGTTTTTAAGTATTCTTCTTTACTTCTCACAGTCCACGCGAGCAGTGGCAAGCGTTTATACTTTCTGACGAAGCGATTTGGGAGGGTGGAAGCGTCATAAGAGATAAAATTTGGCTCACTGACATTTTTGTTAAAGGACATTCTTTTAAGCAAGAATTTCTTTATATATGCAAGTTTTTCGCCTTTGAAATATCCAGATAACTGACCACGAAGTATCTGAGGCGCATGATGTTTGAAATACTTTAATGAAAAAGGATTGAAAGATTGAACAGCGTATTCGCCTTTATAATCTTTTAATAAATCAATGACTTTTTGTTCTAATTTGCCGACCTTAAATTGATTTTTAATTTCAATTAAAAGAGGTGTTCTGCCATTCACCAGCTTTAAAACTTCCTCAAAGGTTGGAATATGCTCTTTACTGCCAGCAAGGTTTAAAACTTTCAAATCTTCCTTATTTAGAAATTTAAGGTAACCATCATTTCCCGTCATACGCGACAGTGACTCGTCGTGAAAAACAACAACAGTGTCATCTGCAAGAAGTTGCACATCTAGTTCTATTGCGTAACCATTCTCTACCGCTTTTTCAAAGGCACTCAATGAATTTTCTGGGCTTGTTTTATCATGAAGTCCGCGATGTGCGATAGGTGTTTCCACGAGCCACGATTTAAAAATATCTTTCATATCTTCTCCATTCTTATGTTTAATATATTTTATTTTAATAAAGTTATTTTTATTTGTCAAATATTTTTACTTTATTCGCTCTTTTTTGTAAAGGCATTTAAGGTGTTAAGTCTTTCGATAGCATCCATTTTGCTCTCTTCAAGCATTTTTTCTGCCTCATCTTTTTTTAGTTCCTTGATTGCCGAGTAGCGCGTTTCACTATTTAAGAAGTCCTCATATTTCATAAAATCACTTTTGCTATCGATGTGAACAACGCCTTCATTTGGATTGTATCTCACAAGTGACCAATAGCCAGCTTCCACAGCTTTCTTCATCTCTTGCATGGTGGTTGACATGTCAAAACCATGATTTACGCAAGGAGAGTAGGCGACTATTATGCTTGGTCCCTTATAAGCTTCCGCTTCTTTAAATGCTTTGATGCACTGGTTCATATCTGCACCAAGACTGACGCTTGCCACATAGCAGTTTTTTGAGGCAATGGCAAGAGCCACCAAATCTTTTTTCTTTGTTTTTTTGCCTGCGCTTGCAAATTTAACCATAGCTCCACGCGGAGTTGACTTACTTGCTTGTCCGCCTGTGTTGGAGTAAACCTCGGTGTCTAAAACTAAGATGTTGACATTTTCGTTGCCATTTATTACATGGTCAAGCCCGCCATAGCCAATATCGTATGCCCAGCCGTCGCCACCGATTATCCAAACGCTTTGGTCGGGGTTAGTGTAGTTAGAGCCGAGTTTCATGCCTAGTCCAAATTCCGCATTATCTTCAAACAGACTGTTTGCCCATGCTGGACCTCTGCCGTTTTCGTCTTTGAAATATGGACAGGACGGAAAAGAGCCTCCATAAATACTTGAACAGCCTGTTGCGTTGGCGATTAACATTTTTTCGCCGAATAGCATTGTTGCAAGTTTGATATAAGGCGTTTCACCACATCCACCGCACGCACCAGAAAAGCCAAAGTAACAGTCCTTAAATTGCAAGCCCTTCGGCATATCTGTTGAAAACGGAGTGTCTTTTTCTGTTTTTAAGGTTTTGCAAAAAGCGTAGTTTTTCTTTTCTTCTTCTAGAATTTCGTTTGCTTCATGCATAACAAGAGCCTTGTTTTTGCTTGGACAAACATTGGCACAAACTCCGCATCCTGTGCAATCCTCAGGGGATACTTGCACGCGATATAGGTATCCATTCATGCCAAAAGCTTTACTAAATTCCACTTCTTCCATTGTTTCAGCTTTAACAAGCACAACTTTTATAGCATTGTGTGGGCAGGAAAGAATACATTGACCGCACTGAATGCAGTTAGCTGGAATATATTTTGGGAGGTGGCTAGCAAATCCGCGCTTTTCAAAATCGGCGGTTCCTTGTGGCACTATTCCTCTTTTGTCAAACTTAGAAACAGGGATATCATCGCCTTGCAAGCGCTCGATTTTTTTCATTATCTCTTGATAAAATTTGTCGTTAATATTTTTGGTGTTCATATCACTGCCTGACGGCGTGAGAGATTTGACATTTACTTCTTCAATATTTTCGACAGTTTTTGCCATGGCTTTTAAGTTTTTGTTTACCACGCTTTTTCCTTTCTTGCCATAGGTTAATTCAACATATTTTTGAATTTCCTTATAGGCAATGTCAAAGTTAATGATACCCGAAACTTTAAAGAGTGCGGTTTGCATAATTATATTGATTTTATTGCCAAGACCAGCGTATTCTGCTATTTTTTGAGCGTTAAGACAATATACCTTTGCGTCCTTTTCTTTTAAAATGCGCTTATAGTAACTAGGCAACACTTTGTCTATCTCGTCGGCACTAAAAATAGTGTTAAAAAGCACAATTCCACCTTTTTTTAAGCCTTCAAGACAATCGTAGCGGTGAACGAAGGAAAAGTTGTTGATAGAGATAACATCGCACTCGTGAACAAGGTAAGTGCTTTTTATCGGAGTGTCGCTTACGCGAATATGTGATTTTGTTAAACTGCCTGATTTTTTGCTGTCATATTCAAAATAGCCTTGGACAAACTTATCAAGCTCTTCTCCTAATATTTTGATGGTGCTTTTGCTGGCTGAAACTGTGCCGTCTGAGCCTAGTCCATAGAATTTCATCTGAAAATTTTTTGTTTTTGGCGTGTAGATGGTTTTTGGTAATGACGAAGCGTTCACATCGTCTTCAATGCCAACTGTGAAGTTGTCTTTTTTCGCTTCAAAATTTTTAATGATAGATGCTACCATGTTTGGCGTAAAGTCTTTTCCACCAAGCCCATATCGTCCGCCTAGCACTTTCACACCACTTCCCGCAAGGGCGCTAGTTACATCAAGAAATAGCGGGTCGCGCGCGCCAAACTCTCGCGTTCTATCAAGCGTTATTATAGTTTTTATGGTTTTAGGAAGAATATTTTTGAATTCTTGATAGTCAAAAGGGCGATAAAGGTGGATTTTTATAAGAGCAGTATCATTAAATGTCTTATCAGAAAGCACTTCTTCGATGCATTCACAAGAAGAACCCATGCTGACTATGAGATTTTCCGCGTTTTTACTGCCAACATATTCTAAAGGAGCGTATTTTCGACCAACAACCTTATAGAAATCTTTTAAAATTCCCTTTAAAATTTCGGTCACATTATCATAGCTAGGGCTTGATGCTTCTCTATTTTGGAAAAAGACATCAGGGTTTTGAGAAGAGCCTTTTTGATATGGAGAAGAGGAGTTCATAGCACTTTTCTTAAAGGCTTCTATTTCCTTTATAGGTAACAGCGCTTTTATCTTTTCATCATCGATTATGTCAATTTTTTGTATCTCATGTGAAGTTCTAAATCCGTCAAAAAAATGAACGACAGGAAGGGATGTTTTAAGCGCTAAAATATGTGCGATTAATGCAAAGTCATGGGCTTCTTGCACAGAATTTGAGCATAACAAAATTGCACCTGTTTGCCTTATCGCCATAACATCGCTGTGGTCACCAAAAATAGAGAGCGCGTGTGTCGCAACTGTGCGTGCGGCGATATGAAAAACACCGGGTAAATGTTCGCCGGCAATTTTATACAGGTTAGGTATCATAAGTAAGAGTCCTTGACTTGAAGTGAAGGTGGTGGAAAGCGCACCTGTTGACAAACTTCCATGCATAGCTCCACTAGCTCCGCCTTCTGATTGCATTTCAACAAGAGTCGGAACTTTATTAAAAATATTTTTCTTTCCCTTACTTAATTCTCCGTCACAATATTCTGCCATAGGAGAGGAAGGAGTGATAGGGTAGATAGGAATTACCTCAGAAAGTTTATACGCAATCATGCCGACTGCGGTGTTTCCGTCAATAGTTTTTTTCATATAATCTCCTTTTGAATAATTTTAAAATTTTAAGATTTTTTTGTCAAACAAATAAAGTAATTAAGTTAAAATAAATTAGTATTAATATAATTTTGAGGTTATCTAATACGAGTGGCGAATTTTGCATAAAAAATATTTACAATTTTAAATTTTTTAGCTATAATAACGCTATGAAAAGAAAAATTTTGATGATTGTGGAATACAACGGTGCCGATTTTTATGGTTGGCAAAAACAAAACGGAAAACGCACTGTGCAAGGTGAGCTTGAAGAGAAAATATTTATGCTTACAAAAGAAAAGTGTGTTGTCGAGGGAAGTGGGCGGACAGATAAAGGTGTCCATGCTTTAAATCAGGTTGCTGTGGTTACTTTATCTTCACCTATTCCGCTTAACAATTTCAAAATAGCGCTTAACAAACTCCTTAGTGATGATGTGGTTGTTAAAAAAGTAAAACTTGCAAATGCCGATTTTCATCCACGCTTTGACGCCAAAAGAAAAACCTATGAATATGTTGTTGACACTTCAAAGACTAGGCGGGCGACTTTCTATAATCTGATAACATACTATCCATATAAAGTTGATTTAGAGCGTATGAGAAGGGCGACTTCACTTTTTATAGGTAAGCATAACTTTAAGGCGTTTTGTTCAGCGCATACCAATGTTTCAAGTTATGAACGAGAAATCTATGAGTTTAAAATTTTAAACCATGGAAACAAAATAAGGTTTCTAATTACAGGAAATGGCTTTTTGTATAATATGGTTCGTATAATTGTTGGCACCCTTTTAGAAATAGAAAAAATCGGTGAAGAAAATATTGCCAAAGCCTTCACGACAGGGGAAAGGAGTTTGACAGGAAAAACCATGCCACCAAATGGACTATATTTAAAAAAAGTTGAATATTTTGATAAAAAATGAATAAAGCCTATTGCAAAATGCATTAATGTATGATAAAATATGAGTAGAAAAATAAAAGCGAGGGGATTATGATTTTAAGATATTCATTAAATGGCGAATACAATGATAAGTCTGGTAATGTTGGCAAGTTTTATGTTACTGACGAGATTACAGGAAAGAGTGTAGCTGTAAACATGAAAAGCATGGACGAAAAAGTTTTATTGGACGATTATGATGTTGAAGATTGTGCTAATCTTATAAAAATTTGTCCAGAAATTTATACTGCTTTACCTGATAAAGTTGTTAAAAGCGAGTCAAACATTAAAAGGCTTTATAAGGAAGCAAGCCAAAGCATACTTAATTACTTGACCGGAAAAAATGCAGGATTGCACGAAATTATGAGAGCAGAAAACCATGCAGAAAGCATAAGATTAAAAAAAGAAAATTATCTAAAACGAATTGGAGTTTTAGAGGATGACGATGAAATTGTAAGATTGATATGATGTTGAAATGATTAAACAAGATATAGTGGTGTTATGCTTGCATACTACACTATATTTTTTATTTTGCTTATAATTGTATGGTAAAGAAACGCCGTTTAAAAATGTAAAAACATTGTAATTATGAAGTATTTTGATTTGTTTTATAAATAAATTTCAAAATTTCTAAAGCTACGGACTTGGTAGTTGTTGGCATAAAAGTTAAATAACATTTTGAATTTTATTCTTATATCTTAGTGCATATTCAATATTTTTTTGATGAGTTTTGTCTATTTGATTATTACCATGAGTTTTAGAGTTTTTGAAATGTAGGCAGAGGTGTCCGTTTAATCCATTTTCTCCTTTACTTTCGCCATGTGGGAAGCCTGATAAACTTGCACATAGATAAACATTATCTAAATATTCGATATACACCGGGCGTCTATTCCACGAGAGTTTGTTGTCATAAATTTCATATAGTAGCATGGTGTTGTTATTGTCGATAGTTTCTATGTCGGCGTGATTAATTCCTCCAATGCGTTCTATCATTATGCTGATACCACTTTTGATATCAATAAGGCGATATGGCTTAAAACATTCTAATATGGCATTTGCGATTTCCCAGTCAACGGCAAGGACTTTGATTTCGTTATCTTGTGTAACTACAATTTCACTTTCTTTTAGGTTGGAAATTTCCACCATGTTTTTATCAGAGATATTTGTGTAAGAAGAAAATATAGGGTATGGAAAAAGACAGGCAAAAGTGCTTGCTGAAAGAGCAAATATAAGTAGATAAATTAAAAGTCGTTTGTGCATAAGTTTAGTTTGTTGCAATTTTATTTTTTAATACCAAACAAAAAAAGTAGAAAAATTATGCTTTTTTTGCAAAAAAAGTGTATTTTGATGTAAATTTTATTATTTTTTTACTATCGCGTAGATTCTTCATAAACCAAACTTTTTTTCTTAGATAATTTTATTGTCAATTATACAAGTCTATTTTTTCATATTTTAACATAAAATTTCTTATGAAAAAGGTTTGGACAACTGTCTTTTTGCTGTTTGGGACTATTGTTGGCTCTGGATTTTCTAGTGGCAAGGAAATTCTTGTTTTTTTTAGCCGATTTGGTGAGCTTTCCTATTTATATATAGTAATAGCTTGTGTCTTGTTCTTTCTTCTTTTTTATCTTTTCCTCTCAAAGGGAAAATTTGTTATAGAAAAACTAGAAAAATTAAAAATCGTAAATATGATTTTGATATTTATTTCTATCGTGTTTACCGCTTCCATGTTTGCAGGTCTTAAAAGTTTGTTTATGTTTTCAAATTCCGCATTATATATAATTCTTTGCGCTATACTTCTATCATTTACCATTTTCATTACTCTAAGAGGCATGAAAGCTCTTGAAAAAGTGACGCTTATTCTGATGCCTATATGTGTTTTTATATTTTTGTCTGTTCTTGTTTATATATGTTTTCAAAATCCTGAATTTGCCATTCAAACCAAAAGTCCATTTGGCTATTTTTATTGTCCTTTATATGTGGCGTTAAATTTTTCAACCAGCACTTTTATTGTCAGCAAGGCGGGGAGGGAGTTAAATAAAAAACAGACATTTTTGGTAAGTCTGTTTTCCGCTTTACTTCTTTTAGCTTTTCTTTTGTTTGCTAATTTTGCTTTGCGCACGCATAGCCTTAGCCATTTTGCAGATATGCCATTTTTGTTCCTTTGCAAAGACAATCTGTTTTTCTTCGTTCTTTGTTATTCTGTCATTTTGATAGGTTGTGTTACAACTCTTTTTTCTCTTTGCCTAACAATAAAATCTTCTGTTGAAGGAATGTTTAATGGTGAAGTGCTAGGTATTATTATCGCTATCTTTTTACCTTTTCTTATTAGTGAACTAGGTTTTTCTGAGATAGTTTCAAATTTATATCCACTTGCTTCGGTGCTAGGCGTCTCAGAACTTCTATTTTTTATATATTCGTTCAAGCAGGCTGACAAGAGAGTAAATGACAAATGCGAGAATGCAAAGCACGAAGGTCGCACTCATCACTAGGTCTATTTTGAATATCTGTCCGCCATAGACTATTAGGTAACCTAGCCCTGCTTTACTTGTGAGATATTCTCCCATTATGCTTCCAACGAAACTCATGCCAACATTGATTTTTAATACTGATATAAAGTCTTTCATAGATGACGGCAAGACAAGTTTCCATAAAATTTGGAATTTATTTGCATTCATACTTTTAAGTAGTAAAATTTTTCCTTCATCACAATTCACAAAGGCGGACAACATGGTCATGGTGGTGATGACAATGCAGATTAAAACGCACATTAAAATTATGGCATTTGTTCCAGCACCTACCCAAAGTATGATGACGGGTCCGAGTGCTATCTTTGGAAGTGAGTTTAAAACTACGATGTATGGTTCAAAAATTTTTCTGACCTTTTCATTCCACCATAAAAGCACTGCAATTAGATACCCTAACACTGTGGCGATAAAAAAGCCGATTAGCGTTTCGTAGAGTGTTACCCATGTGTGATGCCAAAGAGTTCCTGAGGCTATCATGTCACCAAGCTGAGCAATTATTCTTGATGGGCTGGAAACGAAAAAAGGGTCTAAAACATTCGTGTAAGTTAACAATTCCCAAAGTCCTAAGAAGGCGACTAAAACAAAAATGCGAAAAAAGATGACAATGAATTTATCTTGTCGTAATTTTTTCACATATTTTTTGTGTGAAAGTGAAAAATTAACTATTTTCGCTTTTTTCTTCATTTGTTAGTTCTCTCCATATCTTTTCAAAACAGCCACTAAAAGATGAATCCTCTCTCTTTCTTAAAGGTGTTTCGCCTTTGAGATTTAATCTTATCTCGTCTTTTACGCGAGCAGGTCTTGAAGTAAGCACTATTATTTTGTCGCTCATAGAGATTGCTTCTGAAATATCATGGGTGACAAGTATAGCCGTCTTCTTTTCACTTTTTATTATCTCATAGACATCGTCGCATAAGGTTAGGCGAGTTTGGTAGTCAAGAGCAGAGAAAGGTTCATCTAATAGTAATAGCTTTGGTTCTAAAACAAGCGTGCGAATGAGGGCAACGCGTTGCCTCATGCCTCCACTAAGAGAGCGTGGCTTTTTGTTCTTAAAGTTGTAGAGGTTATATTTTTTTAACAATTCTTCGGCAAGTGCTAATTTTTCGTCAAGTTTACCTTTTTGTAGTTCAAGTCCTAGGGTGATGTTTTTCCATACTGAGCGCCATTCAAAGAGCATATCGCGCTGAAACATATACCCTATTTTTTTTCTGTCTATCTTATTCGACCCATCCAAGATAACTTCGCCAGAGCTTGGTTTTAAAAGTCCTGCGATTAGGGAAAGTATTGTGGTTTTGCCACAACCGCTAGGACCAACAATAGAAACAAACTCTTCTTCCAAAACATTAAAGCTAATGTTGTCAAGGGCGAATATTTCATCATCTTTTGTTTGGTAAAAATATTTGACATTGTCGAATTTTAATATTTCGTTCATCTTTGTCCTCTACAAATACATTTTATTATTTGCCTGTTTTTTTGTGAATAAATGACATAAAAACTTGAAATGTCATATTTTCAAAACTAAAATTTAGGTGAAAGTTGCTAAAAGGAGGTTATGTGGAGGATTTAAAGAAAGCTCTTTTAAAGAAAGCTCTTGGCTTTTCTAGTGATGAAATTGTAGAAGAATATTCGCTTGATGAAAGCGGAAATTCAGTTCTTAACAAACGCAAAGTAACAACAAAATATAATCCACCCGATATAAGCGCCATGAAAATTTTGCTAGAAAAAGAGGATTTGACTGATGATAAACTTTCACACATGACACTTGCCGAATTAAAAAAAGAAAAAAGGCGACTTTTAAAACAATTAAAGGAGGAAGAGAAAAGTGAAAGTTGAAAAATGTCGTCATACGGTGAAGTGTGACGCGGACGGTTGCAGAAATTTGGCTGACTACTATATCACCACGCGCGGATTTATTAAAAATGAATTTGCCTTTTGTGAAGAGTGCTTAAAAGAATTATACGCGGAATTAGCTAAACTTTTTGTGCCTAAGGCGATTGAGTCGCACTTTAAGCAGGGTGTGGTGGTTAAAAGGAGAAAAAATGAAAAATGATATTGTAAAAGAAGTTTTAGAAGATTTCCAAAATCGTGTCTTAGAGCGTAAAAGTTATGAAACACAATGGAAGCTTAACATGAACTTCTATATGGGAAATCAATTTTGTAGTATCGGTTTTGGGGGACTTGTTGAAGACGGTGACAGACAGTATTTTTGGCAGGAACGGGAAGTTTTTAACCATATAGCACCGAAAATTGATATAAGACTTGCTAAGCTTTCTGCCATTAAACCAAAGCTATATGTTGTGCCTGCTTCAAGCGATGAGAGAGATGCTTATACTGCAAAACTCTCAAAGAAGATTTTGGATTCTGTTTCGGCAAAATACAGCCTTTCTCAAAAAATCAATCAAGCCACTAAATGGAGTGAAATTTGCGGAACGAGTTTCTATAAAATCTTTTGGAACAGCAATCTCGGACAAGTGGTTGCGATAGAAGATAGTGGAAGGAAGATAAAGGCAGGAGATGTTGACATAGCAGTATGCTCTCCATTTGAAATATATCCCGATTTTACCACTTGTGAGAATTTAGAGGACTGCCAAAGCATTATTCATGCCAAAGCCTATTCAGTGGAAGAGATAAAACAGATGTATGATGTTGATATTAAAGGAAAAGACATCAATGTTTTCTCACTTGATAGTTCTTTTTCGACAGGCGGACTTGGTTACAACGGCATAGGAACAAAAATAAATGAAAGCACAAAAAGAAATGCAGGGCTTGTCATAGAAAAATACATTCGTCCAAGTGAGGAATATCCGAATGGCAGGCTTATAATCATTGCGGGAGAAAAACTTGTTTTTGACGGCGAACTCCCATATGTCAATGGTATTGATGGCAAACGCGACTTTCCTTTCATCAAGCAAGTGTGTTGTGATGAGGTCGGTTCTTTCTGGGGTAAAAGCTTAATTGAAAGAATGATACCAATTCAGCGTGCCTATAATGCTGTTAAAAATCGAAAGCATGAATTTTTGAATAGATTGACACTTGGTGTGCTTGCTGTTGAAGACGGAAGTGTCGATATTGAAAACTTGGAAGAGGAAGGCTTGGCGCCAGGAAAGATTTTGGTTTATAGGCAAGGTGCGAATATTCCTAAATATCTAGACAATGAACATTTGCCGACCGATTTTGAAAAGGAAGAGGAAAAATTGCTTGAAGAATTTACCGCAATAAGTGGAACTTCTGAAATGGGCGACATGACAACAATCTCTGCGTCTATGAGTGGTGTGGCACTTGAACTACTTTTAGATGAAAATCAAACTCGTCTTTCTTTCACCACCGACAGCATAAAAAGTGCTATCAAACAGATAGGTAAGCACTTGCTTCGTCTTTATAAGCAGTTTGCCAACATTCCTAGACTTGTGAAAATTGTTGGAGAAAATGGTATGCCTGAAATCTTCTATTTTAAATCAAGCGATATTTCAAGCGATGATGTTCAGTTTGAAACAGAGTCAGAGGGTGCAGATACTTTAACGCAAAGACGAAATATGATTTACACACTGCTTGACAAAGGGCTTTTAACCGACGAGGACGGAAAGTTAAGCCAGAGTTTAAAATCAAAAATTTTAGAAATGATAGGCTTTGGGAATTGGGAAAATTCTCAGGATTTAGACAGTTTGCATATTAGGCGTGCTGACAATGAAAACATCGCAATGCTTGATAAAGAAGAAATTAAAGTTAAGCCTATCGACGACCATAATTTACATATAAACGAACATATTGCATATATGCTTTCAGGTGAGTATGAGAAAAATGCTACCGAGGAGGTTGAAAACATTTTTCTTAAACATATAGAAGAACACAAAAAATTTTTGAAGGAAGGTGAATGATATGGATGAAGAAAAATATTGGGAACAACCAGAAGATTTAACTTTGGATAGTGTTGAGGTGTCGGAAGATAAAACTGAAACTCAAAATGTGCCAAAAGAATTAGAAGGCTCCCCAAGTCAAGTTGAAGAGCAGAAGAGCGAAGCGGAAAACGGCGAAGCAGTAGGTAAATTTAAAGATGCAAATGCGCTACTTGAAGCATACAACAACTTGGAAAAAGAATTCACAAAAAAATGCCAAAGACTATCCGCGTTAGAGAAAGATAAGGTAGAGGAAGATGAAGCGCTTAATAAGCAAGTAGATGAAAAACTTTCTTTATTCCTTTCCACTAATGGCGAGGCTACCACATATAAGGAAGAACTTATTGAAAGGGTGAAAAATGATGATAGTCTAAAAAAAATGGACGATCCTTTCGGCTATGTTTGGGCGGAAATGGTATTTGATAAAATTAAGAACCAAAAAGCCGATGTGACTGTCAAAAACTACATTTTAGGTAATGATGACCTTAAAAATGCAGTTATCGAAAATTATATAAATCAATTAGCGGAAAATAAGTCGCCAGTCATCATATCTTCAAAAGGGAATAGAGTGGCAACAGTTGCCACTCAAAGTCCCTCTACATTAAATGAGGCTAAGAAATATCTTTTAGACTTACTTTCCTAAAAGGAGAAAAAAATGGTAACTTTACAAAGTGCAGAGAACGCACTTAAAAATGTCTATTTAGGTGTTATAACTAACCAGTTAAATGTTGCAGCTAATCCACTTCTTTCTATGATTAAGCATTCAACTAACAACATTTACGGAAAAGAAATTAGAAAAGCAGCACCGGTAGGTATCAATGGTGGTATCTGTGCAGGAGATGAGGACGGAAAACTTCCAGAAGCATACTCTACACAATATGTTCAATTTATTGCAGAACTTAAAAACCTCTATGGTAAATTAGAGATAAGTGATAAAGCACTAAGAGCAACATCTAATAACATCACAAGTTTTGTCAATCTTTTAAATGACGAAATGGAAAGATTGATTGAAGCAAGCAATTTTAACCTTGGAAGAATGTTATATGGAAAAGGAAACGGTGAGCTTGCGTATGTTGAAACATACAATGAAACCGATGGCTATGTTCAATTAAATACTGTGAATAATGTGGTTGAAGGTATGGCGGTAAAAATTTCATCAGTGTCAACCGGCAATGTTCTTGATTCAACGCCTTACTACATTATTACGTATGTCGATAGAAAAAACGAAAGGATTTACACTGATGTTCAAGATTATCAAGCTAATAGCGTTGGTGCTGGCTCAAAAGTGTATGTGCAAAAATCTAAGAACAAAGAGATAACCGGTATAGATGGCATATTCTCTAATAGCACACTTTACGGACTTAGCAAAGCAGAACATAAGTGGTTAAATCCATATAGCACACCTAACGGAACCACTGAATATCTTTCTGACAACTTAATTCAAACTGTTATTGACGAGCTTGAAGAAGTAGCAAATTCAAAAATAAATCTTATTTCTACCACAAAAAGCGTTAAGAGATTGTATCAAGAATATCTTGCGGCTTACAGAAGAAATATTGATATCACTGAACTTGCTGGCGGTTACAAGACAATGACATATAACGGTATTCCGGTGATTGGAGAAAAATTTGTTCCTGAAAACACGATGTATCTTCTTAATACTAATGACTTTACAATGTATGAAATGTGCGATTGGAAGTGGCTTGAAGATGAAAGTGGAAGAATTTTGAAGCAAAATCCTGGCTATCCAACATATTCGGCTACGCTTGTTAAATATGCGGAACTTCTATGCGAAAGACCAAACGGACAAGCTAGAATTAGCAACATTGCCAAAACTCTCACTCCACCAGAAGATAGTACATCTGGCTCTGACTCTTAAAAGGATTAAAATATGAAAAAATCATTTGAAATTTACAGCGACTGTTTAGATATTGTCAAAAGACTTAAAGAGATTGATAAAGATTACTTTGTTGTGTTTAATATAGAAAGAAAAACTTTTGAACTACATAACAGGGCGCAAGAAAGAGATACTTTTTGTTTGACCTTACCTTTTGACACGCTTGATGAGCGAGCTATCTTTTTGACAAAGAAGACACTTTCTAAAAAGCGTGATGAATTATTCAAAGAAATGGAAGAGGAAAACGCCAAAAACCTAAAATCTAAATGTCGCCAAATTTTGAATGATGCGGAGGCAAGGTTATATGAAAGTTAAAGATTTAGTTATTTATACCTCGCTTTTTATAGGCGAAAAAGAACTCGCTTCAAAATTAGAGGAAAACACCTCATTAACTCAAAGGGAGCAGGAGCGAGTTGACACAATGGTCAGATGTTATAATCTTGTCAATCAAGAGATAGCATCTGACTATCTCCCTTTTTTATATACTGAAAAGATTGATGTTAACAATTCTGTTTTGAATTTCTCTGACCTATCTAAGACAATAATTAATATTTATGAAGTTAAAGGAAATTTAAATATAAATATTAGATATAAGAGATACCCTGAGTATTTGCAAATTTTTGGACATGCGAAAAAAATCACTTATTCATATCTTCCCGAAGACCTTGAATTAAATGATAATGTTGAATTTTTTAATGGTTTGTCATCTAGAATTTATGCTTATGGTATGGCTAGTGAATATCTCTTGTGTGACGGATTGAGTGAGGATGCTGAAATTTGGGAGGAGCGTTTTAAAGAAAGCTTATTTGTGCTTTCGCGTAAGCGCAGTGAAATTCGCTTGCCAAAGAGGAGATGGTTTTGATTTTTTATAAGAATTTAAAAAAACATAAGAAAACAGAGGAGAGAAACATCACTTTTTCAGTTTTTGGCGAAGGATTGATTTCTAATGAAGACGATTTAATTTCTAAGCCAAATGAATGTAAAACTTTTTATAATTTTTCTCCGCTTGATGGTGCGTTAAAAACAGGGCTAGGCTTTAAAGAGTTAGAAGTTCCAGCAAGCGAGAATGATTTAAACACTGTTCATCCATTTAATTACAGTTTAAAAGACATCACTGAGATAAGAACGATTGATTTTTTTAGATATCTTGATATAGAGGATGACCGATATTATTATCATCTTATTATAATGGACCAAGAGGACCAACTTTGGACACTGCTTTTAATTGATGTAGCTAATGGAGAGCCTTTGTCGAAATCTGCGTTATACTTTACCGATTTAATCTCAACTTGCACTTATCGTATAGGCGACTTTGATTGTTTGTTGTATTTTACAAAAACGGGTATGATTTTTGCTAGTGCCTATCAAACAGAAAAGTTTGAGGAAGTTCCTGCACTACTCTCTTGCGTGGTGCATTATGGAAAAGCGTTTGGTATCACAAACAAAAACAGAAATGAACTTATCTATCAATCTAATCTTGACATAAGAGAGTGGACGGGCGATGATGGTAGCGTAATTGAATTTTTAGACTCCATGGGCGCTTTTACAAAACTTGTTGTTTTCAATGATTATATCTACCTATTTAGAGAAAATGGTATAACAAAGATTTCAGCATATTCTTCTAAAGATGAATTTTCTTTTACTCATCTATATCTGTCCTCCTCCAAAATTTACGAAAAGTCTGTTTGTGTTTGCGGAGAGGTGATATACTTTGTGACGCGTGATGGGTTATTTTCTTTCAACGGAACATCTGTAAGCAAAATTTGTGAAGAATATGACCACTTTTTTAAAAATTTAGACAATGCAAATTGTTCGTCGTGCTGTATGGATGGAAAGTATTATCTTGCAACTAAATGCAATTTTAATGACAATGCTAGTGTTGGCTGTGAAAGTTCGACGCATGTAAACAATGTGCTGTTTGAGGTTGATATAGAAACTAAAAAAGTGGATGTATTACGCGGTGTAGATATAAAAAAGATTATCGCTATTGACACACCTTATTACAGTAAAGTTGTGGCGTGCTTTAATGGAAGCAACATCGGAAAACTAGGTGAGCTTGTGCATAATGGAAAAATCTTTACATCTATCAATAACAAAAGTTGGAGTTCGTTTGTTACAGATTTAGGATATAAAGGTAAAAACAAAAAGATAAAAGAAATAATTTTAAATACGAGCTATCCTTGCGAAGTTGAGATTATTTCTGATATTGAAACAAAAACATATTCTTTTGATGGTAGTGAAAAGGAACAACGCGCATTAGCTTCTGTAATAGGAAAAAATTTTCAATTTATCTTCAAAACAGATGAAGAAAACAGCCATATCTCAAAACCGATGATTGTGTTTGACGTAATATCGTGAAATTGATTTATCAAAAATATCTTAATTTTTATAAAAACAAACTTTTTTACTTAAAAGGGGAAGATGCTATGATTGATAAAATTTTAAGTTTAAAAGAAAGATATGGTGACTTATGGAATTGTGGAAAGAGATAATAAGCATTGTTGTGAGCAATGGTGTGTTCGCTGTGCTATTTGTTTGGTTGTTTCTTTATCAGCTGAAAGACTCTTCAAAGCGGGAACAGAAATATCAAGAAACTATTGAAAAATTAACCACGAGTTTGAATGTGCTTGAAGAAGTAAAGGAAGAGGTGAGTGACATTAAGCATTACTTAAAGTGTGAGGAGGAGGAAGATGAAGAAGCTGTTTGAAAGAATGAAGTCGTATAGCTTTTGGGTGTCGTTTTCTGGTGCGCTAATAATTTTTATTAACTGTCTAGGACGAATATTCAATTTCCAAATTGAAAATGAAATTGTTGAAGACGTAATAATGTCTATCGCAGGACTTTTAGTTGTGTTGGGATTTGTTACAAAAGAGACAAAAGATAACAAAGATAATCTTGAAGACATTGAAGAAGAAAGTTCGGAAGGCGTGGTTAGTGAAGATGAGCAAAAAGACAAAGAGGATGAAAAGAAAAATCAAGATAAAGACAATCTCAAAGATGATAACAAACTTAATTAGAAAAAATAGGCTTGTTTAAATTGTAATATTTAAAACAAATAATGTATAAATATACATTTTAAAAATCCAAAAAAGAGGTAATTGAAGCAAAATATCAATTACCTTTTTTATTTTACATAAGCAACTAAAATTAAAAAAATGATGTTATTTAAAAAAAATAATTCAAAAATGAAGTCACAATAATTAATTTTTTATTTACACATAAATTTTTATAAGTCAGGGTGTCTGTGTTATTTTTTAAAGTGATAATGTATAAATATACATAAATTTAAGTATTTATTTACATATCAAGACGATTGAAAAATGCAGAATTTTTATAGAAAAAGAATAAACAAAAATTAAGTTTTATTATTATATAGTTAATAATGTTTGCAAATATTTTTAAAGTTATGATAAACTATAAAATAAGATAAGTGAGGAATTGATGAAAAAAATTATTTACACAATTTTATCTATATGTGCAATTATTTATATCGGTTTTTTGGTGGTGAATGTTATAATTACAAAAACTACATGGGCGCCTGATATGGGCAACTTTCAAGGTGTTTTTGATTTTATAGTGAATTTTGGCGGAGTTGCTATCATCTTCACTTTTGCGCTTGTGAATTTTGCTGGCAGTCCTTTAAAGGTGGTGTTTTTCATTCTTCTTATTATAGCCATAATTGTTTATATCATTGTTTTGGCTTGCCCAGATTTTATATATAATCTTTTTAGTTAATTTTTGTTATGGAGTTTTAAATATGGAAAAGTTTTTGATAGTTGACGGAAACAGCTTGGCAAATCGAGCATATTATGCGATGCCATATCTTTCTAATATTAAGGCTGAGCCGTCGGGAGCGGTGTTCGGTTTTGCAAATATTTTAATTAAGCTTATTGTTGAACAAAAGCCAGATTATATCGCGGTTGCTTTTGACCATGCAAGAATTACATTTCGTAATCAAATTTATGAAGCGTATAAGGGGACGAGAAAGGAAACCCCTCCTGATTTAATCAAGCAATTTCCTGTGATAAAAAACATGTTAAATCTCATGAATATCAAAGTTCTTGAATATGAAGGAATAGAGGCTGACGATATAATAGGCACGCTTTCCAATCTGTCTTGTAAAGAAAACATCCTCTTGTCGGGAGATAGAGATTTATTGCAACTCGTAAACAAAAACACTGTTGTGTGGCTGACTAAAAAAGGGGTCACAGAAATTGATGTGATGGATGAAAAGGCGATTAAGAATAAATATGGTTTTGAGCCTAAGGGCATTATTGACTTAAAAGCTCTTATGGGCGATGCGTCAGATAACATTCCTGGTGTTAGCGGTGTGGGAGAAAAAACGGCGCTAACCTTATTGAATAAATATGGCACTCTTGATGATGTTTATCAGCATATAGATGAGATAACAGGCAAGCTAAAAGATAAACTTGAAAACGACAAAGAAAATGCTTATCTATCTAAAACTCTTGCAACTATCAAAACCGATTGTGATATCAAAGTTGACTTTGAAGATTATAGATATTCTTTTCCTTTCAGCGAAAAGGTTAGAGAGTTTTTTGAGTATTGGAACTTCAATTCGTTTTTAAAGCGTGATGATATTTTTAACGAGCAGAAAAAGGAAATTCTTCAAGAAACTTTAATAGACGATTTAAAAGTGATAGATGGTCTTGTTGCGGAAATTGATGACGAGTTTGCCTATGATTTAGAAAACTTAAAATTTGCCTCAAAAAAGCATGCATATTTCTTAAAAAAAGATTTAGATTTATTCTCAATAAACATTGATGAAGGAGATGTGTTAAAAAAGTTAAAAAATGTTTTTGAGAATGAAAATATATTAAAAATTACAAAAAATGCGAAAAAAGATATAAAAATTTTAAAAAAATACGGTATTTTTCTTAAAAATTTCTTTGATTTAGAAATTGCGCGCTATGTTTGTGTTTCCTCATTTATTAAAGATGAGAAGCAAAATGTTGTTGAATATTTCAAATTAAAAGAGGATTTTAAAAAAGAGATTGAAAAGAAAAATGTGGATTATATTTATTACAAAATCGAAATTCCTCTTGTCGAAGTTTTGGCTAGCATGGAAGAAGAAGGTTTCAAAGTTGATGAAGTGGCACTTGATGAAATCGATAACAAGATTAGCGAAGAAATCAGCGAAATTGAAGATAGGATTTTTAGCGAGGCTGGTGAAAAATTTAACATCAATTCTCCTAAGCAAGTTGCTGGAATTTTGTTTGATAAACTTAAAATTGTGCCATACAACAATAAGAAACGCTCAACAAATTTTGCCATCCTTGACGAATTGCGATTTGAGCATGAAATAGTCAACGATATTATTCGTTACAGAAAATTATATAAACTTAAAAGCACTTACATAAATGTATATAAGGAATTGATTAAGACGAGAGGCAATATCATTCATACTATCTTTAATCAAACACTTACAAACACAGGCAGACTTTCTAGTTCTGAACCAAACATGCAAAACATTCCAACGCGTGATGAAGAAGGAAGAAATCTTAGGAAAATTTTTGTGTCAAAGTTTGACGATGGAATAATAGTATCTGCCGATTACAACCAAATTGAGTTGAGACTGCTTGCAAACATGGCGGATGAAAAATCTATGATTGAGGCGTATCAGCATGGCGTAGATATTCACACAAAAACTGCTAGTGAAATTTTTAATGTGCCTGTTGATAGAGTTACAAGCGCTATGCGTAGAGATGCAAAAGCTGTGAATTTTGGTATCATATATGGAATTAGTGATTTTGGTTTGTCTCAAAATATAAAAACCTCACGAAATAAGGCAAAAGAATATATTGCGTCTTACTTTGAGCGCTATCCTAGCATCCAAAACTTTATGAACGACAACATTGAGTTTGCAAAAGAACATGGTTATGCAAAGACCGACTTTGGTCGCATTAGAATGATACCAGAACTTAAATCTTCTAATTATATGGTAAGAAAATTCGGCGAGCGTGTTGCTATGAATATGCCTTTGCAAGGCACGGCGTCAGATATTATTAAACTTGCCATGATTGCAACTTTTAGAGAACTTAAAAATTTTGAAAGCCATATCATTTTGCAAGTCCACGATGAACTTGTTATCGATGTCAAAAAAGAGGAATTGCCTAAGGTTGTTAAAATAGTAAAAGATTGCATGGAAAATGTTAAGGCTTACAAAGTTCCTCTCATTGTGAATGTGGGTGAGGGTAAAACGCTTTATGATTGCAAATAAATTGTTGTTAATTTTAATTAATTTCTAAAATCGTTTGACTATTGCTTCATTTTATTTTAAAATGATAGTGGTGAAGTATGCAATATGATAGATATATGGGGCTAGACTATGGCAATTCAAGAATAGGTATCGCATTTTCAGACCTCTCGGGAACGATAGCAACTGCGGATAGTATCTATAAGTGTAGAGGGACAGAAGAGGATATCACTTTTTTGGTAAACCTTGCGAAAAACAAGGAAGTTAGGCATATTGTTATCGGCTTGCCTCTTAATGCTGACGGCACCGAAAGTGAAATGTCAAAACGCGTTCGAGATTTTGGGCAAAAGCTTTTTGATAGGTCACAGATTGAAGTTTTTTATCAAGATGAGCGTTACACATCGTTTGAAGCAGAGGAATATTTAAAAGAAGCTCGTATTCCTTGGGAAAAACGCAAAACTCTTTTAGATAAGGTGGCTGCTCAAATAATTTTACAGAATTATCTTGATGAAAGAAAATAAAAGGAGAGGGTATGGATAAGAAAAAAATGCAAAAAGTGGAAGAGATTTCTAATGAGGTTGAACAGGAGTTAAGTGATTTTGATATTTTGGATGTCATTCTTGACGAAAATAATACCGATGCACTCATCTTGCAAAATGAACAAGGCAGACAAATTCGCTTTGAGCAGGTCGCTGTTATTCCATATAACGAAAAAATTTATGTTATTTTAAAACCTATTGATAAGATAGAAGGCGTAGAGGATGACCAAGCTATTGTCTTTTTGGCTGACGAAACAAAGCGTCCTACCGTTTTAATTCCAGAAAATGATGAGAAAACGGCGGTTAAGGTGTTTGACGAATACTATAACCTAGTTGAAGAAGCCAACAAAAACGCAAAGAAAAAGGGTAAGAAGTAATTATTCTTTAACTAAATAGATTATTTTCAGTGTTTATACTCTGACTGCTTTTTTGTTGAAAATTTTTATTGTATAATTTTTTTTCGATTGTGCAATATATTTATTGACACAAGTTCTTCAAAATGATAAAATTATTTTGATAAAGACTTGTGCTTTATCTAGCGTGCATTTTGTAAATGAAGTGTTTGCCTTTTGCCATAATGGATAAAAGTCGGAATTATATTTTGCCGTAAAATAAACACTCCTATTAATGCACCAAATTAAAAGGAGAAGAAGTTTTGTATAATTCTTCTCTTTTTTATTTTTCTTACAATGCTTTAGCAATTGTTTGGCTTGTTTATTAAGTAATATGAAATAAGAGTGAAAAGAGAAAAAATAAAAAATAAGAGAACAAAAAAATAATTCGAAATTTAATCACACTCTTACACCGTCCTACTCGCAAAAGAGTAGCGACCAACTCGCCAACGAAGTGCGAGTTGCGTTTGGTCGCTAAAAGAAAAAACAAGCGAAAAGGCGATGCAACGGAAGAAACGGCTCTTCATTTCAACTTTTGCCTTACGTCAAAAGTCTTACCATTCGTTTGTTTCTTCCTTATTCCAAAAAATGCGTAAAGCATTTTTCGGAGACCTAAACGCTTGTTCGAAAACGAGCAAAAGTGCAGTTTTTTCTTTGGTGTGGGCGGTGGGGGTCGCTCCGCGGTTAGTTAGGCTTTGCTGGCAGTTCCGCTATCACGCTGGAGAGAGCGAATGTAAATATATAATCTTTCCACAACTCTTCGTTTTTATTTTTTATTTCTTATTTCAAAAATAATTCGAACTGTAATATGAAATAAGAGTGAAAAGAGAAAAAATAAAAAATAAGAGAACAAAAAAATAATTCGAAGAACGAATTATTTTTTTTGGTGCGGGCGGTGGGGGTCGAACCCACACTCTTTCGAACATGCCCCTTAAACATGCGCGTCTGCCATTCCGCCACGCCCGCATAACACACTTGCTTTCTTATTATATTAATTACAATCTAAAATGTCAACAATTTTTGCCAAATTTATAAAATTTTCTTTAAATTATCTTGGCTCCTTAATGATATTTTGTTGTATGAATGGCAGTTTCTCATTTAAACAATTTAGGTTAACTTTTCAAATTATTTGATTTTTTTTCATATTAAATGTTATACTATCTATATGAGTAAAAATTTGTCTATCTTCAAATTGATATGTTATAGTTTAGCGGGAATTTTAGTTCTTTTTTGCGCCAATCTATTTAATTTCGCCAACGCGAAAAGTGAATATGACGGCGGAACTTTTGAAGAGTTCTATGCCGAGGTTATGGAGCTTTATTCAGAGTATGATGATATAAATGAGGGTGAAAGTAAATCGATAAGTAAGGATGCTGTTGTTGAAGAAAATGGCGAAATTTATGTTTCGTCCTCTCTATTGGCGAATAATGACGAAGTATCTATATTATCGGTGGAAGACGATTTAGTTTGTGTATCTAACTCTGACTATTTTGTTGAAGAAAAAGAAGATAATTATGTTGTAAGCGAACCTTCTTATACCAATCGTATTATCGTATATTATGAAGGTGACTTACCAACTTATAAAACTGACGCCTACGCTGAGGGACTAGGGTGGCATATTTATCAATATTCTTCACCTGATGCCACCATAGAGGCGTATGAATATTACAAAAATCTTTCCTATATCGATTTTGTTGATTATGACAGCGTGATAGCCGGCGATACGCAATCTAATGAGGTCGCGGAAAATTCTTCCAAGGATTATTTGTCTTGGGGTGCTTACTATACAGGTGTTGATGAATATCTTTCGTATTTATCATATATCTATGATGAAAGTGAGTTGGAGAGAGTTTATGTGCCTATATTAGACAGCGGTATTAACACTTCTCACGACCTTTTTAAAGGGCGATATTCTAGTGTATATGGCAAAAACTTTACTAAAACAAATGCTAGCGGTTCGGTGGTTATGGATGATAATTTTGATGATGATGAAGGGCATGGTTCTCACACTGCCGGAATTATTGCTGACCAAACGCTTGATAATGTTGTGCTAGTTCCTTGCAAAGTGCTTAAATCAAACGGCAAAGGCTCTGTGACTATGATTGTAACGGCTATTGAATATATCATAAGTTTGAAAGAAAGTAAAAACTTGAATATTCGCGTGATGAACATGAGTTTAGGCGTAGAGAGCGAGGACGGCTCTCCTGTTCACAGTTCTTCTTTAGAAGCGATTATGGAAAAAGCACATGAGGCGGGTATTATGTCAGTTGTTTCAGCTGGAAATAGCCATAACAACACCTCGTCAAACGCACCTGCTAATATGACAGACGAAGTCATAGTTGTTTCTGCCCTTGACGAAAATTTATATGTCGAGAATGGTTTAAGCATTGCAAGCTATTCTAATTATGGTTCTACTGTTGATTTAAGCGCGCCAGGCACGCATATTTACAGTTCTTATTATCCGAATGACTATATGTATTTAGATGGAACATCTATGGCAGCTCCGCATGTTACGGCGGCGATAGCAAACTTGCTTTCTAATCCGTCTATCTCTTCCATGACAAACGATGAGATAGAAAATTTACTCTATGAGAATGCTATTGACTTGGGCGATGAAGGTAAAGACATCTATTACGGTTATGGCTGTGTGAATATTGCAGATATTGGCGTGGAAACTATTGGAGAAGTAACATTCAGCGTAAAAGAAAGCATGCCTACTGAGCCTATTAGTTTAAAACTAAACTATATTGGTTCTGACACTTACAAAATTTACTATACGCTTGATGAAACAAGCCCGTCACTTGATGATTATGTATATGAAACTCCGATTGAGATAAGTTCGACAACAAAAGTCACTGCGGTTGCGTTCTTGTTTAATAATGATGGCGATCTTGTTGCTAAGAGCAAAGTTAGTTCCATGACATATTATTTCAACAACGAAGATTTAGAAAGTAGTTATGTGGTCAGCGGAAATTATTTGTCTGGCGCATTGAGTGAATACAACGGCATTTTGACTACATTGAAGGTTCCGTCAAAAATAAAGGGCGTTGCTATCACAAGCATCAGCGAGGGTGCTTTTGCTAATTCCAAAGTGGAAAATTTAACATTTGCCTCTCAAACCTTATTGATAGACAACCACGCTTTTTATGGACTTAGTTCTTTGAAAAGTGTGGCTGGTGAGGGTATAGTATCAGTGGGCGACTATGCGTTTGCTAACTGCTTTAATCTTACAAGCATAACATTAAATAACGCCTTCAATATAGGTGATAACGCGCTTAAAGGATGCACAAAACTGACAGATTTAGATTTGAGTAGTGCTAAGAATATTGGCGAAGGTGCGCTTGATGATTTGTCTTTAAACACTTTAAAACTTGGAGCAAACTTGCAAAGTTTAGGCACTTCCTATTACCATGCGAAAAGTATCTATGCATATTCTATAACGGGATTTGATGAAATTCTAAAAAATTATACGGATGAATATATCTCTCTTGATATGCGATTTTTGAATTCCTATCCGTCAAGGCTCGTCTTTAAAAGTTCGGGTTCTGCCACTTTGGCTTTGACCTATTTTGCCAACAATATTAAAAATATTGACTATCGCTTTGCAAACACTAACAATTTTGCGAATATTTTTGGGCAAACAATAGAAGCGGAAGTTTCAACTAAAAGTTTGGGCAATGATATTTATGAAACAACCTTCACTTTTGATAATTTACTAGCGGGCAGTTACAGCTTTCAATTTTATATTTACGATAATTTTAATTATGTTCTCTCGTCCAATATTGTCAATGTGATTGTGCTTGTCGGAAGTGAAGAGGAATACAGTTTGTCTTTTGAAGAGGGCGAATTTGAAATCTTTATTGACAATGTGAAAGTCGAAAACGGTTATACATTTTACAGTGATTTAAGTTATGATATTCAAATTGTGCCAACTGCGAGTTACTATATTTCAGAAGTGCTAGTGAATAATGAAAGTGTTGCTCTTGACAAAGACAATTCGTTTACAATAGACAATGTTACAGAAGATATACTTTTAACCGCCACTGTTTTAGAAATTGAAGAGTTTGACATTTCTTTCAATATTGCGGAAGGGGTGAATGTAATAGGAGAAAGTGGTAAGATTGAAGGGAATGCCACGGCAAAACGCAATAATACTTTTACATTTTCTGTATATTCCGAAGATGCATATAATATAACCTATGTGGAAATTGACGGAGTAAGGCAAGAAATAAAACGAAGTTACACTCTTGAAGGTATCTTAGACGACCATAAGATAGAAATAGGCGCGCAAATAAAAACATATTTAGTGACAATAAATTACGGAATTGGTGGCGTTGTGTCTGGACAAAATGCCGAAAGAGTAAATTATGGCGATGATAAGACTATAAGTGTAGAGGCGGAAGAAGGGTATAGCGTTAAGTCTGTGTATGTAAATGGCGAAGAAGTTGAAATTGTCGATGGCGCTATAACTTTAAACAACATAACAAGCGATATGACAGTTATAATACAATTTGAAAAAGAGGACACAGGTGTCTTTGAGGGCGTAAATTTGGTAATTTTTATCTTATTTTGTGCCACTCTTGGAATTATGCTTATAAGTATCTGTGTTTTAGTGTTGAAAAAAACTAATAAAAAGAAAATTTAGCGAAAAATAGTTTTATTTTTGCTAATATGTATGATATAATAAATTTAGGAGGGAAAAATGAGCACAGGTCTTATTGTTTTGCTTGCTGTTCTTGGTATCATAGTTCTTATCGGTATCATCTTAGCCATTTGGATTTGGGTTCAATATAATGCATTCATTCGTTTAAGAAATAATGTGGACGAGTCATACTCAACTATGGATGTCTATATGAAAAAAAGATATGACTTAATACCAAATCTTGTTGAAACGGTAAAGGGGTATGCTAAACATGAAGAAGCAACGCTAGAAGGTGTTATGCAGGCTCGCTATTCTTGTATGAATGCATCGACAACTGCTGAGCGCGCTAAAAGCGAAAATATGCTTTCAGACACACTTAAATCATTGTTTGCAGTGACTGAGAACTATCCACAACTTCAAGCTAATCAAAACTTTTTGGACTTACAACAGACTCTTAAAACTTTGGAAGAAGAGATTTCAGTTTCTAGAAAGTATTATAATGGTTGTGTAAAAACTTATAATATTAAGCGTGAATCTTTTCCGACAAATATGATTGCTAAGTGGTTCAAGTTTGAAAAGAAAGAACTTTTTGAAATTGCAGAAGCTGAGAAAGTTGCTCCAAAAGTTCAATTCTAAGAAAAATCTCTATCAAAAAAGATAGAGATTTTTTATGTTGTTTTTTCTAAATTTTTAGCAAATTTTTGATATTTTTTAAGTTTTAGATTGTATTTTTCAATATTTTTCGTTTTTAAATTTTCTATTGAGCTTTCACGCGCTCTTCATTATCCTCAATTTCTTCAACTTTTAAAACTGAAACGCTTTTTATTTTTGTTTCATTAGTTGTTTCATTTTTACCGTCAGCCGAGTTTGAATCGTCAATTGTGTTTTCTATTTCCTTTTTACCGTTTTCGATATTTTCTTTAGTGTCATCCATTTTTTTATTTATATCATTCATGAGGTTTATTACTTCTTTTTTATCTTTCTCTATTTCTTTATTTTGGCAACCTTCACACTTTTCATCTTCATGGTTGTTTTTAGGAGTTTGAGGCATATCTATTTCGTTTGGATTTATTGTGTTATTAAGTTTGTCCTTTTTATCATACCTAAGAGAATTTTCTACTCCTTCTTTTATTCTTTCTTCATTTATCAGTTTTTCTTCATCTTCATCCATTTCTGTATTTACAGGTTCTAATAATCTATTATAATTGTTGGAATTATAGAGGTTGTATGGATTAATTCCTTGATTAAATCCGTTCATGCCATAGTAGCCATTTCCATAAAAATAATTACCGTTAGCTAAACCATATCTTCCGTAGCCATAAGGGCGATAGGTGTCAATATTTCTTTTAAACGGCGCGTAGGTGTCAGTGTTTCTTATTGTGGTGTCAACGGGTTGTTCTTCTAGGCTATCTTCTGCTCTATAAGTGTCTATATTCTTTTTAAATTTCCACTTCTTTTTATCGCTTTGGGTGTTTTCGTTAGTTTTGTCAGTTTCCACCTCAGTTTTTTCATTGTTTTCTAAACTCGAATTTAAGTCGTTTTCAAGTTCGTTTTTCATGTTATAATAATCATAGTCCTCTATTCCCAATATTTCTTCCATGTTTTGTAATGTGTTTAAAATGTTGATATAATAGGAGCAACGCGTGTTAGAGTTACAGGTTATTTTGTTGAGCTTGGCGTTTACACGGTCAATGTTTCGTGAGGCGCTCTTTTTCATGGTGTTGTAGTTGCGATAGGTGGCGTTAAACTCGTTACTTGACCTTGCAACATTGTCGTTATAGTTCGAGAGATTGGCGGTTAAATCTTTTAACGCATTCAACTCTCCTTTTTTCAGCTTCAAATCTTCTTTTTGAAGATGTTTTTTTATTATGGCTGTCTTTCTTTGAATTTCATTTTTATAGAAGTTCTCTGCTTCAAGAGTGGCTTGTGCGCGCATAACATTGTTTTTGAATTGCTCGCATCTTTGTTCGTTGTCTATGCTGTCTAACTTTTCATTGTCAATTTCTACATCACTTGCGTTAACACTTCTTACTGTGGCAATAGAGTTGTTTGTTTTGTCTAGTTGGCTAGACAAATTAGTTTTTGTCATTGTGCTTGTGGAACTAGAACATCCCGCCATGGTAACACAAAGTAGTAAAGAAAGTGTCCCTAAAATTATTTTATTTTTCATAATCCCTCCAAATTTAACCTTAGTTTGTGTGAATATTAGGAGTTTATACTTTTTTTGTTTAAGTTTTTTATGGTTGGACAAAATTTATTATGAGGTTAATATGGACATAAAAGAACGAAATAAGGCTTACAACAAATATGTAAATGCAAAGATACCTAAGACTAGACCTTGGCCGACCCTTTTTAATTCCTTTTGGGTGGGTGGGCTTATATGCTTAATAGGTCAGGGTATAAATGATTTAATCTTGTATCTCTTTCCGAATATTTCAGAAAGTTCTGCTTGGGCTTATACGCTTATAGTTTTAATTTTCCTTGCGTCACTTCTCACAGGCATAGGCGTTTATGATAAAATCGGCAGATTTGCAGGCGGAGGAACGATTGTGCCTATTACAGGATTTTCTAATTCGATTACAAGCCCTTCTGTGGAATTTAAAAGCGAGGGTATTATCTACGGAATTTGCGTCAAGATGTTCACAATTGCCGGACCAGTTATAGTTTTCGGCGTGCTATCTAGTGCGCTTGTAGGGCTTATTTACTACATTATTTATCTGTTTATGTAATTCTTCTAAAATATTAAGTCATTTAAGGTTTGGTTTACAAGATTGTCAAAATGAGGTGAGTATGAAAAATGATACCATAAGATTTAAGCGTCAGCCAAAGATAATAGGTTCGTATTCCATTGTGGGACCGAAAGAAGGGCAAGGGAATTTTAAAGACTATTTTGATTACATTATGAAAAATGACCTCTTCGGCGAAAAAACTTTTGAAAAGGCAGAGCGCAAGATGATTGAAACGGCAATTACTGGTGCAATTCAGAAATCTAAACTTGGAATGAAAGATATAAATTTGCTTGTTGCGGGCGATTTATTAAATCAAATTATTTCTTCGTCATACGCAGCACGAGCTTTTAATTTTCCATATTTGGGAGTGTATGGCGCTTGTTCCACAATGGCTGAAAGTATCGCAGTGGCATCTACGCTTGTCGATGGAGGATATTTTGAAAATGTTGTTTGTTGCACCGCCTCGCATTTTTCAACGGCAGAAAGGCAATATCGCTTTCCGCTCGAACTTGGCAATCAGCGTCCTCCTGTCTCGCAATGGACGGTGACGGGAGCAGGCAGTTGTGTCATTTCACAAAAGGGGAAAGGGCCACGCGTTACTATGGTGACATTCGGCAAAGTTATTGATTGGGGAATTACGGATGTGAACAACATGGGCGCAGCCATGGCACCTAGTTGTGCTGAAACTATGCTTGCACACTTTGAAAATACTAAAACAACACCAGATGACTATGACCTTATTGCAACGGGCGATTTGGGCAAGCTTGGCAGTGAAATACTTGTCGACCTTATGGAGGACAAAGGCGTAAAACTTGGATTGAATTATGGTGATTGCGGGCAGATGTATTTTAGGCGCGACCAAAATACACTATGCGGTGCATCAGGGTGTGGTTGCTCGGCGACTGTGTTTAATTCTTACATCATGAAAAAATTACAAGACGGACAGTATAAAAGAGTTCTCTTTATGCCAACAGGTGCATTGCTCAGCACCACCTCTACGCAACAAGGAGAAAGTATTCCTGGTGTTTGTCATGCTATTGTTATTGAAGCGTATGAGGAATAGTTAGTTTGAGGCTATATAACATATCGTCTTTTGGAAACCAAATTTGTTTTTTCCAACGAAACAAAAGAAGTTCTAAGTTTTATTATCGTGGGAGTTATTTATGGAGATGTTTATTGATTATTTATGGGTATTTATTATAGGCGGATTGGTGTGCATGATTGGCGAGATATTGATAATCACAACCAACATCACTTCCGCGCGCATACTCGTCACATTTGTGCTTATCGGTGTGTTTTTAGAAGCGGTCGGTGTTTTTAAGTATATTTCCGACTTTGCAGGGGCTGGCATCAATGTTCCTATTATCGGCTTTGGTGCGTCACTTGCAAGAGGAGCAATCGGAGCAGTGAAGTCGCAAGGATTACTAGGGATTTTTACGGGTGGACTTACCGCAACGGCAGGAGGAATTGCCGCGGCGATTGTCTTCGCTTTCATCTTTGCATTGATTTTCCACTCGCATACAAAAAAGTGAATATATGGTGTAGTATTTAATGCATACTACACCATATATTGTTTAATTTATTAAAAAATTTATTAAAGAAAAGATTAAAATTCGATGTTTTTCGTTTTACTTTTTATAATTTTAGTGCATTATTTTGAATAATTTGTCAACTGCTTGGCGCAAGGGTCACAATGTTATCTGAACCAAAATATACATCTGGCACATCTCCAACAATAACACTCTCTGTTACAAGAAATTCAGTGACACTGTCAACTGTTGAAGAATATGTTGGAAGCACTAAGCTGACGCTGGCATGTAGCTCTATATATAAAGAATGATTTGTTTGGTTGACGCCAGCGCTAGTAAACTTGCTTTTGAAACATGAGGTCATGGCGCCTATTTGCACAAATTTGATATTGACTGTTGGTCCTATTCCCACAAGAAAAGGTAAGCCCGTAAAAGTGCCTATTGCAATATCAATTCCGTTTTTGCCCATTTGGTCAAGATAAACTTGTGCCACTTGATAAAATCGTCGCGCAAGATTGTTGACAAGCACAGTGTCTATCGACACAAGCGTTATGTCGCCATTATTATCATAAGAAAGTTCAACTAAATCTTCGTATTTAACATTTTGTTCGGCTATGACATCATAAACAGCATCGCTCACCGCGGAGGTCGAAAGCGAATAGATAGATGCCCAAGTTGCCTCTTTGACAACAGGATTTATAATACAAAACACATACAATAAAATTGAGGTGATAATTAGACACAAAAGCAAAATTGCTATTATCCTCCGTCTTTTTCTGGATTTACGCTGTAAATAGCAAAGTTTTCTCACGCTTTATATATATGCTTTTCACTTTTCAATCTTGCAAAAAATATGAAAAATGCTAAAAATTGTCGATTTTTTTAAAATTTTTAGATTTATCTTCAATTTGTTTTTCTTTTTTACAAAAAAAAGGTATAATAATCTTGTTAAGCATTTTATGCGTAATAATTCTAAAAGGTGAAACATGAAAGAAAAAAAAGATTTATCAAATGCACAGCGTTTTTTGCAATCGTATAATAATATAGATTATACCATTAGAACAAGATATAACTTAAACAGAAGCATGGGCTTTTCAGAACTTATTAGGCGTAGCGTGGCTCTAAACTATATCGTCAGAAAATATGAGGACGATTTAATTGATTTTGGCAGGCTAAGAAATGCCATCGTTCACGGAAATGAAGATTACATAATGGCAGAACCACACTATGAAGTTGTGGAGCAGATTGAAAAGATTGAAAGGCTTTTGACGGCTCCACCAAAGGCACTTGAAACGGTGTGTAGGCGTGATGTTCTCACGCTTTCAAGTGGAAAATCCATGCGTGAAGCTATCATTTTAATTGCCTCTTCAAATTATTCAAACATTCCTGTTTTTGATAATTCAGGAGAGATAATAGGCGTGGCTAACGGGCAGAAGATTTTAGATGCGCTAGGTAAATTTTTAATTACAGGTGGAAAGGCGGATGTCTTTTTAGATAACGTAAAAATTGAAGATATGCTCTCTAAGATAGAAAATAGCAATTATTACGTTTTTGCAAACAAAGACTTGACGGTGGAAGAAGCGCTGGAATTTTTCCATAACAATTCTAAACTTCTTGCTATTCTTGTCACAAAGAACGGCGGAGCAAAGGAAAAGCCTCTTGGAATTATAACAGGCACTGATGTTATTAAGATGAATAGTATTCTTGAAAATTATTGATAAATTTTTGTTGACAATTTAGTTAATAATCGTTATACTTAAACAAGGAAAACAATTTTTATGTTTGTTTTCTAAATTATATTTAAAGGCGTTTGAGAAAAGACAACATCTTTCCATTTGTCATTACAGAGAGTTGCCGTTTGGTGTAAGGCAATATGAAGGTGGTTAAGGTTATCACTTTTCGAGCTTCTGGCTGAAAATTTTAGTAAGCTTAGACGGGACTTCCCGTGATAGAAGAAGTGAGTGCTAGCTCACGAGTAAAACAAGTGGTTTAATCTTCTTAGCGAAGTCTTGTTTTGCTAAGAATTTTTTTATGGAGGTATATATGTATAGAAAGGTTGATTCAAAACTAGATTTTGTGGGTAATGAAGAAAAAGTCTTGAAATTTTGGAAGGAAAATAAAATTATTGACAAAGCACTTAAATTTAATGAAAACAGTGACAAAACTTTTGTTTTGCATGATGGGCCACCTACGGCGAACGGAAAGCCTCATATTGGACATGTTCTAACTCGCGCTATGAAGGATGTTATTCCTCGTTATAAGTCAATGAAGGGGTATTATATCTATCGTAAGGCTGGCTGGGACACACACGGTCTTCCTGTTGAAGTGGAAGTTGAAAAAGAACTTGGCTTCAATGGAAAGAAAGATATTGAAAACTATGGCATTGATAAATTTATTGAGCACTGCAAAAATTCTGTGTGGAAGTATAAGGCAATGTGGGAAGACTTAACTGACAAGGTGGGCTATTGGGTGGATATGGAACATCCTTATATCACTTATGATAATTCTTATATTGAAAGCGTCTTTTGGGCTTTAAAAGAAATGGACAAAAAAGGACTTATTTATCAAGGACACAAGGTTGTGCCGTATTGCCCACGATGCGGAACTTCTCTTTCAAAAGCGGAGCTTGAAAACGGCGATAACTATAAGATTTTGAAAGAAAAATCTGTCTATGTTAAAATGAAAAGTCTAGATGAAGACAACACCTATTTTCTTGTTTGGACGACAACACCTTGGACTTTGCCGTCAAACATTGCTCTTTGTATGAATCCAGAAGAGGAATACACAAAACTTTTCTTTGATGGCAAAAACTACATCATGCTTGACAAACTTATTCCTACTCTTTTTGAAGAAGGAAGCTTTAAAAAGGTTTACACAAAGAAAGGGAAGGAGTTTGAAAATCATCGCTATGCTCCACTTTTTGATTATGTTAAAGATAAAGTGAAAAAAGGTTACATTGTGACATGCGCTGATTATGTTACAACCGAAGACGGAACGGGTATTGTTCATATCGCTCCGGCATTTGGTGAAGATGACTACAAGGTTGGCATTAAATACGGCTTAGATTTCGTTCAGCTTGTAGATAGCGAAGGCAACATGACCAAAGAAACAGATTTCGCTGGTATGTTTGTTAAAGATGCGGACAAGTTGATAATTAAAAAGTTGGAAGAGGAAGATAAACTTTTCAAAGTTCAACCAATAGAACACTCTTATCCTCATTGTTGGCGTTGCAAAAGTCCTCTTTTATATTACGCGCAAGACGCTTGGTTTGTTAAGACAACAGCGATAAGAGAACAACTTGTTGAGAATAATCAAGAGATTAATTGGATTCCTGACTATATTAAAAATGGAAGAATGGGCAATTTCCTTGCAAATAACATCGATTGGAATATTTCAAGAAATCGTTATTGGGGAACACCGCTTCCTTTCTGGAAATGCGAAAATGGTCATATTCATGTGATTGGCAGTGTAAAAGAGTTAAGAGAACTTTCTGGTGTGACAGAAGAACTTGACCTCCACAAGCCAACACTTGATAAAATCACTTTTCCTTGTCCTAAGTGTGGAAAGGAAATGAGAAGAACTCCTGAAGTTATGGATTGCTGGTTTGATAGTGGCTCTATGCCATTTGCTCAATATCATTATCCTTTTGAAAATCAAGAAACTTTCAAAAAAGCATTTTGTGCAGATTATATCAGCGAAGCCATTGACCAAACTCGTGGATGGTTTAACACACTACTATCTGTCAATACTGCTGTGTTTGGAAAAGCACCATTTAAGGCGTGCAATGTTTTAGGGCTTGTTCTTGACAAAAACGGACTTAAAATGAGTAAGAGTTTAAAAAATGGTGTTGACCCTTGGTATGTTTTATCAAAATATGGTGCTGACGGCGTGAGGTGGTATTTCTTTTCAAGTTGCAGTCCAGCGCAAGGACTTCCTTTCATTGAAGAAAATTTGGTCGACCTTCAAAGAAAGTTTATGGGAACTCTTTGGAATGTTTATTGTTTCTATGTGCTTTATGCTGAAATTGATAAGATTGACCCGACTAAATACCATTTAAAAGACTGCAAGCTTTCTTTTTTAGACAAGTGGTTACTTTCGGATTTTCATGCTTTAATTAAACTCGTTGATGACTCATTAGATAAATATGAACTTCAAACTCCTACAAGAGCTATCAGTGAGTTTGTGGATAGGCTTTCAAACTGGTATATAAGACGCTCTCGTGAAAGATTCTGGGGGAGCGAAGAAAATGACGATAAGATTTCAGCCTATAAGACACTCTATGAAGTTTTGGTGGGCCTGTCAAAACTTATAGCTCCTTTTGTGCCATTTATTGCAGAAGAAATTTATCAAAATCTTGTGAGAAGCTTAGACGCTAACGCTCCTATAAGTGTCCACTTCTGTAAATTCCCTGAGTGTGATGAAAGTTTGATTGACGCAAGTTTAAATGAAGGTATGGCTAAGGTTCTTGATATTGTGCTTCTTGGAAGAGCTTGCAGAAGTGCTAGCAATGTTAAAAATCGCCAACCACTTTCAAAAGTGATTGTCTGCTCATCAAAAGAACTTAAACTTGATGAAGAACTTCAAGAACTTATTAAGGACGAACTTAATGTTGAGGAACTTGAAATTTTGCACAATGCTGACGAGTATGTTTCCTATGAACTTAAACCACAACTTCGAACGGTTGGTCCAAAATATGGAAAACTTTTAGGTGGAATTAAGGAATATTTATCAAAAGAAAATTCTGTGGAAGCGGTAAATAAGGTAAGACACGGCGAGAGTTTGAAGTTTAAAGTTAATGGGGAAGCGGTTGAGCTTACTGAGGCTGATTTACTTATTGGACTTAAAAACAAAGATGGGTTTGCAAGTGAAACTAATGGAGATATAACCGTCGTTTTGGAAACTAAACTCACCGAAGAATTGATTGAAAAAGGAACTATAAAAGAATTTATTAGTAAAGTCCAAAATTTCCGTAAGGAGAGCGATTTTGAAGTGGTAAATCATATCCAAATTGAAGTGAGCGGTGACGAAAAACTTGTTGATTTAATTTTGAAGTATTCCGATGTTGTCAAAAAAGGAACCTTATCTGATAGGGTTAAAAAAGGAGTAAACGGAACGCACTCTTTCAATTTTGAAGTTGATGGAAAAGCTATCACTGTGCATATTGAAAGAGTTTAAAATGAAATTAGGCTACAAAACAAATAAAAAGGAATTTTATGAGAGTTTGTGATAGTTGGAAAGATTATAAAGTGATTTCGACAGGGGATGGCTACAAGCTGGAAACTTGGGGTAAGTTTAGTTTGCTTCGTCCTGACCCGCAGGTTATTTGGCACGCTAAAAGCGACCTATTTAAACGAAAGGATGTCGATGCGTATTATGAGAAACGCGAAGGCGGTGGGCTTTGGTATTATAACAAAAGTTTGCCTGACAGCTGGCTAATTTCATGGAAAGATTTAAAATTTATTGTTAAGCCTATGGGCTTTAAACACACCGGCATCTTTCCAGAGCAAGCGGTAAATTGGGAATTAATGCAAAAGCTTGTTAAAGACAGCAAAAGAGAGATAAAAATATTAAACCTCTTTGCCTACACAGGCGGTGCTTCTGTGGCGCTATCTAAGGCGGGAGCCATCGTTACGCATGTGGACGCTTCGAAGGGCATGGTGGAACGAGCAAAAGAAAACGCTAAGCTCAACAACATATCAAACATTCGTTTTATTGTTGATGATTGTCAAAAGTTTATTGAGCGAGAGATAAGGCGTGGAAATTTCTATGATGCTATCATCATGGACCCGCCAAGCTATGGTAGAGGTCCGAATGGTGAAATGTGGAAGCTTGAAGATAATCTTGCCGATTTTGTGGAACTTACAAAAAAAGTGTTGTCTAAAAATCCGCTTTTTGTGCTTATCAATTCCTACACGACAGGACTCCAACCAACGGTCATTGCCAATCTTCTTAAAGGGATTTTTGGAAAAGATAGCGTTGAAGCGGATGAGATAGGGCTAATTACTTGTGAAGATTATATTTTGCCATGTGGCGCGACAGGGGTGAAAATATGGAAAAATTAAATGTGCTTTATGAAGATAATCAAATTGTGGTTGTTTTAAAACCTCAGAATGTGCCTACGCAGAGCGATAATAGCAAAGATATTGATATGCTCACCATGGTGAAAGCATATATTAAAGAAAAATATAATAAGCCTGGCGAAGCGTATATAGGGCTGGTGCATAGGCTGGACAGACCTACGGGTGGAATTATGGTGTTTGCACGAAATTCAAAGTCGGCTAAGCGTTTGTCAGAGGAGTTTGCTAGCCACGATGTTGAAAAGGTATATTATGCGGTAACCACAAAGGTAGTTAGAGAAAAAAATAAAACGCTTATAAATTACCTTGAAAAAAATGAAAAAGAAAATATCGTCAAAGTTGTTCCTATGCTAACCAGCGGAGCAAAAAAGGCAGAGCTAAACTATAAGGAACTTGAAAATGACGGGGAGATGAGCTTGCTTGAAGTGAGAATACTGACCGGGCGTAGTCACCAAATACGCGTGCAACTTTCTTCCTTTGGCTATCCATTGTATGGCGATGCAAAATATGGTAAAAATAAAAATATGTCATCCAAAAATTTAGGACTGTGGGCTGGAAAACTCTCTTTCACACATCCTACCACAAAAGACAAAATGGTGTTTATGGCTTGCCCTGACACTTCAAAAGTACCTTGGAAAAGATTTAAAATGGATAAGTATTTTGTGAGGTAATATGAAAAAGAGAAGCGAAATTGAAGAGAAATATAAGTGGGACATAACCAAATTTTGTAAAAATGATGACGATTTTTATAAACGCATGAAAAAACTTGAAAAAGATATTAAAAGTATATCAAAATACGAAGGCAAACTTGATGAAGACGATATGCTTTTTGAATGTTTAGAAAAAGATTGTGCGTTTAATAAAGAGTTTGGCTTTTTGACCTTATATAGCGAGCTTTCGAAACGAGTTGACAACAGCGATACAAAGGCAAACGAAATGTGTGAAAAACTTAACACGCTAAGCACTCAGTTTTATAGCCTTACTTCTTATATTGAAGTGGAAATGGCAGAGTTTTCTGATGAAAAACTTAAAATCTTGCAAAAAAATAAGCGCTTTAAAAATTATAAACGCATGTTTGAAGCTATTAGACGCGCTAAAAAACATATTTTATCAAAAAAAGAAGAACTTTTGATTTCTAAGTTAGGCACATTTTTAGGAGGATTTACTGATAATTTTGATAAGTTCGCCGATGTGGACTTGGACTTTGGAGAAATTGAAGATAAATACAAAAATAAACATCCTTTTAATCAGTCAAATTTTACAGTCTATGCAGAAAGCGAAGATAGAACTTTAAGAAAAAATGCGTATAAGCGTATGAACGGAAAGTTTGGCGAATTTATCAATTTTATCGCAAATAATTACGCAAGCGATGTTAAAGAAGTTTGCACTTTTGCTAAAATTAGAAATTATAAGTCCGCACTTGCAAAAAAGATTTATGGCGAGGAAGCAAGCGAAAAAGCTTACTATATGCTCTTAAAGAAGGTGCGTGAAAACATAAAAATTCTTCAAGATTTTTATGAAATTAAAAGAAAAGCCTTAAATCTTGACAAAGTGGCAATATATGACACATTTGCACCAATTTCAAGTATGCCAAAGCAAAAGTTTACTTATGAAGAGGCGATAGAATTAATTAAAAAGGCATTAAACGTGCTTGGCGATGACTATGTTGCATTGATTGATAGGGCGGTTAAGGAGCGCTGGATTGATGTCTATCCAAACTTAAACAAAGACAGCGGAGCTTTTTCATGGGGTTGCTATGGAGCGACTCCTGTTGTCTTATGTAATTTTGAAGGGAATTTATCTTCCGTGTTTACGCTTGCTCATGAGTTAGGACACGCTATGCATTCCTATTATTCTAACACACATCAGCCTATTCAAACGGCGGGTTATGTTATCTTTGTGGCAGAGGTGGCAAGTATTACAAATGAAATGCTTCTTCTCGATTATCTTCTTAAAAACGCAAAGAGCAATGAAGAAAAGAAGTATTATTGCGATTATTTTCTCACAGAAGTGCGCTCCACAATTTTCAGACAGTCCATGTTTAGCGAATTTGAAGAATGGGCTCACTCTTCTTATGAAAAAGGCGAGGCGCTCACAAGAGAAAGTATGTGCAATAAATATAAGGAATTAAATGATTTTTACCACGGTGACAAAGTTGAGCAGTTAGACGAAATGAAATATGAATGGGCGCGCATACCACACTTCTATTCTCACTTTTATGTATATAATTATGCCACCGGTATGATTTCAGCAATAAATATCGCAAGAAACATATCAAAGAAAAATGAAGGCGCAGTTGAACAATATAAAAAGTTCCTTTCGTCTGGCTCAACTGCTAGTCCTATCACGCTTTTAAAGCGTTGCGGATGTAACCTTGAAAGTGAGGAAATTTATGATGATGTTTTTGCTTATTGTAAAGAATACATTAAAATTATGGAAAAATTAGTTTAAATTCTATGAGAGTGCAGTGCGCATCCGTCATCTTGAGCTTGTCTAATACAAGCCGGTTTTCTGAGATGTTTCGACTAGATAATATGCGATTGAGATTTAAAGACCTTAATCGCATTTTTAAACGGTATTTATCATTACAGATTTGTATTTGTCATCCTGAGCAGGAGAATATGGCTTTTACAAGTTTTATGAAAAAGTTAACTCGCTTTTTTGCAACATAAGATAAAAATATAAAAAAAATCACTATTTTTTTTGATTTTTAATCAAATTTATCAGCAAAATAGTGATTTTTTTGTAAGAAATAAAATTTTAATCTTATTTTAGGCTACATTTTCTTTAAGCAATTTTTGAGCAAATGTGTTGTCAACAACTTCTGAGAAAACTGATTTTTCTGTTATGACATCAGCATTTAGCATAACATTCATAAGGTTGTCGAAGCTCTCACTCGACATTATCATATCATTGCTCCATGCATTAATTAAAACATACTGCTCGACTGCCACTTGTAACTCTTCTACGGTATTTCCATCAAAGGATGGCAAAAGTGATTGTGCAACAGCATAGGAATCGTTGGTGGCAATATAATTGTAAGCGCGCTTTACTGCTGTTAAGAATTTTTCAACAACATCGCTATGGTCCTTAATATAATTTTCGCGAGCAATGAAGCAGGTGTATGGTATCGAGCCAGAAAGTTCACCTAAGCTTGCAACAATTTCAGAGCCTTCAATTGAATTTACAACATTTGTTGCTGTTGGTTCAAAGAGGGTGCAGTATTTCACTGTGCTATCATTTTCCCAAACGCTTGCAGTGAGGTCAAAAGCGACATCGGTTCTTAAATTTATTTGGTCGGCACCTGTGCCTATTTCATAACCGTTTGCTTCAATAATATATTGAAGAGTCATTGCAGGAAGTCCGCCAGCTCTTCCGCCGATTATGGTTTCTCCAACCATATCTTCAAGGCTAAAATCTTCGACAGCTTCTTTCGAAACGATAAAGGAGCCATCGCATTGTGTAAGTTGCCCGAACACAACAGGGGCGTTTGACACTCCTTGTTGATTTGTGTAAACCGCAGTTTCTGGACCTGCCAAAATCATGTCCGCTGAACCTGAAAGAAGCGCGCTCATAGAAGTGTTTGAACCGCCACCATTTGTAAGAGAAACTTCAAGCCCTTCGTCTTCAAAGTAGCCATTGTTTATAGCAACATAAAGCGGGGCATAGAAGATGCTGTGAGTGACTTCGTTTAACTCAATCTTATTGTAGTCCTTTTTGTTACAACCGAAAAGCAAACCGCTGACTGTCACCATAAGTAACGCTAAGCAAAACACTGTTAGTCTTTTCCAAATTTTCATTTTTCCTCCTTACAAATAAAGTCTATGACGGAGGAGCTATTTTTGTTTAACATTAAAAAAATAATTATGAGCTACCATATATTGGTGAATATAATCGTGTTAATAAAAAACAGCTAAACCCTAGCTATTTTTTTTTGAAATTTTTAATAAAAGTGAAAATTTTATCATTTTACATATACTTAAATTTTTTTAATTCCTCTTTTTGGTCGGGCGACAGGCGGAAGGAGTCATGGCACTTTGAAATTGTTTTGTTACGAATAAATTTATCGGTAAACTTTTGAAGTGCTTGTTTGCCATATTCGAATTTTTTGCAAATAAGTGAGCAAAGATACCAGCTTATTGCCATTTTCACATAGTATTCACTTAAATTTGTGATTTTTTCTTCTGTTGTTCCATTATTTGAATAATTTGTTTTAGATGAAAGGGTGTTTGAAAGTGAAACGAGAGAACTTATAATCTCTTCCAAATTTTCATCATCTAAAAAGAACGACATTAATCCTATTATTCCTATTCGTTTTTTATATAGGTTCGTGTCGTTTAAAAGTGAGAGAAAATATCTTCTGCCGTTTTCAGTTTTTAACCTTTTTAGTGAGGAGGTAATCATATCACAGGTCGCCCAATTATCAATGTAGGAGTTAAACTCTTCAAAGGCTTTGATGATTTCTACATCTGTCCATTTTTGTTTAGAAAGCACAAATCCTTTTAAAAGAATTTCCTCGTGTGAAGTGTTTTCAATATCGTCTAATCTAATTTCATTTTTTGCTAGCAAACATGCAAACTTTCTTAACTTTTCTGTTCGTATGCCATATATAGGAAGTTTAGTGTAAATTAGTTTTTCATGGAAATGTTTTAGATTTTCCTCGGCATTTTCAGTTAAAAATTCTTTAATCATAGTTTCCTCTTATTATGTTTAAATTTACTAAAAGAGATTTTGAATTAAATTTGGTATTATATTTTGTTATTTTAACGAAATATCACATAATCCAAACAGTGTTTGGTTTATTCGCGTCTAAGTGATTCCACAGGGTCAAGGCGGGCGGCTTTACTTGCAGGATAAAGTCCGCTGAGTATGCTGATGATGACCGAAACGCCGAGAGCTATGAAGACATAATACCATTTAAACGAAAGTGGGGCGATGCCAACAAGATGTATTAGCACGATGTAAATTATAACAAGAAGCACGCCGGCGACAATAAGACCGCAAATACCACTAAGTAAGCCAACGAGGAAACTTTCAGAGGAGAAAATACGATGTATATCTTTTTTTCTTGCGCCTATTGACTTCAACACGCCGATTTCTTTTGTGCGTTCACTGACGCTCATATACATCACAACCAAAATCATTATTGCGGACACCACAAGCGAGATAATTGAAAGAATTACAAGAGAGGTGCCGATTGTGCTTGCCATGCTTTTAAACATATTTGCTAAACTCTCTTCAATAGAACCGGTGTAACCATCAAGCGTGGAGATATAGCGGTTTATGGCACTGGCAATCTCTTTGGCTTCCGATTCTGTTAAGTCATTACTATCAATCATTGTTTGAATGTAGTAGGTGGTTGGTTGCGGTGTAGAATAGTCATCGTAATATGACATAAAGAAGTCATAATCTATATAAATTACAGGAAATCCGCTCATCACGGAAGTGTCGACGATGCCTGTGATTTCCACTTGATTGATAGGTATCTCTTGGTCGAAATCTGGCAAGTTTATATCTACATAAAAGTCAATCTTTTTGCCGATAGGCGTTTCCTCGCCAAAAAAACTATATACGGCAGGTGTGAGCATAACTCCGCCTGAGCTTGTTGACATTTCTCCTTCAACCAAATTCCTGTCTGAGTAGTATGGCGGGGTGGTGTAAAGGTAATAAATATTAAGTTTTTCATCATCTGTAATTTCGCCGTCTTTGTTAAAATCATATTCTAAATACGCCGACACAGGTCCTAGCATAGTCATTATGTTAAATCCAGGAGTTAAATTTTCATCTGTTAATTCGTAGTTATAACCATTTTCCTCTAAATATTTATTTATATCATCTTTGAGCTTAGTTATCTCGGTTCCCTCGGCGTCAAAAAGTGGTATGTCAGTTATGCTTTTGCTTTGTTTTGATATTGTAACTATCGTTGGGTCAGAGTAGGATTTCATGGTGTTGTTGATGTAGTCCGTAATGCCAGAGCTAAAACAAAGCATGAGAAGTAAACTACCAATTCCTATTGCCACACCAAAAGCCATAAGTAAATTTTTTGTTTTGCTTGCCAACATGTTGTGTAGCGATAATTTTATCGCTGAAAGGTATGACAAATTTTGTTTTATAGGCTTTTTCGTCTTTTTTGGCTCTATATTTTCCCTAAAAATCTTAGCTTTTTCTTTCTTATATTTATTATTTTGTTTATCGCTGACAATTCTTCCGTCAGAAATTTCGACAACGCGTGAGGAAATTGAGGCGACTTTTTCTGAGTGTGTAACCATAATTACAAGTTTTCCACTGTCTGCTATTTCTTTCAAGATTTTCAGTATTTGCATGGTTGTGGAAGTATCAAGCGCACCTGTCGGCTCGTCAGCAATGATGATGTCTGGATTATTGATTAAAGCTCGGGCGATAGCCACACGCTGTTTTTGTCCGCCGGAAAGTTGAGTCGGTTTTTTCTTTATTTGTGTTTCTAGTCCAACAAGTTTAAGCATATTTGTGGCACGCTCTATCTTTTCTTTTTCACTGACATTAGAAAGCGTCAAAGCTAAGGTGACATTGTCAAGTATTGATAGGTGAGATATAAGATTAAAAGATTGAAAAACAAATCCCACTTTATCTTTTCTATACTTATCAAGTTCTTTGTCAGAGAGTTTGCTTAAATCTTGGTCGCAGGCTATAATATTGCCTGTAAAATCAGAGTCAAGTCCACCGATTAGGTTCATAAGTGTGGATTTACCACTTCCGCTTTCACCAACAATAGACACAAGCTCTCCACTTTTAAAGGAAACGTTTATATTATGTAGAGCTTGGAAATTTTCATATTTATTAATTTTATATATCTTATTGACGTTGATGATTTTTAACATATCTTCCATAGGTTTCTCCTATTTAATTTTTGTTTAAATAATGTAAAAATATATGACGCAAGCTGTAAATATATATATTTTTAATAACAGCCTATATCTAATATTTTATACCATTGCCATCATTTTTTCAACCTTAGAAACAAAATTGTTAAAGATTTCTAAATAAATATCGGTTGAAGATATAAAAAAACGGACTAATTTTGTCCGCTTTGGTTATTTTTCTTATTTTCATTATAAAAGTCAAACGCTTTCATGATTTCTTCTAAGCCAACCTTGGGATGCAAGGCTTCTTCAAAACTAAAACCGCTTTCGCTTTTAGGATATTTTGTTTCGTTTGGAAGTATTCTTTCATTTATAACTTTATCCATATTGGTGGATTTATTTTGAGAAGTTTCTTTTGGTTTAAAAACAAAACTATTTCTTTTATAAAAGTTGGTATATTTTGTCGTGTCAGAAATGTTGTTGGTGTTTACTTTAACCTCTTTAACTTCCTTTTTAGGCGCTTTATACTCTTGCATTTTGTTTAACAATAGGCGCATACTGTCATTAGAAGAATTGATAGGACTATTGATATAATTTTCAGGAATAAACTTGTCTTTATAATCTGTGATAAGGCTGTAAAGTTCTTGCAAGATTTTGTTGTATTCCGTGTTTCGGCGCATGTTTGGAAAACGCATATCAAGTTCGTGAACCAAAAGTTTCAGTTTGTCAAACACAAGTGAATAAAAACTGCGTGTGCCTTCTTCTTGAAATTTTTTTGCCTTTTCAAGCACATCAAGTGCTTCTAAAATACTCTTTTCCTTATGAGCAAGTTCGGTGTGTTGATTTTTGAAGTTTAACAGGCGTCTTTCGCTTTCTAGCGTTTTCAATTTTTCGTCCATCAGTTTGGATTCATAACTAGCCTTTAAACGCTCGATATACACATCGACTTCTTGCTTGTTGTAGCCATTAAACTGTTCTTTGAAATTCATTTTAAGCACTCCTTTTATTTTTTGCTACACAAAAAACTCACAGTTATTATCACTATTAATAATAACAAAAATGATAGGCAAATTGCAATAGAAATAGTGTAAGTTATCAAATTTAATTTGTATAAAAGCTCGAAAATAAGCACGAAAAATAGCGAATAAAAGATAACCAGGTGGAATTTTTGACCGCAAACCAAGAAAGATAGTATAGAAGCCAAGGCAAAACTTGATAGGAGGTATATGCTTAAATAATCTAAGGTGTTTGTGAAGGTGTAGGTAAATCCACTTATGCCAACAAACAGAATTGAACAGCCAAAGTAAAAGGCGCTATCCAATTTAAAAAATCTACTTTTTAATATTTCATATAGTCCTACAAGCGTGCAAAATGCATAGAACCAAACTGTTTTATAACTGCCAAACATGAAGATGTTTAAAACTATAAAAGCGACAAATATAATGAGAAAAGTTATGAGAACGGCGCTCAATAAGTTAGACTTTTTTATGCTACCTATTCTTCCTCGCATAATTAAATTATCTCTCAAAATAGGCGTTAGTATTCGCATTAAAATTATTAGCCACGTCGCAAACTGCACTTCATTTCGTGATTTGCTTTTCATCAAATCACTAATCATTCATTTGTTTGCTCAAAAAATGACAAGCATTTTATTTTAAATCATTTTTTAAAACATCTCGTATAATCTCATCAGGCGTTTTCTTACGCTTATTTTTAACCACGCAAAAGACGATATAGGCGATGCCACAGAGGATAAAAACTATGCTTAAAAGTTGAGATATTCTAAATGGTCCAAGATAAAGACTGTCCATTCTAAGACCTTCCACAATGAAACGACAGAAGCCATACATAATTAAATAGCAACTTGCGACCATACCGTCATTTTTAAATTTCACCTTAAAGAGAAGAAGGCTTAAAACGATGAAAATAACCAGGTTGTTCATAAATTCATAGAAGAAAGTTGCTAGGTGCCAGCCATATCCAGGGCAGGTGCAACCAGGTTGATGACAATGTTCAATATAGACACCAAAAGGAAACCATTGCATATTTGTGTTGTCAATATAATAACCAAAAGCTTCCTGATTGACAAAATTTCCCCATCTGCCTATTCCTTGTCCGAGAATAAGCCCTGCAACAACAACATCGGCAAGTTTTAAAAAATTCTTTTTGAATATCACACAATATAGCACAACGCCGAGCGCTCCACCGATTAAGCCACCATAAAAGCCTAGTCCTCCTTCCCAAATTTTAAAGACATCCCAAAAATTTGTGAATTCGTCAAGTGAAAAGAGAACATAATAAATTCTTGCACCTATTATTGCAAGAGGAATGACAAAGCAGGCTAGCGTAATTATGTCATCCGCTTTAAAACCTCTCTTTTTAGCATAAAAACAGGAGACAATCACGCCGACAAGATAACCTAGAGCGCTTATAAGACCATAATAATTTATAGTTAGGCCAAAAATTTCAAAACTATTGTTAAATAAAAGCATAACTCACCTTGTGATATTATATGAAAAAAAATTAAGGATGTCAAACAAAATCACCATTGTGAGTTTAACAATAAAACGCACCATAAGGCGCGCTTTAATTATAACAAACTTAAGTTTATTAAAGTTGAACTTTGTTGGAAACTTTGCTGATGCAAGTGGAGTATAATGCATCCAAATTATCGCTTTCATCGTTAGTGATAAAGAGGGTGGTGTTGTTTTCAATATTGCTTTTTGCAAGCATAACAATTTCTTTTATGGTGCTTGCTGTCTCTTCTGTATGGTTAAAGTATGTTTTAGGTGAATTTTTATAATTCGCGTCAAGCGTATGAGCGATTGTTACAATGTCTTGCACAAAAATGGCAACATTGGTGCCAACTGCTTGAAGGCGTTTTATATTTTCAATGAACATATTTACCTTGTCATCATAAAATTTTGGCTCATCATCATATTTCAACAAAAACATATTGTCAAAGCCCATAGAAGAAAGTGCTATGTAATCTTCATAAAGCACATTGCTGGCAAGAGCGATAGTGAAAATATGATTTTTCTTCAAAACTGCAAGTAAGGTTTTGAGATTAGGCTCTGTGAGCTTAGCTTGATTTAATAGATATCGACTGCCAAGTTTAATTTCCGACTTTCCAACCTTAACGCTAGTTGAAGGAAGGGTAGGGGTAAATTCGATGTTCTTTGGTGCATAATCTTTGTAATCTACAAAATTGATTGTTTCGATGTTGTCAAGTATATATTCATGACTGTCATTCATGATAACAGCACTGCCTGTTATATAGTCAAATTCATTGACTTTATCAAAATTCTTAATAAGCACAGGAAGAGAGCTGTTCTCATTTAAAAGATACAGCGACTTATCTTGATTGATAAGGACAACGCCTTTCACCTTGATAGGAAAAAGTTTTTGCTCAACAGTCTTTTGTTCAACTTGTTTGAAAGCGAAAACTTTGCCATAGGTTTTTGCCGTTTTTTCTTGATTTTTCTTTAAAGTATAATCTTTACCTGTGATTTCGGAAAGCTCTTCAAGTATCGGTTCAATGTTTGAAAGTTCCTTATAAGGTCTTCCTTGACGAAGAGGAATAGGATTTAAATCTTTTCCAGAAATAATAACATCCATAATATATTTTATTTGCTCATTTCTTCTAAGCGTGGTAGGTGACGGCTCGCCAAACACTCTTGCAAGCGCTCTCAATTCATATATTCCGACGGATTGGATAAGATTGAAACTCTTTTGTTGTGCAGGTGTCAATCCTTCGTATGTAACTTGTTGTTTACTCATAATTTTTCTCCTTTTGTTTTTAAAACATACTTATTGTAACATATATCAAAAATTAATGCAATCAAATTTTATATATTTCAACTAGGTTTTTACAAAATCTTAAAAAACGCTATATAAATCTTTCTTGTTTATACATAACACCACAATATATAGTGTAGTATGCAATATATAAAATACAATTATGCAAAATTTTGGTGCAAATATGTGGTTTAGAAAACTTCTCTTTTATTAAAATTTGCGTAAAAATTGTTGCTTTGCTTATAAAGGTATATAACCGCCATCAACATTAATAGCTTGACCTGTCACGAAATTTCCGCTATCTTCTGCTAGAAAAGCCACCGCTTCGGCAACATCAACAGTCTCACCAAGACGCATAAGAGGAGTCATATTTTCAATATCTTCTTTTTCTGCACTTGTGAGGTTGTTGTTCATCTTTGTGTTGATAAAGCCAGGATTTACCATGTTGACAGTTATATCAAAATTACCTAACTCATTTGCTAGCGACTTACATAGCCCATTTAGTCCAGCTTTACTTGCGCTATATACACTTTCACATGCACAACCATAGTTTGCCACAAATGAGCCGATTAAAATAATCTTACCACCTTTGTCCATGACATGCTTTACAAATTCACGCGAGCATACAATACTGCCTTTCAGATTTGTGTCGATTAAGTCATCAATTTCTTCGTTTGTGACATCAATTATAAGTTTACGCTTTTCGCTTATTCCTGCATTAGCAACTAAAATATTCACTGCATCGAAATCACTAAATATCTTGTTGAATACCGTTTCCACTTGTTTAAAATCAGCAATGTCCATTTTGTAGTTTTTAACTTCGATTTTATACTTAGATTTTAAGTCGTCATCGTATTCAACATTGTTTCTGTTTGAGCATAAGGCAAGGTTATAGTTAAGCTTTGCAAACTTCTCTGCGATAGCTTTTCCTATGTCGCCAGATGCACCTGTAATTATTGCTGTCTTTTTCATTTTTCACCTCTTTTTTAAAAACACATATATGATAGCACGCTTTAAAATAAAATCAAAGTGTTTCGACAAAGGTTGTTAAAAATCTCATAAAATATCTTTAAAAAAAGTCGAATGATGTTGTATTTTGTTTAAGTGCGTTTCTTTTTTATAATATTTGTTTAAAAAGTTTTGCTTAAAAGATAAAAGATGATATAATGAAAAGGATTTTGATGTAGTTTTTATTATTGTAACTTTGTTGTCTTTTGTATGACAAAAATTACAAAACATTAAAAAGTTGTTACGGAGGAAGATATGTTGTCTAAACTTATGAGCTTTGGCTTAACGGGAATTGAGGGATTTTTGGTGGAAATTGAAACTGATATTATGGGTGGACTTCCACATATAGATTTGGTGGGGCTTGGCGATACTGCCGTTAAAGAGGCAAAAGAGCGTGTGAAATCAGCTATTCGTAACAGTGGCTTTGAATTTCCTTTAAAACATTATACCATAAATTTGGCGCCAGCAGACATAAAAAAGGAAGGACCGGTATATGATTTAGGCATTGCTATTGGCATTCTTTCCGCTTCCGAGCAGATACTTAAAAAGAACTATAAACATTACATCTTTTTGGGAGAACTTTCGCTTGATGGACGAATAAAAAAGGTCAGAGGCGTTCTGCCTATGCTGATTTCTGCTCGCTCTCTTGGCTATAAAAATTTCATTATACCAAAAGAAAACGCAAAAGAGGCAAGCTTTATTTCTAACATAGACTGCTATGCTTTTGATAATTTAAGAGAGGTTGTAGGCTTTTTAAATAATGAAGTTGAAAAGGATGCTTTTAAAGTTAACACTATGCGGTTTGAAGAAATTTCACTATCAAACACAAACAAGCTTGATTTTGAAAATGTGAAAGGTCAGCGTATGGCTAAGCGCGCGCTTGAAATTGCTGCGGCAGGTGGGCATAATGTGCTTATGATAGGGCCTCCTGGAAGCGGTAAGAGTATGCTTGCTAAGTGCTTTTCTGGAATATTACCAAATCTTACCTTTGACGAGGCGTTGGAGGTCACAAAGATACATTCTATCGCCGGCGAACTAGATTTGAAGCAAGGCATAATCACTGAGCGACCATTTAGAACTCCGCACCATACTGCAACCGCTATTAGCCTTACAGGTGGAGGTGTGCATAGTAAGCCTGGCGAGATAAGTCTTGCGCATAATGGGGTGCTGTTTTTAGATGAATTTCCTGAATATTCTAGAAATCTAATAGAGACTCTCCGTCAGCCACTTGAAGATGGATATATCACAGTGGCACGCGCACAGCAGACGATAACATATCCTGCCTCTTTCACACTTATCGCTTCCATGAACCCGTGTCCATGCGGTAACTACGGTTCTAAGGATAGAGAATGCACTTGCTCCCCAACGCAGATACATAGATATTTATCAAAGCTCTCTGGACCTATTATGGACAGAATTGACATACATGTGGAAGTTGACAATATAACATATAAAGAGCTTAACGATGAAAACAAGGAAGAGCCAACAAGCAAAATAAAAGAGAGAGTGGATAAGGCAAGAGCATTACAATTAGAACGCTTCAAAGATAGTAAAGTGTTTTGTAACGCAAAGATGAGTGTGCCTCAGACTAAGAAGTTTTGTAAGCTTTCACCAGAATGTCAACAAATTATGTCCTATGCCTTTACAAACTTAAAATTAAGTGCAAGGGCGCATGATAGAATATTAAAGGTTGCTCGAACGATTGCTGACCTTGCAGGCGAGGAGAATATTCTTCCAGCACATATAGCGGAAGCAATTTCCTATCGCGGACTTGATAGAAAGTATTTTAACGCATAAATAAATTTTATTAAAACGCTTGACAATGTGAATAAAAAATCGCTATCTTTAAAAGGAAGCTATGAACAAAAACATTTTAACCTTTTTATCCTTAGTCGAAATACCTAATAAAAAGTTAGCAAAGATTATGGATATTATAGAACAAGAAGAAGTTACGGAAATTAAGAAAATTGTAGATAATAAAGAGATTGACAAGCTTTTATCTACAAATGAATATGCCAATCTTGCAAAGAAAAGTGATGATAGGCTTTTTAGGTCATATTTAGCTAATCTTGAAAAGGACAACATTAAAGTAATCACAATTATGGACGCGGAATATCCAGAAAAACTTAGATATCTAGATGACGCTCCTATGCTTTTATATTGCAAAGGCGATATTTCACTTCTAAACCAAGACGCTATCTCTATGGTTGGAACGCGTATGCCATCAAATTATGGAAGGTATGTAACTGAAAAGTTTGCTGGCGTGCTTGCAAGTGCTGGGCTTGTGGTTGTGAGCGGACTTGCGTATGGAGTTGACGCTATTTCGCATAGGAAAGCACTTGAAGAGGGCGGAAAGACTATTGCTGTTCTAGGAGGCGGATTAAACCATATTTATCCTGAGGCTAACACAAATCTTGCAAACGAAATTGCAGAAAAAGGCTTGCTTATCAGTGAGTATCCGCCGTTTGCGAAACCGACTAAATACACCTTTCCTAATCGCAATCGCATAATCGCAGGACTGTCTCTTGGCACTTTAATTACGGAAGCGGGCAAAAAGAGCGGAACGATACACACAAAAGAATTTGCTCTTGACTATGGACGAGATGTGTTTGCTGTGCCGGGAAATATAAATTCAGCTAAAAGTGAACTTCCAAACTCTCTCATTCGGTCGGCACAAGCTGAGTGTGTGCTTGAACCAGAGGATATTTTAGCAAGATATAACCTAAACAATCCTAATAAGGTAAATAAAACGGTGGAAGTTAATATGGATGAACAAATCATCTTGAACTTGTTGAAAAACGGAGAACAGGACTTTGATGAACTTGCAAAAAACTCTCTTCTTCCAACAAATATTTTAAATAGTTGTTTGACAACGCTTGAAATTCGTGGTTTAATAAAAAGGATGCCAGCTAAAACATTTATGTTAAGTTAAAAAGGAGAATTCATTTTGAAACTTGTTGTAATTGAAGCACCAGCAAAAAGAGAAACATTGAAAAAATATCTTGGTCAAGGTTATGAGGTATTTGCCACAAAGGGGCATATAAGAGATTTGCCTGTAAAAAGTTTTGCCATAGATATTAATAATAATTTTGAACCTCATTATGAAAATAAGCCAGATAAAAAGGAACTTATAAGCGAGCTTAAACATAAAGCCGACAAAGCGGAAGAAGTTTTGCTTGCAACCGACCCCGATCGCGAAGGGGAGGCTATTGCATGGCATATTGCAAATGTTTTAAACTTAGACACAAACAAAAAGTGTCGAATACAGTATAATGAAATTTCAAAAAATGCCGTTCAAAAGGCTTTAAAAAGCCCTAGGGAAATTGATTTAAATTTGGTTAACGCTCAGCAAGCACGCCGTGTGATGGACAGGATTGTGGGTTACAAGCTTTCACCTATCATCTCTAAAAAGGTGGCACCAAAACTTTCGGCGGGAAGGGTGCAGTCGGTGGCTTTAAAACTTGTTGTTGACAGAGAAAAGGAAATTGAAAACTTTAAGCCAGAAGAATATTGGACGGTAACTGCTTTTCACGAAAAGTTGAATATCGCGTTTAAATCGACTTTGCAAGCCTATAAAAACAAAAAAATCAAACTTGAAAATAGGCAAAAGGTCGATGAAGCTCTTAAAGTTATCAAAAACAGCGATTTTGTTGTTGAAAGCATCAAAAAGAGTAAGACAAAATCGCATGCTCCTGCACCATTTACCACAAGCACCATGCAACAAGATGCGTTGAATAAGCTTGGCATGAGTTTGAAAAAGACAACAGCTTCCGCACAGGAACTATACGAAGGTGTTGAGGTTAAGGGCGAGGGTAAAATTGCACTTATCACATATATAAGAACAGACTCAACGCGTGTTTCTGAGGAAGCGCAAAAAGCTTGCCGAGATTTTATTGCAAATAAATATGGCAAAGATTATCTGCCTGAAAAGCCAAATATCTATGTGACTAAGAAAAACGCTCAGGATGCTCACGAGGCTATTCGTCCTATTTCGATGCAAATCACGCCTGAAATGGTTCAAGACAGCTTAACGAAGGACAATTATAGGCTGTATAAACTCATCTATGAACGCTTTTTAGCAAGTCAGATGATTGAGGCGGAATACAGTAATGTCGCGGTGAACATTGATGCGGGCGGATATAACTTCAAAGCGAGCGGAAGAACTTTGGAGTTTGCTGGTTATACTGCCGTTTATAAAGAATTTGTGGACGAAGATAAAGAGAAAAAGCAGGAGATTAGTAAGCTTCCAGCTTTAACCGAGGGAGAAAAGCTTATTGTCAAAGACATTAAGGAAGAGCAGAAGTTCACAAAGCCTCCTGTAAGATACACCGAGGCGAGCCTTGTAAAGGCAATGGAAGAAAAAGGTATTGGTCGTCCTGCAACTTATGCTGCCACCATCACAATTTTAACTGCCAGAAGCTATTGTGAAAAAGAAGGCAAATATCTTGTTCCGACAGAGCTTGGCAGGAAAATCACTGAATACCTTGAAAAATTTTTCAGTGGCGTCATCAATGTCAAATTTACGGCACACATGGAAAACAGGCTTGACGATATTGCTGAAAACAAGGACGATTGGCATGATGTTGTATCTAGCTTTTGGAATGGCTTTAAGGGCTTACTTGAAAAGGCAGACGCTTCTTCTGTAACCATGAAAAAAGAACCGATTGAAACTGACATTGTTTGTGACAAATGCGGACATAAGATGCTTCTTCGAGAGGGAAGATTTGGCAAATTTTTAGGGTGTTCAAATTTCCCTAAGTGTCGAAACATCATGCCTTATGAGGTAAAAGAAGAAAAAAAGAGTGTTGGAATTTGTCCTAATTGCGGGAAAAAAGTTTTTGCTCTAAAAACGAAAAGAGGAAAGACTTTTTATGCCTGCGAAGATAGAGATGGGTGCAACTTTATGAGCTGGGATATTCCAACAGGCGAAAAATGTCCAGACTGTGGCAATTATCTTATTAAAAAGGGCAAGACTATTAAGTGTTCAAGCTGTAAATATGTTAAGCCAAATGAGGTAAATAACGCTTGACGGGCGAGGTTAAGCGAAAATATATAAAAATAATAGGCGGAGGACTTGTAGGAATTGAGATAGCCTATATTCTTGCAAGGAATGGCTTTGTTGTGCATGTTTTTAACCATGAACAACCCTTGATGTGCCAAATAGAAAAGTCGTTACCTTTTAAGAAAGAAATGCAAGAGGAACTATCTGCATGGAACAGTCCAACATACCTAACTGCAAAAAGGTTAGGCATAAATTTAGAAAACATCGACCACGATTTTGTGAAAATTATGGAAAATTCGCTTAAAAATTTTCCTAATGTTTCTTTCATTGATGCAGAGATTAACGAACTTAATTTAAACGAACTTTCTTTAATTACAACAGGAAACAACACCACCAAACTATTAATTGACAATTTGTCGAAATATATCGGCGAAAACAAGGTGGAATATTTTCATCCTGCACCTTTAAAAATGGCGTATATTGATATTAAAAATCTACATCATGACCATGATGATTTTTATCACGTAAATTTAAGCGAGGAGGAATTTATTCTGCTGTGCGACAACTTAAAGAAATATCGTAATTTTTATGATAATTCAAATCTTTTAAACGAAATAAGCATAGAAAAACGAGCAGAAAACAACTCCCTAAGAACATTTTTGCGACCTTGTTATGATAATTCTAGACCTTACGCCTCAATAAGGCTTAAAAAAGAGAACGGCGACTATATACTTTGTGATTTTTATTCTGCGCTAAGCGACAATGAACAAAAGAAGCTTTTGTATGATATAAGTGCTTTTAATGGTGCGAATATCGCTGAATTTAGCAAACTCTATAAACGCACCTATTTGCATTCAAGTGCTTGTTTAAATAAATATTTGCAGGTTAAAAATTATCATAACCTCTTTGTTGGCGGAAGTTTCTTAGGTATAGGGGGCGTGCATGAAAATTTACTTGTGGCAAACTACCTTGCCTTCAATTTGATGAATATGGCAGAGGGGAGAAATTTACAAGATTATCCAGAAAATTCCTGCACAAAGTTCATAATCGAAAAATTATTACAAAAAAGTGTGTTAAATCATATGCTTTTAAACTTAAACTATGATATAATAAAAAAGAATGATAGTCTAATTTTTAAAAATGAGGCTGTCTTAGAATTTAAGGAGAACTATTATGGAAAGTATTTTCAGAGGAACAACCATTTGCGCCGTTAAGAGAAATGGAAAAATCGCAGTTGCAGGTGACGGACAGGTCACCATGCAAAACAGCATCATATTTAAAAATAATGCGCGCAAAGTTAGAAGAATTTTTAATAATCAGGTTGTCATCGGCTTTGCAGGTTCTGTTGCCGATGCTTTTGCTCTCAGCGAGCGTTTTGAAGAAATGTTAAACAAATTTGCCGGCAATTTAATGCGTAGTGCTGTTGAACTTGCTCAGCTTTGGAGAACAAACAAAATTATGAAACAGCTTGAAGCACTTATGATTGTTGCAGACAAAGACCAAATTTTAATTTTGGACGGCACAGGAAATGTGATTGAGCCACAAGACGATGTTTGCGCTATCGGTTCTGGTGGAAATTACGCACTTGCTGCTGGAAAGGCGCTTATGCAAAACACCGATTTCTCAGCAAAAGAAATTGCAATGAAAGCTCTTAAAATAGCAAGTGAGATTTGCGTGTTTACAAATGACAACATCATTGTGGAAGAGCTTTAATAACCATTATTTTATTATTTAAAAAAACATGATTGCTAAAAATTATAAAAAGGGGAAAAAGATATGAATTACACACCAAAACAAATCGTCAATGAACTTGATAAATACATCGTGGGTCAAAGCAAAGCTAAACGCGCGGTTGCAGTCGCACTTAGAAATAGATACCGCAGAAGCCATTTGCCAGCAGAAATTAGAGATGAAATCACTCCAAAAAATATCGTTATGCGTGGACCAACAGGCGTTGGTAAAACGGAGATAGCAAGGCGTCTTGCAAAGCTTGTTGGCGCTCCGTTTGTCAAGGTTGAAGCAACAAAATATACTGAGGTCGGCTATGTCGGCAGGGATGTTGAAAGCATGGTCAGAGATTTGGTAGAAGTTGCCGTTCGCATGGTTAAAGACCAAAAGAAAAAAGAGGTCGAGAATAAGGTTATGCCTATTGTGGAAAATAAGCTTATTGATGCCATATATCAAAATAGGCGGGTGACCACCGTTGAAGTAAAACGCGATGACCTTGAAAACGAACTCCATTCTGGAAAATGCGAGGATGAAATTGTTGAAGTAAGCGTCTTAGACAATCCAAAACCTATTATGGCTTTTGGCGGAAATGAAATCAATTTAGGCTCTATGTTTGACGGGCTTCAACCACCAAAACACAAGAAAAAGAAGATGAGCGTTCGTCATGCGCGTGAATTGCTCTTGCAAGAGGAAACGGAAAAGGTGATTGACATGGACAATGTCAACGAAGAGGCTATTTCTCTTGCAGAAGAGCAGGGGATTATTTTCATAGACGAAATCGACAAAATCATCGGCAAAAGTCAGGCAACAAACAGCGCTGATGTTTCAAGAGAGGGAGTGCAAAGAGATATTCTTCCAATCGTTGAGGGTAGCACGGTGCCAACAAAATACGGCAATGTTAAAACTGACTTTATTCTCTTTATTGCAGCGGGAGCATTCCATGTTGCCAAAATGGAAGACATGATACCAGAGCTTCAAGGTCGTTTTCCTATTCGAGTGGAACTTGAAAGCTTAACACAAAAAGATTTCAAGAAAATTCTAACCGCACCAAAGAATGCAGTAACTTTGCAATACGCAAATCTTTTAAAAGTTGACAATATTGAGCTTGAATTTAAGGACGACGCGCTTGACGAGATAGCAACACTTGCCGCTCATGAAAATGAAACAAGTGAAGATTTAGGCGCGCGTAGACTTCACACCATTATGGAAGCACTACTTGAAGACATATCCTTTAATGCAACAGGGGAACATCCAATGACAAAGGTTACAATCGATCGAGAGTATGTTCAAAAGACATTTAAAGACAAAAATCAAAAATTTGACCTTAAAAAATATGTTTTATAAGAGGAAATGATGTGGACTGATAGAACCGAACTGCTACTCGGGAAAGAAAAACTTGAAAAGTTAAAAAAAAGTTTTGTCACTGTAATAGGACTTGGTGGAGTTGGCGGAATAACCGCTATCATGCTTGCTAGGTGTGGCGTTGGAAAACTGAGGCTTGTGGATTTTGATAAAGTTGATGAAACAAACATCAATAGGCAGGTGGTCGCAAATATTAAAAACGTAGGCAAATTCAAAACAGATGTAATTCGCGAGATGATTTTAGATATCAATCCTAATTGCGTAGTAGAGACGATTACGGCGAGATTGACAAAGGACAATATCCAAAATCTTATTTTAAAAAACACCTTTGTAGTCGATGCAATCGACAGCGTTAAAGATAAAGTGGAATTATGTGACTATTGCTATAAAAATGAAATACCTATAATTTCTGCTATGGGCGCAGGCAATAGATATGATTTGCCAAATTTCAAGATTTTGGACATCTATAAAACTTCAAATGACGGACTTGCAAAAGTGATGCGTAAACTTTTGAGAGAGCGTGGCGTAAAAAATCTTAATGTTGTAGCGTGCAGTAGCGAAGCTGAAAAGAAAACACCGGTTGGTAGTATTGCTTATTATCCTAATATGTGTGGCTTAACTATTTGCGCTTATGTTGTCAATGAAATCATAAAATAATTATTGTAGTTTTGTTACAAGTGAGTATGCAAACATTATTTATAGGCAATAAATTAAAATTAAATTTTAAAGGAGAGATATATGGAACTTCTAAACGAAAAGAACTTCAAAGAAAAAACAGGCAAAGGCTTTGTTGTGGTTGATTTTTTTGCTAATTGGTGCGGACCGTGTCGCATGCTTTCGCCTATTTTAGACGAAATCAAAGAAGATTTAGACGATAAAGTCGAAATATATAAGGTAAATGTCGATGACGAAGAAAATTTGGCGAGAGAATTTGGTGTCATGAGTATTCCATGCGTGTTTTTCTTTAAAAATGGCGAAATGGTCGGAAAACAAGTAGGACTTGTAAGCAAGGACATGCTTATTTCTAAAATTCAAAGTTTAATGTAAAATTCTGCTTTTTTTTATTAAAAACACTATTTTTAACAAAATTTTAATAATCGCACTTCTAAAATAACTTAATATTTAGGCTAAAATGTGATTTTGTCATGTTTAGCTTTTGATTCTATGCGTAAATTATTTATGTTTAGTATTGACTTTTTACTTAAAGCGTGATAAAATTTAGTTAGAAAGACAACTTAAAAGAGGATGAAATGGATAGAAAGATTTATTTAGATAATGCTTCTACAACTTATGTTTCACAAGAGGTATTAAATGAGATGATGCCTTGCTTTAATGTTTTATATGGCAATGCAGGCTCCATTCATAGTTTTGGTCGCACAGCAATGAGCATTGTAGATAAAGCACGCGACAGAATTAGAGAGGGCATAAACGCACAAAAATCAACCGAAATTTATTTTACTAGCGGTGGAACAGAGGCGGACAACTTAGCCATTTTGGGCGTAGCACATGCATATGCTGAGAAAGGGAAGCATATTATAACCAGCCAAATCGAGCATCATGCTGTTTTAAACGCATGCAAACAACTGGAAAAAGAGGGATATGAGGTGACATATCTTCCTGTTGATAAAAGTGGACTTGTAAGCTTACCTGACCTTCTTCACTCAATAAGAAAGGATACCATTTTAATTTCAATAATGTCAGTTAATAATGAAGTCGGCACTATACAAAACATCAAATCAATCGCTAAAATTGCTCATGATTATGGCATCTTCTTCCATACAGACGCAGTGCAGGCAATTGGGCAAGTAAAAATTGATGTTCAAGATATGGAGATAGACCTTTTAAGTTTATCAGCTCATAAAATTCATGGACCAAAGGGCGTAGGTGCGCTTTATGTTAAGTCTGGAATTAAATTTGAACCTATGTCATATGGCGGAAATCAGGAGAGGGGTAAGCGTTCAGGAACTGAGAATGTTCCAGGAATTGCAGGGCTAGGCAAAGCTGTCGAACTTGCCACAAAGAACTATATTATCACAAATAGAAAATTAAAGATAATTCGTGACTATTTCCTTGAAAAATTAGCTGAAAAAGTGGAATATTATCAAATAAATGGTCATCCTTATCAAAAATCAAACGCCATAGTGAATATTTCTTTCTATGGAATTGAAGGTGAGGCTCTTTTGATGCTTCTTGATCTTTCGGGTATTTGTGTTTCAACAGGTTCTGCGTGCACTTCTAAATCATTATTACCATCTCATGTTCTTGAAGCAATGCACTTGCCAAGAGATATTGCACAGGGCTCAATAAGATTTTCTTTCGGAACAAATATAAGTAAAGCCGATGTTGACTATGTGGTAGAAGAGCTTGCAAAGGCAGTTGCAAAACTTAGAGCAATATCACCAATTCAAGCAGGGAGGATATAAGACTATGTATTATAACAGATATATCATGGAGAGATTTCAATATCCAACAAATGCAGGGGGCATGCATGGTGCAAATGCCATAGGTGAAGTTGTAAAAGATAATTGCACTGATTTAACAAGATTATATCTCAAAATCAATGATAAAAATGTTATTGAAAATGCCAAATTTAAAACTTTTGGTTGCTGTGCTTCTATTGTTTCAGCTGATGTTACATGCGATTTAGTTAAAGGAAAGACGATTGAAGAGGCTCTCTCCATTTCAAATCAAGATGTTATAAATATCATTGGCGAGCTTCCAGACAAAAAAGCTTACTGTTCAGTTATGGCAGAAGAAACAATACAAAGTGCCATTGATGATTTTTATAAAAGAAAAGAAAAAGAAGCAAAAAAAGCTTTAAAAGAAACAAATATAGATTAAAAAATCAGCTTGAATTTCAAACTGATTTTTTTTGTGTGTTTTGTTAAAATTTTCCATACCTTAAAATTTTTTGGGGGACAACTAATCAAATTTTCATAGTATTATGCAAATTGCTCATAGTATTATGCAATTCAAATGATAGATAGATGTTTTAAGTTGTATTTATGTGATTTTTATCATCAAATTTATCAAAAAGTCCACAATAATGTTTTGTCAAAAAATCCTAAATTGTATACAAAAGATTACATAGCAATTCCTTGATAGTTCGTCAATTAAATTAAAAAATATACGAATTGTTTTTAGAAAAAAATATGGAAATTTATAAGAATTAGTATAAGGAATTATTCGTCTTTATTAATAAAAATTTGTTTTAAATCATTTTAACATAAAAAAGTTTATTATATAAGAAAAATGCATAATACTACAAGATTTTGTGTTATTTTATTGCATACCACTCCAAATATAGTCTATCTATTCGCAAAACCTGTCTTTTGCGAATAGATAAGATGTGTTGCCACCAATAAAAATATAGCATTTTTATTTATAAAATCAAGCTACAAACATAGCAAATATAAATAAACCTGCAAAGCCAAAACATAGAATAATTTTACAAATTTCTAGTAGTTTAGTCTTTCTTGTTGACTTATTAAATTCTTTTCTATATGCTAACTCGTTTTTTTCAAACTCTTCTGATGTGACGCTTGTGGAATTAATTTTTTCTGCCTTAAAATAATCAAAATCTTCATCAAGTTGTTTTTTAAAGTCTGTAAGATAATTGTAGATTAAATACCCCGCCCAAACAAGCGTTAGAGCTGTCATAAGAGATAAAACAAAATATGAAAAACTTGCCCATACATCGATGAGAAGCGCAAATATGATGCATAACACTATTATGACAGCACTAATGATATAAATGATGTTTTTCTTTTTCATACTTTTCGTTAAATAGTCTTCCTTTTCATGAAAAAATTTTGTCTAAATCATCAATAAGTGAAATATTTTATATTTAATGATAGACCTATTTAGTCGTTTTTTAAACAACGGCAAAAATATAGAAAATGACAAGTATAACTGATGCTATAATCCAGCCAACTAACCACCAAATGTTACCACGTTTTCTCGTGAAATAGAAGCCTAGCCAAATGCAGACGATATATGCTAGACACTCCCCTACGCCCTGCATATAAACTGCGATGTCAGGTTGATTTTTAAAAATCAAACGCAAAATCATGGCAATGGCAATAAGAGCAATGGAAAAATACGCAAAACATTGTAAAATTCTGTTTGGTCCCCACTTGATTACCTTTTGTTCTTTTTCTTTTTTGCTCTTTTTCTCACTTTCAGCCACACTTTGAATGCTTACCGTTTGCTTTTCTTCATTTTCTTGATTATCGACTGAAACATCCTGTTCGTCAGTTTCTTTGTAATCATTTTCTTTTTCTACGCTCTCTTCAACTGCGCTCTCTTCTTTTTGATTTTTCTTTAATTTAAACATGCTCTCTCCTTTTTATAAGCAATCTTTGCTTATATAGTATTGATATGTTATATATATGAAAATCTATCATTTAGCAGTTTCAACAAATCGACTTTCTCTTATGACATTGACCTTAATATGACCTGGATATTGCATTTCATTTTCGATTTTTGTTGCGATTTCTTTTGCCATGAACATAGCTTGACTGTCAGAAATTTCTTCTGGCTTCACAATTATGCGCACTTCTCTGCCCGCTTGAACAGCAAAGGATTTTTCAACACCTTTGAAGCTGTTGGCAATTTCTTCAAGTTGTTGTAACCTTTTGATATAGTTTTCAAACGAATCACGCCTTGCTCCCGGTCGTGATGAAGATATAGCATCTGCAACCTGAACGATAACCGCCTCGATTGTTTTAAACTCGACATTAAAGTGGTGAGCCTCTATGCAGTGAACAACCTCTTCGCTTTCACCATATTTTCTAGCAAGTTCAACACCTATTTGAACATGTGTGCCTTCTAGTTCTTGGTCAAGCGCTTTGCCTATGTCATGTAATAAGCCTCCGCGCTTAGCTATCTTCACATTAGCGCCCATTTCCGAAGCGAGTAGTCCTGCAATTATTGATGTTTCAATGGAGTGTTTTAAAACATTTTGCCCGTAACTTGTTCTATATTTTAATCTACCTAAAATTTTAACAAGCTCTCCGTTTAAATTAAATATTCCTGTTTCGTTGCATGCCTCATCGCCCGCCTGCTTTATCGTTTTATCAACTTCGCGTTGCATCTTTTCAACTATTTCTTCAATTCTAGTAGGATGTATTCTGCCGTCAGTTATGAGCTTTTCTAGTGAAAGCCTTGCCACCTCTCTGCGAATTGGGTCAAAGCCAGAAATTGTTATCGTTTCTGGTGTGTCATCGACAATGAGTTCCACTCCCGTCGCAGCTTCAATTGCCCTGATGTTTCTGCCCTCACGACCGATTATTCTGCCCTTCATTTCATCATTTGGAAGAGTTACAACAGACACTGTCATCTCTTGCGTGGTTTCTGTTGCACATTTTTGAAGAGCTTGTCCGATTATCTCTCGTGCTTTTGCTTCGCCGTTTTCTCTTGCATCCTCTTCAATCTTTTTAACGATGACTGCGGCTTCCTTTTGAGCGTCTTCACGCATAGTATTTACAAGCATATCAACAGCTTCTTGTTTGCTCATTTTTGCCACTTTTTCAATCTCTTCCATAGCCTGAGCTTTAAGACTGTTTAAATTTTCTTTCTCTTTTTCAAGATTTTGTTTGATTTCAGAAATTTCTTTTTTGTCGTCTTCTAGTTGTTCTGTTCTTTTATCAAGCGAAAGTTCTTTCTTTTCAATAAACTCTTCGCGTTGATTTAGGCGCTCTTCAAGCTTTGTTACCTCTTGACGCCTGTTTCTTACCTCTTGTTCTACTTCGTCTTTTATCTTTTGTGATTGCTCTCTACTTTCTAGTAGGGCCTCTTTTTTTATTGTCTTTGCTTCTGCATACGCATCTTCAATAATTTTAACAGCATTTGATTTATTTTTTTGCATTTTTTTGTTGGTATAAAGAAGAATAGCTCCGCCACCAATCAAAAGTCCCGCAATTAGACAAACTATTGCTATCACAGATGCGATTGCAGGAGTGACATTTAATAATAATCCTCCCATTTTCGCATTTACTCCTTTTAATTTTTATGTGAAAATACTTTCACACATTTTTAGTTTAAACTTTTTTTCATATTTTGTCAAATTATTTTAAGATGTTTGAGGGTGGGTCGCATAAAAATTTTAGCCCTGCGCGAAATTTAACAAGAAAACGGATTGCGCTAAAATTTTCTCGGCTTCGCCGAGGCTCGAATTTTCGAGCATGCGACCACCATATATACGGCATAATAAAAAAAGATGAATAAATTATTCATCTTGCAAATTTACATTATGGAAAACTTCTTGAACATCGTCCAAATCTTCAAGTGCATCAATCATGCGATTGAATTTGCCGAGTTGCTCCTCGCTTAAATCAACATAATTGTCAGGCACAAGTTCGGTATCTGCCGAAACAACGTTATAGCCTTTTTTTGTCAGAGCCTCTTCCATAGCGACATGTTCATTTGGCTCTGTTATAACCTGCACAAGTTCTTCATCTTCAACAACATCGACAGCGCCTAAGTCAAGAGCGTCCATCATAAGAGCGTCTATATCTTTAACATCAGAAACAATAACAATTCCTTTTCTGTTAAAAAGATAGGAAACGCAGTTAGATGAGCCTAAACTTCCACCATGTTTATCAAAAGCATGACGAACATCGCCTGCTGTTCTGTTTTTATTGTCCGTTAAACATTCAACAATAACCGCAGAACCACCAACGCCGTAGCCTTCATAGGTTATAGCTTCATAGTTAATTCCGCTTAGTTCACCAGACGCCTTTTTAATTGAGCGCTCGATGTTATCGCTAGGCATATTGTTTTGCTTTGCCTTTGCAATAATGTCACGAAGTTTACTGTTAGTGTTCGGGTCAGGTCCACCTGCTTTAACGCATACAGCGATTTCGCGTCCAATCTTTGTAAAGATTTTTCCGCGCGCAGCATCGGACTTGCCCTTACGCGCTTGAATATTATGCCATTTTGAGTGACCTGACATATTACACCTCCTAAATTAAATTTTCTTTGGCTATTTGATACATTATTATTGACCCGCTGACACCCGCATTTAAACTTTCAATATTGCCTTTCATAGGTATGGAAAGAGAAATTTTAGAAAGTTTGGAGATTTCCTCACTTACGCCTTGCCCTTCATTGCCAACAACAATTCCAATAGGCTTTTCAAATTTCTTTGTAAAAATATTTTCGCCGTTCATATCGCATTTTGCAAGAGGTAAATTGTTTAAAATTGCAAATTTAACAAATTCCTCTTTTGACATTTCGTAAATTTTCTGATTAAAGACAGCACCCACCGAGCTTCTTATTAGCTTTGGATTTGTGACATGCACGCAGTCCACTAAGAATACTGCACCAAAATCGCAGGCAACGCTTGTTCTTATAAGCGTTCCGACATTCCCCGGGTCTTGAAGAGTGTCAAGCACCAAAAAATTGCCATTTGGGACAGCTTTATCTTGTTTTTTAAACTCTGCCACACAAAGCACGCCTTGCGGTGTGACAGTATCTGCAAGCATTTCAATAGTTTTTGCGTCAGTTTTATAAACTTTGATATCGCCTACATCAAAAGGTAGCGTTTCAACAGTGGTTAAAATCATTTTAACATTAATGTGTGGTAGAGCATCCTTAATTATTTTAACATTATCTAAAAAAAGCAAAGACTTTTCGCGTTTTTGCTTTTTTAAGTTAGAAATTAATTCCTTGCTCGCCCTTTCCATTAAGCCTTCTTTGCTGTTTCTACGAGTTTAGCAAAAGTTTCTGGTTCGCGAACAGCGATATCGGCAAGCACCTTTCTGTTTAATGCTACATTAGCTTTTTTGAGCCCTGCGATAAATCTTGAATAAGAAATATCATTTTGACGGCATCCAGCATTAATTCTTGTTATCCAAAGAGCGCGGAAATCTCTCTTCTTTTGTTTTCTGCCAATATATGCATATTGACCAGATTTCATAACTTGCTCTCTTGCGGTTCTATAAAGCTTGCTCTTTGCACCAAAATAACCTTTGGCAGATTTTAAGATTTTTCTACGCTTTTTAACTGCGTTTACACCTCTTTTAATTCTCATACTACCCCTCCATTACTTGCAAAGAAGTGTCTTAATGTTGTCTGCGTTCTTTCCAGCAATATAAGACCCCTTTCTAAGTTTTCTCTTGCGATTTTTGTTTTTTACTGTTAAGAAGTGACCTTTGCCAGGTCTTGCATACTTAACTTTTCCTGTTGCAGTGAGTGAAAAACGCTTCTTTACACCACTGTGTGTTTTTTGCTTAGGCATAACTCTTCTCCTTTTATTTTGTCTTTTTTGGGTTGATTACAACGATTACATTTCTTCCAACAATCTCTGGCTTTTTGTCAACAGAGCCGAATTCACTAAGTGCGTTAACAAAGTTTTCAACAACTTCCACGGCATTTTTTGAATACGCCTGTTCACGACCTTTCATTCTGAGCGACACTTTAACTTTGTCACCGTCTTGCAAAATCTTTTGTGCATTTTTAAGCTTGAAATTGATATGATATTGATCAATGCGCATAGTGAGCTGTATCTCTTTAAGCTCAACTATCTTTTGATTTTTTTTGAGTTCTTTTTCTCGCTTAATGCTGTCAAAACGATATTTGCCATAATCCATAACTTTGCAAACAGCAGGATTTGAATTGCCTGACATTAAAACTAAATCAAGCCCTTCATTATCTGCAATTTGTCTTGCTTTTTCAATAGGCATAACACCTAATTGCTCACCGTTTTCGCCTATAAGTCTTACCTCTTTGGCAGTTATTTGTTCGTTCGTTAATTGTTCCTTAAAAATTGTCGTAATCTCCTTTAAAAAAAATTTTGGCAGAAAGAATGCTCCCTACCAAAATATAATAAATCATTATTAAATTTTGTGACCATGTCAAAACAAAATTCGACAGGTGAGAAGGGAACTTCTACTTTCATACGCTTGTGATTATAGCACAATATTTTATGTCTGTCAACTATTTTGACAAACATTTTTTAAAATTTGATTTTAAATCTATTTATTAATGAAGTTAAATAATTGTATTTATCTTAAATATATCTTACTTTGTAATTGGCGGGCGAAAGAAAATTTTACTTTTAAACACTTTTTGTTTTATAGTTTAAAATTGTAAGTAAAATTTTCGTGCGCGTCCCGCGCACTAAGCGCCAATAGGCGCTTTTTCGCCCGCCCTAAAACTTAACCAACACTTTCCTTAGGTTCAGTTTCCACTCTTCGAATCAGCTTAGGTTCTGCTCCCTTTTCCATAAAGTCTTTTGTGATTATGACTTTTTCATACACCTTAGGGTCAGGTAAATCATACATAAGTTCGGTCATGCGTGTTTCCATAATAGTTCTAATTCCTCTTGCCCCCGTTTTAAGTTCCAACGCTTTATTAGCCACATAACCTATTGCCTCTTTTTCAAATTCCAGCTCAAAGCCGTCCATTTTGAAAAGCTCAGTATATTGCTTAATCAAACTATTTTTTGGTTCAACCAAGATTTTTTCTAACGCATTAGCATCTAAGTTATCTAGCCCTGTAATTATCGGCAATCTTCCCACAAACTCAGGAATTAAGCCAAACTTTATTAAATCATCTGGCTGAACATCTTGCGAATAGTTGATTTTAGCTCTTTCGGAGGAATTTTTGATTTCAGCATTGAAGCCAAGTGCTGAGGATGCCATTCTCTTATAAATAATATCGTCTAAGCCAACAAATGCCCCTCCGCAAATGAAAAGAATATTTGTTGTGTCAATTTGAAGCATCTCTTGATGAGGATGTTTTCTACCACCCTGTGGAGGCACTGAGGCTATTGTGCTTTCAATGATTTTAAGTAAGGCTTGTTGCACTCCTTCACCACCGACATCACGAGTTATAGAGCGATTTTCACTTTTTCTTGAAATCTTATCTATTTCGTCAATATAAATGATACCTCTCTCGGCACGCGTAATGTCATAATCGGCATTTTGGATGAGTTTTAAAAGGACATTTTCAACATCTTCGCCAACATAGCCTGCTTCTGTCAAGGTTGTAGCATCGGCAACTGCAAAAGGAACATCTAAGATTTTTGCCAAAGTTTTAACAAGAAGTGTTTTTCCAGACCCTGTTGGTCCTATCATCAGAATATTGCTTTTTTCGAGTTCAACATTACTTTCGCTTTTCTTTTTCTTGCCATCAAGTTTAAGATGGTTGTTATAATTAATTCGCTTATAGTGATTAAAAACAGCGACAGAAAGCACTTTCTTTGCTTGGTCCTGACCTATCACATAATTATCAAGTTGTTTTTTTATTTCCTTGGGAGAAGGAATTTCAAGGTCCTTATACACTTTAATCTTTAAGCTGTCTTGTTTGACAATATCAAGACAAATCCTGACACAATCGTCACAAATATACGCGTCACCATTAGGGCTTGCAATCAGTTTTTTGGCGCTACTTTGTGGCTTTCCACAAAAAGAGCAATACATTTCAATGTCTTTCATACAACTCCTTTACTTTTCAACAAATCTTTAAAAACAAAAGTATTGTTTAAAATTAGTTTGCCTTTCTTGTTTTAAAAATATTATCAATTAAACCATACTCTTTCGCTTCTTCTGGTGTCATATAGTTATCTCTATCCGTATCCTTTTCTATAACATCAAGAGGCTTGCCGGTGTTTTCACTTAAAATTTTGTTTAATTTTGCTTTGATGTTTTGAATATGGCGTGCCTGAATTTCAATATCGCTTGCTTGACCTTGCGCGCCACCAAGTGGTTGATGTATCATAATTTCGCTGTTTGGAAGAGCAAATCTCTTTCCTTTTGCGCCACTTGACAATAGGAAAGCGCCCATAGACGCCGCAAGACCGACGCAAATGGTGGAAACATCACATTTTATATAGTTCATGGTATCATAGATTGCCATGCCGGCACTCACAGAACCGCCCGGGCTATTAATATATATAAAAATGTCCTTATCTGGATTTTTTCCTTCGAGATAAATTAATTGTGCAATGATTGAATTTGCACTATCATCTGTAATTTCGCCTGCCAAGAAGATAATTCTATCTTCTAGTAGTCTTGAATAAATATCATAAGACCTTTCATTTGCTCCTGTTTGGTCAACAACCATAGGTATCAACATAAATTTACCTCCTAATTAAATTTTAAAAGAGTTATAAAATTTTATCTGAAACATTAATAACAATTATTATTAAAATTTATTTTAAAGTTAAAATTATAACTCTTCAACAGTGTCAACTTCAACAAGTTTGTTATTCTTGCAAAGATAATCAAACACCTTGTTTACCTTAACAATATGAATTGCTTGAAGTCTTGCATTTTCGTTCTCTCGACTAAGCTTCATTTTATCAATTTGAGCATTAATTTCTTCCTCATATGCGGTAATATTTAACTCGTCGAAAAATTGCTCAAAGATGTAGTGCATTCTAATTGAACGGCTAGCACGCCCTTCGCACATCTGCCTATATTCTTCCATAGGCACCTTGACAGAGTCAAAATACTGCTCAGCCGTCATACCGAAACTCTTTGCTCGCTCTTCAATTTCATGCATTTCGGAACGGACTTCGTTGTCCACCATAAACTTAGGTGCAACAACTTTTATATTTTTAAGAAGATATTCATAAATATCAGCTTTTAATCTTGCAATTGACCTATCTTCCTTCATAGATTGAATATGCTCTTGTAAATGTTTTTTATACTCCTCTAAATTCTCATATTCTGTCGCATTAGAAATAAATTTGTCATCGAGAGTTGGCAAAGTTTTTTCTCTAACCTCTTTGATTTTTACATCAAAATAACCGCTTTTGCCTGCCAAATATTCAACATAGTTTTCTGGAAATTTGATGTCAACCTTAACATCTTCGCCCTTTTTCTTTCCAACAAGTTGCTCTTCAAAGCCTTCAACGAAAGTGTGTGAGCCTAGGTCTAGTGGAAAATTCTCAGCTCTTCCGCCTTCAAATGGCTTGCCGTCAACATAGCCAACAAAATCAATCACAACTTGGTCGCCATTCTTTGTTTCTCTGTCTACATCTTTAAATGTTGCGTTGTCATTTAATAGGTGTTCTATTTCGTGATTGATGTCCTCGTCTGTAACCTTTGTTGAAAGTTTTTTAAATTCTAAGCCTGTATATTTGCAAAGCTTAATTTCTGGCATGATTTCAAAGGTTAAATCAAACTTTAACCCTTCATTGTCCATAACCACATTTGTGATATTTGGTGCTTGCAAAGGCTCCATTTTGGAATTTTTAGTAACAAAGTCAATCATTTCAGTGTTGGCAATATTTTGAACGGCATCCTCATAGAAGATATCATCGCCATAGGTTTTTTCAATCACTTTTCTAGGTGCATGCCCCTTTCTGAAACCAGTGATAGCAAATCTTCCCTTATTTGCCTCGTATGCCTCTTGAAGTTTTTCCTCCCATTCTTTTGATGAAACCTTAATTTTAAGAGTTGCAATGTTGTCTTTCAAAGTAAATTCATGCATAATTTTTCTCCCTTTTATTTTCATAAATTAATTGTATAATATACCTAATATTGATATACCGACACTATTGTAACACATGGAAAAATAAAAAGCAAATGTTATGCACAAATATTTTTAGCGAAGAATGTCTAATTTTGTCAATTTTGTAAAAAAAGGTCGTATTCCAATCAAATTTTAAAAAAAGCATGTCGCCATGCATTTTTATTAACTTAAAATTTAGAAAATCATAGTTGATAATTTGCCGAAAATTCTTCTTTAAACTCTAAGAAATAATCACCCATAATCGCTTTTCTAATATTTTCAGCAAGTCTTATAAGAAATCTAAGATTGTGAATAGACAATAACTCTGCGCCGAGCATTTCATCGGCGTTGATAAGGTGCCTAATATACGCGCGTGAAAAATGTCGACATGTATAGCAGTCACAATCCTCTTCAATCGGACGGAAATCTTCTCTAAAGGTGGAGTTTTTAATCACCATTTTGCCAAATTTTGAAAACGCTGTGCCGTTTCTTGCGATACGCGTTGGCAAAACGCAGTCCATCATATCGACACCACGAGCAAATCCTTCTATTAAACAATCAGGACTTCCAACACCCATAAGATAACGAGGCATATTTTGAGGAAGAAGTGGATTGATGTAATCTAGAATATCATACATCACACTCTTTTCTTCGCCTACCGACAGCCCTCCTATTGCAATTCCGCACCTAGCATACGGCAAACAATCTTCAATACATTTTGCTCTTAAATCTTTAAACATATTGCCCTGAACAATAGGAAAGAGAATATGTTTTCCACCTTTATGATGATTGTAGCATTTTTCTAGCCAAATTTTTGTGAGTTCGCGAGCTTTTTCAGATTCTTGTCTTGACGCGCCCGCCTCTGTGCATTGGTCAAGAGCCATATTGATGTCACTGTCAAGCGCTTCCTGAATGTCCATACAGAGCTCTGGCGTCATCATAAATTTTTCCCCGCTCAAATGCGAGCGAAACTCCACACCTTTTTCCGACACTTTTCGTAAATCTGAGAGCGAAAAAACTTGAAAACCACCGCTGTCAGTAAGTATAGGTTTTTCGTAATTCATAAACTTATGAAGCCCGCCCGCTTTTCTTACAATATCGTGTCCAGGGCGAAGAAAAAGATGATAGGTGTTTGAGAGTATTATCTGTGCTCCCATTTCATTTAAATCCTCTGGCCTAAGCCCTTTGACTGTGGCTTGCGTGCCAACAGGCATAAACACCGGCGTTTTTATATCTCCGCGTGGAGTGTGAAAAATACCAGCACGCGCTCCTGTTTTTGGACAAATTTTTTCTATTTCAAAACTAAATTCTTCCATTCTTATTTTTCCTTTTTTTTTAAAAAAACAATCTTTTTTAAACTTAAATTATTGAAGTTTTATAAATTGTGTTTTATCTTCTTTAATAAGACAAAAATGCAATATATAGTGTTATGCTTATTGCATACTACACCATATACAGAGTATTATTCAATAAACATTGCATCGCCAAAACTAAAAAATCGGTATTTTTCGTTAACGGCATGACGATATAGCATAAGCGTTTTATCTATATCGCCAATAAAAGCAGAAACAAGCATAATGAGAGTCGATTCTGGCAAGTGGAAATTTGTGATAAGCGCATCAACAAATTTAAACTTATAAGGCGGATAGATAAAAATGTTTGTTTCTTTTTTAACGCTTTTTATTCTTCCGTTGTCATCGCTTGCACTTTCAAGCACTCTGACGGAGGTTGTCCCAACAGCTATCACACGCCTTTTCTCAGCTTTTGCCTTATTTAATTTTTCTGCCACCTCTTCCGTGATTTCAATATATTCACTGTGCATCTTATGTTCTAATATATTGTCCTCTTTGACCGGTCTAAAAGTGCCAAGTCCTACATGAAGTAGCACCTCGCAAATTTCTACGCCTTTCTCTTTTAGTTTTTCCAAAAGCTCCTTTGTAAAGTGTAACCCCGCCGTTGGTGCTGCACTTGAACCTTCCACTTTGGCGTATACAGTTTGATAGCGCTCAGGGTCCTTTAACTTTTCTTTGATATATGGCGGAAGTGGAACTGTGCCAATTTCTATTAGATGTTCTTCAAAACTCTTTTTACGGTCGTAAATAAACTCAACAACGCACGAGCCATATGTGGCTTTTTGCGTCACCACTGCCTTAATATTTTCGTTAAAAACAATCTCCGTTCCCTCATCTAAGCGTTTGAAGGGCTTTGCTATCACTTCCCAATGCGTGAGGTCAATTCGTTTTTGAAGAAGTATCTCAATCTTTGCGCCCGTCCGCTTATAACCATAAAGCCTAGCAGGCAAAACGCGCGTGTTGTTGATAACCAAGACATCACCTTTGTTTAAGAAGTTATATATATCATAAAAATGCAAATCTTTTTGTTCGTCCGTTTTTCTATTATAACATAAAAGACGCGAGTGGTCGCGTGGCTCAATAGGAGTTTGAGCAATAAGCTCCTCTGGTAACTCATAATTATATGTTGAGCGTAATAATTCTCTTTGCATAATTTTCCTTTTTATATTTGATTGTTTTATTTGTCGTAGGTAATTCCTAAATGATGATAAGCGTTTTCCATGGCAATACGCCCGCGTGGAGTTCTTGCAATAAAACCCAATTGCATCAAATACGGTTCATACACATCTTCAATCGTGCCTGCATCTTCACCGATGGTTGCCGAAAGCGTGTCAAGTCCAACAGGTCCTCCGCCGAATTTATATATGATACTTTCTAAAATTTTTCGGTCGATAAAATCAAGCCCAAGTTCGTCAATTTCCATTTTTGCAAGCGCCTTATCAGTTATCTCTTTTGTGATTTCGCCAGAGCCAAGAACCTCGGCGTAATCTCGGACACGCTTTAAAAGACGATTGGCAATTCTCGGTGTTCCGCGAGAACGCTTTGCAATATCAAGGCTGGCATTGTCGTCTATTTTTATATTTAAAATATCAGCCGAACGATTAATGATGATTTGTAAATCGGCATCTGTATAAAGTTCCAAACGGCAAATTACTCCAAACCTATCGCGAAGTGGACTTGTCAGCATACCCGCCTTTGTGGTTGCGCCAATAAGTGTAAAAGGCTGAATTTTAAGTCGCATATTTTTCGCCGATGGTCCTTTCCCTACGATAAAATCAAGCGCAAAATCTTCCATGGCTGGATAGAGTATTTCCTCAACAGTCTTATTAAGCCTATGAATTTCGTCAATGAAAAGAACGTCATTTTTGTTGAGGTTGGTGAGAATTGCCGCAAGGTCAGCAGCATGTTCAATGGCAGGACCCGAAGTGATTTTTATTTGCGAGCCTAATTCTTTTGCGATAATGTGCGACAGAGTGGTTTTCCCTAAGCCAGGAGGTCCATATAAAAGCACATGGTCAAGGGCATCCTTACGCGACTTGGCGGCTTGAATATAAACTTTTAAACTCTCTTTAACCTTATCTTGTCCAACATATTGCTCTAAGCTTGTTGGACGAAGCGATGTTTCAATTTCAGCATCTGTAAAGTTTTTAGTGCTAGTTATAAATCTATCTTCCATATTCTACCCCTCTTATCTACCCAAGTAGCGCAAGACTTTCAAAATTATCTCTTCCGCAGTTGCGCCGTCACCAGCATTTGCGCGTGCCAGCCTATAAGCATCATTTTTGTTTACGCCTAAATTTATAAGAGTTTCCACCGCGTCGTTAAGCGCATTTTCGTCATAGAAGTTGTCAAGATTTTCTTTATAATTAAATAAGTCTGTGCCATAACCCACGGCAGAAATTTTATCTTTCAATTCTAAACATATTCGCTCTGCTGTTTTCTTGCCAAGCCCTTTAATCTTTGCTAATAGTGAAACATCCTCTCGTGAAATTGCCACAATTAGGTCACTTATCTTCATCCCTGAAAGAATTGATATTGCCATTTTTGGTCCAACGCCTGAAACGGTGATAAGTTTCATAAATATTCCTTTTTCTTCTTGCGTCGCAAAGCCAAAGAGTGCAATGCCATCCTCCTTCACATGGAGATATGTATAAACTTTTGTCGTTTCGTTTACATCAGGCAACGCGACAAGTGAATTGTTAGAAATTTGAAGCTCATAGCCAACTCCATTTACATCTAAAACAAGAGTGTTTTCATATTTTTCTTCTATCGTTCCAACCAAAAATGAAATCATAATTCCTCACAAAAATTTATCAAAAAGTTTTAAGTAGTAAAAGTATATTTCAGTAAAATCAAAAAGCTTTATCTATAAATAATAAACATCTAAAAGTCACATCATATTAAAGTTCAGTCTAGGATTTATTTGTCCATGGCATATCGCTACGGCAAGCGCGTCCGCTGCATCGTCTGGACGAGGTATGTCTTTAAGCCCTAAAATATTTTTGACCATATACTGCATCTGCCTTTTTTCGGCGTGTCCGTTGCCCGTCAGCGCCTGCTTAATTTGAATAGGAGTGTATTCAAAGGTGCGTCCGCAATATTTTTGACTTGCAAGCACAATCACCCCTCTCGCCTGTGCCACCTGAATGACAGTCTTTTGATTTTTGAAATAGAAAAGCTCCTCAATCGCAACCTCGTCAGGCCTATAAGTTTCAAAGATAACCCTAAGCGCCTCGTCAATATGTTGAAGGCGGATTGGCAACGGGTCCTCCTTTGGCGTTTCGATAACACCATAGTCAATAACCTTGTTATTTTCACTCGTTTCAATAATCCCATAGCCGACAATCGCATAGCCCGGGTCAATACCTAAAACTCTCATAGTAGTAGTTTAAATCATTTTAAAAATTTTGTCAAACAAATAGTAAAAGTGCAGACTTGCGCTCTCTTTTCTTTTCCATACAATACTCCAATTTTTGTTTACTTCTTCAACAACAATTCTTTGGCGTGATTTATGGCTGTTTCTGAAATTTTTTCGCTTCCATCAATTAGGTTAGCAATTTCTTTCACCACTTCCTCACCATGAATTATCTTCGCGTGAGATATTGTTTCATTGCCAACACTTTCTTTTGTCACCAAAATAAACTCATCGCCCTTACTTGCAACCACTGGCGTATGAGTGATTAAGATTGTTTGAAGATATTTTGAGATGTTTCTAAGCTTCTCAGCTACTTTTCCTGCTGTTTGTCCGCTTATACCTGAGTCAATTTCGTCAAAAACAACCGTGCTTTCTTTGTCAAGCATGATATTTTTAAAAGCAAGAAGAAGTCTTGAAAGCTCTCCGCCTGATGCCGTTTTAGATAAATCTTTAAGCTCTTCGCCAACATTAGCAGAAAATATGAATTTGACATCGTCTTGTCCTTTGCGTGAAGGTTCAATTTTCTCAAAATTAACTTTAAAACTTGTGCCTTTCATTTGTAGGTCATTCAATTCATTTTCAAGTTTACTTTCAAAAATCTTTGCTTTTTCCTTTCTCAATGTGGAAAGTTTTGAAGACACCTCCTTTATTTTCTCTAATAATTCGCCTTTTTGCTTATCTAAAAGAATTAAAAGTTCTTCGCTACTATTAAGTCCATCTAATCTATCTTTGGCATCTTCTAAAAACTTTAAGATTTCTTCTATGTTTTTCCCGTATTTGCGTTTTAAGTCTTTGATTAAGTCAAGTCGTTTGTCAATTCGCTCCAAATTCGCCGGGTCATAGTCTGTGTTATCAAGAATATTTTTCAAGGTTTCCGCAATGTCTTTAAGCTCATAGTAAGCACTATTTAATCTATCTTGACAATCTGAGATGTTTTCAAACTGAGAAAGTGACGATAAAAGCGATTTGGCGTCAAAAACAAGTCCTGAAGCCGAAACGCTTTCACGCTCCAAATAATCAAGTGCCAAACTTAGATTTTCACTTATCTTTTCAGAAGAGGAAATATAATTAAACTTTTCTTTAAGTTCTTCCTCTTCGCCAATAGAGAGATTAGCGTTTTCAATTTCGTCTATTTGAAATTTTAAGATTTCCTTTAATCTATTTCGTTCGGCATCATCTCCGCCCAACGCTTTAATTTTTTTGTCGACTTCTTGAAGTTCATCAAAATAAGAACCGAGTATTTTTAAGCATTCCTCTGCTTCGCGACCGATAAAATTATCTAAAAAGGTAAGGTGATTGTAAACATTGATTAGTCCGACACTGTCATGCTGACCACAAAAATCAACAAAGCCCTCAGTGATATCTCTTAGATTTTTTAAGACAATAACGGAGCCGTTGACGCGGATGACACTTTTGCCGTCTGAGTTTAGGGAACGCGATATGATGAGTTCGTCATCACATTCCACTCCAATATCTTCAAGTTTTTTCTTTGTTTTTTCACTTATATTATCAAACACAGCTTCGACTTTCATTAAGTTTTCGCCCGTTCGCATAAATGTCTTGTCTGCCTTTGCACCCAAAACAAAACTAATAGCATCAATGAGAATACTCTTGCCAGCACCTGACTGACCTAAAATGACATTAAAGCCTTTATTAAAATTAATTTCGCAAGTCTTAATGAGAGCAAAGTTAGAAATAAAAAGAGAAGAAAGCATACTTCCTCCTAAACTAAAATATTGTTAAGTGTAACAACCGCCTCACTAGAAAGCGCGGTTGACGGAAAAATTAAAAGCACGGTGTCGTCGCCAAAGGTGGTTCCCATAAGGTCAATAAGATTAAGCTTGTCGATAAAAGAAGCGACACTTCCTCCCATACCTTTGATAGTTTTAATCACGGCAAGATTAAGAGCGTTTTTAACAGAGATGACACATTCCTTAAAAATGTTTATATATTTGCTCGACACGCCCTGCTGTTCGTTACCCAAAATCGCATACTTGTATTTACCGCTAGAAGATAAAATTTTGGTAAGTCCAAGCTCTTTAATATCTCTGGAAATTGTGGCTTGCGTGATGTCAAAATTGGCATTTTTTAGCTCTTTCGCAAGCTCATCCTGAGTTTCAATCTCCTTCACTGAGATAAGCTCTAAGATTTTTGATTGTCTTAAACTTCTTGCCATATTTCTCTCCTTATCAGCTACATGCGCCTATTTTAGGCACTTGTAAAGATTTTTGCATAAATATAAATTTATACTTATTCAGGTTGTTTTAATTATTATACAATAAAATTAATAAATATGCAAGTGAAATTTTGCATATTTATACATTAATTTTTTATATAAATTTAAAAAAGTGGAAATTTATGTTTTTAAAAATTATATTTATAAAAAGACATGTATACTTTCGCCATGTTATATAAACTAATTTTTAATAACTACCACCTCTTCGTTATTAATCGCCTCGTTTACTAAGAGGTCGATATTTAAAAACTTTTCAAGATGTTCAGCTCTTTTTATTGTTGGCTTTATAACCGGATATTTCGGCAAAAACACCGTGCAACAATCTTCATAAGGAAGAATGGAAGTTTCATAGGTGCCGATATTCTTTGCAATATCCATAATATCTTCTTTGTCAAAACCAATTAGCGGACGAAAGACAGGAAGGGTAACAACAGAGTTTGTCACATTGATACTTTGCATTGTCTGACTTGCCACCTGCCCCAAACTTTCGCCTGTGATTATTGCACCCAAGTTTTCCTTTTTGCAAATTTTTTCGGCAATTCTCATCATAATTCTTCGCATGATTGTTATCATATATTCCGCATCGCAGTTCATATGTATCTGTTCTTGAATTTTCGTGAAAGAAACAATATGTAATTTAATTTCATCAACATAGTTTGTGAGTTCTCTTGCTAGCTCTATAACCTTCTCTTTTGCCTGCTCACTTGTGTAAGGATAGGAATGAAAATGCACGGCTTCGAGTTTCAATCCGCGTTTCGCCATGAGGTAGCCTGCCACGGGGCTGTCGATGCCACCAGATAAAAGCAACAGCGCCTCTCCGCCAGAACCAAGAGGAAGTCCTCCTACGCATTTTATATTTTCATAATATATGTAGCACTTTTCATTAAAACGCACTTCCGCGTAGAGAATGGTGTTTGGAGTGTGCAAATCTACCTTTGCCTTTTCGTTTGAATTTAAAACCACCTCACCTAACTTTCGTTCAAGCTCAACTGAGGTAAGTGGATAGCGCTTGTCTGCACGCTTTGCAACAACCTTGAAAGTTCCAGATATTTTTATGCCTGAAACATACTTTTTTATATTTTCATAATCAGCGTCAATTTCAACAGCCTTAGCAACACCAATAAGCCCAAACACCGTTTTCAGTTTTTGAATTATGATATTTTCTTCAAACTCATCATAGTTTTCAAGGATTATTCTTCCACTTGTATACTGCAAAGAGAAATTATAGCCGTTAAGTTTACGCCTAATATTATTCATTAATAATTTTTCAAATTCATGCTTGTTTTTACCTTTTAAAAACAACTCACCAAATTTGAGTAACAGCACCTTTTTTTCTTCCATTAGTTTAGCCTCTTTAACATCTCTATATAAGTTTCAATTATTATCTTGCCCGCCTCTCTTACTTCACTTTCATTCATATACGCATTAAAACTAATTCTACAAGAGGAAATTATCTCTTCCTTACTATAACCGATGTTTTCTAAAATGCGATTTCCTGCTTTTTTTGCAGAGCAAGCACTACCAAGTCCGACAATCACGCCATTTTCTTCTAAGGCATGAAGCATAGTTTCGCCTTTCACTCCGCTAAATAAAAGCACCTCAATATATGGCGAACCATGAAAATCTAATATCTTTATACCATTCTCAGTAGCCACTATGTCGTTAAAAATTTGTTTTAGTCTTGACACTTTTTTAAAATTTTCTTTCACATCGATTTTTAATAGTGCCGTTTGCATAGCCATGACACCCGGAACATTCTCCGTGCCAGAACGAAGTCCATATTCTTGTCCACCGCCGTCAATTATGTTTTTTATTAATTGTAGCGACCGAACATATAGACCTCCGACACCTTTTGGTCCATGAAATTTATGCGCACTAAACGAAAGCATGTCAACGCCTAAATCCTCGACCGAAAAAGGTATTTTCATAAAGCCCTGCACCGCGTCAATATGCACAAGCGCGTTCGGAGCAAGTTCATTTCTGAGTGCGACAATTTTTTTTACATCGTTTATAGCACCCGTTTCATTGCTGACAAGCATACAACTTATAAGCTTAGTCTTTTTATTTAGCATATTTCTAAGTCCGTCTAAATTAACCTTGCCATTAGCATCCAATCCTACGAACCTAACGACCTTCCCTTCATTTTCCAAACTTCGCGCAATATTAAAAACAGAAGGATGTTCACCATTTGAAAAAACATACTCATAGTCGCCATTTTTGACTGCGCCCTTTATTGCCAGATTATTGCTCTCAGTGGCACCGCCCGTGAAGATAACAGTCCCCTTTAATGCACCTAATTTTTTCAAACAATCTCTTCTGACCTCTTCAAGTTTAGCATGCACAAAAGCACTTTTTCTTGAAACAGCAGACGGATTATAGAACTCATCGCATGCAAAATGAGAATATGTTGCCACACATTCAGAAAACATCTTTGTTGTTCCTGCATTATCAAGAAAAATCATATTTCTCCTTTACGCACGAAGCTTTGCCTTATAGCGATATTCCAAACTTTTCAGCACTTTGTTTATAACAGCATTAATTTCCTCAGCAGTCATAGTTTTTTCTTCATTCAAAAGGTGAATTTTATATGCCATACTCTTCTTATTTTCACCTAGACTTATGTTTCTATACACATCGAAAAGCTCTGCGCCTGCAAACAACTTTCCGCAAGCAGACTTTATTGCAGAAGTAAGCTCTCCGTTTGTAATTTCTTCATCAACCACAACGGCAATATCACGCTCAACCTCGGCAAATTTCGACACTTCTTTAACGCTATATGTTTTTTCTTTCAAGCTTGATAGATAGTCTGTGTCAAGTTCGGCATAATAAACATCGTGAGAAATGTCATAGTTTTTTAATACTTTAGGATGAATTTTGCCAAAGTAACCCACCTTTTTGCCATCTTCCGCAATGATGTCGGCACTGACACCGCTGTGAAGATATGGCTCAGTAGAACGCTCCAATTTATATTTTAACGAAGTCGTAACAAGTAAATTTTCAATAACATTTTTAAGCATAAAGAAGTCATAACCGTCCTCACACACAGCGATAGAAAGTCTATTATTTTCAACAGGCAGTTCTTTTAAAGGCAGAGCTTTCGGCTGATAAACCTTTCCTACTTCAAAAAAGCGTAAATCTTTATTTCCAACTGAGAGATTGAATTTTATATCAAGAAGAAGCGCATGTGCCATAACCGTTCGGACAGTCGAAAGTTCTTCACTTATAGGATTAGCTATCTTTATAACATTCTTTCTTTCATCGTCGATTAAAAGTTTGTCGCAAGCTGATGAGGAATATAAAGAGTAATTTAAGGTTTCATAGAAACCAAAATCTACAAGTTCATTTTTTAAGTTGTTTTCAAAAACAAGTCTTGGTTCATAAGCTCCGACAGTTACAGAAGAATTTTCAAAAGCCTCACCTTCAAGATTGTTATAGACATCATAACCATATATACGGATGAGTTCTTCGGCGATATCATTTTCACACTCAATATCTTCACGATAGTATGGCGGTTCAACATGAAGTTTGTCGCCTGAAAGAGAGGATTTTATTCCAAGGCTATTTAAAATCTGCAAAACCCTATTTCTATCAATTTCGACCCCTAAGATTTTGTCTATCTTACTCATAGAAGCCGTGAATGAGTGTGCCTTAGATTTCACATCACATTTATCGATAATACCATCAACTATCTTTCCTGCGTCAAGTTCATTTACAAGATGTAAAGCACGCTTCAAGGCTTTTACTGGCGTGTCAACATAGACGCCTTTTGAATATCTCATTGACGAATCAGTGCTGACTCCTATCTTTCTACTTGTAAGACGAACACTTTTTAGGTCAAAAACAGCACATTCAAAGACAGTTTCTTTTGTTGACGGCTCAACACAAGAATTAACTCCACCAATAATTCCTGCAATAACCACAGGCTTATCGCTGTCCGCTATCACCATGTCATTTTCATCAAGCTCATAGGTATTACCATTTAAAACAGCGATTTTTTCGCCTTTCTTTGCATCGCGCACAACAATCTTCTTCCCAGCAAGATGATTATATTCAAACGCGTGCATTGGTTGACCTTGCTCAACAAGCACATAATTTGTTATATCAACAATCTTGTTTATCGGCTTAATTCCACAAGCAAAAAGTCTAGACCTAAGCCAAAGTGGAGAACGCGAAAGATTTAAGTCTTTTATATATGACGCCATATAGCGCGGACACTTCTTTGTCTTTACTTCCACACTTATATAATCATTGACATTTCCGCCACATGTCTTATAGGAATAATCAACATCTTTTAAAGGCACATCATAGATAGCTGAAACTTCACGTGCAATTCCTATCACACTGTTGCAATCTGGACGATTTGGTGTGACATTGACATCGAACACAACATCGTTGAGAAGAAGAGCATCTTCAATTTTTGCACCAATCTTCATATCATTAGGCAAAATTAAAATACCGTTAACTCCGCCACCTTCAATATAATTTTCGTCAATACCGAGTTCTTCGCCAGAGCAGAACATGCCATCGCTCTTAACGCCCCTAAAATTTGTCGGCTTAATTTTGACGCCATTGCAAAGGTCAGCTCCTTCAAGAGACACAGGCACAACAGCACCTTCAAAAACATTTGTTGCCGAGGTGATAATCTGCACAGTTTTATCTCCAACATCAACCGTGCAAACTTGTAGCTTGTCAGCGTCTTTATGCTTTTCAATTTTTGTGATTTTTCCTACATAAACATCATGAAGATGCTCGTTTTGATAGATAACTTCCTCAACTTCAAAACCAGAAACAGTAAGCTTTTCTGCAAGCTCCTCAGGAGCTATGTTAATATCTACAAAATCTTTAAGCCAATTATATGAAATTTTCATAATCTTCTCCTTAAACTATTTAAAAGTTTTCTAATTAATTTAAAATCTTTCAATTGGCGATATAACAATCAACTTTTGATCGCCAATCAGCAAATATCAAAATACACAATAAGCAATCAATATATAGTGTAGTATGCAAGCATAGCACTACATCATTTAGCGCATTTGCTTTAAGAAACGCATATCATTTCTAAACAGATATTTGATGTTAGGAATTTTATTTGTCACCATCACGCTTCTATCAATACCAGGACCAAACGCAAAACCGCTATATTTTTTGCTGTCTATTCCCGACATCTCTAAAACTTTTGGATTGACAACGCCAGCACCGAATACCTCGGAAAACCCTGTTCCTTTGCAAAGCGAACAACCCTTGCCTTGACACATCTGACAAGTGGCATCAATTTCAATTGACGGCTCTGTGAAAGGGAAGTAAGCTGGTCGCACTCTCATCTTTACATTTTCGCCAAATAGTTTTTTGAGTATGACATCAATCATCTTCATCAAGTCTTTCAGTCCAACATTTTCGTCCACAACAAGCGCCTCAAATTGATTAAAAATCGGTGAATGAGAACTATCATCATCGTTTCTATACACTCGCCCCGGGCAAACAATTTTAAATGGAGGCTTCAATTCTTCCATCGCATGCACTTGCATGTTTGATGTTTGTGTTCTTAAAAGAATGTTGTCTGTAATGTATAAAGAATCTTGCATATCGCGAGCTGGATGATTTTTTGGCACATTTAGTGCCTCAAAGTTATAATAATCTGTGTCAATTTCAGGACCTTGAATGACGGTAAAGCCCATTGCCACGCAAATGTCCATAAACTTATTGTTGAACCTAGTGAGCGGATGAAGTGCGCCTCTTTTTTCGCCTTTACTTGGCATGGTGATATCGATTTTCTCTTTCTCCATTGCTAGTTTTAAAGCTGTTTCATTAAGTTTTTCGCCCTTCTCAGCGATAGCTTCCTCCACCTTTTCTCTAACACCGTTCGCAAGCATGCCCACCGTTTTTCGTTCTTCTGGTGGAACCTCTTTCATATTTCTTAATATTGAAGTTAGCTCTCCTTGTTTGCCTAAAAATTTAACCCTAACTTCATCAAGCATTTTTACATCGTCGCACTTTTCGATTTCGCCTTGTACGTCTTTCAAAATTTGTTCAAGTTTTTCTTTCATACTCTCCTCTCCTTATGTAACACCTCATTTAAAAAAATCGCCCTAAAATATTAGGACGATTATCAATCGTGTTACCACCTAACTTCATGCTTAAAAAGCACCTCATTCTGACAATTACGCCTGCCCACGCGACAACCCCTACTCGAAAATCTTTCAAGGTGCAACTAGAAAGTGAATTCAACCTGCTTTTTCTGCCCTATCTCAGCAAAAAGGACTCTCTGTAAGAAAAACCACAAGCCTACTAGTCTTTCATCATCGTTTTTACATGGTTAGTATAAAATATCGGCAAAATTTTGTCAAGTAAATTGCCTTATTTATTTTGAGATATGAGCAAAAAAGTGTTAAAATATTCTAATATGAAATACTTAGAGATAAAAATCGAAAAAAGTTACGAAAGCGTGTATATATGTTTAAAGCAAAAGAGTTTTAGTGAGCATTTTATAAAAAATTTGCGCTCATACTTTGGCGCAATAATGATAAATGGTAAACCGGAAAACATAAACCACCCTCTTAAATCTGGCGACATTTTAAAAATTGACAGAAATCCTTTTAAAGGCACTGAGATTGAGAAAATATATGCTCCACTCGACATCATCTATGAAGATGATTATTATCTTGTTATCAATAAGCCATCGCTTCTTCCAACGACACCATCACGCAGTCACTATCATAATAATCTTGCTGGCATGATTTGTGCATATATCAATGACAGCGAATTTACCCTTAGAATAATGAATAGATTAGATAAGGACGCTTCTGGCATTATTCTTGTTGCAAAAGACACAATCACCTATCAAAACACAGTCGATATTGAAAAGGAATATTATGCTGTTTGTCATGGCAATATTAAAAGAAAAACAGTCGTTGAGGCACCAATTTACACCGTCATTGAAAACGGCATAAACAATAGAAAACGCATCATTTCTCCCTTTGGTCAATATGCAAAGACTACCTTTACACCTATTAAGCATTTAAAAGATATGAAGTACTTAAATTTTAGATGTAAAATATTAAAAAATTTTCGAGCCGTCTTAAACAAAATAGCTTTGAGCGAAAAAGGAAATGATATAAGTCTTAAAAGAGATAATTCTTTAACATTAGTTAAAGCAGAAATATTTAAAGGGCGCACCCACCAAATACGCTTGCACGCTTCATCAATTAATCACCCACTAATTGGTGATAAACTGTATGGTGCTAGCGACCTTTATTCACATAGCTACTTGCACCTAAAAACTATGAAATTTCATAATAACGAACTAAACAAAGACTTTGTTTTTAGCATTCCATATCCAAAAGACTTCCTCGCCGTGTTGAGAAAATAGAAAAAACGCTTAAATTTAAGCGCTTTTCCTTACGAGAAACAACTATTTGCAGTTTTTTGCACTGGAACCTTTGCAGTTTTTGCTAGATTTTGCTTCTTTTCCTGCTTCACAGTTCTTTGCTCTTGAAGCATTCTCACTGGATGCCTCAGCATTTGCGTTCTTTCTGGACGCTTTTTTCTTTCCGAACATAGTTTACCTCCCGTTTTCCAAGGATGTTTCCTTGTTAGTAATATTGTGCTTGATTTTGAAAAAAATATACATATAAATTTCTTTTGTATTATTTGAATTTAACCAAGCGTGGAAACAAAACTTGTTCACTTAAAAATCATTAACACATTCTAAGAAATCAATGAGATTAGCAAAATATTTCACTCTTAGTCCATAGATGTATTCAACATAACAACTTTCTAGCCTCAAAATGCACATTACAACAAAAAAGAGTGCGACTGCACCCTTTAATTGCGTTTAAATTTGAATAAGTCGAAGTATTCTTCAATATACTCAATCATCTCTTTCTTCATTTTTTCAATCTTTTCTTTTTTCATATCACCCTCTATCTTTCCCTACATCTAAGTTATTAATTTGCTGAATTAAATCTTCCTTTGCTTGCTCTATCTTTACTTGCTTTAACCTTTCTTGCTCTAATCTTTCTCGTCCTACTCTTTCCCGCTCTAACCTTTCTTGCTCTTCCTTTTGCATTATTTCTTTAACAATCTTTATTTTTTCAACGCGCATTTTGCAAAAATTTTCAAAATCATCTCGAATCTCAGCAAGTTTTTCTTCGGCATCGTTCAAAGCACTGTCAACCGTCTTGACCTTATTAGCAAACACATCTTTAACAGCGTTATCAATTGATTCTATAAATTTTTCATCATAAAAATAATGTGGTGGAATAAACTTATATGAAAGCGGAGCGTTTTTTATATAATCTAACCATTGTTCATTTCGTAAATACATATTTCCAGATTTATCTATTGTAGTATTAGTACTTGCATCATCATCTAACTGAACACGAGCAAACCCTTCTCTATATGACCATGCATTCCTATATCTACCCTCTTGCAGTTTGCCATTTTTATCTATAAACGCATATTTGCCATCGTCTAACATAACATAAGCAAACCCTTCGCTGTATGCCCCTGCATCCCTATATCTACCTTCTTGTAGTTTGCCATTCTTATCAACAAACGCACACTCGTTAACATCTAACATAACTACAGCAAATCCCTCGTGGTAAGAATCTACCCATTTATATCTACCTTTTTGCAGTTTGCCATTCCTATCTATAAATGCATATTTATAACTGTAAAATTGAACACAAGCAAGCCCTTCGCTGTATGGCCATGCACGTTTATATCTACCTTGTAGTTTGCCATTTTTATCTAAAAACGCATACTTACCATCGTTTAACACAACACGAGCGAACCCTTCGCGATATGGGTCTATGCACACAATTTTTTTTATCTCTCTCATAACTTCCTCACCTGTTTTCATTTTAGCATACAGGTGATATGTTGTCAATATCAAATGTAAAAATAAATGGTTTCGAACAAAAAAAAGAGTGCAAGTGACCCGTTAGGTTAATTGCACACTATCTTTTTATAATAACATATTTTACGCTTTTTCGTTGACACTTTTTTAATTGTTTAGCCATTTATGCGCAAGTCGCTGTGCGTGAAAGCACTCACTCTTCAATCACATTGCCGATGGTAACTGAAAATTCGCCTTTTTGCCATTTTATCTCTCTTGCCGATGTCACCGCTTTAATGTCCGCCTCGCACTCTTTAATGAAGGCTAACTTTTCGCTTTGAATGGTCATATCTTCAATTTCCGTTTTAAGGCTAAGTTTTTTCTCGCTCTTAAATTGGCGAACTCTTGCAACGATTGCCTCCACCTCGTCGCCATTTTCGATAATATTTTCCTCGTTTTCAATTTCGATAGGCTTTAAAACGCAAAGGTGGATGCTCTTTTCGCCCTCGAATTGTTTGAAATAATCTTGATAAATTTCTTCCGTTATATGAGGCATTGTTATAGCGAAAAGTTTGATAACGCCAAGAAGCACATTATAGCACGCCCATTCGGCGGATTCCTTTGCCTTTTCGCCGTAAACTTCTGGCTTATATAGACGATTTTTAGCAAGCTCAATGTAGTTATCGCAGAAATTCCAGAAGAACTTTTCAATTTCTGCCTTAGCATATCCCATTTCAACATTTTCATATTGCGCGCAAGTCTTTTTGAAGGCGTCGTTGAATTTATGCATAATATACCTATCCATCGGCAAAATTTGCGACGGTTTTTTAGGTTTATAATCTTCAAGGAAAGAGAGGACAAATTTTGAGGCGTTCCAAAGTTTGTTTAAAAGCTTGTAGCCGTCTTTTAAGCCCTCGTCGCTGAACATAACATCTCTGCCATACGCACCAATCGCGCACCAATACCTAATAACATCCGCGCCGTAGGCTGAAAGAAGGTCGTTGAGTTCCATTTTTGAGTTTGCGAGGTGCTTACTTATCTTAACGCCCTTATCCGCCATAACCCAGCCGTTGACAATAAGTTTTTTCCACGGCAGGCAATTTTGGTGATAATATGCCTTAATGATTGTTCTAAGACTCCACGTGGTGATGATATCGCGTCCACAAAAACGCATATCCATTGGCATACGCTTTTTGCACTCCTCTTCATCATCTGCCCAATTACAATTAATTTGTGGAGTAACAGAAGATGTTGCCCAAGTGTCCATAACATCGCTCTCTGGAATGAAGTTTGATGAGCCACACTTATGGCAAACTGCATCCTTTGGCTTATCTGTTAGAGGATTAACTGGTAAATCTTTTTCATCAGCAAATATAGGCTCGCCACAATCAGCACAATACCACACAGGAAATGGCACGCCGAAATAGCGCTGACGCGAAATTGACCAGTCTTGGTTTAAGTTGTTCACCCACGTCATATACCTAACCTTCATACTCTCAGGTCGCCAAACAAGTTCCTCGCCAAGTTCCGCCCATTTCTTTTTAAGTTCTGGTGTGGAAGTTTTAATAAACCACTGCTTCTTAGAGAGAAATTCGATAGGTTCCTCACATCTCTCGTGAACTTTCACGGCGTGCTTAATAGGGTCTTGCTTAAAGATATATCCCGCCGTTTTCAAATCTTCAATCACCGCTTTTCGCGCGTCCAAAATTTTCATACCCGCATATTTGCCCGCGATTTCGGTCATTCTGCCACCCTCGTCAATCGCCTGTTTGAGCGGAAGTTTATATTCCTTCCACCACTCAACGTCGGTTTGGTCGCCGAAAGTGCAACACATAACTATGCCCGTTCCCTTGTCGATTCCAACCTTACTATCAGCAAGAATTGTCACCTCATTTTCCTCAAAAAGAGGCACTTTGACCTTTTTGCCGACAAGATTTTTATATCTCTCATCGTCGCCATTAACAAAAATTGCAACGCACGCTGGTAAAAATTCTGGTCGCGTTGTGGCGATAGGAATGGTGCCACTGCCGTCAGCAAGTTTGAAGTTTAAATAGTTAAAAATGCTGTCGAGTTCCTTGTCGTCAAGTTCAAGTTCGGCAACGCTGGTTCGGCACTTACAGCACCAAGGCGAAGGGCGATTATCGCGGTATGCAATTCCCTTTTTGGCAAGTTCGATAAAGGACTTTTGGCTTGTTTTTTGGCTTTTATTATCAATAGTGTTATAGCCTAAATCTAAATCGCAAGACATACCCGCCCTAACCATAACATCCTTATAAGCGTCGTTATATTTTGCCACCAAATCAAGGGCGATTTTAGTAAATTCTTCGCGCGGAAGAGTGTGAGCGCGAATTTTTTTCTCTTTTTCAACAAGTAGTTCAGTTGGAAGTCCGTTATTATCAAATCCAAGAGGATAAAAGAGGTTTTTCCCTTGCATACGCTCATAGCGCGCAATCATATCCGCCTGTGTGAAGCCCGAAATATGCCCAATATGAAGTTTTCCGCTGACCGTTGGAGGTGGCGTGTCAATGGAAAAAGTTGGCTTATTAGATTTTGGGTCGAATTTATATATTCCATTCTCCTGCCAATATTTTTGCCACTTTGCTTCTTTTTCTTGAATGTTGTATTTTTTATCTAACATATCATCCCTCTATAAACATAATTTTACTTAATAATGGATTTGAATTTATGCTGTTTGCGCGCAAATAACCATAAAATTTAAGCACATTTATAATCGTCTATCAAATTTATGCCACGCTCATATAACCTTACGAATATATGCTGTTTGGATGTATAAAAAGCAACAAATTTTGCACATTTATAATCGTCTAGTGAATTTATGTTATATTCGCACAACCTTGCAAATTTACGCTGTTTAACGCATAAATACCTTTTAAGTATAAAATAAATATAAAAATAAATCAAGTAATTTAAACTAAAAAAGACTAATCTTAAACGATTAATCTCTTTTAAAATATGAGTAAAAGGCGACAAGTTCGCGCGGTTCTCAACATAACAAATAAGTTTTAAAAACTATTTTACTTTTTCCATGTATGAGCCGTCACGCGTGTCAACACGAATAACATCGCCAATGTTGACAAAAAGTGGAACATTGATGGTGTAACCAGTGATAAGTTTCGCTGGCTTTTTGGATGCCTTTGAGGTGTCGCCTTGAATGCCCGGCTCGGTGTCAACCACTTCAAGTTCAACAAATGTTGGAGGATAAACTGCGAAAGGCACGCCCTTATACATATACATTGTTGTGTTCATATTTTCGGTGACGAAGTTGAGAACATCTGCAACAACATCCTTATTAAGTGGCATTTGCTCGTAAGTTTCATTGTCCATAAAATAGTATAAATCGCCGTCATTATAAAGATAAAGCATATCTTTTTTCTCAATCACTGCCTCTTGGAATTTATCACTTGGGTTGAAAGTGTCCTCCCTAACCTGCCCTGTCATCACGTTTTTAATCTTTGCTCTAACAAATGGCGAGCCTTTGCCTGGCTTTACGTGCAAAAAGTCAACGACGTTATAAACTGCTCCGTCCATTTCAAAAGTTGTTCCTTTTCTAAAATCTCCTGCTGATACCATAATTTTCTCCTATTTAATTTTGTTTGATGTGGTGAGTTTGATTTCTCAGTTTGTTAAAAGTTGTTTTCAAAATTCTTTTCCTATCTTAAAATAATCGCAAAAATCAAATTTGACGCTTTTTAGGCCCATCTCACTATGCGATAAAACGCAATAAAACCCACCAATATCCTCTATGATTATATCATATTCATTTTCTATTTGCAAGCATTTTAAGGTAAATATCTTTCATCGTTTTGCTGTCTTCCGCCATTGTGCCAGATGACTCGCAAATTACGTGACAAGAGAGGTCGTAATCAATTAGAACCTCCACCAAATCCTCAAAATTTGGACCATACACCTCGTCGCTAAATGTGAGGTGGCGAATTTCCCCCTTTTCGCCGTATTGAATTTTGGAAAAATGGATGTGCGCCTCTTTCGTTCTGTCGCCTAACTTTTCAAAGGAGTAGTCAAAAATGCGCTTGTAATCGTCGGGCGATTTCAGCGAGCCTTGCGTGAGCGCGTTAATATGCCCAAAATCAAAGGTCGGCAAAAGACGCGAAGAGATTGTGCAAAGGTCGATTATCTCTTTATACGTGCCAATTTGCATCGTTTTCCCCATTGTTTCAGGGCAAAGATAAAGGTCGCCAAGTTCCTCTTCAAGTTTCGGCATTGTTTCACTGAGCCTTGCCGTCATAAGCGCCACCGCCTCGTCTCTTTTAAGTTTTCCGCAGGAAGCAGGATGAAACACCATTCTCTTCGCGCCAAAAAGTTTTAAAAATTTTATTCCCGTTGTGAGGTAGCCAACACTTTTAAGATACATATCTTCGTCAGGATTGGCAAAATTAATAAAATACGGCGCGTGGACTGACATTTCAATGTTGTATTTTTTAAATTCCTCGCCGATTTTTTTCGCCGTTTCGCTGTTCATTCGATAGCCCTGCCCGAAACTATACTCAAAAATATCTAACCCACGCTCGCTAATCCATTTTGGCGTTTCCATTGTTGACGAATGTCCTTCGTCGAAAAACGACTGACTGTTACCCGCAGGTCCAAACAAAATTTTAGACATATTTATCTCCTACCATTAAATTTTTATTTTTTTAATTTAATTGAATTTTGTAATTATCTTCAATTCTTTAATTCAATTTTATAGTTAGTCAATTTTGTAATTTGTTTTTAATTTCATAATTAGTTTTTAATTTCATTTTTTCAATTCCATAATTCAATTTGTAATCAGCTTTCAATTTTGTAATTATCATAAATTCTATTAATTTTCAATTCATTTAGTCTTAATTTCATTTAGTTTAAGTTCTATGATTGTTTTTTAATTTATGATTAATTTTATATATTGTAGTTGACTATTCATCAAAATTAAAAGAGCCTTAGCGTTAATTTTAGACTGTTACGATAACACTCTCCTATTCCTAAAAAGGTAGAAGAATTATAAAGTTTATACTTTCCATCCAACACCTCTTTTCGTAGCGTTTGCCCATTTTCAATCCTAAAAAATTCATCATCGCTTAGTTCTAATTTTTCATAGTTAAAAACGCAATCAGCGGAAATTAGTTTAAATTTTCCGTCTTTAAGTTCTTCTAATGTTACGGCGTCTTTAAGATAGAAGCCACCGCATCTTGTGCGTAGTATGCATTGCATACTACCATATGTGCCGAGGTGGTATGCAAGGTCACGCGCAATACTTCTAATATATGTGCCACTCGAACAAGAGATTTCAAAACGATATGTATTTTCACCTACCTTGCCTAGAATTTTGAAGGAAGTTATTTCAACTTCCTTTGGCGACAAATTCACCTCCTGCCCCTTTCGCGCTTCAACATATGCTACTTTCCCTCCCACTTTTTTGGCGGAATATATAGGTGGCATTTGCTCATATTTTCCTATCATACTTTTGACAGCCCCTTCTAGTTCTGCTTCGGTAAAATTAACCTCCTTAGCTTTTACTATCTTCCCTGAGGTATCCAAAGTGTCAGTTTCATAGCCAAAAACAAAATTGGCTTCATAGGTTTTATCTTTTTTAAGAAAATAATTAAAAAGCTTTGTGGCGCTATTCACGGTTATAGGAAGTAGCCCCTCGCCTTCAAGGTCAAGCGTGCCAAGATGACCACACTTTTTTGCGTGAAGCGTGGCTTTAACAATATTTACAACCTTATTCGAGGATATTCCTTTTGGCTTATTTATTAAAACTATTCCACTTTCAAGCATTAAAATTCCTCACATACTGCTTTCAATTTATTCGCAACATACTTCTTATCGCCCGTTAGATAGAAGCCCGACGCATCTTTATGTCCGCCACCGCCATATTTAAAGGCAACCTTTAAAAGGTCAACGCCGTTTTTTGAGCGCATACTAACCTTAAACTTGTTTTCGCTAATCTCATACGCAATCATAGCAACGCTGAACTCAACAAGTTGATTGATGTCAGAAACAAACATCTTCACGTCCTCAACATTAGAGGATAGTTTTTCTAAATCTTTTTGTGAAATCGCCACATAGCAAACCTTTCCACTTGCTTTGAGATTGGAAAAGAGATAATCTCTAAGTCTAACATTCGACATCGTCATTGAGCGATAAACAACATCATAAACCTTTTGACAGTCTGCGCCTAGTTTTAAAAGTTTTGAAGCGGTAGAAAAAACGCTGGCGTCGGTGTTGGTATGCAAAAACCTATTCGTGTCACCCACAATACCCGCAAAAACATATGTCGCATATTCGGCAGTTATTTTAAGGTTAAGTTTTTCTAACAATTCGAAAACAACAAGAGAGGCAGAGCATTTTTTAGGGTAAACATAATAATCTGCACCCTCCAACGCAACATTTAACTCGTGGTGGTCAATAAATAATATCTTTTTTCCGCTGATGTCTGCCTGAAATTTTTTGTCGATACGGCTTATTTCGTTGCAGTCGACAACAAGCACAAGGTCATATTTTCTTTTGTCGAAGTCATGTTTAAAGTAAGTTTCAGGAAAAATCCTCAAAAAGGAGAGATTTTTCATAAACTCCGCAAACACATCGCACTTTACGCCCAAACTTTCGCACAAAAATTTCGCGCCAAGCATCGCACCGAAACTATCTAAATCTGGATGCATATGCCCAAAGATTGCCACCCTCTTCGCGGATTTTAGCCTTGCCGAAACATCATTCGCCGTCATTTTCTTCCCCCTTTGGAATATTCAAGTTTTTCAAAATTTCTTCCACGCGCATAGTGCTTATTGCACCTTTATCGACCTCAAATTTTAGCTTTGGCATATATGGCATATCAAGCATTTTGCCAAGCTCCTTTTTAATATACCCCTCAGACTTTTGCAAAATATTTGTAACTTGCTCAATATCTTTAACATCAAGCACGCTAATTTTTACTTTACAAAACTTAAAATCAGGGCTAACTTTAACCTCTGTCACACTTATAATCTTGTTAAGCCTAGGGTCATTCATCTTTTCCTGTATGATTTCTATTAAACATTTTTGAATTTCGCTGTTAGCGCGTTCTTGCCTATTTGACATATTACCTCCAAAATATTATCATTGACTTATAAATAGTTTAAAGCGAAGAATGATAAAACTTTATACTATAAAAGTTTTAATAAGATTGAATTAAATCTCTCAAAGCTTTGGCTAGCTAGCATATTCTTTCGCTGTATCTATTATATAAAATTTCTTCAAAAAAACAAAGGAAATTAAACAAAAAAGAGATTAATCTCTCTTAACCTCTTCTTTGATATAATATTCCACCATGTCGCCTTCTTGAAAATCAATGTTGTCTTTAAATTTGACACCACACTCAAAGCCTTTTGCAACTTCTGCTTTTTCATCTTTGACGATTTTAAGAGATTCAACCGTTGTTTCGGCGACAATATCATTTCCACGCTTGATTTTTGCGATAGAATTACGCTGAATTTTGCCGTCTGTAACATAGCTTCCTGCAATTTTGCCAGCACTTGAAAGTTTAAACACCGCGCGAATTTCCGCACTACCGATGTATTTTTCTTCATATTTTGTTGTCATCATGCCCTTTGAAAGGCGTGTGATTTCATCAATTGCTTCATAAATAATGCGTGTTTCAAAAACTGTAACTTTGAGAGATTCCGCCATTTGCATGATTTTTGATGGTGTTTTTATGTTAAAGGCAATTACAATTGCGCCTGTTGTTTGAGCCAAAATTAAGTCGCTTTCTGTGATTGCTCCCGCTCCGCTATGAATTGTGACAACCTTTACCTCTTCGTTTCTAATAGCCTCTAACGAGCCTCGCAATGCTTCAACAGAGCCCTGTGTGTCTGCCTTTATTATGATGTTTAAGTTCTTTAAGCTTCCTTCGTGTATTCTTGACATAAAGTCATCGGCACTGACACCAGAAGTTTGTTTTGCACGCTCTGCTTTAAGCTTGTTAATTCTTTCGTTAATAACCTGTTTAGATAAGATATCTTCAACGGCATACACTTGGTCGCCAGACGAAGGAACATCATTGAAGCCCATGACAGCAACAGGAGTTGAAGGTGGAGCTTTTTTAACCTGCTTGCCGTTTTCGTCAAACATCGCTTTGACCTTACCATAAGTTATACCGCTTATAATGGAATCACCAACTTTGAGCGTGCCATTTTTAACAAGCACAGTTGCCACAGGACCGCGCGATTTATCAAGTTCCGCTTCGATAACAACACCCGTTGCTTTGCGATTAGGATTAGCTTTTAAATTTTCCATTTCGGCAACCAAAAGTATCATTTTTTTAAGTTCATCAAGTCCCATACCTGTTTTAGCTGAAATAGGAATACATATTGCATCGCCACCCCATTTTTCAGGCAAAATACCATGTTCAGTCAACTGTTGCATGACTCGGTCAGGATTAGCACCCACTTTATCCATTTTGTTTATTGCCACAATCATAGGAACTTTTGCCGCCTTAATGTGGTTTATAGCTTCCACAGTTTGAGGCATAATTCCGTCATCCGCAGCGACCACCAAAATGGCAATATCAGTTACCTCAGCTCCGCGCGCACGCATCTTTGTGAAGGCTGCGTGACCTGGCGTGTCGATAAAGGTGATTTTTTCGTTATTAAAGGTGATTTGATAAGCGCCTATTTTTTGTGTTATTCCGCCTGCTTCGCCAAGAACCACATTGCTTTTTCTAAATGCATCAAGAAGAGATGTCTTGCCATGGTCAACATGTCCCATAACTGTGACAACAGGTGGACGCTTAACCATATTCTTATCATCGTCATCGCTTGAAATATCAATGAGCTTTTCTTCGTAAGATTTGTCTAGCTTCAATTCTAATGTTATGCCGAAATCAGAACAAATGAGTTCTGCTGTGTCAAAGTCAACAGTGCTGTTAATTGTCGCCATAATGCCTAGAAGCATGCACTTTTTAACCAATTCTGAAACAGGTTTGCCTATCTTTTCGCTTAAATCTTTTATTGTTATCTCTCTTGAAGTTAAAACAGCATGAGTTACTTTTGGAGCAATAACTGTTTGCACCTCTTTTTTCTTCTTTATAAGCTTTCGTGAACCCATGATTGTTTCTTCAAAGCCGTTCTCATCATCAAGCACATAGATATTGTTATCTTTTCCAGCATAACGCTCCATATTTTTCTGCTTTTGATTTTGCTTTTTGGTTTCCTCAACATTTCTACGCTTGTTCTTGTTGCCAAAATTGCGCTCTGGTTGAGCTAAAACAGCACTGCTTTCGGTTGGAGCAAAACTTTTATAGTTATTTGCTTTGGTGGAAACAAAAGATTTGTTGCCATTCTTTTGCTGTGCGTTTTTGTTAAAAGGAGGTTTGTTTTGAGGCTTTGTTGAAAAATTCCTATTTTGAAACTTATCCTTGTCAGACTTATTGTCAAATTTTCTGAAATTATTTTTATTTTCGCCTTGCTTAAACTCCTTTTTCTCTTCAACAGGCTTTGAAATAGTTGAGACAGAGGGAATTTCCTTTTGCTTTTCTTCAACGATATTAGCTTTTAAAGCCTCCTCAGCCTTTACCTTCTCTTCCTCTCTCAGCTTTGCCTGCAAAATCTGTTTTTTCTCTTGCAATTTTTTAGAAAAAGCATCAAGTTCAAGCTTAGAATTCTTGATAGACAATAATAAATTCTGCAAAGAGCCATCTCTTTGTAAATTGTTTATTGTTTTAAGTCCGTTTAATTGATTTGCCAAATTACTCTCCTTTTATCATTTTTAATATTTCATCACTTAGTGCCTTGTTTTTTATTGCCACCGCCTTGCAATTTTCTATACCTATCATATTTGCAAGCCCCTCAACTTCCAAAAATGGAATGTTTCGCGAAGCTAACAAATAATTTATCTCTCGTTTAAGAGAATTGCCACTAGATTTATCAATTAGTATAAGATACATTTTATGCGGATTATTTTTAATATTTTCACCGCCAATAATGAGATATCCCGCCTTTCGGCAAATGTTGATAATTCCGTTAAGAGTTTTCAATTTCCTCTCCAAGTTTTTCATATATTTCAAGTGGTATTTCACACTTAAATGCGCGATTTAGCGCCCTAGTCTTTTTAAGTTTATCAAAACAATCTTTTGCCTTGCAGACATAAGCACCTCTGCCGTTAGCCTTGCCCGTTTTGTCTAAGAAGATTTCGCCATTTTTGTTTCTAACCACTCTGACAAGTTCCTTTTTGTCACTTCTATCACGGCAGACAATACACATCCTTAATCTTTCCTGCATCAGTTTTCCTCATCTCCATTGATTTCTTCAAGGTCATCAAGGTCGCTCATAGTATTGAAAGAATCCTCGTCAGAAAGCTCAGTAAGTTCATATTCAGGCTCTTTTTCGTCCTTAACAGGTTTAACATAGCTTTCAGGTTTAACATCTATCTTCCAACCGGTGAGTTTCGCTGCAAGTCTAACATTTTGCCCGCCCTTGCCGATTGCTAAGGAAAGCTTGTCGTCAGGAACTATGACCTGACTCATATTAAGGCTGTCATTTGTTTCAACTGAAAGCACTTTTGCAGGACTTAATGCTCTTGCGATATATTCAAGAGGGTCATTAGAATATTCGACTAAATCAATCTTTTCGCCGTTTAATTCGTTAACGATAGTGTTAATTCTTGAACCTCTATTTCCCACACAAGCACCAACTGCGTCCACATTTGGCTTATCGCAAAAAACTGCCACCTTAGTTCTATTGCCGGCATCGCGTGCGATGTTTTTTATAACTACCTCACCGCTGGCAATCTCTGGAATTTCAAGTTCAAACAACTTTCTGACAAAGCCTATATTGCTTCTTGAAACTTGAATTTGAGGACCATGAAAAGATTCTTTAATCTTTTTAACATAAACTTTCACTCTGTCGCCAACTTGAAATTTGTCGCCAGGAATTTGGTCCTGTTTCATGAGGGCGCCTTCTGTGTTCGTGCCTGGAATGCTTACAAAAACATTATCACCATCTATACGCTTAACAATAGTCGTTAAAAGTTCATCCTCTTTTTCAGATAGTTCGCTTACGGCCTGTTGTTTTTCAAGCTCTTTAAGTTTTTGCATAACAACTTGCTTCGCCGTTTGAGCTGCAATTCTTCCAAAATCCTTAGTGGTTTCTTCAACTGCAACGATGTCGCCAACTTTATATGACTTTTTTGAGAGTCTTGCTTCTTCAAGAGAGATTTCTTTGTCCTCATCTTCAACATTATCTACAACAGTCTTATAGGAATAAATCCTAATAGTGTTGCGTTCTGGATATAATTTAACCATAGCACTTTTAGCTTCGCCATACATCTTTTTGTAAGCAGATGTGAGAGCTGTTTCAAGCGTTTGAATAAAAGTGTCTTTATCTATATTTCTCTCCTGTTCTAATTCCTCTAATGCCTTAAAAAAATCTTTATTTACCATTATTTTCTCCTTATTTTTCCTTAAAATTTAATGACGAGTTTCAAGCCAGCAATCTTATCTCTATCGAACACCTTTTCCTCGTCACCAATCTTTATCGTGACCGTTTTTTCATCAAAATTCACAAGCGTGCCTTCGAAATTCTTTTTTCCGTCAAGCTTCGAAAAGAGCGTTAGCGAAACATCCTTATCAAGAGTTCGTCTTAAATCTCTGTCTGTTTTAAGTTGTCTATCAAGTCCTGGGCTTGAAACAACCAAAGTGTAAGGTTCGTCACCCGTTGGATTGAGCTCGTCAATTATCGGGTCAATCGCCTTGTTCACTTTTTCACAATCGTCAATAGTCACACCTTCTTCTTTATCAATTGTGAAAATTAAACTCATGCCGTCAAACTCTTTTTTGTATTCCACATCCACGAGTTCATAGCCCATTTCTTCGATTACAGGTCTAAGCTTCGCCTCGCTTGTTTCTTTGACTTTTGCCATATTTTCCTCCTATTAACACAAAGAGTGAGCAAACATTGCCCACTCCCTGCCACAAGATAAGATTATTATAACCGATAAATTTAAAAAAAGCAAGATTTTTTTAACATATTTTCAAAAAATCTATAAATTATTTTAAAATGAATAACATATTAAGCCAATTTAGCTAAATTTAAATATGTTTACTGCAATTATTTTCTAGTTTTAACACTGCCACAAGTAAATGTGACTTTACATCTTTCTGCCTGCTTCGTTTAATTTTAAAAGCACCTGAGCGGTTGCAAAAGCGTCATTCCACGCCCTGTGCGCTCCTTTAAGCTCAATACCTAATGCTTTTGTCACCGTTCCTAAATTAAACCTTGAAATTTTCAAACGCGACACTCTTGCCTCGTTCAAGGTGTCTATAATGTCGTTATTAAATTCTAAATTTTGATAACCGCCAAAACGCCTAATAAACTTAATGTCGAAGTTGATTATATTATGCCCACAAAGCACACAGCCCTTAGAAAATTCAAAAAATTGCCTAATAACATCCTCAATCTCTGGTGCATCTTCCACCATTTCGTTCGTTATATGCGTAAGTTCCATAACCTCAAACGGAATTTCAATAGTAGGCTTCACAAAAGTTGAAAATTTTTCGATAATATTCCCTTTTTCAATCTTTACTGCGCCAAGCTCGATAATTTGGTCGATTTCAGGATTTAGCCCTGTTGTTTCAATATCAAACACCACAATATTATTGTCCATAACCTTATGGTTGTATTTCTCCACCTCTCCAAACATATTATCTTGTTCAAGCGCTCCAAGCCTCTCTATCTCCACTTCTTTAATTTGTCCATGAGGTTTTTCGACCTCCTTCTGTTCAGTTTCGCTTGCAAGAGCGAGTTTATCAATATATAGCGTCAACTTGCCGTTTAGCCCAAGCTTCACATCGCCATGTAGTAGCAAAAACATATGCTCCTCTAAGGCATCCATAATCGCTTCATTTTTCTTCGGACAAAAATATATACAATCAATTTTCCCTTTGCCGTCAAACAAGTTAAATTTAAAATACGCCTTTTGCTGACCTGCACGCGCGCCTTTTTTTATAACAAAGTCTTTACGCTCAAAGTTTTCAATATAACCAGCAAGTATCACCGAAGATTTAGGATATTGTATGTTTGAAATAAACTCAGGTTTCGGCGGTATATCTTTTCCAATCACTTCTTTAATGACTAAAACATCATATCTCTGAGTTCTATGCGTGGTTGTTTTAACTTCAATATTATCAATATCGACTTCGTCAACCTTATCATCAAGCAAGTTTAAATTTATGTTGAAGTTAATCAAAAAACTTTCTTTTAGTGCCTTTGCAATATACACCGAAGCCTTGTTGTCGGCAAAAAATTGAGCTAGACGCGGACTGACATCAAAGGTGATTGTTGCGTCAATGTTTGTTATCTCCACCTTGATATCTTCATCATGAATGTATGTTTTTAACAATTTGAATTTATCTTCAAGAATATTAAAAAGCGCCTTTATTATGAGTTTTTCTTCAACATATACTTTAAGGAATTTAACTTTAAGATGTAAGTAAGACAAAGAAAGCTTCTCTTCTGCAAATTTTATTATTTCCTCTTTTTCAACATCGGTAAGTGTTTCATCAGTGGATGGATAAAGGAAAGTCACTGTGCAAGTGTCCTTATCTACAACAACATTTTTTAGATATAAGTTAGAAAATCTTTCTCCAAACTTTTTATTAAATTCTTGTTCAAAATTCATGTTATCATTTTATAAAATATGACATAATTTGTCAAGTTGTTTTTATAGAATGAGAACGGGATTGTTGTCAACAATATTCTTTGTCACTCCGTCTCCGTCGGCTTTTTTGTTGGTTAAAATATAGCTATCATAAAACTCATAAAAAGGCGAAATTTTTTCCGGAACATTTTCATATAGCTTAATTCCCGGAGTAATACCTAATTTACTCGACCAGCCATATTCGTCCAGCTTGATAAAGTGGATATCTTTATATTTTTCGTCAATATAAAGCGCCACCACCGTTTGGTTGCGTTTAAGTATTCCTCGACTTAAACTACTCACCTTGATACCCGCCTGTTCGACAAAAGAAAATAACTCTTCTGAAACCTCTCTTTTCGTTTCGTTTTTATATTTATAAAAATTTCTTAGTGCATAATAGTCTGTCATGTTGAAATTCAGATTGTCAAGTTGTTTGTTGGTTAAATTAAAGCATGCATGCCCAAAGCAATTTATTATATAAGCCACATTATAACCATTGTTCAAAACATAACTATAATGCTCACAGCCTCTTGTCCACGCGTAGCCGTGCGAAAACACTTCTTTAAGCTTTAAAATCGTTTTTCTTTCCATTTCGTCCTTTTTCGCAAATTATAAACAAAAATATCTATTTTGTCAATATAAAAAACTCTAATGTTTTTCGACATAGAGTTTTTCTAAATATTTTTATCTACCTTTAAAGTAAAAAATGCAGTATATCTACAATGACGACAAAGGCAAAGAGAATGCAAATGCCGACAAAGTGAATAGTATTTTCCACTTTTCGATTGATTGGCTTTCCTCGTATCCATTCAATGACTGTGAAAAGAACATGCGCCCCGTCAAGCGCTGGAAACGGCAACAGGTTAAATATGGCAAGATTGGCAGATATTAGTGGTATAAAGATTAAAAGATTTGCAGGGTTTATTGCAGTGTATTCTGCCATTGTGGCAATGGTTGTTATCGTTCCGCCCATTTCAGTGATAGGAATTTGGAAAGTTATAAGCATCCATAAACTTTTAAGCACCACCCACGCAAAGCCGAAAGCCATAGAAAACGAACGCCCTAAGCCCTCAAAGAAGCCATATTTATAAGCCTGTGTGCAAACTTTGTCCTCTGTGCTTTCTAGCCCCATAAGATAAACATAACTTGTCTTAACCTCGCCTGTGTCACTGTCAGTTTCCGTCACAACTTCTTGGATTATCTTAACATTTTCTAAAACAATACTCTCTCCGTCACGGCGAACGGTCATATCAAAAACATAATCTCCGCCCGCATAGTTTTCACTCTCATAAAATTCTTTTGCGGATTCCTTTTGGTTGGAGATAGCTGTGTTAAAATTAACGCCAAAGGCAAAATCAATTTTTTCTCCATTAATGTGAGTAATTACATCGCCCTTTTGAAAAATGCTTTGCCCATTTTCGTCAACATTTATAGTTGAGCTATAATCAATAATCTGCGGAACATCATAACCAACCGCACAAAGAAGAATCCAAGAAAAGAGGATGGCAGTTATGAAATTCATGGTAACACCAGCCAAAAAGACGATTATTCGTTTCCATGGCTTTTGACTGTTAAAAGGCACGCCGTCGTTTTGCTTGACATCCACAATGTTTTTATTGTCATCAAGTTTTTCTGCCGTGCCGTCATCTTCCTCGCCATAAAAAGAGCAGTAGCCTCCTAGTGGAAAAATGCGAAGAGAAAACTTTTCGCCTGTTTTTTTTGAGGTATGAGAAAAGATAGCCTTTCCAAACCCGATTGAAAATTCAGTTATCTTAAATTTCAAAATTTTTCCTGCGATGTAGTGTCCAAGCTCATGAACCATAACCATGAATAGAAGAACCACAATCGCAAGTAATACATATAAAAATGTCGTCATTATCTTACTCCTATTATTTCATGAGTTTCTAAAAAATCATTCGTAGATAAAATTTGAAGATTATAAAAGGAAAATTATAGAGCAAAAATCCAAAATGCAAGCATGATGTAAGGCGCAATAAAGATATATGAATCTATTCTGTCAAGTATTCCGCCATGGCCCGGAACTAACCTTCCGCTGTCTTTTACTCCTGAGTGGCGTTTTAAAATACTTTCAAACAAATCGCCTGCAACCGCTATGCCCACTCCTATAAGGATGATGATAAGATATGCCCAAATTGGAAAACTTGACCACATAAAATCAAAGCCATTGATATTAGCAAAAATGAGCCAAACCGCTGACATAAGAAGAAGTGTCCAAACAGCACCGCCAACCGTGCCAGATATTGTCTTTCCCGGACTTATTCTTGGACATAACTTCTTTCCGCCAATAAGAGAACCTGTAAGCATAGCAAAGGTATCTGACAACATTGGAATTAAAATTGCGGTCATTAAAATGAAGATAGAAAAATCAACAGACACATCGGCAAATTTCGAAAGTGGCAAATCGCCCATGTGATTCACGAACACCATAAATAGGAAGAAAAATGCTGGATAAACAAAGATGATGAGAGTGTTCAAACATTTTTTAAAAGTAAATTTTGCGACAGACATATTTTTAACATCACGCGTTGTCATCTCTTCAAGCACTTTCTTTTTGCGAATAAGCTGAATTAAGAAAGTTCCCATAAGCACCACAAACATAAGCGCAAAGTCAATAAGAATTGCCCATAAAATCCAGTAAATATCACCAAGAGCGACAGCATAGTGAGCGCAAATTAGGTGACAAGCAAGGATTATCGCTGGAAAAATCACCGATAACATTTGAAAATTATAACGCTTGGTTTTGGAAAGTAGTCTTGACATTTCAAAGGAAGCAATACAAGCAATCACTCCAAAAAACGCGTCAAAGAAATAGTCGCTAACAAAAATTTTAAGCACAAATAAGATTGCTAAAAGTAGCACAATTAGCACTGATGAATAAACTCGTTTTTTCATTAATTCCCTCCGAATCTTCTGTTTCTTTTTGAATAAATTTTTAATGCCTTTTCGAGGCGTTTTTTGTTAAAATCTGGCCAATAGTATTTAGGAAAATACATCTCACTGTAAGCAAGTTGAAATAGCATAAAATTCGAAATTCTCTGCTCTCTGCTTGTTCTTATAAGGAAATCGATATCTGGCGCAGGATAGGACAATAAGTTTTTAGCTATATCTTCTTCCGTAACACTCTTATAGTTTTTCTTTAACAGTTTGTTAACTGCCTGCACAATATCATCCCTTCCACCATAGTTTAAAGCAAGAAGCACAGTAAGTCCACTATTATTTTTGCTATTTTCCTGAACTTTTATAAGTTTTTCTTGCATTGCCACCGGAAAACATGATATGTCACCCATGACCACAAATTTTATGTTGAGATTATGAAATTCCTGCTCGTGACGCTCAAACATCTCTTCAACAAGTTGAAAGATTGCATCAATTTCCTTTTGTTCTCTATTCCAATTTTCCGTTGAAAATGCAAAAAATGAAGCATATTTAATATCATTAATCTTGCTTAACTCTTTAATTACATTGACAAGCACCTCGGCGCCTTTTTTGTGTCCTAGCATTTTGCTAAGCCCACGCCTTACAGCCCAACGCCTATTGCCGTCCATGATAAAAGCGATATGAGTAGGTAATTTTTTCATATAACTCCAAATTAAACTTTCATAACCTCGTCTTCTTTTTCAGTTGCCAAATTATCAGCAAGAGCCGTATATTTGTCTATCATCTTTTGAACATCCTTTTCACAGCCCGAAAGTTCGTCCTCAGATAACGCGTTGTCTTTTTTCAAATCTTTAAGCATATCAAGGCTATCGCGTCTAGCATTACGCATTGCAATTTTTGTTTCTTCACATATCTTTTTGACATTCTTACAAATTTCTTTTCTGCGTTCTTCGGTCAGTGTTGGAAAAACAAGTCTTATTGTTTTGCCGTCATCTGTTGGTGATATGCCAATATCCGCCTGATTGATAGCTTTCATAACATTCTTTATTTGGCTCACATCCCAAATATTGATGTTTAAAATCCTAGCTTCCGAAACCGAAATAGTTCCCATTTGGTTGATAGGAGTCATAACACCATAATATTCCACCATAACTTTGTCTAAGATATGAGGATTAGCGCGACCCGCTCTTATTAAAAGATATTCATCTTGTTGATGAGAATATGCTTTTTCTAAGTCGTTTTTAAGTGATGAAAAAATTTCATCCACCATCTCATTCATATAAATCTCCTTAAAACAAGTCTATTATAATATAAAAGAAAAATATTTGCAAACAAAATGCTTAAATTTTGGAAATATCTATTTGAAATAGTTTATATGACAATATAAGCCTATACTTCTCATAACATCCTATTATTTTCTTTCTCTATATAGCTATCAAAAGTATTAAATCTAGCTTGCACTTTTTTCAATATACTCAAAGCTTGATATTTGTCATTTGCTCCGTCTTTGTAATCATATATAGATAGTTGCTTTGTTTCGACTTCTTTTTCAAGCGCTTTCACCACTTCTTGTAAATCTTTTTTAAACTCCTCGCGCCTTAAAACAGGATTGTTATTTTTTGATAACTTATTCTCAGTGTTTTCTTTAAAAGTGCGATATAAAGCATCGACACTATCATAGCGTTTTTTTGCATCATCCACCCCGTTTTCATAAAGAGTGTCTATTTCCTTTTTTGCATCATCGACCTTTGTCATAAACAATTTCATAGCCTCGTCAAAGTCAACTTTTATATATTTTTCTTCATATTGAAAATAGACACCAAGAAAACTAAGAGCATTCTCCTCTATCTCCTTAGCAAAAGGTAAAACATTGCCATTTCTATTCAAAACTTTTTTAAGTATATCGATATATGAGGTTGCCTTGTTGATATGAGAACAAATAATTTCCAAATTATAATTTTCGCACAAAAGGTCGTTAAGATAGTTGAATTTTTCGTCAGGATTATTTGAAAATACCTCGTAAAACTTATGAGCAATCATAGATTTTGTCATATTGTAGAGTTTTATACGGAATAAAATCTTGTCTGTTCTAAGTTTTTCTAATATTTCATCATCGGTATATTTATCGAAATAAGAATAGATAGCATCACCCTTTTCGACAAATCTTTGCATTAAATTAGTTTTATCTTGAATATCACAATTTTTGACTTTATCTAAAAAACCTTTAAGCCTTTTATAATCAATAGAATATACCAATTTTGAATTTTTTAGATAGTTAAAAGTGTTCAAAGGATATTTCTCCTTGCTAGGAGCATCCAGAAAATAAATAAGCGTCTTTATCACTTTCTCATAATTCTCATGTTTAAAAAATGTATCGCTGGAAATTTTGTTTATGGTAGAGATACTTGTAGGGTTATCAAATATAGAATAAATAACACTTGCCACCTTGTCATTGCTTGCAATGGTGGTTAAAAAGTTATATAATGCCCTCTCCTTACTTTTCATACCCTCCACATTGATAGCAAGAGAAGAGGAATTATTCTTAATCCAGCTGTTTAAAATATCTTCTACACATCTTTTGTCGTTGTTTTTAACTTTATAAATTTCAGCTTTCTTTTTTAGATAATTAAAAGCACTTTCAATTTGTGAACAAGAATATAAAGTAGGATTGTTTCTCAAAATCTCCTTTACTTCTATATTATTAAATATGCTTGCCGAATTATAGCTTAATCGCCTAATCGCACGGTAGTTTTTTTCAATCTTCTCTATATCAACTTTGTAAGAAAGAGAAGAACAGCGCTCATACATTTTAGCAACTTTGGCTTTATCTATGCCTAATTGCTCCTCAATTGCGTTTGAAACCACTTCAAAATTGCTAGTTTCATGCTTGTAAATGCTATATTTCCCTTCTCTATTATAGAATAGATGAGCTTTTGAAATGACGGTGGAATAAAAAATCTTGTATGGATTAATGCCATAACTGCTTGTCATGGCAAAGAATTCAGTCAGCCTATACCTCGTATCTTGCGGAGTTTCATAAAGGCGAAATGTAGAATAATTTAAACCATCAAACGCCACCCTGCCTATCTTTCTTTGTAAATCAACAGGCGTATCTTCAAGGTATCTAGAAAAATAAGGTTCAGCCGAAATTAAAATAGAATACAAATAACTTTCGCTAAAATCTTTTTTCTTCTTAGCCTTCATAAGTGCGCTTTCTATTTCATCCTCGCTCATTGCAAAGTATGTTTTAGCCATGCGCACGATTTCGCTTGTGCAGGTTAAGTTATTCATATTCACCTCTTGAAATTATTTTATCATAAAAATAAATTTTGTCAATATGGCTAATAAAAATATCAAACTTTTTTCGATATTTTTATTACAAATTCAGTTTAATTATGAAATAATAACAAAAAGTGCAAAAATAAAAGCGCTTAAAAATAAGCACTTTTAATATTATTCAAGTGAGATGATGTAATAATACACCGGCTGACCGCCATAAGCCACAGTCACTTCGCATTCTGGATATTTTTCAGCAAGCTTCTCTTGTAGTTTATTCGCTTCATCTTCTCTAATATCTTCACCATAGAATAAAGTAATGTTGATAACGCTGTCATTAAACATCGTTTCGATAAGTTTTTCTGTTGTGTCGCTCACTAAGTTGCCTTTCGCTAGGATTGCCTTATCATCAAGTCCAATAATCTCTCCCTTTCGAAGGTCAAAACCATCGACATGAGTGTCGCGAACTGCATAAGTCACCTGTCCAGAGCGGACAGACTTTATCGCGTCAAGCATAGCCGTCTTGTTTTCTTCAACACTGGCCTCAGGATTGAAAGCGATAGCTGCGGAAATTCCTTCTGGAACGCTTTTGGTTGGAATGATGACTAAATTTTTATTTGTCACATCGTTTGCTTGTTCTGCTGCTAAAACGATATTCTTATTATTAGGAAAAACAAAAACGGTTCTTGCAGGCACTTTGTCGGCAGCGGTAGCAATGTCCTCAGCACTTGGGTTCATTGTCTGTCCGCCAACGATAATCTCATCAACTGTTAAATCTTTAAATATTGATGCAAGACCATCACCAGGAGCAACAGAAATCATACCCATTTCTTTGCTTTCTTCAACAACTTGTGCTTTCTTTTTAAGTTCTCTATTTTGCTCGCGCATGTTTTCGATTTTCAAGTTGAAAAGTTCACCAAGTTCAAGCGCATAGCCGAGAGCTTTGTTAGGTTCGTTTGTATGCACATGCACTTTGACAAGCGATAGGTCACCGATGCAGATGACAGAGTCGCCGATTTCCATAAGTTTTTCTCTTAGCTTATCAATATCTGCTTCTGTCGTCTTTTTGTGCATATGGATAATCATATACTCAGTGCAGTAACCGAATTCAATATCGCCAAGATTATTTATGTCAGCAATCACATCGTCAAGGCTTTGAGGTTGTTTGTCATCTTCAAATGTTATTTCTAAATCTTCATCGCCCATGATGTAGCGATAAAAACCTGTGAAGATAACAAGAATACCTCTACCGCCAGAGTCCACAACTCCCGCCTTTTTAAGCACAGGAAGCATTTCAGGCGTCTGTTTTAAAATTTCTTCACCTGTGTCTATCACTTTCTTTAAGAACACTTCAAAATCTTCATGCTTCTTCGCAAGAGAAACGGCGTTTTCAGCCATAACACGAATGACAGTTAAGATAGTCCCCTCTTTTGGCTTTGTGACAGCTTTGTATGCAATGGTCGCGCCCTCTTGCATAGCCTTTGCAAAATCTTTTGTTGTAATCTCTTTACATCCACTTGTTACAGAACAAAACCCTTTAAAAATCTGAGAAGTAATAACACCGCTATTTCCTCTCGCGCCACGAAGAGCGCCCTTGCTGAAAGCTTCTGAAAGAGAAGAAATATCGTTATTCATGCACTTATTTATCTCTGTCATAGCGGACTTCATCGTTAGAAACATATTTGTTCCTGTGTCTCCATCTGGAACAGGAAAGACATTAAGCGAATCAATATATTCTTTATTTTGCTCTAAAAGGCTAACCCCCGCAAGAACCATCTTACGAAAGGACACACCATTAATCGTTTTCTGCATAATAATTAACTCCTACACTCTAACACCCACAACATGAACATTCACAGTGTCAACAATCATGCCTGTGAAATTTTCAATTGTGTATTTAACTGATTTTTTAAGCGACTCAGCAACCGCAGAAATAGAAACACCATACTTTAAAATGCAGTGTATGTCAATATATATACGGTTGTCGATATGATTTACTGAAACCCCACGAGAATAGGATTCCTTTTTAAAAAACTCACGAGCACTGTCTTTAATACTTTTAGAAACGAGGTCGACAACACCATAGCAATCCATGGCAACAAAACCAGCGACAGTGCGTATCGCCTTGTCGCTAATTGAAATTTTACCATAATAATTATTGGTATCTACTGTCAAAAGTTTCCTCCGAAAAACAATGCAATAATAACATTTGAAATAAAAAATTCAAATCTAGGCTTTGAGGAAGTTTTACAATCCTACACCTAACTATATAATACACCATAATCAAAATTTACGCAAGCAAAATTAAACAAAAAAAATATTTTTTCAAAAATAATTCAAAAACATTTTTTATTTTGCAATATTTGATAAATTTTGTAAATTTTAACCACCTTTAAGTTTGGAATTTTGCGAAAACTCCTTCTTAATTTATATGTTCTTAAAAACCATTTTTATTCATGCGTGTTGAATTTATATTAGAGCCTTTTAGCACTATATCTATTAAAGTTTTATAGCAAAAATAAAAAACAAAATAGAAAAAATAGTTGATTTTTTATTAAAAGTGTGATAAAATAAAGCCCGTAAATAAAAAATAATAAAAGGAGAAGGGAAATGAGTAGAGTTTGCGAAATTTGCGAAAAGGGCAAAATGGACGGAAAAACAGTAAGCCATGCAAATAACAAAGCTCCAAGAAAATATAATGTTAATCTTCAAGAAACAGAAATTAACGGAAAAAGAGTGAGAGCTTGCACAAAATGCATTAAGACTGCAAAGAAAAAAGGTAACTAAAAAATTGAACGACTTATCGTTCAATTTTTTTAATGAAGATAAATTTAATATTAAAAATTTTGACTTGAAATTTAATAAACTCTATCAAATTTAATTGATTTATGGTTACCGTCTATAAAAATAGCAACTTTGCCGGCACTTGATAGTTTGTTATATCTCTCTTTCGCCTAGCACTCCTTCCTTAAAGCCACATGGCGTTTTGCAATCAAACCTATACTTCTCTTTGAAGGTGCATCTTGAAGCGTTAAAGTCTTTAAGTTCGGCATATCTTGGATGATTGCTGGCAAGGAGCGCTTGCTTATATTCCTTTAATGTTTCAAGCGTTTGCTTATTGATTTCAAGTTGTGCGCACGAACAAAGGCGTTCTTGCATTTTCAAAATAAAGTTTCTATATGTCCCCCGCTCTTCGATTTCAAGAAGCATACCTTGCGGAAAGGTGTTATACTGCTTAGCACAATCATTAAGCCATTCTTTGACTAAATTTTCGTCATCTTTAATAATCGGAGGAATAAAAAAGCTTTCGTCTGTAAATTTAAAGCTATAATCAATCGTTCTATGTCTTTGCGCCTGTGCAAGCTCAGCAAATGAACCTTTGTAGCTTGTCGCATACACATCGCCAAAATACTTAACAAGCGGTGTGTTTTCTCTATCTATCAGGCTGAACTCTCTGTTTTTGCCATTTTCTTGTAGACGCTCATCAATGAGATTAAGTTCTCTTAACTTTTCACAGAATTCAGCAAAATGTGGGCGTATCATAATGTCGAAAGCGGTTGGGTTTTCTCTATGTATTTCCTTTTGCATAAAGCCGTATATGTAATTAAGTTGTCTATACGAAGTGGTATATTCAAGCGTAGTCAAGGTAAAAACCGAAATCAAATACCTTGCATTCTCCTGTGCCAAAGTGGTTATCTTTCTTTCAGTAAAGAAATTAGGCGCAACGCCAGCATATCTCGACGTAATTTTGTCCTTAAAAATACCTACCCATTTGTTATAAATTTCCTCTTCCTCGCCTTGAAGTTTCATTTTGGTGTATCTAGCCGAACGCTCGCTTGTGTTATACTCCTTTTCATTATTCAAAAACATAGCAAGTGCCTTAGGAACACCCTCTAAAATCAAAGATATTTCGCCATGCCCATAGACGCTATGATGTCCGCCATTTTTTGTCCTTTCAATCCTTTTTTGCGTTGCCTCGCTTTCTTCGTTCAACAAACTTTCAAAGCCGTTTTTAGAATAGCATATTCCCGCGCTTATACCACCGAACTTATCAAGCTCCTCTTTGTCCGCCTTATAGCCAACCTTAGTTGACGCAACAATATTAACATCCATACTACACCTCCTTATTTAATTTTTTTATGTATATATTGCTTTAAATTTACAAATCTTTAAAATGTTAAAAATAAAGGATAGAAAATCTATCCTTTAAATTACTTAATACCTGCCATTTGCTTAGCAACTTCTTCGGCAAGATTGTCATTTCTCTTTTCAAGTCCTTCACCTAGTTCATAACGAACAAAGCGTCTAACAGAAATCTTTTCGCCAATTTTGAGAGTTGCTTCTGTTAAGATATCTTTAATTGTTTTACTGCTGTCCTTAACGAATGGTTGATTGAGAAGACAAACATCTTCATAATACTTTTTAATTCTTCCTTCAATCATTCTTTCAACAATATTTGCAGGCTTGCCCTCATTAAGCGCTTGCACTTTCAAAATTTCCTTTTCCTTTTCAAGTTCGCTAGGGTCAACTTCCTCTTCACGAACATACTTAGGATTTGCAGCAGCAATTTGCATAGCAATGTCTTTAACCAAAACTTGGAAATCGTCACTCTTTGCAACGAAGTCGGTTTCACAGTTAACTTCAACCAAAACGCCTATCTTTCCGCCCATGTGGATGTAAGAAGCAACAGCGCCTTCGGAAGCTATTCTGTTTTGCTTTTTGTCAACCGCTTTAAGCCCTCTTTCACGAAGAAGAACAATTGCCTTTTCAAAATCTCCATTAGCATCGGTAAGTGCCTTTTTGCACTCCATCATACCAACGCCTGTTTGTTGTCTTAATTTTGCAACATCTTGTGCAGTAAAACTCATAATTATCTCCTTTTTAATTTTAAATTTTTTCTTGAAACGCTAAGTATTTAGATTATTCAGCGTCCTTTTTCTCTTCAACTTTTTCTTCTTTTACTTCTTCTTTCTTTTCTTCAACCTTTTCGGTTTTTTCTACTTTCTTAACTGGTTTCTTCTTAGGTTTTTTGTTTGTCTTTTTAACTTCCTCGCCAGCCTCAGCAAGTTCTAAGCTAGGCTTAGCTTCTGTAAGCAAACTTTCAAGGTCAACCTTTTCGTCATCTTCTTCGTTCTTCTGCATAGAAACGCCCTCTCTTGCCTCGATAACAGCATCTGCAATTGCGCTTGCGATAAGTTTTACGGAACGAATAGCGTCATCATTACCTGGAATTACCACTGTGACATTTGATGGGTCGCAATTTGTATCAACAAGTGAAACTACCGGAATGTTTAAGATGTTTGCTTCATGAACGCAGATTTTTTCGTTTGTTGGGTCAACCACGAAAAGAACGCCTGGAAGCTCGTGCATGTCCTTAATTCCGCCGAGGTTCTTTTCAAGCTTGTCTCTCTCTTGCTTTAAAAGAGCCACCTCTTTCTTTGGAAGAAGGTCAAATTCTCCAACCTTTTCCATTTGATTGAGCTTGTTTAATCTCTCAATTCTGTTTCTAATGGTTTTGAAGTTAGTTAAAGTTCCGCCAAGCCAACGAGTGTTGATGTAGAACATTCCGCATCTCTCAGCTTCTTCCTTAACTGCCTCTTGCGCCTGCTTCTTTGTTCCAACAAAAAGCACGCTTTTTCCAGAAGCTACAACATCGCGAACAAAGCTGTATGCCTTGTCGATTTGCTCCGATGTAAGCTCCAAATTTAAGATGTGAATATCATTTCTTGCTGTGAAGATGTATTCTTTCATCTTAGGGTTCCACTTTCTTGTTTGGTGACCGAAATGAACACCAGCTTCAAGAAGTTGTTTCATTGAAATAACTGACATAATTTTTTACCTCCTAGTTTTTGTCCTTCCCTAAAGTTTTAACTCTTTAAACCAACCCAAGATTACTCTTTTACCTGCAAACAAATTCAAAATTTTAAACATAAAACCAAAGTTTACAAGCGTTCAGGCAACCCGTTTAAAAATTTACTTTAAGTGCTTATTTGTCCAATGACGAGATGATTATAGCATAGTAAAAAAAATTTTGCAAGCGTTTTGCCAAACAAACCAAACAATTTTTGCCAAACAAATTTTGGATGTTTGACTTTTTACGATTTTTAGTAATTTACTTGTATTTTTCTACCACTAGAAAGTGGCACTGCCACCCAAACAAACCAAACAAATTTTGGATGTTTGATGATTTTAAGTAATTTGTTTATATTTTTCTACCACTAGAAAGTGGCTACCTTTTAAAGCATGAAACCACTTATCGCAAAGATGTCATAAATAATTAAACCACTGACAACACCTATGCCAAACTGCAAAAGAAGAATGCCTAAATTTTTAAGGATGTTTTTGTTTCGTGTCATAAGGATGATAAGCCCTACTCCTGCTCCCGTCGATAGACCCGCAACAAGTGCTGGAAAAGATAGCGCGCCGACCGTGAAAAGTTCGACAAGCAAAACCGATGAAGCGCAATTTGGAATAAGCCCTACAACACACGCGATGAGAATTTGAATAATAACATTGTCGGAAAGGATTGTTGTGAAAATATCAAGCGTAAAGTAGTTGATAAGTAAGTTGATAATAAAAGTCGCAACGAAAATGTAAATGGCAATCTCCATCGTATGCTTAAAGGCATCCAAAAAGATGTTGTCGACACAACACTGTTCATCATGGTGGCAATGCTCATCACAAGTATCACTATGAATATGTCCACACTCATGAATGTGATGTTCATGATGTTTTTCGCTTAACTCATGATTTAGAGCATGGTCGTTTTCCGCATGAGAAAATTCCTTTGTTTCGCTGGCGCCTTCGTCCAAATTTTTCGCCGTGGCGTTTGCCACCTTTTTCTTTTTTAATTTAGAGAAAAGTTCGACAATTAAGTCGATACCATAACCCCAAAGGAGCGCCAAAACTATCTTTATGCCGATTAAAAGAAGCATATTCAAAATCTGGCTTGGCGTGGCAATCATAATAGGAATTGCCTCATCACTTGTTGCCACAAACACCGCAACCAGCGTGCCGAGCGTCACCTTTTGCCTTGAATATAGGTCGGCGATAACCGAACTAAATCCACACTGAGGAACACAACCTAAAAAGGAAGCGTAAAGCACGCTCGTCCTTTTCTTTTTGCTGAGAAAGCCAGAAAATTTATGATTATGGTCGTGCGAAAGGTATGAAACAAGAAGATATGCCAAAAAGAGAATAGGCATCATCTTGAAAACATCCACTAACGCATCCAAAATTGCATCATAAAAATTTTCCATACATGAGATTATAACACTTTCAAAAAACTTTGTAAAGCAATTTTTGAGTGCGGATTTCTTGCGAAAAATTTATTTTGTCATGTCGAGCCGTGAGCATAAGCAAACATGTCGAAACATCTCAGACTTGGTTTTACTTGTTCAATGACTACCTTCTCTAAACTCTTCACTTTTTGGTTTTTTCTTTTTGCTTTTTTCTTCCAAACTCTAAATATGAGCCTGTTTTTATGGCTATTTTATCGCAGTTTTCAATAGAATAACTCTTCATAATCGCCTTGCAAAAGATTGTGACGCCTGCAATGATACTGCTCACCAAACATGTCACAAGAAGGTTAAGTTCATCACCTTCAAGGTGCATATTAAGAACCAAACTCACACCGCCTGCTCCGCTCAAAATTCCGCAAATATCCCCCACAACATCACCACCAAAAGAGGCAACTTTATCGGCATTTTTACACAGCGAGAGTGCCATATTGTAACCCTTTTTGTCTTTATATGGCAAGAGTTTATCTTCACTTATCGTTGTGAAGGCAACCGCAATCATATCAAATACCACTGCCACAAAGATGAAAAAGATAATCACAAAGATAGAGAAAAAAGAAGATAATGTCGGCAACAAACTTTGCGACATTAAACTAAAAACAATGGAGAGTGAAAGTGAAAGCACAAAGACTTTAAACGCCCACCGAACCGAACCCTTTTTCATAGAATATTTTATTCAAATAAAAACTTTTTTAGAAGTGAAGGGCAATTTCTCACAAAAAAACTATCTAAATTTATTTTCAATTTACGAAGCGTAGAACTACGTTCGGCAAGCAGTTTCGGAGCAGTTCAATTTATTATTTTTCCACAATTTTTATTATTTATTTTTTCTTTCTCATTTCAAAAATCTTTGATAACTCAAAGATTTTTGTTTATTTCTTCTATCTCATCTTCGATTATCGCTTTAAGTTCGCTTAGAAGATTTTGAAGTGAAATGAAGTTTGTTTCGCCCGTTTCACGCATAGTGACTTCCGCTGTGCCGTTTGCCATGGTTTTAGGGCTTATAACCACACGAATAGGCATACCCATAAGTTCACTGTCGGTGAGTTTGACGCCCGCCGAAACAATGCGGTCATCATATAATACTTCAATGCCTGCCTCTTGCATTTTCTTATAAAGTTCATCAGCCACCGCCGAAATATTTTCATCATCAAGTCGAAGCGGACAGAAATGGACCTGCCATGGAGCGACTGTCATAGGCCAAACAATACCCTTGTCATCACCCTTTTCTTCGATAATGCTGGCAAGCGCTCTTCCTATGCCTATGCCATAGCAACCCATAATAGGTTCCATACTGCTTCCGTCAGGCATACTTACCTTCATGCCCATAGATTTCGTATATTTTGTGCCGAGTTGGAAGATGTTGCCTATCTCAATTCCACGAGTAAGCCTCAATTTTTCCACGCATACAGGACAACAATCGCCCTCTTTCACAAGTGCAATATCGTCAAATACAACATCTTTTAAATCACGCGAAGCACACACATTCTTTAAGTGATAGTCTTCTTTGTTTGCACCCGTCACAAAGTTGTTTAAGTTTTCAAGAGAGTTGTCATAGAAAATAAGAGCATCTTCTGGCACGGTCAAGTTCACACAGCCGATATTGCCTGCCACCAAGCCGAATTTGTCGGTGTCAGCAACTTTAATTTCACTCTTACAAAGCTTTGCAAGTTTCTTTTCGTTAATTTCATAGTCGCCACGAAGAAAGGCGATAACAAGTTTTTCCTCGCTTGTCACATAGCACACGGCTTTAACCGTTTCTTCTTCTTTAATATTAAGATAATGGCAAAGTTCTTCAATCGTCTTAGCGTTACCTGTGAACACCTCTTCAAGTTCTTTCATCTCGCCTTCTAAGTTTGGAGTTTTGACGCCACTTGCGACCTCCATGTTTGCCTTATAACCACACTTATCGCAAAGCACAAGTCTATCTTCACCGCTGTCGGTGACAAGCATAAACTCGTCCGCCACCTTACCGCCCATGATACCACTGTCAGATTTCACAGAGATAAAGTTTTTTAGCCCTATACGCTTGTAAATCCTATTGTAGGCATCATAAACTTTCTTATAATAAACATCCAAATCTTCCTGAGAGGTATGGAAAGAGTATGCGTCCTTCATCAAGAACTCTTTAACGCGAATTAGTCCTCCGCGTGGTCGCGCTTCATCGCGATATTTAGTTTGAATTTGGTAAATCATACAAGGAAGCTCATCATGACTTTTCACGGTGTTCATAACCATATGCACCGACGCCTCTTCATGAGTCATACCTAAAAGCATATCATGACCAGTTCTGTCTTTAAAGCGCAAAAGCTCCTCTTGGATGGTTTGATAGCGTCCTGACATCTCCCAAAGTTCTCTCGGCATTACGACAGGAAAGAGGACCTCTTGACCGCCCACTCTGTTCATCTCTTCACGGATGATATTTTGAATTTTAGCGCTCACTCTCTGTGCTGGTGGAAGCATGGAAAAAATACCCGTGCTAACCTGCTTTATGTAGCCTGCACGAAGAAGCAAAATATGACTTTTAAGTTGTGCTCCATTTGGAACTTCTTTATAGCGTTCTCCAACAAGTTTACTTAATTTCATTCGCTTTCCTCCTCTTGAATTTTATCAAATTCCTTTTTGATTTCAAAGAGTTTTTTAGAAGATTTTGAAAGTTCTTCTTGACAAAATTTAGCCAAAAATAGCGCGCGGTTAAAAAGCTCCTCGCTTTTTGCAAGTGGCAAACTTTCACTATCTAGTTTATTTGTTATCTCTTCTAATTCCTTTATTGCATCTTCATATATAAGTTCTTTTTCCATATTTATCTCCTTAAATCTCACTTTCGTTCAAATATCGTTTTCTTTGTAACGCTAGTCGTTACCTGTCCGTCATAGAAATTGACTTCAAGTGGCATATTTTCCAGCACGCTTTTTGCGTCATTAATTGCCTCTCCGCCTTGTTCCACTTTGGCATAACCTCTTTCTAGTATGCGCTTAGGATTTAAGCCGTCTAGCATACGCTTTCTAACTTCCAAAATATGTTCGTTTTGCATCACAAGTTTTTCAATGATATATGACAACCTGTTTGCATTAAATTTCAAGGGTTCATATTTATCCATAATGTAGTCTTCATAACGCGTTAGAAAATAAGCGGTGTCATCGTTATATTCTTCTAATTTTTCCGAAATATAACTTTCAAGTTGCCTTGATAATTTGTTTAGGATATGCCTATAATTTATTTTTTCCCTTTGTCTATCTTCCGTCAATAGCTCTGCTGCCGCGCTCGGCGTTGGCGCACGCAAATCGCTTACAAAATCAATAATAGTGAAATCTACCTCATGTCCAACCGCGGAAACCAAAAATTTATTGCAATTATATGTTGCTCTTGCGACAATCTCCGTGTTATACGCTGATAAATCTTCCATAGAACCGCCACCGCGCGCCACAATCACAGCGTCCACCTTGTCATAGTTTGAAAAGAAGTCAATTCCTTCCGCAATCTCTTTCTCGGCGCCATTGCCTTGAACCTTACATGGATAAAGCACGATATCAACAGACGGATTACGACGCCATGCGACATTTTTTATATCTTGAATAACCGCACCGTCCTTACTTGTCACAACGCCAATCCGCTTAATGCTTTTTGGCATAACTTTCTTGTGTTCTTGAGAGAACAATCCCTCTTGTTCAAGCTTGTTTTTAAGTTCGACAAATTTTTGATAGAGCAAGCCTAACCCTGACGGCACAATACTGTATGTAACAAAGTTAAATCTGCCACTTTTGACATAGTAGTTTGGCGAGCCTTGAATGGTCACCATATCACCCTCTTTAATGTTATCAAAAAGTGATAAATTGAAAGTCAAGCATGGCAGAGAGCTTTCTTCATCTTTAAGCGAAAAATAAATGGCAGTTTTTGCTCTTGACACGCCAAAAACTTCTCCAACAATGCTTATGTTGTGGAGAAGTTCCTCGCTGTTAAAGATATCTCTAACAATACTATTAAACTTTGTAACACTTAATGCATTCATACTAACCTAATATCGCTGAGAGTATTCCATTTATAAATCTTTTGCTGTCGATGGTCGAATATTTTTTTGAAATTTCAATTGCCTCATTGATAGCCACTGCCTTCGGAGTGGAAAGATATTTTATTTCAGTAAGCGCAAGATAAATGAGTGCAAGGTCGATGCGATAAACGCGTGAAACATCGTAATTTTGAAGATGAGTTGACACCTCTTTTTCTAGTTCTTCTCTATGCTCCTCATACAACTTAAATATATCTTCGCAAAACTTTACATCCGCTTCCTTTTTTAACGGACTTATGACTTCGTTAAGCGTTTCCTCTTCCGCGTCCTTAAACAGGGTTTCAAAGATGAGTTTGAACGCGCTCTCTCTTGCCTCTCTACGCATCGGAAGCCTCTCTATCACATTCCACATCCATAATGTGAACATTTATCTTCATCGGCTTTAATGCCACCATAGTCGCAAGCGAGTTACGAATGTTCTCTTGCACGCGAAAGGCAATATCTGGCACATTGAAACCGATGTAAATGTTTATATACACATCAATAGTTAAAGCGCCATTCTTTTCAAACTTCACTTCCACTCCGTCATCGCAACGATTAAACATTCTTTTATAAAGTGGACGATGTTTACTGCCTACGCTTTCAACGCCGTTTATCTCCTTGGTTGCAAGGTTAATGATAGACACAAGTATGTTTCTATCTAAGGTTATCTTCCCTTTATTTTTATTATCCTCAGACTTTACTGCCATAAAAACTCCCTTTTACAGCATCATTTTAGCACATATTTTTATAAAAAGCAAACTATTCAACAGGAATTATTACAATATATCTAGGTTCTATACCTAATGCCTCAGAAACAGTGTCGGTAATTAGTATACTTTCGTCTTCGCTAATAGAAGCACATTCCACAACCACATTGACATTAGGGTCAGTTATAGAGATGACGCAATCAGAAAAGCCACAAGCCTTAACTAAACTCTCAGTGTCAAGCTCCTTTTCCATGGAAGCAATAAGTTCAAGTTTGGCATTTTCAGCATTCTTCTTAGCTTCCTCGCTTGATGTTTCGCTGTCGATAATAGCGTCATAGTATAACATCTGTTGGTCACGCGAGGTTTCTCTATCATTCCTATAAGAAACAAAATAGGAAGTTGTGGTCGTGGTCGTGGTTGGACTTACATTATTGTTTAAAACAATGTTTAAATACCCTGTCACCCCTAGTAGGACTATCATTAGTGAAAGAATAATTATCTTTGTTCTTTTTTTCATTGTATTCTCCTTTTAAAACTTTTTACGATAATATTGTAATGCTATTCGTTTCCACATTAAGAAGTGTTTGAACCGCTTCCATAATGTTCATCTTAATTGCAAAATTTTCGCTTCCATCGGCAACAATCACCACCCCCTTTATTTCTGGATAAATTACTTTGACAACAATAGGTTCTCCGTTTACTAATATTGTCGTGTCCACAGTGACAGATGTTTCTGACGAGCCAGAGTTTGTCGTGTTGGTTTCGCTATCTACCGCATATTCGTAAGTAAATCCACCGTCAAGAGTTATAATAGCACTGACATCGCCAACGCCTGTAATGTTGGACAATACATTACATAATTTATTCTCTAAATAGTCCGCATATTCCTGTGCATTAGAATAATTTTCTGTCGAATTTTCTTCTTTTTTGTCCTCAGGCTTTGTAACGAAGAGAAAGTAACAAATTATAACTATAAGTCCAACGATGACTGCAAGATATATTTCTATGTGCTTAACACCTTTTATCTTTTTAATAAAATCTTTAAGTTTGTCCATATCTACTCCTTTTTATTAAGCCCTGATGTTTGCCTATATTCACATTTTTTACAAAATCTTTGTGTCATCATAAGAAATTGGAACATCTTTGAGTGCTGGCATATAGGAAATTATCTCTTCTATCTTGCGCCTTGCTTCACTTTTATTTTTATTTTCAAAATCGCTAGAAAATGAAATATCGCAAAGTTCGACATATATAGAGTAAATCTCTAAATTTTCGCTATAAGCATTGGCACTTATTGAAATTTTTACATTATAAATACCCGCTTCTTCAATCTCTTTTTTTAAATCTGATTGAATGGCGTCTAACTTATTTAAGTTTATCTCATATAGGTAGTCCTCTTGAAGAGTATAATCATAGTTTGGAAAGGAAAAATCTATTTCTTTGTTTAAAAGTGATGGAAGCGGAGAGATGATAACAAAAATAGTCACAAAGGAAAAAATTACGCGCGTATATCTATTTATCTGTCCTTCTGGCAAAACAAATTCGCATAGCACAGATAAAAGAATTACGCCTGTGATAGATAATAGCCACGCAGATATTCCGCTCATAAAAACTCCTTTTTGTTGGTGCGGACACCAACTCCGCTTAACGCGGACACGGAAAATTAAAATTTTCCTAACCGCTACTCCGTTGGTTTCCCATCCCAATCCTCTTCCCTGTTTGTGATTTTTGATTTATGCTCGCCGGACAAAGTCCTTCCCCTCGCAAAATCAAAAATTGTTTTAAGAGTGCGTAAGTATAGCGTTGTGAGAAAAGTGGTTTTGGTTAGAAAAATAATAATCCAGTATAAAATCTTCCACAACTCTTCACTAAACCGCAAGGTTTTCCTTCACATCCACAACTTTTATTTTTTCTTTTTTATTCCTTATTTCCGCGAGGTTCTTCTTAGTCTTTCAAATCAAATTGCAACTGCACATTATCAGCCCTGTCATCACCATATACATAAAAGAAACTGCCACAATTAGTGCGATGAGCATACTCATACTCTTTGATATATCTGAAACAAAATTCGCTGTTTTTCTGTCGCCAACAGGCTCAATTATGCCTGCCATAAACCTAAGTGAAAGCATGAAAAGTATCAAACTTATAACAGGCGAAATCACGCTAAATAGTATTAAAAGAAGCCCAGCCGTTCCTACCGCATTTTTAATCAGCATGCTTGACGCCATGATGATAGAAAGTCCGTCGCTAACATATCCGCCAACTATTGGCACATAGCTTTTTATGGTGTATTTAGCAGTTCTGATAGAAAGTCCGTCCACCGCACTAGCTGATATGCCCTGAATGGTGATAAAACCTAAAAAGAGAGTGAAAAGTAAACCAATCGACCACTTGAAAGTGCCTTGAAGAAAAGCTACAAACTTATCTAGCTTCACATTATTTGAGAGATTTCCAACAATGGAGAACACTATTGAAAAGATAAATAACGGCATAAGAAAATAAGTGATAAGCGAAATAAATATGTTACCAAGGAGCGCTATGGCAGGCTGATATAGTCCTACCGACACGCTTCCGCCAACCGCAGTAAGCAGTGTTAAAAGCACAGGAAAAATCATGTCCATAAGACTTTTTAGACTTGTTAAGGTCTTGCTTGTCAAGGCGATAAGTTCTACAAGCGTCGTGCCTAAAAAGACAATGACGATACCATAGGTCACAAAGTGAATGATATTGCCAATTGACTTTCCGCCGGTGTTTGGTTTTAAATTACCCACCATTCCGCCTAGTATGGAAACGGCAATAATGCTTGCAATTATCGGCAGAAAATCAAGTAATCCATCCCACAAAAGCGAAAAAACAGAACTAAGAAAACTGTCACCTGTGATATATTCGCCATTAATCAAACTCTCCACTTTGCCAACGAAGCTACCTGAGAACATGTCTTTAACAGAACTTTCGAGGCTGTCTATATATGTTTCTAAATCGGAAAAATCAAGGTCGTCAAGTTGCTTTTCAGTCTCAATTTCAAGCTCTTCTTCTACACTCTCTTTATCGCTTTCCGCCAAAACATAAGGGGTGTTTATAATATATCCGTCAATTGTGTAACTGCCAAAAAAGGAAGATATGAAGACGATAAAAACAATTATGAAAACACCACGCTTTTTTCGTAGTAACTTTTTATCTCTCTTCTTCATGACGGCAGTAACTCCATAACTATTTCAAGTATGCTTGTGACAATCGGAAGAGCCATAACGAGTATTATTATCTTCCCACCGAGTAACACCTTGTCGCCAAGGCTGTTATTGCCTGTATCTGAGCATAGACTTGCAGTGAACTCCACAAGATAGCCCACTCCGATGATTTTAAATATGATTTTATAGAGAGAAGAATTGACATTGGTGTAATTAAAAATTTGATTAAATACCTCAAAGATATCTGTCAAATACCCTGCCAGCATAAAGAGAATTATCACTCCGCCAACAACAGAAATAAACACAGCAAAATCAGGGCGAACAGGCTTTACGATAAGCGTGGCAACGACTGTTATAAGCGCAATGCCGATAATCTTATAAAGAGAATCCATATTCGCCCTCCTTTCAAAAATTAAAAATCGTTCTAATCGTGTCAAATAAGTCGGCAATAAGGTTAATAACCATAATAAGCACAATGACTACTCCTGCAAGCGTGGCAAGAGTGGAAATGTCCTCTTTTCCGCTGTTTTTGAGAATTTGACTGACAACAGCAGTGAGTATGCCTATCGCCGCAATTTTGAAAATTATCTCAACCTCCATACATCTTCCTTTTTTACTTCAACTTAGGTCAAAAATCGCAAATTAGGGCTTTAAATTAGCACAATCACAAAAAATAACCCTGCGATTAAACTTAATTTAAGCGAAAGCGTGCCATACTTTTTATACTCCGTATCGCTAATCACTCTCATCTCTTGAAAACGATTAGTAAAACTTGCAATCTCCTTCGTCTGATTTTCCACATCGCTTCGCCCTAGTGTCTTTAAAAAGAGCAAAATGAAATCCTTTTCATCCTTCTTTAAAACATCCGCCTTTTTAAAAATCTCTTTCTCATTTAATTCTGTTTTTTTGTCAAGATAAGAAACGAAACCCTCATCTATTCCTAACAAATTCTGCTTTGTGTTTTTGTCAAAATTTTCAATTAAAACTTTTAGCCTCTCGCGCGAAAAATTGATTTCCACCGTAAGCTTCTCCGCCAGCATGATAAGTGAACTAAAAAACTTTTTCCGTTTATCATACTTATTAAAAAATGTAAATCCAACAACAAGGCAAATTACAAACAAAACCGCAATGATGATATATTTCATTTTTCTCTCCCTTCAAGTGTCCTTTCGATTTTTTGATTATCCTTAAATTTCTTTGCTAGCCTTTAAATCCTCAATTTAATTTTTGTTACCTACAAAGCTCATACTTAGCAGAAAGTCAAAATTTTTTAAATCAAAAACTTGACAAGCGCGAAAAATTCTCATTATATATTCCCTCATTTGTTCCGGGTCCATTTCGTTTAGACAGTAGCACATACCGTTTAAATACCTTTTCCTTAATCAAATTTTGAAAAAGCGATTTCTTGATAAAAGTTTCCATGCTGTCGGCGTGCGTGGAGGCAAGTATTTTCACTCCGCAAGTCGAAGCATACAAAATAGCTTCAACATCCGCTTCCTGTCCTATCTCGTCTGTGACAATAAGATCAGGCGAAAGCGACCTAATGCCATTTTCAAAACCCATTTTCTTGCTTGAAAAGGCAATTTTGTCATAAAAATTAGCGTTTAGTTCGGTGTCAAGTTCGCCACGCTCATCAAGAAGTAACACGTTGTAGGTCAAATTTCGCTCACTTAACTGCGCCACAAAATCGCGTAAAAAAGTGGTCTTTCCGCACCCTGGCGGAGAGATTATAAGCGTGTTTTCAATGATATTATCATGGACAATGTGTGGAAAACATGAGAGGGAGCAGTTTTTAATAGAGTGCGGAATGCGAATGTTAACACTATTAAAATTTGTCATTGTTTTAACTTGTCCGTTTTCTTCCACAACGTTCCCGCCAATACCTATTCTTAGTCCGTTTTCTGTGACAATGAAGCCTTTTTTTATCTGCTCGTTGACAGAATATATTGAACACTCACTCGCGCGAAAAACAATGTCCTCAATGACAATCTTGGATGAATATAACGCGTCTTTTAGCGAAGATGTCAGTCCATTTTCACTTAAAAAATAATTTTTCCCGCCCACCACCACAATGATAGGCTTGTCCGCACGAAATCTTATCTCATTTACGCCTTTTAGATTGAGTTTTGAATTGACTATCTTTGCAATCTTTTCGGGAAGAATTTTGCTTAACATACACCACCCCTTAAAGCACTATATGAACACACACAAATTTTTAGCTTAACTAAAATTTTCTTTTTTTGTCGAAAAAAAAGAGCCTTCTGAATCTTTCCACAACTGAAAGGCTTTGCCTTTCCTTCACTTTTCACTCTTCACTCTTACTTCTATATCCATCTCTAACTCTTCACTTTATAGAATATTTTGTCGTTTTTTGCAAACACTACAAAAAGGAGGAAAATATGAAAGAATTAATGACACTTCTAGGCTTTGGTGCGGGCATGATAACAGGTGCGCTTCTTTACAAACACTCTCAAGATGCTAAATCTATGGTCAACAAAGGCGAAAAAGCAGTAAAAAAAGAGATCAATGAGATGAAAGAAAAGGTTGAACCAAAGCTTGAAAAGATAAAAAAAGAAATGAAAAAAAATTAACAAAAAAAATCACACTTTTAGGTAGTCGCCTATCGGTGTGATTTTGTTTTTTTATTAACTTTATTGTTTGCTCTCTTGAAGAGATAAAATCAATTATAGTCAAGATAAACAAGCGATAAAAACAAAAAAACAAGGCTTTGACCTTGTTTTAATGAAAGCTGAGAGAATGCTTTGAAATAATAAGACTGACTGTTTCGCAAGCCAAAAACTCCACCAAAGCTACCTTATGGCACATCGATAGGTCTCCTTAATGATGCTTCCGTCAGGACCTGACATGGTTCGAAGTTACCAATTGCATAAGACCTTGATTTCAACGCCCTTAACTTGCGCACATCTTCAACCAAATTACTCCTAGGCAAGCGTTCAATCCTGCTATAGCGGATTGCAGGTTACAGGGCACCGCTAACTCCCCATCTATCTCAGCATGACTATGATACAAATTTTTTTAAGTTTTGTCAAGCAAATTTGTGAAAAAGATTAATTTGCAATAAACATTCATAAACATATATTTTAAGCAAAAAGTTTTAAAATATAAAATCAATGACATATAACATAACACAATATTTAGAGTATTATGCACTACATAATACACCATATATTCCATTTATTCATAAAGTTTATTCAAGGTTGTTTTGATGGTTTCTAGCGCCTTGTTTTCAATTCGTGAAATATAAGAACGCGAAATGCCGAGCTTCTCTGCCACCTCTTTCTGCGTTAAAGCGCGCTTACCATTTAAGCCATAACGAAGAATGATAATCTCTCTTTCTCTCTCGTCAAGTTCGTTTTTTATAATTTTCATCACCTTCTGCACAACAAGATTGTTGTCAACCTGCTCAAAAAGTTCATCTTCATCGGACGACAGCACATCTTCAAGTTCCAAATCGTTATCTTCTTCGTTACTGCTTGTTAGGCTGTTTAAAGATACAACGTTTTTATGCTTTTTATTCGCGCGAATAAGCATAAGAATTTCATTATTAATACATCTCGCCGCATAGGTCGAAAGTTGCACCTTTTTGTCATAGTCAAAGGTGTCGATAGCTTTTATTAAGCCTATCGTTCCAACCGATAAAAGGTCATCGACTTCCAGCGAATTGGTATATCTTTTAACAACATGTGCAACAAGCCTAAGATTATGACTAATAAGTTTATCACGCGCCTTCATATCGCCTTTTTTCATCTTCTCAAACTCTGCCTTCTCTTCTTCAAGCGTAAGTGGTTTTGGAAAACCCTGCACCGTGTTGATAAAGTTGGTGAAAAGACTAATTCGACTGAAAAAGTAAACAAAACTCTCAAAAATCATACACACCTCTATGCATGATTTATATGCGGTATTTTGTCGAATTTTGCTTGACCAAGGCAAAAACTGCACTTTTGCTCATTTTCGAGTATACTCGAAAAGCATCGCTCTATCGCTTGTTTTCGCCGACGGGGCTCCCCGAAAGTGCGTGTCACTTTTGGGGTAAATTCAGCGACCAAACGCAACTCGCATTCCATTGGCGAGTTGGTCGCTACTTAATAGGTTTTGTTTAAAAATGCGGGCACAGAAAATAAATTTTTCTAACCGCTACTCCGTTGGTTTCGCAATCCTCTTCTCTGTCGGTGATTTTCAATTTTTGTTTGCCGGGCAAAGCCCTTCCCTAAACAAAATTGAAAATTGATTTATATAATCAAAATCTGCAATTTCCAGTAGAAAGTTAAGGATAAATTTTTATTTATTTAATATGTATAAAAAAGCACCCTCGTGCGGATGCTTATTATTTTTCTTTGATAATGAAAGTTGGTTTCTTTTTTTCTGCCTGGGCCACCGTTTTTTCTAATTCATGACTTACAGAATTTAATTGAGCAACTACTTGTCGCATTTTTCTTATCAATTCCTTCGCAGATGCAACATCTTTTGCACCTTTTATGCTTGAAATAATACTGCTGTCATAGGCAGAATAAATAACATGATCGAGACCATCATTCAATTCTTTGGTTTTTAATGAAAAACCACCATCTTTAATATCCATAAAATCCTCCATATTTGTAATTAATATAACATAATTACAAAACAAAGTCAACATGAAAAACAATATTTTTTCAAGTATATGATAATTAAAATCTTTCCACAACTGAAAGGCTTTGCCTTTCCTTCACTGAAAATCTTTGATCTCCCTTCACTCTTCACTCTTCGTTTTAGAAAAGTCCTTCCACAAACTCATCGGCTTTAAATGGTTCAAGGTCTTTCACGCCTTCGCCGACGCCAACAAAAACAACTGGCAGTTTATACTCCTTCTCAATCGCAATGATAACTCCGCCCTTTGCTGTGCCGTCAAGTTTGGTGAGAATTATGCCGTCAATATTCACAAACTCGTCAAACGCCTTAATCTGCGAAAGTGCATTCTGTCCTGTGGTGCTGTCAAGCACGATAAAGGTGTATTTATACGCCTCTGGGTATTCGCGATTGATAATTTTATCAATTTTTTTGAGTTCTTCCATAAGGTTTGTTTTTGTGTGAAGTCTGCCCGCTGTGTCAACAATTAAAACATCGGTTTTCTTTGCCTTTGCGCTTGATATTCCGTCAAACACCACCGCCGCTGCGTCAGCACCTTCGGCGTGCTTGATTATTCTTGTTTTTGTTCTATCTGCCCATTCGTTCAACTGCGAAGAAGCCGCCGCACGAAAGGTGTCGCCTGCAACAAGCGTCACTTCTTTTTTATTACCTTTAAAATATGAAGCAAGTTTGCCGATGGTTGTGGTTTTACCCACGCCATTGACGCCTACAATCGTGATAATACACGGATATTCAATCTCAATCTTCGGTGCATCAAGAAAATATTGCTTCAAAATTGATTTAAGTTCTTTTTTTACATCTTCGCCCTTTCTAATCTTCTTCTTATGGCAGACATCGCGAAGTTCTTCGACAATCTCCATGGAAGAGTTCACGCCAACATCGGAAGAAATTAAAATATCAGTTAAATCGTCAAAAAATTCGTCATTGAGTTCGCCGTGGCTTAAGAGTTCGTCAAGTTTACGCGTGATAGCGTCCTTAGTTTTTTTAAGCGCCTGCCCTATCTTTTTAAAAAGTCCCATTTTATCTCCTTAATTTGCCTGTTCCGCCTGCTTGATAGCGTCTGCAAGTTTAACCGAAACAATCTTCGACACGCCCTTCTCTTCCATGGTCACACCATAAAGGCTGTCCGCAAGTTCCATAGTTGGTTTTCTGTGAGTGATGACGATAAACTGAGTGGATTCAGACAATTTTTTAAGATACAACGCAAAACGCTCAATATTTGCATCATCAAGCGCCGCCTCAATTTCGTCTAGCAGTGAGAAAGGAAGTGGTTTTAGACGCAAAATTGAGAACAAAAGCGCAATAGCAGTAAGTGTCTTTTCGCCACCAGAAAGAAGGGAAAGTTTGTTCGCCGCTTTACCTGGCAGTTGCACCATAATTTCCACGCCAGCAAGAAGTGGATCTTCGCTTTCAGTGAGTTCAAGTCTTGCATTGCCACCGCCAAAGAGTTCGCGGAATACCACCTTGAAACTCGAATTTATCTTTTCAAATTCTTCGTTAAACTTTGTCAGCATTTCGCCTGATAGGTCTTTGATAATGGTCACTAAATCTTCTTCCGCCTTTTTAAGATCAGCCGACTGCGTGGACATGTCGTTATATCTATCTAAAAGCGTTGCCACATCCTCAATCGCGTGCACATTGACATAGCCAAGTGCAGAAATATCTTTCTTCAACTTATTGATAGCAATGCTGGCTTCTTTATAGTCAAAATCTGGTCGTCTATGTTCAAGGCAAGTAGTATATGTGAGGTTATATTCCTCATAAATACGCTCTTGCATCGCCTCTAACTCACTGTCAACCTTAGATAAGTTCATCTCTTCGCGATATTTCTTGTCATTTATGCGTGAAATATCTTCTAGAATTTGTGTTTTAATCTCATCATACTTTTTAAGCGTGGCAGAAATCTCACCCTTTTCTTTTTCTAAATTTTCTCGCTTTGTGCGTATAGAGTTCATGTTGTCCTTAGCGGTGGAAGGTCCAGCATTTTCAATCTGCACCTTAATCATCTCTTCCGCTTGGTTGATAAACGCCTCGTTTTCGCTTATCGACTTAGAGAAAGTTGCGACATTCAAGTTTTGCTTGTCAATTTCAGCTATTAACCTATCTAACTCATCGCCCATGCTTTTAACTTTTTCTTCGCACGAAGCAATCTCCACTTTTATAGTGGTCATATTGTTGACAATGTTATCTCTCTCCGCTCTAAGCGCGTTGGATTTCTCCTGCTTTTGCTTGATTAATAGGTCTGCGTCTTCCTTATTGCCACTTAACGCGTTCTGCACAAGGTTAATTTCGCTAAGTTCGCCGTCAATAAGTTTAATCTTATTCTCAACAGTGGTTTTTTCCATGGAATATACCTTTTCTTCTTCCTCAGCTTCTTGTAAGTCCTTACCTATTACATCCAACTTTTCCTGCTCTTTAACAAGTCTGATTTCGCAGTCATTACGCTGAGCATTATATTCCTCTTCCTTTCGCGCCAAATTCGCCGTTTCTGTTTTTAACTCTTCAATTTCCGCACTCATCTCACTTTCTTGCTTTTGTAACTTAGTGATTTCCGAAAGTAGCGTTTCAATCTCACGCTGACGAGAGATTAAATTGACCGCCTCGCTCTTCTTACTTCCACCAGTGAGAGAACCCTGCGTGCTGACAACATCGCCGTCAAGCGTCACTATTTTGAATGAGAAACGGTTTTCTTGCGCTAAACTTACCGCCGTTGCCAAAGTGTCAACAATAACCGTTGCACCCAGCAAGTTGCTGATAACATTGTCTATTTGTTTGTCATATTCAATAAGTTTGCTCGCAACGCCGTAAACGCCCTTTTTACCAGACACAATTCGCTCATCAAGGTCACGGCGCTTCATGGAATTTATCGGCAAGAATGTGGCACGACCAAACTTGTTTTCCTTTAAATATGCAATCAAATCCTTTGCGCCGTTTTCGTTGAAAGTGACGATATTTTGAACAGCTGCACCTAGTGCCACTTCAACCGCCGTTTCAAACTGAGCCGGCACTTTAATGAGTGAAGCAAGCACGCCCACCATTTTGCTTTTAAGTGCGCTGTTTCTTTCGCTGTCCTTTAAAATCTTTTTAACTGCATAGGCATAGCCTTCAAACTCCGCCTGCATTTCAAGAAGAAGTTTTCGCCTATTCTCGTACACCTTTATTTGTGTGGCAAGGTTTGCCTTATCGTTCTCTAAATCGCGTAGTTTTTTGGTGGAAATGAAGTTTTTACTAGCAACATCTTTGCAGTTTTCTTTAATTTCTTCAAAGGATTTAGTTAATAGTTCGACATTTTTGGAAGTATCGGCGTTTAATTTTCTTAAACTTTCCACTTTACCTTGTGCTTCGTTTAAGTTCTTCGTTAAATTCTCTAAGTTTTCTTTTAATATGTTTCTTTCTGCCTCATAGCGCGAAGCATTGCTCTTAACATCAGCAAGAGAACCTAAGGTGTCAATAAACTTTTGTTGAGATAAGCCTGCTTCGTTTTCGCTTAGCGTCATTTCATCAACAATTTCAAGATGTTTATTTGATAACCCTGCATAGGTCTTTTTCAGCGTTTCTAGTCTTTCAGTTAGCTTATCTAACTCTGTCTTTTTCTCCTCTCTCGCCTCTTCGCAATTCTCTAAAATGGTTTTGGCATTAGAAAGGTCAAGATGAAATCTATCGTTTTCTTTTTGCGTATAGTTAATTTTTTCGCGAACAACTCGAATTTCACCCTCTTGTTTTTCAAGTTCAACGGTGACACGAAGAAGTTCCTCATTAAGATGAGAGATTTCTTTATCAAACTTGTCCATTTTGGCAAGCGTTTCGTCATACTTAGTTGAAGTGTCTTCAAGTTCTATTTGACGATTGGAAAGTTCTTCGGCAAGCCCTTGAAGTCTTTGGTTAATCTCCGCCTTGACATTGTGTGCGTTTTCATAGGAATAGATGTATGCATTGACCTCTAAGTCTTTAAGTTGCCCTTTATATTCCAAATATTTCTTGGCGTCCTCAGCCTGCTTTTTAAGTGGTCCCATTTGCCTTTCAATTTCGGCAACAATATCATCAATTCTAACCAAATTTTCGCGCGTGCGTTGGAGTTTTCTTTCCGCCTCGTCCTTTCGGCTCTTAAATTTAGCAATACCTGCCGCCTCTTCAAACATCGCCCTTCTTTCTTCTGGCTTTTCATCGACAATCTCGCTGACCTTGCCCTGTCCGATGACTGAATAACCATTTTTACCGATACCGCTGTCAAACAAAAGGTCGGTGATATCTTTAAGCCTACACGTGTTCTTGTTTATCTGATATTCGCTCTCGCCAGAACGATAAAGCTTTCTTGTTATGCTTAGCTCGTCATATGAAATGTTGAAAAATCTGTCAGTGTTATCAAAGGTCAAAGTCACCTCGCAGTAAGACAAACTTCGTCTCTTTTCCGTGCCTTTAAAGATGACATCCTGCATATTGTCACCACGAAGAGATTTTGCGCTCTGCTCACCTAATACCCAACGAATAGCATCGGAAACATTACTCTTTCCGCAACCGTTAGGTCCGACAATAGCAGTAAATCCGCCATTGAATTCAATGGTGGTCTTGTCCGCAAACGACTTAAATCCTATCATCTCAATTTTCTTAAAATACATATCTTATCCTTAAATTAAACTAAAAATAGTTTAGCATATTTTTTCTTTAACACAAAAGCATTTTGAAAAATTTACAATTTTTATTCAAAATTCATTAATGCATAAGCTCAAATTTATTCCTCTTTAAAAAGTTTTTTTATGGCAACAAAGGCGGCATTTTGCTCAGCGCTTATCTTGTCTTTGCCATAGCCCGTCGAAATCATATCTTCATCCATATAAAAATGAGCCACAAAATTATCTTCTTCTCGCTCTGTCACATACTTCATCGTGCATTTAAAATTCGCCTGCACAAGTTCTTGGAGCTCAGACTTATAGTTGTCATTTTCAACATTTTCAAAGTTTTCTAAATTTAACTTTTCGATAATGAAATTTCTCGTAAAATCAATGCCTTTTTCAAGGTATATCGCGCCTATTATCGCCTCAAAAACATCACCTTTAATGGCGCGTGTCACTTTGCCTTGCAAACTTTTGCCTAAATTTAGTTCATCTTCAATATTAAGTTTATCAAAGCACATAGACAAATACTCTTCCGACACAAAATGCGCGCGTAGCACTGTCAAATCGCCTTCCGACTTATCGGACTTTTTAAAAAGATATTCGCCGACCAAAAAGTCTAAAATACTATCACCTAAAAACTCTAAACGCTGATAGTTATTTTTAGATTTTGACGGATGCGTGAGAGCTTCTTCTATATATTTTCTACTTTTAAACTCCACGCCTAATTTTTCATCAATTTTCTTCAATGTTCATATCTCCCATCATCTTTTCTATTTTTTCAATCAATTTGTTTTCATGTAATTTTACAACCTGATTGATTGACGCCGTGATGTTATCTCTTCCACAAGAGCCATGATTTTTTACAATGAGTTTTTTAACACCTAAAAACGGTGCTCCACCATGTTTATTGGCGTCAAGTTTAGTTTTAAGAGCTTTAAAGGTCTTTTTCATAAACAAAGCGCCTATCATCGACATAGGTCTAGATTTAATCTCACTTTTTAACACCGAAAGGATGGCACTTGCTGTTCCTTCTACACCTTTAAGTAACGCATTTCCAGCAAAGCCGTCAGTGACTATAACATCGACATTGCCAGACATGACCTCCTTGCCTTCAACATTGCCGACAAAGTTTATCGGAAGTTTCTTCATAAGCGGATAGGTTTCTTTTACAAGCTCGTTGCCTTTATGCTCTTCCGTTCCGTTGTTAAGTAGTGCCACGCGAGGCTTGTCCACTCCTTCCACAATAGAATAATAACAACTGCCCATTATGGCAAAGTGGAGTAAATTTATGCTCTTGCAATCGACATTTGCTCCGCTGTCAATGATTATCACATCGCTTCCCTTCTTTGTTGGAAGAATAGGTCCAAGCGCTGGTCGAGAGATACCCTTAATGCGCCCTATCTTCATAATCGCGCCAGAAAGTATCGCACCCGTGCTACCCGCAGACACAAGTCCAATAACATCATCATTCTCTTTAAGTATATCAAAAGCCCTAACAAGCGAAGAGTCTTTTTTTTGCCTTATCGCCATTGTTGGCGTGTCATCATTTGTGATTACTTCACTTGCATTGACAATTTCTATTCGCTCAACTCTGCCTTTTAAAATCTCTTTAATTTTCTTCTCATCGCCTGTGAGAATTATCTCTAAGTCTTTATTTCCTCTAATTGTCTGAACCGCTCCCTCAACAACTTCAAGAGGAGCATTATCGCCACCAAAAGCGTCAACAACAACTTTCATACATACTCCAAAATAAAAGATTTTGCAAATCCTTGCAAAAATATTTTAACAAATATAAAAAAATAAGTCAAAGAAATAAAATATATTTCTTCAACTTATAAAATATATATAAAATGAATGTTTTGGTAGATAAGTTTTAAAACTTTAATTTTTATTATCGGAAGTCGAACCAAGCGCAAAAAAGTCGCATTTGAGTGACGTTAATTCAAACGGTGACGACACAATTTATTGTGTTTTTGCGTTGGCAAAATTTAAAATTTAACTTGTTTAAATTTTAACATCACAAGTTTTCCTCATTAATTTTAGATATAATTTTGAACTTCTTGACATTCATTTTACAAGCTTCTTTATCTTCTCCCAACTAAATTCCTCTCTTCCAAAATGCCCATAGCACGCCGTCTTTTTATAAATAGGCTTTAAAAGGTCAAGCTCTTTTATTATATTTTGAAGAGAAAAATCAAAATTCTTTTTAACAATTGCATAAAGCTCTTCCATTGGCAATTTGTTAGTTCCAAAACAATCAATATTGACATTCAATGCATTTTCTAGTCCTATCACATAGTCCGCTTCCACTTCACAACGCTCTGCAAGACGATTTGCCACAATATTTTTTGCCACATATCGTGCATAATACGCCCCGCTTCTATCCACCTTTGTTGCATTTTTAGAAGAGAAGCATCCGCCTCCAACATGAGCAACTCCGCCATAACTATCTACAACAATCTTTCTCCCCACACAACCAGAGTCGCCATAGCTTCCATATATTGTAAATCTACCACTAGGATTTATTATGATTTTTGTTTCCTTGCAATAATAGTTTTCATATTCCGAAAGCGTTTTCAAAACGACATTTTCTAGTATTCTTTTGCAAATTTCTTCGTTTGAAATATCTTCGCTATGCGACACGCTTATTAAGATGTTTGTGAAATATTTAGGTTTATCATCTTCATATAAAACCGAAACTTGACTTTTTGCGTCAAAAAAGAAATTTTTGTCTTTCCGCCTAAATTCGTCGTAATTCATCATCAACTTATGCGCTACCATAATTGAAAGAGGCATAAACTCTTTCGTTTCATTTGTGGCATAGCCAAAAACTATACCTTGATCGTTTGCGCAAAGCTTATCTTTAACCACCGCATGGTTAATCTCGACACTCTGCACACTAACTTCCTTGATAATTTCAAATTCTTCCTTATAGCCTATTTCTCTAAGAGCTTTTAAGGCAATCTTGTCATAATCTAATTTTGCTTTTGTGGTCGCCTCGCCATAGATAAAAAGTTTGTTGTTTTTAATCGCACACTCCACCGCCATTTGACTATATTTATCTTGCTTTAATGCTTCATCAAGGAAACAATCAGATATATAGTCGCAAGTTTTGTCTGGATGTCCAATATTTACACTTTCGCTTGTTACAATCTTTTTCATTTTTTTCTCTCCTTTTTATTATTTTATATATTTATCAAAGTAAGTTTTATTGAAACCACAAACTTGTATATTAATACTTCTTTTCACCACATACTCTCCTCCTTTTAAGCCAAAGAGAGTAAGAAAAAACCATCGTTTCCGATGGTTAAATAAATTTTTAAAGCACCATCGGTCAGCCATTAGCACCTTGCAAATTGTAGGTTGCTGTGTGGTCAAAGGGGCTGTCCCTCGCACACTCTCTATGGATATATTAACATTATAACAAACTAACAAACTTTTGTCACCTAAATTTGAATAAATTTTAAATTTGTCACCTATATAAACTATGGGATGTTAAAATTTAAGCAAGTGGGTAGCGGTTAGATAAATTTATTTTTCTATTTTCCATGCCCGCGTTATGTGCAGTTGGTGTCCACACCAAACTTTAATTTATCATATTTTTGAGTTTGAATGAAACCTTGCCCTCTTCCTCGTCTTTGTTTATAACCTCAACCTCAACTTCGTCATCAACTTTAACAAGCTCGTAGATATTTTTTGTTCTATTCTCTGTGCAGTTTTGTATGTGAAGAAGTCCAGTTGCACCATTTGGCACTTTAACAATCGCGCCGAACCTTAAAAGTTTAACTACTTTGCCAGTGTATACCTCGCCCACCTGAAGTTCCTTGATGCGCTCTATTTTCGGATCTGGCAAGGTTGCTTTGAGAGAAAGTTCCACCTTTTTATTCTCTCTATCAAGTCCAATCACCTTAAAGGTGTAAGTTTCGCCCTCTTGAATAGCGTCGCTGACATTTTCAAGCTTGTCATAGGATATGTTTGAAATGTGAAGGAAACAATCCACTCCATCCACTTCTACAAACGCGCCATAAGGCATAATCTTTTTAACTTTGCCAGTCACAATTTTGTTGATAAATATGGAGTTCCAAAAGTTGTTTTCGGTTGCCACTTTAATCTGCTCTTGCAGAAGTTTCGCACTTGCCAAAATGCTCTTTTTCTCGTGGTCAATCTCTGTGACAATTACCTCTAACTGCTTGCCGACAAAACTTTTCAAATCTCTTACATATTTAAGTGATGCCTCGCCTGCTGGCACAAACACAGTGTAGTCGCCTAGTTTGCTGTGAAGTCCGCCATTATTTACGCTTGTCACAACAAAGGTGAACTTACTTCCAAGGCGGAGAGATTGCGCATTTTGGTTAGCAATCTTCAAATCGCGGGCTAGCCTCATACTTGCTTCAATCAAGCCCTCTTCATTTTTCTGCTTTGTGATAATCACAGAAAATCTATCACCAATCTTAACATCATCAAAATTATCAAAATCGCTAGACGGAATAAAGGCGTCATTCTTTCCGCCAATATTAAAAATCACTCCGTCCTCTCGTTTAAGCACCACCACGCCGTCAAAAGTTTGCCCTTTTTTGTAACTTGTGAAAGTTTTGTCAATTAAATCTAAATTAAATTCTTCGCTCATCCTCTTTGTCCTTGTAAAATTATTAAATCTAATAATAGAATAGCAGAAACAATAAGATATTGTCAAAGAAAATTAAAAATTTTATTTCTTTTTTTCAAAAAATGATTAAAATAAAAGACTAGCCGAAACTAATCTTATAAACCTATCCTAATTCTTTACTCGAACTTTCTTCACTAGAAAAATTTCTTCTTTTCTCTTCACTGCAAGCCAGTGACTTGTTTTCACTTTTTACTCTTCTTCGCTTGCAATTTTTGGTCATAGTCATATTTTAACTCTAACATCTTCTCTCTCACAACCTTGTTTGCTTCTTCAAGTGTTACCTCATCAAGTTTTTTGCCGTAGAAATCAGAGAGTTCATAAGGCTCGCCGATTATGATTTTTGACTTTCTAAATGCTTTTGGCTTGCTAACCACCCACATAGGCACTATCGGTGTTTTAGTTTTGATAGCGATAAGCGCAAGTCCGCTTTTCACTTCGCCGAGAACCGCACTTTCGTCTTTAAGCCTTGTGCCTTCTGGAAAGATAAACAGTTTCTTGCCCGCCTTCAACGCCTTCATGCACTCTTTAATTGCATTTATATCGTTCCCCTCACGGTCGATTTCAATCGCACCAAGGTGTTTTAAGATAAAGCCAAAAAACTTATTCTTAAATAGTTCCTTTTTCGCAAGAATTTTCACCTTTTCGGTGGTATGAAGAAGATAGTTGACAATGTCCCAATTCGAGCGATGATTTGAACAAAGTATCGCCTTACCCTTAGGGCGATTTTTTCTTCCATAGATGTATGTTGGATGAAGAATGGAAAGCGGTATCCAAAGTAATATTCTTACCAGCCAAAGTAACATATTATACTCCTTTTGAAACTTGTTTCTCTTTGATTTTTCAATCATCATACTAAATAAAAATCGTAATTTTTAATAATTAATAGTATGATATAAAGTTTTTCTTAAATTGTCAAATGTTTACATATTTTTTGCTGTTAAAAATGCCGTTGAAAACGCTATTTGAAGATTAAATCCGCCTGTCAGGGCGTCTATATCCAAAACTTCGCCGATAAAATAAAGATTTTTAACAAACTTACTCTCAAAGGTCTTTGGATTAACCTCATCAAGTGCCACTCCACCGCTTGTGATTATGCCAGCATCAAGCGGATAAAGTGACTTAAACGAAAGCGGAAGACTTTTTAAAGTTCCGCAGATTTTTCTTCGCTCTTCCTTTAATATATCATGCACTTTTTTACTCTCATCCACTCCGCACTTTTTTGCAAAGAATGGCACGAGTGATGACGGCATAAGTCCTTTAAAAATATATGAAATATTTTTGTTTTTATTCTCTTCAAAATCGCGTAGTAGGCGTGCGTCTAGTTGTTCAAGCGTCAGTGCTGGCTTTAAATCAAGTGAAAGTTCCACGCTTTTTGCCCTGTTTATGTAACTCGACAAGGAAAGCACTATCGGCCCTGTAATTCCGTCACCAGTGAACATCATCTCGCCGAAAAATTCCTTACTTTTATTGTCAAACTTTGCCTTCAAAGTGACATTTTTTAGGCTTATCCCCATAAGAGAACTGACATCATCGTTTAGCTTCATCGGACAAAGAGCCGGCTTAATTTCCTCCACAGTGTGACCTAGACTTTTGGCGATTTTATAACCGCTTCCGTCACTGCCAGTCGTCTTGTAACTCGCTCCACCCGTTGCAATCACCACCTTGTCAAAAACATGCTCCTTACCGTTTGCAGTGACCACCAACTTTTGCTCATTCTCTACGCTTTCCCCCACTTTGACATCGGTGACATTTTGGTTATAGAGAAAGTTCACACCATCGCAGTGCTTTAAAAGTGCCTTGATAACATCACTTGCCTTATCACTTTCTGGAAAAACTCTATTACCTCTTTCCGCTTTGGTTTTCAAATTAAGATTGTTAAAAAATTCCACAGTGTCATAGGAATTAAAAGAGTATAGCGCGCTCGTTAAAAACTTACCGCCCCGCACCACATTTTTCAAAAACTCCGTTTCATCGCAAAGGTTGGTTATATTGCATCTGCCCTTGCCGGTGATAAATAACTTTTTGCCCGCCTTTTCGTTGTGGTCAAAAATCGTCACATCAAAGCCCTTTTTAACAAGCAGTCCGCCTAGCATCAAGCCAGACGCACCCGCACCGATTATCGCAACTTTCACCTTTTTTCTTCCTTTTCTTCAACTTCTAATTCTTTATAAAAAGATATAAGCAGTTTATACTCTTCTGGAAATCTTTTCTTTTCATCTTCCATATATGGTTTAAACCGATTAATAAAGTTGTTTTTCACTCTTTCTTGCTCTTCTTTTGTATATTCATTCCAGCGTTGTAATTTAACCTTGCCTTCTTTTTCAAGTTCAAGTAGTTTTTTATAGCAGTCAGCGATAACCTCACAATTATTTTTATCTAAAACTACATCTTGGTTGTAAGAATAGACATGACCTGTCGGATGCTCCACTTTTTTAGGATTTTCAATTTCAATCTTAAAAATCAAGCATCCATGCCCTTTATACATCTTCTCGAAAGCATTAGGCGCTTTTTCCATAACCCATAAAGTATCCGTTTTCTTATCAAATTGAAAACATCTCATTGTCGATGCCGCATACATAAAGGCGCATGCGTAATTGTCTGTTAGATATATATTTTCCGTGTCATTCTCGCGCCCTGTGTTATGCTTTACTGTAAGTTTTTTTAGATTCTTATCTTGTGTTCCGTGGTAAAGTATCATCACTTTCTCCTCACCTAAAACTCTCAATCTCTTCCTTTGTCATAGGTTTAACCTTTCCGCGGTAGAGATTGCCAAGTTTAACGCTTCCAATTCGCACACGCTTCAAAAGTTTGATATCGCGACCAATCGCCTCAAACATACGCCTAACCTGGTGGTTTTGCCCTTCATTTATGACAACCGAAAGCTTGGTGAATTTGCCGTCAAAAGAGATAGGTTTCACTCGTGCCTCTGGCATCCTTTCGCCGTTCACCACCACGCCATTTCTTAAAACCGCAAACTCACTCTCTTGCATCTTGCCCTCGACAGTCACAATGTATTCCTTATCAATCTCAAACTTTGGATGGATGATGCGGTTAGCAAAATCGCCGTCATTTGTGAGAAAGATAAGCCCTTCGGTGTCATAATCAAGCCTGCCGACATTGAAAAGTCGCGTGCTTTTATCTTCAACTAGGTCAAAAATTGTCTTTCTGCCCTTTTCATCACTTGCGGTGCAAGCATAACCCTTAGGCTTATTCATTTTTAGATAGATAAAAGAGGAAGGAAGAATAATCCTTTCTCCGTTATATTCCACAACATCTTTTTTCTCGTCTATGTCGACAAAACTTGATATCATTTTACCATTGACAAAAATTTTGCCGTTTTTAATAAGTTCATCGCATTTTCTTCGTGACGCTACGCCCGCTGTGCTTAAAAATTTGTTTATTCGCATAATAATCCTTAAAAGGTTACCAATTTCCCGCAAACTCCTTAAAGCGCTGGAAGATTGTCTTTGGTTTAACCTCTTCTATTGTATAAACTTTTTCGGAAAATAGCAAGTCTTTGCCCAAAAATATTTTGATTTCGCCAACTTCACTACCCTTTTTAAGTGGTGCGTCAACATGCTCAACAAGGTTATACTCAATCTTCAAGTTATTTTTCTCCCACTCCGAAAGCGGATAGATAAAGCTTTCCTTTGTCGAAATTTTCACATTGTCCTTTCTTCCGTCACGGACAGGTAAAAGCTTTTTGTAGTCATAAAGTTCTGTCAAGTCGTAAAGTTTGTAGGTATTCGCGCAGGTGTTTAAAAGTGTTTCGCTCTCTTCAAACATCGGTCCGCAGTTGAGAACTACGCACACAAACCGCACTCCGTCACGCTCGATTGCAGAAACTAGACATCGCCCCGCATCGTTCGTGAAGCCTGTTTTCACGCCTATACAACCGTCAAGCCTAAATAAGAGCTTATTTTTATTCTTCAAATACCTATTTTCGCCTTCGCCATTTGTAATCTTGATGTTTTTGGTGGAAACAATCTCTTTGAAAGTCTCATTTTCAAGCGCGTAAGCAGTGATGAGTGCAAGGTCATAGGCAGTTGTGTAGTGTCCGTCTGCATCTAAACCATGAGTGTTAGCAAAATGCGTATTTAAAGCACCTATTTTTTTCGCTAAATCGTTCATCATGGTGACGAATTCGCTTGTTGAACCGCCCACACGCTCGGCAATCGCCACCGAAGCATCATTTCCAGAGATAAGCATAAGTGCGTAAAGCAAATCACGCGTGGAAAAAACATCGCCCTTTCGTAAGTAGAGCGAAGTGCCTTCAATACCCACCGCCTTAGGAGATATTTCAAACTTTTCGTCTAAATCATCGCAGTTTTCAATGGCGGTTATCGCCGTCATAATTTTTGTTGTGCTTGCCATAGGCAGTTTTTTGTCCTTATTTTTCGAATAAAGCACCCTTCCTGACGATGTTTCCAGCACGCATCCAGCAAGTCCAGAGGTATACATCTCTGCATTTACCACATTAATTAAAAGTAAAGAAAGAGATGACAAAAGCGTGCCAAGAAGCAAAATTATGGCGATAAATGAAATGAATATTCTTCTACTTTTTGCTCGCTTCATCTTTTTCCTTGTCCTTTCTTTGAATTTCTGTTAAAAACGCATTGAACATATTTAAAACGGTTTGATATAGGTCCTTATTCTCAACATTGATAAAAGAATATTTTCCTTCGCTTTCAATCAAAAAGCCGACAGGTGTCACACTCATACCGCCACCAGAACCGCCAGAAAGTGGATAGTGATTGGCGACACGCCTAGCCGACAAATCGGCATACTCGCCACCGCCAACCACATAGCCGACCGTCACTTTTGAGATAGGAATAATCACAGTGCCGTCACTTGTCTCCAACTTTTCGCCGACAATCGTGCCTGTATCGACAATCGTTTTAATCTTATCAAACGCATTTTCAATCAAATCGCCTACAGAACTTTGCTTGTTAAAGTTTTTCATATATTCTCCTTTTTATCTATATTTTGTGGTGATATGCATGCATATTACACCATAAATAGTTCACACTTTATTCTTTGTTATTATGGTTGAATACACAAAAGAATATACTAAATCGAAAATAGAAATTGAAATTTTTATTCTTCCTGCCATTTCAAAAATTACACGATTATAGGAAACTGTGTCATATATGCAGAAAGACGCAGTCGGTTTTCTGCTTTTTAAATTGATAAAGATAAAGTTTAAAAGTTGATTGACTCCTGACGCCAACATGGCAGAACGAAAGGCGTCACCTAAGCCTATATTGTAATAAACAAAAAAATATTTTAGTCTTACTTTATCTTTTACCTGCCGAATAAACTCTTCAATGACCGCAAACTTTGGGCTATCAAATTCAAGTTCCTCTTGCTTTGTTTCTGTATCGTTGACAAGAGTTATGTATTTGCCGTGCAATTCAATATAGTAATAAATTAGTTTTTTCTTAAATAAAAAAAGTGCCACCACCCCACGATTTTTTAAAGGATTAAAGGAAATTTTGACCTCTAAAAATATTGGAAAAACGAGTAGCAAAATGACTAGCGCTGGAATTATTAAAAGAAGCGATGTCTTTGTGTCCATAGACTTAATTTGCTCTTTTTTTAAATAAAAATGCGATTTTTTTAAAATTCGTTATGAAAAAAATTCGCGATAGGTTATACTATTAATTAGGAGAAATGATATGAAAAAGAAAGAAATTAAAAAAACTTGCTTTGATAATGAACTATATCTCAAACTTCAAAGCGAAAACATCAATAAAAGAATTAAAAAATTTAACAACAAACTCTATCTTGAACTCGGTGGAAAGATTTTTGATGACTTTCATGCCTCGCGTGTGCTTCCAGGCTTTGACCCAAACATCAAAATCAAACTTCTTCAAAAAATGAAAGATAAAGTGGAAATTGTTTTATGCATAAGCGCAAATGACATCGAAAAAAATAGAATTCGCGCTGATTTAGGGCTAAATTATGCTGATGAGGTTTTAAGACTTGTGGACAATATGCGCGAACTTAACCTATATGTCTCCTCCTTTGTCATCACTCTTTTTAAAGGTCAGTCAAGCGCGCAAAAATTTGCTCAACGACTTGAACAGCGTGGAGAAAAGGTGTATTTCCATCACTACACAAAAGGCTATCCAAACGATGTGGAAACCATTGTCAGCGATGAGGGCTATGGCGCAAATCCATATATTGAAACCACTCGCCCTCTTGTTGTGGTCACCGCGCCAGGTCCTTCAAGTGGTAAACTTGCAACCTGCCTGAGCCAACTCTATCACGAATATAAGCGCGGAGTGAAAGCGGGCTATGCAAAGTATGAAACTTTTCCTGTATGGAATTTACCACTTAAACACCCTGTCAATATTGCGTATGAAGCTGCCACCGCCGACCTTAACGATGTCAACCAAATCGACCCATTCCACTTTAATGCCTATGGCACGCTTGCGATAAACTATAACCGCGACATTGCCGTTTTTCCAATCTTACAAAATATTTTACATAAAATTACAGGAAAGGAAGTGTATAAATCTCCGACAGACATGGGTGTCAATATGCTTAAAGACGCCATAACTGACGACAAACTCGCTCAACTTTCCGCTAAAAAGGAAATACTCCGAAGATATTACCGCGCCGAATGTGACTATAAAAAAGGTCAAATCACCTTCGATAATTTAGAGCGCAACAAATCTCTTGTCAGCGAAGTCGGCGTTAAAGATGACATCTTCAAGGTTATCGGTATTGCTCGCCAAACCGCCAAAGACTTCGGCTACCCTACCGTCGCATTAGAACTACCAAGCGGACAAGCTGTCACAGGTAAATCCAAAAAAATCATAACCGCAAGTGGCGCTGTTATTCTTAACGCCCTAAGAACGCTTGCAGGACTCGGAGATGACTTTGACATAATAACTGACGACATTCTTCTTCCAATTGTGTCATATAGAACTAACATTTTAAAATCACATTGCACTTTACTCACTGTTGACGATATACTTGTGGCTCTCTCAATATGCTCAGCCAAAAACGAAAAAGCAAAGAAAGCACTAGCTTGCCTCCCTGAGCTTCACGGTTGTGAAGCACATGCCACCTACATCCTTCCATCCAGCGAAGAGACCACCCTCAAAAAACTCGGCATCAACATCACCTGCGACCCAGTCTTTACTAGCAACAACCTTTTCGAGTATTGATTAATAAATATAAAAAAATAATAAAAAATACATAAAAATCATGTATATTAAAAAAATTAAAGGAAGAAGGTCAAATCATTTTGAAACTAGCAGAATAAACAAGAAAAAAGGAGTTCTACTTTTAAAGTAAAACTCTTTTTTATAATTAGTTTCAAAAATTATAGACAGATTAAATACTTTTGAAACAGATAAAAATTTGATAAGTAGTGTATAAAGTGTTTGAATTTTAAGATTACTGAGTTTTAGTTTTTTTTCTTAAATTTATTTATAAACAAGAAAACTCCAAGCAATACAATTGTTGAAATGCTTATCACCAAAATCAGCGCAAGTGTTGAAACATCATGGCCGAAAAACGACATTTTCACATCAAACCCGCTGGCAATACCATTTATCATTCCTTGTGGCAAAGTTTCTCTCATCCTATTTAAAACACTGTTTAAAAACCCTTGTCTGAACAAAACGGTTGCGTAAGTGCCTGGCAAAAGAGAAACAAAGTATTGCATACCTTGCCCCATTGTGCTAATCGGCATATATGCACCACAAATAAATCCGTATAAGGCAGAAACAAGAGTGCAAACCCCACTTACTACTCCTTGGGAATGGGTGAAGGTCCAAATTATATTTGCTAAAATTGTACCAAAAAGCGAGGTTATAATAATCCCAAAAACAATTAATAAAATATCAACAAAAGTGATATAAAATCCAACACAGGCAAGATAAATTAGCCCGACTATGAGTAAAACAAAATTAATTATAAATGTAGAAAATAAATTTGCTAACACATAACTTAATTGAAGTGTACTTTTTTTAACTGGCGATACCATAAAGTCTATGTTTGCTCTATTTATTTTATCAATAACCATCATTCCTGAACAAAATGCAACAGTTATACAAGAAGTTGCAAGAACGGATGAAAACAGCCACCCACCAGTGAGGGCGTCAATTAGGCTTTGGTCCAAATCAAAACCTTGGATTATTGAAAGAATGCTGTCTTCATAAGTTGATTTTAAAAAAGCTATAAAGAGAACAAGTAAAATAAGTGGGGTTATAAGTGAAACCAAAAAGGTCATTTTGTCTTTGAAGTATAATTTTATATTTCGTAAAGTCAAATACCTCATCTTTCTTAGTTCTGACTGTTTATTCATATATTCTCCTTCAATTCTTTTCCTGTGATAGATAAAAAGACATCATCCATTGAACCTTTTACAATTTCAATATCTTTAAATAGGTTGTTGTGCTTCACTAGAAAATTTTTCGCTTCATCTGTGCTTTTAAACAGTATTTCTAAGCAATTCTTTTCTTTTTTATATGGTATTTTTGCCTTATCTAAAATCTCAAAAATACTGTTGTCGTATTTATATGCTTTAATGTAATCGTTGGCGTACTTATTCTTTAAAGTTAAAGGAGAACCTTCGGCAACAATTTTTCCACCATCAATAATAACAACATTATCGGCGATACTTGCTTCTTCCATATAATGAGTGGTTAATAGCACTGTCAAATTTGTTGTTTTTCTTAATTCGTTAATCGTATCCCAAACAAGCTTTCTTGTCTTTGGGTCAAGCCCGGTTGTTGGTTCATCAAGTATTAAAATATTGGGCTTATGTAAAAGTGCTCTCACAATATCCACTTTTCGTTTTTGACCACCACTTAACTTATCAAGTTGTTTTTTTAAGATTTGTCCGAGGTCAAGTTTATCTATGAAATATTTTAAATTATTTTCAAATTCTTTTTTGTCCATACCATAAAGCATTGCTCTATATCTTAAATTGTCATACACAGATAGTTTTTTATCAAGTACAGATGTTTGAAAAACAATTCCAATACTTGGTAAAATTTTAGAAATTTCATCCACTGAAAAATTATTAACAAAACAGTCGCCACTATCACGCTTTAACACGCCAACAAGAATATTGATAGTTGTGCTTTTCCCTGCTCCATTTAACCCCAAAAAAGCAAACAACTCACCCTCTTCGACAGAAAATGTAATATCATCAACTGCTTTTGTGTCGCCAAAAAATTTCTTTAAATTCCTTATCTCAATAATATGACTCATAAAAATCCTTTAATTTTTTGATTTTCAATTTAAAATTATTGTATCATAAAACTTTATGTATTGTCTATCGTATGGTGAAAAAATAAATCTATACGATAATAAAAGTGTGTATTGAAATAAAAAAGAATATAAATTGACTATGTTGTTAGAGAAATTTAAAAAATCATAAAAGATACTTTAATATAATTTGGCTGTTAAACGTGTGCTTGTCTTGATACAAGTGGACTCACTTCGTTCGTCCAAACCAAGCACATGCCACAAACTAAACTTAGTTACAAAAAAGCGAAAGTGTTGGCGGAGCATACACACTTCCGCTTTTTGCTTTTTTGTTTTCTTCTCTATATTATTTTAGTGTAAACCAATATTCTTTGTTGTCAAGGTTAAAGTGCATGTCAAAAGATTTGTAGATGTTGTGTTTCTCACGACAACCTATGACAACGACAGAAGTATTCGTTTTTTTTGCAATTAAGAGAGTTAGGTGTAAAAAGAGAAACATAGACGATTTTTTTGTCTTGTTTCTCTTTAATATTCTGCTAGTTTCAAAAGTAAGTGACTAAACTATCTTCCTTTTTTAGTTTAAATAGAACCACCAAAGCTTTGCGCGGAGTTCATTATGTTCACAGTAAATTTGCACTTGATAGGAAAATACTTTTTCATCTATAAAACTAAGTAATCGCCTCGCAACGCCGTTTGCACTGTCATAAACTTTTATATTTGGCTTAATTTGTTTTATAAGATTATTCACTGCCGTATAGTGCGTGCAACCTAAAACAAGTGCCTTAAAATCGCCACTTAACTGCCTTTTTAGATATGGATAAATCAAATCTAACTCATCCAAATGCTCATCAATAAGTGGCGCAAGTCGACTCAATGCCTTAAATTTTATTTCGCTATTTCGATACTTGCCAATAAGTTTGTTGTTTTTAATCGTTGTTTTTGTGGCAATTAAAAGTATATCCTTCTCTTTAAACTCATTTAGCGCAGGCTTTATAGCAGGAACAGTGCCGATGAAAGTTATGTTTTTATACTTTTCACGCATTTCATCAATACAAGTAGCGGTTAAAGTGTTGCATGCAAAAATCACAATTTCAAATTTGAAAAAAGAAAATATTTTACGCAAATTCTTTTCGGTTATTGCAATTAATTCCGCCTTACTCTTCTTGCCGTAGGGTAAATTTTCATGGTCACAATATAGAAGATAGTTAGAGTAAGGACAAACCCTGACGCATTCTTTTAAAATGTTTACCCCGCCCGATCCGCTGTCAATCAATAACACATTTTTCATATATAAATTTATATGATTTAAGTGTTTATAGATTTACATTATACATATTAAAAAATAAATACCTCTTAAATTTAAGAGATATTATTAGAAGTAAATATAGTTAAATTATCCTTTCTTCCTCCGCTTTCTTCAATGAGTTTTCTAAAATTGCTACATTTTGACAAGAAACTTCATAAGCCGTCTTTTCTTCTATCAATCCATTTTCTTGTGTCTTAATATATTTTCTTGATTGTATTCTCCCAGATACTTCTATTTTTGTTCCCACATCTAGACCTGAAACAAAACGCGCATTGCGTCCCCAAAATATACAAGGAATATAATCGGTTCTATGATAATTGGTTGTGCGATTGACGGCAATTAGAGCATCGCAAATTTCTCTTTCAAAGGGAGTTTTACGATATACAGGAGCTTTACAAATGTAGCCTACTAGTTTGACATCGTTGAGCTGTTCATGCTCTTTCGCGCTCTCGATGTCCTTAGCAAAGAAATGTAATATTAGTCTATTTTTGTCATTGATGTTTTTGTTGTGACTTCGATATTGACCATGCATAAGCACATTATCGCCCACCTTAATGTTGTCAGCGTTTTCTGTGCGCTCACTGATTGTCACAGGTATAACATCGACGGTTTTCGATAAACGCTCCACCTCTACTTCAAAGTCTAAAAAATTTTCGCCCTCAATTTGATGAGAGATAACAGGTGCCGTTTTCACCGTTCCAGCAAGTGTTGCTATGTTTGAAATTTCGTTTGTTTCCATAATTTTCTCCTTTAATTTGAATGTTGCACGCCATTCCTGTCAACAGTATAATTGTCTTCATAAACCAAATCGCCAACCGAACCTATCTTGTATGATTTATTTTTTAAAGTTGTCAAAATTAACCTTAATCCGTCTAAGACATGGTCGCTGTTGTTGTGCATTAAAATTATTGAACCATTTTGCACTTTTGATAGCACCCTGTTGTTTATCTCTGACGCTGAAAGCCCCTTCCAATCTAAGGTGTCGACATCCCATTGAATAGTTTTAAGCCCTAACTCCTCTGCCGTGTCAAGTAGTTGATTATTATATGACCCAAAAGGCGCTCTAAAAAGTTTAACCTCTTTGTTAGTCACAGCCTCAATTTTCTCTATGGAAGTTGTAAGCTCCTCCCTCACACTATCTTTGTCGAGTTTTACCATGTCTGGATGCGTGTTTGAGTGAGTGCCTATTTCACATCCCGCCTCGTCAATTTTTTTTACCATGTCGGTATAATCATCTACCCAAAAGCCGACAAGAAAGAATGTGGCAGTGACATCGAATTCATCAAGTATTTTGAGAATTTCCTCCGTCTTATCGGCTCCCCAAGCAGCATCAAAGGAAATAGCCACCCGCTTTTCCTCCGTGGCAACACTGTATATTGGCACCTTTCTTGGCGCGTATCCAAAAAAGACTTGCGCAGATGTTGAGCCATTGATAGAAACAGCAAGCAAAACAGCGACCAAAAGTATAATAGTGATAATTTTAATGGTTCTAGATTTGATAACACAGAAATGCATTTGCAAACCTCGCTTTTATTTTATAATTTTATTTGGCTTAGAGCTAAAAGAAAAATAACTACTTTTGTTAATCTTTTGATAGATTTGTCGAAATACATATTTTAGTATATTTTCGCCACTTTTAGATTAGAACAAAATCATAAAATAACTATTTTTTATACCTACCTGTCTGAGTTTATATCTGTCTTTTAACTCTAATTCATCATCTAAGATTTTCTGAAATGTTTCGACAGCGGTCGTTTCACTCCCTTGCTCAGAATGACAAAAAAGATTAAACAACAAACATCCAAGCAATGCTTGGTCGAAGGATCTAAAAAACACAGTTAAACACAAGAAACATCAAAAAACAGGCAATGCCTGTCAGCTTGGTTTATAAGATAATAAACAAAAAAGAAAGCTTTTGCTTTCTCTTTCATAACCATTTTAGTCAACAAAACTATAAACATCAAGAACCTTATTCTTTACCTCTTGCACACCACTTGCCAAACGGTCATTTGACAATTTCACTTTCTTTGCCTCAACAATTTTAAATTGTAAACCTTGGTCAATGACTGCCTTATCACTGCCTCCAACATACAAGACATTTTTTCCACCAGCAGTAAAGTTGATGTATTTTACACCCTTTCTATATCTCGCACAAGTCGGAATTTGATGTGTGCTTATTTTTTTAACAAAACCATTGTCGGTAATTACCATGACGCTATCAAAATGATTTTGACAAGCGAGAACTACATAGTCGTCTTTTTCAAGGTTAACTCCCATTACGCCACCAGATATACGCCCTTGGAGTGGAACTTCACTTTTGTCAAAATTGACAGTATAACCATGAGAGGTAAACATCAAAATATTTTTACCTTTTTCGTCAAGCTCTGCATTAATTAGCGCATCATCATCTGCCACTTTTAAAACTTGATAATAGGACTTAGTTATCACTGCGTCCTCGTTTTTCATGCGTTTTACCATACCTTTCTTAGTCATCATTATTATTTCTTGGCTTGAAACAAGCAGAATACTTATAGGCGTTTCCATGATATCTACGCTTCTATCAATTTGTTTAAGCGTGACGCCTTTATCTCTCCACTTGCATTCAGCAATTTGCGAAACGTTTGCTTTCAGACAGTTACCTTTTTCCGTCAAGATTAAAACTTGGTCTGTGGATTTAACTTTCACTTTTTGTGTGACAATATCAAATAGCGTCGAGCCGTCGCTGACTGTTCGAGTGGACTTCATGTAACTTGACATATTGACCTTTTTAACAGTCTTGCCCGCGGTTAAAAGAAGATAATATTCTTTAACCACTTCCTCTTCTTCCACCTTCTTCAAAACAATATCATCATTTTTCGTTTCATGGCTACGGCGAGGATTATTAAATCGGCGTTTTACTTCAAGTATTTCCGTTTTAACCACTTCAAGCTGGCGTTTCTTTGAATTTAAGATTGCCTCATATTCCTTAATCTTTGCCTTTAAATCTTTAAGTTCTTGTTGGAGTTTGTTGACTTCCAAATTAACAAGTCGCGCTAGACGCATATCAAGTATTGCTTGCGCTTGCTTTTCGCTCAAAGCAAATTTAGCACGAAGTCTAGTCTTTGCCTCTGACACGCTTGCAGAGGTTTTGATAATCTTAATCACCGCGTCAATGTTTTTTATGGCAATCAAAAGCCCTTCCACAATATGCGCGCGCTCTTTGGCAATATCAAGGTCATACTTTGTTCTACGAACGATAACATCGCGCTGAAAAGCAGTGTAGTAGGCAATTATCTCCATTAGCCCCATCTGCTTCGGTTTGCCACCGGCAATTGCGACCATGTTGATAGCATAGGACAGTTGCATATTGGTGTTTTGATAGAGATATGCAAGAATTTTCTTTGCGTTTGCATCTTTTTTCAGCCTGATAATCGCACGCATCCCCGACCTATCACTTTCATCGCGAATTTCACTGATATCTTGCAATTTATCTTTATTTTTTTCTTTAAGCTCGGCAATTTTTTGAAGCAGAAGCGCTTTGTTTACTTGATATGGAAGTTCAGTGATAACCAAACTTTGTTTGTCGCCGTTCTGCTCTATACCAACCTTTGCTCGGATGACAATTTTGCCTTTCCCTGTTTCGTATGCACTCTTTAAGCCGTCACCGAAGATTAACTCGCCACCCGTTGGAAAATCGGGACCTTTGATAATCTTCATCATCTCTTTAAGCGTAATATTTGGATTGTTGATATATGCGACAACGCCGTCTATAACCTCTCCTAAATTGTGTGGAGGTATATTTGTTGCAACGCCAACCGCAATACCAGAAGCGCCATTTACAAGTAGATTTGGAAAGCGTCCAGGAAGGATATCTGGTTCTTTCAATGTGTCATCAAAGTTCAAACTCCACCTTACGGTGTCTTTTTCTAAATCGCGGAGTAGTTCTAATGCAAGTGGCGTCATCCTAGCTTCTGTATAACGCATAGCAGCCGCACTATCACCGTCAACCGAACCGAAATTGCCATGTCCGTCAATAAGAGGCGCGCGCAAAATGAAGTCTTGCGACATACGCACCATAGCATCATACACAGATGAGTCGCCATGTGGATGATATTTACCCATACAATCGCCGACAATTCTTGCCGATTTTCTGTATGGTTTATCTGGCGTTAAGCCTAGCTCCATCATAGAATATAGAATACGCCTTTGAACAGGTTTAAGCCCGTCCTCCACTCTCGGAAGCGCTCTATCCATAACAACATGCTCTGTGTAAGGTATCATAGAGTCGTGAAGAACATCACTAAGATTTTTAGTGATGATACCACTTCCGCCATCTCCGTAAAAACTTTTATCTTCCATAACCCTCTCTCTTCTTTCGACTTTTTTCAAGCTCTCTTCAAACTTTTCATGAAGTTTAATCGCCTCGTCTGATATTTCCTCATTTTCGATGTTTTCTTGCGCTATATCTTCTACTATCTTAGCATTTTCATTTATATTTTCTTCAACCTCATCTATATCGTTTATAGAAGCAACATCTACAATATCATCTTCAACATTTTCTATACTTTCATCTTCTTTACTTTCTTCGACAAAACTTTCATCATTGACTTCTAACTTTTCGTCTTTTTGCTTTATTTTGACTTCGTTTACTAACCGCTTAGCATTCTGTCCGCTTTTAATTTCTTCTTTTTCGTCTTCGGCTATTTTTTGAATGTCTTGTTTATCAACTCCTGTTTCATGAGGTTTGTCGCTATCGACAATTACATCATCGACATTTTCTAAATCTTCTTGCGACTTTTCAGCATTAATTAGTTCTTTTTCTTTGATAGGCTCTTTATAGCTTTTTTCAGCTACATTCTCTTCTTCGACAAAAGAAGTGTCTTGTTTATTGTCATTCTCAATTTTTATTTCTTTCTTCTCATTATTTTGCTGTTCAAGCGACCAAATATCTATTTGACCGTCCAAAACGATAGGCGCAGGTTCTTCCTCCTCCTTTTCCTCCTCAGGAAGCAAAAGTTCATCATAGCACATCTGCCCCTCTATCGGCTTATTTAGTTGTTCTTCGTTGTCCCTATCGTCCATATTTCCTCATTAAATCTTGCTGTAATCTTTCATGAAAGTATCTTCGCGGTCAAAGTTAGCGTGTTCGTTGATATACGCCTTTCTATCTTCAATCGCATCGCCCATAAGTGTGGTTATGAGTTTTTCAGCCTCTGCCGCGTCCTCAATCGTAACCTGAATTAGTGTGCGTTTTTCTGGGTCCATAGTTGTCTCCCAAAGTTGTTCAGGGTTCATTTCACCAAGACCTTTATAGCGCTGTATCATATAGCCTTTGCCGACTGCTTTAACAGCGTTAGGAAGTTCTGCATCGCTATACACATATTTTTCATAGTCTTTTTTATATACCTTATATAAAGGAGGAAGTCCGATAAAGACATGACCGTCAGTTATTAATGGTCGCATATATCGGAAGAAAAATGTGAGTAGTATCGCACGAATATGCGCGCCGTCCTGGTCGGCATCGGAAAGGATGATGACCTTGTTATATTTCAAACTGTCTAGGTCAAAATCTTCGCCGAAACCTGTGTCAAGTGCCGAGATAATCGTTCTTATTTCTTCATTTGCAAGCACCTGGTCAACTCTTTTCTTCTCTGCATTAAGAGGCTTACCGCGAAGTGGCAAGATGGCTTGAAATGACCTATCTCTGCCCTGCTTGGCCGAACCGCCCGCAGAATCGCCCTCAACAATGAATAACTCATTTTTTTCTCTATTTCTTGAAGAGCATGAAGCAAGCTTGCCAACAAGATTAAAATTCTCTGCATTTGCTTTTGCGCGAGTAAGCTCCTTGGCTTTTTTAGCAGCAAGCCTAACTTTTGCCGCCTGCTTTGCCTTATTAATGATTATCTCAGCAGTAGGCGAGTTTTTCTTGTCGTCCAAAATTCTAGTTAATTCTCTTAGTGTTAAATTTTCCACTTCTGTCTTAGCTTCAATGTTGCCTAGCTTTGTCTTTGTCTGACCTTCAAACTGAACATTGTTCATCTTGACATTTATGATAGTGGTTAAACCCTCTCTAAAATCTTCACCTAAAAGATTTTGTTCTTTATCCTTCAAAAACCCATTGTTTCTTGCATAGTCATTAAAGACCTTGGTAAAAGCTGACTTAAAGCCTGTTTCGTGCATACCGCCTTCGGTTGTAGGAATATTATTGACGAAAGAAAAGGTGTTTTCTGTGTAAGAATCCGTGTAAATTATACTCACCTCTAATTGCAACACTTTGCTTTCAGCACTAAAATAAATAGGCTCCTTAAAAAGCGATGTCTTGCCCTCTACAAGATAGAGCGCAAAGTCGGAAATACCACCTTCATAGTGAAACTTATAGTCTTCGCCTGTAAGCTTGTCATAGACTTCAATTTTAAGACCTTTATTAAGAAACGCAAGTTCCCTAGCACGCCTAATAATTGACTCTATATTGAATTTTTGCTCACCAAAAACCCTATCATCTGGCATAAATGTAACAGATGTTCCTGTTTCCGTGCTATCTCCTATTTCCTTTAAAGGTGCAACAGGCACACCGCTATGAATTTTGCCATTTTCATCTTCATAAGAATGGAATTCAATAAAATATTTCTTTCCATTTTTGCAAACTGTCACTTTGCACCATCTCGATAGAGCATTTGTAACCGAAGCGCCCACGCCGTGTAGTCCGCCTGAAAATTTGTAGTTATCGTTATTAAACTTACCACCTGCGTGGAGAGTGGTATAAACAACTTCAACACCGCTCTTTTTTAAAGTTGGATGCATATCAACAGGAATACCGCGACCATTATCCGAAACAGTGGCACTGCCATCATCATTTATAGTTATTTTAATCGTGTCGCCATAGCCGTTACTGATTTCATCAATAGCGTTGTCAACAATTTCCCAAAGGATGTGATGAAAACCACGCGCACTCGTCGTTCCGATATACATGCCTGGACGAAGTCGGACAGCATCCAACCCCTCTAAAACCACAATATCTTTTGACTCATAATTTTTTTCTGCCATAGCGTTCTCCATTTTTAATATGTATAAACTATTAACTTATATAAGCAATTTGATAAAAAGCAAATAATTTCCTATTAGATTATATCACAAAAGTATAAAAATAAAAAAATGATTTTAGACAATTTTCATAAAATCTTGCTTTAATTTCAAATCTATAACACATTTATGGAGCAAAATCACTTTTAGATGATGCGTATTATTATACATTAAAGTGTATAATTAAACATAGAAATTTTTGGTGCTAGCAAAAGATATGAATTTAAATATATTAACAAAAACAATGTTTAACATCATAAAAATTAAAAAGATAAACAAACTAAATTTGAGGTTATATGAAAAAGATAATTTTAACAGGTGGAGGCACAGCAGGTCATGTTTACCCCGCCTTAGCACTCGTCAGCGACCTAGAAAAAGACCACGAAATACACTACTTTGGCAGTAGCGGAATGGAAAAGGAAATTTTAAAAAACTATCCCTCTATTTTATATCACGAAATTCCTGTCGTCAAACTTGAAAGAAAGATAACTCTTAGAAACTTAATGCTTCCCTTTAAACTCATCTCTTCAATAAGACAGACAAAAAGAGAACTTAAAAAAGTTAAGCCGAATATTGTGTTTGCCAAGGGCGGATTTGTTTCGGTCCCTGTCGCTATATCTGCACACAAATTAAAAGTGCCGGTCATAAGTCATGAAAGTGATTTGAGTTTAGGGCTAGCAAACAAAGTGATACTAAAATATTGCGACTGTATGTGCACCACTTTCCCCGAGACGGCCAAAAGAAAAAAGTGCGTCTATACCGGTCAGCCCATTCGCGAAAAGATAATAAAGGGAAAGAGGTTGCCTATAAATAGCGACTTGCCTTTTCTGTTGGTGTTAGGTGGAAGCAGTGGCGCTCGCTTTTTAAACAATCTAATATATGACAATATAGATGACTTTACAAAACATTTTTTTGTGCTACATATTTACGGCAAAAACGGAAAGGAAGTTGCGCATGAAAATTATTATGGCGTTCCCTATACCGACCATATTGAAGATTTTTATGCGACAGCAGATGTCGTTTTATCAAGAGCTGGCAGTGGTGTTATCAATGAATTAAAAACTCTTAATTTGCCAATGCTTTTAGTTCCGCTTTCAAAACAAATTTCACGAGGCGACCAAATAGAAAATGCGAAATATTTTGAAGAAAAAGGTTATGCGAAATTTATCGAAGAAGAGGATGCTGATTATTTAAAAATTAAAGAAAATTTATTAAATTTATTAAAAAACGATAAAAAAACGGTAAAAAATTTGAAAAAAAGTGAAAAAATAGATGCAAATGAGAAGATTTTGGAATTAATTAAAAAATATGAGCTTTAATAATTTGCTCATTTTTTTGTTGGTTTTATCAAAAAAAATTGATATTTCAAGTTAAAATTCTTGACAAATTTGGCACACCATATCCTTCACTATTAGCATCAAAACCAATGCTTTGACAACCCCTAAGCAGTCTAAACTTTGCCTCGTTCGGCTTCATCCTTGGAAAACGCTCAAACATCAATAATATAACACCGGCTATCATCGGTGTTGCCACACTTGTTCCGCTTAAATGGGTATAAAAATTTTTTCGACCGCATGAGATAATATCAACACTCGGCGCAACAACATCAGGCTTATAATGTCTTAGAGCTGGTCCTCGCGAGGAAAACGATGCCATTTCAAAAAAATCTTTATTATACGAACTTTCATCTAAACGATTATCGTCAAATCCGCCGACTGTGATAATTTCTGGGCTAATGCCTGGCGACATAATTGTGTTTTCATTTGGACCACTATTTCCAGCAGCTGCCACCACAACAACACCATCTCTCCAAAGAGCATTTGCGCCCTGCATAATCGGGTCATTATAACCTATTGGTTCGCTACCAAAACTCATGCAGACAACCTTTATGTTATATCTATCATGATTATCATAGACCCATTCCATTGCATCTAAAATTTTGTTTGCCGTTGCTTCTCCTGTTTCGCCAAGCGCTTTCAAAACATATAGGTTTGCTTTTGGAGCTATACCACTATATCTAAAATTTGATAAATACCCACCTCCCGCACACACGCCACAGACAAAGGTTCCATGTCCATTATCATCATAAAATTGTGTTTTATTTTTCACAAAATCTTTAAAAATTTTTATGCGATTTTCACTGAGCATAAAATCACAATGCGGAGCAATTCCCGTGTCAATAAATGCAACGCCGACACCTTTACCTGTGAGGTTAAAGTTTTGCGCTTTTAAAATTTCCTTTGATATCTTCATTTGATAACTTGCAATGGTTAATGAGGAGATATACTCGACAGTTTCAAGCCTTGACAGCGAAAATATATCGTCTTTTGTAGCTTGACAATAAAAAGCTCTAATGAATAAATATTCATTTTCTATATGTATATTTTTAGTTTCAAGAAAACGCTTTAAGCGCTCTTTGTTGTTGTAGTAGATAAAACATCCTATCTTTTTCTCATGCGATAGACAAGAAATTAATCCAAACAGTCTTTTATCAATTTTTTTCATTTATCTCATCAATTATCCTTATCATATTTTCATATGTTTCATTAGGTAAATACATTTTTATAGCATTTAATGAAGAAATAAGCGCGTCGTAATTAAATTCACCCGCCTCTTTTTGCCTTTCAATCTCACTTTTCAAACGCAATAGCAACTCATAATGCGACAAATCTTTAAGCTCTCCATATTTTTTATTGATATCTTCCTTTTCTTTTTCCTCTAAGTTGCCATTTTTAACAAAATCACTAAGCTTCATATTTCCTCTCTACTTACAATATATGCCAAAAATTTTCTTTTTTTACACAAATTATAAAATAATTAACATATAAATAGTATATGGATAATTTTAGCTACTACCCAAAAGGCATAATAATAAAAGACGGAAAAATAAGTGAAGAAAATTTGTCACAGAACAAATCAGAAACAAACACCTCAACACCTAACAGTTTCCCAAATCTTGGCAATCTTCCAAATTTGAGCAATCTTTTTTCAAATAAAAATATAAATGACCTGTTACCTCTTCTTCTTGGAAAAGGGTTAAACAAAAATGAAATGTTTTCACAAATCATGAACAATATGACAAAAGAAGAAAAGAGTAAGAAAGACGAAAAAAAAGTAACTTTAAAAAAACAAAATTACCTAGATGAAATGTAACTTACCATTCGTTTGTTTGCTCAAAAAAATGACAAGCATTTTTCGGGATGCCAATATATGTTCGCCGTCGAAACATCTCAGAAATCAGGCTTTTTTCTCTTAGATCACAAGTAGATGAAAAGTTGCGAAAGTTTTTTCGGCAACCCAATAGTGCGTCCGTCAAAACATCATCTAAAAATGACAAAGCTAATCATCCACAACGCAACCATTTTCAAAGAAAACTTTACGCTTGCAAATTTTATCAGCAATCTCTGGTCTTGTGGTAGCTAAAATCAAAGTGGTTTTCTGAGCTTTCAACTTTTTAACCATGCTTAAAATTGCATCTATATATGCGCCTGAAATTTCGTCAAATATGTTATCGACTAAAAGTAGATCTATCGGTCTAAACGACAGTCTAATAAGTGAAAGAATGTATTTATCTTCAATCCTTATATTTTTAAGCTTGACATCCCTAAGTTTTTCTATGGAAAACTCTATTATGGCGTTGTTTATCATTTTTTCAGCTTCGGCTTCTTTGACGCCTTTCTTTAATAGGACATATTTGAAATTTTCATATACAGTTTTATTTTCCAAAAAAACCGGACAATACGGCACATAGCCAACACTGACATCTGTTTTGAAATCCACTTTTTTTAGCGGTATTTTATTTATATAAATCTCGCCACTATCGTAATTTTCAAGCTTGGCAATAACACGCAACAAACTTGTCTTGCCACTATTTTGCTCTCCAACAAGAGCGACGCTTTCTCCTTCTGCCACATCAAGATTGATATTATTCAAAGCATAATATTCCTTAGTATATTTCAAAAACAAATTCTTAATTGATATCATATTTTCCCCTTACCTTTCAACAACAAATATTATAAATATATGATACATTAAAACTAAAAAAAAGAAAAGCAATTTAATAACTTTCCTTTAAAAAAATTAGTAAGCGGTCAAAGATTCGAGTGCTTCGTATTCTTGCTCAGATTGAACTATGACGAAAATAACTATTGTTCATTTTTAAACAAGCTCGGAAAGTATCACTCTTCCGCTTTTTTCACACTAATTTTGAGTTCGTTAGAAATACATTCGGTTGCGGTTAAGATATAGCCTGTTTTGTCATCATTTTGAATAGCCTCGCCAACCACAACTCTAAAAGTAAGCTTAGCCTCATCTGATGTAGTAAAAAGATAAGTCATATTCCCCTTTTCAGAATACTTTTCATAGGTTTCTTTACCACTCATGCCATTAGCCGAAGCCTGCAAAACTGTGATATTATACCACTCATCCGCCTTGTCAATTACAATTTCTTGTTTTTCCTCTCCCTCTTCTCCAAAATTCAATTTTAAACCTTCAATAGTCGATTTTATTTGAAGCTCTACATACTTTTCTTCTACACGCGATTCGTCATCAAGCACCATTCTAACCGCATAATTTGTGCTTAACCCCTGCGTAGCATCACTAAGATGTGCGCATATAAGTCCTTGATTATCACAGCCAACTGAAAATAAAAGTATAAAAGTTAAAAAACATAACAAAATCTTCTTCATGTTTTTATTATTTACAAAATTTTAGATTATAAACAAATAAAAAATGAAAGTTTAAGACAATTTTATATTTTTAATTATAATGCCTATACCCACATCATGTCAAGTAGGAACATTTATGCTCCGCCACCGAAACATCTCATAAACCAAGCAGTATTTTTTAGATCCTTCGACGACGGAGCGGCAAGCGTTCCTGCTCAGGATGACAGAATTATCAATCAAATCCTCTTTAAGTCGCGACAAAACCGCCAATGTAATGCGGTTTTCGTTTGGTCGCGAGAGGCGAAAACAAGCGTAAAAGCGATACTTTTCGAACTTGTTTCGAAAATGAGCAAGAGTGCAGTTTTCGCCGATGTCATGTTGAGCAAAGATGTTATTTTACAATAATGTTAAGTGTCTTTTTGTATGATGGTGTTCGGATGATAATAGAATAATGCCCACTTTCGCCCACCACGATATTATAGGTATTTGTTGCTATTTTGGTAATCTTCACCTCGTCATAATTATGACTAAAAGAGTAAAAAGGTTCGTCGCTGTTAAGCGTAAAATTATAATTTTCGCCTATATTTAACACTAACTCATCAACTTCAACATTATCAAATAGCACTTTGATGTCGTCAGACTCTTCTATCTCTTCCTCTATTTCATCTGGTGAATCTGGATTTTCTGGTATGATTGAATTTTTGTCTAAAACAGTGACATCAACCGTAACCACACTTGTTTCATTGCCATACTTTGCCGTCACAGTTAATGCGGTTTTGCCCTCTGACAAGCCCACTATCTTCTTTTCACTTTCATCAACATTCGCCCTTGTTTCATCACTTACATCAAAGGAAACTATGGCTTGTTTTATGTTTACATCATAATCAATTTCTTTACTTCCGCCTACCGTTAAAACTATATCTCTCGCCGTGACCATGAGTGGATTATTTTCCTCCTTTGGTAAGGTCACTATAAGCACCACCACCGCAACAATAACTATCGGCAAAATTAAAAGATATTTCCAACTCTTTTTCCATGCTTCTTTCATCATCGTCCTCTAACAAATTTCGACAATTTTTCAACATGGACATTATACTATCTTTTCGAGGATTATAGCAAATATTATTTATAAATTTTAAGATTTTTCTTCTTTAAAATCACATCAATACACTCATTTACGCTCTCATCCAGCGTCTGATTTGTTGTGTCGATTAGATATGCATCTGGCATCATCTTTATCGCGCCATGCTCTCTATGAATATCCTTATAGTCTCTATCTCTTAACTCTTCCAACACCTTCTCATAAGTGATGTCTTCGCCACGCTCTAAAAATTGTTGGTATCGCCTTTCTGCTCGCACAGCTTCCTCCGCAGTGATAAAAAATTTAAAATCAGCGTCAGGAATAACCTCGCTTCCTATATCTCTTCCTTCCATAACGACATTATGAATTTTTGCAAAGTTGCGTTGAATTTTAAGCACCTTATCTCTAATTACAACAAATGGTGAAATTTTGGCAGAAAGCACAGTGATATCATCTCTTCTCAAATTTTTTGTATGGTCAACTCCATTTACATACACATGTTCTTGATTATTGACAAATTTAACTTCTACAAAAATTTGCTTGGCAAACATTTCAATATACCTTTCGTCAATTTTGTTTTCATCTAAATTAAGATACTTAAAAGCACATGCTATGCCACGATAGACAGCGCCTGTGTCAAAAAAGTTAAATTTTAAGCGTCTTGCAAGCTCCTTTGCAATGGTGCTTTTGCCCGAGCAAACATAACCATCAATTGCAATACTCACATTGCTTTTATCTAATTTTTCTGTGATAATATCATAGCAATAATCAATTGTTTCCTCTAAATTCATATCACTATTATCAACTATTATGCTGTCTTTACATGGCTTTAACGGCGCCTCTGTCCTTGTCGTATCTCTCAAATCACGCTCCCTTAAATCCTTTAACACATCCTCAAATTTGACCTTTTGACCTCTTAGTTTCGCTTCTTCAAACCTGCGCATGGCTCGAATGTTCTCATTCGCGGTTAAAAAAATTTTGACATCTGCATCAGGCATGACAACTGAGCCGATATCTCTTCCTTCCATAACACAATTATTGCGAATTGCAAATTCCTTTGCTATTTTTAGATATTTTTCGCGCACAAAAGGAAAAATAGATATTTTTGAAGCCATTTGACTTATAACCTCTGTTCTAAGAAAAGGAGTGACATTCTCTTGATTGATAAAGACATTTTGCTTGCCGTCTATGAACCTCACCTCAATATTTTTAGTATTGACAAGCTCTCTAACTTTACTTTCTTCCACAATATCACCATAGCTAGCATAATAAGAGTATGCAATTGCACGAAAGATAGCTCCCGTGTCTAACATCTTAAAGTCAGAGCCTAATTTTTCACACAAACCTTTTGCAAGAGTGGATTTTCCAGAACCCATATACCCATCGATGGCTATTTTAAACATGATTACCTCCTTATTGTTTTTAGCAATTTAAGTAAAATAACTTTAAAATTCTCAAAAAATGCAAGCACAAAAAATCCTAACCATAAAGACTTTTCAATATGATTAGGATTTTCTTTATTCGTCTATATCTTTTTCTTCTGACACAGGAAGTTCAACCTCAGTGTTAGTCTTGGTTGCCTCTTTAATCTTAGCTTCTATTTCCGCCATAAGCTCAGGATTTTTCTCCAAAGTGAGTTTGGTATTTTCTTTACCTTGCCCGATTTTTTCGTCATTATAGCTGAACCACGCTCCTGATTTTTTAATGATGTTATAGGCAACAGCCATATCTACGATACAACCTGATTTTGAAATGCCCTTGCCATACATAATTTCAAATTCTGCCACTCTAAAAGGTGGAGCAAGCTTGTTTTTGACAACTTTAACCCTAGTTTTATTGCCGATGATATTTTGACCGTCTTTAACAACATCAACCTTTCTTACATCAAGCCTAATGCTGGCATAAAATTTAAGTGCTTTACCGCCTGTTGTTGTTTCAGGAGAGCCAAACAAAACGCCAACTTTTTCTCGAAGCTGATTGATAAAGATGACTGTTGTGTTACTTTTGCTTGTGACAGAAGTAAGCTTTCTTAAAGCTTGACTCATCATTCTGGCTTGCAGTCCCACATGATTATCGCCCATCTCACCGTCTATCTCCGCCTTTGGAGTAAGAGCGGCAACAGAGTCAACAACGATAAGTGCAAATGCGCCCGAACGCACCAAGGTGTCGCAGATATTTAAAGCTTGCTCACCATTGTCAGGCTGAGAAACATAAAGCTCGCTTGTGTTGACGCCTAACTTTTCCGCATAAATAGGGTCAAGAGCATGCTCTGCGTCAATAAAAGCGCATGTGCCACCTAATTTTTGAGCTTCTGCAATGATGTGAAGAGAAACCGTTGTTTTACCAGAGGACTCAGGTCCATATATTTCCACAATTCTTCCTCTTGGCACACCGCCGATACCGAGCGCAATATCAAGTGTCAGACAACCCGTTGGAATAACTTCCACCTGTTGATAATTTTGCTTGCCAAGTTTCATAATAGCGCCCTTACCAAACTGTTTTTCAATTTGCAAAAGTGCCTGATCAAGCGACTCTTCCTTTGTTAAAACTTTTCCTTTTTCCATATCTACCTCTTATTCCATATTTTCAATTATATTATACTAAATTCTAATAATATCTCAAAACGATTTTAAAGGAATTTTTTACAAGGAAGACAAAAATCGTGCATTTTATCTGTCTTAATGACAATAATCTACAAAAATAAAAATAGGCTTTCGCCTACTTTAAGTGCAAATTAATTTTTTGCGTTATGCTTCTTCTAAATTAACTTTTATAGCTCGGCTTCTACACCTTCGCATCATCATCTTTCTTCTCAATATTTTCTTCTTTTACTACAACTTGTTTTTCTTCTTTAAAAACATGCCTATTTTTAACAAGGTAATTTATCATAGAAAGAATGGTAAGAATTATCGTTATAGCAAGGAAGACATAGCCTATAAGACTAAGCACAGTGTTTGCAACCCCTGATATTGCATAATAGAATTCTTCAACGATAAACGCGTATGCAAAATAATAGATGAGAGTTAAAAACTGAAAAGTTGCCTTAACTTTGCCATACATATCAGCCTTCAAAACAATACCCCTAGATGCCGCAAGAGAACGAAGTGCCATTATCATGAGTTCGCGCGCAATTATGATTATGGCAATAACTATGCCTAGATAGTCAGGATAAATGATAGGACTTGAAGAAAAGTTACCCCCATTCGCAGTCACAGGATACGCAACGATAAGCAAAAAACCACTCATCACCAAAAGTTTATCAGCGACCGTATCGAAAAAGTTTCCCAATGTCGTCACCATATTGCGCTTTCTTGCGATATGACCGTCTAAAAAGTCAGTGAGGCATGCTACCGCAAAGATGATAGTCGCCACAAGTTTGCCATAAGGAATAAATGTGGCAAGATAGAAAAAGACAAAAACAGGTATTAAAAGTAATCTACAAAGCGTTATTCTATTTGGAAGGTTCATACACTTCTCCTTTATAATCAGCGCCGTCAAAAGATAAAAATTTTACCATGACAAAATCGCCCACCTTAATATTTCCATTATCCACTATTTTCACATTAAAGTCAACTGTTGGAGAGAGAAATTCTGTGTGTCCAACAAATAATCCTGTCGAATCCTCAAAGTAGTCAACAAGAGTCTTATAGCTCTTTCCTAGATGTATGCGCGCTCTATTATATGCCACTTCTGCCTGCAACTTTTGTATCTTTTTAAGTCGTCTTTTCTTTTTCCACTCGCTGTTTTGATGCTTTATGTAATAACTTGCTGTGTTTTCTTCACGATAGTATGGAAAAAAGCCAGCGTAATCAAATTTACTTTCTTTTATGAAATCACAAAGCTTTTTAAACTCTTTGTTTGTTTCTGTCGGATATCCAACAATAAAGGTAGAACGAATATAAATAGATGGATATTGATTTTTAATAAGATGTATTAAAGCTCTGGTCTTATCTTCATCAAGTCGCCTGTTCATGCTTTTTAAAATGTCATTGTCGATATGTTGAAGTGGAATGTCGACATATTTGCACATCTTTTTGTTGCTGTCTATATAAGACAAAAGCTCAGTCGTCGTCTTTTCTGGATAGATATAATGAAGTCTTATCCACTCAATTCCTTTAATCTTTGAAAGTTTGTCAAGCAATGGAATAAGTCTGTTTTCTTTATATAAATCCTCGCCGTATCTTGAAACATCTTGCGCCACCAAAATAAGTTCTTTTATGCTGTTTGAAGCAAGATATTTTGCTTCCTCAACAATATCTTCCATAGGATAACTTATATATCTTCCTCTAATTCTAGGAATAGTGCAGAAGGAACAGCCATTACTGCATCCATCGGCAATTTTAAGATACGCATAAGACCCACGCGAAGTAAAAATGCGTCCATTTTTAGATTTACTTTGCTCATGCCCAACCTTATATAGGTCTTCTATAATCTCGCAAATCCTGTCATTGTCTTTTAAATTTAAGAAGGCATCGACCTCTTTTATCTCTTTTTCTAATTGCGTTTTGTGCCGTTCTGGCAAGCATCCCGTCACAATAACCTTTTCCACCTTACCTTTTGCTTTTAAAAGACAAACATCAAAGATATTTTCAAGCGCTTCTTTCTTTGCAGGCGTGATAAAAGCGCAGGTGTTGACAATGACAATATTGGCGTCATTTACATCATCTACGATTTTAAAGCCATAATCACTAAGTTTAAAGAGCATTTTTTCAAGGTCAACTCTATTTTTGTCACAACCTAGTGAAATAGCCGACACTTTTTTGTCCTTCAATTTTTCATCCATAGTTTTTTTCCTTTATTTTAGACTTTTGAGGTTTTTATCATTTTTGTAATAAAGAATAGACTAACAATCAAATCAATCATATTGATCGCCAAAAATTTCCCTAAATTCGTCCATAGTGGTATAGACAGTTCTACCTTTAACTCCGTCCGCAGTGGAGATATAGCCTGCTGCCTCCATTTGGTCGATAATGCGCGCAGCACGCGGATAACCAATAGCAAACTTACGCCTAATCATAGTTGCAGAAGCTTGCCCGCAATCAATCGCAGCTTTAAGAGCAAGAGGCAAAAGTTCGTCCATTTCGTTGTTCACTTGCACTCCACCCTCTTTATTGTTTTTGTTTGGATTATTTATTTGCTCTTCAACTTCCTTGTCAAAGATAGGCTTGTTGTTTTCGCGAACATAGTCAACAATTCGATTTGTTTCGCCTGTGCTTATAAAGCAAGCTTGCACACGCTTAGGTTCTTGCGCGCCAACAGGATAGTAAAGCATATCTCCTTTACCTAAAAGTTTTTCCGCGCCAACTCTATCAAGAATAGTCATGCTATCTACTGCGCTTGTCACAGCAAAGGCAATACGCGAAGGGAAATTCGATTTAATAAGTCCCGTGATGACATCAACTGACGGACGCTGTGTTGCCAAGATTAGATGAATACCCGCCGCTCTCGACTTTTGCGCCAAACGAATAATCTTTTCTTCCACCTCTTTTTTCCCTGTCATCATAAGGTCAGAAAGCTCATCAACAATGATGATAATAAATGGCATCTTTTTGATTTTTCCTGAAACAACATCAGGCGTTTGGTTATATTCATCAATATTCTTAACGCGTGCAAAACCCAAAACTTCAAAACGGCGCTCCATTTCTGTTACCGCCCACGCAAGAGTGTTGATGGCCTTTTGCGTTTCACAGACAACATTTGGCATGATGAGATGAGGTAAGCCATTATAAGAGGTAAACTCCACGCGCTTAGGGTCAACCAAAATTATTTTCACATCCTCAGGTGAAGCTTTATAGATGATACTTAAAATGATAGAGTTAAGGCAAACACTTTTACCTGAACCCGTTGAACCCGCAACAAGAAGGTGCGTAAGTTTTTGCATATTGCAAGTTATAATGTTTCCTGTAATATCTTTTCCAAGAGCAAAAGTAAGCGGAGAAGAACTCTCTTTAAATTCCCTGCTTTCTAAAACATCTCTAAGGCTGACGGTTGCAATGGATTTGTTCGGAACCTCGACACCGACAACGCTTTTGCCCGGAACAGGCGCTTCAATTCTTATCGCCCCCTCAGCCGCGAGCGAAAGAGCAATGTCGTCTGCGCGATTTTTAATTTTAGACACAGATATTCCCTGTGGCATTTCAAGCTCATATCTTGTTACCGCAGGACCTACCACAACTCCCTGAACCTTTGCAGGTATTCCAAAATTTTCCAAGCTATTTTCAAGAAGCACGCGCTTCTCTGCCACATCCTCATTTAAAGTTGATAAGTCAACCGACTTTGTGGTGATGTATTCAAGAGGTGGCTTTTCATAAACATAAGGCTCTTCTGGTTCTTCGACAACTTCCTCTTCCTCCTCCACTTGACCGCGCGTAAAGATGTTATTTCTATCGTTTCTTTCTGGAAACTCTGGTGCAAAATTGTTGTCACGCCTTATCGAGTCGAAAGAGGAACGCTCAAACGAACGGTCGCCCATTCGATCGTTTATTCTGTCAGAGAAAGCTTCTTGGCTATCTATTGCATTTTCATATATCTCTGGATTTTCCAACTTTTCTTCATTAACGGCACTTCTTATGATGTCGTCGGCTTCACGAACAATATCTTCATCGTCATTTCTTGCAAAAGGATTGTTGACATTTTGAAATTCGTCCGCTCTAACTTCTTCTTTAATAACTTGAACATCTTCCTCTTCCACAGGCAAAGATGTTTCTTCTTGTTTCAAAATCTCAACATTTGTTTTAACCTCTTCTTTATTTGGAGTGTTATAGTCTTTAAAATATTCTTCATAGTTTATTTCTGGCGGAGTTAAAATAAGCTCTTTTAAGGATTTTGGCTCTTCTTTCTTTTTCGTAACTGTCGGCGTATCTTCCTTAAAATATTCATACGCCTTATTTCGTTTTTTGTCTAAGCCAAGTAACTCGCGTGCCGACAAAGCTTTCTTTTCTTCCACTTTTTCTTCTTCAAGTTTGCCAGCTAAAACAGGATTAAACTCTTCTTTTTTAGGAAGAGTAATCTCTTCTTGTTTCTTTTCTTCAACAGCAGTTTGAATGCGATTGATTGTTTTCGTATCTTTCTTCACTGAAACTCCGGAACCGCGCCTAAACACATTAAGACTGTCAAGAAAGATAGCAAGTGAAAGACAAAAAGCAAGCGCCAAAATGATATACGCTCCGACACTGTTTGCAAGATATAGAAGAGGAGTAGTTATTATACCTGTTAGTATTCCACCTGCCGTCCATGTGCGAGAATAATTTAGACCGAGATATTGAAAAAAATTAAGCTCTCCCCTACCGCCAACTATGATAAGTTGAAGGATGGCTAAAAAGAAATACACCATAAGCGCCATCGAGATGATATAACGCTTAGGCATAACATATCTTCTTTTATTGACGAGAGCAAGTCCAACAATAAACAAAATTAGAAAAAGAGGATAGGCAAAAATTCCAAACACACCGAGTAAAAAAGAAAGCATAAGAGGCCAAATACCTGTCAAGAAAAGATAGACAACAGAGGAAATGCCAATAAGCGTAAAACCTACAATCTTTTTGACATCTCTCTTCCCTTTCTTTTTTGAATTAAGCTTATAAACCGCCATACTCCCCTCTTATTATTATATAATAATTATAACACTTAAATTCTCTTCTTCAAAACACTTTTAGTATATTTTTCAATTTTTTTATTGAAAAATATTTAACAAAATTTTTATCAAAAATTAGCTTTAAAACCACAATTTGACAAAAAATTGCTATATTTTTTGATTTTTTTGCTAAATTTCGACCTATTTTTTATGATTTTTAACTTTCTGCCAAATTTTCGCTGACGGTAGTCAAAACAAATCCTTGCTCGTGTAAACTGACGATAATTCTTTCAAGCGCAATTAGCGTGCAAGCGGTTGGATGCATTAAAATTAAATCGCCACCTTTCGCATCTTTTATCGCCCTCTTATAAATAACCTCTTCATCTTTATCTCGCCAATCAACAGTGTCACGCGTCCACATTATCGTCTTATAGCCTAGTTCTGTTGCCACCTCTACGGTTGTTTTGTTATATGCACCACTTGGCGGAGCAAATAAATCCATATTGACTCCTATTAAATCATTGACAAGAGTATGAGTTGTTAAAATCTCATTTTTATTTTGCTCTCTATTTAATTTATCTTGGTCCTTGTGACTATACCCATGGTTGCCAATTTCATGACCGGCATCATACATCTTTTTAAGCATATCGCTTTCTTTTACCGCCCAAGTTCCACCAACGAAGAATGTCGTCTTTACCTCATACCTATCTAAAATTTCCAGCATGTCGTCAAGATATTCTGTTCCCCAATAAACATTAATCATGAGTGAAATTTTATTACTTTCAGTATTTCCGCTGTAATAAACTCCATTTATAACAGAGGATGTCGTGGTTAAACTCACTCCTAAAACGGCAAGCATTGAAACCACCACAAGCATTATAATGATTAAAAAATTGATAAATTGTCTATGCAAATTAAGCGTCCATATTTTCATGTTATCATTTTATGTGAGCTAGTTTTTAAAAATGAAAAAAGATGAAATTTGGCAAAAATTAACCAAAAATCACCATTTTTTAACAAAATTTGCTGTTTTTTTTGATTTTTATTAAATATTTTCTGATTGATAGATATTATAAACAATTTCGTTTAACTCATTCACTAAATATTTTGCGCTTTTAATCTTTTGCGAAACATAGTTGATGCCAAGTATCAAACCATTTACGCTTTGCATATCTTTTTTCTCACAAGCGTGTCTTAAAGCGGAAATCATAAAGCGGAAATCTTCCACAATGCTTTCATGTTTTTTCTCAAATTTTAATTTTGCTTCAAGTTCATCGCAAACACGGACTACATTGCCTAATGAAAGAGCAAGCGTGTCCTCCTCTTCAAATTCTGTTTCAAAATTGACTTCATCATCCTCTTCGTCAGCAACAATCTCTTCCTCTAAGATTTCTTCTTCCTTCTTACTTAAATCAGCAAGCGTCAAGGACTTGTCAACTTTAAAATAATCTGCAATCATATTCTTAAAAGGTTCAATGATTTTTTCTAAAAACAATTGCGTCGGAGAACCTTGTCCACTTCTAAAATATGTTTCCAAAAATTTATTGGCGTTTAACTTATGGCTATATAAATCATTAATCACCGTCACAAAAAGCGTCAACTTTTCCTTTTCCTCACTTGGAAGAGAAATTTTACCATTCTTCGTTTTGTTGTCAACAGTAAACGCATGACTAAAAATTTCCTCTCTATCTTTGTCTAACATTTTTGTTGCAAGATATGACAAAATATCATCGCTGTCGTTTATAGAATTTGCTATATTTTCAATTTTTTTATTAAAATCTAAAAATCTACCGCTAAGCATATCGTTGCAATTAGCAACAAATTTTTCCACTTTTCTCACATTCTTTTCCATATCGCCCCCTCGTTACTCAATATAATAGCACAATTTAAAAAAAATTCAAATTAAAATAAGAAGATAATTGATTTTTTACTTTATAAGTGATAAAATTGTTTTGGAGAAAAAAATGAATTACGACGCAGTCACCAACAAATTAATAATCCTCTTTGTTATGGATAAGGTGGAAATGCCACTAACTGAAAATTCAATAATTGAAATCTGCGCAGTTAAAAATAATTGGATAAATTATATGGACTGCCTAGACCTTTTATATCAACTTTCGGAGGCAAAACTCATCTACAAAACACAATGTAAAGAAGGCGAAATGCGCTACACTCTCACCTTTGAAGGCAGAGATTGTCTTTCATATTTCTATAAGAGAATACCAAATGCCCTACGCGACGAAATCACTGAATACGCAAAAAACAATCGCCTAAACATTAAGATATCGCAAGAATACTATGCTAACTACACAGACAGTGATGACGGTTCATATCTTGTCACAATGAGAATTTACGAAAGTTTAATTGCCACCCCACTCTTTGAGATAAAGGTCAAAGCACCGACCAGACAAAGCGCAGAAGAGTGTTGTAAAAAATGGCGCCAGCAAGCTCCAAACATCTATGAATATGTCTTTGACAATCTAATTAACACCGATTAAATATAAGAAGTTCTACATAAACTTATCAAAAGAATTTCTAAGCATGAGATTTATCTTTACAAATCTCGTGCTTTTTGTTATAATATTATTATGGAAAATAAAGTTGTTTTAGAAATTGATAACATCTCTTCATTTATAAACAAGAAATATCTAGTTAAAGATGTGACATTAAATTTACACGCAAACGAAGTCGCTGTCATCATCGGCGAAAACGGCAGTGGAAAAACAAGTTTGTGCAAGCTTATTGCTGGCGCCCTTCCGCTTTCTAATGGGAATATTTTTTTAGAAGGCAAAAATTTAAAACAGCATAGAGCGCTTCAAAGTGAAATAAGCATCGCACTTCACCCTCCTATGTTTTTTAAGTTTCAAACCGTTTTAAAAAATATACAATACCTTCTCAAATTAAAAGGAAAATATGTCTTAGGCAAGGTGGTAGAAACATTAAAAGCTTTTAATATGTATGATGTGATGAACAATCGCGTTTTCTCGCTAACAAACAGTGAAAAGAAGAAGCTTTCGCTTGTGGTGGCGTTAGCGGTTGATGCCAAAGTTTATATTTTTGACGAACCATTCCTTGAATTAAACGAAGAAGACAGAAAACTCTTTACCTCTTACTTAAAAACAAAAAAAGATTGCGCCTTTCTTTTAACAGGAACAAGCACCAACGATTTCGATTTCGCAAACACATTTATCTATATGAATAATAGAGAGATAACAAATATTGAAGCAAATGAAAAATGGAAAAACTTTAACCAAAAACGATACACTTTCTTAGTTACAAAACAACCAAATTATCTAGGTAAATTATTGAAAGAAGAAAAAGGAATGGATGTTTTATTAGACAATCAAAAAGTCCTGATTCCAAAAATTAGCGACGATGACCTTGAAGAGATATTAAAATTTTTGAAAACAAAAAAGGTAACCATTTATTCTGCTGGTCACAAAGATAAAGACGAAGAAAAAGTTGTAGACAAATTGTCTTCTTATTTTAAAACTGAAAGTTTATAAAAATTGCTCACTATCGACATATCTAAATATTTGACGCTCTATTTAAAAAAATAAATATTGACAAAAAGCATTAAAAAGTAAGTTTTTTTCACTTTTTTTCTAATTTTTTTGAAAAAATATATGTTTTTTACACAAAAACAAGGAGATATTATGAAATCATTTAAAATTTGTATGTATGATTTTAGAAGACTAATACTAAATCCGATAACTTTATGTGGTTTTATTATCGCAATCGTAGCATGCGTAGTTGCAGGCTTTTGCTTTAAACCTTTTATTTCGCCAGCGCTATCTTTGAGTTTTGAGTATGAAACAACAGAAGAATTATACAACAATTTTATAAACGGCAATTTTGAAGATAGTGTTGTCAATCTTGACGCCAAGATTATGGAGAATAAAAAAATCATCGACGGACAGCGCAATACTACCTTGATTGACACTTACGACAACCTTACCCTTAACATAAGCACATTTTATGAAAATCTTTTGGTTTACAACGCCTACCCTGACGATTATCCTGACGCTAGCACGTTCAAAGATAATGCTTTTGATGTAAATCTTAAAACAGAACTTCATAATTTCTATGACACCATCGCCTCTTTAAAAGATTTTGAAAGTCCTCTCTATTTCACAGACAACGAAATGAATACGATAAAAAGTTTAGTTGACCTTTTAGATAGCACTCTTTATTACACCACAAATCGAGATAATGTAAAAGCAATGTATGATATTTTACTAGAAAGCCGACAACTCTTTCGTGACTTTTTGAACATTGAAGTTATAAATTGGCAAACTGACAAAGACAAAACGGTGGAATTAGAAGTAAATTATGTGGTTAACGCCGAGAAAAAGCTTGATGATATTTTAGAGGAATTTGAAAATGTTTATCATGGTTCACAAAATTTAGACGATATGGAGAGCCTTGCCCTTAATTACAAACGCATTGTGACTTTTGCAAGCTACAACATGCAAGGAGAGCTTTTCCTTCTCCTATCAAAAAGTTTACCAAATTACGCAAACTATATCGGCTATGAAAGTCAAGAGGAATTGGAACTTAAACAAACCATAATACAGAACAACCATATATTAAAAGAAGCTAGTCTATATTATACACATTATCTTCAACCTATGAATTTTAATAGCGCAAGCGGGACTATTAACGCCTACGATTTCGCTTATTATCTAATATCTATAATAGGATTTATTTTAATTTTCATTAGTATCTTTTTTGCATACAAACTTTTCGGGCGCGACCGCAAAAAAGGTAAAGTTGATGTTGTGCTGGCTCAAAACGCCTCATTTAACTCTGTGTTTGCAGGTAAATTTTTTGCTATTTTACTTGCCACTTTCTCTCTGCTTATTGTCTTTTCTATTCTAATAATTTTAATTAGCTATCTCATATATGGAGTCACATTCGCCCCTGTGCTTGCCGTTTTTAACCTGTCGTCTTCTTATGTTGTTAGCCCGCTTATCTATCTATTCTTTAAGCTTCTCTGTATAGAATTTGAAATTATGTTTTACACGCTAATCACCATTCTTCTTATGAATGTGTCAAGAAAATTTGAGTTAATGTTTGGTATATCTCTTGGTATCTTTGCCGTCGCTTTCACATTAAACACCTTTTTAAGTGGCTTCTTCGTATATGCGCTATTTCCATTTGCACACGCCAACCTTTTCTCGTTCTTTGGTGGAGCGAACTCCTCAATCGGTTTCTTAAACACAGCGTTTATTTCTGGCGGAAATTTCTTTATTTCCATTTGCTATACGCTTGTTTTGATGGTAGGCATGTATTTCTTCACCAATCAACTTTTTAAACGCAATTAATTTGTTTTTAAAATTAAAAATTAAAGAAAAATTATACAAAAAAATTCTATAAAAAACTTAAAAATCTTTAAATTTATTTGTTTTTTGCTTGCTTTATGCAGGCTTTTTTTATATAATTTTATTAAATGAAAGTGAGGCGTTTATGAAGTTTAAAATTGTTACCGAAGCATCTGTTGATATGCCAGATAGTTTTGTAAAAGAGAATGATATAACTATTCTTCCTATTGAGCTTAACTTCGCAGGCGAACTATTTCCTGAGGGGCTTCCTAATGATGAATTTTATGAAAAAATGAGAACAACAGGAATAATTCCTAAAACCAGTCAGCCAAATCAATATAAGTTTGAAAACGCACTCTCGCCTTATTGCAATAAAGAAGATTGGTTTGTTTTGACAATCGTCATCTCTTCAAATCTTGCCGGCACAATAGCGCAAGCAAAAAATGCAGTTGAAGCCTTAAAGATGAAAAATGTATATATTTGCGACTCCGAATTAACCACCTTTGCAGAGGGCGCGCTTATAATGGAAATCGTAAAATACATAAAAGAGAAAAATCCATCACCAGAAGAAGCGATTGAGGAACTTGAACGCCTAAAAAAGAAAGTGCGATTAATTGCCGTTGTAAGTGATTTAAAATACCTTAAACAAGGCGGAAGAATTAGCGGAGCCGTTGCCGCCCTCGGAACAGTGCTTAATATGAAACCTATAATCACCCTAGAAGATGGCAGAGTGGCAAATAAAGCTAAAAAGCGTGGAGAACAAGCAAATATATATATTGTGGATGAAGTCGTGAAAAATCGTGACAAGTCATATCCTATTTACTTTGGATATTCTGCTATAAAAAAGAATATCGAAAATTTTGTGCAGAAATATCAAGATAAACTTGATGTTAACCCTGATAAAATTGAATATCATGGTATTGGATGTGTGGTAGGAACACATGTAGGTCCCGGTGTTTATGGCATGGTATATTTTGCAAAATAAAAAAGTAAAGCAACTTAAATTAAGTTGCTTTTTTGTTTTCGCCTACCCTCTTGTCAAAAACTTTAAATATGTTGAAATTACCTTATCCGCCATTTCTTTCGATAAATCTTCGCCGTGTCCACAATGCATAGTCTTATAATTTAAAGTTGCAAGTTTTTTCAGGCTTTTAATCATTTCCTGCTTGCTCCCGCCATACAAGTCCATTCTGCCGATGCCACGACCGATAATCAAATCACCAACGAACAAATCTTCACCAATCAAGAAACACATATCGCTTTTACTATGTCCGCCCATTTGAAAATATTTTATCACGACATCACCTATCTTTACTTCTCCATCCCCCTGCAAAAAGACGAAATTTGAAAAGCCAGTAATCTTTAACAAATCGCAATTAAAATCGGTGGAATAATTCTTTTTCGGCTCTTCTAAATACTCCCTTATTTTTTCGCTGGCATAAATTTTTACATTTAGTTTTTTAGCATAATCTTCAACAAAATATGCGTGGTCAAAATGCCCATGGGTAAGAAATATTGCCCTCACATTTTCCGTGACATCATTTATCTTGTCAAAATTTGCTCCTGCATCTATAATAAAAATGTTTTTATCTATATTTTCCACAAAAACATTGCTGTCATAAATATCGCCGACAAGTCTCATTTTTCACCTCTGCCTAAAATTTTACTACTTGCTCAAAAAAAAGTCAAACAAAAGGTAGTTATAAAAAAGAAATCTAAAAACTCATATTAAAATTTCATTTTCAATAAGAAACAACAAGCATAATCAATTATTGTTCTTTTTTGTCAAAAATTTTAATACTATTATCTATGTTAAAGTCATACAAATCACACTCATTTATAAACGGACTGCGTTTTTCCTGCGCTCGCACTTTAAAAGAAAATCGCGGAAAGTTTCTTTTAACGATAATTCTAGTTTTAGTAGCTATGTTCGCAGGAATTTTTGTGGCAATAAAATACTCTGGCAGTGAAAATTTGTCACGCCTACAAGAGATATCTCTGGATGACTTTAAAAGTGGACTGGTCGGTTCTTCTTCTGCCTTCTTTTCACGCCTACTTTCGCTGTCAGTCAACGCTATTATTTTGTTTGGCGTTTCTTTTGTGCCTTTTCTCTTTCCAATAGCTGAAATTTTAATCGTCTACCGTGGTTATTTGTTTGGCTTAAACTTTGCATTAATTTTTATTCTATATGGACTTGGTGGAAGTTTAACTGCCATTGTCGTGATATTACCCTGCCAACTTTTAACGCTTTTTGTGCTTATTATGTTCTATCTAATTTTAAGCAAAATCAACGGCAACTGTAAGCGTTATGGCGGAACTGAGTGCAACAGATTTCTATACTTACTTTTTGGACTTTTGATATTGCTACTTTTAAATTTAACCGAAACGCTATTACTATATCTATTGAACGGAAAAGTAATCTTAGTTATCTAGCGTCCTCGCGCGCCACCGCCACCAGCACCGCCACCAGACGAACCACGCCTGCCTCCGCCACCTCTAAACGAAGAAGATGAAGAGGATGAAGAACTTGATATTCTGCGTGTGATGACACTTCCGATGCACCCAGCAACAATAGCAGTGCTGTTTCCGTTCAAATACTCAGGATATTCGATATTCAACGCTTTAAACTTTTCTTCCATTTTATCTGTTAAATTAAATATGTAGCAGTATGGAAGAATATGGTAGAAATACTCAGGGTCATCTTGAACAAGCGCATTTAACTTATCAAGTTCTGCAACTTTTAAAAAATTCTTAAACCCTATAACTTTCCCTTGCATTGAGCGCTCAAATTTAGTAAATACCTTGACAAGCGGAGCTAAACAAAATCCAACTATCAAAATTACTGCGGTTATTATTGAAAGATATAAAAAATCGTATGGAATAAGCATGCTATATATCATAATTACGAGCGGAGCACCTCCGAACAACCCGCACCACAAAATCTTAAACCACCACGGAATAGGCGTATATGTCAAGACTATGAGCGCTATGATAGGAAATATCAGAATAATAAAATTAAGAAACACTCCGCCAACAAAGGTTTCATACCAAATTATTAGAAAAAATATAGGTAAAACGGCTAAAACTGACACCGCTAGCCTTAGCAACAAACATTTTTTGGTTACACTTTCGTCTTGCTTGTAGATTTTTCGTGAAGCCATAGCGAGTTTCGTATTTTTTATCGCAACATTCTTTTTCGCCACAAAAGTATCACTATTAGCAAAAAATGCTTCAAACAAATTTTTTTCATTTAATTTGCCATTTAAAAGCTCATCTGAAACATTTTCAATCATAGGAAAGTCTTGTAGTTTCACAAGTTTTACCGTCTTTTTGTCAACAAGTTCAATTTTAATTAATTTCTTACTCGCCCATTCCAATATCAAAGCAGTGAAATCTTTTGGCTTGACCTTACCTCGATAAATCTTAGCAACATCTATCGCCGAGCAATTTTTCGGCGGATAAAATTCCACAGTTACAATTTCTTTTTTATGGAATTTGTGCGACAGTAGTAGTAAAATAATTCCTATTACTGCAACTATTGAAACGGCGATGGTGACATAATAAAGAGGATGCGGAACAAAATTTGTGTCAAAAAAATTATTTGGAAGTAAAAGCTGAATTGTGAGCCCTGCTTGAGCTGGAATATCCCGCATGCTAAGTTTTAAAACACTTTTTGTAAATCCATTTTCGTCAATTAGACTTGAAACATCTAAATTGACCGCTTCATGACCTAGTCCCTCAAAGTCATTAGTTCTAAACGATAGATTGTCAAGAAAGTCGCCTTCAAGTGCTGGTAAAATTATCGTGGCAGAAAAATTCTCCACAGAAGTTAAATAGTCATAGTCCATCAAATCAAAGGTAAAATCATCAAAAGAAGATATGAAATCTTCTCCTAAATCATAAGTATATTTGATTTCATAAACATATTGTCCTTCGCTTTTATAATCTCCGTCAGCACCTATATTGATGATATAATAATCGCCCTCTCTTTCAACAAAGCTATATTCTTTCTCTCCATTCATGGAAACACTTTCTAATTTCAAAGTATGAACATAAGTTTTAGAAATCTTATCTCCGTTTACTATGCGAGTAACCTTATTTAGCCTTGAAATATGTCTTGACAAACCTACATTTATACCCGAATTCTTATAGGTTAGAACAATGGTTTCGGTGATATTTAGAACTTTATCTTCTCCTACTTCAATTAATTTATCTATGCTATTATAGACAATGTTGCTATCTTTAATAGATAAAGCATTTACCGTGTTAAATGGAAAAATTATTGAGCTAAAAAGCGCAATCATAAAGACAAATATTACCAAACATAATCTTTTTGCCATATTTCCTCAATAAATATGTGTGGTGTATTACGCATTCAAACATACAACATATTGTGACATAATACTATAAATTAAAAGTAAATCTATTTATTTAGAAATTGATTAATAATACATATTTTTATAGGAAGCTTTGCGAGTTCTTCCACCGCCACCGCCACCTTTTCTTCGTTTCACAACAACCACAACAACAATAATAATCGCAATTAAAGCAAGTCCACCTATTAAAGAGCCAACTATCGTCCAAATGAGCGTCCAATCAGTTGTATCTTCAACCTCTGTTTCAAAAGAAAGATTTAATACATTATTGAAGCTAGGATCGTTAAGCTGTGTCATATCTAAATTGAATTGATAATAACGAGCATTCGAGCCATCGTCAACACGCTCACAGACACCCTTATAGATGCTGACTATATCCAAAAATCTTTGAACATCAAAGGAATAATCTTCCTTTAAATATAGCTCCATTTTGACATTGGATTGTTTCTTAACTTTAATCGTTGTTCCTGTCGTTGTTATGGCATCTTCATTTGTCGAAATTACTATTCTTTCAATGCCTTCATCGAAGTCAAAAGTTATTTCACAAGAGTTATCAACATACTTAGCATACACAACAAAATCCTCTGTTAAAGCAAAATTTCCCCTACCAAAGGTAAATGCAAGGTCACTATTTGAAAAGACATTTTCCGTTCCCTCATCTGACGAACTAAGTGGTGTATCTTCTCCGTCATCAGTTTCTAAATACCAGCCACGAAATTCATATATTGAACGCGAATCAGCTCGCGTTGCTATAGTGTAAGAGTTGTTATAAGTCATATCATCAATGGTGTAACTGCGAGATGTTTGGTTGCCTCCTGTTTTGTTATAAACATAGCACTCCGTCTGCACAACACCTTCATCTATTTCGGTTGTTTCGTCCTTAGCAAAAAGTCTATATTCAAATTTTCCGACAAATTTATTAGCAACAATATTTAGTTGGTATAAACCTGTGTAGTTGTTTGTCACACCCGAAATTGTTATTGTGTAAATTGTTTCTTCTTCGTCATTAATGGTCGACATACTAATTCTGTCATAATCATCCATTGTGTCTAGTCGATAGCCATTATCACCTTCTAGGAAAGAAGCTACTGTTTTGGTTTCTCCGCTTCTTAGAGTTAAACTAGATAAACTATAATATTTTCCAATCTTCGCGTTAACATTAGCATTAAATTTAAATTTAATCTGAACTGTGTCATTATAACCACTACTTGTGAGTTCAAGCTCATTATTTGTTGCTGGCACTAATTCGCCAGCTTCGTTAGTATCTAAGAGAATAATTATATTATCATCAACACTAACACTGCTTGTTGTGACTCTGATAGCAAAATCGCCTTGAAACGCTTGCAAATCTATGTTGTTGTCTTGAATGATAAAGGTGTTTGCAAAATCCCAATGGTCGCCATAAAGTCCATTCCATTTTTTCGACTCAAAATAATCACGCGCACCAGCCTTATGACTTATTATCGTGTCGCTAACGCTTGTAACATTGTTGTTTGCATTGTAATTTGTTGTATCACCAAAAGCCATTAAGCTAGAATTATAATAAACATAAGAAATGTTGTTTTCGTATGGTGCTGGAAGTGAAATATAGCCACCGATAGCACCGCTATATATCGTCTTATTATAGTTGTTGTTAATGGTTATTGTTGGCTCTACAACGCAGTTAATAACCTTACTGTTACCTTGGCTAATTGTTCCAAAAATTCCGCCTATGTAAGTCGAACCCGAGAAACTTTCACTTGCAATCTCAACGCTCAATCTTGGTGCGCTCACCATGAACATTATAGTGGAATTCTGCACAACGCCAGCAACACCACCTATTTTAGCATCTCGCTTAAATATGCTTGAAAGAGAGAAATTAGATGCTCCATTTCTGCTATCAGGACGATATAAGGAATTTTTTATGGTAGAGTCAACAAGTTCTCCCACATAACCGCCTGCATTTATTGTTTTTATGCCCTTGTTCTCTTCATTAACACCCTCTTGATTTTTATTGTCAACATAATTTAAAGTGGCGTTAATATCGCAATTTTCAATCGTTGTGTTTTGTGCTTTACCAACAAGAGTTCCGACGGCTAATATATTTGGAGAATTTGATACAGTAATATTAGTAACGCCAGAAATTTTAAGGTCGAAAATAGTAGCACCATTTGTCACGCCAAAGAGCCCCAAATAGGAAGGCACAACATAATCTTTTGCTGTATTTGAAAAATCAATGTTTAAATTACTGATAGTATGACCGTTACCATCAAAAATGCCTGTAAAAGGAATTTCGCTTGTTCCGATTGTCTTTTCAACGGAATAATCAGACATAACTATATCTTTTGTTAATAGCACTGTGCAATCAGAAGCATTCTCAGAGTAACCATTGATAAAAGCTTGTAAATCCTCTGGCGTTTCTATTGTAACAACTGTCGAGCTTTTTGTTATTTCAGCATCCACGTTATTTATAATACATGGCATAGAAAAAAGAAACAATCCGCAAAAAGCAAGAAAAACAATTAACGAAATTATAGAAAATTTTAAAGTCTTTTTCATCATACCCTCTCTTTATGTGCCATAGCGAGTATTATTAGTATTCTTTAAATTTAAATTATAATGTATAGCAAACTTAGTTTTATATGTAATAAAAATTTTATTAGTTACATTATATTAATAACACATTTTTATATATTTTTCCAAATATTTTAGCAAAATATTTTTTATTGCGCATTTATTAAGCTTATAACAAAAATTATCCTTGCTTTAACAAGGATAATGTATTGAATTTTTACGAAAATTTAATTCAAATGGAGTTCTTATGCTTTATTATTAGGCTTTAACATATTCAACTTTGTCATTTGTGAAAATTATAAAATTACCTTTGACCGAACCTTGTGAAGGCTCTATATTAAGAGGATTTTTAGTAGCCTCATGCGTTCCGACATTTACGGTTATTCTGTCGGTATCATTAGACAATGGATTTCTTTCCGCTTCGCCCTTTGAGTATTCAGCATAATCATACACAGTTGAAGTAAAACCTGTTTCATCAACAACATTTATTGTCACCTTTCCGCTATCGGTCAAGATTTCTATTTTATGGTTGCATGCACCTAAAAATCCTAGTGTCACATCACCTCTTTCAGTGACAATGCTGTCAGTATAACTTGTGGTTGAACTTGCATAGTTAACATTTATATCAGCACTCTTTGTGTCTACACGCACTTCGCCTTCGATTTCACCGATATTAAAACTTCCGTTTACACCTGTCGATGCAAAATCGCCTACAAGTTTGTCGATATTAATATTTGGAGAAGAACTATTTTCAGAGGATGAAATTACAAAATCACCATAAAGCGCACCCACTCTTATGTTTGGTGCTTCAATCCTGTCTTCTGACGGAGTGAAGGAAAGTGCGTCTGCTGTAACCTTATCAAAATAATAATTTCCTTCAAGTGCATTCAGATTTACCTTTTGAACATCAATCTCGCCGATCGACATATTACCGTTTTCATTGCTGAAATTTAGCTGTCCGCCGTTATTTATTTTAATTAGGTCAAAGTCCATTAAGCCGGTATCTGTTGTCAAATTTATTGTTCCAGAGTTTAAAACTATACCCTTGCCATTGAGATTGCTTCCATCTTCAAGAGCAACATTGTAACTGTCGGTTGTTATCTCGCCACTTCCTGTTTCAAGAGAAAGCTTATCTACGCCATTTAAATTCAAGTTTTTAGATAGGTAAATATTTCCGCCTGTTGTTTCAACATTTATATTTCCAGGCATAATCTCATAGGCGTCCGAGCTTGCTGTGCCAAAATGCACATCGCCGTTTGTTGTGTTGATATTGAAATCTATATTTTGAAATTTGCCGTCAAAGGAAACACTGCCGTCGAAATAGCGTGCTTCAATGTTGATAACAATAGAGATATTTTGTGAAAAATACAGAAAACCAACAGGCTCCTCAACGCTTATCTTTAATGTGGAGCCTTCAAGCGTAACCGAATATTTATAAGGTCTAGCTTGCTTATGTGTAGCAAAGCCAGATGCTTCATTTGTTATCTGCACGCAATTTTTGTGTATGTCCTCACTCACCTTAACATAGACATCGGCATATGAACAATCAACTTCAATATGGCTGACATTTCCGTTTGCGGTAAAATCAAACGGCGTCTTTGTTTCATCCGTGGTCGTCTGTAACTGCACCTGCTCGCCACCCGTGAAATATTGTAACCAGCATATAGTTTTTCCAGGATTAAAGAATAGGACAACTAATATTATCAAAAATATGGCAATAAGTAACAGCACAAAAAGTCCAAAGTAGAAGAAAAAACCCTTTCTAATTCCGCCCTGAGCCATGCTCCCTCCTCAAATTTAATTTATCAATGTTGTTTTTACATTGACATTACAACCCTATCAACAAATTTATTTTATCAATAAAATTAAAATATGTCAATAAATTAATCTAAAATCGCCTTTATTCTTCTAATTCCAGCTGAAGAGCTTTCCTCTTTAACTATTTTAAAGTGATGCAAGTCTTTGGTGTTTTTGGCGTGAGGTCCACCGCAAATTTCCTTGGAAATGTTGCCTATGGTGTAAACTTTAACCTTTTCGCCGTATTTACTTTCAAAAACTCCAACCGCACCGCTCTTTTTAGCCTCTTCAAGTGTCATCTCTTCATAGGTTACAGGAATTTCCTTTTTAATGGCATCATTGACAAAATCTTCAAGCGTTTTTATTTCCTCTGGTGTAAGTTTATGGTCAACATTAAAGTCTAGTCGCATGCGTTCAGGCGTGATGTTGGACCCCTTTTGCATAACGCCGTTACCAAACATCTTCCTAAGTCCTGCCATAAGTAGATGTGTTGCAGTGTGAAGATGAGCGCTCGCGTCAGAGGTGTCGGCAAGTCCGCCTTTAAATGTTCCAGCGGATGCTGATCTACTCTTTTCTTGATGCTCCATAAATGCCTTTTTGTAGCCCTCTTCGTCAACATCGTAGCCTATTTCTTTTGCAAGCTCTTTTGTGAGTTCAAAAGGAAAACCAAAAGTATCATAAAGTCTAAAACATGCCTTGCCAGAGATAACATTTTCCACCACTTCGCCATTTTTCGATGCAAATTCCTTGTGTTTTTCAATGCCTCTGATGACCTTGTCAAATTCCTTATGACCCTCTTCAAGCGCCTTTGAAAATTTTTCCACTTCTTTATCAAGTTCAACTTTGACAAATTCTCTATTTCGCTTGATGTCCGCATAATCTTCGCCATGTCTATCAACATAGATGTCGATTATATCATTAAAATATTTTGTATCTAAATTTATATTCCTAGCACAATTTACCGCACGACGAATTAAGCGCCTTAAAATGTAACCCTGACCAACATTAGAAGGCACCACCCCTCTTTCATCACCAAGAATGAAAAGAGCTGAACGCAAGTGGTCGGCAATAATACGATATGAACGCTTTGATTTTTCGCTTTCAAGATAAGAAATTTTTGCGTGCGAAGAGATAAAATCAATCGCTTTCTTTAAAACACCGCAGTCATAGACAGATTTTAAGCCGTTTATAACAACAACCGTTCGCTCTAAGCCCATACCTGTATCTATATTAGGCTTAGCAAGAGGCTTAACAGGCGAACCTTCTTTTTCTACAACATATTGCATGAAAACATCGTTCCAAATTTCTAGATACTTTCCACAATCGCAGGCTGGCGAGCATTTTTCACCACATTTTTCTTTGCCCGTATCTAAAAACATCTCAGTGTCAGGGCCACATGGACCAACTCCGCCACCTAGCGCCCACCAATTGTGCTTTTTGTCTAAAAAGTAGACATTTTCAATTCCGCACTTTTTCCAAACATCATACGAAAAAGTATCGCGAGGTGCGAGTTCATCTCCTGCAAACACAGTTGTGGCAAGCCTCTTCTTATCAATACCTAAATATTTTGGACTTGTCAAAAATTCATAAGAATATTCAATCATCTTTTCCTTATCGCATTCGCCTAAAAACCAGTTGCCTAACATTTCAAAAAAGGTCAAATGGCTGTCATCGCCGACATCCTCAATGTCGGTCGTGCGTATGCATCTTTGAATATTACAAATCTTGTTACCTTTCGGATGAGTTTCCCCAAGAAGATATGGCACAAGAGGATGCATGCCAGCAGTTGTAAACAAAACTGTCGGGTCGTTTTCTGGTATTATTGAATAACTGTCTATGCGTTTGAAGCCTTTGCTTTCAAAAAACTCAAACCACTTATTTTTAATTTCTACATCGCTTATCATGTTTTTCTCCTAATTGTTTTTGTTAAGTTAATGTTATACGGGCACAAGGTTCTAGCGCGCCAAAAATTTTTCTATCTTTTTTCACTATGTCTTAACGCGCTAGAAAACTCGCTCACGCGAGTGCAAGCGTTCACGCTTGCCCTTGCGCCCTATTCTACGCCAATAGCCTTTCTGACTCTTCTAAGCACTTTTCTTGCGACCATGCGAGCTTTCTCAGCACCCGCATCAAGAATCGCGTCAACTTCTTTTTTGTGTGCCATATAGTAGTTGAACTTTTCCCTCATCGGCGAAAGGTATCTGTTTGCCACCTCAAAAAGACGCTTTTTTGCCTCGCCCCAACCTAAGCCGTTTAATAACTCTTCTTCAAACGCTTTTGCTTCATCTTCACTTGCAAAAAGCTTAAAAAGTTTATTAACGGTGCAATCTGCGTCCTTTGGCTCACCTGGCATGCGACTATCAGTTACCACTCTAAAAATAGCTTTTTTTAATTCGTTTTCATCACCAAAAAGTTTTATTGTGTTGTTATAGCTTTTACTCATCTTGCGTCCATCAAGTCCGACAAGTGTGTTGTTGTTTTTGTCAATATACTCCATAGGTTCTTTTAAAGTTTCGCCATATTTTAAATTAAAATTATGTGCAATGTCGCGCGCGATTTCAATATGTTGCTTTTGGTCAAGTCCAACAGGAACATAGTCAGCATCAAAGAGCATAATGTCGGCGCTCATTAAAATAGGATAGTTATACAGCCCCATATTGACCTTGTCATCTCTATCTAGTCCATTAGCCTCATTTTTCTCAACACACGCCTTATAAGCATGCGCCCTATTCATCAACCCCTTAGGAGTCACATTGCAAAGTATCCAATTAAGTTCAAAATCCTCTTTAATGTCCGATTGACGATAAAAAACCACTTTTTCAGGGTCAAGACCACAGGCAAGCCAAGTGCAAGCAATATTATAAAAATACTCCTTTAGTTCCGCCTTAGTATTGAGCGTTGTTAAAGCATGATAGTCGGCAATAAAATAGAAACATTCAAAGTCGTCTTGCTTACTTAATTCTATCGCAGGCTTAATAGCACCAAAGTAATTTCCGATATGCGCATACCCTGTCGGCTTAATACCTGTTAAAACTCTTTTCATGAATTACTCCTAGTGGTAATTTTATCACTAGAAGTCAAAGATTGTCAAGTAAATCACTTTAACTTTTCACTCTTCACTTTTTTAACAGTGTCCCTTCACTCTTCACGCTTGTTTTAACTACGTCCCTTCACTTTTCACACACTCTTTCGCTTTTCGTTTTCTCACTCATTATCAAGCACAACTTCACCATTTAGCCAAGCATTAAAATAGCCGTCAAGTTTTGTCTTTGAGGTTTTTGAAAAACTGTCTATTAAATCCTGCCCTGTTGCTATTTTATATTTAAAATCAGCAAAATAATTTTGAAGGCATTTAAAGAACTTATTATCACCCAGCGTGTTGCGGACACTATCAAACATCAACACGCCTTTTGTATAGACGCAATTAACATATTCCGGTTCCGTATTAAATTCGCTCAAATTTCTATTCATACTCTCATCAACATCGCCTAAAATATCTTTATAGGTGTTTATAAAAAGTCGATAACTTTGAAGCGCTCCGGAGATTAAATCGTCATACGAAATGCCATACTTATCGTTTTTTTCAAAGAAGAGTGCAGTAGAATATTCCGTCAAACTTTCATCAAGCCAAGCTTCACCAAATTCATTGTTGCCAACAAGCGAATACCACCACTGATGGGCAAGTTCATGCACAATGACATATTTATATGTTTCCGCGTCCTCGACCTCATCTGAAATAAATACCAAATTTGGATACTCCATTCCGCCAAAACAAAAGTTAGTTTTTGCCACATTAATAGTCTTATATGGATATTTACCAAACAGCTCTTGAAAAGTGGACATAGCCTCGCAAGCGACCGCTAAATTTTCGTCAAAATTAGCTTCATCATAATAAAAATAGTTGACAGTTATATCGCCTACCGAACTTGATACTTTTTGAAATTTTGTCGACAGCGTGAAAGCAAAATCACGCACCTTTTTTGCCTCAATCTTGACTACATTGTCCTCACCGCTTATGCTCTCGTTTACAATATCGCCACTACAAGCAAGCACAAAACTTTTGTCAAAAGACAGCGTAACCTCATAACTTGCCGTTTCACTATAAAACGGGTCGCCATTAGTCACAAAGCTATTTTCTATAAAGCCATTATCATAGACACATAAAATCGGATAAAAATTGCCAAAGTTCACAGTATTGTTGCCATAGCCTAGCCTATGATTGATGTTGGCGAGCTTCACAGTAAACTCGATATCGACACATACCTCTTCATTTGGGTATATCTCTTCCTTTAAGGTTATTGTCAATATATTGCCCTCTTCGCTAATTGAAAAAGCTAGCGACTCATCCTCACTTTTAACGCTCTCAATATTAATTCCTCCATAACTCACCTCGCCCGAAGGGTAAGCGCGATTAAAATAACTTGTGCTTACTGCCTCATTGCCTTCGCTGAACGAATTAGGATACAAGAAAAACTTTAATTCACTTAGCGAATTGTCATATTTATTAAATATTTCTACACTCTCTTTTCCTTCAAGCGTGTGATTAGCCTCATCATATTCACAAAAAAGTGTGTAAGATGTATATTTTTCTTCGCTTTCACCAGTGCAACCTGTTATAAAAAATGGAATAGTTAAAACTAAAACAAATAACAATGCTAACTTTTTCATGTCATATTTTATTATAAATTTTACCAAAAAATAACGAAAAAGTTGTAAAAAGTCTTAAACTGTGCTACAATCAAAAAGCAAAGGAGCAAAATATGGCATTTTGTAGATTATCAGTGGACGCGGTCGCAAATAACTCAACAAGCGTTGACAATATATTTATCAATAATTATCTTCCATACGCAAGTGATGAGTGCGTGAAAGTCTATCTGTATGGCTTATACAAGTGTCAAGATGCCAGCGCCAAGGATAACACACTGGAAAATTTCGCTAACGAACTTAAAATGAGCAAAGAAGAAGTCGAAAGTTGTTTCTACTATTGGCAGGAACAAGGGCTTGTGCAAATATTAGAGGTCATTCCGTTTGAAGTAAGGTATCTTCCTATCACCAACGCCCTTAATGGCATAAAAAAATATAACACAAAAAAATATGCCACCTTTAACACACAAGCACAAGAGATTATCTCTGGCAGAATGATAACACCAAAAGAATACGAAGAATACTATAACATAATAGAAAATTACCATATGGAAAAAGAAGCTCTTATCATGGTGATAAAATATTGTGTTGACGCAAAGCGCGACGAAAAGTTAGGCTATTCCTACATAGTGACCGTTGCAAAGGATTGGGCAAATCGCAAATTACTGACAGCAAAGCAGATTGAAAATCAAATCTTGCAATTTGAAACTTTAACGACGGGCTTAGAATATGTCTTTAAAACTTTAAAACTTAAACGCCTTCCTTCCGTCAATGAAAGAACGCTCTACAAAACTTGGAAAGAGCTTGGCTTTGACGATGAAACTATTTTATATGTCGCTAAAAATCTTAAAAAACCAAATTTTGAATATCTTGACGCTATGCTCAAAAAATACTTCTCTTTAAAACTTTTAACAAAATATGAAATTGAAAACTTTGAAAGTGAAAAGAAAGAAGCTAGCCTTGTGGCAAAAAAGATTACCACAAATTTGGGGTTGTATTACGAAAACTTTGAACCGGTTGTTGAAAACTATGTCTATAAATGGTTCAACCTAGGCTTTTCTGTGGAGATGCTGGAAAGTATAGCAACTTACTGTTTTAAAACAAGCATTCGCACACTAGAAGGTATGGATAAAGTTTTAAATAAATTTCACAAGTTAGGCATTTTAAGCATGACAAGCTTAAATGAATATTTTAACGGCGTGCTTGCTGTCGATAAGAAGATTAAGGAAATTTTAGAGGCAATCGGACTAAGCCGAAATGTCAATCAGTTTGACCGAGATAAATACAAAATTTGGACAGAAAATTGGCTACTTCCTGACAATGTCATTGAATACGCCTGCACCCTGGCATTAGGTAAAGAACAACCTATGCAATATTTAAACATGACACTTTCGTCCTTTCATGACAAGGGCATAAAGACGGTGGAAGACGCTAAAAATTCTGGACAAATCGTTGCTGGAAACAAATCGAAGAAATTATCTAACCGCCACAACTACACTCGCGAAGAAATGAACGCACTCTTCCAGTCGATAGATGAAATTGAGGTGTGATATGAAAAGAGAGATAATATTGCAAGCAGAAAACACCCTTGCCACTCGTCATCAAAAGCTAAATGAAGAATATGAAAAAGAGAAAAGCTTGTTAAGTAAAAACGAAGAGTATATAAAGTTAAATTCCGCTCTTCACAAAGAGATGATTGAAAATGCAAGGCGTGAAGCCTATGGCGAAAAGGTGGACAGAAAAAAGGAAAGGGCGTTAAAAAATGATTTAAGCAATTTTTTAAAAGAGAAAAACATCTCTTTAAAAGAAGAATTTTTCTGTTCTAAATGTAAAGATAGCGGATATATCAACGGCGAAATGTGCTCTTGTCTTAAAAAAGAAATATCTAATATTCTTCTTAAAGAGAGCAATTTTGGAAAACTTGTGTCCTTTGAGAGCGCAAAAAAAACTGCGCCAAAAGAATATCAAAAACTCTATGAAAAAATGCAACAATGGTGCCATGGTGATTATCAAAAGAATTTAATTTTTATATCTGGAAAAGCTGGTGTGGGAAAGACTTACTTATCAACTGCCATAGCAAACGAATTAATTGAAGAAGGAAAGATTGTCAAGCTTGTCACCGCCTTTCAAATGAGCCGAGATTTTAAAGAATATCGCTTTTCTTATAATGAAGCTCTACTTGACAAATATCTCTCTTGTGAATTTCTCTTTATAGATGACCTAGGCACAGAAACACTATATAAAGATATCACAATCGACCTCCTGTTTCATGTTATCAATGAAAGAAGGATGAAAAAACTTTGCACAATAATCACCTCCAACCTCACCCTTGACGAAATATATGACAGGTATGATGAGCGTATCTTTTCAAGAATAGTTGATAAAAACACATCTATTCCAATAAATTTAAACGGAAAAGATTTAAGAATAAATAAATAAACAATAAAATAAATCACAAATTAAAACCTCTTTAAGTAGCGACCAATTCGCCAACGGAGTGCGAATTGCGTTTGGTCGCTGAAAGGAGCAAACAAATGAGTGATAAGTGATTTGATGAAAAGCAAATCACGAAATGAAATGCAGTTTGCGACGCTGTCATCCTGAGCGAAGTCGAAGGATCTAAAAAATGAAGCCTATAACATATCTATTAATATTGCAAAAATTTATATAAAAAAACTAAATCTAGCATAAGACTTGCTAGATTTTAATTTTTTATCATTTACATTTAAAAATAAACTTTCACAAAATATAGTGTATTATGCCATGCATACTACACTATATCTTATAACCATCTTATTCCTCGCTTTCCTTTGCGATTCGCTCTTCGTTAAGTTTGAAATACTTTTGATACGCCTTTTTGCAATATTTTTTATGCTTATCTTCGCTTGTGTCATTTGGATTATTGAAGTTATAAACACCATTGACTTTCCACTTGTTAAAAAAGCCGATTTTAATGGCATTTTTTTGACAAAGGAAAGAACAACGCATGCACATTATACAATTCTTTCCAAAATGTAACTCCCCGTCTTTAATAGTGATATTTTTAGTCGGACACATATTTACACAGCAGTTGCAGTTGACACATTCTTTTGAAACTTTATAGTGTTTACCATTAAAACGCCCACCCCAATGCTCGATGCGGAAGATGTAAGCCAAAAATCTTCCCATAAACACCTTTTTAAGTTTTGCAGGCTTTTTCTCCAACAGTGTTTTAACATCAAGCGGAATAACCTTTTTCGCCGTTTCCCACATCTTATATGCCATTCGGTCGGTGTGGCGAAAGATGATATTGTATGGCATAACATAATGATATTCATACTTGACAATCATATTCTTTTTCTTCAAAAGGCTGGTAAGTTTAATAGAAGAAATGTTGTTTAATTTTATTGGCTCACCAGAAGTGTTAATCACAAAAACATCTTTTTTTTCTTTAAGTTTAGGCAGTTTTTTAACAAAGTCCAAAATAATCTTTGGTGCGTTAAAAGCATGAACAGGATAGCCGAAGCCTACCAAATCAAAATCTTCAACATCCAATTTAAACTCATGCTCAACGCGTTGTAATGTTACTTCGTTTCCCTTTTCTTCTAAACATTCTGCAAATTTATCAATCACACGCTTCGTGTTGCCCGTTCCAGAAAAGTAACAAATTAAAATTTTCATTATTTCCCCTCAGTTTTCATATATGCATTAAATTCGTCATCAAAATAATAGAAATGATTTTCTTTTTCATCATGCGAATCATACCAAATCTGTGCATAAATCTTGTCTTTTTTAGATAGTCTATCAAAATCCCAAACATTCTTTTTGTAAGTTGGATTATAAAAATGACCGCAGTATAATATAGTGTAAGCATTTGCCGAAAAAGTCTCGCCGTCTTGCGTTTTCCATTCTAGCTTTTTGTATAAGTCGCCGTCATATTTTTTGCTAATAAGTTCACCGCCATGCATCTTAGCAACATTTTGTAAATCTTTAAGTGTTACATTGTCTTTTTCAATATCAAAGCCATAGTCGATAAGCTTGGCATTTTTTATATTATGTAACTTTGCATAATCAATAGCATTTCCTTCTTCGTCTTTATTTTCAATTAGAAGAGGAAAATCTTTCCATTTTTTAGGCATTGCAAGGTATCTTCCAACGCTACCGAAATACGCAGTGAGGCGCGCAGTATCCTTATGCTCAAACCAATATTTAGGAGCGTTTGCGTCCTTACGCAATTTGTCAATCACAAACTTTCGAATTATAAACTTCGGCACAACTCTACCCGCCTGAAAGACTTTGTGTGACTTTTTAACTTCTTTCCAATACTCACGCGTATCTTGCTTTTGATAGTTAAACATCTTATCTAACACATCGCTATCATAGAACCACACGCCATGAAAATTACGAAGAGAATTATAGTATGGCTTAAAGAAGTCTTTGCAACTGCCACCTATGATTTTAAAGCCGTCATTTAATGTGTCATAGCCTGTTAAACGATTTTTTTCACCACCACCGATATTAAAGCACTTTCGCCAAAATTTGTCGCCAAGGTCAGCTTGCATGTCCTGTTTTAAAATGTTAGCCACAAGAACTCCACTGTCGTGCGCGGTCACCCATTCAAGTGGTGCATTAAAACAAGTGTGGAACATCAAGCCGTCACTCATATTGTCGGAAAGCATATTTTTGTGTAATACAGCAGTTTCACGAAGCACCGCCCACTTTTCAATCTTACTTTCCAGCACTCTAAACTCTCCACGAAGTTTAGTCGCCGAATAGATATCAAACGGACTTACAAGCAGAGGGTCGCCAATTCTACCATATATATGTTTGCTGTTTCTGTTACCATAGAGAGCCACTGTCGAAAAATGAATAAGTTTAGGTTGCTTTTTTTGAGCCTCAATCACACTAACCAAATTATCAACACCTATCTCATTACACTCCACTGCTTTGCGTGGAAATTTGTCGCTATGTGGCGGAATGACAGCCGCTAGATTCACGACATAATCGACATCCTCGACAAGTTTTTTGCAGATTGCCTTGTCGCCAATATTCCCTAAAACAACCTCCCAATTAACTGTCTTGCCCTTATATTCCTTTTGTAATTTTTTTATTCTCTTATCATCAGGAAGCACCAAAAGTTTTACTTTCTCTACTCCCTCTAATTTCATAACCTCTTTTAACACCTCTTGCCCAACATTGCCAGTTATTCCTGTAAAAGCAATTTTCATAAATTTCCTCCACTTTTTAAGTTTATCACAAATGAAAAAATTTACCAAATAAAAAAAGAAGAATTTAAAAATTTTTAACTATTTAAATTCCTCTTTTAAACTTTTAATTATAAATAGGCTTTAAATTACGCAATCGCCTCTTCGTAAGTTTCCAGCATGTAGCTTGGAAGAGTGCCTGTGATTGTCCCCTCACTGCCAAAAGCACTTGTTTCAACAGAGAAGCCATCTTCTCCTCTTAATGTCTACATCCCCTCCGCAAGCCACAACAGCAATAGTAACTAAGAGAACGGCAAATGCCAAAAATATAGTTGATAATTTCCTTTCATACCTTTCTCCCTAATATTAGAATATCATATTTTAATTAATATGCAAATTAAATTCATTAATTTATTTTAGAAATTCAAACTTTTATTAAAATTTTCACAATATCTTTCTTTTTTCTCATAATATCATTATACCACACTCCCGCCCAAACTCAAAATGATAGAAAAACAAAATGATTTTCATAACAAAAAAGTGGAAAATCCACTTAAATTTCCTTTTGGCGTTGCTCACGATAGTTGATAGATTTATTCTTCCAAAGTTTAACCTTACCACCAGTCAACGATTTTGAATAAATAACAATTTTGCCTATATCTTCTGTTATATCGTCCTTGTTATTATAATATTCTTTAACCATACCCATTTTTTCATATAATTTGCAGGCAATGGCATTATCAATTTCGTCTGTATATAACCTTATAATTTTAAAGTTGTTGTCTTTTGCGTACTTTTCAAAAAGTCTAAATATCTTCGTCCCATAGCCCTCTCGTCTTTCAGTTGGAATAACTCCATACCAACCGAGCCATAGTTCATCTCGATTATTATCAACAAGATAATGCCCCCAAATTCCAACTGCTTTACCCATATCATTTCTAACTAAGAAATATTCTTTAACAAACTCACTATGACCGTCCGCCATCTTTCTTTCGGCAAAGGACTCCAAAAAATTAACCCGTGCGTTTTCGCGAGGGAAAATTGCATTTTGAACAGCAAGCGCTTCGACGATATTCTTTTCTGTTATCAATTCACTTTTTAAATACTTTTCCATAAATAACTAACCTTTAAAGATGTTAGGATTTTTCTCTGTACTATATTCTTGCGTAGTTTTAATATATAAACTTGAAGTTAAAGTAGAATTGTATTAAACCACAAACTCTTCTTTTTTCTTTCTTATTTCAAAAATAATCCGAGATCATAAAAAATCAAAACCACTTTAAGTTGCGACCAATTCGCCAACAAAGTGCAAAGCGGAGAGTGAATCCTCACTCTCCGCCCGCTAGGGGTTAAGTCCTGTGCGTCTGCCATTGCGTCACAAACAGCACTTCATTTCGACTTTTTACTTTCGTCAAAAGTCTTACCATTCGTTTGTTTACTCCTTCTCCCCAAAAATATAAATATTTTCGGGGACCCCAGATAATCGATGTGGCGGAATGTCATCCGCTTGTTTTTTCTTTGGTCCAGGTGGTGGGACTTGCTCCGGTTTGCTTTAAACCATATTTTAATTACGCATATTTTTGCAAACCTATCACGCCGGGGCTTGGCGCTTCATCGAGCCACTGGCTCCGCGCCTTCGCCCGTTCAACTCCCACACAAGCCTTTATAATTCAAAAATCTTTCCTTATCAACTTTCTTCGTTAAATGGTCCAGGTGGTGGGACTTGAACCCACACGAAGTTGCCCTCTCAGGATTTTAAGTCCTGTGCGTCTGCCATTCCGCCACACCTGGAAGTGGAGGTACCACCCGGATTTGAACCGGGGAATAAAGGTTTTGCAGACCTTTGCCTTACCACTTGGCGATGGTACCATTTTAAAAATGGCGGGTTGAACGATATTTTATCAACTCCGCCAATATTCTTTTAAGAGTTTACCTCTCATATCGCTAAGCGATAACCTTTTTCTTAGCCTAGGATTTTCGGCTAGTGGAGCGGAAGACGAGATTCGAACTCGCGACATTTGCCTTGGCAAGGCAACGCTCTACCACTGAGCCACTTCCGCATAACTAAATTTAAGATTTTTGTTTCGCTAACACCCTGACGAATTGACTTGACAAGGTGAATGCAAAGGTTCTGACCTGCTTCGAAGTTTCTTCCCGCCCTTCCATTCCTAAGGCAAGGCAACGCTCTTGCCAAGAGCCATTTCCGCATAAAATCAGTTAAATGCTAATTCAAAAATCTTTTTATGCAAATTGCCCTAATATCTCTTATGAGTAAAACAACATTTTTGACAACTGCCCTTTTAATATACCAAAAATTTTATAAAAAATCAAGCATTTTTCACTAATTTATTAAAATATTTACTTTAACTTTTAAAATTATGTCCAATCTATTGGCTCTTTTTCACATTTAATAAGAAAATCATTCGCTTTTGAAAAGTGTTTGCAACCAAAAAATCCTCGATATGCCGAAAGCGGACTTGGATGTGGTGCTTTTAACACTAAATGTTGCTTTTCTATTATCGACGCAAAACTTTGAGCATTGCTACCCCATAAAAGAAAAACGATAGGGTCTTTTCGAGCGGACAACTGCCTAATAACCTCATTTGTGAAGATTTCCCAGCCCTTTCCACGGTGCGAATTTGCTTGCCCACGCCTAACAGTTAAGGTTGTGTTAAGAAGCATAACGCCCTGCTTAGCCCATCTTGTAAGATTGCCAGAATTTTGCACTTTTTTACCTAAATCATCTTCGATTTCCTTAAAGATATTGACAAGTGATGGCGGATATGAAACACCTTCTTCCACTGAAAAAGACAACCCATGCGCCTGATGTGGCTCATGATAAGGGTCCTGTCCGATTATCACAACTTTAACCTTGTCATAAGGGCAATAATTCAACGCGTTAAAGATGTTTTCCATTTTAGGATAGACATCATAGCGCGAATATTCTTCTTCCAAAAATGCTTGAAGTTTCTTGAAATATTCTTTATTAAACTCATCTTTCAGCCGATTTGCCCAATCTTTTGTTATTCTTATCATGTTAAATATTTTTCTTTTCCTCTTTATCAAAATTATCGAGATTTTCACGCATGCTTTTCTTAATTTTCTTATTGGTGGAATTTTTTTCAAAATCTCTTGCGACAGATGACGCAATCACCTTTGAAGCTCTTTCCATACTTGCAGATTTATTGACGATTTCTGTTTTCTTTGAGTGAGAAACAGCGAAGACGCATTGCTTTTTGCCTTTTCTTTTCTGCAACGCAAAAACAACCACCATAGCAATGAACACCACTAAAAACGCCACTAAAAAATAGACATAAAATAGATTAAATCCACTTATAAGAATAAAAACAGCAATTAATGCACCAAAAAGAAGTAGCGAAAACAGAGCGTTTCTTAAATCTTCGTTCGCACCCGCTATCATTTTCTTTCCTTCCAAAAAGGCAAGATGATATTTCCCTTCAATATTTTCAATGTGTTTCAAGTCCACTTTTTTCATAACTCCTCTTTCTATATTATAGTATTAAATATGAAAAGTCAAATGAATTAATTAAAAATTTTTAAGTTTATCTTCGCAAAATATCGCCCTTTTTGAGTGGATAAAGAGAGTTTATCTTTACTCTTTCCTGCACTTTTTTGGCGCTGTCAACACTCTCGCCCTCAGATGAGATAATCTTTTCGACTTTAATTTTTTTGTTAAAAATCTTTTTGTCTGGGCTTAAAATTTCCAGCATATCTCCAACAGAAAATTTGTTGCGCATTTCAACTTCTACCATACCCTCTTTTTCATCCTCTGTGACAAGCGCCACAAACTCGCTGTTCTGCACAGGCGTGCTGTTTTCCTGATATTGCCTATTTGTCTCGTCAAAATAGAAGCCTGTGGTATATCTTCTGTGGCTTGCCTTCATAAGTTCTTCGCAAATCTCTTCGGTAGGTCTTTTAGGTAAGATATCGAGCGCCATACGATAAGCATTGACAACGGTTGCAACATAGAAAGACGATTTCATTCTGCCTTCAATCTTTATGCTGTCAACCCCTGCATCTTTTAACTCTTTTAAATATGGAAGCATGTTTAAATCGCGCGAATTGAATATGTAACTTCCCTTTTCATCTTCCTCAACTTCAAGTTCATCCTCTCGGCTCACTTCTCTTACATAATACTTCCACCTGCAAGCCTGCACACACTCGCCGTGATTGGAGTCGCGCCCTGTTAGATAGTTTGAAAGCAAACACCTACCCGAATATGCCATGCACATAGCGCCATGCACAAACACCTCAATCTCAACTTTTGGCGAAAGATTTTTTCGAATGTTTGCTATCTCTTTAAGCGACAACTCTCTTGCAAGTATTAACCTTTTAACTCCAAGTTCGGCGAAAAAGTTTGCCGAATAGCTGTTGATGATATTCGCCTGCGTGCTTAAATGGATGTCAAGAAGAGGGGCGTTAACGCGAACAAATTGCATAATGCCGACATCTGCCACAATGACCGCATCCACCTTTGCCTCGTTTTGAAGGAAAAGTAAATAGTCTTTAAGCCCTTCAAAATCAGCGTCATGTGCGATGATATTTAAAGTCACATACACTTTTTTATTTAAACTATGCGCAAGTTTCGACGCTCTTTTAATCTCTTCATCGGAAAAATTCCCTGCAAAGGCGCGAAGCCCAAACCGATTACCTGCAAGATAGACAGCATCTGCCCCAAAGTGAAGAGCCGTCAAAAATTTCTCATAATTCCCAGCGGGAGCTAGTAGTTCCATAATTCCTCCTTATTCGCCAATACTAATTGGCACATTTGGCTTGCCTGTTAGCGTTAGGTCGGCAAGTCCCATTCCTGCTTTTAGATAGTAGTATGCCATTGAACCTATCATCGCCGCGTTGTCAGTGCAATATTTTAAATCTGGGAAATATACGGTGATGTTCTCTTTTTCACATTTTTCTTTTAACTTCTCGCGTAGCCTTGAATTAGCTCCAACTCCGCCTGCTACAACCAGCGTTTTACTGTTTTCTTTTAGAGCGCATTTTACAGCCTTTTCAGAAAGTTCATCAGTGACAATATCTTGAAAAGAGAAGGCAACATCAGCTTTATTAAACTCTCTGCCAGCTTGCTCGCTGTTATGCACAAAATTAACTACTGCTGTTTTAAGCCCGCTAAAAGAAAAGTTGAAAGTGTCTTTTAAAGGTTCGTGATAGTTGAATTTTATAGTATTTCGTCCTTCTTTTGCCAAACGGTCGATGTTGGGTCCCCCCGGATAGGAAAGTCCTAAAACGCGCGCCACCTTGTCGAAACATTCGCCCACTGAGTCATCAACCGTCGAACCTATAAGCGAAATCTTGGTGTAGTCATTAACACTAAGTAGCGCCGTATGTCCACCGCTCACCATTAGACAGACAAAAGGTGGTTTTAAAGACGGATGTGAAAGATAGTTTGCACTTATATGCCCATGCACATGGCTGACCGCAATAAGTGGAAGGTTTAGAGCATAGGCAAGAGTTTTAGCAAAGTTTATACCAACAAGTAATGCTCCTATAAGCCCAGCGCCATAGGTAACCGCGATGGCGTCTATCTCATTTTCGCTTATTCCCGCTTCTTTAAGCGCCTCTTTATAGCACCCTGAGATTGCCATAACATGATTGCGCGAAGCGACCTCTGGCACAACCCCACCAAACTTTTTATGGATGTCGATTTGTGACGCTACAATGTTTGAAAGCACCTCTCTACCATTTTTAACCACACTAACCGCCGTTTCATCACAAGAGGACTCTATGGCAAGAATCACAACATCTTTTTTTTCTCTAAGTTTTTCAAATGCCGTTCTAGCGTTTTCCATATATTTAGACATTTTCTTCTCCTTGTCTTACGCTTGTTCGTTTTAGATATTCATTGATAAAATCTTGAATATCGCCATTCATCACACCCTCCACATCGCTCGTTTCAAAGCCTGTTCGGTGGTCTTTAACAAGAGTGTATGGACAGAACACATAGGAACGAATTTGGCTTCCCCATTCAATCTTTTTAACATCGCCACGAATGGAAGCAAGTTTTTCCTGTTCTTCAAGTTCCTGTTTTTCCACAAGCTTACTATAAAGCATCTTCATAGCTGTTTCTCGATTTTGAATTTGCGAGCGCTCCGTTTGGCAAGCGACAATTATGCCCGTTGGAATATGTGTAATGCGGATTGCCGACTCCGTTTTGTTGACATGCTGACCGCCCGCCCCAGAGCTACGATAAGTGTCAATTTTTAAATCTTCTGGACGAATGTTGATGTCTGGCGCCTCTTCAATTTCTGGCATAACTTCAAGCGAAGCAAAACTTGTGTGGCGTCTAGCGTTCGCATCAAAAGGCGAAATTCTCACCAACCTATGCACACCTTTTTCCGCCTTCAAATAGCCATAGGCATTTTCGCCACTTATCAAAAAAGAAATGCTTTTAAGTCCCGCTTCTTCGCCATCAAGGACATCTAATACTTTCACTTTGTAGCCATTTTTTTCGGCATACATTGAGTACATCCTGAAAAGCATATCAGTCCAATCCATCGCCTCTGTGCCACCTGCCCCTGCGTGCAAGGTGAGTATCGCATTATAACTATCATACTTTCCAGAAAGCAATGTTTCAAGTCTTGCATTTTCAATTTCTTTTGTAAGCCTCTCAATTAATCCGTTTAATTCAGAATAAAGAGCCTCATCCTCATTATCTTCAAGTAGCTCTAAAATTAGTTCGGCATTTTCGATATCGCTTTCAAGGGAATTAATTTTATTAAGTTTATACTCACAAGTTTTCAACTCTCGCCCAACCTTTGACACTAACTTCTGGTCATTATAAAAGTTGTCTTGAAGCTGAATTTTCTTTAATTCCTCTAATTTTGCATTAAGTTTATTCGGGTCAAAGACACTCCTTAATAAACTTAAAATCTTCTTTAATCATATTTAATTTTTCTTTTTGATTATCTAAAATCATATAAACTCCTTTAAACTAATAATATTTTCACTTCGTTTTAGTTAAATTTCTAAAAGATGTTGTCTTTAACTAATTTATTATACAACAATAAAAAGAAAAAGTAAAGTTTAGTCCTCTACTTTTTCGTATAACTCATTGACATGAATTTTATGGAATTGATCGTCTTGTCTAATCAAGCTCTTCTCAATCCAATAAAGCGACAGTCCGAAAAAGACATAAAATACAGCAACAACACCAAGCGTCACAAGAAGGAAGATGTTTAAATCACTACCAATTAGCCCATCAAAAAGTCCCGCTAACAACAATAATATAGATGAGAGAACTCGTCCTACTGCCAAACTAAATTCCATCATAGCAGTACTTTCCAAGATATGAGAATGAAGCGACAACATTCTCACCACACCAGCTTTGCGACTATCTGAAATTGAAATGTAAATGACATTCAAAATTGTGTAAACAGCATAGAAAATTGTTATCGCAACCATGCTTGTTCCCTCTGTTAGAATGATGCTTAAAACAGAGATGCACACTATTATAAACACAGGGAAGATAAATGCCTTTGAGCGCTTTTTTCGATAATAACGAAGATATAAAAATAGAGTTACAATAGACAAAAGCGTAAAAACGGATTGAAGAATACCAAGCGTTGAAGTGGACTGAACTCCTATCCAAACAAGAATGGTTAAAAATGTGGTAAAACAGTCAACAGAAGCACCTCTAAAAAAGTTGGACAGATAGACAAATCGTAAAGGTTCAGTGCTTTGTTTGTTGTTTTTTAGATACCTATAAAATTTCCTAATATTAAAAGACAATTTAAAGACTTTTTTTGGTCGAATTAAGAAGGAAAATACGACAAGAGCCACACAAAGAATTGCCATGATGATAATTACGATTGAAAAGTCAATACTGTCAATAAAACCGAAAGTTATTGGAAAAATAACATATACGCCCTGAAAGGCTATACGCTTAACAGCAAAAAATCGCACTTGATGCTTGCTTGATATTGTTTCTGATGTGAGATTGTGATATCCTGGCGAGTAAAAACCAAAGCTAAAACCATAGAGAAAGGCAATGAGCGGTAAAAATGTGATTAACTGCCCTCTTGAAAAATATATTAACACAATGACAATAGTAAATCCGAACGCCCCAATTGATACAAACACGCTTTTGTTATGATTTTTTAGATAATAGCCCGAAAAAAGATAGCTAACTCCTAACACACCATAGTAAATTATGTAAAACAACGCAATCTGTATTATTTTGTATGAAATATCATAGTTCGTGTCTTTTAAAACATTAGAAACAAGGAACAAATCAATAAAAATCAGCAGTATTCCTTGAATACAATCGCAAGCTATGATGGAAATTGCGCTCAAATCAAAAATCTTACTTTTTCGTTTCATACGCCCTCATCTTTCGCTTTTTAAATTGCCTAACAATAACCTTTACAAGTTCTATATATGGAATAATTAAAAGTGCAAGTCCAATCGCAAGAAGCCATCCCCACCAGTCAATCATCATAATTCCGAACGCTGTTTGAATTGGCGCTACTGGCAACAAAACAATGATTATGGTAAGTAATGCTGACAGTAAAAACCCATAGTTTAACACCTTATTGTCAAATGGATTTTTATGGAATAAACTCTGAGTATCGCTTTTAAGATTGTATGCATGGAAAAGTTCAGTGAATACCAAATAGATAAAGCATACTGTTGTTACAAATTCTGATTGCAAATGGAAAACTTCGTCTAAAACGATATATAAAACGATTAAAACAATAGAAACAAATATCGCCGAACAAAAAATGTTAAATCCCACCTTGCCTTTAAATAGGTTGCCAGAGGTCTTAACGGGCCTATTTTTCATAATATCATCTTCTGCTTTTTCAAAGCCGAGTGCTAGTCCCACAAATGTGTCGCTGACAAAGTTTATCCATAATAGCAGTACTGGCGAAAAGAAGGTATGGTCGCGGAAAATGCAGGTAATAAGCGAAATTGCAAAAAGTTCAGCAAAACATGTTCCAAGCAAAAATTCAATAATTTTTAAAATGTTTTGATAAATCTTCCTACCTTCCTTAACTGCGCCAACCACAGTGGAGAAGTTGTCATCGGTCAAAATCATATCGGCTGCCTCTTTGGTGACATCAGTACCTGTTATACCCATGCCTACACCAATGTCAACCACTTTGATTGCAGGCGCATCGTTGACGCCATCACCTATCATCGCAACAATTTTATCATTCGCTTTAAGTGCTTTGACAATCTTCACCTTATGTTCAGGGCTGACACGAGCAAAAATATGATAGTTTTGAATTTTGTTTTTCCAATCATCTTCTGAAAATTTATCTAGTTCTGCCCCCGAGACAACCTCTTTTTTATCTTGACAAATCCCAAGTTCTTTTCCAATCGCAAAGGCTGTATCTTTATTGTCACCGGTTATCATCACAACAGTAATTCCTGCTTCTTTGCAAGTTTTAATAGAAGTTGCCACCTCTTCGCGTGGAGGGTCAATCATACCAATTAGTCCAACAAAAATTAAATCATTTTCTATGTTTTCAGAGGTATATTTTTTAAGATTTTCCTTCTCTTTCTTATATGCAAGAGCAAGCACCCTAAGTGCGCTTGATGCCATGAGAGAATTTTGTTTAAATATTTCTTCTTTATATTTTTCTGTAATTTTAAGTTTTTTGCCATCTTTTAAAACATATTTACACCGACTAAGCACGCTATCTAACGCCCCTTTCGTGAATACACATCTCTCACCATTGACATTATTTACAGTGGACATCATCTTCCTGTCACTTTCAAAAGGGACTTCTCCAACGCGCGGAAATTTGCCCTCTAAAAGTTCTTTGTTTGCTCCAAAGCGATAGCCCAAATGAACAAGGGCTACTTCTGTCGGGTCGCCAATGCAAGTCAAATTGTCGTTCTCTAACTTTATCTGCACATCATTGCAAAGCACCATACCGGTCAAAAAAAGTTGAAGAGTTTTGTTTGTTTCAAAAAGTTGAAGAGCTTTTTCTTCTTTCTTCTGAAGCCTAATTGTGCTTGCATTGACATTTTGAACGGCAAAATTAAGACTGTTAAAATCCTTTAAGCTGTCATCAAAGAAAAATGCCTTTTTAACTGTCATTTTGTTGAGAGTAAGCGTTCCGGTCTTATCTGTGCAAATAATTTCTGTCGAACCAAGCGTCTCTACGGCAGGGAGAGTTTTCACAATAGCACGCTGTTCACTCATCCTCTTGACACCCATAGAGAGCGTAACTGTAACGCAAGTTGGCAATCCCTCAGGTATAGCACACACGGCAATTGCAATTGCCATTGTAAAGGATGAGAATATATTTGCGCCTGTTAAAATTCCAACAATAAAAATGATTAAAGCAATCACAAGCACAATACCCGTGAGCCACAAACTCGTCACTTTTATACGCTTAGTAAGAGGAGTTGTTTCGTCTTTTATCTCATTAAGAGCAGAAGCAATTTTGCCAATTTCGGTCTGCATGCCCGTGCCTACAACGACACCTTTACCACGCCCATACGACACAACACAGCCCATATATGCCATATTTTTTCTATCATTTAAAACAGTTTTTTCATCTAAAACTAAATTAGCCTCTTTTTCGCAGGCAACGCTTTCGCCTGTAAGAGCGCTTTCTTCAATCTTTAAAGAGTTAGTTTCGGTCAGCCTGACATCGGCAGGCACAATGTCGCCAGCTTCAAGCACCACAATATCGCCCACAACCACTTCTTCGCTCTTAATTTTGACAACCTTACCATCTCGCACAACCTTGCAATAAGGCTTAGTCAAATTTTTAAGTGCCTGCATTGCTTTTTCGCTCTTATGCTCTTGAATATATCCAATGATAGCATTGATTAAAACAACAAGAAGAATAATGCCAGCATCAATAAATTCGTTTACGCTTTTTTCTATAATGCCAATAACCATACTAACTATACAGCTAACAAGCAAAACAATAATTAATACATCTTTAAATTGTCTTAAAAATTTAACAAATTCGCTTTTCTTCTTTTTGCCTACAATAAGATTTTTGCCACCACTATTTAGTCGATTTTGCGCATCAAAAGTATCAAGCCCATTATGAGAGCTTTTTGCTTCTTCTAAAACAACCTCAACACTTTTACAATATGCCTTATCAATCATAATAAATAGATTATATCAAAAGAAACAAAATTTGCAAAATTAAATCAGTATTTTTTATAAAAATTTAAAAAAACTCTAAAAGCAGATAGTAAATAAGCGAAAAGACGCCTCTTCTTTGCTAAATCAAAGCACCATCGAGACGTCTCTGTAACCAAACCTATACTGTCATCCCGAGCGGGAACGCCTTGCGTTCCGTCGTCGAAGAATCTCTATTCAACACAAGCGAACTCAGTAACTAAAATACTAAACTGCACGCCGAACAGGTTGTTCGCTTTATACTGCACCCTGTCGCCGTTGGCGTTCATGCACCAGATGTGATTATAGGTTTTTCCTAGGTCGCGTGTAAAGTATAGCGTATCTTTACCATTTGCTCTAAGGTAGTCTTTCGCTAGGTCTGAAAACTTAATTTTCCCAAGCTTTTCCGTTCCGTTTTTATTTGTTGTAAAATTCGAAAGGTCATCATATGACGCCACAAACATGTTGCCTGAATAACTCTTCGCAGTGCCATTAAGCGAAGTCGAGCCAAAGGTCGGCATACTCTTACTTTCGCTTACTAGGCATGAGCTATCAATTTGATTTTTCATAAGCTCCGCCACGCTTTCACTTGAATAACCCGCTCCCGCTCCGATGTAACTATCTGAAAAGGCGTCAACATAGACTATCTCTGCCATTACAGCAAGCGTATCTGTTGTTGTGCCGTAGCCCGAGGTTTGACTTGATGAATAAACAAGTCGCCACCTTATCGGCATAACCTCATACCAATTGTTGTTATACTGACAATATTCTTTTCCGCCATACACCTTTGACTGCAAAGACAAGCCAGCAAAGTAATATGTTGTGCCAACAGTAGTGGAAGAATTGATATTTGAAATGAGCGTGCTGTCGGTCACCTTATCTTGTGGCATCTTGCCGTTTTCTATATACCAGTAACCGCCCTCACTGTCATACTTTGCTGGATTGTTAGCCACCCACTGAGCATAAAGAATGACATCCGCTGTGGTAAAGGTGTTGCTGACAACAATCTTGCCTGTTGAGTCTATTATTCTTGTTCCACTTATTTCCGATGTATAGAAACCATTGAAAGTATAGCCCGCCCGAGTTGGCAAACTTGTTAAACTTGTGATTGGACTACCTGTTGCCGAACTGTTGGCATAAAAACCATTTCCATATTTAACCCAAATTTCTTGCGTGCCACCACTGCCACCGTTTGCGTCTAATGTAATTGAGTAAATACCAGCCTCCCAAATGGCATAGAGAGTTAGCCCAGCGCCCTCTGAATATGTATCTCCTGCATAGAAATTTAAACCTGTGCCGTCTGACTTGGTGTTCCAATGAGATATCTCATAGCCCACTCGTGTGAATAGGTCATACCCCGCAATCACAATCTCTTGCCCACTAGGCACTTGCTCGGTTATCGTTTCATTTTCGCCATAGTTAGAATTGTATGTGATGTTAACTGAGAAGCCTTGCAAGATAGGATAACCGTCATTAGCACTCGGCACAAGCGACCAAACTTCAACAAAATCCCATGGATATTCGCTAGCCCACTTAGAGCTATCTTGATACCAACTTAATCTTTTGGCATTAGCAATTAAATTAGAATCTTTTGACGCTCCAGTGTTAGAGGAAGAACTCCCAATTCCATACGAAAGCGTGCAGTTCCCGCCATAATAGCAGTCGGTAGGTTCACTAGCTCTAGCATACCCCACAATTCCACCGACATAATTACCAGTCCCAGTTACTGCACCAGTGTTATAACAGTTGGCAAGTGTATCACCGTAAGTATAATAATACCCCACAATTCCACCGACATTCGCATCGCCACTCACAGAGCCAATGTTATAACAGTTGGTAAGTTCATCACCGTAAATATAACAATACCCCACAATTCCACCGACATTTTCATTCCCAATTATATCGCCTGTGTTATAGCAGTCGGTAATTGTATGACTAGTAGTATACCCCGCAATTCCACCGACATAATTACCAGTCCCAGTTACTGCACCAGTGTTATAACAGTTGGTGACTATATCACCATTCCCCGCAATTCCGCCGACATAATTATTTCCAGTTACATTGCCGATGTTATAGCAGTCGGTGACTGTGGAATCAGAAACATTCCCCGCGATACCGCCGGCAGTACCTCTCCCAGTTATATTGCCGGTGTTATAGCAGTTAGAAATTGTTGTATTTGAATCTGCTGCTGAATTTGTACTTGCTATCCCTAATATTCCACCAACAGGACAATTTAAATCCACTATTATATTTCCAATGTTATAACAATTTGTAATAACGGAGTTTTCACAAGTCCAACCCAAAATCCCACCAAAACCAGGTTGAGGCATACCAGAATCAGGCGAACCAACAAATCCTGAAACTTCGTCAAATTCACTTATTGACTCAGACATAATCAAACCTGTATTGTAGCAATCCGTAAGAGTAATTGTGGAGCTTCCACCTACAACGCCACCTGCAATGCTACCAGCCGAACATACAACACCTTCATTATAACAATTTGTAACCGTTTCCCCAGCTCCTCCTGCCACCCCACCGACAAAATTACCACCTCCAATTATATCGCCAGAGTTATAGCAGTTGGTGATTGTGACGGAAGAATTAGCATCCCCCACAACTCCGCCAACACTACTACCACTACCAGTTACAGCGCCGGTGTTATAGCAGTTGGTGATTGTGGAATAAGAATTAGCATACCCCACAACTCCGCCGACATATCGATATCCTTGTATATTAGAGTCAATTATTCCAACATTTTTTATTGTGGCTTTTGTTGACGAAGACTGACCTCTAACATATCCAAAAAGCCCTTGGTAACTATACGCTGAATCTGAACCTGCCTCTGTGTATAACCCAGAGATTGTGAAGTTTCCGCCGTCATAAGCGCCAGAAAAATAATAGGATGATGTCCCAATAGCATCCCAGTAGTGCAATGATAAATCTATGTCCGCTGTTTGAACATAGTATAGTGATTTATATGTAGAATTTGTTGATGATGTGTTTATTCGATATGCAAGCAAGGCAAGCTGTTCCGCTGTGCGAATTTCATAGGCTTTTTCTTCGGTAGAGCCATCAATTCCAGCCTCGCCCTCATTATCGAAGGCAGTGGCGTAATTTCCGCTTGCTGTCCAAAGGTCGGTGTTTGTCGGAGCGTTTTGCTCTACATTATTTTCGTCATTCGACGATCCACCCCCGGTATTATCGCTGTAAGACGAATTTGATAGAAGAACCGCTCCACCAGCGATGGAACAACCTATAAATAAAAAGGAAAATAGACATATCAAAAATCTTTTCATATTTTTTATTCTTTTCACGATCTTTAACTCCTTCTTGTTATAAAAAATCATTCACCTTCGTTAGTATAGTTCTATTGTTTATAGTTAGTATAGTTTTATCATTTTTAGTTTTACAAAATCATGTAGTTAATGTTTTTGTTTTGGAACTTCCGATTTTTAGCTTACTTATAAATACTTACCATATTTAGTATAGCAAATATTTTTATTTTCACAAAATATTTTAACAAATTTACAATAAAATCACTATAATAATTAAAAAAGTTAAACAAAATCAATAAAAAATAGCCGTTATGTAAATAACGACTACTTTAAATTTTTATTATTCTTCTTCGCCTTCACTAGGATTTTCTTGTTCAGCCTCAATTTCCGCAATCTGTTCTCTTAATGACTTAATTTCATCTTTAAGTTCAGTGTTTTGACGCTTCAAAACCTCATACATCTTTTTAAGAAGTGGATATCTGTCTGCATTCTTCTCCATAACCTCTTCGCAATGTTGAACGGAAAGTTTAAGTCCATCATAGAGGTCAAGATCCTCAGCGAGCTTTCTTGCTTTCTCTTCGTCAATATCTTCATAGTTGTTTACACCATAAAGCATAACTTTTTGTTTAGCAACCTTAGCTTCTTTTCTTTCAAGTTTCTTCTTATCTTTCTCGTGTGTTTTCCAGATCCTGTTAAGAGGAACAAAATCTTTCTTGCATTGTTTCAAATCTTTTTCATTTGCTTTTAACTTTTCTTCAGCTTCACGCAAGCGTTCCTCTAAATCTTCTAAGGTAAGCTTTGGTGTCACAACAACAGGAAGATTGCTGTTTAGTTCTACGCTTTCAAGAAGTTGTTGCTTTTCTTCTTCAAGCGCTCTGCACATCTCTTCGTATCTTTCTTTCTCTTTAAGGAGTTCCTCTTTTTCAGCTTGAAGTCTTGCAATTTCTTCGGCGCTATCGTCCTCTTCTTGTTCTTCTTGCTCTTCTTCTACTTCCTCTTCTTCATCGTCAACAACTGTTTCTTCTTCAACTTCTTCGTCTTCCTCAGGTTCTTCAACCTCTTCCTCTTGCTCTTCTTGTTCTTCTTGAAGTTTTCTTATAAGTTCTTGACGGCGTCTTTCAAGATATTCTCTTCTTTCGCGATTTAAACGCTCTTCTTCGGACTCTGCCTCTTCAATTTCTTGCTCCTCTTCCTGAGCCTTATCTGTGTCAACATCCACAATGTTAGTATTTTCAAGTAATTTTGGTTGTTCTTCAAAAGTATAACTTTGAACATTCATTTCATTTGTATTGTTATTAGATGTTGTTTTCTTGTCATCCCCTTTCTTTTTTGCAGTATAAGTTAAAACAGCCTCCCAAATGAAATAGATGATTAAGCTTGCCGCAATAACAACACCGAGAATTATGAACACTTCCATCAAGGTCGATTCTACATTTGCGCTTAACAAATTTAACATAATACACCTTCCTTACCCTTAAAGTTTTTATTCACCCATATTTTATCATATCTAAAACAATAAGTCAATAGCAAAAATCTAAAAATCTCTATTTTTTAATAAAAAATAGCAAAAATGCATTAAAAATTAAGTTTTTTGCTTAAAATTTAGGCAAAATTTTAAGTTTTTTATCTTTTATAAGCCCATGTTTGTCATCCTAAGCTTGTCGAAGGATCTAAGAAAGACTTACTTATTTAAAGGATGTTGTGACAACTGAACGCAAAAGCATCCCTACGATAACACGCCAAAAAAACTATCATGAAATAAAAGAAATATACTCTAATTTAATCATTCTTCACGTCGCGACGGCATCACAAACTGCGTTCCGTTTCGTGGTTTTAAATAAAACCGCTTATCACTTGTTTATTCCTTTTCCCAAAAAACATAAATGTTTTTCAGGTTCCCATTTGCGTTTCGAAAATGAGCAAAAGCGCAGTTCTATTATCAAAACAACTTTAAGTAGCGACCAACTCGCCAACAAAGTGCGAGTTGCGTTTGGTCGCTAATTCACCCCAAAAGTGACATGCACTTTCGGGGAACCCCGTCGGCGAAAACAAACGAATGGTAAGTGGGTTGGCGAAAGACAAGCCACGAAATGAAGTGCTGTTCTATTGTCAAAACAACTTTAAGTTGCGACCAACTCGCCAACGGAGTGCGAGTTGCGCTTGGTCGCACAAAGGCAAAAACAAGCGCAAGAGCGATACTTTTCGAACTTGTTTCGAAAATGAGCAAAAGCGCAGTTTTTGCCTATTTGGTGGAGGCGTCGGGTTACGCTCCCGAGTCCAAAATTCTTTTAGAAAACTTTTCTACATGTTTAGTTTATGTTTAAACTTCATCACGATGTCACCCACAAACAGGTTATCATAACTATTCCTTTAAATTTTTTATGCATATAAGGAAGAACTTTGCATAAAGTTTTTGCCTATTTGACACCTAAGTTTTGTCGGCAAATCAAAACATGGCGAATTAGATTATGCTCTAATCAGGCTATTGTTTCAACTAAGCAGCGCAAGGCATAGCGTTCATTGAAACAACATTGTCATTTTTGTCTGCGTTTAATTTTTTGTCCGGTTTAAGGCGTCAGGACATTCGCCACATGCTTTACATTCCCTAAATAAAACCCTGTCGAAACTAAATCGCCCCCATGTTTAACGACTAGACAGTCTTGCGATATCACGCTTCATCGTTTGTTCTTTTAAAGTTTGCCTTTTATCGTAAAGTTTTTTACCTTTGGCAAGAGCAATTTCCACTTTCACCACGCCCTTATCATTGATGTAGAGTTTGGTTGGCATAATGGAAAATCCCTTTTCTTTCACCGCCTTTTCAAACTTTAAAATTTCAGACTTGTGAAGAAGAAGTTTTCTCGTTCTACGCTCGTCGCTTTTAAAAACATTTGCCTTCTCGTATGGTTTAATATATGCATTTTTTAAAAACATTTCGCCATTTTTCACTTGAACGAAACTGTCAAGCAAACTTGCTCCACCACCGCGCACCGATTTAACTTCCGCTCCCTCCAAAGCAACACCTGCTTCAGTTAAGTCTGAAAGGAAATAATCATGAAATGCTTTTTTGTTGTTGGCTATAATTTTCATATTTCCTCCTCTTAAAGCGTTCGTGTATATTATATCATAAATATATGATATTTTGCAAGTACTTAGCCAGAAAATAATAAATAACAATATAGATTTAAAAAACAAAAAAATCAAAAAAATCGGCAAAAATCACACAAAATTCGCCAATTTTTTAATTTTTTCTTAAATTTTCTGCATTATTTTAACTTTTATACCATTTTAAAATCTATTTCTCTGCTATATAAATTGACATTTATAAGTTCAACTTTCACCCTGTCACCTATCGAAAAAACATTGGATGAGCCTTTTAATTTAAGTTGTTTTTCAAGATAAATGTAGGTGTCATCAGGTAGCGCTTCAAGTCTGACAAGTCCTTCTGAGGTGTTATCAAGCGCCACAAAAACACCAAAATTTGTAACCGATGAAATTGTTGCATCAAACACCTGTCCAACCTTATCTTTCATTAAATATGCCTTCCAAAGGTCATCAATATCACGCTCTGCCATGTCTGCATTTCTTTCACATTCGCTAGATTGTTCACTTGCATCAAAAGTGAAGACTTCTAAATCATCCTTTTCTTCTGTATCAATTTTCTTGTGAAGATAATCTTTGATAATCCTATGAATGCATAAATCTGGATAACGCCTAATTGGTGAAGTGAAGTGGCAATAATAATCAAGTGCCAAACCAAAATGTCCCAAATTTTTATTCATATACTTAGCTTTTTGCATGCTTCTTAAAAGCATCTTGTTTATAACATCTTTTGACGAACTTTCTTCTGCGCACTCCAAGATTTGCTGATAGTAAGAAGGTGTGATATTATCTGGCACTTTCGGATACCTAACGCCTAACCCTTTGATAAAATCACAAAGCGCAAACACCTTTTCTTTTGTCGGAGCTTCATGCACGCGATAAACAAATGGTATTTTAAGAGTATCAAATTCCTTAGCCACAACAATATTTGCAAGCACCATGAAATCTTCAATAAGCCTATGCGCCTCATTTCTTTCTCTACGCTTGATGCCAACAGCGATACCTCGATCGTCAAAGATGAACTCAACTTCTGGCACTTCTAAGTCAAGCGAACCACGCTTAACTGCATTTGCCTCTAAAATATCACAAAGTTCTCGCATGGTTTTGAAATGAGAAAGCAAATCCTTTGTTTTTTCATTTACCTTTCCTTCCGACAAGGCTTCGTATACTTCATCGTAGGTAAGACGAGCTTTGCTCTTAATAACGCTTTCACAAATTTTATGTTCTATCACTTCGCCTTGGAAATTGACTTTCATAATGCAAGACAATGTCAACCTCTCCACGCCTTCATTAAGAGAACATATACCATTTGATAGCGAACGCGGAAGCATAGGGAGAACTGAGGTTGGGAAATATACACTTGTTCCCCTGCGATACGCCTCTTCATCAATCACACTGTCACGCGGAACATACTCGCCGACATCGGCAATATGCACACCTAGTTCATAGTAATTATCAAATTTTTTTATAGACACCGCGTCGTCCAAATCTTTGGCGTCTGCACCGTCAATTGTGAAAATTATTTCATTTGTAAGGTCAAGCCTGCCTTTTTTCTGCTTTTCAGCAACCTCTTTCGGAACGCGCTTCTCTTCTTCGACAACAACAGAAGGGAAGGTTTCATATAAATGATGTTGCCTGATGAGCGAAAGTTCCAAAGTTTTGATGTCGTCGTTCATGCCCAAAATCTCATCAACAATGCATTTAATTTTGCCTTTATCTGTCCTCACAACTCTTGCATTGACTTTCATGTCCTTTTTAATCTTTAAGCCTGTTTTAACAATAGGAAAATCTGTGACAATTCTTTTGTTATCAGGATCCAAAAAGTAGTTGCCTGCCACAAGTTTGACAAGACCAACAATATTTTTTAATTCGTCATAAATACTGACAACCTCGCCGTCACACCCCTCATTTGTTTGAGATATGATTTTTACAATCACCTTCTCACCGTCAAGCGCATTTAACGTTTTGTTGGTTGGAATAAAGATGTCGTCTGCCATACCTTTGACATTAACAAAACCGAAGCCTTTGGTTGTTCCGATAAAGTCACCTTTAACATAACCGTGCGAAGGAATTGTGATAAATTTATTTTTCCTTATCTCATAGATGTCGCCATTGTTCACCAGCTCATAGAACAATTTTTTAACCACCTCAACGGAAGTATTTAATGCTGAGGACATAAATAAAAATAGTTTGTCTATGTTTGAAAAGACCAAACTATTTTTGTCTATGAGCGAAAGAATTTGCTCTTTTTTATTCATTCTAAGCTCCTAATAAACTTGCCACTATTGCAGATGCTTCAGACTCAGCCCCACCAAAAGGAATTAGGGTAACAAAGTAAAGAATAGCACAAACAAAAATCACAATAGCCATAATTGTGGTGATAAGTTTAAGTTTTCCATCTCTTGAACTGCCCTTGTTTTGAGCATAATAACTTTCTTTGATACCAGTGATTGATTCTGTGCTACCTGCGTCTTCTGATTGAAATAGTATCGCAATAATCATAATGATTGCGCAAGCAAAAATTAAGCAAAAAAGCACAATCCTAATAATAGGAAAAGATTGTGATATCCAAAGAGGAATTTGAGTTTGTCCGTCCATAATAAATCTCCTTTAATTTAAGCAAATTTTGCAACACAAAGCACCGTAACAACGGCAAGACAGATGATACTTCCAACAAGTTTCAGCCATTTAATCTTCCCCTCTTTATTGTAAGAGCCTTTAACAAACGTGCTGAGAGCGAGTAACCCAAGAATGGTTAAAATTGATATGACAATATAGAAAGTTACATCCGACCAACCATGCGAAATCCAATCTTGAAAATCTGTCCAAAGGTTGCAAAGCATACCCATATAAAACTCCTTGCTAAGGTATTTTAGCACAAAACTTTAAATAATACAACTATTTTTTAGTTTTTTCATAAACTTTTCCTAAATTTTTGTGTAGTAAACAACAACTCGCAACCTTTCTCTTTACAACGAGCAAATTGCAAAGGAAATTGTTTGCGTTTTTTTTATCATTTTGTTATCATATAAAAGAAAGAGGTATTTTATGAATAAGACAAAGATTGTTTGTTCCATCGGTCCCAGCTGTGACGATGTGGAAATACTAGAAAAAATGGCACTAAATGGCATGAATGTTGCTAGATTTAACATGAGCCACGGCACCCACGAATCTCATAAGTCCATGATTGACAAAGTGAAGTGTGTGCGCGAGAAACTTGGTGTTTCAATTGGCATAATGATAGACACAAAAGGTCCAGAGATAAGAGTGCGCGATTTTGAAAATGGTAGCGTTTTTCTTAACAAAGGTGATGAATTTACGCTCACAATGAGAGAAGTGTTAGGAAATGAAAAAGAAGTTGCCGTTACCTACAAAAACCTTCCAAAAATATTAAAAAAGGGCAACAAAATTCTTTTAAACGATGGCGCGATTGAACTTCAAGTAAAAAAATTGACAAGCACGGATTGTATCTGCGATATTATGACAAGCGGAACACTTTCAAACCACAAAAGCATAAACATCCCTGGCGTAAAAACCGACATGCCATACCTAAGCGCGCAAGATAAGGCTGATTTAATGTTTGCAAAAGAGATGAACGCCGATTTTCTTTCATTGTCCTTTGTAAGTAGCGCCAACGATATTAGAGATGTCATCAATTATTTAAAAGAAATAAAATTCACCACACCGCTTTTAATAGCCAAAATCGAAAGTGTAGATGGCGTTAAAAACTTTGATAAAATTTTAAGTTTATGCGATGGCGTTATGGTGGCAAGAGGAGATTTAGGAGTGGAGGTAGAATTTGTGAAGCTTCCACTACTACAAAAAGAGTTTATAAAAAAATGCAATGAGCAAGGAAAAATATCTATAACTGCCACCCAAATGCTTGAAAGTATGATTTACAACATCCGCCCAACACGAGCAGAAGTAAGCGATGTCGCCAATGCAATATTTGACGGAACCACCGCGATCATGCTGTCAGGTGAAACCGCTTCTGGTAAGTATCCTGTTGAAAGCGTAATGGCAATGCGCAAAATTGCGGAGGAAATGGAAGCCCACTTAAAATTCGAGCCTGTCGATTTTAAAACACATAACACAACCGCAAGTATCGGCTACGCCGTTTGTAGCTTGGCACAAACGGAAAATGTAAAAGCCATAAATGTAGGAACAAAGACAGGACTGACAGCGAAAAATGTCAGCAGGTTCCGACCGCAAATTCCAATCATAGCCTGCACCCCAACAAGCAAAACTTATTATCAAATGAGCATATTATACGGTGTTGTTCCTGTGCTTGAACAAAAATACAAGAATATGGAAGACGTGTTAAAACATGGCTTAGCGCACACAATTGACACAAAACTTGTTAAAAGCGGAGATAAAATTGTGCAAACGGGAGGAAAGGCTGGCATGAGCGGTAGCAACCTCTTAATGGTCAAAAAGATTAAATAACATGGTTTAAGAAACTTCAAAAGATGTTGCCTATCAAAACTGATAAAGGTAAAATATGCTAAACTTAGACAATAAATGAAAAAGGATATATTGAAAACAATATATCTTTTTTTATAATAAAATTAGTCAAAAGCAAAAAATATTTTATTTATTCACACTTTTTCGGAACAAATCAGAGATTTTTGCGCTAATGTCCGTTTTTAGCGAAATTTTTAATATCGCCTCATCGCTTAACAAAATACTCTTTCCATTTTCTTTAATCAAAATAAACAGACAAGTTCGATTTTTTCTCACCCGCCTTAACATAGATTTAAGAGTAACATTTTCATCAATTATATAAATTCTAGGTTTGGAAAAATTTTTAAAACTTTTGTTAAAAGCGGAAATTTTTTCATATTTACTTAAAAAATTCAAATCTAAGAGACCTAAAATTAAAAACACAGCAAAAAGGAGATATGTTGGATTAAAATTAATAAAACATAAAACTATAAAAATGATAAAGAAGAAAAAGGCAAACAATATATTAAAAATCATTGTCAATTTTATCGCCCTTTTTCTTTCCATAAACTTAGCACAAAAAGATACGAAAACTCTTCCTCCGTCAAGCGGATATGCAGGCAAGAGATTGAAAAGCGCAATAACCAAACTAACCTCAACGAACGGCGAAAGGAAAATATACGAAACAGGGAAAATCCACCAAAGCGCCAAACATAAAAGTGAACAAACTATATTTGTCAAAGGTCCTGCCAAGGCAATAAATATATCGTCACGCTCTTCAAGCTCCTCACCATAATAAGAAAGACTGACACCGTAAGGCGAAAGTGAAAATTTTGAAAGGCTATATCCAAAAGCTTTCGCCATAAAATAGTGTCCAAGCTCATGCAAAACGATAGCGGTTAAATAACTAAAAAAAATTATCAATCCAAAATTAAAAATAAGCCATAAAAGAATAAGAAAAAAGGCAGGATTTACTCCAAATTTGCTATTTTTTTTAATTTTTATTGTATTTTTTAACAAATTTTCCATTTTTTACCTTTTTTAATCCTTATTTTTTAAGCTTAAATTTTTTGAATTATTTAACCCAAATTAAAAGAAGAAACTGAAAACAAATTCACTGACCTATACCAAAAAGCCTACAAACGAGAACAATGAAAAAGGATATAATAAAAAAGAGAGGTAAAACAATTCTGAGTTTAACCTTATAACCCTTTTTTATAGTTTCATATGACTCACCATATGACTTCAACTTTTTCATAAATTAATATATGAAAAAAACTATATTTTAAGACTTCGAAATCAAGTATTTCATTTGAGATCCTTCGACCAAGTAACGCTTGGATGTTTGATGTTCAAACTCTTTTCGTCATTCTGAGCAAGTAGCTGAACGCTACGTTGCCAAAAAATCTCATAAACCAAGTTTATACTTGTCATGTTGAGCAAGGGAGCGTAGCGACCGCCGTCGAAGAATCTCTATTCAACACAAGCGAACTCAGTAACCAAGATACTAAACTGCACGCCGAACAGGTTGTTTGCCTTATACTGCACCCTGTCGCCGTTGGCGTTCATGCACCAGATGTGATTATAGGTTTTTCCTAGGTCGCGTGTAAAGTATAGCGTATCTTTACCATTTGCTCTAAGGTAGTCTTTCGCTAGGTCTGAAAACTTAATTTTCCCAAGCTTTTCCGTTCCGTTTTTATTTGTTGTAAAATTCGAAAGGTCATCATATGACGCCACAAAGATATTTGATGATACGCTTGCAGGCGTTCCATTAAGTGAGGTCGAACCAAAGGTCGGCATGCTCTTACTTTCGGTCACTAGATATTCGACATCTATTTGATTTTTCATAAACTCCGTCACGCTTTCACTTGAATAGCCCGCTCCCGCTCCGAGATAGCTATCTGAAAAGGCGTCAACATAGACTATCTCTGCCATAACCGCAAGTGTATCAGTCGTTGTGCCGTAGCCCGAGGTTTGACTTGACGAATATACCAATCTCCACCTAATCGGCTCGACTAAGTAATACTCTTCGTTATACTGACAATACTCTTTGCTGTTATGCACTTTTGAAGTTAATGCCATCCCAGCGAAATAATAAATATCACCAGTAGATAAGCTTGTCCAATTAGAAGATAATGTTGATTTTAATGATTCGGGCACCTTGCTCTGTGGCATTTTGCCCAACTCTACATACCAATATCCACCTTCATCATCAAAGTATGCCTTATTGTTCGCTAGCCATTGTGCGTATATCGTCTTTGTATCATCGGTAGAGTAAAATGTGTCACTTGCTATTATATCACCATTGGCATCAATCAGAGTTGTTCCTGTGCCATTTAGTGCTGTATTATAGCCATTAAAAGTAAGCCCGGCGCACGTTGGTTTTGTGATTGACGTAATGGAATTTGTGCAAGAACTATTAGAATACCAACCACTTTCGTATTTTAGATATATCGTGCTTGTGCCACCAGTTCCACCATTTTTATTTAGTGTAATTGTATAAATCTCAGCCTCCCACTGAGCATAGAGCGTCAAACCATTGCTGCCTCGATAAACATCACCAGGCATATAAGTCAGCCCACCGCCATTCGCCATTGTGTTCCAGCTTTTGATGTGATAGCCTGTGCGAGTAAATAAATTTGTATCTTCAATAGTTATACTATCTCCTCGATTGAAGTAAACACTTTGCATATCGTTGTTTCCAAAATTTGAATAATAAGTAACTTCAATCAAAAATCCACGAAAAATCGGAAAACCATCATTTATCCCCTCTGCGAACATCCAAACAGTATCAAAATCCCATGTATAATCCGGACTCCATTTACTACTATCTTGATACCAACTAAGTGTTTTTGCGTTTGTCATAATGTTTGCATCGTTCACGTCAACAGTGCAATTTCCTCCGCAATAATTATAATCTTGAGAAGACCTGCCGATTACACCTCCAACATAACTTCCATTTGCAGTTACCGCACCCACATTAAAGTTATTTACTACCTCAGTGTTGATTGAAATACGAATTTCTCCTAAAATTCCACCAACTGTATTATAACCGCTTATATTACCTTTATTGTAACACAAATAAATAGAGCCATCACTATTCATCTCTCCAGCAATTCCACCTATATATTCGCCACCCCGACTGGTTACGTTGGCATTGTTATAACAATTGTAGATAGAGCCATCACTAAAGCTACCTATAATTCCGCCCACACAATCGAGCACGCCAATAATTTCACCCTCGTTATATGAATTGTATAGATCAATATCGCTACTGGTTGACGAAAACGATCCTACAATCCCACCAACTTCACTTCCACCTGAAATTTTTGCTATATTATGGCAATTATATATCATTGCATCTTCTTGAGCCCAACCTATAATACCTCCCACATACTCATTAGAATTTATTTCTCCCAAATTATAACAACTATAAACCGCAGTCCTATGAGTGCGACCAACAATACCTCCAACATAATCTATTCCAACTATAACACCTTCGTTATAGCAATTATATATTTGATTGTGCTCAGTAGTAGAGATAGGCCTATATCCCCAGCTTTCGCCTACTATGCCACCAATACTATCATTGCCAGTTACCGTTCCCTTATTATAACAGTTATTAATAATGACATACCTATCAGCCCCTCCCGATATAGCCCCCACATAATCATAACCGCGTATATTTGAATCTATGATGCCTACATCATGAATTTCTGCATAAGACGAACTATTTATCCCTCGTACATATCCAAACAATCCTTGATAATTATAAGTTGAAGTCATTCCTGATTGTGTGTAGAGCCCTGAAATGGTAAACCCGCCACCATCGAAGTTTCCACTAAAATAACGAGCCGATGAAGTTCCTATTGCATCCCACCAATAAGCCGACATATCAAGATTGGTAGTTTGCTTATAATATAGGTTTCTATAATCTGCATTTGTGCTACTATTGTTAATTAAATATGCTAGCCTTGCGAGTTGTGCTGATGTTGAAATTAAATAAGGATTGTCTTCTGTTCCATCCCCACCTGCAAAACTATCTGCGTAAATTCCGTTATCAGTCCAAAAAATTGATGTATTATCTGGCTCTGAAGCATCTGGTTTAATTGCTTGTGGAAATTTTAATGTTGGATAACCTTGATTTATATCACTATCAATTTGCCAAGTAGTTAAAAAATTCCATTTATATGTTTCATATGAAATACACCATTTGCCGTGTATAAACCATGTTAAGGTTTTAGCATCCTCAAAAGTGCAAGTTCCACAATCGCTAACATAACTTGATGAAGCACCTACAACATTTTCAAGCGCACAATCTCCACCCCAATAACAGTTTCTTATATAATATGAAGTATTATCAACATCTTGACCATAATGATACCCTACTATTGCACCCGGCTCTAAATATCTAGTGCTTATATTACTTAAAACAAAACAATTAATTATATTGCAATGATAACTTTCTCCTATAATACCCCCTGTCCTTCCAGGATGGGAAACACTTATAGTTGTATAATTTACAACTTCTCCTATGTTGTATGAGAGATGCACAGAGCCGTTTTCTCCGCTCCCAATAATGCCACCAACATTTCCTATTCCCTTTTGTGTGATAGTCCCAGTATTATAGCAATTAGCTATATAAAAACCAATATCTCCCTCTGAACACGCAACTATTCCTCCGCAATCTAAGCCACCGTCTGTATAAATATTACCTGTATTGTAACACTTAGTAACATCACCAGAAGTCAAATCTGCAACTATGCCACCGCCATAAACAATCGCTGTATTATAACAATTTGATATAGTACCACTTCCAATAACTTCACGTGCAATTCCGCCCCCAAACCTGTTTATGTTTGCGATGACTCCAGTATTATAACAATATTGAACCGAACCATTTTCAACCTGCGAAACTATTCCCGCGCCATATCCATTAATTCTAGCAGTATTGTAACAATTATAAATTTCAGCGGAATTAATCTTGTATGCTATTCCACCTACAAACTTATTGTTATCAACATTTCTTACACCTTCGTTAAAACAGTCATAAATTTGAGCATCACCTGTAGCATAACCCACTATTCCACCAGCCCTTTCACCATCTAGCGTTCCAGAATTGCTACATTTATATACTTTGGAAGAAGAGTCAGATAAATACCCAACAATTCCACCGCCAGAGCCTATATACGAATCACTAACTGTCGAATGAAATACCCCAGCAATCGGGCTACGGTTATGACAATTATAAATTGTAGTATTCGAAGCATAACCTGCAACCGAGCCAACATAATATGTTCCTACAATTTCAGAATTTGCTATACTTAAATTACAAATGTTAGCACCACGTAAATAACCGAACAACCCTTGGTTACTACCTTCAACATTCGTAAAAACCCCAGTAAAAACATGTTCTTTACCATTTAGGTGACCGGAAAAATTATAAGACCTATTTCCTATCGGCTCCCAATAGTGCAGGGATAAATCAATATCACTAGTTACATCATAATATAGCGATTTATATGTAGAATTTGTAGAAGAATCGTTTATTAAGAAGGCCAACCTCGCAAGTTGCTCGGCTGTTGTAATTTGATAAGGATCTGTTGATGTTCCATCGCCTCCCGCAAACGAGTCAGCATAATTTCCAGCGTCTGTCCAAAAATCGGTGTTTGTCGGTGCGTTTTTCTCTATTTCATTTTCGGGAGATGACGATTCCCCCCCCCCGGTATTATCGCTGATATAGGAGTTTGAAAGTAATACTGTTCCGCCAGCGATGGAACAACCTACAAAAAGGAAAGAAAATAGACAAACTAAAATTCTTTTCATTTTTCCACTCATACAAACTCCTTTATTATAGAGTTATTATAATAAAAAATGTCAGTTTTACAAAATGATTTTTGAAAATTACCAAAAAATCTTTTTGCTGTAAGACTAAACTTAGCAAAATTCTCAAAAATTAAGCCTTATTTTTTTAGATCCTTCGACGACGGAACGCAAAGCGTTCCTGCTCAGGATGACGGCGTCGCAAACTGCACTTCATTTCGTGATTTGCTTTTCATCAAATCACTTATCACTCATTTGTTTGCTCCGTCGGGGTTCCCCGAAAGTGTCTATCACTTTTGGGGTGGTTATGCGACCAAACGCAATTCGCACTCCGTTGGCGAATTGGTCGCTACTTAAAGAGGTTTTAATTTGAATGTGACTTTCGTCATGTTGAGCATGGGAGTGTAACGACCGCCGTCGAAACATCTCAGAGAGTGCAGTTTGAGTTATAAAACACAAACATCCAAAATGCGTTTGGTCGAAGAATCTCAAAAATTAAGCCGTATTCTCTCAGGACGACAAAAAAAGAACATATTGACTACAATTTCAATATGATCTCTCTTTTTGTTTGTTGTCCATTTTAATCAAACAACGTCCTTGATAAAACTTCTTTTTTTGATTAATTCTAATTTTATTTTTTCCATTTGCTTCTAATTTTTTCTATCCATGGTGGAATAGAAGAGCTTGGATTGACATCTACGCGTGAAGACTGCTCATTTTGTTCAAGCTTAACCTCTTCATTTGGTGCGGTATAGCCAAAAGGATTAAAACTCTTAAATTCGTCCTCTTCCTTTTCTTCCTCTTTTAAATTCTCTGCCTCTGGCTCTTCTTGCTTTTCGTCCGCTTCTTCATCGTCCTTGCCCTTGAAACCTGTTGCAATGATTGTAATTTCTACCTCGTCATGCATTTCAGGGTCAATACTTGAACCAAAAATCAAGTTACAGCTTGGGTCAATAACCTCTTTAACCATGTTTGCGGCTTCTGTCACTTCACGAAGTGTGATATCGCTTCCGCCCTTGATATTCAAAACCACGCCCGTAGCCCCTTCAATGGTGGTTTCAATAAGAGGAGAAGCAACAGCTTGGCGCACAGCTTCCAAAGTCTTATTTTCTCCCTTACCTCTGCCGATACCCATGTGAGCAAGTCCACGATTTTTCATAACTGTTTCGATATCAGCAAAATCAAGGTTAATCATGCCTGGAAAAACAATAAGGTCGCTTATGCCCTGAATACCTTGCCTTAAAACATCGTCTGCGTATCTAAACGCATCAACAAGCGTAATCTTCTCAGGTAAAATTGTGGCAAGACGCTCGTTAGGGATGATGACAATTGTGTCAACATATTTTTTTAATTCTGAAATACCTTTTTCGGCATTTTCCATTCTCTTTCTATTTTCAAAAGCAAAAGGTTTTGTCACAATGCCGACTGTAAGTATGCCTAGCTCCTTGGCAATTTGAGCGATAACAGGAGCAGCGCCCGTTCCTGTTCCACCACCCATACCGGCAGTGATAAACACAAGGTCAGCGCCTTTCAATACCTCAGTAATTGAAGTCTTACTTTCCTCTGCCGACTTTCTGCCAACTTCTGGAATACCACCAGCGCCTTTACCGCCTGTCAATCTTTCGCCGATTTGCAAGCGCTTGTTAGCTTTGGAAATTAGAAGAGCTTGTTTATCTGTGTTTATTGCCACAAACTCCGCGGATGCCACATTTGCATCAATCATTCTGTTTACAGCGTTATTTCCGCCACCGCCTACACCTAGCACCTTAATTTTTACCACTGATGTAGAATTGAAATCTTGTTGTTCCATAATTTTCTCCTTTTATATATTTTAACTTTTTTTAAAGTGATTTGCAACTTTTTAACAATATTTACATTTAGATTATTTAATTTCTAAGTGCGCTGTTGACAAGACCTAAGATAGATGCTAGTTCTGGCTTGTCCATGCCCGGAATAGGAGGACGACCATAAGACACATTTCTGTTCAAGCATTTTGCTAGGTAATCCTTCCCGCCCTTAATCTTTGTCAGCCCTGCTCCGCATAGATAAATAGGATAATACGGCACATATTCCTTAGCAAACACACGAATACACTCATTGACCGTTGAAGCGATAAGCCCTATGCGATAACACACCGCCTCATTAACAAAATTAAGCGGAAGTTTAAGGATTTTCCCGCCCAGCGTAGGAAGTTCATATGTATCATCCTTGTCACCTTTAAGAGAAAGCACAATTTGTTTTTTGAGATTGCGCGCCTCAGGATAACCTATACCACACGCCTCAGTCAAATCGCTTGTTATGTAAGAGCCTCCCATAGAAAAGGAAGTTAAATTTGTCATTGCATTACCCTTAATAAATGCCACGCTAGTAGATCTTGCTCCAACATCAATAACAATACAATTGCGCTCTCTTTCCTCTTCTTCTAATATAAATATGCCCTCGGCAAGTGGTTCACTTAAATATTCCACTTGCTCTATACCTAGTTTTGACCAAATCTTATTAAATAACTTTATAAAACTTGATTGCGCAAGAACAAGAGATAGCTCACAAGATATAAAATAACACTTTTGTTTAAGCGGATTTTGAATATTTTTGGTTTCATCCAAAGTATAAGAAATAGTATTGACAGAAATGATATCCATATCTTCGGCATACCTTTGTTCGGATACCTTGGCAAAGATAGTATCAATGTCCTTTTGCGAAATTGTATGCCTATTTTTAAAATTAAGTTGGCAGGTGCTGGTGACAACCTTAGAAAACTCAGCAGGCACACCAACATATACTTTTTTTATTTTTTTCTTGTAAATCGAAGTGATTTGAGAAAATAAAGTCATGACAGCGTCATCGAGATAAGCTTTTTCGATAAAATCCCCCTCTAAAAAGCCAGCGTAATCAACAGATGCCTTCGCCTTGACATTGAAGGTGTTGTTGACACCCCTTTCAGCAATCATGCATGACAGTTTAGATGAACCTATTTCTATAACCGTTACACAATTCTCTGCCATAACCCCTCTTTTAAGTATATTCTATCGTTTTATGTAAGAAAAGTCAAACAAAATGTTAAAATATTTATAAAAATTTACTTTTTTTAATAATTATACAATTTAACCATTCGGTATATGAAAAAATGACAAGTAAGAGCCTGTTTTTTGAGATGTTTCAATGGCAGAACGCAGGGCGTTCCTGCGGTAGCATGGCGGGTATAGGCTAGGTTGTGCCATCTTGGTCCGATCTAAAAATTTTTATTTGTTAAAAACTTGCTTTTTAGTTAAAATTAGATTAAAATAATAGGCGTAAGGAGTTATAAAAATGATTGACATTAACTTAATTAGAACAAACAAGGACTTGGTAAAGGAAAATATTAAAAAGAAATTTCAAGATGCAAAACTTCCACTTGTCGATGAAGTTGAAGAACTAGACAAAAAAAATCGTGCGCTCAAACAAGAAGTAGACGCATTAAGAGCTTCGCGCAATAGTTTAAGCGAGCAAATAGGCAAACTTATGCGTGAAAAGAAAATTGAAGAAGCAAACACCATAAAAGAAACCGTTAAAAAGAACAATGAGCGTATTGCAGATATCGAAAAAGAAGAAGAAAAGCTATCACTCAGAATAAAACAGATTATGATGACAATTCCTAACATCATTGACGACAGTGTTCCTATCGGTAAAGATGATAGCGAAAATGTCGAAATTGAAAGATTTGGCGAGCCGAAAACACCTGATTTTGAAATACCATACCACGCCGACATACTTAAAAGATTTAATGGTTTGGACAAGGAAAGTGCTGGAAGAACAAGCGGTAATGGCTTTTATTATCTTATCGGTGACCCAGCGCGTTTAGTGAGCGCCATGATAAACTACGCCCGCGATTATATGATTGAAAAAGGCTTTATCTATTGCATACCGCCCTTCATGATTAGAAGCGATGTGGTAAATGGTGTTATGAGTTTCGCAGAGATGGACGCCATGATGTATAAGATAGAAGGTGAAGATTTATACCTCATAGGCACAAGCGAACATAGTATGATAGGCAAATTTAAAAATCAAATTGTAAATGAAAAAGAATTGCCTATAACCATGACCTCATACAGTCCATGTTTTCGTAAGGAAGTCGGCGCTCATGGCATTGAAGAGCGCGGAATTTATCGTGTTCATCAATTTGAGAAACAAGAGATGATTGTGCTTTGTAAGCCAGAAGAAAGTATGGACTGGTATAACAAAATGTGGAGTTACACCGTGGAAATTTTCCGCAATATGAATATTCCTGTTCGCACTCTTGAATGTTGCAGTGGCGATTTGGCAGACTTAAAAGTGAAGAGTTGTGATGTTGAAGCGTGGAGCCCAAGACAGAAAAAATATTTCGAAGTTGGTTCTTGTTCTACTCTCGGTGACGCACAAGCAAGACGCCTAGGAATCAAGGCGAAAGGTGAAAAAGGAAATTACTATGTCCACACCTTAAACAACACCGTGTTAGCTTCAACGCGTGCCTTAATCGCACTCTTAGAAAATAACTTACAAGAAGACGGAAGCGTTTTGGTGCCAAAAGTTCTCCAAAAATATATGGGTGGAAAAACAAAGATCACCCCTATCAAATAAAGTCAATATTTAGTTATGCAATTTTGAAACTAGCAAAATAAATAAAAAGGAGTTATACTTTTTATTAGTAAAACCCCTTTTTTTATTAGTTAAAAAAATTACTGACTAATATATGTATTTTGTAATTAATTTTTCTCTTTTGATTGTTTTTCTAAATAATCGATAAGAGCAGGCTTTAAAACTTCATAACTTCTTTTATCTTCATAATCAAAATAATCAAGTTGATCAGGATGAAAGTTGATGGACACTTTTTCTATACATTCGGGAGCAAAGGATATTTTGGTGCGTATCACACATTTTCCACAACTCTCACCAAAACCATTTTCAATTTGTAAATTATTATTTAAATTGCCGTCTGTTGAAAAAAGTTTTTCATTATCCATTAAAAAGTCACAAATATCAAATGGAGGAAACGATACTTTTAAGTTGTTTTCTTGCGATGTAAGAGAAGCCATAACTTTAACAAATCTTCTAGGATATCTCTTTATGGAAGAAACAATTTCTCTGTAATTAAAATCTAGATCAAAAAATAATTCAGCACTTCCCTTAAGTGACAAATTTATTTGAGAAACAGGAATTTTGTTATAACTTGCAACCGCTTCTTTTAATTTGCCTAATGTTAATTTAAACATTCCTTCCTGATAAGCCTTATCTCTCAGTGCATAATATTTATCTCGTGCTTCATTTAACAATTCTTCCTCTTCTCTTATTCTTTTTTCAGATTGAGAAATTTTTTGTTTGTAATAATTTTCTCTGTCTAAAAATCTGTTTATATCCATAACTTTTCTCCTTGTTAGTTATTTTAGCATAAAAAAAAGTGGTTGTCAATACTCGCCTTGTAAAATTGAATGAAGATAGGAACTATGAAGTTTTAAAGCCTACTTTTTTATCAACTATAAAAAACAATCAAAAGATAAAAAATTATAAAATAATGTATTTAGGTCGATTATTTTCAAACTAATACAAAAAATAGTGGGAAATTTATTCCACTATTTTTTCTGCTAATTTCAAAGCCTGCGAGCCTTTTATTTCATTTTTCATCTCTTGTTTTTATATAAGGCTTATCAACAATGAGAATTTCTTTGTTTTGTACGCATTTTTTCTCGCAATTACGGCTGTAGGTGTAAATATAATGCTCATTTTCATAGCTAGAAAGTAGTGACACCACTTGAAATTTCTCTCTATCATTAAGGTCATCTTTTATCTTTATTTCATCAATGGTGCCCATGCCATCATCAAAATGATAACTTCTTAAAATAACACTGTCGCCTACTCTTTCATCAGCTTCAGCGTCCGCCTTTTTCATTCTTGCATAGATAAGGAATTTGCGAGCATAATCACCAGAGAGATATATTTTGCAATCAGAATTTTCTTTAATCACTTTTTTTAAAAAATTTAAAATATCATCATCTGTTTTAGTGCTAATAATATCCATAAATCCTCCATTAAACAAGCAATAAAAAATTTACATTTATATACTAACACAAATAAATAAAGATGTCAACATTTAAAAAATTAAAAAATAGCTCGTTTTTGAGCTATTTTTATTATATTGCAGTTTCTTCCAACTTAACAGGCACAACAGAACGATATTTTTTAAGTCCCGTTCCTGCTGGAATAAGTTTACCGATGATAACATTCTCTTTAATACCAACAAGATTATCTACCTTGCCTTTAAGAGCTGCATCTGTAAGCACTCTTGACGTTTCTTGGAAGGAAGAAGATGACAGGAAAGACTCTGTCATAAGAGCGGCTCTTGTAATTCCGAGCAACATTCTTCTTGCAATTGCAGGACGACCGCCCTCTCTTAAAACTCTTTCATTCTCTTCATCGCAGTGAGAAATGTCTACAATTTCTCCTGTAAGAAGATTTGTGTCGCCAGCATCCTCAATCTTAACCTTTTTAAGCATCTGACGAATGATAATTTCAATATGTTTATCGTTAACTTTAACATCCTGTCCGCGATAAACTTTGATAACTTCGCTAAGAAGGTATTGTTCAAGTCCTTTAAGTCCCTTTGTGCGCAAGAGGTCAGTAGGATTGATTGCACCACCGGTAAGTTGTGTTCCCGGCTCTACACTTTCACCCTCTCTAACCTTTAAAACTGCTGGCTTTCTAACTTCATAATCAACATCGCCTTCGCCGGTTAAAATGGTGATAGTATAGTTCTTAGCATCTTCTCTAATATGAACTTTACCAGCAACCTCTGAAAGAATACATTCGCCCTTTGGCTTTCTTGCTTCAAAAATTTCTTCCACTCTCGGCAAACCTTGTGTGATGTCGGCAGCAACCGCAGAACCACCAGTGTGGAAGGTTCTCATGGTAAGCTGAGTGCCCGGTTCACCAATGGATTGAGCGGCAATGATACCAACAGCCTCGCCAAGTGGAACCATATCTTTTCCAGCCATATTTCTGCCATAACATTTAGCGCACACACCATGTTTGCAACGGCAAGTGATAAGCGAACGGATTTGAACTTCTTTAATTCCAGCCTTTGTAATTTCATTCGCTTGTTCTTTTGTTATCATCTCGTTTGAATGAACGATAATTTCTTTTGTCTTTGGATTTACGATATCGTCGACAGCCACACGGCCATAAATTCTTTCAGCCAATGTTTCTTGCACAAAGCCATCTGTGACAAGGTCGGTAACCACAACGCCTTTTATCTTTTCGCCGGTCTCAGCAAAGCAGTCATCGCTCGTTATCACAACATCTTGTGCAACATCAACAAGTCTTCTTGTTAAATAACCTGAGTCCGCTGTTTTAAGCGCGGTATCGGAAAGACCTTTTCTGGAACCACGAGAGTTTACGAAATATTCAATAGGTGTAAGCCCCTGTCTAAATGATGACTTAATAGGAGTGTCAATCTTTGTTCCAGATGCGGTAGTTTTAATACCAATCATACCACAGTCACTATTCAACTGCACGGTGTTACCACGCGCACCAGAAAGCACCATAAGTGAGAATGGGTTGAATGGGTCAAGAGATTTTACAACAGCATCTTGAACCTTATTAACCGCATGGTTCCAAATATCAATATTTGCGTCCAATTTTTCATTTATAGTGATGAGACCGCGGTTCAAAAGTTTTTCATTTTCAAGCACTTGACTTTCCGCTTCTTTCATAATTTCTTTCTTTTCTTCTGGCTCTTCAATATCATATATATTAACAGAGATAGAAGCAAGAGTGGAATATTTGTAACCTATTTCTTTCAATTTATCAACAAGGTCAGCGGTTGCTGTTGTTCCAAACTTATCATAGACATCGCCAACTAAGTTTTTAAGTTCTTTTTTCATGACAGGCTTGTTAATTTCAAGCTCGCAGATATTATCTTCAATAGTCCTATCAACATAGCCAAGGTTTTGTGGCACGATATTGTTAAATAGCACTCTACCAACCGTAGTTACAACGCGTTTTGTATATGTCTTTCCGTCTTTTTCCTTAGAAAGTCTAACGGTGCACTCAGCCTGCAAGTCAAGGTTCTTTGTCTGATAAGCATAAATCATCTCATTGCGCGAAGCAAAGATGCTACCCTCACCCTTGGCGCCTGGACGAACAAGAGTTAAATAGTAACATCCAAGCACAATATCTTGCGAAGGAGAAACAATAGGCTCGCCGTCAGATAGTTTTAGGATGTTATTAGAAGCAAGCATCAAGGTTCTTGCCTCAGTTCTTGCGTCAATTGAAAGAGGTATGTGAACAGGCATCTGGTCACCATCGAAGTCAGCGTTGAAAGCAGCGCAGGCAGATGGATGAAGTTTAATAGCCTTACCTTCAACAAGCACTGGTTCAAAAGCTTGCACAGAAAGCCTGTGAAGAGTTGGAGCGCGGTTTAAAAGCACTGGATGGTCTTTGATAACATCGGCTAAGATATCCCAAACAACAGGCTTTTCTCTTTCAATCATACGCTTTGCAGTTTTAATGTTGTTTGTCAAATTCATTTCAACAAGTCTATTCATAATGAAAGGCTTGAATAATTCCAAAGCCATTTCCTTAGGAAGTCCGCATTGATAAATTTTAAGTTCTGGTCCTACCACAATAACCGAACGGCCAGAGTAGTCAACACGCTTACCAAGAAGGTTCTGTCTGAATCTACCTTGCTTACCACTGAGCATAGCAGAGAGTGACTTCAAATCTCTTTGTTTTGAGCCTTGAACAGCCTTGCCACGCTTACCATTATCAATAAGGTTATCAACTGCTTCTTGAAGCATTCTCTTTTCATTTCTGCAAATAACATCAGGAGCGCCAAGTTCCATAAGTTTTTTCAAACGGTTGTTTCTGTTGATAACGCGTCTATATAGGTCGTTTAGGTCGCTTGTTGCATATCGTCCGCCGTCAAGTGGCACCATAGGACGAAGGTCCGGTGGAAGAACAGGAATGACATCAAGCACCATCCATGTCGGACTATTTCCGCTCTTTCTAAAAGACTCCACAATATCAAGCTTTTTAGCCGCCTTTATCTTTCTTTGTCCTTTGGAATTTTTAAGTTCTTCTTTAAGTTCTTTTGCCTCTCTTTCAAGGTCAACATCGCCTAGAAGTTTTTTGATAGCCTCAGCGCCTATGCCTGCCTCAAAACTGCCAGCGCCATATTTTTCAAGAGCATCGCGATATTCTTTATCAGTTAAAATTTGTTTATATTCAAGGTCGGTTGATTTAGGGTCTGTTACGATGTAATTGATGTAATAAACTACTTGCTCCAAGGTTTTCGGAGTAAGGTCAAGAAGCATGCCGATACGAGATGGCACTGTTCTGAAATACCATAGGTGTGTCACAGGGCAAGCAAGTTCAATATGCCCCATTCTTTCACGGCGCACCTTGCTTCTTGTAACTTCAACACCACACTTATCGCAGATAACACCGCGATAACGGATTTTTTTGTATTTTCCGCAGTGACATTCCCAGTCCTTTTTAGGTCCAAAAATTCTCTCACAGAACAAGCCGTCTTTTTCTGGCTTTTGAGTTCTGTAATTGATAGTTTCTGGCTTAGTGACCTCACCATGTGACCATTCTCTAATCTTTTCTGGTGAAGCAAGTCCTATTTTAATTTTTTCAAAGTTATTAAGTTCAAACATAACGATCCCCTAAAATTAAATTTGTATATATCATCATTTGTGCAAATGTTTAGTTTATTTTAATTTTAACATTTTAAGTTGTCAAACTTGTTTAGATAAAACCTCGTTATTTTTAATCCGCTATTAATTGCGATTTTAGACTTAAAAATTTGATTTTTCTCCTATTTTTGTTTGATAACCATTTTTATCAACGCCTTTTGTTTACTTTTTAAAGTAAGTCGTTTGCAGTGGTTTAGGGAGAATTGAAACTCCCTAATTCCTTTTGTAACTTTTGGACATTACAAAAGTTAATATCATTACTCGTCAAAATCTCCAAAATCATCAAACAGGTCGATGTCATCTATACCTTGCGTAGAAGTTTGTTCATCAATCGCCTCTTCAAGGTCGGTCTTCTTTTCTTCTTCGCCTTGGTCATTTATAAGTTCGTCAAGGTCAAGAGTGACATTTTTAAGGTCATTTTCCACATCTTTTTCCATGGAAGGCTTATCATGTTCATCTTGTGAAAGTTCTGGAAGGTCAATTTCTTCGTCGTTTTCTGTTAAAATCTTAACATCAAGCGCGAGAGCTTGCAGTTCCTTTACTAACACTTTGAACGATTCTGGAATACCCGGTTCAGAAATTGGCTCACCTTTGACAATAGCTTCAAAGGTCTTAACTCTTCCCACAACATCGTCAGATTTAACTGTGAGCATTTCTTGAAGAACATGGCTAGCGCCGTAAGCTTCAAGAGCCCAAACTT